>ERZ777003.173-NODE-173-length-133509-cov-17.922483_pt1 | contig 133509 bp, 121 predicted proteins | sample MGYA00374956_ERZ777003 | MGnify/ENA primary metagenome ERZ777003 (study PRJEB29302, sample SAMN06268252) | bioreactor metagenome | isolation source: Joint BioEnergy Institute, California, USA | place: USA:Joint BioEnergy Institute, California, USA | collected... | reverse complement strand
GCTCACCAGGAATCTGTCGCCTGAGGAGATCGTTCAGCTAATCTCTGTGTTGACACGACTTCGTTCTCGCCGCTGACTCCGTCTTCTTGGATGCGATCGCGCGGCTCTGGCGCAGCACGTTCGCGCACTCGACTGGCCGTCTACACACCTGACTCGCGTTTGAGAAGACAACGATTAGAAAACACGCTGCACAAACGCTCTTATAGATTCTACTTATAACGCATATAGCCGATCCCCTGTTGAAAAGTGGCCAGCACAGCGTAGATTCGGCAAGCAGCGTACAAATAATCCGGGAAACCGGCGGTCGGTAGCTCCCGCGACCGGCTGAAAGACGCGCAAGAACAGGGGGATATGTTGATAACAACATCAATATACGACCGCGAGGTCATCGCGGCATTTCGATGTCTATCGTTGCCAGGCGCGCACACGACGGGGGTTCGTGGCGCGCCTTGCCGTTCTATGACTCAGGGGGATGCGCGACCATGACAGCCAGTCGATCAGTTCTGGCGAGGACGTCCTTGTATGCCGCTCTAACGGTTATCGGTGCGGGCGGAATCTGTGTCGGTGTGTCGAACGCGTCAAGCGCAAGGACGGAATCCACAACGATCACGTCCAAGTGGGTCACGCCAGGTAAGGGGGTGGTTTTGCCTGCCAAGGCAAGCTACCCGAACTCGGCAGGCACGCTTGGTGTTGTCCACGAGAGAGGCCCCATCCAGACAAAAGGGCATCCATTCTTCGAGCCGCTGGGCTCCAACGGACGCGCCTGCGTCACCTGTCACCAGCCCTCCGATGCCATGAGCTTGTCGCTCGATACCATTCGAGAACGGTGGGAGGCAACCAAGGGCGCAGATCCGTTGTTTGATCCGGTCGACGGTGCCGATTGTCCGGACAAGCCCCGTGGCAAGCGGGAATCGCACTCGTTGTTGCTCAATCATGGCTTGATTCGCATTGCAATGCCTTGGCCGCCCAAGGATGCAAACGGCAACGTGATCGAGCCCGAGTTCACGCTCGAGGTCGTCAGAGATCCGACTGGATGCAACACGAGCCCGACGTACGGTCTGAACAGCGACAACCCGACGGTTTCTGTCTACCGTCGTCCACGCATGGCCGCGAACCTTAGATATGTGACGACGTCGTTCTCGCTGTCGGGCCGTTTCAACGGTAAGACCGGCGAGCCACTGGCCGTTCATCCGAAGACCGGCAAGCGAGTCGGGCTTCCGATCCTGGCCGATGCCAGGCAGCCCACATTGGAGGCTCAGGCGGCGGAGGCGGCCATCAATCACATGCGGGTGCATGCGCCTCTGACCGACGAGCAGATCGAGCAAATCGTCGCCTTCGAAAGCCAGGTCTACGTGGCTCAGGATTTCCACATCATGGCAGGTAGCTTGGTAGAGAAGGGAGCGCCGCCTGCACTTGGACCTATGGCGCTCGTCACTGGTGAGTCGATCCTGCCAGGTAACAACTGGACGAATCCGGTCTTCATGTCATTCGACTCGTGGCGGGTCGCGCCAGGTGAGACTGAGGAACAGCGGAAGTTTCGCGAGTCGGTGGCGCGTGGTTACGACCTCTTTTTCTTGCGACCGATGTGGATCCGCGATGTCGCTTGGTTCAATTCCATCGGCATGGGCAATCCCTACAAGCGGACTTGCGCGATCTGTCATAGCGTGCATCTGACCGGTAACAACATTTCGCCCGGTTTGATGGACCTCGGTGTCAACAATGTCGCGCTCGGAATCGACATGCCGGACCTGCCGGTGTTCAAGGTGACGTGTAAGCAAGACGCGTTGCCGCATCCGTATCTCGGGCGCGAGTTCTTGACGTACGATCCAGGTCGTGCATTGGTCACCGGCAAATGCATCGACGTGGGCTCACTCGTCATGCAGCAGATGCGTGGTATGTCTGCGCGTGCCCCCTTCTTCTCGAACGGTTCGGCGAAGACCATTCGCGAGGTCGTCGAGTACTACGACACCCGCTTCGATATGAAGCTGACCGAGCAAGAGAAGCAGGATCTGACCAACTTCATGAGCGTGCTGTGAGGGGGGAGCGTCATGAGAGTCACAACGTTGGTCCTGGGTATAGGGCTGGCTGGCGTGTCTGCGGCGGACACCATCAAGGCACCTCCAACGCAGCGCAACTTCGTAGCATGCCCCGTCGTCATCGATGCGCAGGATGTGCCGTGCTGGGTGGCGGACTACGAGGGGGAACGATATTTCCTGACGGTGCAGACGGGCCGCTCGTACGGCGTCGTGTTCGCGCCGCAGCTCAAACATAAGGTGCTCGTGGAGGGTACCGTTACGGACGAGCCGAGAATATGCGGCGGTGTGGTGCTGAAAGACGTGAAACTGTCCGTGATGGAGTACGAGATCAGCCCGGAATGCGATCAGATTCTGCCCGGCGATGCTTATCGAACGAAGGGTCCACGGCCGATCATTCCGGACGGGGATCCGCCCTGGGGTAAGAGCACCGCGGTTCCGCTGCCGCCAGATCCGTCACGATCGCCTGCGGCTATCAAAGCGAAGATGGAGCGAATGGCGGCTGCGAAGGAAACATGGGAGTTCGTCGTCCCGTATTTCTTCGACTCGAACTATCTGCCGTTTCCCGCCGAGCAAGCCACAGTCGATCAGGCGGCCGATTACGCGGTGATGACCAATGCGCGCAGAGTGGAAGTGGTCGGTTACCGCGGCAGCGTCATCCTCTCCAACGGGGAAATCATGACCGAGCGAGCAGGATTGGCCGAGCAGCGTGCGCGCAAGGTGGCCGACATTCTTCGTGACTTCGGCGTTCCCGACAGCGCGCTCAAAGTGAGCTGGAAGGAGGAGCCAGAGCACTCTGGAGGTGTGCGCGACTACGAGAAGCGTCGAGTGACGATCACCGTCATACCGTAGCTGCACGCGCTGTCAACGACAGCGCGCGGCGCGGACAACGAACAATAATCGATTCAATCGGGGGGATAAGGTGACGAGTCTGGCTTCGAAGAGCAGGCACCTGCTGCAGGCTGCCTGCGAGAGCGCATTGCGAACGCACCGCCAAGCGAGCTCCGTATTGCAGGGTGTCGCCGCATCGTTCCTCGTCGTCCTGAGCGCGCAGGCGCAGGACGTGGAAGGAGCAGGCAGCGGCGGCGCCGAGGCGGACGAAATCATGGTGACGGGCAGCCGTATCCGCGGTGTAGCACCCGTGGGCGCTCCGACCATCGCGCTCGGACGAAGCGACCTGACCGCGACGACGGCTTCGACTGTGGCGGACTTTCTGAAGGAGGTTCCTCAGATTACGAGCACCGGTATCGACGAGACGAGCTTTACTACGGTCGGTGTGTCTGCCTCCAACGTGTCGCGCGCGAGCGCGATTAATCTGCGCGGTCTGACGCCAGTGGCCACTCTCGTGCTCGTCGACGGTCACCGCGTGACGCCGAGCGGCACCGCGGGCGCGTTCGTAGATCCCTCGTCGATACCGACGATCGCTTTGGAACGCGTGGAAGTCGTGGCGGATGGCGCATCGGCCATATACGGCTCCGATGCGATTGCCGGCGTGGTCAATCTGATCTTGCGCAAGAACTTTGTCGGCGCCGAGACCTCGGTGCGCATCAACAGTGCGGATTCGTATCAGCGCACCCAAGTCAGTCAGCTGCTCGGGACGAACTGGGGCAGCGGAAACCTCATGTTCGCTTACGAGTACATGAAAAACGACAGCTTGAGCAGTCTCGAGCGTGACTTCTACAGGCAGGACCAGCGTGCCCGCGGGGGCGACGACTTTCGTGTGTCCACGTGTAATCCGGGGAATATCATCCTGGACGGCGTGTCGTATGCGATCCCCGCCAGTAATGATCCGGTCCTCGATCCTGCATCGCTGGTCCCTGGCACACGCAATCTCTGCGATACGTCAGCCAACGACATCATCCCGAAGCAGGAGCGGCACAGCGCTGTCTTCTACCTGTCTCAGGACATAACGAGCGGGTTTCGTCTCTTCGCGGACGGTTTCTATACGCGCAAGCGTTTCGAGCCGCGCTTCATAAGCCAAGGATCTGCAACGAACCTCGTCGTCCTCACCGTGCCCAGCAGCAATGCATTCTTCGTCGCGCCAGCGGGTACATCACCCGCCAGCGTCAACGTGGAGTACAGCTTCTTCGACGAATTCGGTTTCCTCTCTGCAGACGGCACGTCCGAAACGTACTCTGTGAACATCGGAGGCGAGTTCGATCTGCCTTCGGATTGGCGTTTGTCCGTTGCCGGCCAGTGGGGACAGAATCGCGACTACACGTTCAGCCGATCGATTTACCGTCCCGCGCTCGATGCGGCACTGGCGAGCAGCGATCCAAGCACTGCGCTGAACCCGTTCGGGCCCGGCACGAATCCTGACGTGATCGAAGGTATTTTCGTTGGGCAGTTCAGTCCCGGCGGCCGCAACACGATGGGTGGCGGTGAGGTGCGTGCAGACGGACGCGTGTTCGATCTTCCCGGTGGCGCGGTGCGCCTCGCTGTCGGCGGCGAGTTCCGTCGCTACAGTTTGGCCACGGACACGACGCGTGGGACGATCGACAATCCGGCAACGGATTATGGATTCAACGAGCGCGAAGTGATCTCCGGGTATGCGGAGATGTTCGTGCCGATAGTGGGCGCGGCGAACGCACGAGCGGGTATCCAGCGCCTGGACCTTTCCCTTGCGGTGCGCTACGACGAATACAACGACTTCGGGAGCACCTCCAATCCGAAGATTGGCCTGACTTGGCAGCCGCTCGACAGTTTGATTGTGCGCGGCAGCTACGGAACGTCGTTCCGTGCGCCAAGCCTTTCGGACTTGCGAGCGCCAGGTGAATCGAATGTCGCAACGAGCGCGGTCGATCCTCGCTCACCTACGGGACAGAGCCGAGGCATCACGATTCGCGGCGGCAACCCGAACTTGGGGCCGGAGGAAGCGACGACTTACACGCTCGGAATGGAGTGGCGTCCTGCTGCGCTCCCCGATCTCAGTGTCGATCTCACCTACTTCTCGATCGACTATGACAAGCAGATCGGCAGCGCATGGGGAGCACCGGTATTGCAGGAGGAAGAGATTTATCAGGACGTGATCATTCGCAATCCGACGCCGGAGCAAGTCCAGGCCGTTCTCAACAACGGCCGTCCACTGAGCGGCGTTCTGCCTCCGACGATTGATTACATCATCGATGGAACCACGAGGAATCGCGGTGCCACGCATGCGCGCGGCTTCGACTTTGTGCTTGGCTACGATTGGCACACGAGTAGCTACGGGACGTTCACGGCGCGCACGTCTGGCACGTACTATACCCGTTATGACACGCAGCTCACGCCTACGGCACCGGTGTTGAGGCGCGTAGGGACGATCAATTATCCGCTCAGATTCCGGGCGCGCACAGACCTTCGATGGAGCCTGGCGAATCTCTCGGCGGGCCTCACCGTGAACTACTCGCACGGCTACTGGGATACGAGTGAAGACCCATGGGACCGTGTGGATTCGCTTACGACGGTAGACGCATCCCTCAGCTACGTGTTCGACGGTACGTCCAGACTGGCCGGATTGACCGCTTCCCTCAATGTCTCCAACGTCTTCGACGAAGACCCGCCGTTCATCAACACTGCGGCGGGTTACGACCCGGGCAAGGCCAGCCCGTATGGACGGCTGTTTACGCTTGCATTGACGAAGTCGTGGTGAATGGGACTGCGCGCGGCGTTACGCCGCGCGCAGTCACGTCACATGGCGTCCTGCTGGAGCGCGTACACCCGTACGTAGTCGACCTGAAACTCGGTCGGAAACTTCTCGTCGGCGATGCCGTGGCGACCTGCCCAGTTGCCCCCGATCGCTAGGTTGAGGAGGATGTGCGCGGGCGCCGCCGGCGTACCGTCGTTGTACGCCCATCGATAGCGTTCGCACATCACGCGGGTGCCGTTCACGAAATAGCACACCTGCTCGAAGCTCCATTCCGCACCGACTTCGATCCACGTATCGCGCAGCGGCTGCGAAGCCGTGTACGTGTTCCAGCGCGTGTTGTATCCGGGGGCGTAGAAAAGGACTTCCCGCTTCCCGCTTGGAGTTTGCCCCTTGGATTGGATCCGTCCGCCCATGCTGATCATGAATCGAGTGTCTTCGATCTCGTTCAACGCTCCCTCGAAGATGTCGATCTCAGGCGGCCAGCTCAGTGTGCCATCCGGTCGGCGATCGGAGTTGAGCCAGAAAGCTGGCCATGTGCCGCGCACGTTCGGCAGCTTGACGCGGGCAGTGATATACAAACTCTCGTTGCGTGTCGGGGCGAATAGCCGCTTGCTTCGTATCATTGCGGCTTCGTACGGAGCGCGTTCGTTTAGACCTGTCTTGGTGGCGCGCAAGCGCAGCACACCCGAGGAGACGACGTGCATGGGCTCACCGCGAGCATTGAAGTCGACATAGCGCTGCACCTCGTCATTGAGCTTGTCGAGGGTACCGTCGCGTCCTTGTTGGCATTCCGGGTCGGGGACTTGCGGCTTGGGGCCGCCGCCGTAGATGTATCGCGTGCACCAGCGCGAGCGATCGAGCTCGGTGCCCGTGAACTCGTCGGCGAACACGAGCGTATAGCCCGGAGGATGGAAATCATCTGCTCGATTGCAATCGGAGCCTCCGCAAAGCGTGGGCGTCTGCGGTTGCTCATGTGCAAGGCTCGCAGGCGATGGAGCGTTGGCCACAAGCACTGCCAGGCAGGATGTCAGCCATGCGCGAGCGTGCTGAAACCTATGCTTGCGTGGACCGCTGACACAAATGGGGCCTGTCATGCAGCCTGCCTCCTCTTCAGGACTTGCGGGCGGCCAGATCTGCGCCCATCGCGGGACGTGGCGATGCAGCCTCGCTGGTTTGACGAGCCCGCAAGATCATTTCGAAGCGTGGTCGCAACCACGCGGCGAGCGCGCGATAGTGCCGTTCGAACGACCAATACAGAAGATATGAACACGCGTGGGCGAGGACGACGGCGATCGCGGCTCGAATCCGCAGGTCCTTCACTGGCAGCGACTCCAGCACGGCAATCAGGATCGTGTTGTGGAGCAGGTAAAGGCTATAGCTGTACGCTGCGAGACGCTCGAGCACACGCTGCCAGCGCGGCGAGATCGACGCTCGAGTCACGAGATGCGCGAGCACGCCGAACAGCACGATTGCGATCAATGCCGCGGTCTGCAGGTCATAGGGTGAAAATCCCACCTTACCGATGCGACCAACGAGTGCGCCCATGCCGAAGAGCACCATGACCGCGGCGATGAGACGGCTATTTGCATAGCCGTGTGCGCGCCAGTGGAAGAAGACGAAGCCGATGAGCGCGCCAACGAGCCAGATGAGCGTGAGCGATTTGCCACCGCCGGCTGCGGCGTTCCAGACCACGACCGGGAAACTGACGAGCGTGAGAAGGATGAGCCAGAGACGAGCGATGCGTTCACGTCGCACGGCACAGAAGAAGAACAGTCCCGCTGCGACGTAGATCCACATCTCGATTGCCACCGTCCAGAAGGGCTCGGCGCTGTTGTACGGGCGAATGCGCCACGCGACGCCGGCACCCACGAGCTCGAGGAATTGAAAGACGCTGTGGTCCTGCAGCAGCAGCAGATTGCCGAAGAAGGCGAGGGCTCCAGTGTTAGTGCCGCCGCTGTTGTAATTCCCCCTTATCCACAAAGAATCGATCAGCACAATCAAGAGCAACGCGGGTACATAAGGCGTCAGGATGCGCGCGCTGCGGTCAGCGAGGAAACCGGCCGTTTGAGGTCCCGGGCGACCGGCTCGTGCAAGCATCGATTGCATGATCAAGAAGCCCGACAGCAGGAAGAAGATCATCACGCCAAGGCTTCCGAGCGGATAGCGCTTGATTCCGAAGTACAGTGCCAGCACGTGTGCCGCGACCACGAGATTCGCGCCGAGCGCGCGTAGCGCGTCGAGGTAGGCCGATGCTGCAGGGTTCATGGCGGCGGATCGTCCAGTCTGAGTGATGTGCTGGCTCATGGCGGCAACTCGCTCCTTGCGACGCGCAATGTCGTGCTCAGTGATCAGAAGACGAAGCGCACGGCGACGCTCGCGACGCGAGCGTCGTAATCGTGATGGGCTCGGTTCGAGCCACGATCGATACACGCCCACGTCAGGTCGAGCTCGAGGAAATCGCGCGGTGCGTACGACGCGCTGATACGTGCGATGTCCACGTCATCGCGGCGGCCATCATCGGAGATGACCACAGACCCATCCGCGTCGGGTTCCGAGGCGAGTGTTGGTTTGCCGATGTAGTCCTGTTCCTCGTGGAAATACTCGAACGCGATGCGGAGCTTGTTCGTAGGTGCCCAGGTCGGACCGAAGCTCACGCCTCTGGCGATGAAGTAGTCGGACTCAGCGTCGACATAGGCCTTGAGCTGGCGCCATGCCGAGAGCTCGAAGCCGAGCTTCGCTCTGGGTTGCCAGGCGAGCGTGGTCTCCCAGACGCTGCCCGAGTAGTCCTCCGTCACGGCGTGCGAGGCGTAGTCGCGTGCCAGCGCACCCACGTTGCCGCTGAGACGCAGCTTTGCAGTGAGCGCGTATTCTGTGCGCAGGCGGACGAGGGTTTCCTCGTAGCTGCGATCGCGGGTGCTCGGACCTGATGGCTCGAGACTGTTTGGAAAGTCGCCTTGCAGATAGCGATACTCGAGAGCGAATCTCTTCGTCTGCGACGGTGCGTATTCGAGACCGACGCTCGCGGCGTCGCTTTCGAAGTTCTCACTGCGTCGCTCTGGATCGCTGTGATCGGTTTGTCGGGCGCGAACACTCGACAATAACGCGAAGCGAGGGCCGATCCCGATTCGTGTCTCGAGCGCACCGTCGATTGCCTCGACAATGTCCCGCTCGAAGAAGCGATAGTTCGTGTAGCTGGCGAGCGACCGTCGATAATCTCCGAGCACCCGACCGCTCAGGCGCGACCCGAGCTCCCAATCCAACGCCAAATTCGCTTGTCCGCCGGTGTAGTCGAGCTGATCGTTGCGGTGGAACTGCACATCGCTCACGCGCGCGGCGACCCGCAACGTTTGTCGTCCGCTCTGCAGGCGAGCGCGGGCTCCCACCGTGAGCTGATTGGCGTAGTCTTCGACGTGCTCGATCGGTCGCAAGCTCGGATTGTTTACGCTTTCGTGTGGTACACGGAAAAGATTATCGTCGTGCATCAGCTCGTCGACGATGAACAGGACGAATGCCGGCTCTGGCTCGGGTGGTTGCGCCAATGCTGGCTCGGGTGCAAACCAGATCGGCAAGACAAGCACACCGGCCGTGATCGGGACGCAGGCACATCGTCGTAGTGTTCTCATGGTTGCACCCTTGCGTGTTGCTTGCGTGTGCGTAGGAGCGTCTCGCGCACATCTGTGTAGATAACGGGGTAGATCACCCCGAGCATGACCAAGTACAGCAATGCGCCGAGCCCTGTGCCGAGCATCAAAGTTCGGATCGTGTCCGCAAGCGGCCAGCGTTGCACGAGCGCTGCGACGGCCACGCCCGTGAGCACGGCTGCGATGAATGGTCGCGACCATTGAGCCAAGTACCGTTTGGGATCAATGCCGATCGTCAGACGCAGCAACGCTATGCGCACCGGCCAATAGAGGTACTGACGTGCCACGACTGCTATCGCTATTGCGAGCACGCCGTACGGGGCGGCAATCAAGATGAGAATCACACCGAGGATGGCCTGACCAAGCGTAAGAAGCAGCGCGTCTCGTGCTCGCCCGGTCGCAAGCAATACGTTGCGGTCGAAATAGGCAACGGCGTTGATCGCACCGAGCAGCGCCAGAACCTGGAAGATGCGGACGCTCGCCGTCCACTGCTCACCGAGGACAAAGGGAAGCAGTAACGGTGCCAGCGCCGCTGCGAGCGCGAAGCATGGTAAGGTGATCGCGCTGCTTGCGCTCGTCAGGCGATAGAGCCAGGTGCACAGCCGCGCGCGGTCTTCTTGGAGGCGGGAGAACATAGGTAGCGAGACGGCCGAGAAGACGGAGGAGAAGATCTCGATCATGATCGTCACGATCTTCATCGCCATGTAGTACCAGCCGAGCGCCTGCGCACCGAGAAAGGCACCCACGAGGAAGCGGTCCGCTTGCGAGCCGACGAAGGCAAGCAGCTCGATTCCGAGCACACCGAAACCGACCGGCCACAGCTCGCGCAGCGCTGCGAGCCGAGGTCGCGACCGAGGTCGCCAATCGCATGCAGCCCACAACGCCACGAGCCCTACGATGCTCGTCACGAGCGTTTGCGTAACGAGACTCCACACGCCCCAGCCGGCGAGTGCCAACGCGATACCGGTAAGGCTGCCGATCACGGTGCTGGCGAGTCGGCGAATGGCGAGCGCTTTGAACCTGAAGTCGCGCTCGAGCAAGGCGTACGGCGTGCACGTGAGCGCGTTGACGATCAGTCCGATCGACATCCAGCGCAGCACAGCGGCGAGCTCTGGCGTGCCAGTCGCTGAAGCAACCAATGGAGCGACGAGAATCACGCTCAAAGTGAGCACGATGGCTGTCGCGAATGACGCCCAGAATGCGCTTTGCGTATGCTCCTCGCGCAGAACGCGTTTTTGTATCAACGCCTTCCCAAACCCTTGCTCGACGAAGATGGTCGCAAACGACATGAACATCGCGGCGAGGGCGACCAGCCCGAAGTCGTGCGGTGCGAGCAGGCGTCCGAGGACCACGATCGTCAGCAGGGAGGCGATGCGTGTGCCCCAGCGATCGACCACGACCCACCCGACTGAGCGGACAGCCGTGCGGCCGAGTCGATCAGACGCCAAGTCCTGGTGGGCAGCTTCGCTTGCAGTGGATCCGATCCTGTTCGTCAGCTGCATCGATACCGCTCATCTAGTCGAGGAATCGGGAACTGCGGCAGAGCGCTCGGCGTGCAACGACTCGGGTGCTTCGCTGTAGCAATAGAAGTGCAGTGTCGTGCGTGCGATCGCATCCCAGTCGAAGTACGACAGATCCGGTTGCTCGTCTTCGGTGGGTTGAAGCGGATCGCGCATCGCCGCGAACAGAATGTCGGGCGTGAGCTGACCCTCATAAAGATGGAGCCACTTGCGCCCGACGTGCGCTTGCAGCTCGGGTAACGCACCCAGACGCGGTGCAATCACGCTGCGATTCATGGAGAGCGCCAGCATCACGCTGCCTGAGTTGAGGACACTGTCGAAGGGAATGACGACCTTGTCGGCGGCGCTCAGGTACAGTGCCAACCGTTCGTCCGGAACGAACTCGAGATGCAGCAGGATGCGCTCGTCGTCGGCAGCGATCGCTCGCAAGTCCTCAGATCGCATACCGAGCACTGGGCGGCCGGCGACAATGAGTCGCACGTCTGTAGCGTTCAGGCGACGAAACGTCTCGATGAGATGCGGAACGTTCTTGTAACGGCGGATGCTGCCAAAGAACAGGAACGTGAATCGGTCATCGAGACCGAGGGCCGCGCGCGCTCGAGCACGTGGCTGGGGCGGAGGAAAGGCATCGCGGTAATGTCCATGCGGCACGATGACGCTGGGTTTGGCGTGCAGAGGAGGGTACAGCGCCCGTGCGCTCGCCAGACCCTTTTGCGTCAAAGCCATCACATGCGTGCAGGTGCGCGGAAACCACCAGCGAAACAGCGAGCGAGAAATCCAGTGATCTTTCTCGTGCGGCTGCAAGTTGTGCATCATCCACACGATGCGGGTGTTGCGAGCACGTAGAACGGCGCACGTGACACCGAGGCGTAAGTGCTTTGCGAGGGCGCGCCACCAAGAGTGCGTGCGCAGGTGTGTATCGGGCCAGTGCATGTGCACGACGTCGTAGCGTCGCAACAGCACGCGTCGAAAAGAGAAATCATCGACAATCGCACCGCGCCGCTCCAGGCTGCTCGCAAACGTGCGCAGGAACGCGTTCTCGTTCTGCTTCGGAAAAGCCGCGACGCGCAGCGGCGACAAGCGATGAGCCGCACGTCGCATGCGGTTTCTCTCGGTACGAGCGGTGGGCAGCGATCGCACACAGGAGGCGGATTCGAGTTGCCGCAGCCGCTCGAGCAGGAGCGCTTGACGCTCTTCGAGACGTGCAGTGTCAGACAACCTGAAAAGACGCTCATCGTCCTGGCGTCTGCGCAGCGAGCGGATCAGTCGTTGCTCCGCCAATGCTTGTAGAGGTCGTAAAGCGGCTCGCGCGCGACTCCAGGATCGCTTGATGGGAAGTAAGCCGATGCTGTTGATGGCGGAGCTGTCCAAGCCGAGGACCGAAAACGCGTCCGCCCACTTGAAATTAGCGACGTCATCTCCCTCGTAGTAGATCGAGCACGCATGGATGCGAGCCCAGGGAATGCGCAGCGCATCGGCGAAGATGGCGCCGTGCAGGGATTCGGTGTACACACGTGCGCACCGCGCCAGGCGTTGCAAGAAGCTTTCGATGTCCAGCGTAGGGCTCACGACCTCGAAGCCAGCGTCGGCGGCTGCGGCCGCGATCGCCGAGTAACGCTCGGAATAAACATGGGGCACAAAACCGATCGCGCCTCCGCGTGCCGTGCCGTAGCAGCGCCACGCTCTTGTGACGAGAAACCCCGGATCGCAGACGGCCACATCGGGCTCGAGCCCGCATTGCGCGGCACTCAGATAGCCGCGCACGGCCGCAAAGCGCATGTCGTCGCCCCATGTGGCGGGTTTCGATCCCGGTCGAAAGCCGGATCCCATGACCACTTTGCGGCCGGGCAATGAATTGAGACGGGCATCGATGATCGTGCCCGCGCCGATCAGCCAGTCCGCTGTAGCGAGCGTATCGAGAGACGGCAGCAGCGTCGACCAGAGCACCGCGTTCATGTCGTCCCCGACGTTGCCGCCCGCCACTCGATGGTAGTAAACCTTCATGCCGCGCTCCTCTTAATTTGAGGCGATCACGATCATGCACATCGCGTGCAGCCCCCTAGGCGCGTACGAGCCGCAGACCCGCGAGCAACTGTCTGAGCACACGAGGTCTCGTCGCGGGCGCAAAGCGCCACGCTATGAGACGTCTCGCGATGGTCTCGGGACCGAGACACACGGCAAATGCCCACAGGAGCAGGGAGCACCGTGCCTTGAGATCGACGCCTTGGGGCGTGAACATCGCGCGCACAAGATCGCGCAGGCACTGCAGCACGTTGTCGTCGGCGATCGGGTGCAGAGCGCTGTCACTCCTCAATGAGGCGATTCTGTACGCGAGATAAGTCAGGCTACGGTTGACGGCATCTTCGCGCAGCGTGATGCCGACGGTGCGCGCGATGCGGCACGCGTATTGCCGCCGCAAGCGAGCACGATTCATCTGACGTCGAAACTGCTGTGCGTCCGGTCGCAGAAGCGCTCCTTGATTGCGCCCGTGCACTCGGTACGAGACGAGCGGCTTGGCGATCGTGATCACGTCGCCGAGGAATGGCGCGGCAGCAATGCAGTACGAATCGTTGGCCGTGCCGCAGGTGTCCTCGAGCGGAAATATGCGCTCGAGGAACCATCGCGAGAACGCATTGCCGGAGCCCGGCGGCGTCGGATACGCAGAGCTTTGCGCCGCCCAGCGTCGGATCTCATCGGGCGTCGGTACCTTCGAGTACTGTGGAAACACGCTGCCGAGCGGCCGGCCGTGCGCATCGATCGTGCGCATCTGGACTTGCACCTTGCTGACGCGTGGTGTCCACACAGCCGCCAGCTCGCGAGCAAGCGAGCGGTGCAGCACGTCGTCGGAGTCGAGGAAGATGACAATGTCGCCGCTCGATGCCGCGAATCCCCTGTTGCAGGCAACAAGCTGTCCTGCGTTCTCCTGCAAGATCGTACGAATGCGCGAGCCATAGCGTGCGAGCACTGCGCGCGATCCGTCAGTGGAGCCGTCGTCAACGACGATGATTTCCACTCGCGGCCAATCGAGCTGCAATGCGCTGTCGATCGCCGCTCCGACATAGGCTTCATAATTGAAGTTGGGAATGATCACCGAAATGAGCGGCGCGTTGTTGGCGCGAGCCCCGGGTTGGCGTACAAGATGCATCGCAGACATCGTCACCTCGTGCGGCTCGCCGTCGCGTGTGTGCCGGCGCCGGCGTAGTCTTGCTGTGCCGAGCGCTTTTGATACCACCGTCGCCATACCGGGCCGTTGCGAAAGCGCGCATCGATCAGGCGTTTCGCCAGCCATGAGGGGCTTGCCGATAGCACGCTCAGCCACAGCGCATGCGCGAGCTTGTGAGGTAGTGGCAACGGTCGCCGTGCCAGCGTGTTGAGACCGGCCCACCACAGACGCTCGATCCGATCTCGTTCGCTGCCCTCGTAAGGCGCCCCAAGCCGTTTCAGCATAAGTCGGTAGTTCACGAACGTGAGCTCGTTGTCGAGCACATCGCCTGGCGGCAGCTCAATCGAGCGTTGCGAGGCGTGCTCTTGCAAATGACGCACCTCCACGCGACGCAAGCTCACGCGTTGTGCGAATCGCTTCTCATATGCGTGGGCCGCGCCTTGGTAGTTCAAGTTCGAGTCGTGCAGGCGATACGCGGCGAGCACTTCGTGAACGACCTTGATCGAGCCATAGAGCGGGGCGAGCGTGTTGAGGTACCCGTCGGGTGCCCGCGCAACGGGCAGCGGCATCAGCTGCTCAAGGTACCAGCGCGAATAGGCATTGCCGCTCAGTACGGGCCACACATACGTGCCGAAGCGGCGAAACTCTTCTTGGATCTGTGCGGCATCGTAGGGCGCCACGTAACGGCAGAATCGTCCAATCCGATGCCCATCGGCGTCGATGACATCGAGCTCGTACTGCACCTTGGTGTAGCTAGGCCTCCAGGCAGCGGCCACGGCTTCGACGGCATATGGACGCAGCAGGTCGTCTGCATCCAAGAACAGAACGATCTCGCCGCGGCTGGCGGCGAAGCCACGATTGACCGCCGCAACGTGCCCACAGTTGTCCTGGCGAATGATCTTGAGGCGATGCCGATAACGATTGATGACATCTAGTGACGTATCGGTCGATCCGTCGTCGACGACGATGGTCTCGGTGGCACGATGTGTTTGCGCAAGAGCGCTCTCAATCGCCTGCGCCACGTAACGCGCATAGTTGTAACAAGTGATGACGATACTGACGGACGGGGCGTATCGGGCCATCTCAGGTGTTCCCTGCATCGGACAGCGCATTGGCGGCTGCGGCATGCGCGGACTCGAAGGCGACAGCGTGCGGATGCCACATGCACGCCAGCACGTACAGTGTGCTCACGTTGTCGGGCGCCAGCAGATGCCCGCCCATGAGCAGCCAGGAGAAAAAGAGCACGGCGCGGATCTGAGTCGGGGCCTTGGAGCGCGCGAGCGCATACACCACGAGTCCTACAGTGGTCACCCAGCCGATCAAGCCGTATTCGAAGAGCAGCTTCGCCCAGGTCGGATCGAATGCTTGAACGGCTTGTGAAGTTCGCTGGATCGAACCAGGACCATGTCCGAACAGCGCAGACCAGGGATCGGAGTCGATCGACTGAGAAATGATGTGCCACGGCGCAACGTAGCGGATATAGGCGCTGCTTCGTTCGGAACCGAACTCCTGAATGCGGTTCAGCGTGAAGGTGAGATTGAGCGCTTCGCCGAGCAGCACGATCACGATCGCTCCACCAACGGCAACTGCGGCGAGCCGCACGGCGGTTCTCGAGCCGAGCGGGAAGAGCAGCCCGAGCAAGAGGGCGAGCACGCCAGTGCCTGAGTATGTGAGCAACAACGCGAGCAGGAATGCGCAGATGCGCAGCCATCGTCTGTCGCCATTGAGCTCGACGATCGTCGCGAGAGCCATCAAGAACGAGAATGCCGATGGTTCACGCAAGAAGAATCCGTTCGACTTGAACAGATCGCCGACCGGGATCGCCGTGTTGTAGGTGCCGCTGTTACGAATTGCGGCAGGCAAGTACGGGCCGAAGTCGATCAGCCAGGGAGCATCAATCGCGAACTGCGCAAAGAACTGTGCGATACCGGCCAGCGCGCACAACAGGGCGATGTTGCCGAAGGCGCGCATGGTCCAGCGCCACTCATGATCTGCCGGTGTGCGAATGCGTTGCACGAAGACGAGCGGGAGATACAGCGCGAACAGGTAGAGGAGCGAGCTCAACGAAGCGCGATGGGACGCGCCGAAGCTGGTGTTGAAGTACCAGCTCGCGTAAGCGGCAACGAGCACCAAGCCGTAGAGAAGCAGCGCGACGATATCGAGCTCCGCACGACGCGTAAGAACGAGCACAGCGACCAGCAGGCACAACCCGGCCATGCTCACCGCGATACTCTCACCGCCGACATTCACGCCGAACCGCGCCAGCACCGTGGTCGACAGCAACACCATCAACGTGCAAGCGCGTGCGGCTTGGCGCGTTGCGGCGTCGTCTGCATTGACGCGAGCAGCAGGGAGTAGCGTCGCCCTCATCGAGATCGCGCTCATGAGAGGGTCTCACACATGGGACGACATGCCCTACGCATCGGCACGACCCTCATCGACGAGGGTGGTGGGGACGCGTCCTCTTGCGAGCGCTCGTTCGTAGAGCGCACGTGTCGCTTGGCCGATCTCGCGCCATGAGTCCGTCACGGATCGCGCAATCGGCAGCGGTCTGGCGATCAATGCGTGCTTGAGCGCACCCGCCAGCGCTTGCGGGTCGCCACATGGAATCAGTGCGCCGTCGACACCGTCGGTGAGATCCTCGGCGAAGATGCCCACCCGGCTTGCTATGGCCCACTTACCCAGTGGCTTGGTAAGGAAATAGACACCGCTCGCGTCGATCTCCCTGTAAGGGAAGACGAAACAGTCTGCTTCCGCGAGCAGGTCGGCGACCTCCTGGTGCGACAGCCGACGCGGTATGAGCTCGACGATCGATCTCAGCCCGAGCGCCTCGATACGAGCGATGATTTCGTCGAGCGCCATGCGCGGGCGCCCAGCGACGATGACGCGTGCCTGGCAGCGAAGGTGCACCGGCAACAGCGCCAAAGCCTCAACGAGGATGTCCAGCCCCTTGTACGGCTTGATCTCGCCAAACAGCACAAACGTCCAGCGCCAATCGCGCCGCAGGCGTTGCCGAGGCTTGCACTTCAACTGCAGCGGCCCGTGTGGGATCACGTGAATCTTGCGCGCGTCGAGGCCACGAGCAATCAGTGTCTGCCGACCAGAATGCGTGTGCACGATGACTTGGTCGGCGAGACGAATCGGTGCATCGAAGGCGGCCCGCTTGAACAGCGACATACGCTCGCCGTTATAGGGTGTGGGATCATGGACCGTGACGACGAGCGGCCTCATCAGCTTGATAAGCCACAATACGGGCAGGTCAATCGGTGGTAGGACCACCCACTGCACATGCACGAGGTCCGGCTTCCGTCGCGTGATGAGCAGTAACAGTCGCAGCAGGCCGATCACGTGTGCGCACCCTTTGAGGAACGTGCGCAGGCGGCCGCGCACGAGTGGCGTGTCGTCGATCCATTTGTAGAAGATCGGAGCTGCAAGCGTGCCGGGGATCTCCTCGTCTTCGTTGCGTCGCACGGGGCGGATGGCCCACAACGGTTCCACCCCTGCGGCGAGCAATCCTTCGCTCAAGGCTGCATCGTAGGGAGCCGTGTACAAAGACGGGTCCACGAGCAGCGCGCGAATGCGAGTGCGCATCGTCATTCCGTCGCCTTGCGAACCGTCGCTACCGGGGTCCATGTTTGATAAGACTCGCCGCGCAGCGACTGCCACACGCCGAGCCCCGTGCCAGCGAGACTCGATACGATGTCGACTAGCTGCGACAGCGGTTTGATCGTCCAGCGTGTGCCGAGCAGGAAGAGGAGTACGCCGCTTGCAATCAGCAGTATTGCGGCTCGGTATTGGCCGGCGAGCACGAGCGCGAGCACGAGGCACAGCGCGCCGGCGCCCAGGAAGTAAATGCTCAGCCAGCGAAGGAGCTTGTGCGAAACGTACTTGTAGACGGTCAGCGCATCCATCTTGCGAAGGTGCGGCCAGAGAAGGCGGTGCACGTTGAACGCCTGGCAGCCGATGCGCGACTTGCGCCGAAACTCCTCCGCCGCACAGGCGGCGGATGCTTCGTAGGCACGTGCGCTCTGCGATTGCACGATTCGATAGCCCTGTAGCAGAACCATGAAGGAGACGTACATGTCGTCGATGATGTGCGGCGGCGGCGGGCGATGAAGTGAACGACGTACCGCGAACAGCGAGCCGTCTGCGCCCATGACCGATCCGGTCTCTTGCTCGAGGCGCTTGATGCGCTCTTCGAAACGCCAATAGAGCGAGCCCACCGAGGCGGTCACGGACTCGTCCTCGTTCGTGTACGTCAGCTGGCCGCATACGCAACCGACGCTCGGATCTGCAAACGCCTTGCGCAGCTCGTCAATGCAGTTCATATCGAGCATGACGTTCGCATCGGTGAAAAGCAGGATGGAACCCTTCGCGCGCGCCGCGAGCAGATTCATGCCATAGGTCTTGCCGCGACGTTCCTCGGCAACGTGGACCTGCACGTGCGGGGCATAGGCGCGCAGCAGTCGCGCCGTATCGTCCGTGGCCGCATCCACATAGATGAGTATCTCGAGCCCTGGCTCGCGCTCGCGCAGCGCGAGTAAGTTCTGGAGTTTCTTGCGGATGACATTTGCCTCGTTGTATGCGCACATGCATATCGTGAAATCGAGCCGTGGCTCATTGGCAGTACTCGGCTCGGGTGCGCGTCTGAGCCGCAGACGGGCGAGCAGCACCAGGGAGAGTGGATAAGTCGTGAAAGGATGCGCCGCAACGCCAAAGCAAACGATCGACGTGATGAGCAGCAAAGTGACGATCATGCGAACCTCTTCAAGCATTGATCACCACGCCGAGCAGTGTCGCCCCGGTGGGGCGCAGCAGTGCGACCGAGCGCTTTAGATCGGATGTCGAAGTCTCATGACGATGCGCATTCAGCAGACATCCGCCAGTGCGCTGCGCGACGATGGCTGCATCGGCATAGTCGAGGAGCGGTGGGGTGTCGATGATGACGACGTCATAACGAGCAACCATTTGCTCGAGCAAGTCGGCGAATGCCGAGCTGCTCAAGAGCTCTTGCGGGTTCGGCGGTACGACCGCGGGCATGACCGCCAGCTTGTCGAACGGCGCGACGCTGTGCAGCGCTTGCTCGGGACCGCATTGGTCACAGATCACGTTAACCAGACCCGCGCGAATATCGATCCCAAAGAGATCGTGCTGAAGTGGCGCACGCAGATTGGCGTCGATGAGCAACGTGCGTTCCCCGAGCTGTGCGAATACGATGGCGAGATTGGCCGCCACGGCGCTGCGCATGTCGTCGCGCCGCGGAGAGCAGATGGCAAGGGCGCGTTGCTTGTGGCCGAACCAGCGCATGAGCAGCTGACTACGCAACGTGCGCATGGCCTCGGAGTAGGCGCAGAACGGCTCGTATGCAGCAGCGAGCGCATAGGAAAGGGGTGAGCGCCCGTACTCGACGTAGGGATAGCCGATCTGCCGCGCCAGCGCGCACGATAGCTGTGCCTCAGTGATGAGGCCGAGCTCGAGCGCGATCTCGCCGAAGCGCGCACCGCGTTCGCGTTGCACGGCGACGATGCGTTGTACGTCCAGGGGTGTCAGCGCGCCAGTCGCCACCAGTATCTCGCCCAGTCGCGGGCGAGTGGCGATCCCGGCACGGGGCGATCCCAGTGGGAGGCTCATGCGACTCTCCTCATCATGTCGGATGTGGACGCAGCGCGAGCTGCGGGACGCGCTTGGATGTGGCACCGATGCGCAAGCGTTTGGTGCGCGGCAGCTCCGGCAGCTCGGCCAGCACTTGCAGTTCGACGATGTCGTCGAGATCCTCGCGGCTGCGCAGTCGCGGATTTGCGAGCTCGCGGTACAGAATCCAGCCCGCGCCCAGCAGCGCGCCGATGACGAGTGCAAGAGCGAGGTTGAGCGCCATGCGTGGCGATGCCGGAGAGGTCGGCGCGATGGCTGGATTCAGCACGGCAATGTTCGTGCGATCCACGCGACTCGCCAGGCGGGCGCGATTCGCCTGCTGAAGCGCCGCGTCGTAGGCACTGCGTGCGCTATCGACTTCGCGCTGTAGCACGGCGAGTTCGTCGCGTTGCTCCGTGAGCGCGATGATTCGATCCTTTTGGTTCTGCAATGCCTGTTCCAGCTCGCGTACCTGCTGTCGAGCCATGGCGGCGGATTGCAGTAGCGATTCCTTCGCATGCTTGACCTCGGTCGCGAGCTTCGCACGCAAAGCGGCGACCTCTGCTTGTGCGCTCCGATACTGAGGATGGTTGCGGTCGACGCGTTCGCCCAGGTCCGCGAGTCGTGCTTCGGCGCGTGCGAGCTCGGACTTGAGGTTCTGCAGGAGCGGGCTCTCGAGCAGATCCGATGCATCGGAATTGCTTGCAGTGTGTGCACGTGTCTCGGCAGCGACGAGCGCAGCCTGTGCCTTGACGAGTTGGTTGGAAATTTCCTGGAGGCGGCTGTTCTCGACATCGAGCCGTCCCACGTCGCCGCCGAGCACGCCATGCTCGCGTTGATAGGCATCGAGGCGATTCTGCGCCTGCGCGAGATCCGCGCGTAACTTCTCTACCTGCGCCTCGAACCACTCGGCTTGGCGGCGCGCCGGATCGACCTGCAGCTCGAGCGTCGTCTGAATATAGGCATCGCCGATGGCGTTCGCGAAACGGGCAGCAGTGTGCGGATCGTCGCTGCGATAGGAAATCTTGATCAGATTGCTGTTCACTCCGGTGGATGTCTCGAGCGGGCCGAGTACGGTTCCGATGTAGGCCGTCCGAGGATCGACGCCTGGCGGAACGTTCTCAGTGCCGTCGACGAGGCCAAGTGCGTCGATGACTTTGAGCGCAACGTTACGGCTCGCGATGATCTCGCGTTGCGAGGCAATGTACGTGGACAACAGCTGCGAAGACAGCGTCGTCTCGGCAAGCGGATCGCCGCCCTTGATGTCGATCACCAGCGTGAGCTCGGCGACGTAGGTCTTCGGCGCGAGCAGGCTGCCAACAGCGGCTATCGACAGCGCGACGAGCACCGTTCCGATCAGCGTTGCGCGCCGGAGCCATAACACCTTCAATGCGCGTTCCACGGTCATGAGCATTTCCTTGTGCTCAAAAGAGCCCCTCTTTGACGAAGACGACGTCGTCGGGTCGCAACACATCGGAGCCACGGACCTTGATGTGCTGTTCCTTACCGTCGCTCGTCTTGCGCTTGACGATGACGCGACGTTCCGAGCCCCGCTCCGTCAGCCCGCCGCCCGCGGAGATGGCGCGGGAGACAGTCATCCCTCGCTCGAGCGCGTACACGCCGGGTCGGCGTACCTCACCGTAGATGTAGAACTTCGGTGCTGGAGCGACATAGATCGTGTCGCCGCCCTTTACGATGACGTTCTGCTGCGGATCGCCGCGAAACAGGGCGTACAGGTCCAACGGTTGCCTGGTGCCGTCCTGCCGAATCAGCGTCGCCTCATCACCAGCCTCATCGACGCGAACCCCGCCCGCGGCGGCGAGCACGTCCAGGACACGACTTGCGGATTGCAATGTGTACTGGCCAGGCTTCATCACATGGCCGAGCACAGAGACCTTCTGGCTTTGATATTCGGCGACATGTACGAGCACCTGCGGATCGCGCAGATATCCGCCCTCTATGAAACGCGCCTTCAGTATGGCTTCGATTTGCGCAGCAGAGCGGCCAGTTACTTCGACAGCGCCGACCAGCGGATAGGTGATGAAGCCGGAGTCGCTGACCCGGACCTCGTGCGAGAGCTCCGGCGAGCCGAACACCGTCACTCGCAGCAGGTCGCCAGGCCCGACCCGATAGTCCCCGCCGCCGTTGGTATGTCCCAAGGACGGCCACGCGCACGCTGCGTAGACAGCCAGCGCCAGCCAGATCATCCGCCCGCTGTTTCCATCAGTACGCATTGCGATCCTTCCAGAAGATCATTGCCGTACGCAGGATGATCATGAAGTCGAACATCAGCGACCAATGCTGCAAGTACTCGAGATCGAGCTCGATGCGCCGACGCATCGACTCGAGATCATCGCCGCCGCGATAGCCGTTGACTTGCGCCCAGCCGGTGATGCCCGGCTTGACTTTGTGGCGGACCATGTAACCCGGGATGAGTCTGCGGTATTGCTCGTTGACCGCAATCGCATGCGGGCGCGGCCCGACGATACTCATGCTGCCTTCCAGAACGTTGAACAGCTGTGGCAGCTCATCGAGGGATGTGGCGCGAATGAATGCGCCGACCGGTGTGACACGCGCGTCGTTGCGCTCCACTTGTTTGTACGTCGTGTGTCCATCTTCCGTCACACGCATGGAGCGGAACTTGTAGACAATGATCTCCTTGCCGTCGAGGCCATAGCGCTTCTGACGAAAGATGACCGGACCGGGCGAGGTGCACTTGATCGCCGCCGCCACGAGCAACATGACAGGTGCGGTGAGCACGATGAGGACGGACGCAATGAGGATGTCGCAGAGGCGCTTGGCGATTCCGCGTCCACCGTAGAAGGGCGACTCACACACTGCAACGACCGGAATACCGTTCACGAGATCGAAGCGGGGCTGGACGAGATCGCACACGGTGAGATCGGGCACAAAGTAAATGGAGCTCGTCGAATCGCCGAGCGAGGTGAGCAGCTCTTGAACCCTTCGGTGGCGAACCATCGGTAAGGTGATGTACACGGTATCGATGCCATGCTGCGCGACATACGCGCTCACATCCGACAACTTACCGAGCAGCTGCTGTCGACACCGCAGTGGCAGACGTGCCGGTGCGCGATCGTCGAAGTAGCCGACCACCTCTGTGCCGAGCCAGGGAGCGGCGGCGATACGATCGGCCAGCCTGATCCCGAGCTCGGTCGCACCAGCGATCACGACTCGGCGCCGTGAGCTGCGTTTGCTTCTCAGTCGTTGCAAGAGAGACGGCATTAACAGATGACTGAACCACAGTACGGCAGGCGTGGAGATCGCCCACGTGAGCAATACGTGCCAATTGAATCGTTGTGCGAAGCCGACGATCTCCAGCAACGCCCAGATGAAGACGATAAGGACCAGCCAACGTGCGACGATGTCCGCCAAGGACGCCAGCACCGACGTCACGGCGCGTGGTGCATCGATGGAGACGACGTCGAGGACCTCCCCGGCGCCGACGAAAGCGAGTACCGCCACCAAGAAGTAATGCCCCTCGATCGGCTCTCCCCACAGGAGAAGCGTGATGCCGAGCATCGCGACCGGGATGATGGGATGGATCAACGCCTTCGCGACGAACAAGCCGGGAGGTTCGGACGCGCTTACGCTAGAAGGGCGCTGGAAGAATGAAAGCGGCACTCGCGAGTTGGTCATCGCGGTTCGTCTACTCACGCACGTTGCGCATCAGAAGCGATGAAATCGATGAGGCCGTAGCAGTCGATGCTTACGACGCAACTGGTAGCCGACGAGCAGAAGAATCACCATTGTCATGAGCCATGCGTTCGGACCTCGTTCGTCCGAAAGCTCAGAACGTATGGTGCCAGTGCTGGTCGCTCTTGCTTGTCTACCGGAGCTGCGCCGGTCAGACAGGGACGCGGTGGAGACCCCTCGCAGACGATAAGTGTCGACCGTGCGGCTGCTGATGTGGCGAGCATCCATGGCGTCGACATCGAACTGCGAAACCATGGAAGCTCTGAGCCGAGTGTTCGTAACCTCGACGGAGGCGCTCGCGGCTTCAATCGATGCAGTGGGAGCATCGGAGACGGTTGCCAGCGTCGCCTCGCTAGACAAGCTCATGAGAACGGCAAACACCGTCACCCTCATCCTGTAAAGACGCATCGGTGAACTCTCCTTTCCTCGTCGCATGTCGAACTCCTCTCGACAGCTCGACACGTGCGGTGCGCCCCCGACCCAAGCGCACGAGACCAGCATGACTCATGCGCGAGCAATTTCTATTCCATTGTTGTCGTCAGAGTTTGCATGCCTCCTCTTACGACAAGATGTCAGCACATCCTGCAAAACTTACTCGGTTGCGGAGTCATGCATGCGCACATGTCGTGCATCGTGCTCGATTCATGTGCGCCATGTCAGTTCAATCGAGCGCGAAGTGTGCATCAATCTGAGACGTCATGAGAAGACTGCGAATGGCGACACTCAGTGCATTCGTGTTTCATCTGTGTTCACGATGCTGTTGTATTGATCGTGCAGTGTAGGCGAGAGCAAACACCTTGACGTCCGCTCGAGACAAGCGCGCGACATCTTTCGGAACTTGCGTACGTTGCGTGCGATTACAAGAACGATGGCGACCAGAACGCCTGAATCGAGGAACGCGATGTCTACCGGATCTCAAGAGCATCTCCGACGCGCGCAGCAGTCGAGCGGTGCAGGTGCGCATACGTCGGTGCATCCGCTTTACCAGGAGTGGGTGGGCTACGAGGCACACGACGTGCACGAGGAGCATGAGGAGCCGCTCGTCGATCCGCAGCTGCTCGCAAACGCATTGGGTTGGTTCAGCATTGGGCTCGGTCTCGTGCAGCTGCTGGCGCCGCGCGCTTTCGGCCGGGCGATCGGTGTGGGCGAGCATCCGGTTCTAGTGCGCGCAATCGGTGCACGTGAGGTGGTCAACGGGATCGGGCTGTTGTCGCAGCGGAGCACCGGAACATGGGCGTGGTCGCGTGTCGCAGGCGATGCGCTCGATCTGAGCTTGCTCGCCATCGCAGCGCGCCGGCCCGCGGCCGACCGCGACTTACAGAGGCTCGCATTGGCGACGTCTGCGGCACTGGGCGTGACTTCCGTGGATGTCTATACCGCGCAAGCGTTGGCGCGCGTGCCGGTGTCCGAGCCAGCAGAGATGGTCAGTGCGAGCTGCGCCGTCAATAGCTCGCCGCAGGCACTGTACGCATTCTGGAAGGATCTGGCGAATTTGCCGCGATTCATGAGTCATCTCGAATCAGTGACGCGGATCGACGAGCGCACCTCACATTGGGTCGCCAAAGGACCAGCGGGTATGAGCGTGGAATGGGATGCCGAGATCGTCCGCGACGATCCGGATGAGGGGTTCTCCTGGCAAACAGTGCCGGGATCGGAAGTGACGCACGAAGGCACAGTGCGTTTCGATCGTGATCTGGCCGGGCGCGGCACGATCGTGCGCGTGCAGATGCGGTACATTCCGCCAGCGGGCAGGGTTGGCCGGCAGCTAGGACGGTTGCTCGGAGAAGATCCTCAGGCACAGATCGAGGGCGACTTGCGCCGCCTCAAGCAACTCATCGAGACAGGAGAGGTGGCGACGACCATTGGACAGCCGGCAGGGCGACGCAGTGTGCTCGGTCGCGTCACGCTCGGGAGGCGCCTGCAATGAAGGCAGTATGTTGGCAGGGAATCGGACAAGTCGGCGTGGAGGATGTGCCAGATCCTTACATCCTCAATCCGCGCGATGCGATCGTGAAGGTGACGGCGACGGCGATTTGCGGCTCGGACTTGCACCTTTACGACGGCTACGTGCCGACGATGTATCGGGGCGACATTCTCGGCCACGAGTTCATGGGCGAAGTGGTGGAAGTCGGCCCAGGCGTAAGCAATCTGTCCGTGGGTGATAGGGTGGTGGTTCCATTCCCGATCGCGTGCGGGAATTGCTTCTACTGTGAACGGGAACTGTATTCCCTGTGTGAGAACTCAAATCCGAACGCGCAACTCGCCGAGAGACTCTGGGGACATTCACCGGCAGGGATCTTTGGGTATTCCCACCTCACGGGTGGTTACGCGGGCGGCCAAGCCGAGTATGTGCGCGTGCCGTTTGCAGACGTCGGCCCGTTGGTCGTGCCGGAGTCACTCGAAGACGAGCAGGTGCTGTTCCTCTCGGACGTCCTTCCGACCGGCTACATGGCCGCGGAGCAATGTGATATTGAAGAGGGCGACACGATCGCAGTGTGGGGTTGCGGCCCAGTCGGACTGTTCGCGATACGAAGCGCGAAGCTGCTAGGAGCGGGGCGCGTCATTGCCATTGATCGGTACCCTGAGCGGCTCGGTAAAGCGAGCGCGGCCGGTGCGGAGATGACAGTCAATTACGAAGAGGTGGACGTGCTGGAGATACTCAAGGAGTTGACCGGGGGGCGCGGGCCGGATGCATGCATCGACGCAGTGGGCATGGAGGCCCACGTGCGGGGTGTCTCCCACGCATATGACCGCATCAAGCAAGCGATGCGTCTCGAATCTGATCGGCCGGCGGTGCTACGCCAAGCCATCCTCGCTTGTCGTAGCGGCGGTGTCGTCTCAGTCGCCGGTGTCTACGGCGGCTTCGTCGACAAGATGCCGTTCGGCGCAGTCATGAACAAGGCCATCACGATCAAGAGCGGGCAGACGCACGTGCATCGTTACATGCGCTCACTGCTCGAGCGCATCGAGAGCGGCGAGCTTGATCCCTCGTTCATCATCACGCATCGGCTGAGCTTGGACGAGGCGCCGCTCGGTTACGAGATGTTTCGCAACAAAGAGGATGAGTGCGTGAAGGTCGTATTCTTGCTTGTCCCCCGGCCTTCAGTCGCGAGCCCTATATCAATCCCGCTTTCTTGACAGCTCGATAGCGATTGACGAGCTCGATCCCGAGACGCTGCGGCTCGGCGTCGATGACCAAGCTGTCACGCGCGGCGAGACGATGGAACGCGTCGCGGCGGGCTTGTTCGTAAAGATACGCGCTCGCGACCTCGATGGCGGAGTCGAGACTATCGACGCCCTGCTGGAGCAGCTCTTTCACGATCAGCTCGCGAAGGCTCGCCGTCAGCACGAGGTGCCGTGTGCGCAAGAGCTCGAGTGCCTGACCGAGCTCGCTCGCGTCCTCGTCACGAAAGTTCGTAACGAGAACGACGAGAGCGCGCTTGCGCTGTCGTCGCAGCAATCCCTGAGCGGCCGTCAGGTAATCAGAATGTGACGGGGTCGGCTGCACTGAGTACAGCTCGCTCATGAGAGCATTGAGCGTGTGAGCCCCTTTCCGCGGCGGTACCCAGCGCTCCTCGCCCGGTGGTGTGCCGAACGTCATTGCGCCTACTGCATCGCCGTGCTTGAGCGCGACGTAAGAGAGGAGCATGGCGGCGTTGAGCACTTGATCGAAATGCGATGTGCCGATGCCGTGCTCGCGGTCGTCGGCGCGCATGCGTCGGCCGCAGTCGAGTAGCAGAATCACACATTGGTCGCGCTCGTCTTGATACTGGCGCACGATCGGCTTGTTGTGCCAAAGTGTCGCTTTCCAATCGATGTGGCGCAGCGAGTCGCCGATACGATACTCGGCAAGCTCCTTGAAATCCGTTCCCTCGCCGCGTCGCTGATAGGTCTTGATGCCGATCTCGGTGAGCCGGCGATCACCGGCGAGCCACGCGTAGCGCGTGATTTGCGCGAAGTCGGGATAGCAGCGCCGTGTGTCATGCGGTCCGAGGCGGTCGAAAAGCTCGAGCAGCCCGAGTCGTGAACGGACGCGCACGTCTACAGGCGCGAAGGTGAGTTCTCCGCGCCGCGTTGGCACGGCGGTATAGATGAGCTCGATGACCCCACCACCTTCAGCGCGCATAGTAACGGGCATGCTCGTCACACGTAGGGTGGTATCGGCATGGTCGTGCACCGTCAGCTGCCACACTTGTGCACCTGCAACGTGCAGCTCGAGCCGCACGTGTGCGGGCACACCGAGCGCGAACGCTCCCGGCAGCGCGCGAGTCATGCGCGGCTCTGCCGCTCGCCAAGCGGCGAGGGTCATGTGCCGATCAAGCAACGCCGCGGCCATGAGCACGGCGGTCCATGCGCCTGCGAGGCGATGAGCGGCAGCGACGCTCATGCCTGCGGCCAAGGCGACGATCGTGACGACGACGCCGAGGGCCAGCCACAAGAGCAGTCCGCTACCGGGAACGAAGCGCACGCGCATCGCAGTTGTGCTCGCCATCAAGTGCGTGGTGCGGCGACGCTCTCGACGACGGCAGTGAGCAGATCCCGTGTCGTGCGCCCTTCGAGCAGCGCATCGGGCGCGAGCGCGATGCGGTGCCTCAGCGCGGGGAGAGCGACACGCTTGATGTCATCCGGCGTGACGAAATCTCTGCCCGCCATGAGCGCGACGACCCGTGCCGCCCGCACGAGCGCGATGGCACCGCGTGAGCCGGCGCCGATTGCGATGCCCGGCCACTCGCGCGTGGCGCGCACGATGCGAACAGCATAGTCGACGACGTTGTTCGCGACCCGCTGGCGTGCCGCGATCTGCTGCAGGCTGAGCACTGTGCTTTCGTTGAGAGAGGGTGTGACGTTCTCGAGCGGCAGCTGTTGTCCCGTCTGATTCGTGGTCGTGCGTAACACGATGTCGACTTCTTCTGCGAGCGAAGGGTAGGTGATCTCGATCTTTAACAGAAAGCGGTCGAGCTGCGCTTCGGGAAGCGGATACGTACCCTCCGTTTCGATGGGATTCTGCGTTGCGAGCACGAAGAAGGGTTGTGGCAGCGACAGCGTCTGGCCTTCGAGCGTGACCTGGTATTCCTGCATCACTTCCAGCAAAGCGCTCTGCGTCTTCGCCGGCGCGCGATTGATCTCGTCCGCGAGAAGCAGCTGCGTGAAGACCGGGCCGCGAACGATGCGCAGCTCGCGCGTATTCGGATCGAGCACCGCGTGCCCGGTGATGTCGGAGGGCATCATATCTGGCGTGAACTGCACGCGCGCATAGTCGAGCGACAGCGCGCGCGACAGCGCCCGGACGAGCAGCGTCTTGCCCAAACCGGGAACGCCTTCGATGAGCGCATGGCCGGCGGCGACGAGCGTGATGATGACCTGCTCGACGACTTCCTGTTGCCCAACCATCGCTTGTCCGATCGTGGCACGCAGATGCGCGAGGAGCTCAGCTGCTCGTGTGATCGTGCTCGCTTCTGTTTGCATGTTAGTTCGCCTGTGAAGCCCCGCTAGGAACGATGGGTATCCCAATCACGAAGTCTCGACGTATACGCCGCGCCGCCTTGACTGAGACCGCGAGGCCGCATGAGCACGCAACGCAGAGCACGCCCTGTCGAGTAATGCAACTGCGCTCTTGAGCTCATGGCGCGTACAATGACCGGCAAAGCTCACCGTGTCGGCGAGAAGATCTGCTTCGATGCCGCTGATACGCGCGACGGCAGCGATGCGAGCATCTGCAGACAGCTCGTCGTAGCTGGCGATCTTTGCACGTGCGGCTTCGTGCAGTGCCCTGACCATGGCGGCATGCAACGCGCGGCCGCCATCGACTCTCAGAAGGAACCGTCCCGTGCCGCGGATCTGTTCGGCGAGCGATCGGCGCGGGCTCTCGAGCGGCGCGAGTAGCGGCCCGAAACGAACGCTGTTGCGCCAGAGCACAAGCGCGATCAGGGCCGACGCCAGCAGCACGGCAGGGGCGCCGTGAAGCCAGATGAGCGCGGGCAGCGAGTGGTGTTGCTCGTCTGAGACGAAAATGACGTGATCCCCGCGACGCAGTGAGGTGACATCGACGAAGAGCACGCCATTGTCGTCGCGCAGGATTTCATGCGTGCGGAACGGCTGGCCGTTGATCAGGATGACCCAGCCTTGCCCGACTCTGACGCGCGCCGCTTGTATGCCATCGGCATCTTCGGCTGCCCATTCGAGCGGGGTTGTCGATGCGATCGCACCGCTTGTTCGCAAGCCGCAGATCGTGTAACTGTCGCGTCCGGGCTTGGTCACGGAATGACCTGTCGTGAGGTCGAGGTCCCAACAATGAGCGTAAGCATCGAAGCTCGGCCCGGCGAGCCAATGGTCGACTGTATCCGCTTCTATCTGCATGCGCAGGCCGCTCCATTCAGCGAGCGCTTCCTCGCCGCCAGCGAGCGAACCGTCGAGCAGCAGTCGGCCGCCGGATTCGACCCAGCGCTCAAGCTCCGCTCGCCGTGTGTCGATGAGATCCCAGTGCCAGTGTGCCAGCACCAGTAGCGCATCGTGGTGGTCTGGCAGCTCGCCGAGCGAGCGGCGCCACTCGGCGCGTGCACCGAGCTCGGTAGCAAGACGTTGCACTCCGTAGAACGGATTACGAGCGGCCTCTCCGCGTGGCGCTCTCCGGAGGGTGATTTCCTCCCAATAGGTGTTGCGTGCGATCCACCCAATGAGCAGCGCGAAGGCGAGGAGCAGCGCGCCACCGACGATCCAGCGTCGCATCACGTGCGTGCCTCCGCTGGTCGCGCGCTGACGGCGAGCGCAGAAGAGAACTCCTTACAGAGCGAGTGCACGTCGGCGTTCTGCGGTTGGACGTTTCCGTAGACCGCGCTTTGCCAGATGAGAATGAGCCGCTCCACGTAGCCGCTGCGTTCCGCAGGCAGGCATTTCCGCGCCAGGGTGAGACACTCGCCTTCGGTGCTGGAGTCGCGAATGGGAACGGCGTGCTCGTGAACGAGCCGCGAGAGCAGACCCCGATACAGCAACGACAACGTGCCGCGACGGTCGCCTTGTTCCCACAGCGCCCACGCGGCCGTGCCGATGTCCTCGGGGAGACTCTCAGGGCGAATATCGAGGTTGCGCACATGCGTGGGCACGGTGCTGGCAGGTCGATCGTTGCGTGTGCGATCGAATGTGGCTACGAGGCACGCGAGATAGAAGACGAGCAACGCGACTGCGGCAGCAATTCCGAGCCACGTCAATACGCGACTGCTTTCCGCCACCCAGCGGAAAAAATCGCGCAGCCATTCGTGCCAGGCGGGCCGTTCCTGCTTCTCACCTCTCACCCACCTGAGTACGCGCACCCGTTGCGTGGGCACGAGATTCGGGTCCGCACGGACTTTGTCGACAGCCGCAGTGACGTCTGCTTCGAGGATGATGTTGGGTTCGGTCGCTTCGTTGGCGTGTGCCAGCCGCAGTGGCGTGAGAACGAGCCCGATGCACGCCAGCAGTGCAAGCATGGACGGGCGTGCAATCAACCTCGAATGGTTGCGCTCACTATGGCATGGCACGTCTGAGCTCCTGTTCGATGTCCCAGGCTTCGAGCTCCACGCGACGGTTGAGATACACTCCGAATCCGGCGGCGACATAGAAGGGCTCGACGAATGCCACTGCCACTGCATACGCGAGCGCGACCACGAACTGCACGATGCCATGATTGCTCGGATCGAGCAGGATCGGGATGGTGGGTTGCATGCCTTCGGGGGTAAGCCACACGAAGAGTGACAAGATTGCTGCCACGATCGCCGCCTCCGCGAGATTGAATGCGCCCGTCACGAGCAAGCCGGCACTAGCCTTACCCGCGCGTACCTGTCGCACGCGCTTGCGCAGCCGACTCCCGCGCAGGCCCTCGAGCTGATAAACAGGTCCGGTGAGTGAGCGCCAAGGAGATAGTCGTCGTTGCGTCCACGTGCGGAGGAGCTGCGACCACCATACCTGACGTCGTGCCCGGAACACGTCCCACGGTGTCGTCTTCTGACCGAAGGCCGCGCGTGCGAGCACGAACAGGATCGTGCGATCGAGCCACGGCTTGGCCAACCAGATCGCGACCGTGGGCAGCCATTGAGCAAGCTCGAAGCAAGCCAGGCATACGACGAAGAGCGGCAGCGCGACGGCTAGATAGCACCCGAAGACAGAGGGAGCAGCGGCCTGGCACAGCCGTACGCCGAGGTCGGCCGCCTCGCCATTGCTTCTCGGTCGAAGGCGAATCGCGAGTGCCTCAACGTGCATGACGACCTTGACGCCACAGGTAGCCGAGCACGCCGATCCAGCAACAGGCTGCGACGCCATACTTCAGCGGCAGCGGAATCCATCTGGCGGACGACCAGAATGCCTCGATGGCGGCGGCGATCAGGAACAGCCCGACCGCACCGTAAACGATGACGATTGCTTCGCGCGCTGCCAATATGAGCGCCTCGCGACGCGTGCGCGGTCCGGGCGCTACGAGCGCATGACCGAGACGCAGCCCGGCTGCACCCGTCAGCACGATGGCAGTCAGCTCGAATGCTCCGTGCGTTACGACGAAGGAATAGAACGTCGAGGATAGCCCGCGCTCGGTGAGATAGCCTGCGATCCCGCCGATGTATGCGCCATTGAACGCAAGGAAGAACAAGGTACCGACGCCCGCAAACAGGCCGCTAGCGAAGCATTGAAAGCCGATGCCAATGTTGTGCCGTATATAGAAACCGAACATGGCCCAGTCCCTTTCTGCATTGTCTAGACGGCCGATCGACTTGGCTGTATCCGAGTACATGGCTTCGAACGCAGCAGCAGTCCGGGGATCGACGATCGAGAGGATGAGATCAGGATTGAGATAGACGAGCAGGCCCAGCGTCACCATCGGCACGGCGAACACCGCCGTGGCGAGCCACACATATGCACTGTGGGCGCGAACGACACATGGAAAATCCCGCCCGATGAGGCGTCGCAGGCGACCGAGACCGAGCTCACGCTGTTGATAGATCACCTGATGGGCATCGGAGGTGAGCTGGTTGAGCCGCTCGATGATGTGCGTAGGATAGGCTCGCGCTCGAGCGAGCGCGAGCTGCTCGCAGGCGCGACGATACAGGCTGGCCAGTCGCTCGGCCGACACCGGCTCGGGCACGCGCTCGTGGCGTTGCAACCTGTGCAGAAGCCTCTGCAGCTCTTCCCAGTCTGCCTGGTAGCGTGCCTCGAACTGCAGAGGTGTCATACGCCGCTTCCGTTGCGAGCTCGGTTCAACGTCGGCCGAGCAGCCACTGCGCGACGCCGAGCACGCGCCGTGTGACCTCGGGTCCGCTGCGACCCATGTCGCCGGAAACCCATGCCGCGAGCGCGGCGAGCTCGTCCAAGCGCTCGCGCGTCAAACGCGACGCGCGAGCGGCGAGGGCAACAACCGCCGCCTGGTCTTGCGGTTGCAGTGGGCGTACCGGCGCCAGCGGCTCCACATCTTCGATCGCGACCGGCGCGGGAGTCGTGGGACGATGGACGACGAGCGTGTTGGCCGCAATGTCGCCCAGACGTTTGAAGTCGCGACGGAGCAGCATGCTCACGACCGCTGCGCCGTATGCTGCAGGCAGGAAATCGGCCGCGCGCAGCAGATTGCGTATGAACGAGGCGGCCGGCGTGATCGGAAGGCCGTTGTCCATCACAACCTTGAGGCCGAGCGCGCGCTTACCAGGCGTGGCGCCCCATCGACTGAGCTCGAAGGCCACGGGGTAGAGCCATTCGAGCGCAAACGCCAGGATCAGCAGCAGGCCAAAGCCGAAGCCGCCCATGATGATCGTCGCGAGCGCGAACGTGTAGACGATGCCGATACGGATGAACTGATCGAGCAGGTAGGCGAAGTATCGTGCGCCGAAACCGGCCGGTCTGAGCTCGACCGCAATGCCTTCGGGCGTCTCGGCGGAGACGACCGTATCGAGCACCTCCTTGCTCACGGTCGTGCCGTCAAGCCATGACGACGATCGTATCGGCAATCTTGTCGTGTATACATTGGCGCTTATCGTCGAAAATGAAAGCGTGATCGATGAAGAAGTAGAGCATTCCGAGGTATGGCACGAAGCTTGGCAACATGTTCACGACGTTCCTGAGCCAGAAGATGCGCGCAAGGGAAGCACGTGAGCCGTCGGAGCGAACGACCTTGATGCCAACGAGCTTTTTGCCGATGGTCTGGCCGTTACGGTACACGAGTATGGTCGTGATGATTGCCCATGCGATCGCGGCCACGGCCGTGATCAATCCTCCCGCGCCAAATGCCAAGGTCGGATCCGGGCTCTCACTGACCACGGCGAACCCTGCACCAAGCAGCAGGGGCAGCATGATGAGTAAGCCGATCACGGCGTCGATCGCCCACCCGCCGAGCCGTAGCGCGCGGCTCGCTGGTTCGAAGGCCGTTGAGACGGGGTCCTGCACTTCGGCTTGAGGTGGGGCGTACGCATTCTGAAGAGGGTCGCTGCTCATGAAATCGCTCCCTATGCGCTAATAGTTATGTGCTGAGAAGGCGCCGAGTGTTTCGCCGCCCGCCTGCGGATTTTGCCTCAGAAACCTCGCGAAGCGTACGCCCGAGCCGTGCATTTGTGACGCAGGCGATGCTTGAGGTACTCGTCCCGAGACAAGGTTCCAGAACGCGCGTCGAGTATCCTTGAAGGCCGTTTCCTCGTGTTTTCGACGTATCCGATGACGACAGGATTCGAACTGGTCATTTTCGATTGTGACGGCGTTCTAGTGGACAGCGAGCCGATTGCCAATCGCGTCTTCGCATCGATGCTCGCAGAGCTCGGGCTCGAGGTGAGCGAGGCGGACATATACCGCGACTTCGTCGGTCGATCGTTGGCGTACTGCGTGGGGCAGGTCGAAGCTCGGCTCGGCCGCCCTCTGCAGGAGGATTTCGTCGAGCGCTTGCAACGGCGCACGTTCGCTGCGTTCGAAGCGGAGGGATTGCGGCCGATCGATGGCATCGTCGAAGCGCTCGATGCGATCGACATACCGTTCTGTGTCGCATCGAGCGGAGAGATCGAGAAGATGCGCGTGACGCTCGGTCTCACGGGTTTGCTGCCGCGTTTCGAAGGCCGGCTTTTCAGCGCAACTCAGGTTGCTCGCGGCAAACCAGCGCCCGATGTCTATCTATTTGCGGCCGAACGGATGGGTGTGATGCCGCAAAGTTGCGTCGTTGTCGAGGACTCACCTGTCGGTGCACGGGCAGGCCTTGCAGCGGGCATGACGGTGCTGGGTTACTGCGCCCGTACGTCCAGCGAATCATTGCAGGTTGCTGGCGTTCATCGCACGTTCGCGGACATGCGCGAGCTGCCGGAGCTGCTGCGAGCCATCGGACGTCGTTGACGCGCTCGTCGCTGCGACGGCGACGGTGCCGACAAGTCGTCGGTTGACAGCGGCTTGAGGCCCAGCTTGCGCATGAGCGATTGTGCGTCTCGAGGCGCGCGTAGCTTCACGTCGGTGTTGTCGAAATAACAGAACACGTCGCGGGGTTTCGCGAGCGTAGTGCTAGCGCCGGCGATCGTCTGAATGTCAGGCGGCGCCTTGCCCGCGTGCCACGCGGCGATTCTGGAAGCCCAGCGCTTGAGCGCGCGGTCGCTGTAGCCACTCTGGTAGAGTGCCTTGTCTCCGTGTAGTCGGATATAGACAAAATCTGCCGTCACGTCCTGCAGCATCGGCCAGCGCTTCGCTGTATCGGCAATCACCAACCCGATTCGGAAGTGTCGCAGCAATTCGACGAAGCGTGCGTCGACGAAGCTCTCGTGACGAACCTCCAGCGCGTGCCGTAGCGGGCGATTCGCATCGATGGCCAGCCGTGCGCGACCTTTCATACGGCGGTCCCGCTTACGAGCGAGCTCGAGCGCGGCCTGGGAATTCCGCGGTAAGAGCTCGCAGAACCCCGCGAGCAGCGCAGCGTCGAAGCGGGCTTGGGGCGGCAGCTGCCACAGGATCGGCCCGAGCTTCTCCTTCAGGTTGAACAAGCCCGAGGCAAAAAAGTTCGCGAGCGGTCTTTCGACGTCGCGCAGTCGTTTCATGTGCGTGATGAACCGCGGTCCCTTGACCGAGAAGACGAAGCCAGGCGGGGTGTCTGCATACCATTGCGAGAAAGAGGCTGGGTGCTGCAAGGAATAGAACGTTCCATTGATCTCTATGCTCGTGAAGGTCCGCGACGCGTACCAGAGCTCCAGCCGCTGCGGCAAGTCAGGCGGGTAGAACACGCCGCGCCATGACGCATAACGCCATCCCGAGACGCCGACGCGGATCGAACCAACGAGCTCTCGACTCATTTCACCGTAACGTTCCGGCACAGCGAGAGTGTCCAGCAACCATGCCGAGCGCTTCGCCCGGACGTTTGTTGCTGCCTCGCGTAGAATGCTCGCGCCGGAGTCCAGCACGATGGATCGGGACCAGGAAGGACCGCCCCGCGTTGGCTTGCTCGCGATGTGACGAGCAGGTCACGGTCGATACGGGATGTGGTTTTTCTCGGTCGAAGGTTGAAAAAGCTGCGTGCCGTCTACATAGCGGGGCAATGCTCGATCGAATCACGCCGATCAACAAGACGCTGATCATCATCAACGTCGCCATATTCTTGTTGCAAGAGTTGCTTGGCGGCTGGGTCGGGTGGTCTTTTGCGTTGTGGCCACCGGCGACCGATTTGTTTCGTCCCTGGCAGCTCGTCACCTATGGGTTTCTGCACGGGAATTGGGCGCACCTGTTCTTCAATATGTTCGCCCTCTACATGTTCGGCTCGGAGATCGAGCGCCTATTCGGGTCGAGACGCTATCTCACGTATTACTTCTCCTGTGTGGTCGGCGCGGCCCTCATGCACTTGATCGTGATGTCGCAGTCGGGGCTGCCTCCCGCGCCGACCGTTGGCGCATCGGGTGCCGTGTTCGGCTTGCTGCTCGCGTTTGGCATGGCATATCCGCGACGGATGATCATGCTCATCTTTCCGCCGATCCCGATGCCGGCATGGTTGTTCGTGACCCTTTACGGGCTGCTCGAGCTGTACCTCGGCATCACTCAGACATTGTCGGGAATCGCTCATTTCGCGCACATCGGCGGCATGGCCACGGGTTTCGTATTGATACGTTACTGGCGCAGCCAGGATCGCGGTCGCCATGGTGCGACGCGATCGCGATGGTGGTAAGTCGCGGCGTGACACACGCACGGATGTAAGTCGAGACGGAATGACGAGAAAGCCACTGTTTTCTTATGCGTCGCATGCATTCCTTGGCAACGAAGATCGGGTATAACTTCATCGCGTCTCGAGGTGCGCAACCCAGCGCGCGATCATCCGCTTCGTTCATTCATCAACCACGAACGTCGCTTCTAGCACCATGGAATTCAGGCAACTAGGTCATTCAGGCTTCAAGGTTCCCGTGTTGTGTCTCGGCACCGGAACGTTCGGTGGACGGGGCGAATTCTTCCGCGGCTTCGGCGAGGTCGACGTCAAGCTCGCGACGCGTTTCGTCGATATCTGCCTCGACGCAGGCCTCAATATGTTTGATTCCGCGGACGTCTATTCGGGCGGAGCCGCGGAGGAGATCCTGGGTCAGGCGATCCGTGGGCGGCGCGACAAGGTGATCATCTCCACGAAGGCAACCTTCACAATCGGCCCGGGTCCGAACGACGTCGGCTCATCCAGATACGCGCTGCTCCGAGCAGTCGATGCGAGCCTGCGGCGCCTGGGCACGGACTACATCGATCTCTTCCAGCTGCACGGGTTCGATGCGGTCACGCCGATCGAGGAAACACTACGTACGCTCGATGACCTCGTGCGTGCCGGCAAGATCCGTTACATCGGTTGTTCCAACTTCTCGGGTTGGCACCTGATGAAGTCGATCGCGATCTCGGAGCGGTATGGTTGGGTTCGGCACGTTGCACACCAGGCATACTATTCGCTGATCGGGCGCGACTACGAATGGGAGCTGATGCCGCTCGCGCTCGATCAGAAGATTGCCACGATCGTCTGGAGCCCGCTCGGTTGGGGACGCTTGACGGGCAAGGTCAGACGTGGCCAACCGCTTCCCGAAACGTCGCGGCTTCGTCATCAAGTCACCGTCGAAGGCGGCCCGCCGGTCCCGGACGAGCACTTGTATCGCGTCGTCGACGCGCTCGACGAGGTGGCGAAGGAAACCGGCAAGACCATTCCCCAGATCGCAATCAACTGGCTGCTGCAACGACCGACGGTCACGAGCGTCATCATCGGGGCGCGTACCGAAGAGCAATTGATCCAGAACCTGGGTGCGGTCGGTTGGCAGCTTTCGCCCGAGCACATGAAGAAGCTCGACGAAGCGAGCGCCGTCACGCCGCCCTATCCCTACTGGCATCAACGCGGGTTCGTGAAGCGGAATCCGCCGCCGGTCTGATTAAGGTGGATTGGGGCTGTGGGCCGTAGGCTGTAGCAGGGTGCGCATTGTGCGACACGTTTGCTTCAGCCTCGTGCCTCCGTCCCGGCGATGGTCGAGCACCACCTGTTTCCTACCCGACGGTAGCCGCAGGGCACAGCATCGTCGTCCGTTGCACTGCTTCGCTCACGCGGGCTCACGCACGAGCGCCAAGCCCCGGGTCCCGTACGCAGCTTCGTTGCGCCCGCGCTGCTTTCGCGGCACGCTAGTGTCATGATCCCACTGCGAGATGACAACCCGTCCACCATCACACCGGTGGTGACCATATCGTTCGTGGTTGTCTGTGTGCTCGTGTTCCTGTGGCAGGTCTCGCTCGGTCCAGTGCGCGGCCAGCAGGCACTTTACTCGCTCGGTGTGATTCCAGCGGTCCTGCTCGGTCTTCGTGAGCTGCCCCCAGAGCTCGTGGTCGTGCCGCCTTTCTTGACGACGCTGACCTCGATGTTCATGCATGGCAGCTTCATGCACCTCTTCGGCAACATGCTGTACCTGTGGATCTTCGGCGACAATGTCGAGGACAGCATGGGCCACGTGCGTTTCGCCGTCTTCTACGTCCTGTGCGGGCTCGCTGCCGTGCTAGCGCAAGCATTGCCGGAACCCCATTCCACGATCCCGATGGTCGGCGCAAGTGGCGCCATCTCCGGAGTGCTGGGCGCGTACTTGTTGTTGTATCCGCACGCGCGCGTGCTGGTGGCGATCCCGCTCGGTTTCATCATTCAAACGGTGCGTATCCCCGCCGGGATCGTGCTCGTCCTTTGGTTCGTCTTACAGCTCCTCAGCCAGGCGTTCGCACCTCCCGGAGAGGGCGGCGGCATCGCTTTCCGTGCACACATCGGCGGCTTCATTGCCGGGATGCTGCTGATTCCGTTCTTCAAGCAGAAGCGCTTTCGCCTGCGCGCGCCGTGGATGTAGCCCTAGAGCCGTTCGCGGCCGTGCGGTGCCGTCCAGTCGAGCGCCGGGCCGATCGGCACGATGCCGGTTGGATTGATACGCTTGTGGCTCCGATAGTAATGGTTCTTGATGTGATCGAAGTGAACAGTGGCGGCGATCCCAGGAGTCTGGAATAGATCCCGCGCATAGGCATACAGGTTCGGATAATCGACGAGACGACGCAAATTGCACTTGAAGTGTCCATGGTAAACGGCATCGAAGCGCACGAGCGTGGTGAACAGGCGCCAGTCTGTTTCGACGATACGATCGCCAAACAGATAGCGGCGGCCGGCGAGGCGCTGCTCTAGCTCATCGAGCATGCGAAAGACCTCTTGCACCGCTTCTTCGTACGCTTCTTGCGTGGTGGCAAAGCCGGCTTTGTACACCCCGTTGTTCAAGCTGTGGTAGATGCGTTCATTGAGGGCATCGATCTCATCACGTAGCGGCTCTGGGTAATAGTCGCCCTCTCTTGCGCCAACGCGATCGAAGGCGCTGTTGAACATACGCATGATGTCGCTGGACTCGTTGTTGACGATACGCCGTGTTTTCTTGTCGAAGAGCAGCGGCGTCGTCGCGCGGCCGGAGGCCTTTGGATTGTCTACGAGATAAACTTCGTACAGAGTGCGCGCACCGTTGACTGTGTCGGGTATGACACCTGGCCCCGGATCGAATGTCCACCCGCGCTCGGCCATCAGCCAGTGAGTGACCGACAACGAGATCATGTCGGTGAGCCCTTTGAGCTCGCGCATGATGAGGGTGCGATGGGCCCACGGGCACGCGTAAGAAACGTACAAGTGATAGCGGCCAGGCTCGGCTGCGAATCCGCCTTCACCTGTCGGCCCTGCGCTCCCGTCCGGTGTGATCCAATTGCGATACTGCGATTGCCAGCGCACGAACCGACCGCCCGTCGAGTCGGTGTCGTACCAATGGTCCTGCCACTCGCCCTCTACCAGCACGCCCACGATCCTGCTCCTTCCAAATGTCTGACAGCAGGAACAGACCGTACCCCGAAACGTTCCCGTTGACCATGTGAACATTCGGGATCCTGTCGACGCGTACGCTGATTTAAAGTGCCTACCCGTCCCGACAGCAGGCGCAGCAAGGGACGATTATCCGCGGTTTCGAACACACATCTCGAGGAAGCCATCGATGGCGAACTACACCACCGAGGTCATTTGGTCGCGCGGCGACCAACTTTTCGTGGACAACAAGTACAGCCGTAAGCACTTGCTCCGTTTCGACGGGGGCATCGAGGTGCAAGGCTCCTCGTCTCCGCACGTCGTGCCGTTGCCATACTCGGATCCTGCCGCAGTGGATCCCGAAGAAACGTTCGTCGCTGCGCTTTCGAGCTGTCACATGCTGTGGTTCTTGTCGCTCGCGGCACAGAGGAAGTTCATCGTTGATCGTTACCACGACATTGCCATTGGCACGCTGGGAAAGCGCGTCGATGGAAGATGGGCGATGACCAAGGTCACGCTACGGCCGCAAGTGTCGTTCGTCGGCGAGCGACAACCGACGCGGGCGGAGGTGGAAGCGTTGCACCACGGGGCGCACGAGCGCTGCTTCATCGCGAACTCGGTCACGACCGAGGTACGTTGCGAGCCGGTGTACGGGGAGGCGATAGGGAGTAGGGAGTAGGGAGGAGCGGGAATTGGGTTGGTGCGGCGTAGCGCTCGATCGATGGCCCTCTCTACAGTGTCATGCGCGACAGCGCTGGCATTCTGGCTTGACCAAAGCTGGCTCAAGGAAGGACACCGGCGTGCGCGCTGGAGAAGGCAAGCGGCTGTGTCTTGCGCCCAAGCGCACGCCGCACGCGTCCTTGCGGCTCAGGCGCTCATTCAAGGTTGCGCCGTGTGTACGTGGGTGGCTTGTTCGCCTTGAAGCGTTCGATCGCTTGCATGATCAGCTCTTTGGCCTGATCCGCATCACCCCAGCCGATCGTTCTGACCCACTTTTCCTGCTCCAAGTCCTTGTAGTGCGTAAAGAAGTGCTCGATCTGCTTGAGCGTGATGCCGGGCATGTCGGTGTAGTTGACAATCTTCTCGTACCGCCGTGTCAAGCGCGGGACTGGCACGGCGAGGATTTTCTCGTCACGCCCCGCTTCGTCCTGCATCATCAGCACGCCGATGGGACGTACCGCGAGGACGGCACCTGGGGCGATGCCGCGCTGATTGGCTACCAGCACGTCGCACGGGTCGCCATCCTCTGAAAGGGTGTGCGGAATGAAGCCGTAGTTTCCCGGGTAGCGCATTGCTGTGTACAAGAACCGGTCCACGAACAATGCGCCGGATTCCTTGTCCATTTCGTACTTGATCGGAGGTCCGCCAACCGGCACCTCGACGATGACGTTCACTTCTTCCGGGGGATTACGGCCGATGGGGATCTTCTCAAGTCGCATTCTTGACCTCTAGCAGGGATGAGCTGGTGTTCGCGCACGAGGAGATAGAGCGTTTGTCGCAGCGACACCAGCAACAGGCGCGCAAGTATATACGTCCTCGCCGGATTGCGCGGCTCGTCGGTTCGCGGAAACGGTATTCGTACGAGTCAGGACTTGCGGCGCGCGCCTAGGGCGAAGCGACCCATTTTCCGGATCCCCCAGAACAGCAGCGCGATGATCGCAACGACCGTCGCGATCGGCAGTAGCACGGCAAGCAAAGACAGGGTGACGGCGCCGACGGTTTCGAACGTGCTGACGATGGGGTTGCCGAGCCCGGCCGTCGCGATTCCGGTTTTTCCACGGACGACGGCAACGCTTCCCTTTACTGCGCCCGCGATGCCGCCACCAGCAATGACCGCGAGCGGCCACTGCAGCGCCGGGCTCACGTCGCCCATGACCGAGGCGCTCGCAAGGGCACCGGCTACGACCGCTGCGGGACCAGCGAGCACGTCAAGCACATGATCCACACCTGGAATGGCATAGGCCAACGCTTCGAGCAACGCGGCGGTGCTCAGCATGAGCAGTGCCGGCGTGCTCTCGAGCCACGCGAATGCATCCGTCAAGGATATCCAGCCCGCGCGCGCCGCCAGCCCCGCTACCAGCAAAGGTGCGAAGACGCGCAATCCCGTGGCAGCGGCGAGCGCGACTCCCAAGGCGATGCTCAGCAGCAACTCCATATCGCATCATCCCTTCTCGCTGGGCGCAGCGTCAGGTCTCATGGTGGCGACGATAGCGAGCCGCACGGTTGCTCCATCGATCTCGCGCCGGATGCGCACATCCAGCATCAGCTCAGCGCAGCTCTTCCATGAGCACTGCCCGGAGCGTATTGACGTCGAACGGTTTCTTCACGAAGCGGATCCTCGGATTGTCGTTCGCCGCCTCGTACATCGATTGAACGTAGCCGCTCGCAAGCACGATGCGCATCTGCGGGCGCAGCGCGGTGAATGCGTTCGCAAGCTCGACGCCATTGCCGTCCGGCAAGCCGATATCGATCAGCGCGATGTCGATGTCGTTGCGTGCCGCAAGCTCGTCGCGTGCATGCTGCGCAGTCGCCGCTTCGACCACTTCGAAACCGAGCTGCTCGACTGTTTGTGCGACGAATAGGCGCACGAGAGGCTCGTCCTCGACGATCAGCGCGACCTTTCCGGCGCCGGTCGCATCCGTGCGCGCATCGAGCACGTCGCGTACGCGAGCGGCGAGCTGTGCGCGGGTGAAAGGCTTGGTCAGCAGCTGCACGCCGGGATCGAGCCGGCCCTGATGCACGATGGCGTTGCGAGCGTACCCAGAGGTGAAAAGCACCTTGATATCGGGCCGTCGTGCGCGCGCTGCATCGACGAGCTCGCGCCCATTGATGCCGGGCAGGCCGACGTCGGTGAACAGCATCCTTATTTCCGGGTGCAGCTCCAGCAGCTGCAGAGCAGACGTGCCGTCGTGCGCTTCGAGCACTGTGAAGCCGAGCTCGCACAGACAATCCACACTGAATCGGCGCACATCGTCGTCGTCCTCCACCACGAGCAGCACTTCGCTGGCCCGACCTTGCGGCACGATCACTGGAGCGTCGATCTGTGCTTCGACCTGGCCGTGGTAGCGCGGCAGATAGATCTTGACTGTCGTGCCTTGGCCGACTTCGCTGTAGAGCTTGACGTGCCCACCCGACTGCCTCACGAAACCGTAGACCTGACTCAGGCCGAGACCCGTTCCTTGACCGACGGGCTTCGTCGTGAAGAACGGGTCGAACGCGCGCTCGAGCACATCCTTGCTCATGCCGACGCCCGTGTCGCTGACGCAAATGAGCACGTACTGACCCGGAACGATTTCGGCATAGCTGGCTGCATAGCGGTCATCAAGGTGCACATTGGCAGTTTCGAGCGTGAGCTTGCCGCCGTTCGGCATGGCATCGCGTGCGTTGACCGCAAGGTTAAGCAATGCGCTCTCGAGTTGATGGGCGTCGATCTCGATGCGCCACACACCTGCTCCGAGCACGGTCTCGAGGATGACGTTCTCGTTCAATGTGCGGCGAATGAGCTCGGACGCGCCCGTGATGAGCCGGTTGACTTCCGTGGGTCTTGGGTTCAACGGTTGTCGACGTGAGAAGGCGAGCAGCTGCTGAGTGAGGGTGGCTGCGCGTTGCGCGCCACGAATGGCGTGATCGACGCAGCGTCGCAAGCGTGCATCGCCGTCGTGTGTGAGGCGCGCGATGGTGTCCAGATTGCCGAGGATGACGGTCAGCAGATTGTTGAAATCGTGCGCCACCCCTCCGGTGAGCTGGCCGATCGCTTCCATCTTCTGCGCCTGATGGAGCTGTTCCTGCATTGCGCGCCATTCAGTCATGTCGCGCGTGATCTTTGCGAAGCCGAGGAGCTGACCGCTCTGGTCACGGATCGCATCGATCAGCACGTGTGCCCAAAACCGCGACCCATCCTTGCGAACGCGCCAGGCTTCCGTCTCGTACTTGCCTTTGCGTGCGGCGGTCTCCAGCGCCAGACCAGGAAGTCCACGTGCACGATCCTCTTGTGTGTAGAAGATCGAGAAATGCTCGCCAACGATCTCGACACTGGTGTAGCCCTTGATTCGCTCGGCACCCAGGTTCCAGGCGTTCACGCGGCCACTCGCATCGAGCATGAAGATGGCCGCGTCGTTGATGCCGAGCACCAGCTGCAGGAACTGACGCTCGCTCTTGCGTAGCGCATCCGTGCGTTCTTCCACGCGGCGGCCGAGGCGCTGATTCAAATTACGCAGCTGCTCCTGTGCCTGAACGTGCGCAGTGACATCGCGAAAGCTCCAGACGCGCCCGATCTGCTCGCCGTCGATGACCTGTACTCTGGAGAAGCGTTCGTAAACGCGTCCGTCACGCAGGCGGATCTCATCAAAGCTCTCAGGTAACGATGCTGCCTCGATCGCGTCGATGCGATCGAGAAACGAGGCGGGATCTGCGAGCCGACGGCCGATGTGCTCGTTGACGAGTCTGTGGTCGCGTGTCTCGAGCAGCTCCGGTCGAAGGTGAAACATGCGCACGTATTGCTCATTGAAGCCGGTGATGCGTCCGTCACGATCGGTGGCGACGATGCCATCGGGGGTGGCATCGAGCGTGGCTCGCTGGAAGGCGCGCGAGCGGGCTAGCTCCTCGGACTTACGTTCGAGCGCTGCTTGGGCTGCCAGTAACTCTGCAAGGCAAGCTTGCGCAGACGAGCCTTCGCCACGCGCCTGTGCTGCCGAAGCGACGCTTTGCTCGTCTATCTGACGTTCCTCGCCGGAGCTCACGCAGGATCCTCGCGCAAGCGGACCCAATCATGCCCGCCCGCCGCAATGAGTATGAGGTATTCGAGCGCACGCGTCCGTGTGCGAAGGAGTGCCGCGTGGTAACTCGCGCAGCAGGCTCGAATTCTTCGCGCCTCGGCGCCGACGCATACAGCAAGGTGTGCCCCTGCGCAGGCAGGGGGCCGCGATGGAACGCTTGCCTCGATCATGTGGTTTAGCGCGTCGCCGTGTAAGTCATTCAACCGATATGCGGGCGCTGTTGTTCCGCGAAATCAGAGCGATCGGACGGAACAGGGCCGCGAGGTCGGCCGGCTTGGTTCGAAGACGCTCGACTGTCGGTTTCGTCCGAGTCGCTGCGTCTTATAGCCGAGGTACACATCGTCCAAGCGTCGAGCGGTGCGGTGTGCCGTCCGCCAGCCCATCGGCAAGGTGTGGGATGCTTTACGCAATTCTTTGTTATGAGGCCGAAGATATTGGATGGTGGTCGTCCGCGCTGGACGATGCGATCATGAATGATCGTGCCAGGCGCGAGAGCGGCCTTGCAATCCGGGGCGAGATCGGCCCGGTGGTGTGGCTCATGCCAACGACCACAGCGCTCACGATCCGCTCAGGTCGCCGACGTGTCGTGCTCGACGGCCCTTACGCCGAGACAAAGGAGCAATTGCTCGGGCTTTACGTGGTGGACTGCGACTCGCTCACAGAGGCGATCGACACCGCAATGGCGCTGGCACAGGGATCGGGGACGATGGAAATCCGCCCGATCCGCCAATTCCGGGATACCGGCAGTGCCGGCGAGTTCGCATCCCGCTTGCGGCGCACGAGCCGCTCGGCCCATAAGAGAGATGCCCCATGACAGACATTGCTTGGATCGATGCCGCGCTGACGGCGGCACGTCCCCAAGTCCTGGCGGCGCTGTTGCGCTATTTCCGCGACTTGGAGACGGCGGAGGAAGCGTTTCAGGAAGCCTCGCTTCGGGCGCTCAATCACTGGTCCACGAACGGACCGCCGCGTGACCCGGCGGCATGGCTGATTTTCGTGGCACGCAACTATGCGCTGGATGAGGTTCGCCGCAACAAGCGCCTCGATCAGCTACCCGACGAGGCGGTGCTGTCGGATGTGGGCGATACCCAGGACGAGCTCGCCGAGCGACTCGACAATGCGCATTACCGGGATGACATATTGAGGTTGCTGTTTATCTGTTGCCATCCCAGCCTGCCGGCGACCCAGCAGATTGCGCTTGCGCTGCGCGTCGTCTCTGGGCTGACTGTGCCGGAGATTGCACGTGCCTTCTTGGTCAGTGAAAGCGCGATGGAGCAGCGCATTACGCGGGCGAAGCGCCGCGTAGCTGCCGCCCGGGTGCCGTTCGAGACGCCCGGCCCAGTCGAGCGCCGACGCCGACTCGAGACGGTCGCGGCGATGATCTACCTGCTGTTCAACGAGGGCTACTCTGCCAGCGGCGGTGACGTGCATGTCCGCATTCCGCTGTGTGAGGAAGCGATTCGGCTTGCTCGATTGCTCTTGCGCCTGTTTCCGAGCGAGCCGGAGATCATGGGTCTGACTGCGCTGTTGCTTCTGCAACACGCACGCGCCAAGGCCCGCATCGACGCCAGCGGGGCCATCGTCTTACTCGAGGATCAGGATCGCCGGCTCTGGAACCAAGAGCTGATCAGCGAAGGGCTCGTGTTGGTCGAGAAAGCGCTGCGGCATCGCCGTCCCGGTCCGTATCAGGTGCAAGCGGCCATCGCTGCCGTTCACTCGCGTGCGCAGACCCCCCAAGAAACGGATTGGGCGGAGATCGAACGGCTCTACGCCGCCCTCGAACGACTCCAGCCTTCGCCCGTCGTGACGCTCAATCGAGCGGTCGCGGTCAGCAAGGTACACGGCCCCACACGCGCGCTTGAGCTCATCGAGCCGCTGCAGGCGCCGCTGGCTAATTACTTTCATTTTTATGGGGTACGCGGTGCACTGCTCATGCAGCTGGGTCGCAAGGACGAAGCGCGAGCAGATTTCGACCGCGCCATTTCGTTGGCACGTACCGCAGCGGAAGCGGCGCACATCAGGATGAATCTCGACCGGTTGAGCGCGTGAGTGGTGTGGGCTCGGGGCTCGGGCGCTGGATCCTGGGTCCCGAGCCCCAAGCCCCCAGCCCCTAAAGCCTCTCCACCTCCTCCAGCAGCTTGGCAATCACGGTTTGGCGCTCCTCGGGCGTCAGCGGCGATAGATTCAGTAGCTCAAGGAAGTGCAGGCCGTCGATGGCAAGGCTCAGAATTGCCGCGCTGGCGAAGCGGGAGGGGTCGGCGCGCAATCGCTCGAAATGCTCTTTGATGTCGCTGCGGGCGCGCTCGGGCATGTCCGGAAAGTTTGCGGCTGCTGCAAAGAAAGCACGCATGCATGCCGAGCCCTCATCGCAGTCCTTGCGCGCGAGCAGGCTGGCCTTGAGGTAGGAGCGGTAGTCGTTCCCCTGCCGATCGATCTCGGCGCGCAGCAGGGTGCGATAGCGCTCGATTGCGCGATCGATCATGCCGGTGAGGAGGGCTTCCTTGGTCGTGAAGTGATAAAGCAGCCCGCCTTTGCTGATGTTCGCTTGCTCAGCGACCAAGTCGAGCGTCAGGTTCGCAACGCCTCGCTCCCGCGCGACCCGGTCGGCAGCTTCGAGGATTCGGTCGCGAACCGATGACTTGTTCAACTTACAAGGCCCTCGTCACGTCTTCGTACACGAAGAATGAGCTTGCGCGGCCGCGGCGTACTCGCGTTCGTCCGCCTGCAGGCCGGCAATGAACTTCGTCAAAGCACAACGCAGCAGGTCCGGGTCGAGTTGCGGGTCGCGGCAGGCGCGAATCGCAAGACCTTCGACGACGCTCATGAGCAATAGTATCCGAGCGTTCGCACGACGAGGATCCTGGTAGAGCACCTTGCTCCGGGCGGTGCGCTGCATCGCCTCGAGCAGGTGATTCTTGATGAGGCGGTCGGCCTCCTCGACTGTGGCGGCGATCTCCGGGTCGCGGGTCGCTTCCGCGGAGATCTCGAGGAAGAGCGGGGCGTTCATGTGGTTGGCGCAGCCACTGCGCCAGTGCTCGATAGCGTTCAGGATGCCCTGTACGAAGTCTTCTGCGGACTTGATCTCCTCGAGCGCGCGGCGCCCGGATTCGAGCTGGCGCTCGATGATGGCCTTGATGATCGCCTGCTTGCTGGGGAAGTACCGATAGATGAGCCCTGGGCTCATCCCGGCTTCGTGCGCGATGTCGGCAATGCTCGCACCGTGAAAACCGCGCTTCAAGAAGCAAAGCCGCGCGGCCTCCAAAATGCGTTCGCGCTGCTTGAGCGCGCGCTCCGTGAAAGCATGCTCGGGATCGTTCATCATTGCTGCTCGCTTTCCCAGCCCCCGCCGAGCGCGCGATACAGCGTCACGAGATTGATCTGTTCGGCACGCCGCGTGGCGATGAGACCCTGTTGTGCCGCGTAGTAGCTGCGTTGCGCGTCGAGGAGCGTGAGATAGCTTTCCTGGCCGGCCTCGCGCCGCGCCTGCGACAGCTCGAATGCGCGCGCTGAGGCTGCCACAAGACGTTCCTGAGCCTCGCGTTGGCGCCTGAGCGCGCCGGTCAACGCGAGCGCGTCGTTGACCTCTTGGAAACCGATCTGAATCGCTTGCTCGTAGCGGGCGAGCGCGATCTGTCGATCGACGTGCGCGACATCGAGACCTGCGCGCAAGCGTCCGCCTTGGAAGATCGGCAGGGATACTCGTGGCACGAAGGTCCACGAGCGGTTCGGCGCTTCGAACAGCCCGGAGAGCTCCGGGCTCACGTAACCGCTGCTGCCAGTCAACGAGATGCTCGGGAAGAACGCCGCACGCGCCGCACCGATGTTGGCGTTCGCGGCGCGCAGCGCATGCTCGGCGGCGAGGATGTCGGGACGATTGAGCAACACGCGCGAAGGTAGCTCAACCGGCACTGGCCCGATCAGCGCCTCCTGCGCATCGCTGCTCTCCGGCAGCAAGTCCGGCGGAATGTTCGTCCCGACGAGCACCCGCAGCACGTTCAAGTCGCGCGCAACGTCGCCTTGGTAGCGGGCTGCGTCGGCGCGTGCCTGTTCCACCTGGGTCTGTGCCTGATGCAGCTCCAGACCGGATGCGGCGCCGAGCCGGTGGCGCTCCTGAGTGAGCCGGAACCACTCTTCCTGATTGCGTGCAGTCGCTTCGGCCAGCTCCTTGAGCGCCAGATCGTTCGCAAGCGTGAGGAACGCCTGCGCCACCTCCGCAATCAGACTGATCTGGATGCTCCGTCGTGACCACTCTTGAGCGAGGAAATCCTCGAGCGCCGCGCGATTCAAGCTGCGCAGGCGACCGAAGACATCGAGCTCGAACGCTGCGCCGACCGAAGCGCTGTATTGCTCGAAGACGCCTTCGCGGCCGGGCACGGTGAGGTTGGGCGGCACACGCTGCCGCGTGAAGCTCCCCTCGACGTCAGCGCTCGGAAAGGAGTCTGCACGCTGGATCCGATAGAGCGCACGCGCCCGCTCGACATTGAGCGCTGCGATCCTCAGATCGCGATTGTTCTCGAGCGCAAGCTCAATCAATCCCGTGAGCTTCGGCGAACGCACGAACTGGCGCCAGGAGAGCGAATCGATCGACTCACCGTCTGCAGCGGGCGTCGCCGGCGCCTCGACGGGTGCGCTCCAGGCATCGGGCAATGGCGGCTCGGGGCGCTCGTAGCGGGGCGCGAATGTGCACGCAGCCCCTGCCAGCACGGCCGTGGCAAGCGGAACGAAGCGAACCACCTTAAACATGGGCCGGACCCTGATCCAAAGTACCAACTGCAGCGGGCGCCTGCTCGGTCTTGCGCACGCGGCGTACGAGCTTCTGTATCAAGACGAAGAACAGCGGCACGAAGAAAATGCCGAGGAAGGTACCGGCGAGCATGCCGCCGATGACGCCCGTGCCGATCGCGCGCTGTGCACCCGAGCCCGCGCCCGTCGCGAGCGCGAGCGGAAGCACACCGAGACCGAAGGCCATAGAGGTCATGATGATCGGACGCAGTCGATCGCGGATGGCGCGCATCACGCTCTCGACCAGATCCAACCCTTGCTCGAGATTGTGCTTCGCGAACTCAACGATGAGCACGGCGTTCTTGCTCGCTAGTCCGACGGTGGCGAGCATGGCCACCTGGAAGTAGACGTCGCGTTCGAGCCCGCGCAACGTCGTCGCGAGCACCGCACCGAAGATTCCGAGCGGTACGACGAGCATGACGGAAGCGGGGATCGCCCAGCTCTCGTAGAGAGCCGCCAGGCACAGGAACACCACGAGAATAGACAACGTGTACAGCAACGGCGTCTGGGCGCCGGCTGCGCGCTCCTGATACGACGCGCCCGTCCAGGCGACGCTGAAGCCTTGCGGAAGCTGACTTGCGAGCCGCTCGATCTCCGCCATCGCGTCGCCGGAGCTCACGCCTGGGGCCGCTTCGCCATTGATCTCGACCGCCGAGACGCCGTTGTAGCGCTCGAGCCGCGGCGAGCCATAGTCCCAGCGCCAGGTGGAGAAGGCCGAGAAGGGCACCATCTCGCCAGCCTGATTGCGCACGTACCAGCGATCGAAATCCTCCGGCAGCATGCGGAACGGCGCATCTGCCTGCACGTACACGCGCTTGACGCGGCCGCGATCGATGAAGTCGTCGATATATTGACCGCCCCAAGCGATCTGCAGCGTCTCGTTGATCTGCTGCATCGTCAAGCCGAGGGCGCCGGCCTTCTGCGCGTCGATGTCGAGGCGCAGCTGCGGCGTATCCTCCAAGCCGTTCGGTCGCACGTTGACGAGCAACGGGCTTTGATTGGCTGCGGCGAGCAGCTGATTGCGGGCAGCCATGAGCGCGTCGTGGCCGCGACCGAGGTTGTCTTGCAGGTAGAAGGCGAAGCCTTGCGCGCGGCCGAGCTCCGGCACGGGCGGAGGTGGGAAGGCGAACACCAGCGCGTCCTTGATCTGGCTCAACGCACCCATGGCGCGCATGGCGACGGCTTGCACACCGAGCTCCTCGCTCGGACGTTCGTCCCAATCGCGCATCTTCACGAACGCGATACCCGTGTTCTGGCCTGCGCCGCCGAAGCTGAAACCCTGAACGGTGAAGATCGATTCGACCGCTTCCTTCTCGTGGTTCAGGAAGTATTCCTCGATCTGCTCCATGACGCGCATCGTGCGCTCTTGCGTGGCGCCGACCGGCGCTTGAACTTGCACGAACAGCACGCCTTGGTCTTCATCGGGCAGGAAGGAGGTCGGCAGACGCATGAACAAGACCAGCATTACGCCGGTGATGGCGGCATAGACAGCCAGCGAGCGTCCCGGGCGCGCGAGCATGCGCGAGACGATGCCGCGGTACTTGGCGTTGCCGCTCTCGAAGGTGCGGTTGAACCAGCCGAAGAAGCCCCGTCGAGCTGCATGGTGCTCGTGGTCCACCGGCTTGAGCAACGTGGCGCACAGCGCCGGCGTGAGGATCAACGCGACCAGCACCGAGAGCGCCATCGCCGAGACGATCGTGATCGAGAACTGGCGATAGATGACACCCGTCGAGCCGCTCAGGAACGCCATCGGCAAGAACACTGCCGACAGCACGAGCGCGATGCCGACCAGCGCGCCGGTGATCTGCGACATCGATTTGCGGGTCGCTTCGCGGGGCGGCAGCTTGTCTTCCCTCATGACACGCTCGACGTTCTCGACCACGACGATGGCGTCGTCGACGAGCAGACCGATCGCGAGCACCATCGCGAACATGGTCAGCATGTTGATCGAGAAGCCGGCGGCGGCAAGAACACCGAAGGTGCCGAGCAGCACGATCGGCACGGCGATCGTCGGAATGAACGTCGCCCGGATGTTCTGCAGGAACAGCAGCATCACGAGGAACACGAGCACGACCGCTTCGCCTAGCGTTTTCACCACTTCGCGGATCGAGACGCGCACGAATGGCGTCGTGTCGAACGGCGTGACCGCACGCAGGCCGGGTGGGAACGTGGGCTCGAGCTCCTTCAGCAGCCGCTGCACGCCCTGTGCGGTGCTGAGCGCATTCGCATTGGTGGCGAGCGAAATCGCAAGTCCGGCTGCCGGACGGCCGTTATAGCGGCTGATGAAGTTGTAATCGCCGGCGCCGAGCTCGACGCGAGCGACATCGCCAAGCTTCAAGACCGAGCCGTCGGTGCCGCTGCGCACGACAATCTCCCGAAACTCCTCCGGTGTTTGCAGGCGACCGCGTGCAGTGATCGTGGCATTGAGCTCTTGGCCTTTTATTGCCGGCGCGCCGCCAAGCTGACCAACTGAAACCTGCGCGTTCTGCGCCCGGATCGCGGTGACGATGTCGTTCGGTGTGAGCTGGTAAGTATTGAGCTTGTCCGGATCGAGCCATATGCGCATCGCGTAGGGCGCGCCGAACACTTGCACGTCGCCGACACCGGGCAAGCGACTCAATGGATCGACGATGTTCGCACTGATGAAGTCCGAAATATCGGTGCGATCCATGCTGTCGTTCTCGGAGACAAATCCGACGACCATGAGGAAGCCGGCGCTTGCCTTGGTGACGTTGACGCCTTGCTGCTGCACGATCTGCGGCAGCAGCGGCATCGCCCGCTGCAGCTTGTTCTGCACCTGCACCTGTGCGATGTCGGGATCGACACCGCTTTCGAAAGTCAGCGTGATGGTGACGCCGCCGTTCGAATCGCTGGTCGACGTCATGTAGAGCAGACCGTCGAGCCCGGTCATGTTCTGCTCGATGATCTGCGTGACCGAGTCCTCGACGGTTTTGGCCGACGCGCCTGGATAGAAGGCATTGATGTTGACCGACGGGGGCGCGATCGTCGGATATCGCGAGATCGGCAAGGTCGTAATGGACAATGCGCCCGCGATCATGATGATGATCGCGATCACCCACGCGAACACCGGGCGATCGATGAAGAATCTGGCCATGGGGTGCTCCGTTCAGGGCGCGGTGGCGGTCTCCGCCGTGCGGGCCGGTGTGGCTTCGACCGGCGTGACCGTCATGCCGGGTTGGACTTTCTGCAGGCCTTCGACGACGACACGTTCACCCGCGCTCAGCCCATCGGCGATCAGCCATTGATCGCCGATCGCGCGCACCGTCGTGACCACGCGCTGCTCGATCTTGTTCTCGGCGTTGACGACGAGCGCAACGCCGTTGCCTCGCGGGTCGCGCGTGATCGCTCGCTGCGGGGCGAGCACCGCGTTCTCGCGCTTGCCGCGCTCGAGCACGGCGCGCACGTACATGCCAGGCAACAGCCAGCGATCGGGATTCGGAACGACGGCGCGGAGCGAGAAGCTGCCGGTCGTGGGATCGACGCTCACGTCGGCGAATTTGAGCTCCCCTTGATGCGGATAACGCATGCCGTTCTCGAGCGTGATCTGCACGGGGGTGCTCTGGTTGAGATCGCCGCCGCCGAAGTCCTGCCGCAGGCGCAAGAACTCACTGCTCGACTGCTGCAGATCGACGTAGATCGGATCGAGCTGCTGCACGGTCGTGAGCGGAATCGTCTGATTGGCGGTGACGAGCGCACCTTGTGTGAAGTTGGACTTGCCGGCGCGACCGGAAATGGGCGAGGTGATGCGCGCGTAAGACAGATTGACTTCCGCTTGCCGCAGGGCCGCTTCCGCCGCCTTCACGTCGGCTTCGGCCTGCTGAAGCGCAGCCACCGCATTCTCGGCCTCTTGCGCGCTCATCGCATCGATGCGCGCGAGCTCAGTGGCACGTTTGGCCGCGAGCTTGGCGGCTTCGAGCGTCGCCTGGGCACGCGCGAGCGCTGCCTTGCGATTCTCGACCTCGGCGCGGTAGATCGCATCGTCGAGCTGATACAACGGCTGTCCGGCTTTGACTTCACTGCCCTCCTCGAAGAGCAGCTCCTTGATGATGCCGCTCACCTGCGGACGCACCTCGGCGATCACATAGGCCGTGGTTCGCCCCGGTAAGTCCCGGATCTCGCTTACCGTTTGTGCCTTGAGTGTCACCACCCCGACTTCGGGCGGCGGTGGTGCAGGGGGCGGGGCCTCACTGCCGCACCCAGATACGAAAACACCTAGCACCAGAGCGCCTAGAACGCTGGAAAGACGCATAAATCCCCAAGGGAAAACTGAAGAATGCAGGACGTGGCAAATGAGAGTGAACGTTTATTCTCAAACGTTCGACTGCGCGCGTCAATGCGCGATCGGGTTATTTTTTGTGAAGAATTCGCTGCCTTCGTGTAGGCCGAAGCATCGAAGAGTCATCGCAAAGACACGCGTGGCAGGCACTTAGTGACATGTTGATCGCAGAAAAGTGCGGCAATCCTTAAATAAGAGCAATTGATGCGATTGTGCGCGGGCGGGCTAGGGACTGGAGACCAGAGGTTGGAGCTGGCGCGCAAGAACCCCACCTCCAGCCGAAGCCCAGCTGCCCAGCAGCCCGATTCCAGCGCAAGCTTCGGAGTGATCGCCGCCACGGCTCGCTGCTACTGTTCGTCCACTGAAGCGAGGAACTTCATGATGCACATACCTCAAGCAACGAGTGAGCGTGCGGCAGCGATCCTGCGCGATCCGCGCTGGGTGGCCGTGGTGATGCGCGATCCCAGTGCGGATGGGACGTTTGTTTACTCAGTGGCCACCACGGGCGTGTACTGTCGGCCATCGTGCGGCGCGCGGCGCGCGCGCCCCGAGCACGTGCGTTTCTTCTCGGACGCGCGCGCGGCGGAAGCAGCGGGCTTTCGGCCCTGCAAGCGTTGCAAGCCTGATCTGCCGTCGTTGCATGAGCGATATAGCGCCAAGGTTGCGCAAGCCTGCCGCTTGATCGAGCGCGCCGAGACGCTTCCGACGCTCGAGAGTCTGGCGGCAGCCGTGGCCATGAGCCCACACCATCTCCACCGTATCTTCAAGAGCATCACCGGCACGACGCCGCGACAATACGCGAACGCGCATCGTGAGAGGCGCTTACGCGAGCGTCTTCGCAAGGGTGCGCGTGTCACCGCGGCGATCTATGACGCTGGGTATGGGTCGAACAGTCGTTTCTACGAGCGTGCGAGCGAGCTGCTCGGCATGCGGCCGCGTGATTACCGTGCGGGCGGCGCCAATGTCACGATCAAGTTCGCCGTAGGCGAATGCTCGCTCGGCTCCATACTCGTCGCGCAAAGCGAGCGGGGCATCTGTGCGATCTCTCTGGGCGACGATCCTGAGTCGCTCGTTCACGATCTGCAGGATCAGTTTCCGCGGGCACGTTTGATTGGTTGCGATCGCGAGTTCGAACGGATCGTTGCCACGGTCGTCGGATTCGTCGATTCGCCGAGCATGGGCTTGCATTTGCCTCTCGACATACGTGGGACTGCGTTTCAACGACGCGTTTGGGAGGCGCTGCGCCAGATACCACCCGGACAGACAATCACGTATGCCGAGCTCGCCAGGCGCATCGGCGTGCCGAAAGCCGCGCGCGCCGTTGCGAGCGCATGCGCGGCGAATCCGCTTGCCGTTGCCATCCCATGTCATCGGGTGATTCGTACCGACGGATCCCTGTCCGGCTATCGTTGGGGTGTCGAGCGCAAGCGGGCACTGCTGGAAAGAGAAGAATGTTTAATGAGAAACGGCCCTGCGGTAAGAGAGCCTGGGACAGGATCTAAGCGGCGGGGGAGCCCGGCGTAAGAGAGACTTTCCTGTTGCCTGCTTTCGGTCATAATCGCCTTCAACCATCCAGCCGCGCGAGGGATTGAACCATGTCGCTCTATGCCGTTCTCATCTACGACTCCGAAGCGGAGATCAACAGTCTGAGCAAGGAGCGCATGGATGAATTGATTGCTCGGCACGAGACAGTTCAGGCAAGACTTGCGGCAGAGAACAAGCTCGGCCCCGTGGTGCGTCTCATGCCAACCGACTCGGCCCGCACGCTCAGGCAAGGGACCGAGACCTTCATCACGGACGGTCCGTTTGCTGAGACGAAGGAGCAATTGCTTGGCTTCTACATGGTCGACTGCCCGACGCCCGAGGAGGCGATGGAGGCAGCACGCATGATCGGAGGCGCATGTGGGGCAAGCACGCTGGAAGTCAGGCCCGTGCAGCTGTACTACCCGGCTCCTGCGAAGCGGATGTCGGAATCGGCAGCGTAGTATTCCGAAGCCATCTATTCACGTGCTTCCACGTTCATCACCCCATCGCGACAACGGGTTCGCTCGATAACCGCGAGCAATCGCGACACCGCGTTGAGCAGACGCGTGAGCACTAGAGTGTCTCGGTGACTTTCCGCAAGTGACGCGGCCGATCCGGGTTCATGCCGCGCGCGAGCGCGAGCGCATTGACCATCCGATAGAAGCTCTGAATGGCGAGCACCGGTTGCAGGACCGCATCGAGGCTGACCGTCGGTAGCGCCACGGCGCCCTTGTGCGGTGCTCCTGCAACCAGCACCCGCACACCCCGGTCGACGAGCGTATCGAGCAAGCTTGCGATCCCGGCACGCGTCGCATCGTCTTGTGCATACACGAGCACTGGAAAGTTTTCGCGGACCGTCGCCACCGGACCGTGGAGGAACTCTGCGGCGCTGATCGCTTCAGCATGAAGGCCGCAAGTCTCCTTGAACTTCAGCGCCGATTCGCACGCGGCCGCCAGACCGTATCCGCGCCCGAGCACGTACAAGCTGGAGGCGTCTTGCAGCGCATCGATGGCCGCCGTCCACTCGAGCTTCCAGGCCTGCGCGAGCGCGCGTGGCAAGCGTTCGAGATTGGCGAGCAGCGTAACGTCCCGAGTCCAGTGCGCGACGAGATGGGTGATGGCCGCAATGGAGGCGATCCAGGATTTCGTCGCGGCAACGCTCGTCTCTGGTCCGGCATGCAACGGCAGCACGTGATCGGCCAGTGCGGCGAGCGGTGAGTCCTCGACATTCACGATGGCGACGAGTCGTGCGCCAGCCGCCCGCGCTCGTTCAGCGGTGCGGAGCAGATCGGGGCTCTTGCCGGACTGCGAGATCGCGAGGAAGAGGGTCTCGTGCAGATCGGTGGCAACACCGTAGACCGAGCTCACGGATAGCGCAGCGGCAGAGGTGAGCGTGCCAGCACGCGTCTCGATCAGGTACTTGGCGAATGTGGCTGCATGGGCGGAGCTGCCACGCGCACACGTGACGACAGCCCGTGGTCGCATGCTTCGCAACATGTCGCCGAGGTCGCGTGCCGTGGCGGCATTGCGGTCAAGCTGTCGAGCGACCGCATCGGCTGCTTCGCCAGCTTCTTTGAACATCTGTGTGGACGTGCTCGGATGCGCGGGCATATTGGGGTGATCAGTGCTCTTTGCTGTGCTGAGGCTGGCGCGAAGCTGGGCAAATGGGCTCGACAATAGGATCCGGACTCCCTCGAAGGTGTGGCTGCTCGTCGCAAAATCCGACGCGTCAGCGAATAGAGGCGTGGCTATCTCGCACTGGGACGCTCGGCGCTGTGAACGATGTGTCTGTGCGACGTCACTGTGAGAAAAGAGTCGCGACAAGCTTCGCTCAGCGAGCGCTGCGCCCGCCGATGGGGATGAGAAGAAAGGTCACTGTATGAGCTCGGCTCGATGACTTCCGTTAGGCTCGTCACGGTCGCTCGCGTGGATCCCGTCGTCGCCGTCATGCTTCTTTCGGCACCTAATATATACCACTCTCTGCATGACCACCCCGACAAACTCCTTGCCGCGGCCTTCCTGTCGAAGGCCTCTTCAGTCGCAAAGGAGCAAGATCCGGATGGCGTCGGTGCGTGCGGCGCGTATCCTCGCGGCATGTCACCGAGATTGCGTTGTCTGCCCATCGCGCTTGCGAGCCTCGCTGCGCCAACGCTTTGCGATGTGGCGTTCACCGAGGCCGGCGGCCGATCGCTCTACGAGCTCGCGGTCGAGACCAGCATGCCGCATCTCGAGGAAAATCTTCGTTACACGAAGACGATTGCCACAGAATGCCTGAACGAATCCGAGCTGCTCGTCGCCTTTCCTGTCCTGACCGACAACGCTTTCCGCGGCTGCAAGCTCTCAGAGACAACGCTCGCCGATACCTACGCCTCCTACCGGCTCACCTGTCCAGCATCCACCGGTACCACTGGCCGCGCCAAGTGGCAACGCAACGCTTCCCAGCTTCACGGCATGCTCGTGATCAAACTCGGTGGCAAGAACATGACGTTCAGTCAGCGCGTGACTGCGAGGCGAGCAGGGAAATGCGAGTCGCTGGAGTGACTCACGCTTCCGCCTTTCGGGCCGACACAGTACGCTTGGCGCATGGACGCAGTGCAGTCGCAGACGTATGTTCCGCGGCTGCCGCTCTCGTCGTACGCGAAGTGCATGTGGTGGCGGCGCGGTGCGATTCCGCTGCGACGGCGCGAGCTGTCTATGCTGACCGGCAGCGTTGACCTGGTCATCGACTTGCTCGCGGACCGCATCAAAGTGTACGAGTCTCCTGCCGCTTCGGTCGGCATCGTGTGCACTGGAAGCATCGTGCACGGCGCGCAGTCTCGTGTATTCGTGTTCGACGATCTGCGTCACGCGCACATCGCGGCCGCGCACGGCTACTTCGATCAAGCGCACTCGCACACGATTCCCGCGATCTGACCGGTGTCATGCCGTCCGCCCACCGACCGGCGGAACGTAGCGCACTGCATATGGAGCTTGACGATGCCTCCCCGGGTTCTCTTTAGCCGATTCCATCACGGCTGGCCGCCGAACAAGGCGTTGTAGCGCCGCTGCATCTCTTCGACCGATACCTCCTCGATCGCGTGACCGATGAGCCATTCGTGGCCTTCCGGATCACGCACGGTCCCCGAGCGCTCACCGTAGAACGCATCGCTGGGAGCGCGAACGAGCGTCGCTCCCTCGGCAACAGCGCGCTCGATCCAAGCGTCCGCGTCGTCGACGTGCAGGTGCATGGTGAAGGATGTGCCGGCAATGCTCTTCGGCCCGACGATCCCATACTCTGGAAATTCGTCGGACAGCATGATCACGGTCTTGCCGATCTTGATTTCGGCATGACCAATGCGCCCGGTCGTGGGCTCGACCAGACGAAACAACTCCGTGGCGCCGAATGCGCGCTGACAAAAATCGATGGCCGCTCGCGAATCGCGCACCCGCAGATACGGATAGACGTCATGGACGACGAAACCTTTCCTGGTCATGTGCAAGCCCTGCTGCCGAGACCGACGCAATATGGGCTCACCGGACGGGGGTCGTCTTGTAGAAAACCGCAATTCGGTCTGGAGGCTGGAGACTGGAGGTTGGAAGCGCGTGCCCACTGCGCGCCGTAACGTACCGGGCCTACAGCGGTAGCGTGGACTAAGATATCCCGCATGAGCCAGTTCAGGAGAGCCAAGCAGCGCCAGTGGGAGAGCGAGGTCAGTCCCTGGATGCTCGGGACAGGCGAGATTCGTCGCCCCCTTGCTGGTCGTTCACAATCTGGACGTGCCCGTCCTTTCATCATCGAAGCACAAGGCGAGCGCCACTTGCTGTTCTCGCACGATAGCGTCCAAAGCTCGATGCGCCTGGACGATCCTTATGCGCTCGCCTGCGAATACACGCGGCGCATGATGGCCTTTCTGTTGTTCGTGCCGGAGCCGCGCGAGATCGTCATGATCGGCCTCGGCGGGGGCTCGCTGGCCAAGTTCTGCTACAGGCACCTGCCGGACGCACGCTTCATCGCTGTCGAAATCGACGCCGACGTCATCGCACTACGTGACGAGTTCCACATCCCTTTCGACGATGAGCGCTTTCGCGTGGTGCACGGCGATGGTGCTCGGTACCTGGCGCAGCGCTCCGAGCCGATCGACGTGCTGCTGGTCGATGCCTTCGATGCAGAGGGCATTGCGCCCTCGCTGGCCAGCGGCGGGTTCTATCGGCACGCAGCCGCCAAGCTGAGCGCGGACGGCATTTTCGTGATGAACTTTTCCGGTGAGCCGTCCCGCTATGACGCGCACCTCAAGCTCATTCACGATGCCTTCGGCATCGGGACCGTCATGGCGTCGGTCATGTCGGGCCAGAACGACATCCTGTTCGCGTTCAAGACGCCGCCGCGTGTTCAGAGATCGGTGCTCGATCAGCGAGCGGTCGCGCTCGGGGCACAGCACGGGCTTGACTTTCTCAGCTACCTGCGCTGGCTTAGGATTGCGGACGAGGAAGGGATCATCGCCGCTTAGCTTAGAATCTCAAGGCTGCTCCGCCGCTCTGCTCATACAGGCGCACACCCGGAGCAGCATGCGGTCGGCACGACGTTTCGGCAACTCGATCCATGAAAGACGAATCAGCGAACATGGTCGCAACACGTGCGACCTTACGGGAAGCAGCGCTCGCCTATCACGAGTCTCCCACGCCGGGCAAATTATCGGTCGTCCCGAGCAAGAAACTCTCGAATCAGCACGATCTCGCGCTTGCTTATTCGCCGGGCGTCGCCGCAGCGTGTGAAGAGATCGCCGCCAATCCGCTCAACGCGCTGCGATACACCGCGCGCGGTAATCTGGTCGCGGTAGTGACCAACGGCACGGCCGTTCTCGGGCTCGGCGACATCGGGCCGCTGGCCGCAAAACCAGTCATGGAAGGCAAGGCAGTGCTGTTCAAGAAGTTCGCCGGCATCGATGTGTTCGACATCGAGATCAATGAGCGCGATCCCGACAAGCTCGTAGAGGTGATCGCAGCGCTCGAGCCGACGTTCGGCGGTATCAATCTCGAGGACATCAAGGCGCCGGAATGCTTCGACATCGAGCGCAAGTTGCGCGCGCGGCTGAAGATTCCGGTCTTCCACGACGATCAGCACGGCACCGCCATCATCGTCGCTGCGGCCCTGCTCAACGCGCTGATCGTCGTCGGCAAGCGTATTGATGAGATCAAGCTCGTGGTGAGCGGCGCTGGCGCCGCGGCGCTGGCCTGTGTCGACCTGCTCGTCGATCTCGGTCTGCCCAAGGAGAACATCTGGGTGACCGATCTCGCTGGCGTCGTGTACAAGGGTCGGCGCGAATTGATGGATCCGGAAAAGGAGCGTTTCGCGCAGGACACGCACTATCGCACGCTCGCGGAAGTCATCGTCGGTGCGGATGTCTTCCTGGGCTTGTCGGCCGGCGGCGTGCTCAAGCCCGAGATGGTCAAGGCGATGGCAGCGCGCCCGATCATCTTCGCGCTGGCGAACCCCATCCCGGAAATTCTCCCCGAGGAAGTGCGGGCTGTCAGGAACGATGCCGTGATGGCCACGGGTCGTTCGGACTACCCCAACCAGGTGAACAATGTGCTGTGCTTCCCGTTCATTTTCCGCGGGGCGCTCGATGCGGGCTCGACGATGATCACGCGCGGGATGGAGATCGCAGCGGTGCATGCGATCGCGGAGCTGGCGCGCATGGGGCACAACGATGCCGTGGCCGCTGCCTACGGCATCGAGGATCTCTCGTTCGGACCCGAGTACTTGATCCCCAAGCCGTTCGATCCGCGATTGATCGTGCACATCGCTCCCGCGGTCGCGAAGGCGGCGATGGAAGCAGGTGTGGCGACCAGGCCGATCACTGATTTCGATGCCTATCGGCAACAGCTGCAGCAGTTTGTCTATCAGTCCGGCACCATCATGAAGCCGGTGTACGCAGCCGCTCGTAAGGTGCCTCCCGAGCGTTCTCGGATCGTGTTTGCGGAGGGGGAGGACGAGCGTGTGCTGCGAGCCGTGCAGATCCTGGTCGACGAGAAGCTCGCGCAGCCGATACTCGTCGGTCGTCCGGCAGTGCTCGAGAACCGCATCAAGCGCTTTGGCTTGCGATTGCGCCTCGGGGTCGATGTGACCGTGGTCAACCCGGAGTACGATGAGCGGCATCGCGAGTTCTGGATGGAGTACTACCAACTCATGATGCGCAAGGGCGTCACGGCGCAATATGCAAAGCTCGAGATGCGCCGTCGGACGACGCTCATCGCGGCCATGCTGCTCCGGAAGGGGGCAGCCGATGGCATGATCTGCGGCACGATCAGCACGACGGCGAGACACCTCGAGTACGTGGATCGCGTCATCGGGAAGCGCCCGGGCGCGACCGTGTACGCTGCAATGAATGCGCTCATTCTTCCGGAGCGGCAGCTGTTCCTGGTCGACACGCACGTCAACTTAGATCCCACCGCAGAGCAGCTCGCGGAGATCACGCAAAGTGCGGCCGAGGTCGTGCGGCGCTTCGGCATCGAGCCGAAGGTCGCGCTGCTGTCGCATTCGAATTTCGGCACGCACGATGACGAGTCGGCGGTGAAGATGCGCCGGACGCTCGAGCTCTTGCGCGAGCGCGCACCGGATCTCGAGGTCGACGGCGAGATGCACGGCGATTGTGCGCTCGATGAATCGATCCGCCGCTCCATCATCGCGGAAAGCACGCTGCGCGGCTCGGCGAACTTGCTCGTGCTGCCGAACCTCTCCGCTGCGAACATCGCTTACAACCTTCTCAAGACCGCAGCGGGCAACAATGTCGCTGTCGGTCCCATCCTGCTCGGGTGCGCTGCGCCCGTTAACATCCTCACGCCCTCTGCCACTGTCAGACGCATCGTGAACATGACGGTGCTGACGGTGACAGAAGCAGCGAGCGCCCGGTCATGATGGGCTGGAGGTTGGAGGCCAACTCTAAGACTCGCGCGCCACCTTCCCTACCGCCTACAGCCTCCGCCCCAGTCCCTATCCGCTTCACGAGCCGCGAATGATGCTCTGCATCCACGCGCGCATCGCTTCGAGTAGCTCGCGGCGCACATCGGCATCTTTTCGACCGCTTCGCGCGGGAACATGGAACGAGTGATCGGCATCGGGTGCGAGCACGAGGGTGGTGCCCTCGCCAAGACGCGCCACGAGCGGTTCGAGCAAGTCGAGCGACGCGAGCTCGTCACGCGTGCCCTGCAGGAACAGCATTGGGATCTTCACATCGAATAGATGGTGGGCACGCTCCTGCGAAGGTTTCTGCGCCGGATGCAAAGGAAAGGCGAGGAAAACGAGCCCTCTTACGCCGGGCAATGGCGTTGCGGCCTGCGCCTGCGATGTCATCCGGCCGCCGAACGAGCGTCCTCCGGCGAACAGCGGCAAGTCGGGTGCCAGTCGGTTGGCTTCAGTCACCGCGGCGCGCACGGTAGCGTGGCAGATGGCAGGGGGATCGGGGCGCTTACGGCCTTGCTCCATATACGGAAATTGATAACGCAACGTTGCGACGCCGAGTTGCGCGAGCTCTGCAGCGATCGTGGCCATCGATGGGTGATGCATTCCCGCGCCAGCGCCGTGCGCAAACACGAAACATGCCTGGGCATTCGGCGCTCTCATGAAAACGCCCGATACGCGAGTGTCCTCGGTGACGCCGATGGTGATCGCTGCCGGAGTCATACGGAAGAGCGAATGGGAATAGCCTACACCCTATAGCCTAGATTACGTGTAACCTGTAGTCTGCCAGCCGTTCAGGGGGAATATCATGCGATACAAGGGTAGCTGTCACTGCGGACGAATCGCCTTCGAGGTCGAGGGCACGATCGAATCGGCTCTTTCATGCAATTGCTCGATGTGTCAACGCAAAGGCGCGCTTCTGTGGTTCGTGCCGCGCGAGCAGCTTCGACTTACAACGCCGACGGAGCATATGAGCACTTACCGGTTCAATCGGCACGTGATCAGTCATCACTTCTGTCCGAACTGCGGCATTCATCCGTTTGGCGAAGGGACGGGTCCGGATGGTCGGGCCATGGCGGCCATCAACCTGCGCTGTCTCGAAGACTTCGATCTCGCCTCTGTGCCGGTGCAATACTTCGACGGTCGCTCAGCCTGAGGGGGTGGCTGGGAACTTGGAGGCTGGCGACTGCTGGAGTAAACGTTTCTGGCCCACAGCCCACCGTCTACGGCCTGTCGCGCTACGATGCCTCCACCGCTCGACCGATACAGCAACAAGCGTCAGTTCACGCGGACACCGGAGCCTGAGCCGCAGCTGGCGCGCGATCGTCGCGGGCCGTTGCTGTTTGTGGTGCAGAAGCATGCTGCGCGGCGGCTGCACTACGATTTCAGGCTGGAACTCGACGGCGTGCTGAAATCCTGGGCCGTGCCGAAAGGACCATCGCTCGATCCGCGGGACAAACGCATGGCAGTCGCGACTGAGGACCATCCTTTTGCCTATGCGTCGTTCGAAGGTGTCATTCCGGCAAAGGAGTACGGGGCCGGCAAGGTCATCGTTTGGGACTGCGGCGTATATTCTCCTGACGAAGATCAGCGCTACTCGTTCGACGACCGCGACGAAGCGCAAGCACGCGTTCGCGCAGCGCTCGATGCCGGCAAGCTGAGCTTTTTCCTGCGCGGCGAGAAGCTGAAGGGCTCGTTCACCTTGGTGCGCACTGCCACCGAGAACCAATGGTTGCTGATCAAGCACAAGGATCGGTTCGCGATTGAAGGCAACGCTACGCTCGCGCGTAGCGAGTCTGTGCTGAGCGGGATTCGCGTTGAGGACGTCACCGCGTCGATTGCCGCAGAGCGCCTCGATGCAGATCGGCTCACTCCAAGCGGAAAGCTCGAAGTATTCCCGACGAAGATCGACCCGATGTTAGCGGATGTGTGCGCAGTACCGCGCAGAGATCCGGCCTGGCTCTATGAGCCGAAGCTCGATGGCTATCGAGTCATCGCATACGTGCACGACGGCAGCGTGCGTCTCGTATCGCGTGGTGGCCTCGATCTTACGATGCAGTTCCCCGAGATTGTCGCTGATCTCGCCGACCAAGCGGTCGGAGCGATGATTCTGGACGGAGAGATTGTCGCGCTCGATCCCGATGGGCGGCCGTCCTTCAACGCATTGCAGAATCGTGCGCAGCTCAAGACCCCGCAGGAGATAGCGGCGGCACAACGTGCAATGCCGGTCGTGCTCGTGTGCTTCGACTTGCTGCATTTCGCAGGCGTGAACGTACGCGATTGCGCATACGTCGACCGCAGGCGGTATCTCGCACAATGTCTGTTACCTTCCGCGCACTTACAATTGATACATGCCGTTGATGACGGTGAGGCACTCTTTGCGGCGGCGCTCGAGCACGGCTTCGAAGGCATCGTCGCCAAACGTAAGGATAGCCCGTATCAACCGGGCCGTCGCTCGCGCGCGTGGGTCAAGGTCAAGGCGTTGCGCACGGCGGAGTTCGTCGTCGGCGGATATACGAAGGGGAAAGGGGCGCGTGAGCCCATCGGTGCATTGCTGCTTGGCTATTGGAACGGCGAGAAGCTCGAATACGTCGGGCACGTCGGTTCAGGGCTCGATGAGGCGACGATTCGCATGTTGCAGGGGCGCTTCGCGAAGCTCGCCACGAAGGTCAGTCCGTTCGCGAAGAAACCACCGTTGCACCGCCCCACCACGTGGGTCGAGCCGACGGTCGTCGTGGAGGTGAGCTTCGAGGATCGTACGTCCGACGGCCTATTACGCGCGCCGGTGTTCGTGAAGGTCCGGGATGATATTGCGCCGACGGCAGTCCGCGCGGCGCCGTCGAAGCGCAGCGTCAAGGCGCGCTTGCACAGAACGCCTGCCAACGAAACCGAGGACATCTTGCAACAGCTCGATTCAGCGCGGCAGCAAGTCGACCTTGTAGTTGGCGATGCGCGCATCAAGCTCACGAATCTTGATCGTGTGTACTGGCCTGCCGATCCGGATCGTGGGTTCCGGGAGGTCACGAAACGCGATCACATTCGTTATCTCGCTCGCGTGTCGCCGTGGATGTTGCCTCATCTGGCGGACCGACCCTTGACCATGATCCGCATGCCTGACGGCATACACGGTGAGCGCTTCTTCCAGAAGCACTGGGAGCAGACTTTGCCGGAGTTCGTCGAGACCGTGACGGTGTTCTCGGAGCACAAAGACGAACGACACGATTACATTCTCGTGAACAACCTGCCGACGCTGCTTTGGCTCGGACAAGTCGGCACGCTGGAGTTTCACGTTTGGCATTCCCGCGCGCGTGTCGCTGCCGATTCGCTCAGCAAGAGCACGGATTATTCGAGCTCCCTCGCTGCGCTCGAGGCTTCCGTGCTCAACTATCCCGATTACCTCGTCTTCGACATAGATCCGTACATCTATTCCGGCAAGGAAGCACCGGGGGCGGAACCAGAGCTCAATAAGAAGGGTTTCGCGATGGGTAAGCGCGTCGCATTCTGGATTCACGCGCTGCTCGAGGAAATGTCGCTGCAGGCGCTGGTGAAGACGTCGGGCAAGACGGGCTTGCACGTGTTCGTCCCGATCGAGCGGACGGTGACGTTCGCTGAAGCGAGATTGATCTGCGAGACGATCGGCCGCCATATCCTGCGTGCGCATCCGCGGGAAGTGACGATGGAATGGTCCGTCGTGAAGCGGACGGGGAAGATCTTCATCGACTACAACATGAACGTCCGCGGCAAGACGCTCAACGTCGCGTATTCGCCCCGCGGCGTGCCAGGCGCCCCAGTGTCCATGCCGCTCACGTGGGAAGAGCTGGAAGCTGCTGAACCCATGGATTTCACCATGTGGAACGTCCCGCCACGCTTGGAACGGACAGGAGACCCGTGGCGCGATGCGTTGACTGCGAAGCAGAGCCTGGCGAAGGTGCTGGAGATCTAGGGCTTGGGGCTTGGGGCTTGGGGCTCGGGCGACGGGCCGCTGGACGACCGCGTCGCGCGCGAAGCCAAGAGTCCCCACGCCCCGTACCCCAAGTCCCACGCCCTTGGTAGGTGATTGTCGGGATGGAGTCCGCCCGACCGTCTTTAGCGTAATAGGAGGCTCGGCAGCATGTCGGGCCAGTGACCCAGCAAAGGTGCCTCCCATGGCCGCACGTTCGATTGGCTCCTTGACGATCTCCTTCGGGCTCGTCGCGATCCCGGTAAAACTCTTCAGCGCCACGCAGTCCGCGAATGCAATCTCGTTCAACCTGCTGCACAAGGACTGTGGCTCGCGGCTGAAGCAGCAGTACATCTGCGCTAAGGAAGGCACGGTCGTCGAGCGCGACGCCATGGTGAAGGGCTATGAGTTCGCGAAAGACCAGTATGTGCAGTTCACACCGGAGGAGATCAAAGCGCTCGAAGAAGCAGGCACGCATGCGATCGACATCTCTGAGTTCGTGCCCATCGAGTCGATCGATCCGGTGTACTTCGACAAGACCTACTATCTCGCTCCGGACAAGGGCGCTGCCAAGCCTTATGCATTGCTGACCGAGGCGCTCAAGGAGTCAGGCCGCTGCGCGATCGGGCGCTGGGCGGCGCGGGGCAAGGCGTACCTCGTCGTGCTGCGGCCCATCGGCGACGTGCTTGCCATGCAGCAACTGCATTTCGCCTCGGATGTGCGTCCGGCAAGCGAGATCGAAGTGCCCAAGGCGGAGCTCAAGCCGGCCGAGCTCAAGCTCGCCCAGCAATTGATCGATCAACAAACGTCGGAGCGGTTCGATCCCTCGGCGTACAAGGACGAGCTGCGCGCTCGAATCGAGGCAGCGATCCAGAAAAAGATAGAAGGCCAGGAAATTTCGGTGGCGGAGATTTCACCGGAGCCAAGCGGCAAGGTCATCGACCTGATGGAGGCACTGCGAGCCAGCTTGCAGAAGACTGAAGCGGCAAAGGCCACCACCGCGCGACTCGGTCCGCGCAAGGGTCCCAAGCGCGTCGAGCAGCCGACAAAAGCTGCGCGCAAAGCCGGCAAGCGCTGAGAGAAGGGCATGTGAACAGGAATGGGGGCGAAAGTGGTATCGTCACCGTCGCACCATAACCATCGCCCCAGCTTCTCGCGCAAAGATTTCATCGATTGCCTCGATGCCGACACATGAGTACACCGTCCGGGATGTCGAGCGCGTCTTGGGACTCTCGCGCAGCATGATCCGCACCCTCATCGACGCCGGCTTCGTCACCCCTGTACGCGGACCGCGTCAGCAGTATCGCTTCTCATTTCAAGACCTCATCGTGCTGCGTGCCGCACGCTCGCTGCTCGAAGCCAATGTTTCGAAGCGCCGAATCCGTCGCTCGCTCACGGAACTGCGGCGCCGATTGCCGGAGGCAGTGCCGCTGTGCGGCTTGAGCATCGGTGCGATCGGCGATCGCATCGTCGTGCGCGACGGGACCAGCCAGTTTCAAGCAGACGATGGGCAGTATGTGCTCGGCTTCGACGTGAGTGTCGAGAAAGGCGTGCTGCGGGTCGTCGAGCGTAAGCCAGCGCACGTCGAAGGGCCGACGTCCGAGGGGTGGTTTACGCGCGGGTTAGAGCTCGAAGAGACAGATTGGCGGGCTGCTTGCGATGCCTATGAACGTGCGGTCGCAAGCGATCCTACGCATGTCGGTGCCTGGATCAACTGGGGCCGCCTGTTGCACGAGCACCAGCAGTTGCACGAGGCGGAGAAAGTGTACCGGCACGCGCTCGATGCGGCAGGAGCCGACGCAGTGTTGCTCTTCAACTTGGGTGTCCTGCTCGAGGATCTCGGTCGTAATGACGCGGCCATGGAAGCGTACCAAGCGGCGATCGAGGAGAACCCGTCTCTTGCCGACTGTCACTACAATCTGGCCCGTCTCTACGAGGCGATGGGTCAATCCCAGCACGCGATACGACATCTTGGTCACTACCGCAGACTGGTAGGAGAAAAGAGCCAGAGATAGCGCGCTCGCAAGCAGCAGCATTGATCGCCATGCGTCTATGGGTCGGCACATCCGGTTACAACTATCCCGAGTGGAAGGGAAGCTTCTATCCGGCGAAGCTCGCGCCGGCGAAGATGTTGTCCTACTACGCCGAGCGCTTCTCGACGGTGGAGATCAACTACACCTACTATCGAATGCCGAATCAGAGGACGCTGGAAAGCTGGGACCGTCAGACGCCGCAGGATTTCAAATTGACGTTGAAGGCGCCGAAGCGCATCACGCATGAGGCGCGCCTCAAGGATTGCGGCGATACGTTGCGCTACTTCATCGCGACTGCCGGCAAGCTCGGCTCCAAGCTGGGTGCATTGCTGTTTCAGTTACCACCGAGCTTCAAGAAGAACGTGGCGGTGTTCGATTCGTTCCTCGAGTGTCTGCCGAGCGGCGTATGTGCGGCATTCGAGTTTCGTCATGGATCGTGGCTCTGCGACGAGATCTACCAGCGACTCGAAGCACGAAACCTCGCCCTTTGCATTGCCGACAGTGAGAATTTCTGGACACCGCTCGAGCTGACCGCGAACTATGCCTACTTTCGTCTACGAGACGAAGGTTACACACCGGCGGAGATCGAGCGCTGGGCTCATACCGTGCGCGACAAGGCCGCGGGGTGCACGGATGTATATGTCTATTTCAAGCACGAGGAGCAGGGCACGGGACCGGAGTTTGCGCGGCGATTCATCGAGGCGTTTGCCCCGGGCTCGGGGCTCGAGGCGCGGGGCTCGGGATAAAGAATGTGGCCGTGCTGTCGATGGCGAGGCAGACCGACCTCAAGGAGGTGACTGTTGCTGGCTGCTCGCGTGATTGGCAGGCCGCTGCTCCGCGGCGGTTCAAGGATTGAACACGACGCGCATAGAACGTGGGCCTAGCCCATCAAGCACTCCCTACCCGCGAAGCGGGGAAGCCATCAAGGCCCCTCCCCCGCGAAGCGGGAAACCCCATCAAGCCCCCCTCCCCCGCGAAGCGGGGGAGGGTCAGGGAGGGGGCATCCCTACCGCCACCTCACGCTGCCGGTCGGGGAAACAGCGTCGCGAGCGGCTGCGGTCGTCCGAAGTGGTAGCCCTGCGCGTAATCGACGTCGAGCGCCAGCAGGCGTTCGCGGACCGGCTCGCTTTCGACACACTCCGCAACCGTCTCGAGCCCCATGTCCTGTGCCATGCGCACCATCGCGCGGACTTGCGATTCGTAGCGATAGTTACTCGCGATGTGTCGGATCAAAGAGCCGTCGATCTTGAGGCAGCTGACAGGCCACTTGTACAACGTATCGAACGTGCGCGTTCCGGCGCAGCAATTGTCGAGCGCGATGCGGCAGCCGACCGCATGCAAGCGCTTGGCAAGGATCGATAGTGAATATTGATGCTCGATCGCATCGCCTTCCGAGACCTCGAAGACCAGCAGCCCGGGCGGGATCGAGCTGTGCTTCAGCTCGCGGACGACATAGTCGCTGAACTGATCGGTGAGCAACGTCTGCGCTGCGACGTTCACGGCGAATTCCTTGCAACTCGTCCGTAGCGTCGTTGCGTGCGCCTTCAGAGTGCGCAGCAGCTCGCGTATCACCCATTGATCGAGCTCTGGCATCAATTCGCTCTCTTCTGCGGCCGCGAAGAAGGCATGCGGAGCGTAGAGCGCACGCCCGTCGTTCATGCGTAGCAGCACCTCGTAGCGCGGTGCGCGCCGAGGGTCGCGCAGCGGCGTGATTGGCTGCACGTAGAGGTCGAAGGCGTTCTGCTCGAGCGCCAAGCGGACACGCTCGCTCATTGGCATGTCGCTGCGCATTCCTGCCAAGCGGATGACCTCTTGTGACGCTGGCGCAATGAGCTCGGAGGAGATCCGTTGCCTGGGTTGGACCGGCGCAGCAGCGGCGGTGCGCCCAGGCGCCGCCGGGTTGTGGGATGCACGCTTGTCTGGAGGAACGTGCTCGTGTGGCCCGCTTGGCGCGATCCTGCGTGGTGCGATCCGAGCGGGCTCGACCGAGGTCATTGGCGCCACCACCGTGCGCGGCGCAAGCAGCTCCTTGAGCGCAGATGCAGGAATTTGCGCCGCGACCTGCGCGATCGCGACGAGGTCCTCCTTGGTGAAATCCGGCGCGTGCTTTTCGCGAAACACGATGAGCACGGCGGCGAGCCGATTGGGCTCGGCGTTCAAAGGATGGGCAAGAACCTTATAGGGCAGCCCGTCCGCGCGGCCGTAACCCGCGGCGTTGGACAAGACAGGCGCGCGGCGCGCCTGCAGGAACTTGAGCACGGTCGAGCGTACGTGATCGACGGCCGCGTTGATCGTGAGGTCGGACTCGTCCGGGCTGGCGCGATGAGTCAGGGTGAACGCGCGCTCGGCAGCGATGACGGCGCCGAAGGCGCAACCGAAGGAACGCGTCGCGAGCGCGAGCGCGCGCCGAAGCACTGCAGGCAAGGGAGTGTTGGCATCGACATTGGGGATGACGAGCCGCGGCGACGGTGCGGCCTGCGGCTCGCGCGAAGCACGTGGCGCACTGGTTGTGCTCGCCCAAGCATGGCTCAGAATCTGCATGAACGGTGCGAGGAGTCGTTCCACGTACTCGAGCCGTCGGTAAGCAGCCGTTGCGGGCAGCTCGCGGCATATGAAGCCGACGGCACCGATCAACACGCCGGCTGCATTGCGAATCGGGAATACGAAGATCGGCTCTGGTTGCTCGGTTGTAGCGTAAGGTCCGGAATGCTCGTCCTCTTTACTGGCGAAGCGAGCCAGCACCAGATCGAGATGCATGCGAAACTCTGGCTCCTCGATGCCGTCGCTGACCCAAAGCGTGCGCCCCTTCGCGTCGTAAAAGCCGACTCGTAGGACGGCCGGCATCAACATGCGAAGCACTTGCGCATAGCTCGCAAATGGCAGCAAGTCGGCCCGCGCTTCGCCCGACTTGAGTTGTGGTCGTGACGGCATCAGCACCCTTCTCCCCAGGACCGCGAGGCGATTGTCTACTCGCGGGTGACTTGCATGATAGCTAGACGGGGCGCGATTGGAAGCAGCCGATCAGCGCGCCGTCGCTGAGGTGTCGAAAAACTTGTCGATTTGCCCCCGCGCTCAGCCGAGCAGCACGAAGATGCCGAGGAGCGCGAAGATCGCGGCGGCAATACGTTGCACGAAGCGCATGTCCATCTTCTTTGCGGCGACTTCACCGAGCAACACCACCGGCACGTTTGCGGCCATCATGCCGAAGGTCGTGCCCAGCACGACAGCGGTGAGCGCCTCGTACTTCGCCGCGAGGGCCACGGTCGCTGCTTGCGTCTTATCGCCGATCTCGAGTAGGAAGAACGCGATCAATGTCGTGACGAGCGCGCCATAGCGTGTGTCGCACCGTTGCTGTTCCTCCAGCCGGTCCGGCACGAGCATCCACGCAGCCATTGCGATGAACGATGCACCGAGGAGCCAACGCAAGGTTTGTGCGCCGACGGCGTGTGCGAGCCATGCGCCCGCGGCACCTGCCAGAGAATGGTTCAGCAGGGTTGCGAGCAGAATGCCGAGCACGATGAGGAAGGGCTTTCGGAAACGCGCCGCGAGCATGAGCGCGAGCAGCTGCGTCTTGTCGCCTACTTCGGCAAGGGCGACGAGCCCAGTCGAGATGAAAAACGCTTCCATCGATTCGGTCCAGGGCCTGAAAGACACGATGACCACGTCCATTCCCGGCCCAGACCGGAATGGGGTGGTCAAAGGTCTCACCAGACACCAGGCCGCTTACACCATGGCCAGAGGCCAAGCGTGTTGATGTAAGCCTAGCGGCGACCCGCTAGAGGCTACTCCCCAATGACGGCGCGGGATCATACCCAGACTGATCGGCAACGTCGAGCCGGGGTTCTGGTTAGGCTGTAGGCGCCAGGCCGTAGGCTGCAGCGTGGCGCGCGCATTCCGCGACTGGGCGCTGCGCGGTGGGCTGCGGGTAAACGCAGTGCGAACTCGCGCGCCTCACGATTTGCTGTTCACCGTGGCCGTGCGGAGCATCTCATTGAGCGCGGCCGCGACGAGTGGCACGACGTCGATCGTGTTCGTCTCGTGCGGCACGGTGTTCGTTGACACGATGCGCCGCGCGCCGGCGTGCAGTAACGCGGCTAGCGTGTCGCGCGCGAGCAAGGCATGCACGGCGATGCAAGTTGCTCCATTTATCTTCGCACGCGCGAGATTGTTCAGCACCTCGATGAACGTCTGCCCCGAGGAGACGATGTCGTCGAGCACCACGGGCGTTCGTCCTCGCACCAGCGCAGGATCGACCGCGCTCACTTCGACTTGTCGATCGCCATGACGTTTCTTTTCCAGCACGATGAACGGAGCGTTCGTGGCGCGGGCTACCGGCTCGACCCATTGGCGACTCTCTGCATCCGGCCCAATGATGATGGGCGTCTCGACGTTTGCTCGAATCCACTCGGCAACTGCAGGCATGGCGCTGACCGCGCGCGCCGGAATTGAATAGATCTGATCAAGCGATGAGACGCGATGCAAGTGCGGGTCCACGGTGAGCAGCCAGTCGAACGTGCCGGACATGAGCTTGGCGTAAAGATGCGCGCTGCGTGACTGTCCGTGCTGGAAACGTTCGTCTTGCCTCATGTAGGCGAGGTAAGGCGCTACTAGACCGACACGTTGTGCGCCGAGCTCGCGCGCAGTTGCAGCGAGAAAATAGAGCGGCAAAGTCTTGGCGTCGGGCTGTGTCAGGCTGCAGAGGACGATGACATCGCGATCCGCGCAATCTCCCTTGAGCGTGACCAGCGATTCGCCATCGGGAAAATGCCGCCATTCGAGGCGGGCATGCTCGAGATCGCACGTGCGTGCAAGTGCATCGGCAAACGATTCGTCATCGGGAAATGCATATAAGACCGGTTTCATGCCATGCTGATAGGGCTGAGAGCGCGAGGCTGCAGGTGGTGCTCGTAGAGCCGTTCACCCCGCGGCTCACATCGCCGTTCTGCCTCTCTCGATCCGTTACTCGTCTGTCACTTTACCCAGCACGGCATCCGCGGCACAGTGGTTTCGTGTGCGCGTTCAACGAGGCCGTGATTTGAGAGTTCCATGAGCCACGACCATCCCGCCCATATTGCGCCGCGTGCGTGCCATGACTCGCAACCCGCCTGCCACGAGCAAGTGCCGACAGGCCTGCGCGATCCAGTTTGCGGGATGCAGGTGAGCGCGTCCTCGCCGCACCGCGCCGAGCACGACGGCACAACCTACTACTTCTGTTGTGCGGGGTGCCGGACGAAGTTTCTGAGCGATCCCGACAGGTACTTGCACGCGGCGCCGGGCGCCCAAACGACCGCGGCTCAGGATGTGCCACCTGGCACGATTTACACGTGCCCCATGGATCCCGAGGTTCGCCAAGAAGGTCCGGGCACATGCCCGAAGTGCGGCATGGCGCTTGAGCCGCTCATGCCCACGGTGCAGGAAGGTGAGAATCCCGAGCTGACGGATTTTCGCCGGCGCTTCTGGTGGACGCTGCCGCTCACGATTGCCGTCGTGATCCTGGCGATGTTCGGGCATCGCTTCGGATGGGTGCCAGCGCGTACCCAGTCGTGGGTGGAGTTGGCGCTTACAGTGCCGGTCGTATTGTGGGCAGGCGCGCCGCTGTTTCTGCGCGCAGCACAGTCACTCGTGAATCGCAGCCCGAACATGTGGACACTGATCGGGCTCGGGACGTCAGCCGCATTCGTCTATAGCGTGGTCGCCACTGCCGCGCCAGGTCTCTTCCCCGAGAGCTTCGTCGAGCATGGGCGCGTCGGTGTGTATTTTGAAGCCGCCGCAGTGATCATCTCGCTTACCTTGCTGGGGCAGATCCTCGAGTTGCGAGCACGCGCGCAAACCTCTGCCGCGTTGAAGGCACTACTCGGCTTGGCGCCGAAGACGGCCCGCCGTATCAACGATGACGGCACGGAGCAAGACGTGCCGCTCGAGCAGGTGCGCGTCGGAGATCGCCTGCGCATTCGGCCAGGAGAGAAAGTCCCGGTCGATGGTGTCGTGCTCGAAGGCACGAGCGCGATTGACGAATCGATGTTGACGGGCGAGCCGCTGCCGGTCACGAAGCGTCCAGGCGACAAGGTCGTCGGCGCTACGCTGAATACCAGCGGCAGTCTGATCATGCGCTCGGAGCGCGTCGGCGCGCAGACCGTCCTGTCGCAGATCGTGCAGATGGTGGCAGAGGCACAGCGCTCGAAAGCACCTATGCAGCGCTTGGCAGATCAAGTGGCTGGATACTTCGTCGTCACCGTGGTCGTCATTGCCCTCGTCTCGTTTTTCACATGGGGTATGCTCGGTGGCGAGAGGGGTTGGCTGTTCGGCCTCATCAATGCAGTGGCCGTGCTCATCATTGCCTGTCCGTGCGCATTGGGGCTTGCCACGCCTATGTCGGTGATGGTGGCGACCGGACGAGCCGCGAAGCACGGTGTGTTGTTTCGCGATGCTGCGGCGATCGAACAGCTGCGCAAGGTCGACACCTTGATCGTCGACAAGACCGGCACACTCACCGAAGGCAAGCCCGCGCTCACGAAGATCGTGCCACTGTCGGCAGCGAGTGACAGGGAACTGCTGCGACTTGCCGCGAGCCTCGAGCAGGCAAGCGAGCATCCGCTCGCAAAGGCAATCGTGGCTGCGGCGCGCGAGCAAGGGCTGGAGCTTGCCCGTGTCGCCCATTTCGAGTCCATGACCGGGGCTGGTGTCCGTGGCGAGGTCGATGGGCTGCAACTCGCGCTCGGTAACGCAACGCTCATGCGAGACATCGGCGTGAGTGTCGATGCGTGCGCACGGGAGGCCGAGCAGGAACGCGAGCAAGGCGGCACGGTCATGTTCTTGGCGCGCGAGCGCGAGCTGCTTGGCATGCTGGTGGTGGCTGACCCGATCAAGGCGACCACCCCGGAAGCCGTCGAAACATTGCATCGCGCAGGGATTCGCATCGTGATGGCGAGCGGCGACGCGCCTACGACTGCGCAGGCCGTCGGTCGCAAGCTCGGAATCGACGAAGTGCACGGTGGCGTCACGCCCGCCGACAAGCAGCGCCTCGTCGAAGAGTTACAGCGCGCCGGGCGAATCGTTGCGATGGCGGGTGATGGCATCAACGATGCACCGGCGCTCGCGCAAGCGGACGTCGGCATTGCCATGGGCTCCGGTACCGACGTTGCGATGAGCAGCGCGCAGGTGACGCTCGTCAAAGGAGACTTGCGCGGGATCGTCCGCGCGCGGGACATCTCGCTCGCGACGGTCAAGAATATGCGCCAGAACCTTGCGTTCGCATTTGTCTATAACGCGCTCGGCGTACCCCTCGCTGCAGGGCTCCTGTACCCGCTCACCGGCTGGCTACTCTCTCCCATGATTGCGGCCGTCGCCATGAGCCTGTCCTCTGTATCGGTGATCACCAACGCGCTCCGGTTGCGGGCGTAAGGCTGTGTGTTCCTGCCGCAAGCTCTTCGGCGCGAGGCCCCGCTCAGTCTGCGGCTTCGGTGGCTCCGATGGCCGATCCGGCGCTTGCGGATCCCGGCACGCACCGATGCTCAACGAGGAGAGGAGCAGTATGCCCAACGTCCGGCGCGCGCGGATCGTGAGCGTCATGCTGTCACCTCGGACCACGGTGCGTTCGTTCTCGTGCTGCGCGTGTCGATCAGTGCCTCGTCGCCACTCCGTGTGCGCTCGTGGTCTTACCAACCTCCATATAGGACTTGAAGCGCGCCAGGTCTGCGTCGATTTGACGACGCGGATCCGCACCGAGGAGCTTGGCAACGGCGCGACCGGCTGCATTCGCGGGCGGTCGGTAAGTCATTTGAACGTGAACACGCGTATCGCCATAGGCATCGGGCTCGAAGTGCACGACGCCGGTGCTATGCACGACCGATCCGGGAACAGTCCGCCAGGCGATGATCTCGCCGGGCACGTCGGCTGTGATCTCTGCATCCCACTCGATCGGGATGCCGGCCGGCCCGTCGACGACCCAGTGATAACGTTTGTCTGAAAGCTTGCGAACTTCACGCACGTGACTCATGAAGCGTGGGAAGTTCTCCAGTTGCCGCCAGCAGGCATAGACCTCGGCGACGTCGGCATAGACGTGAATCGTCTTTTGTATCGTCATGCCATCTTCCAGGCGACCCCGCAAACCGAGTATGCGAGTAAGAGGTCGATTGCTTACGCCGCGGGTCAGCAACGCCGCACCGCCCAACGCCAACCCGGCGCCAGCCCAGGACCTTAGCGTCACGCCTGATGCAATCATGGCGGCCCCGGTTGCCGCTGCGAGGACGCGGGGCGCAGGCGCCCAGTTCTGCTGGAGGAATTCCGGCCGTGGCTGAGCGCGCTGGGAGTTGCCTTGCAGGAAAGGCATCCGTCCCGCGCGTTCGTGCACCTGCAGCTCGTTCGTGACATCGCGAACGCCCGGCACATGCTTGACGGCGCGCAGCACCCCGGAGAGCTCTTGGCGAAGAATATCGCCACGCAAAGTCACGCGGCCTTTGTCGACTTCCACATGTAGCGCGCGCGGATGTGAACACACGCGCCCGAGCTTCGAGCGCACGCGCTCGGCCAGGCGCTGATCGTCCACCTGCTCGGGACGGAGTCGCGCAACGGCTGTGCAGTAGAGTCCCTGTGCGCGGTTGCGGGCGTCGGTGATGGCGGTGTCGAGCAAGTCGCGTGTTTGACGTAGGGTGTGTGTCGTGCGATCGCGCAGTAATGCGCGCCGTCTGCGGCCCGAGCGCGGATCGAGATAGTACATGGCAAGCGCGCTTGCTAGCGCGATTGACACGGCTGTCACAGCAGATCGAGCCGCGGTGACGGGCTGGTTGGTATTCGGCGGCAACATGGTGTGACCTCTTCTTACATCGCGCGGCGAAGATGTGAGTCGGCGTGAGCGAACGACCGACCCTGTCGATTCGCCGAGCCTCAGATAAAGCCGCACGTCTGCGCCCAGGTTCCGACGGCCCTCGGCTATCAATGCGTGTGTTCTGCTACCGACTTGCTTTCGGCAGGGCTTGGAAAGCGCTAGCCTTCGCGGCAATTCCATAACAACAACGTGCGATGCACGAAGAGGTACGGATGGCGAACGATCTCGGACGACTGATCTTGCGGCTCGTGCTGGGTATTGCCGTGCTCCTGCACGGGATCGGCAAGCTCACCGGTGGCGTCGGCGGTATCGCGAAGGCGCTGAGCGCGGCGGGGCTCCCCACCTTTCTGGCGTACGGCGTCTACGTCGGCGAGGTGATTGCGCCGATTCTGGTGTTGCTCGGTTTCTACGCGCGGATCGGTGCTTGGCTCATCGTGATCAACATGCTGTTCGCGATCGGGCTCGTGCACATGCACCAGATCACGGCGCTGAATGCGCAAGGCGGCTGGGCGATCGAGCTGCAGGCGATGTTCCTGTTCACAGCCGCCTCGATCGGGCTCATGGGACCCGGGCGATTCGCCATCAATTCGCGCTGAGGCGTGCCCTTTGCGAGGGTACGTCGCGATCATGGCGTAGTCCGCGCGTCCGCGCCGTGGCGGGCGCGTGGCACTTCGGCATCCGCCGGCGAGGGATGATGAACGGGCGGCACCAATCCCAGCTGCATGGCGATGCGAACCAGCTGTGCCGTGTTCTCGGCGCCAAGCTTTTGCTTGATCGCCGATTGATGATTGGCGACGGTCTTCTGGTTACGACAGAGCTGGCGCGCGATCTCGCTCAACGAGCATCCTTGGGCCAATAGCTTCAAAATCTCGAACTCGCGAGCGGAGAGGGGCGGTGTCGTACTGTTCGAGGAGGGCGCAAGAGCAAGAGAGACGGCGACGTCGTGGCTCAAGTAGCGCTGTCCGCGCGCCACGGCGCGCACTGCCTCGACCAGGACAGTCGGAGCGCTCGCCTTGGTGAGATAACCGGCGGCCCCTGCTTCCAACGCCCGACGCACGAACACGACTTCTTGATACATGCTGAAGATGAGCACACGTGCAGCAGGCTCGCGCGCAAGAATTCTACGCATACCTTCGATCCCGCTCAGTCCCGAGAGCGAGATATCCATGACCACGACCTGTGGCGTGAGCTCACAGAAGCGTTGATAGGCCTCCGCGGCAGTCGCAGCTTCACCGACGACGCGAATTCCACTGTCCTCGAGGAGACGTCGGTAGCCTTCGCGTACGACGGCATGGTCGTCAACCAACAAGACGCTTATCGTTTTGTTCATTTCTTCGACCTCAAGTAGCTCGCTCGACAAGTTGATCAGCTGTGCTGGTGCGCGCCGATGTGTTCTCGAGGCGGGGCGATCTCCTCGCTCGTGCGGGTATACGTGCGTGAATGCTGAATCCCTTGCCCGGGGCAGTGCGGATCTCGAGTGTGCCGTCCAGCATCTCCACGCGCTCGCGCATACCAAGCAGACCCAGGCCGAGCGTCTTCGCATGAGGATCTGCGCCCCGCCCATCGTCCGAGAGCGCGACGGTGACCTCGTCGTCGGAACCGTCGCGGTTGGATGCATGGGCGCGGGCGATATGGATGTGTACGCTGCGCGCGCCCGCGTGCTTCGAGACATTGGTGAGCCCTTCTTGCACCAGTCGGTAGATCGCCAGCGATACGTCATCGTCGAGATGGTCGAGATCGCCCTCGAGTCGGACGATGAGTCGACGCTGCGGGGTGCTCTGTCGGACGAGATCGAAGAAATGCTCGAGCGCAGCACGCAGACCAAGGACGTCAAGGCCCGTGGGCCGCAAGCGACTGACCAACGCCCGCACAGTTTCCTGGACATGGTCGCAGTGCTCGACAATCGCGGATGCGGCCCGATGAATCGTTCGATCGACGCGCAACGCGCGACGCTGGATGGTCACTGCGTCCGTTTTGATTGCATTCAAGTACTGGCCCAGCTCATCGTGCAGCTCGCGTGCGAGCGTCTTGCGCTCCGCCTCCTGCAGTTGCACGTGTTGCTGAGCCAAGCGCCGATGATCGTCCAGCAGCGAGGCAAGTTGTGTCTCCGCTGCACGTCGGGCAACGAGCTCCCTGCGCGTTTCCACGTATCGACGCCAAGCGAACCAAGCCATGCCAACGGAGAGAACGAGCAAGGTTCCTGGCAGCTCGTCAAGCTGAAGGTGCTCCCAAGCTCGTGTCTTGACGAACAGCGTCTCGCTCAGCTCCACGTAGGCGAACACGAGCGCGGCCACCACAGTGACCAGGGCCACGATTGCGGCATCGCACCACGGAAATGGGACACTCGTGTGCTGCGCCTCGGAGTGACACTGTGTCATGCGTGACATTCGAGACTCCTCCCAATTGATATGGTGCAGCCGTTCGGCTGGTTGACCGAGCACCAGTCACTCGCGAGCGGCGTCCTCGCTGCTGGCCACCTTCGCGACTCAAATCGCCGCTAGTGTCGCGGGAATTTTTCCCGCGCACATCAGGACAAATTCCCTTGTGCAACTTTTGCGCCCACGTGCAACTTGTGCGAAGGGACGTTGGTTCCAGGGTTGGCCACGTACGAGAGGCGTAGCATGAACCGGATGCATATTCATTCAGCGCAGACGGCTGTCGCGGTGGTGCTGGCGCATGCGCTCGCAAGCGCTGTCTACGCTCAAGCGCAGGTCGAACAACATCCGATACCGGAGATCATTGTCACGGCGCCGTACGGGATCGGCATCGATGCGGCAGATGTGCCGTCGAGCGTTCAGCTGGTCGCGGCGGACGATATCCAGCGCCTGCACGTCATGGACGTGACAGAGCTGCTCAATCGTTCGTTCTCGGGCGTCAACATCAATCACGCGCAGAACAATCCGCTGCAGCCCGACGTGAACTTCCGCGGGTTCACTGCTTCGCCGCTGCTGGGTCTCCCGCAGGGACTCGCCGTTTACCAAGACGGTGTACGCATCAATGAGCCGTTTGGGGACACGGTCAACTGGGATCTCATCCCGCTGTCAGCGATTCAAAGCGTGCAAATGTTGGGCGGTGCACATCCCGTGTTCGGATTGAACTCGCTCGGTGGAGCGCTCTCGTTCAGGATGAAGACAGGTTTCGATTACCAGGGTACCGGAATCGAAGCTCATGGAGGCTCGTTCGGACGCATCGTGGCATCGTTACAGCACGGCGGACACAACGACTCTTTCGGGTACTACGCGAACGTCGATTACTTCGAAGAGGACGGATGGCGTGACTACTCGAAGTCCGAAGCGATCCGCTTCTTCGGTGTCGTGAGCTGGCGCAACGACGAGAGCTCGCAGCTGGATCTGAGCCTGTCGATGGGAGACACCAAGTTGCGTGGCAACGGGGCCTCGCCGGCCGAGTTGCTCGCGATCGATCGCAAGCAGGTGTTCACGCATCCGGACATCACCGAGAACTCACAAGTGCAGCTCATTCTTTCCGGTCAGCATGCGCTGTCGAGTTCCCTCGTGCTCGCAGGCAACGCCTATTACCGAGACATCGACACGGACAGTTTCAACGGCGACGGCACCGTCTTCGAGGAATGCGAGTTCGGAGACGACGAGTTCCTGGTCGAGGATTTCGTCGACCTGAATGGTGATGGCGAATGCTCCGCCGATGACGACGATGCCATCGAGGTGGCCTTCGACATGGCTGGCAATCCGATTCCGGCGGAGATGGACGGCGAGGAGCTGAATGCGATCAACAACATCAGCCGCCGCCGGCAGGATAGCTATGGTGGGTCGTTGCAGCTGAGCTGGAGCACGCAGCTCGCCGGTCGGGCCAACGACTTGCTCGTAGGCATCGCGTTCCAAGAAGGTCGTGCGACGTTCCATTCGATGACAGAAGTAGCGCGCCTGCTTGAGAATCGTTCCACTTCGCGCACGGGCATTTTCGTCGAGGAGTTTCTCACAGACGTCAAGAGCGAGGTGTCGGTTGCGAGCGCTTATTTCACGAACAGGCTGGCGCTGACGGACCGCGCGCATTTGACGGTATCCGGCCGCTTCGATACGACGCGCATTCGCTTGAACGATCGAACGGGTGCCTCGCCGGAGCTCGATGGCCGGCATCGTTTCGAGCGTTTCAATCCGGCGCTCGGTTTCACGTACCGTTTGGGGCAAGCGACGACGCTGTACGCCAACGTCGGCGAATCGACGCGCACGCCGACACCCGTCGAGCTTGCATGCGCGAGCGCCGACGCGCCGTGCAACTTGCCGAACGCGTTCCTGGCCGATCCTCCGCTCGACGAGGTGGTCGCACGCACAGCAGAGCTCGGCCTGCGCGGTCGCGCGCAGAATGGAATGCGCTGGAACATCGGCGCCTTCTACACACTCAATCGCGACGACATTTTGTTCCAGACCACCGGTGGAGCACAGGCGAACGTCGGCTTCTTCGACAATGTCGGCGACACCCGCCGCGTGGGCATCGAGCTTGGCGTCGCGCAGCAGTTCGAGCGTTTCCGTTGGTCGTTCGACTACAGCTTGGTCGATGCAACGTTCGAGGACAGCTTCGCGGTCAACAGTCCCAATCATCCGATCTTCGAAGAGGACGAGGACGCTCCGCAGATCGTGGGCGAAGGCGCGCTGCAGGTGCCGTCCGGGGCGACGATCCCCGGCATCCCAAAGCACCAAGCAAACTTCGCCGCGGATTTCTTTGTCACCCGAGGGTTTGTCATCGGCGGCGATCTCTTGTATCGCTCAGGCGTCTACTTGCGAGGCGACGAGCCGAACTTGCTCGGCAAGACCGATGATTATGTGGTGCTGAATCTGCACGGCGAGTATCGGTTCAGCAATCACATGACCGTGTACGCCCGCGTCGAGAACGTGCTGGACGAGGAATACGAGACCTTCGGCTTGCTCGGCGAGCCGGACGAAGTCTTTCCTGAGTTCGACGATCCGCGCTTCTTCGGCGCGGGGCCGCCGCGTGGCGCGTGGCTGGGCTTCCGGGTGCGGTTCTAGGCCCCCTCCCTGACCCGCCCCCGCATCGCGGGGGAGGGCTTTAACTTGAACAAGATACTCCCCCGCGGAGCCGGGGAGGGTTAAGTACGGTTACTCCCGCGTCGTGAAGAGTTTGAACGGGATCACTACCGCATCGCGGGGCAGGGCTTGAACAAGATTACTCCCCGCCTTGCGGGGGTCTAAATAGAACTGCTCCCTCGCCTCCCGAGGGAGCCTTGATAAGGCTCCCGCCAATCAGGATCCTTCCGTCGCATCGCGGGGAGAGCGCCCGAGCATGTCCTTCCCGCGCATCGCGAGGGTGTTTAGTCATGCTCCTTACCGAGCATCGCGGAGTTGCCTAATCATGATCCTCTCTCGCATCGCGGAGAAAACTCTCAAACAAAAAGCCCTCAAACAACATGTCCTTCCCCGCATCGTGGGAGAGCACTCAAACATGATCCCCCTCCCTTCATCGCGGAGAAAGCTCTCAAACAAAAAGCCCTCAAACAAACATGTCCTTCCCCGCATCGTGAGGAGAGCGCTCAAACATGATCCCTCCCTTCATCGCGGAGAAAACTCTCAAACAAAAAGCCCTCAAACAACATGTCCTTCCTCGCATCGTGGGAGAGCACTCAAACATGATCCCTCCCCCGCTTTGCGGGGGAGGGTAAGGGAGGGGGCAGCTCGACCCGCGCACAGACTCCACCCAACTCGGAGCGCGACAGCGTGAGCGTGCCTTCATAGACGTGCACGAGGTCGCTCACGATCGCAAGTCCGAGACCGCTGCCCGGATGGCGCTCGTCGAAACGCACGCCACGGTCAACCGCAAGTCGCGCGCGCTCCTCAGACATGCCCGGCCCGTCGTCTTCGACGACGAGCACGAGCCGATCTCGGACAAGCTCGCCGCTCACTCGCACGCGCCGCTTGGCCCACTTGCAGGCATTCTCGAGCAGGTTACCGACAATCTCCTCGAGATCTTGTCGATCCGCCGGATAGTTCACGCTGCTCGGAACTTCGTTTTGAATGACGATGACGCGGTCCGCGTGCACGCGCGTCAGCCCGCGCGCGATTTCCTCGACGATAGGTGTGATGGCCACCGGGCTGTGTCGTCCCGGTCCTGCAGCGGCAGCTCGTGCCAAGTGTCGCGTCACGATCCGCTCCATCGTCGCGAGCTGCTCGCTACGCTCTCGTGCCGCCTCGGGCCCTTCCTCGCGCTCGAGCGATTTCATCACGGCAAGAGGCGTCTTCAACGCATGCGCAAGATCGCTTGCGCTCGCGCGCGCTCGCTCGACCACGCGCCGATTGTGATCGATCAGCGAATTCACTTCCGCTACGAGACTGTCGAGCTCCGCCGTCTCGAGCTCGGACAAGCGTTCTGCTTTGCCTGAACGGATGGCTTCGATCTCACGCACGAGCCGTTCGAGCGGCCGTAGTCCGAAGCGAATCTGCACGAGCACTGCAAAGAGAAGTCCCAGGCCCAAGGCGCTCAACGCGATGCGCAGGATGGTATCGAAGCGGCGATACTGCACGTGCAGCGCTTCCGCATTGCCGGTGACGACGAACAAGAGCGGGGCCGACGAGCCAGGCAGCACCGCGCGTTGCACTGCTACGCGCAGCTCGCGCCCGAGCGGATCGCGTGCGGTGGAAATCGTCGGTGCGGCTGAGGTCGTCGTGATGTCGGGCACCTCGAGTTCGAGATCCCACAGCGATCGCGATCGCAGTTGTGCTTCCGGGCCGATGACCATCCAGTACCAGCCCGAGTACACCTGGTCGAAATGTGGGTCGCCGATCGGACGTGCCAGGCGCAATTGCCCGTTCGCATCGAGATCCACCAGCCCAATGAGCACGGCAACGAGGGAACCGAGCTGAGCGTCGAACGCATCACGCGCGGCAGTGCGAAACGCATACGAAAGCGCATAGCCACCCGCGAGGCTCGCGCAGGCGACCCATACGAGCGCGCCGAGCAGCAGGCGGGCACGCAGCGATCTAACGCGTCTCACGTGGTCTACCGAGCACGAAGCCTTGTCCCCGCACGGTCGTTAGCATCGGCACCGGCAATTTCTTGCGAATGCGGCCGATGAGCACATCGAGCACATTGGAGTCGCTGTCCGCATCGCGTGCGTATACATGCTCCATTAGCTCCGTGCGGCTGACGACCCGTCCGGCGTGGTGCATGAGAAACGCGAGGATGCGGTACTCCTGCGCCGTCAGGTCGACGGGCTGCCCGTCGTATTCGAATCGTGCGGCGTTGGTGTCGAGCTTGAGCGCGCCGCATTCCAGGATCGGCGAGGCATGACCAGCGCTGCGACGGATGAGCGCCTTGAGGCGCACGACGAGCTCGTCCATCTCGAAGGGTTTCGTGAGATAGTCGTCGGCACCCGCATTGAATCCGGCCAGCTTCTCGTGCCAGCGGCTGCGAGCGGTCAGGATCAGCACCGGCATCTTGCGATCGGCCTTACGCCAATGCTCCAGAACGGTGAGCCCGTCGATCTTGGGCAGCCCCAGGTCGAGCACTGCGGCATCGTAAGGTTCGGTTTCGCCCAGGAACTGCGCTTCCACGCCGTCGGGTGCGATGTCCGCCGTCATGCCCGCATTCGTCAGCGCCGTGCGAATGCGCTCGGCGAGCTTGACTTCATCTTCGGCGATCAGCACGCGCATAGTCGGCGTTGTCAGTCCTCGACTTCGACTTCCAGAAGCCTGCCTGTCGCAGCATCGTATGTCAGCTCGACCACGTGCCCGTCTGTCAGCAAGATCTCAATTTCGTACAAGTAACGACCGCCCTCCCGCTCCAGATCCACCTCGAGCACCCGTCCGGGATAGTCGCGTTCGGCAATCTCGAGGATCTTGGACAGCGGCAGTATTTCGCCGCGCTGCACGGCACGACGTGCGACCTCGTGGTCGTCGTCGGCTCTGAGGCCGAAGGCAGCGAGCAGGGCCGCAGCCACAATGAGGATGTGCCACTTCTTCATGCCGCGAAGTTAGCAGATGGCAGTCTAAACAAATCATGAACGGCGCGCTCACAAAGTGTTTAGTGTCGGCTTGCGATGATGCGTCCGAACCAGATTGGTCCACTTTGTACGGAGGATGCATCATGAAAAAGACACTACTTGCAATGCTCGCCTTGATCGCGACCGCACCGATGGTGCTGGCGCAGACCCAACCGCGGACCGAGCTCAGCGCGAGGGAAGTGATCGCGAAGCTGGAGGAGGCGGGCTATACGGCCATCGATGAGATCGACAAGGACGACGGCGTGTGGGAGGTCGAGGCGACGAATCCTTCTGGACGGCGCGTCGAGATTCACATCGATCCACGGACCGGCGAGATTCTGCGCGAAAAGCCGGAGTGGTGGGATTAGTGAACCCCCTCCCAGCCCTCCCCCGCAAAGCGGGGGAGGGTGCGCCTAGGCAACAGCCCCGCAAGGCGGATACCAAGGCGTTTTCCTCCCCCGCGAAGCGGACACCAAGACGCTCCCTCCCAGTGAAGCGGCCTACCAAGGCATTCCGCCAGCGAAACGGGAGACCAAGCCGTTCCTTTCCCCCCAAAGCGGGACACCAAAATGTACCCTCCCACGCGAAGCGGGGGAGGGTAGGAGGGGCGGATGCGACAGACGAAAGCATCTCAAGTTGTCGGCGCTCCTCGAGTTCACGCCGGCCGTGCGATTGCTCTTGAACTCCTTCGCCGCCTCAGGAATTGATTCGGCGTATGACTGCATGTCACGCAAGCTGAGCGTATGGACCAAGTACTAGGGCACGTATTCGGAGTTACGATTACAGGCTGGAAGATCGTTGGGTACCTAGGCGTCTTCTTGTTTGCCGGACGTTGGTTGGTGCAGGTTGCTGCGACGCACGTCCGCGGTCGACCTGTCATTCCGCGCACCTTCTGGATCATGAGTCTGGCCGGAAGCGTGCTTCTCCTGAGCTACTTTATCTTCGGGCGCAACGATTCCGTAGGCGTGCTCTCCAATCTGTTCCCGGCGCTCGTTGCACTTTACAACTTGGTGCTCGACCACAGAGCCGGGCAACCAGTCGCGAATGCCGCTTGAGCGGCGGCGCTGCGCGGCTCCGGATAGCTCGGTCCGTCCCCCGCCCTGCCAAGCGCTTGTCCCCTAGCGAAAGCAAGAGTGTCGGTGTACAAACATTGCTTTCGCATCGGGGGCCACCACGAGATGAAAAAAACCATAATGACGATGCTGGCGGCAGCCGTCCTGTGCGCGACTTCATGGGCGGAGGCGGTGCGGCCGGAGGACACCGAGGTGTGGGAGCCAGTGCCCAAGCACGTGCGGCCCGGCGCAACGTTTGCCGATCCGCCAGAGGATGCGATCATCCTTTTCGATGGCGAGACATTGAACGGCTGGGAGAGCGTCGAAGGTGGGCCCGCAAAATGGATCGTCGCGAATGGCGCGCTCACCGTGGCGCCAGGGACCGGGGATATCCGAACGACGCAGAAGTTCGGCGACGTGCAGCTTCACATCGAGTGGCGGACGGCACACTTGCCCCCCGAGAAGAAGGGCCAGGATCGCGGTAATAGCGGCGTCTTTCTGCAGGAGCGCTACGAGGTCCAGGTGCTGGACTCGTTCGACAATCGCACCTATTCGAACGGCCAGGCGGGCGCCATCTACAAGCAGCACATTCCGCTCGTGAATGCGTCGCGTCCCGCGGGTGAATGGCAGACCTACGACATTGTTTTCATCGCGCCTCGATTCGAGCAGGATGGCACCTTGCGCTCCCCAGCGCGGATGACTGTGTTCCACAATGGCGTGCTCATCCATCACGACGTCGAGCTCCGCGGCACGACAACCTATATTGGAGAGCCGAGCTACGAGCCACACGGAGACGGCGCCCTTCGTTTGCAGGATCACGGACACATCGTGAGCTTCCGCAACATTTGGGTGAGAAAGCTGGAGGGGCTGTAGGCGGTCGCCTGTAGGCTCTAGATGTCGCGCAAACGCTCTGCGCTGCGTTATCCGCCGCGCGCAGGACGAATCACGTTCCTGGCCGTCCCCCAGTGACCAAGACCAGCACGCCCTCCGTATCCCATCGCCGACTGCTGCTGGCACTGACGTTCGTCGCGTATATCGCGCTCGGGCTGCCGGATGCGCTCATCGGTGTCGCCTGGCCGCAGATGCGCGCCGATTTCGATCTGCCCTTGAGCGCTCTGGGACCGCTCTACGTCTCTGCGACAGCCGGTTACGTGATCGCCAGCACTATGGCCGGAGCGCTACTTGCTCGCGTCGGGCTAGGGACGCTTCTGGCAGCCTCATGCGCGCTGACGGGTGCAGCCTTGCTCGGCTACGTCATGGCGCCGTCATGGTCTGTGATCGTCGCATTCGGGCTGCTGACTGGCTGTGGCGGCGGCGCCATCGATGCGGCGATTAATACCCATGCAGCGGTGCACTACAGCGCACGATTGGTCAACGTGCTGCATGCGTTCTGGGGCGTCGGCGCGGCGCTCGGACCTGCGTTGCTGACGGCAACGCTCGTGCATGGGTACGACTGGCGCTACGGCTATGTCGTGGTCGTCGCTTTCGAGTTCGCGCTGGCGCTCGCGTTTGCGATGAGCCGCATACAATGGGGTGCGCCGGTCGCTCGGCATGCCGCGCACTCTCAGGCGAGCCTGCTGCAAACGCTCCGCTCGGGCCGTGTGCAGCTCTCATTGCTGGTGTTCTTGCTCTATACCGGCTGCGAAGCGGCGGCGGGCGCATGGGCGTTCTCGCTGCTGTATGAGGCTCGTGACGTGGCGACCTCTGCGGCGGGATTGGCCGTCTCGTTGTATTGGGGCGGGCTGTTTGCGAGCCGGCTCGGCTATGCTTGTCTGCCTGCCGACTTACATCCCGGACGCGTGACAGCGATCAGCATCGTCGTTGCCTCGGCCGCGATGCTGCTGCTTGTGCTCGACATTCATGCCGTCGTGGACATCTTCGCGCTTGGCGTGCTCGGCGCTGCATCTGGCCCGATTTTTCCTTGCATGATCTCGATGACGCCTCAGCGTCTCGGGCAGCAGCACACGGCCAATGCCATCGGTGCGCAGATCGCCGTCGCCGCGGTGGGTTTCGCGGGCCTGCCAGCCCTGTGCGGTGTGGTCGCCCAGCACGTGGGACTCAACTCCATTCCAGTCGTTCTGCTTGCGTGCTGGAGCATGCTGCTCTTCGTGCACTTGGCGCTGGAGAAAGCTGTAGAGCGCTAGGCGGCAGCCACGAGCCCGGAGCGCGACTCCCGAACGCTACGGACCGCTGAGGCCGCGCGCGCCATCGCGCTTGGCGGTCTCGAGACCGCGCACGCCGCGGAGATTGGCGCCCGTGAAATCAGCGTTCTCGAGATTGGCCCGCGTCAGGTCCACGTCGATGAGCACGGCTTCCCGCAAGTCTGCCCCTCTGAGATCGGCACCTTCCAGTCGCGCACCGCTCAGCTCGGCACGATAAAGCTTCGTGCCGATGAGCTTGGCGTGGCTGAAGTCAGTGAAGCTCATGTTGGCTCTCGAGAAATCGGAGCCGGACAAATCGGCGTTCACGGCGGTGGCGCTGACGATGCTCGTGCGCATGAGGCCCATCGACTGGTTCTTCATGTCGGCTGCAGCATTCACACGCGTCAGATTCGCATTCGAAAGATCGGCATCCTGGAAGTCGCCGATCAGACGCGCTCCGGAAAAATCCGCGTCGCGCAAGTTACTGGCTTGACCCTGGACGGAGAACAGCGTTGTTCCGCGCAGCGTGGCACCGGCCAAATTCGCGCGCTGAAGGAAGGAAACATTGAGCCGGCAACCGTCGAGGTGCGCGCCAGCCAGGTTCGCATCGTTGAGCACCGCGGCGGAAAGGTTCGCACGCTTGAAGTCGACTCCAGCGAGATCGAGACCGGACAAGTTCTTTGCATAGAGATCCGGCGCTTCGGTAGCGGCGGCCGCAACGACCTTCAGCACCTGTTCGCGGGTCAGCCGCTCGTATCCGTCCCACTCGTCCGCCGGCGCGGACACGGCAATGACGATCGTGAACATTGCGATGAGGATGCAACGCATGAGAGCACCTGGATGGTCAGCACTCGACAACAATAGGGAATGGACAACGAGGGACGAAGGGAATACGGGGTTAGGGAAGGGCGGTGCAGACGGTCGTCACTTGTGCCTCGCAGTTCTGGCGCGTAGCAGCCCTCCTCGAGTCGACCGCGTACAGTCGGGAGCCTGCCAGGGCTTTTCTGTCGCTGGTCTTCCCTTTAGGATGGCGCCGCCACCGTAGGCATTGGTGCCTGATCAACCGACGAACACATACAAGAAGTGCGTCCCCCGCTGCGATTCGTAATTGTGGGCGGTGGAACAGCAGGCTGGATGTCAGCCGCTGCGCTTGCCGCCACGCTCAGTCCCGCGCTCAGACACATCTGCCTCGTCGAGTCGGAGCAGATCGGCACCGTTGGCGTTGGCGAGTCGACGATTCCTCACATCCGCTATTTCAACCGGCGTATCGGGCTGGACGAGCGCGAGCTGATGGCGCAGACGCAGGCCACTTTCAAGCTCGGCATCGAATTCGTCGACTGGGCACGAATCGGCGACAGCTACATCCATGCGTTCGGTGCATTCGGGACGCGCATCGGTGGGGTGGCATTTCATCAGCATTGGCTCAAGCGGGCGCTGCAAGGGCGTGCGCTGCCGCTCGACTTCTATTCCCTTCCAATTCGCATGGCGCGCGCCAACAAGTTTGCCTTGCCTGCTGACGATCCGGCCTCGGTCTTGTCCGCGTATGGATACGCCTTTCAGTTCGACGCCGCGCACTATGCCAAGTACCTGCGGCGGTTCTCCGAACGTTTGGGCGTGGAGCGCATCGAGGGAAAGGTCGTCGGCGTGCGTCAGCGCGCCGAAGACGGCTGGATCGAGTCGCTCGTCATGGAGAACGGAGCGACGATCGAGGGGGATTTGTTTATCGACTGCTCGGGATTTCGTGGACTCTTGATCGAGCAAACGCTGAAGACGGGCTACGAAGAATGGACACACTGGTTACCATGCGATCGGGCCGTCGCCGTGCCTTCCGAGAAGGTGGGTCCGATTACGCCATATACACGTGCAACAGCGCGCGAGGCCGGTTGGCAATGGCGTATTCCATTGCAGCATCGTACCGGTAACGGTTACGTGTACAGCAGTCAATTCCTTTCCGACGACGAGGCGGCTGAACGACTACTGTCGCGGCTCGATGGGCGCCCGCTGGCGGAGCCGCGCTTTCTGCGCTTTGTCGCCGGGCGCAGGCGCCGGGCGTGGAACAAGAACTGCGTCGCGATCGGTTTGTCCAGTGGGTTTCTCGAGCCGCTGGAATCCACCAGCATTTACCTCATTCAAATCGGCATCACGACATTGATCGACTATCTGACGGATTGCACGTTCGATCCGCGCGTCGTGGAGGCTTACAACCGATGGATCGCAATGGAATACGACCGCGTGCGCGATTTCCTGATCCTGCATTATCACGCCACGGAGCGGTGCGATGCGCCGATCTGGGAATACTGCCGTCACATGGCGATACCGGATACGCTGGCGCACCGGTTGGAGCTGTTCCGGCATCGCGGACGCCACATCACATACAAGGACGGCTTGTTCCTCGAGCCGAGCTGGCTCTGCGTGTACTTCGGTCAGCGTGTGATACCGCGCGCGTACGATCCCCTGGTGGATTCGTTCGATGACGACGAAGTCGACCAGCGTATGGAAGCGGTCCGCAGGCAGATCGAGCACGCCGTTGCGCGCATGCCCACACACGATGAGTTTCTAAGAGCGTATTGCCCGGCGAGCACGACCGAGGAACAGCCGAGGAGCGTTGTCCCGTGACCGCTCTGCGCCGCATCGTCATCGTCGGAGAAGATTGCAACGCTTGGCTCGCCGCAGCCTCGCTCAAGCGGGCGTTCGGCCGTCAGGGGCTGGAAGTCATCGTGCTCGTTTCCGAGCGCCCAGCACAAGCGGCAATTGGACGTTGGACACTGCCGTCGCTCCGCGGCTTGCACTCTCTCCTGGGCATTAACGAAGTGGAGTTCGTATGCCGGACCAATGCGACGTTCAAGCTCGCGTCGGAGCATCGCGGCTGGCAGCACATCAGCAGTCGGTATCTGCACGTGCATGGCGATATCGGCGTGCAGCTCGGCGGCCTACCATTCTACAAGTACCTGTTGTTCCGTGCGGTGCAAGGTCAAGCGGAAAGTCCCGAGGCGTATTCGCTTGGCGCGATAGCAGCCCGCATGGGTCGTTTCGCACGTCCGACGAGGCGTAAGCCGCTCGCAGACAGCTTCACGTACGCGTTTCACGTCGATGAGACATTGTTGACCGCGTACTTGCGCGAGCATGCGGCGGCGCTCGGTGTCGCGACGAGGTGCGGACAAGTCGCAGAGATCGCGTACGCGGAGGACGGAACGATCACCGCCCTGATTCTTGGGTCGGGCGAGCAGCTCGCCGGCGATTTTTTCATCGACTGCTCTGGACGAGAGGCCGTGCTGATGAGCCGAATATCGAGCACGGCTTGGGAAGACTGGCGCGCGTGGCTTCCAAACGATCGTGCACTTTCCGTGCGGATACCGGCTGTAGCTGAGCCCCGCCCGGTGACGGAGACCATCGCGCGATCCACAGGCTGGATCTGGCGCTTTCCACTCGCGCAGAGCGCGGTGGCGGGGTACGTATACTGCAGCGCTCTCCTGTCGGACGCGCAGGCGTTCGACGAGCTCGCGCAACTCGTATCTGTGGACGACGGCGAGACCGCCGTGCAACGCTTTTCGCAAGGACGAAGGCAGGAGTTTTGGACGCGCAACTGCCTCGCCATCGGCGAGACTGCGGTTCAGCTCGAGCCATTGCTCGGTGCCAATCTGCACCTTGCGCAGATCGGAATCGGCATGTTTATCGAGCTCTTCCCTGTGACGAGCTCGTGCCGCTTGGAGGCAATCGAGTACAACCGGTTCATGTGCGAGCAGGCCGATTCGTTGCGAGACTTCACCATTGCACACTATCGTGTGGGTACGACGATAACCGGCGACTATTGGCAAGCGATCCAGGCCGCGCCTCTTCCCGCGCGCCTGCAACAAAAGCTCGACCTGTATCTAGCGACATCGCGCATTCATCTATTCGACAACGAGACCTTCGACGAGGTGGATTGGGCATGGGTGCTGCTGGGAAGCGGCTGCGTGCCCGACCAAGTCGGCGTTCACGAGCGGTCCGTGCTCGCGCGGGTAAACGGCGAGCAAGTCGCAGTCCTCAAGGCGCAGATCGAAAGACTTGCCGCATCGATGCCGCGCCACGTCGATTTCGTGCAGCAGCATCACAAGAGGGCATAGGGAAAGGGGGCGATAAGCGCGCTCTCTCTTCCCCCTTCCTCTATTACCTTCCTCGACCGTTAGCCACCGCCGCCGTTTACGAGCGTCACGACCGGCGCAAAGCCGCCGAATATCAGCCGCTTGCCGTCGAATGGCATCGGATTGGTCTGCGGGTCCATGCGCGGATCGGTTTTCATCAGCTCCATCATCTTCGCCATTGCGGCATCGCGCGTCGCTTTGTCCGGCCACTCGACCCAGGAGAAGACCACTTCCTCATCTTCGGTGGCATTGACGGCACGGCGAAAATCCGTGACCTGACCCTCGGGTATGCTGTCGCCCCAGCACTCGAGGATGCGTGTCGCGCCCAGATCCATGAAGACACTGTCGGCTCGGCGTGCGTGTTCGATGAACTGCTCCTTGCTCGCCTTGGGCACCGGGATCACAAATCCGTCGATGTACATCGCGTTGACTCCTCTTGATGTGACGTGTGCTGCTCTAAGGACGATTGGGTGATGTCGAAACCGACACGGGCAGGACGTGCAATGCGATGGTGCGGAACCATCGCAGTGCAGATCGCATTCACGAGCCAGTGCTGTCCACAAGGTGCATGCTCCGAGGCTGGGCTGCCTACACAGGGCGCCACGCAACACACGACTCATTCGCTGCTTCGGATCGGTCATGACGTTCACAGCGAGGGCGCTTATCCTGGTGGCGCACATGAGCCTGGCATCGACGCGGGCAAAGCAAGCCGCCAAGTACCAGGCGTGTGCGCATGATGTTGCCAGTCGGTGTGCCGCGGCTCGGTGCATCTTTGTCCTTTGGGGCCGAGCACGACTCAACTCCCACTGCATCTCGGCATGCTGATCATCCGGAACCGACGCTGCACTGCGCTCGTAAGCCGCGAGCAATGGGATCGGTTGCAGAATTCGCTCAAGAGGCCGAATTCGGCCAAGAGGAATGAGTCACCATGAGCGGGATATTCGGATGTCTCGGCTCGGTGCGCGATCGCGACCTCGAGCTCATGAGCGTGAGCTTGGCACATCGCGGCGCATCCGAGTATTCGCTCACTAGAGCGAACCGTATCCGGCTTGCATGTCGGACCAACCAATCGGCAGTCGGTGGGTCGGAGATTCCGCTGGTGTACGCGGGCAGGATTTTGAATCGGACAGAGCTGGCGAGCCTGCTCGGTCGGCCAGTGCCTCCCGCGACGCACGCCGGTGATCGTCAGCTGCTTTGGGACCTCTATTGCCAGTTCGGCGCGAGCGGATTCGAGCGCATCAATGGTGCATTTGCCATTGCCCTTGCTGAATCTTGTTCCATTTTGCTCGCGGTCGACCGGTGGGCGGTGCAACCGCTGTACTTTGTGCAGACAGGGGACGCATGGCTGTTCGCGAGCGAATACAAGGCACTGCTCGCAGCGAGGCCGGAGAAGGGCGAATTGGATCCAAGCGTGGCCGACTTTGTTTCGGCAACCAAGTATCTGCCCATTCAGCGGACACTCGAGGCCAGCATCCGTGCGGTGGGGCCGGGGCAATGGGTCAGGATTCATGCTCGGGCCGCCGAGGCAGGCTCGTATTCTCCGTTTCGATTGGACGCCAGAGCGGATGCGGCAGAGGATGACTGCGCCAGAGAGCTGCGCCAATGCATCCTCGATGCGGCCAAGCGCCTCGTGGAACCGTACGATCGTGTTGGAATCGGCCTCAGCGGAGGATTGGACTCAGTGCTGACGCTCGGTGTGGTTCGGCACGTGGCACCGAGTCTGCCCATCTATACGTACACGGCTGCTTTTCATCCTGATGATCCGGTTTTTGCCAAGGCACGACGAGCGGCTCAGCACTTCGGTGCGGTGCACCGCGACATCGTCATCGATGCCGGCGACTTGGCGCGGCTGCTGCCAGAAGTGATATGGCGAATGGAAGATCCGGTCGCACGGGAAGAAATGCTCGTCTATCACCTGGTCGCGCAGCGCGCCGCGACAGAGGTTCCCATCATCTTGTACGGGCACATGGCGGACATGCTGTTCGGCGGCATGCCGAGGCACATGCTCATCAAGCTTGCAAGTGATCTGCGCTTCGCGCGCGGGGCCTTGTTGCAGTTCTACGATTACACGCAGAGCGGAAAACGACCGACAGGGCTCCTGGGGCGATTGCTCGTAGCGGCATACTCGCGTGGGCATCACATTCAGCCGCCGCGTGCTGTTGCGTGTGAGCGATCGTTGCAGACGAAGAGCATTGCCTTGGCAGCGGCCGAGCCGCTCAATGCGGCGTTGTTGAGCGGGCTCGACTATCCGAGCGAAATCAGCGCGATCGAGCGACTGCACGCTTGGAGCGGATTGGAGCTCGGCTCAATCTTTCACGATCGCGACGTGGCTGCGTGCGCGTTTCGTATTCCTGGGCATCTCAAGATCCGCGGTCGGTCCCGCAAGCACATCCTGCGCGTGGCCGCTCAAGGAATACTACCGGCGGAGTTCGCCGAACGCTCGAAAGATCTGATTCGCATCAAGCGTGACGAGCGGTTGCACGGCGTCGTGCAGCAACTGAGTAATCAGTTGCTGTCGCCTGAGGCACTGCGAAAGCGCGGGCTCTTCGATGCCGACGAGGTCAGGTCCTTGTGCGAGCTGGTCGCGCGCGGGCGATATCCGAGTCAAGCGTTCTATCACCTGTGGACTTTGCTCCTCATCGAGCTTTGGTGTCGCTCGTTCGTGGACGGCAGCGTCCAGCCTTATCTCATCCGTGCACCTGGCACACCGCCAGCTGAGCAGCCGACAGCCGCGCCCATGCTGCACACTGCTTGAGCGCGCTTGGAGGCCGATCCCGCGCGTCGTGTTTGGTACAGCGAGACGAACAGTGTGGTCCGCCGCGTGCTGCGCGCTTCTCGTGGGGGTGGGCGTTGGGGCGCGCTCCGGCTGCCTCGAGTACGGTCGCGTCATGCTGACCGGTACCGTTGCGCGCCAGACATACCCAGGTCCGCCGGATTACCGAAGCATCGCGCGGGGCGATGAGGCGCGCGTGATACTCGTCTTGCTGCTCGAGCCGGGTGTGTGCGTCGTCGACCCTGAATCACGGCATCCGCGCGAGCGCTATCAACGGGAAATCCAGCTCCTGCTGCCGCCAGAGCTCGTAGCCAAGCAGGGAAACCTACTGGGCAAGAGAGTCACCTTCGAAGGGGAGCTGATATTCGCCGCAGCGAAGCACGAAAAGCGTCTGGCCCTGGTGGTCGACCGTCTCATCGAGCCTTAGCCGAAACGTCCGGTGGTCACGGCCTGCGTGCTGCCGCTTGATCCAGCCGACGACGCTGCTCGTCGAGCACCTGGGCTATGGCGAGCTGCGTTTCACGTGCGATCACTGCTATCAAGGGATGGCCTGGGTGCTTGGGCAGCGAAAGGTCGTGCAGTCGCTCCCATGCGGCGATACGCTGCGAAGGGTCGTTGTGCGCGGCGGTCTGCTCTCGAAGCGCGGTCTCACGCGCTTCGCGTAACTGCTGCTCCCTGAGCCGCGCAGCCGCCCGCGACTCTGCCTGAGTGGAGCGAACAGGATTTGTGGGATCAACGAACGGTTTGGAAGGCATAGGATGCTCCGTCGGGGAATGCTGGCACCCCGCCCACACGGCGGCGGCTCGAGCAAGACGTAGGCTCGCGGGAAAAAGAGGTGGAAGGCATTAACTCATCGGGGACCTATCGCTTGAGAGCTTTGCGCCCGAAATCTTCGATCCGCGCTTCCGCCTTACGGATTTCTTCTGCAAAGGCTTCCACATCCAACGCGGTGAAGGTGCCGCATTCGCACATCAAGCCTCCCTTCTGAACGGCGGACTGCAAAGTCGTGTGCGTCTGCTGACCGCACGCCGCGCAACGCACCGGCACGGTCGTATAGCGGGCGTTCATACCAGGACCTGCGTGGTGACGGCGCGGTCCTCGTCGAGACAAACATCGAACGACATGGGATCTCCAAGGTGGTAACGCGGCATTGCGCGCATGCGCGTGGCGGGGAGGAGGATGAATCGCAGAAATGTGTCCGCAGAAAAATGTGTCTTGACAGCGAATGGTCACAGCTTCGCTCATTTGCGCCGGTGATGCGACACTGAATTCACCTACGTGTGCGGAAACCTCTGCCGCAACGAAGGCTTGCGGCGGTAAGCCGCGATCGCGGCGAGGCGCCAGCCGCTCAATAACCCTGTTATTCGACCCGGCTGAGCTGCACGTTGCAGGCGCGGGCGCGAAACGCGGCTTAGCGCTCGCCGCCGGCAGTTCGCCGCTTGAGCCGATACTCGCGCCACAGAATGATGAGGCCGGCCGCAACGATCAGCGGCGCACCGATCCACACCGACATGGTCGGAATCTCATCGAAGAACACGTAGCCGAACAGCACGGCCATGATCAGGCTCGTGTAATCGAGCGGAGCGATGGTGGACGCTTCCGCGTATCGATACGAGAACGTCATCAGGAGCTGACCGAACAAGCCGAGCAATGCCGCGAGCACAATCAACGCCGCCTGCTCGGCGGTCGGAACTGGCCAGCCTTGAAAAGCAGTGAGCGCAGCGCAAACGGTGATGGTGAGCGAGAAGTAGAAGGTGATGGTGATGGCGTGCTCGCCGGTCGCCATGCTGCGCAGAGTCGTCATTGCCACCGCAGAGAACAGGGCGGCGCCCAAGGCCGCCAGGACACCGAGCGTGCTGCCGTGGGCGAGCGATAGATGCGGGGCAACCATGATGAGCACGCCGATGAAACCGAGCACGAGCGCAGTCCAGCGAAAAAGATGTATACGCTCGCCCAAGAACACCATCGCGAGCAGTGTCACGAACATGGGCGACGTGAAGGTGATCGCTGTGACATCGGCGAGGGGAATCATCGTCAGAGCCAAGAACAAGCAGAACATGGTGCCGGTCCCGGACAAGGACCGTAGAGCATGGGAGCGCCAGTTGCGCGTTCTGAGCAGATGTAACCCGCCGATCCAATACGCGACCAAGGCGAGCACTGCCATCGAGATGATCCCGCGAACGAAAATCATCTCCCCCACGGGGATGTCTGACCCAACAGACTTCACGCAAACAGTCATCCCGGACAGCAGCAGCACCGAGACGAGCTTCAGCGCGATACCCAGAAGCGGGCGTTGACGGGACGATGTGGATGCCGAGCGCAAGGCAGCGTGAGCAGAAGAGCGATGTTGGGGCGGCGCAGTATAGCGGCACGGCGAGCCGCCGGGCTCCGCGCGTTTGCTCCGCCTGACCGTCGTTCAAGTGTGTGAAGCGCGCCTTTTTCCCAGAACCCAGCGCCCAGCATCCAGCGAAGCCTGGAACCCAAGGCACAGCTCGCGCTTACTGTTAAGAGCGCACGCACGACGGCTTGTGATACGGGAACGCGACATGAACGAGCAATACTTTTTTGGAGAGCAGTACGTCTTTCGCGGCCAAGAGCCACCTTTTGCTCCGGATCCCCAGCAACAGCGCGAACGTGCAGCAGCGATACGCGAGGCCGAGGAGTTGGCGCACCGTGCGCCTCCAACGATGGATGCAAGTTTGTTCGACGACGTGGAGCTGCGAGAGAAGATCGAGGACTATCAGGTCGGCGGATGGGATTCGTACGGAGCGTTGTCCTAGATCCGTCGCTTGGGGTTTATGGCGTAGCTGTTGTAGCCGTAGTTTCCCTTCCGCATTCGCTATTTACCGTCTAAGGGCGCTGGGCTTTGGGCTGCTGGGCGCTGCAGAGATGCTGCCGCTCCAGTCCCGAGTTGCCGGTTTGCGGCCCGCGAGCTTGCAAAGAGTGCATCGGATGCACACTCTATACATCCTAGAAGCGTGCACGCGCCCGAGTGATATTCGGTCATGACACGCCACAAGAATGGCAATCGGACAAGGGGGGAACCCGCATGACGAACAAGAAACTGCATGTTGCCGTGCTGGCTGTCGCGATGACAGTGCTCCTGAGCGCGTGCAACGACGAGGGAACGGAAGCCAGAGTGGTTCCGCCCCCGCCGCCGGCCGTGACGAAGGTCGTCTCCTTTGGTGACAGCCTGTCGGATGTGGGTACATACAACCCCACGACCGCGGACGCGGATCCGACCAACGATACGCCGACCGGGCTCACGTTCAGCACCAAGCCCGGGATGACTTGGAATGCGCTGGTGGCGATTCACTTCGGACAACCGCTGCGGCCCAATCGACAAGTGCGCTTCGGCGTGGTGGGTAATGGCGGCGAGATCCTCGAGCTGGGCGGTCTCGGTTATGCCGAAGGCGGCGCGCGCATCGAAGAAGATGCACCGAACGGCGGTGTGGTCATGCGGACGATTCCCAATGTCGGAACCGTCCCGGTGCAGATGGCGACCAGCCGTTCGATCCGGTCACAGATCGATGCCTACCTCGCCGAGCACGGCAACACGATCGATTCGCAAACCTTGGTCCTGATTCAGGGTGGTGCCAACGATTTCTTCGCCTTCCTCGGGCAAGTTGCCCAGGATCCCAGCTTGGCAGGCACTGCGCCGGCTGTGATTGCGGCCACTGCAACGGCGATGGTCAACCAGATCTCGCGTTTGAAAGCCGCGGGTGCGAATCGCATCATCTACGCCAACTTGCCCGATCTCGGGCTGACGCCGCAGTTCCGTGCCACGCCGCTTGCGGGTCTCGCAACGCAGATCACCGACGCGTACAACGCGGCCGTTGCCGATGCTCTCAATGCTCTCGGCGTGCACATCTTCGACACGGCTGGGTTCTTGCGGCAGGTCGTGCAATCGCCCGCGAGCTTCGGGTTCACGAACGTCACGACGCCTGCATGCACGAGCCTGACGGATCCGAGCGATCCCACGAGTCTCAGTGCGCTCGTGTGCTTGCCCACGACTCTGGTCGCGCCGGGCGCCGATCTCACGTATCTCTTTGCCGATGCTGTACATCCCACCGCAGGCGCTCATACGGTGTGGGGTCAGCAAGTGATCGCCGCCTTCCCGACGCCGTGAGCGAACGTCGTGCGCGAGTTGCGCGCGAATCGACTCCCAGCCTTCCCCGCTTCGCAGCGCGATGCGGGGAAGGCAGCGTTCATGGCCTTGGGCAGGTTCGGACATTGCCAACGGGCTCGAGCCCCCAGGAAGCTTTAGCGCGTCGGACTACGTCGCACCACGGACGGTGATCCGCCTATCACGACCGTAACTACAGCCTACAGCCTAGACACGACTATCATCGCGCTATGCGCGATGCAGTCGGTTCGAGCCCGTCACTTTTCGTCGATGCTGTTGACATCCCCCGCCTGCTGGAAGCGGAGCGGGGGATTTCCTACCGCGCACGTCTGCGGCGTGATCGCGCGATCGGGGCAGCGCTTGCCGCGCAAGCGCCGTTGCAACGGGTCCGTGCTTGGCGAGCGCAGATGGCACGGCAGGGACAACTGCCCGTCCACGATTCCCTTGGCCAGCGCCTGCAGCGCGCTCGACGGGTCATCGCGTTACTGATGATGATCGTCGGTTCGGTGGCCGGCTGCGGTGTTGCTGCCGCCGTTTTTCACTACGACGGCACGTGGCCTGTCAACGTGGTCACAGTGGTGGCGGTGTTGGTGCTGTTGCAAATCGCCTTGGTGCTGCTGTCACTCGTCTTGATGCTGCCGCGAGTGCCAGGCGTGCGAGCACTGCAAGAGCTGCTGGGTGCGCTCAATCCTGGCGCATTCGTGGCCGCGATCCACAACCGCATCACTCGCTTGAATGAGCATCGCGCTGAGCTGCTCGAATGGCCTGTATCACGTGGACCTGCAGTGGCGCGTTTTGCGCGCTGGCAGATGCTCGTGTGGTCTCAGATTGGAGCAATTGCGTTCAATGCGGCGGCACTGGCAACGGCGGCTGCCTTGATTGCGTTCACGGATCTTGCCTTCGGCTGGAGCACGACACTACGCCTGGATAGCGACGATGTGCTGCGACTCACGAGCCTGCTCGCGGCACCCTGGACCTCGATATGGCCGGAAGCGGTCCCGTCCGCGCCGCTCATCGAAAGCTCGCGCTTCTTTCGCCTCGCGTCGGCACCGCCGCCGGCCATTTCTGCAGAGGCGCTGACCGGTTGGTGGCCGTTTCTGCTCGCAGCGATGTTGACTTACGGTCTCGTGCCTCGCTGCGTGCTGTTGTTCGTGGCGTTGCTGCGCTTGCGCTTGGCGACTGCCCGCTTGCTGCTCGACGACCCGAACGTACGCGCGTTGTTGGATCGCATGAGCGCTCCAGAGGTCGCGCTCGGCTCCGAGGACGTGGAGATTTCAGATGAAGGCGGCGACCGTGTGGCAGCGAGGCTGCCCGCGAGCACGGCGGGCGAGGCTGCGGCAGTGATATGGTCGGGTGCGATCGCGCAAGAGAAACTGCCAGCTTGGAGCCTTCGACATCTGCAGAAGAGTATCTCGTTCGTCGTGGAAGCCGGTGGAGGTCGCGAGCTGCAGGAGGATAAGGCAGCGATTCGCGCGCTCGCAGCGACGAAGCCCCGGGTCGTGCTGGTGTTTGTGCGCGGCTGGGAAGCGCCGCTCCTCGATCTGCAGGACTTTCTCGAGAGCTTGCGTGATGCGGTAGGTATCGATTGCTCGATCGTCGTCGTGCCCGTGGGCCACGCCGAGCAGCTCGCCAACGAGACACAGCGGTTGATCTGGGCGCGCTGGGTCGGACGTATCGGCGATTCGGCACTCTACATGGAGAGCGGCGCGTGACGATCGAGCGCAACACGCATGGACGGCATCCGACCTTCGCGATCGTCGGCCATCCGAACAAGGGTAAGAGCAGCATCGTTGCCACGCTCGCCGAGGACGAAACTGTTGCGATCTCGCCGGATCCCGGCACGACGCGTGTCGCGCGCAGCTATCGCATGCGGGTCGACGATCAAGTGCTCTACGAGCTGGTCGACACGCCCGGCTTTCAGCGGCCGCGCGCCGTGCTCGACTGGTTGCGTCGCCACGAGCGCGGTGCCGATGCACGGCCACAAGTCGTGCGCGAGTTCATCGCCGCACATGCGCACGAGGAGCGCTATCGCAACGAGATCGAGTTGCTGCGGCCCATCCTGACGGGAGCCGGCGTGCTGTACGTCGTCGACGGGGCCCATCCATACGGTCCGGAATACGAGCCGGAGATGGAAGTGCTCCGTTGGACCGGCCAGCCGCGCATGGCGCTGATCAACATGATCGGTCCGGGCGACTACGTCGACGAATGGCGGCGCGCGCTCAATCAGTATTTCTCGATCGTGCGCGTGTTCGATGCGCAGCGCGCGGATTTCTCGAAGCGCTTGGAATTGCTGCGCGCGTTTCGCGAGCTGGGCGAGGGTGATGAGCGGTTCACGGCTGCGCTCGATCACGCCGTGCGCGTCCTCGAAGCGGAGCGTGACGAACGACGGCGACGTGCGGCATCCGAGATTGCAGACTTACTGATCGACGTACTGTCGTGGCGCGAGACCGCATCCCTGCCCGAGCACGCTGACCAAGCGGCGCTGGTGAAGAAATTGAGCGAGCGCTTGATGAACCGAGTGCGTCAGCGCGAGCGAGCGGCGCGGCGCGTCGTGCAGGAGCTGTACCACCACTCTGCGCTCGAGACCCAAGAGAGTGCCATCGACATATTGAGCGAGGATGTGTTCTCGGAGCGCAGCTTCGTTCTGTTCGGCTTGTCTACGAAGCAGCTCGCGATGACTGGTGCCGCCACGGGCGCAGTAGCCGGCAGCGTCATCGATGCCGCGGTCGGCGGCGCCTCGTTGCTCTTGGGAGCTGGTGTGGGTGCGCTGCTCGGCGGGGTCGGTGCGGTATTCGGCGCCAACCGACTCGCGAAGGTGCGCGTTTTTGGCACGCAGGTGGGCGGCATGCAGCTGCAAGTCGGCCCGATCGCCACGCCTAACTTTCCGTGGGTCATCCTTGGGCGGGCCATGCTGCATCATCGCCTGGTGGCAGAGCGCAATCACGCGCGTCGCGAAGCGCTCGTCGTGGACGCGGCGTCAGGCACACACCTGTCGGAATCGATCGAGCCGAACGCGCGCAGGCGAATGGCACGCGCGTTCGAACGTATTCGCGAGGACGGTGGGTTGTCGGCGAGCAATCGCGAACAGTTGTGCGCTGATATCGAGGCGAGCTTGGAAGGCACCCTTACGGGTGACGTGGCGCGTTGACGCACTGTCGTTCACCAGTGCCCCGCTGGATGCGGTAACCTTCTCACTCCCCGACCGAAATCACGCTATGCGCATGAAGCTCCATCGCCGTTTCCTGGTGCTCATCGTCTCCGTCGTCAGCGTCTCGTTTGCCCATGCCGCAGGCATGCAGCCTGTGCGGGCGGAGAGAGGCATGGTCGTGAGCGTGCACGCGCTCGCATCCGAGGCTGGTGTCGAGATGATGAAAGCCGGCGGAAACGCGATCGATGCGGCCGTTGCAACGGGCTTTGCGCTTGCTGTCGTTTACCCCGCCGCGGGAAATCTCGGCGGCGGAGGGTTCATGCTCATCCGTTTCCACGATGGCCGCACCCATTTCTTGGACTTTCGCGAGAAGGCGCCGGGCAAAGCCACGCCGACCATGTATCTGGATGAGGATGGGAACGTCATTCCCAATCTGAGCCGGATTGGCTATCTGGCATCCGGCGTGCCGGGGTCGGTGAAAGGGTTGGTGTATGCGCAGCAGCGGTTCGGCAAGCTGCCGCTCAAGCAGGTGATGGCGCCTGCCATCCGCCTGGCGCGTGAAGGCTTTCCGCTCAGCTGGGGCGAGGCGCGCTCGCTGAGCGAGGACAAGGGCTTGGCGCAGTTTCCGGACTCGCGGCGCATTTTTCAGAACGACGGGAAAGGCTGGAAGCATGGGGATATCTTCAAGCAGCCGGAGCTCGCACGCACGCTCGAGCGCATCGCAGAGTCGCCCGACGATTTCTATACCGGCAGGATGGCACGCGAGATCGCGGAGTTCATGCAGCGCGGCGGCGGCTTGATCACCGTCGACGACCTGCGTAACTACGAGGTGATCGAGCGCGAGCCCGTGCGCGGCACGTATCGTGGGCTCGAGATCATCAGCGCGCCGCCGCCTTCATCCGGCGGTATCGCGCTCATCCAGGTGCTCAACATTCTCGAAGGCTTCGATCTTGCCAAGACGGGCTTTCGCTCGGCGGAAACCATTCATCTCATTGCTGAGGCATATCGACGTGCCTTCTACGATCGCGCGCAATTCCTCGGCGACCCCGAGTTCAGTGACCTGCCGGTGCTCGAGCTGACGGATAAGGCGTACGCAGCTGAGTGGCGCAAGTCGGTGAACCCGAAGAAGGCGAGCGTCTCCACGAGGCTCGAGCGGCCTGATCTGTCCGCTGCGCTGATGAGATACGCGCGCGAGCATCCCGTGAAGGTGGCGAGTGAGGAATCCACGCAGACGACTCACTACTCGGTCGTCGACGAGGCAGGTAATGCCGTTGCCGTGACGACCACTCTCAACGGCAAGTATGGTTCGAAGGTCACGATCGGCCCGTTGGGCTTTCTCATGAACAACGAAATGGACGACTTCTCCGCAAAGCCTGGCGTCCCGAACATGTTCGGTCTGATTCAGGGCGAGCAGAACGCGATCGGTCCGAACAAACGACCGCTTTCGGCGATGACACCCACGATCGTTCTCAAGGACGGTCAGCTCTGGCTGGTGCTGGGCTCACCCGGCGGACCGACGATCATCACGACGGTGGCGAACATTCTCATCAACGTCGTGGATTTCAATTTGGATATTCAGCAAGCCGTCAATGCGCCGCGTTTCCATCATCAATGGATGCCCGACCAGTTACGGCTGGAGCGTAATCGCTTCTCGGCAGACACGATCGAGTTGCTGAAGGCTCGCGGGCACGACATCGTTTTCGGGCTCGGCGGCGACGGTGAGTGTATCCAAATCGATCTCGAGACCGGTTTGCGCTTGGGCGCAAGCGATGGACGGAACGAGACAGGAAAGGCGGTTGGGTACTGAGCGGCAGACGGGCCTGGCCTGAAGCCTACGGCCGACAGGCCGCATACTGCTCGCGCACATCCGCGCTACGGCCGCCGCAGGAGCCCTGCGTCCAGCATCAGCGCCCAGCAATACGGGAACCGACGCTTGCCGCTAGCTATTCCGCTGTCATGGCGACGAATTCCATGAGCGGCCTGCATGTCGGCATTTCGGGCTCTTACGGCGGCATCAACCTCGGTGACGAGGCCATTCTGCAGAGCTTGCTTGCGCAGCTGCGCAGCACGCTCGAGCCGCGCGCGATCACCGTCTTCACACGCGATCCGGCGGATACGCTTGCACGTCACGCGGTGGATCGTGCAGTCGCCGTGCGCGAGATGACACGCGAGGAGGCGCGCGCGGAAATCAGACAGCTCGACCTGTTCATCCTCGGAGGCGGCGGCCTTCTTTACGATCAAGACGCGGCAGCATACCTGCGAGAGGTGGCGCTCGCGCACGAAGCGGGCATTCCGGTCGTGGTGTATGCCATCCGGGCATTCCGGTCGTGGTGTATGCCATCAGCGCTGGCCCGCTGGAACAACGCAGCTCGCGCGAGCTCGTCAAAGAGCATCTCACGTCGGTCGCGTTGCTGACGGTGCGCGATCGGCGCGCGCTGCGCTTGCTGCAGGATGTAGGGATAGAGCGTCAGATTCACTTGACTGCCGATCCTGCTTTGCTGCTCGAGCCTGCGCCGTTCGATCCCGAGTCTTTCATGCGCGAGGGGCTCGATACCGATGGTCCTCTGGTGGCGTTCTCAGTGCGCGAGCCGGGCCCCGCAGCCCCGGATATTCGCACCGAGCACTATCACGCGCTGCTAGCCGACACCGCCGACTTCGTCATCGATCGCTATGGCGCCGATGTGGTGTTCGTTCCGATGGAGCGGCGTCACATGGATCTACAGCAAAGTCACGCGGTGGTCTCCCGTATGCAGCATGCCGATCATGCACGGGTGCTGAGGGGCAACTACACGCCGCAGGACATCATGGCTTTGCTTGGACGCTGCACGATTGCCGTCGGGATGCGTCTGCACTTTCTGATCTTTGCCGCTCTGCAGGGCGTTCCTTTCATAGCGCTTCCTTATGCCTCAAAAGTCACTGGCCTGATCGAGGATCTCGGGCTGAAGATGCCGCCGTTGAGTCACGTGAGCACTGGGCGGTTGATCGCGTACTTGGACGAGTGCTGGGACCATCGTGATCTGATTCGTGGGCACGTCGGCGCTCGCCTGCCGCGGCTCCAGGAGCGCGCGCGCCTGACGCAAGCGTTGCTCTGGGAGACGCTCGCACAGCGTGCGCGATCCACCGCGCAATCGTGAACCCATGCCGCTGCTCGCTCGTCCCAAGGAACCGCGCTTCGTCCAGTTGCCCCCGCGTCGTGCATGCCTTGCCGCCGACGTGGATGTCTTGGTCGTCGGTGGCGGGCCTGCAGGTATCGCAGCGGCAGTAGGCGCGGCCGATGCAGGCGCGCAGGTATTGCTCGTTGAGCGTTACGGTTTTCTAGGCGGCAATGCGACCGCAGCGCTCGTCATGCCGCTCATGTCGTTTCATACCGATCGTCCGATGCTCGAATCCGGCGAGGCGAAGCTATTCCCGACGGATCACGGGCCGGGAGAGCCTGTCATTGGCGGCGTGCTCGTTCGCTTTCTCGAACGGCTGATCGCTGCGCGCGGCGCAGTGCGCCCTTCGGGCGAGACGGGGTATGTCGTGCCCTTCGATCCGGAGCTGTTCAAGAGCGTGGCGCTCGATCTGATAGATGATGCAGGTGTGATGCTGTTGCTGCACGCGTTTGCGAGCGATGTGGTCATTCGCAACGGCCGACTCGAAGGCGTGATCTTCGAAACGAAGTCAGGCCCTTTGCTGGTGCGCGCGCAAGCGTTCGTGGACGCCACGGGCGACGGCGATGTCGCCGCGCGGGCCGGTGCGCCCTATGAGATCGGCCGAGAAGAGGACGGGCTGGTCCAGCCCATGACGCTCATGTTTCGCGTCGGCGATTTCAGCAGCGAGGCGTTCCTTGCCTATGTGCGTGAGCACCCGGATCAGTGGCGCGGTGTCCATGGGCTTTGGGACCTGGTGCGTCGAGCCACCGAGGCAGGGGAGCTCGAGCTGCCGCGCGAGGATGTCTTGTTCTTTGCCACTCCGCACAGACACGAGATCTCGGTCAACTCGACACGAATCACGCATGCGCTCGGCTGCGACGTCTGGGATCTGACCCGAGCCGAATGGATAGGCCGGCGTCAGATGCGTCAGATTGCGGCGTTCTTGCAGAAGTACGTGCCCGGTTTCGCAGATTCGTACGTGATACAGAGCGGCGTGCAGGTGGGCGTGCGCGAGTCGAGGCGCGTCCAAGCGGATTATCAACTCACCGCAGCAGACATCCTGAGCGCGCGTAAGTTCACAGACGTCATCGCACGCGGCACCTATCCCGTGGACATTCACAATCCCAGCGGCAAGGGCACGATTCTGCGGAAATTGCCCCCGGGCGAAGCATACGACATTCCTTTCCGCTGCCTCCTGCCGCTGCGGACGGACAATCTGCTCGTCGCAGGTCGTTGCATCTCCGGCACGCACGAGGCGCTCTCGTCGTACAGAGTGATGTCGATTGCGATGGCGACAGGACATGCCGCTGGAGTGGGCGCGGCGATGGTTGCGCGCACCGGCAAGAGCACACGCGAGCTCGACGTCGTGCAGGTGCAGGACGAGTTGCTGCGGCAGGGCGCGAATCTGCGCGTCGAACGCTAGCGGATCGGCAATACCGATAGACAAAGTCGTAACAACTATTCCGGGTCGCTGGACGTATGCTCCGGCCGCACGAACGGGAGGCGCACATGTTTGCGCGATATGTTGTCACAATGATTGCTTGCTGCACCCTGACCATGGCGGGTTGCGGCGGCTCGCAGCGTCCGGATGCGAGCTCGTCCAACTCAGCGCCGGGGGTGTCCGAGGGGCTTGCGCGGGCGTTCGATCTGACTGAGCGCACAGTCGCTCTGGCGTCGAACGACTTCGGTCTTGTGCTCACTACCCGTGTCGCCGCCGCAGACACACGGGCGAACATCGTGCTGTCGCCTCTCAGCGCATCGATGGCGCTTGGTATGGCGCTCAACGGTGCAGACGGCGCGACGTTAGATGCGATGCGCTCTGGGCTTGGCTTTGGCTCGTTGACGATCGAGCAGATCAACGGTGCGTACCGCACGCTGCTCAAGAGCTTGCGTCACCGCGATCCGGCCGTACGCTTCGAGATCGCGAACGCCCTGTGGACGAACGACGGGATACCCTTCCACGAGGCGTTCCTCCAGACGATCGATCACACCTTCGAAGCACAGGCACAATCACGCGATTTCGGAAGTCCCGCGACGCTGGCTGCGATCAATACCTGGGTGAAGCAGAAAACGGGTGGACGCATCGAGCGCATCGTCGATACGCTCGATCCTGCGCTCAGCGCGTTGCTCGTGAACGCAATACATTTCGAAGGCGCGTGGACCACACAGTTCGATCCCGCGAAGACGCAGCGGGCAACGTTCACGCGCGAAGACGGCTCGACGGTCGATGTCGACATGATGTCGATGGATCGCGCCGAGCTGCGTCGCGCCTACAACGCCGCCTACGCGGCGGTCGAGCTGCCGTACGGCAACGGTGCGTTCTCCATGATCGTCGTTCTACCCGATCCCGGCGTCACTGCACGCGCTTGGCTGTCACAGCTCGACGGCGAGCAATGGGCCGCGTTGCTCGACGAGCTCGCAGTCGGTCGGATCGATCGGCTGTCGATCCCCAAGGTCAGACTGACGTACGATGCCTATTTGAACGACGCTCTGAAGCAGATGGGCATGGGTGCGGCATTCCGACCCGGCGCCGATTTCTCGCGAATGTCTCCTGCGGGCGAGCAGATGTGCATCGACTTCGTGCGTCAGAGGACATTCGTCGAGATGGATGAACGCGGCACGCGCGCGGCCGCGGCAACCGGGGTCGGCATGGGGCTGGTGTCGTTCACGGAGCTTGTTTTCGATCGCCCCTTCGTTTTCTTCATCCGCGAACAGGATTCGGGCGCGCTCCTCTTCGTCGGTCTCGTGACCGATCCAACCGCGCAAGGAACGCCGCCGGAGCAGCTTGTCAGTAGCTGCACGAGTATGCCGTCGGAGTAGAAGGGGCTCTGGGCGCTGGCATCGTCGCGCCCGAGCCCACAAGAGCGCTTCAGCAGGCTGCGGCGGCGGGCACCACCGTGCGATTCGACTGACGTCTCTTAGCGACGGCACGCGCGAGCTGCTCGAGCACCGCAACCGAGGTGTCCCAATCGATACAGCCATCGGTGATGCTCTGCCCGTACGTGAGCGGGCGTCCTGGCACCAAGTCCTGACGGCCGGCCTTGAGATGACTTTCGATCATGACGCCAGCGATGCGCTTCTCGCCCGCTGCGATCCGCTCGGCGATGTCGGCAGCAACGATCGGTTGTCTCTCCGGCTGCTTGTTGCTGTTACCGTGGCTGACATCGATCATCAGCCGATTCGGCAGCTTCGCTGCTGTGAGCTGCGCGCATACGGCATCGACGCTCGCCGCATCGTAGTTCGGGGTCTTGCCTCCGCGAAGGATGACGTGACAGTCGGGGTTGCCGGTCGTCGCTGCGATGGCGCTGCGTCCTTGCTTGGTCACCGCGAGAAAATGATGCGGATGTGATGCGGCGAGCACGGCGTCGATCGCGATCTTCACGTTGCCGTCGGTGCCGTTCTTGAATCCGACTGGGCACGACAAACCGGACGCGAGCTCGCGGTGCACTTGGCTTTCTGTGGTGCGTGCGCCGATGGCGCCCCACGAGACGAACTCGGCAATGTATTGCGGCGTCACCATGTCGAGGAACTCGCAACCTGCCGGAAGGCCAAGCTCGTTGATATCGCCGAGGAGCTTGCGCGCAATGCGCAGACCTTTGTTGATGTTGAAGCTGCCGTCGAGGTCCGGATCGTTGATCAAGCCCTTCCAGCCCACGGTTGTCCGCGGCTTCTCGAAATAGACACGCATGACGATCTCGAGCTCGTCTCGTAGACGATCGCGTTGTGCTTTGAGCCGCTGCGCGTAGTCCATTGCGGCGACGGGATCGTGGATGGAGCACGGTCCGATGACGACGATCAGGCGATCGTCGCGCCCATGCAGGATGTCCTGCAGCGCGCTGCGGCATTCGGCAACCGTGGTGGTGGCACGCTCTGTCGGCTCGTACTCCCGTGCCAGCTGCTCTGGCGTCACGAGCTCTTTTATGTCACGGATGCGTAGGTCGTCGGTCCGGATCGTCATGTGTCTGCTCCAGCTTTAGCGTGTCTCCGCAGCGCCCCCAAAAAAAAACCGCCAGCTTTTGACTGGCGGTTTTTCGGGTTCACGTTTCGTCTATTTCAGATCGAGCTCAGCCCTTCCGCCAGTGATTACGGAATACGTAAAAAAAGTAGAACCAATAGCGGTTGGGCAACATGTTCATGGGCGCATTAGATAACACAGACCCGGGAGCCGGTGCAACGGAGTCTCGCCCAGGACGGGCGCTTGACGACGGGCTGCTGGGCGCCTGCCTGGGCGCCGGCCTCTGGGTACTGGGCGCTGGGCGTGGGCAGCGCGCCCGAACCCCGAGCCCAAAGCCCCGAGCCCCAATCCACCTCGCGCTGCGACAGAAGCGGGACACCTGCATCGATCGCGTGACAGTGTCTGGGCAGGGGCGCTGGGTACTGGGCTCTGGGCGCTGGGCTTTGGCACTCGGCATGAGAACAGCCTCTAGTCTCCAGCCTCCTCTTGGCACGAATGTTGGTGGCGGTAGTGAGGCGCCAGAGGAGAAATCATGTCAGCTGTCGATGCGCGCCTCAGCGATTGGCGCGAGCGTGCGCTGCAAATAGAGCAGGCGGTCGCGAACGCCATCATCGGGCAGGCGGACGTCATTCGAATGATCAACGTCGCATTGTTTGCGCGCGGGCACGTTCTGCTGGAAGGCGACGTCGGTGTCGGCAAGACGACGGTTCTGCGAGCTTTCGCGCGTGCGCTCGGGGGCGAGTTCGAGCGTGTCGAGGGCACGATCGACCTCATGCCAGGCGATCTCGTGTACCACACCTACGTCGATGCCGGAGGAAAACCGCGGATCGAGCCAGGGCCGCTCCTGCGGCACGGCGAGCGCTTGACCACGTTCTTCTTCAACGAGATCAACCGAGCGCGTCCGCAGGTGCAGTCGCTCTTGCTGCGCGCGATGGCCGAGCGCTCGGTGGCCGCCTTCGGCCGCGAGTTCCGTTTTCCGCACATGATCGTGTTCGCGGATCGCAACCGGGTGGAGCGGGAAGAAACGTTCGAGCTCGCTTCGGCTGCGCGCGATCGTTTCATGTTCGAACTGAAAATGCCGACACCGACGGACGATGCGGTTCGGCGCGCCATCGTCTTCGACCCGCGGTACCACGACGTGGATGCGTTGCTGGAGTGCGTGACGCCCGGGATCGTCGATGCGGCGGCGCTTAACGATGTGAGCACGCTCATCCAGGAGCACATCGGTGCGAGCGAGACGCTCGAGCGCTATGTCATGGACTTGTGGACGGCGACGCAAGCGCCGCAGAAGTTCGACATCCGTGTGCCGGACGTGGACATGCACCGGCTGATCCTCGCCGGCGCGAGCCCGCGCGGCATGATGAGCCTGACGCGAGCGGCTCGTGTGCTCGCATGGCTCGATGGGCGCGATCGGCTCGTTCCTGACGATATTCGCAAGGTGGCGCCTGCCGTGCTCGGTCATCGCATCTTCTTCACGCCGGTGTACGAGCTGCGTCGCGCCCAGATCGCCGATGCGCTGATCGCGGAAATCCTCGATAAAGTGCCCACACCCCGGTAGCGCATGATCGCTCGGCGCATGACGGATCCACAGGAGTTCTACTATCGGCTCACACGGCGCATGGGCGGTCATCGCCCCGGCGCGCATCGGGGCAGCGGCTTGGGTGCCGGCCTCGAGTTCGCTACGCACATGAGCCTCTTCGATCGCCCCGATCCACGTCGGCTCGATGTGCGCACGAGCGTGCGCTCGTTGCGAGATGAGTGGCTCGTGCGTGTGGCCCGGCAGCAGACCGGGGTCGCGGTGTATGCAGTGGTCGATGTCTCCACGTCGATGGCCTTCGGTGAGCCGAAGCCCAAGCTGCATGTCGCCGCTGATTTCGTCGCAGCGCTCGGCCTCAGCACGTTCAGGATGGGCGACTTATGCGGCATGTTCGCCTTCGATGCGCTCGAGCGCGAGGACTTGTACTCACCACCGATGCTGCGCCGGGATGCTGGCGTGTCCATGGCAGCGCGTCTGCGCGCATGCGAGGCTCGCCGTGGATCGATCGCAGGTCTCGAACAGGTCCTCGCGCGCCTTGCAGGACGCAGTGCGCTCGTTTTCCTCGTGTCGGACTTTCACTGGGACTTGGCACGTCTGGGCAGCGTGCTCGATGCGGTGGCCCATGCGGTACTCGTGCCGGTCGTGATCTGGGATCCGACCGAGACGAACCCTCCCGAGCGCAATGCCGTCGCGACGCTGCTCGACCTGGAATCGAATGCAAGGCGCACGGTGTGGCTGCGGCCGTCGCTGCGAGCGCGCTGGCGCGTCGCCGTGGCCCAGCGGCGCGCGCAGCTCGCAGAGGTGTTCGCGCGGCGCGGGCTACGCCCGTTCTTCATCGAAGGAGCGTTCGATGCGGATGCCATGTCACGCTACTTCTACGAATCGCTGGGATGATGCCGCTCAACAGAACGTTGGCACTGGCGCTGATCTGCTCGATGCTGCTGGCATTGCAGAGTGCCGCCAACGACGATGACGACGCAGACGCCGCCGAGCTCTTCGTTCGTCAACCGAGAACATTCGGCTATTTCATCGGCGATACGCTGACGCAATACGTTCTGCTCGAAGCCGCAGACGAGGCGTTCGAGCTGCGCGAGTGGCCGCCTGCCCAACGAGTGGGCGTTTGGTTCGAGCGCCGGCCTGCGCGTGTCGAGGTCGATCCACAAAATGGGCGGCGCTGGCTCGTGCTCGAGCATCAGATCATCAACGCCCCCCGTGAACCCACGCTGATCGACCTGCCTGGACTGCGACTCGAAGATGCGGTCGGGCGTGGCTGGATCGTGCCCAGGTGGACGATCCGGGTGGTGCCGCTGACGACCGAGCCTGCGGATCTACGGCAGGTGCCGAGAACGCTGCGGCCGGATCACGAAGCACCGCGAATCCCGACGTGGCAGATCGAAAGGCGTTTGCTCGTCTACGCAGGTGTGGCGGTCGCCATTGCACTGTGCTGGCTGGCGTGGGCTATTTGGCGCAATCGGCGTGCACGTCAGCACGAGCCGTTCGCGCGTGCGTGGGAGGAGCTGCGTGGGCTGCGCGACGAGATGCCGGAAGCGTGGCGCACGATGCATCGCGCATTCGATCGTGTGGCGGGTCGCGTCATTCAAAGAACGACGATTCCGACGCTGATCGACGCGGCCCCCTATCTGGCTGCCTACCGTCCGCGCATCGAGCAGTTTTACATGCAATCGAACGAGCTCTTCTTCGGCCGCGGGTTGCCTGCCGACGCGCTCTCGGTGCGGGAGCTGTGCCGCGATCTGCGGCGACTGGAACGGCGGTACCAACGATGGTGGACGTAGAGCTGTTGCGTCCGTGGATGCTGTTGTTCCTGCCGCTGGCATTGCTGCCGCTGTTGCGGTCGCGTCAGGAAGCGCTCGGTTATTCCTACGTCGCTTGGATTCCACGCGACTCGCTGGGGCGAGCGGTGGAGATCGCAGCCGTCGCATGTGCCGTCGTTGCCATTGCTGCGACCGTGGTTGGGCTTGCGGGGCCGGGCCGGCCCGAGAGCCGGGTCATGCGGACCGGGCGTGGCGCCGAGATCCTCGTGCTCATGGATCGCAGCCGTAGCATGGACGAGCGCATGATGCCGAGCGACTGGCAAGCGACCGATCCGCTCGCGCGTGCTCAGCAAGCTTGGCATCGTGGGCCGCAGAAAAGTCATACGGCACGAGAGCTGCTCTCGCGCTTCGTCGCGGCACGCGCGGAGGATCGGTTTGCCTTGATGTATTTCAGCGGCGGGCCGCTCCTTGCTGTGCCGTTCACGCATCGAACGCACGTGCTGCAAGCCGGGATCACGGCCGCAGGCATTGGCGGCGGCTTGAACGAGACGAACGTCGGCAGAGCGCTGAACGCAGCCATCGCAGAGTTCGATCAACGACCCTACTCAGGCAGCCGGATCATTCTGCTCGTATCGGATGGCGGTGCCCACCTGGATGAGACAACACGCGAGCGCATCGTTGCCGGTCTCGAACGCAACCGTATTGCGCTTTACTGGCTGTATCTGCGCTCGATCAGCAGCCCGGCACTGGACGAGGAAGATCCACGCAGGGAGATGGCGCCAGAGATCGCGTTGCATCGGTTTTTCAAGACGCTGCGTACTCCTTACCGGGCCTATCAGGCGGAGGTGCCGGAGGATCTTACCCGCGCGGTCAACGAGGTCGCGCGCCAGCACAATCTGCCGCTCGATTACTTCGAGGAGATCCCGCGGCGCGACTATTCGCGAATTGCTCTTGCGATCGCTGCGCTCGCGTGTGTCGTGCTGTTGCTGTACAGAGGCTTGCAGCTGCGGAGGTGGTCATGAGGCGTCGGGAAGCGCATTGGGTGTTTGCCTTCTGCACCCTGGTGTTCGCGGCGCTCGCATTCCATCAAGCCGTCTTGCTGCACCGTGCGCGCGAGGTGAACGCGATCCTGGACGGTACGCTCTCGCCGGCACAGTCCAGCACGCCCCAAGCGGCATTCAAGCAAGCGATGTCGCTCGAGCAACAGGGCTCCTATGACGAGGCCGTGACTGCCTATAAGCAAGTGCTGCAGAGCCAGGATCCGGCGCTGAGACACGCGGCCCTCTTCAATCTGGGCAACTTGCACTTACGAGAAGCGCTGGCTCACGGACCGAAGGATGGCACGCGCTGGCTGCCCTTGATCGAGTTCGCGAAGCAGAGTTACCGGGCGGTGCTGCGGGAGGATGCATCGCACTGGGACGCGCGCTACAACCTGGAGCACGCCTTGCGTCTTGCGCCGGAACTCGACGAGCTGTCGCTCACCGATGAGGGCCCTCCGCCGGAGCGCGAGCCGGCCCGATCGACGGCTCCGAACGCTCGTATCGATCTACCATGATGGCTCGGCGCTGGCTCGCACGACTGCACTTCTACGATCTCGGCGGCTACTGCCTGGCACTCGGCCTCCTGCTCTGCGCGTTGCTCTTGCCGCCCGTGGGTATTCCGCGCCAGGCGTACGACTACCTGGTGGTGTTCGACATCACTCAGAGCATGAACGTGCAGGATTATGAGATCGATGGCGTGCCGGTCGATCGGCTCACGTACGCCAAGCGGGCGGTGCGAGCCATGTTGCCGCGGCTGCCGTGCGGTTCGCGCATCGGCTGGGGTGTGTTCACCGAGTACCGCACCATCGTGCTGCTTGCTCCGGTCGAAGTGTGCGCAAGTTATAACGATCTCGTTGCCTCGCTGGACAAGATCGACGGACGCATGCGCTGGGGCGAAGCGAGCGAGATCAGAAAGGGCGTCTTTTGGGCGTTGCGTGCGGTGCGCGATCTCGGTGGGGAAACAAAGCTCATGTTCTTGACCGACGGCCACGAGGCGCCGCCGCTCGATGCGATGCGACCTGCAATAGCGATGTTCGACGATCTCACCGCAGGGATGGTGGCCGGGTGGCTCATCGGTGTAGGAGGGCAGGTGCCAAGGCTGATACCCAAGACTGATGCCGAAGGTAACGTGATCGGTTACTGGCGACCGTACGACGTCATTCAGCGGGCCGTTCAAGAGAACGTGCCTGAGGCAGGCAGCCGCGAGCACCTCTCCGCGATGCAGGAGGCTTACTTGCAGGCGCTGGCACAGCAGGTCGGCTTGGAGTATCGCCGCCTCGAGAGCTTCACCGACTTACGCGGCGCACTGCGCGATCCGCGTTTCGCAGGTCGTGCAGTGGCGCCGACGGATGTGTCTTGGGTGCCAGCGGTATTCGCGCTATTGGTGCTCGCGATCCGCTTCCGGCCTGTGCGTGACTAGGCGGACGCGTCACTCGCCGGTCTTCTCATGCGCGCCGCGCAGTCGGTATGCACGCACGCTGTTGGCGGAGAAGGTGGGCACGTAAAGCATATGCGTGACCGGGTCGTAACCGATGTCTGCCGTGTTGACTTGCCGCGAGCGTGAATCGAGCAAGAGCCTGACATCGCCGCGATCGCTGACGTGATAGATCAAGCCCACCCACGCAGTGACGACATATCCGCCGTCGCGCAAAGCAACGACACCATCCAGATCGGCCTCGAAGCCGCTGGCGATCTCCTGCAGCGCGCCCTCTCGTCGCAGCAAGAGCTTGCGCTGGGCACCGATCACGAGACCATCGTTCGAGACGTGTAAGCCGTTGGCGCCAGGAATGTCTGCGATGACGGTCTCGATCCTGCCGCTCAACAAACGATAGAGCCGGCCGCCGTGGCTGTCAGAGACATAGACAATACCGTCTTCGTCGATTGCCACATCGTTGAGCAGCACGGCCCCAGGCACAGCATGGCGCTCGATGATCTCACGAGTGGACAGCTCGATCACGATGAGCTCATCAATGTCCGCCACGTACAGGCGATTGTTGTGCACCGCCATGCCTTTAGGCGCATTCAGCCCTCGTATGAAGTCGCGGTCGAGCCATTCTCCGCTCGTGCTCAACAGCGCAATGCCGCCCGCACCGTCGTGCTCGAAGGCATCGCCTTCGATCTCGGAGACGAGTAGCACGCGCCTGCCGCCCAGCTCATGCACGAGGACGGATTCGGGTGTACGTAGGCCAGTGGTTTCCCAGACTGGCTCTCCGAGCTCGATCGCTCGTGCAACGGTTGCGGTCAATGTCAAAGCGAAGGCACCGATGAGGAACGTCTGTTTCATAGGGCGTCTCGTCACGAAGCAGGCACGATGCGATAGATCATGCCGTAGGGATGGTTGAGCACTACGTAAGGGAAGCCGTCAGGGCCGAGCGTGACATCGCGGATACGGCCCATGCCTTGCAGAACGATGTCGTCGCGTACGACCTCTCCGTCCTCGATCTGCAGCAGATGGAGCTCCTCTTTCGCCAGGCTGCCGGCGAGCAAGCGATTACGCCACTTCGGGAAATGCTCGCCGGTGTAGAACGCAATCGCCGAGACCGCGATCGATGGCGTCCATTGATGTCGCGGCGGCTCAATCCCTTCCTTGAAGGGGCTTTCGCTGATGATCGTGCCGTCGTAATTGATGCCGAAGCTCACGATCGGCCAGCCATAGTTCAGAGATGGGCGAATGAGATTGACTTCGTCGCCGCCGCGCGGCCCATGCTCGGCGGCCCAGAGCTCGCCGGTGATCGGATGCACGGCGAGACCCTGCGGGTTGCGATGGCCGTAGCTCCAGATCGAGGCCACCGCACCGGCTCGGCTGACGAACGGATTGTCTGGCGGAATCGTGCCGTCGTCGCGCAGACGATGAATCTTCCCGTAGGGCGAGCCGAGATCTTGCGCGAGCGCTTCTTGACCCCGGTCGCCGATGCTGAAGAACAGATATTCGCCCGCGAAGATGAGCCGCGAGCCGAAGTGATGCCCAACCTCCGTGTAGACATCCGCTGGGGCGCGATAAATGGTTTGCTCGTCGCTCCAGATGAGCCCGTCGAGACGGCCGCGGACGATGCGCGTCATTGCGCCGTTGGGAGCGGGATCGGCATACGTGAGATAGATCCAGCCGTTTTTGGCGAACTGCGGGTGTGCCTTCACGGTGTGCAGACCGCCCTGGCCCCGGTCCCACACTCGTGGCGTGCCTTCGATCGGACCGAGTCGCTGGCCGCGTTCGTACAGCCACAGGATGCCGTTCTTCTGGGCGGCGACGATGCGCTCGGGCCCGAGAAAATCGATCGACCAGAGCTCGCCCGGCGCGTCTGCAACTCTCTCGAGTCTGAAGCGATGCCCGGCCGCCGTTCTGGCGCTTTCCGTAAGCTCGAAGGTGCGCGTGAGCCCGTCGTGCGTGCCTGGCTGGGCGCTCAGCGCAAACTTGTCCAAGTTGAAGATACCGCCGCCTTCGATTCCGACGATGCACAAGCGGTGCACGCCGTCGACGGTTCTTGCAAGGCCCATTCGGCGGGTCGTGTAAGTTTCCCAGCCGCCCGTCGGAGTGGTGATCTTCTCGCCGAGATTGATCCTCGTGCCTGCATCATCGATGGCGAGGACTGTGATGCGACCCTGCGGCTCCTCATCTCCCTTGGCGTAGCGAAGCTCGAGACTGCGTACGCCCGTGAGATCGATGTCGTCGTAGCAGATATGGCTGCCGTTGTTGAAGTAACCAACGGAGGTGATGCCTTGCGATGTGCCGATCGCGTACCCGCCGGAGCGTTGCCGATTGAGAGACTCAGCCTCGATGATTGCGCCAACAGCGCGCGGCTGGTGCGCGACGTGCTTCCGCAGCAGGTTCACGAGCGCGGCCGTGTCCGCGTCGGAGAGGGCCGCCGCGAAAGCAGGCATACCAAGACTGGGCATGCCTTCCCGCACGATGCGTATCAGCTCGCTATCGGTTCTGTCGTTGAACGATCGACCGTCCGTCGAGAATCGCTCGCCATGACAGCTTGCGCACAGCTCTTGGTAGCGCGCTTCGACATCAGACGCTGCAGCGGCGCCGATCGACGCGCATCCAACCAAGAACGCTCCAAGCCGTGCGAACGGCTTGCTGCTAGAACGACTCTTCACACGCTTCCTCCTAGCGCGGTACCTGGTTGTCACTGGCGCAGGGAGGCTAGCTCGTCGTTTTTCCCATGCCAGCAATCTGGGGCGAATGGATGCAGGCTGGGAGGAATGGATGCGTTAGGCTGGGTTGAGGGGCTGGGGTGAACGTGCTGCAGTCCGCTCATGGCGCAGCTGTGCCTTGTAGCGCTTGCTCATCGGCAGCACCTTGCCGCAGCGTAGATGGACGGCGCCGTGACCGGAGCGATGGATGCGGATGCGTTCGATCTCTTGCACCCGGACGATGTGCGACCGGTGGATGCGTACAAACTGAGACGGGGGCAGCAGCGCCTCGAGGCGCTTCATGGTGGCGCGCATCAGGTAGAGCTGACCATCGGCGCAGATCTCAACATAGTTTCCAGCCGCGCTCACATACTGCACGGTGTCGATCTGGATCAGGCATTCGTCCGCGCCTCTGCTGACCAGCAGCGTCTGGGGGGCTTCGGTCGCGGCCGCAGTCGCCGGCCGCTCGGCCCGTTGCTCTGCCGAATCGGCTTTACGCAGGAACACGTGCCAGATCAGACACAGCACCACAAAGGCAGCCGCATAGCGGGGCAAGAAGATGGCGATGGTCGATGCGGGTGCGCGCGTGCGTGTCAGCGAATCCACAAGCAGCGGCACGAGCAGCGAGGCGGGCACAAGGACGCTCGCGAGACGTAGATAGACCTGTGGCTTGCGAAGATCACCGGGATGCCGGCTCAACGTCGTGAAGAGAATGGGGCCGGTGATCAACCAGGCGCCCCACTCGCGTAGCGCAATGGCCGCCGTGCGCAGCAAGTCCGGCGTGATCTCCTGCACGACTGCCTGATGGACGAGGCAGTACGCACACATGCACGAGAAGTACACGATCCACGTCAGGAGGGCGACGCGCACCTCCGGTGAGGATGCCACGATCGGCAGGTGTATGGCGGCGCTGCGAGAAGACATAACGTTTCAGTTGAGTCCTGTCGAGACTGGTATCAGAGGCCGTTGCCGAACGTCAAGCAAGCTGCGTACAACTCGGCCTCGGCTGCTACGTTGCGCTGAAGCATCCAAGGGTGGAACGATGTGTGCCGCGGGGCGTTCCAGTTGCGTCATACCTCGCGAGGGGTCGGAAATGTCAACACTCACTCAGGAGCAGATCGACGAGCTGAGTCGGATCATGGACGCACGCTGGGAAAGTGAGATGAATGAGATCCGCGCCGTGGTCGAGCGTGCACGAGACGATCGCCGACAAGCCGCGCTGCTGGGGCGCCCGGCGGATCGCTTGGACGAGGCGCTGCGCGAGATTGCACAAGAGGCGCCCTATGCGATCGTGCGTCAGAACGTGCAGGACGTTCAGGACATCGAGGGCGCGCGGCAGCGCATCGCTGCAGGGACATATGGAATTTGCATCGACTGCGGCGGAGACATTGGCTACGAGCGATTGCTCGCGTACCCGACCGCCAAACGTTGCATACGTTGCCAGCGCGAGCACGAACGAAGACGGGCAGGTGGCTAGGTTGGAGCGCTGGGGGTTGGAGGCTGGAGGCGGACACACTCTGCGCGTCACCTAGAGCCCCCAGCTTCCCAAACCTCGTGCCCGCACAACCGATGCTACGATTGTGCGCACAATGCGCACTCTCGTACTCATCCTGGATCTTGCTGGAACGTTTGTGTTTGCACTCGCCGGAGCGACTGCTGCCGCAAGACGACATCTCGATATCTTTGGCGTTCTGGCGGTCGCATTTGCTGCCGCATGCTCGGGCGGCATCACGCGCGATGTGCTGATAGGCGCCGTCCCTCCAGCGGCCATCATCGACTGGCGTTATCTGGCGACGTCGCTCGTTGCCGGCACCATTGCCTTTCGCTGGCACGCGACCATCGAGCGCATGGCTCATCCCGTGCGCGTGTTCGACGCTGCAGGCTTGGCCCTATTCGCGGTCGCTGGCGCGCAAAAGGCGCTCGCGTACGATCTCAATGCGGTGATGGCTGCGGTGCTCGGCATGTTGACCGGCATCGGCGGCGGCGTCGTGCGCGACCTGCTGCTCGCTCAAGTGCCCATCGTGCTGCGTTCCGATCTGTACGCGGTCGCTGCGCTTGCCGGCGCGGCGGTCGTCGTGCTGGGCGATCGGCTCGCCGTCGCACCGACGATCTCGGCGCTTGCTGGTGCAGGTCTCTGCTTCTTATTACGCATGATGGCGATCCATCGTAACTGGCACTTGCCCAAGCCATTGCAGCAGGCTCGCCCGCCGAGCGACCGACGGGAGAAGGAAGGCTGATTGCCACGGCTGTGGGACTGGAGCGCGCAGGTGGCTCAGCAGCCGAGCCGTCAGACGAGGCCGCCGTTGGCGAAGATCACTTGACCGTTGATCCACGCGCAATCCGGACCGCATAGCGCGGCGACGACAGCGGCGATATCAGCTGGCTCGCCCAAGCGCTTGTGTGGCGTGCGTGCGGCGACAGCTGCGATCTGCTCGGGCGTCTTGCCGGTGGTGAACAGCGATGTGTTGACTGGGCCTGGGGCCACCGCATTGACCGAGATCTGTCTGCCTGCGAGCTCCTTGGCGAGCACGTTAACAAATACCTCGAGCGCAGCCTTGCTCGCGGCATACGGTCCGGAACCGGGTGAGCGCAGGACCGTAAGGCTCGACGACAGCGCGATGATGTGCCCACCTTCGCGTACTCTGCGCGCTGCCTCGCGTAACGTGTAGAAGCTGCCGCGGATGTTCACATTCATGATGTGCTCGAAATCTTCGTCGGTCATTTCCGCAAAGGGAACGGTGTGCGCAACGCCGGCATTTGCAACAACGACATCGATGCCCCCGAACGACTGCTCGCACGTATCGAACAATTGCCGCACCGCCTGCGAATCGCCGACGTCCGCCTGCGCTTCGAGCGCCTGTCCGCCAGCGCGTTGGATCTCGCGGACGAGCGCCACAGCTTGATCCTTGCTGCCCCGGTAGTTGATGACCACTTGGTAGCCGTCGCGTGCCAACCTCTGTGCGATGGCGGCACCGATGCCGCGGCTTGCGCCGGTCACGAGCGCCGCCTTGTTGTGCGTCCGTCCTGACGAAAGCGGCGCATTGCCTGACGATTGTGCATGCGCTGCGACCAGAGCCGTGGCTGGCACCACGCTTGCAGCGGCCAGCACCGCACGGCGGGAGACTCTGTCGTTAAGAATCGGATCGATTGTGTCGGTCATGGCGCACCTTCATGCGTTGATGGGTTGCACGTGCGCAGGCTACGCAACACAGCCGCAGCAGACTGGCTGGATTCGCTTCCAAGTTTGCGCGATTCTGCTCCTCTGACGTGTGTAGCGCGCCAATGGCACGGGCGAGCTTGCTCGATCCGGCTCGAAGCTTGCCTAATCGTGCTTCCCGCATCGCCATGGCCCGGCGGACGCGCTACTGTTAGCGGCCGTCGACGGAGTGTTGGCAACCATGGACATCCTGCGATCGGAGTCGTTGTCGCAGCTCAGAGCCGCGGTGCGTGCCTATGCCGATCGGCATGCGAATGTCGACGGAGTGGCGACCACGCCGGTGACGGGTCTGCGCATGATGCGCGTTTATGAGCCGAGCAAGACCACGCGTTCGATATACAAGCCGCTGGTGTGTCTCGTTCTGCAAGGCGCGAAACACCTGGTGATCGGTCGCGAGGAACGCATCGTCGAAGCAGGCGAGACCTTGGTTGCAGGCGTCGACATGCCCGTCATCGGCCGGGTTGTTCGCGCCAGCAAGGATCAGCCGTATCTTGCCGTTGCAATGGAGCTGGATGTAGCTGTCATGCAGGAGCTGGCACTGGAAGTGCCGAGCGACACCGCCTCGAGTTCCATATCCGGGCCAACCCTGTTCAGCACAAGCTTCGACGCCGATGTCTTGAGCTGCGCTTTACGCATGATGCGCCTCATCGATCATCCAGAAGCCGTGCCTGTGTTGCGACCGGCAATCTTGCGCGAGCTGCACTACTGGTTGCTGCGTAGTCCCTATGGTCCGGCGCTGCGCAGTATGATCAGACCGGACAGCGTCACGCAGCGGATTGCTGCGACGATCGAGCTGATCCGCCGCAACTATGCTCGGCCGATTTCGATAGAAGAGCTTGCCTCGCGCGCCAGCATGAGCACGTCGGCGTTTCATCGCCGTTTCAAGGCGCTGACGTCGATCTCGCCTTTGCAGTTTCAAAAGCAGCTGCGCTTGCTCGAAGCGCGCCGCATGATGATGAACGAAGGCCTGTCCGCGACACGCGCCGCTTCGCTCGTCGGATACGAGAGCGTGTCGCAGTTCACGCGCGAGTACAGGCGTATGTTTGGTGTCTCGCCGAAACGGGACGTGAGTCGCAGGCTGACGCAGCCGCAAGAGCCGCGCGCACCGGCTGTTGCGCTCGAAGTGTAGGCTGTAGGCTGTAGGCAGGGTGTTAAGACCTACAGCCTACAGCCCATATCGGAGGATCACCATGACCGAACGTGCAGTGCTTGCTGGCGGCTGCTTCTGGGGCATGCAAGATCTTCTTCGCCGCCTGGACGGAGTAATCTCGACGCGCGTCGGGTATACGGGCGGCAAGATTCCCAACGCCACATACCGTAATCACGAGGGACACGCTGAGGCGGTCGAGGTCATTTTCGATCCCGCGCGCCTGTCCTATCGCGATCTGCTGGAGTACTTCTTCCAGATTCACGACCCGACGACGCTCAACCGGCAGGGCAATGATATCGGGCCGAGCTATCGCTCCGCGATCTTCTATACGAGCGAAGAGCAGAAACGGATCGCCGAAGAGCTGATCGCGGAGATCGATGCTTCCGGCCTGTGGCCAGGAAAAGTCGTCACAGAGGTGGTGCCGGCGAGCGACTTCTGGGAAGCCGAGCCCGAGCATCAGGATTATCTACTGAAGAATCCTGGCGGCTACACCTGCCATTACCCGCGACCTCATTGGCGGTTGCCGCGACGCGCACAATCTGCGCTGTAGATCTGTCGCCACGTGCGCACTCGCCTTCGTCGATTTCTTTCTCGCCAGCCGGGCGGTCGGGACGGGGACGAGCGGGTATCGCAGGACGTGCGAGCTGCGGGCCCGTCGTCCCAGCCCTCGACTCTCAGTGCTCGGGCGTCCAGACAAATCCTTCGCCGCTAGCGGAGAACTTGCCTAGACCCGGGAAGGGGAAGTGCACGGCGTAGATTCGCTCGCTGGACGCAGCGCTGCGCTCGATGAGCTCGCGGCGACTCGTCTGTGCCGTCGGCGCATCATGATCGAAGGAGATCGTCCACTCCGGGCGCTGCACCGAGACGATGTAATGATGAGCGGTGTCGCCGATGTAGAGCAGCGACTCGCTGCCCGAAGTGATGCGATAGCCCGAGTGACCGGGTGTGTGACCATCGATCGCCACGGCCGTGACCAAGCCAGGCACGAGCTCGCTGCCGGGTTCGAAGGCTTTGACCTTGGGCGCGATCGCCTCGATCAGCGCCGCCTGAGTGTCGTTCTGCTTTTCCTCCCAGCTGCGCAGGTATTCCCACTCCGGGGCCGAGATGTGGATCGTCGCATTCGGGAACGACAGCGCACCATCTGAGCCAACAAGCCCGCCGATGTGGTCGCCGTGGGAGTGGGAGATGAAGATGTCGGTGACGCTCGTCGGATCGATGTTGGCTTGTTTCATCGACTCGAGCAGCTTGCCGTTCCCTTCGCCCATGTTGGCACCGGCACCTGCGTCGAAGAGCAGCACCTTGTCTCCAGCTTGCACGAGCAGTGGTTGCACGCTCAGCGAGAGCTCGGTGGTGGAGACGCCGGCCGCGCTGAGCAGTTCCGCAACGTCTTCGGGTGTGCGACCGACGCCGACGATCTGGTTGTCGTTCGGGAACGTGAAGCCGCCGTCGCGGAGCGCGTAAGCCGACAGCTCGCCAATCTTGAATGCAAATACGTTCAGTTCGGCGGCCTGTGTCGGTTGGGCGTCTTGGGCCGCTTCGGTAGGTGCCGGCTCTTTCGCGCATCCTGCAAGCAAAGCGGCGATGAACAGGGCGGGTAGTAGACGAGTCATGGACCAGTGTCTCCTTGTACGGGTTGCTGGGCTTTCGGCGCTGGGCTGTGGTTATCTAGCGCATCCTGCGCCGCTGGTAGCCAATGCGTATAAAGTCTACAAGCTGCTTGAAATGTAGAACAGTTGTTTTGTTTATGGGCTCTGGGCTGCTGGGCTTTGCGTGATGGCTTCCAGACGAGAGGTCAAGGCTTACGGCAATGCATGCGCCGACAGTCTGGAGACTGCGGCTCTGTCTAAGAGGTCACAGTGAATCGGGAAGGGCAGTGGCTGCCGCCTCGCGAGCCGAGCCTATGCAAGCAATCTTTCGGCGGCGGGCGTGAAGTGCTGCTCGATTCGTCCTCCGCGACGCTGCGTGAAGAGTGCGGCGATGTCATGTGCTTTCGCGTACTGCATGCCATCTTCAAGTCCGAGCACGTGCAGCGCCGTGGCAAGCGCATCGGCATGCATGCACTGCGGTGCGAGCACTGTTACTGCTGCGAGATCGTTGCGTACCGGCGCGCCGGTGCGTGGATCGAGCGTGTGCGAATAGCGTACGCCGTCCCGCTCGAAATAACGCCGATAATCGCCTGAGGTTGCAATCGAAAGCTCGTGGAGTGCCACCAGGGTTCGCGTCTGACTTGGCTCGAGAGGCTCGATTTCAACCCACCATGGCGTGCCGTCCGGCTTGCAGCCCGAGCCGCGCAGCTCGCCGCCGATCTCCACGAGATAATGTGTGATGCCGCGGGTTTCGAGCGCTCGTCCGACCTGATCGACTGCAAAGCCTTTTGCGATCGAGGACAGATCGAGCTCGATTCCGCCGGGTTGGTATAAGCGACGCTCGTCGCGTGCAAGCTTGATTTGCTGCCATCCCGTGCGTGCGCGAGCTGCGTCGATCTCGCGGGCGGCAGGACGTGTCGTGCGCGGTCCTGCCGGACCGAATCCCCACAGGTTCGTGAGCGCACCGATCGAAGGGTCGTAAGCGCCTTGTGTGGATTCGGCGAACGACAGTGCACAGCTCAGCACCTCGAGGCACTCGGGTGGCAGCATGCGCCAGGTGCCCGGTGATGCGCGATTGAAGCGGCTGAGATCCGAGTCGGGCTCCCAAGAGCTCATTTGCGCGATGACACGCTGGAGTGCCGCCTGCACAAGTCTCTCGAGCTGCGGTGGATCTTCTTCGCACGCGACTTGCACGGTCCAAGTCGTCCCCATGGAGTGGCCCGAGAGCTTGATCGTTCGGCCGGTGGGGTAGTCTTCGAGCAAGCGTGAAGACAGCACCGGCGGGACGAGTGCCAGATTCGTGTGCATGGCGGTGCGCGATGACTATGGCGCCATGACTTCGAATGTGCCCGAGTAGTTGAGACGGCGCTCGCTTGCTTGGCGATTGCCGGTGCGATCGTCCTGTGCGCTAGCGTTGATCCAGTACATGCCGGGATTCGGCCAGGTCACAGTGAAGTCTCCCTCCGCGTCTGTCGTCACGCGAATCTCCTCGAGGCGATCGCGATAGCGAATGCCGCCGGGGATGATGGACACCTCCAGCCCTGCTGCGGGCTCGCCATCGATCAGGAAGCGAAAGCGGGCTGGCTCTTGCGCGAACAGGTCGGTCGGATGTGTGATCGGCACCAGCTCGAGCCCCTTGCCCACGGCAAGGATTTCGCTTGGCTTGCCGGCTGTGACGAAGGTTTCGATGCGGTTGCTCATCTCGACGACCCTCAGCTCTGTCGCGTTCGCAGGGATCTGTCGAGCGAAATCTTCGGGCCGACCGCGCCAGCGCTTCACTGTGCCGTTCTCCTTATAGGAGGCTATCAAAGCGTCGTTGACGACGGCGATCCGATACGTGCCGGCTTCCGAAAGCTCGGCATCGAACGTGCTGCGAAACTTGCCGGTGCTCATGTTCTGCGGCGCGATCTTGCTGCCGCTCGGCGAGGTGATGCTCAAGTTGTCCAGTCGCAGCGGCACGTGATTGAAATAGAACAGCTCATTCGATACCGCCGCATCCACTGTGACCCAATCGCCGGGCGCGGACAGCACGGTGGCCGACGGCAAGAGCCACAAGCGATGCGCGTGCGCGCTCGTCGCAAGGCACGTTGCGAGCAATAACGCGAGCGATACGCAGCGAGACATCAAAACGTTCTCCTCGGGATCAGGGTGTCAAGGTGACGATGACGGCGCCGAGCTCATGCTCGCCGCGCGCTTCGAGACGTTGTGTGCTTTGCGACGGCCACCGGAACGGGATCTCAAGCAACTCGCGCCCGCCGACTTCGCGCGCTGCCTCGACGACGAGACGATACTCGCCGGCGGCGAGCCGAGCTATCGCAGGCTGCCGATCAGAGAACCTGAGCTCGTGCGTCCCGGGAGCGCGCGTTGCACCGCTGATGCCGTCGGCAGGTAGCCGGAGATCGCGGCCGATCCTTCGCCACCACGAGCGCAGGTCTTTCAACCACTTCGCACCTTCGTGATTCTTCAGATTCACGTCGTACCAGACGTCCAGATGTGCGGCGACCGAGCGATCGGGTCGCTCGATCCACACGGCCAAGTACGGGCGGTGATACTCCGCGACATTCAAGCGCGGTATCTCGATGCTCACGTTGAGATCGGCGGCTGTCGCAGTGCCGGTTAGCAGTGCGCAGGCCGTGAGCGAAAGCTTCTTGCGCATGGCTCGCCTAATGGATAAACACGATCATGCTGAACAGCATCACGCCGAGGCCGAGCGCCACGGTGGGCCAAGTGGCGGGGCGGTGCTTCGAGTGCATTTGCAGGAGCAACAACCCGGTGATGCAGAAGACGAGACAGGCAGCGGCGAAAGCGTCGATGAAGACGCTCCAAACCGCGCCGGTATGTCGGCCTTTGTGCAGGTCGTTGAAATACGAGATCCAGCCGCGATCGGTGCGCTCGTACTCGAGCTCGCCGGTTGTCAGATCGATGCTGAGCCAAGCATCGCCGCCCGGACGTGGCATGGCGATGTAGAGCTCGTCCTCGGACCACTCGAGCTTGCGATTCTGAATACGTTCGTCGAACCGGTCGTTAAGCCACATGGTTACGGGGGCAGCGAGTTGCGCTTGGCCGTCGCGCTCGAGGAGCGATGCCAGCAACGCCGGCGGCAGCGTGTCGTTGATCCGGATGATCTTGGGCTGCGCTTCGATCTGACCGGCATGGTTCAGCGTGATGCCCGTGATGCTGAAGAGCAGCATGCCCATCAGGCAGATGGCGGAGCTGATCCAATGCCATTGATGAAGTTGCTGTAGCCAGATCTTGCGTCGTTTCCTGGATGGTTGAGCGGTCGCTTCCTGTGCGCTGAGCCTCGAGGTCGTATCCAGCATGCAAGCTCGCCTTTCGAGCAGGCCAACGCTTTGGCTACAGCTCCGCCCAGCGACGGAGTAGGTTGTGATACACGCCGGTGAGCTGCACCGCCACCGGATCCTCGGGATTACGTGCGTTCAGTTGCTGAATCGCCGTATCGAGATCGAAGAGCAGCGTGCGAGCGGCGTCGTCGCGCACCATGCTTTGCACCCAGAAGAACGACGCAATGCGGGCGCCGCGCGTGACCGGCTCGACCTTGTGCAAGCTCGACGCAGGGTAGAGTACCAAGTGCCCGGCCGGCAGCTTGACGCGCTGCGGGCCGAACACGTCCTCAATGACCAGCTCGCCACCGTCGTACTCGTCTGGGCTCGACAAGAACAGCGTCACGGAAAGATCCGTGCGAATCCGAAAGCCGGTGTCGCGAAACTGACGCACGGCATTGTCGACGTGCACGCCGAAGGTCTGTCCCTCGCGATAGCAATTGAACAAGGGCGGAAAGATCTTGGCGGGCAGCGCTGCTGACAGGAACAACGGATTACGCTCGAGCGCGCTCAGGATGAGCGCACCGAGCTCGCGGGCCACCGGCGAATCCTCCGGCAGCTGCAGGTTGTGCTTCACACGCGCCGATTGATGACCGGCCGTGACCCGGCCATCAACCCATGGCGCGGCATCGAGCGCCTTGCGACAGGCGCTCACTTGCTCTGCGGACAGAACGTCTGGGATGTGTAACAGCATGCGCCGCTTCCTAGAAGCGAATGTCTGCCGTGAGCGAGGCGGTGCGCCCCGGACCCGGGATGTAGTGCCCGCCGCCGATGCGATCGACGTAGAACTTATCAGTGAGATTGGTCACGTTGAGACGCAATGTCACTGAATCGGTCAGCTCGTACGAGGCCATCGCATCGATGAGCCAATAGCTCGATAGGATGTTCTCCACCGTGCCGGTCGGAGTCGCAGTGCGCGAGCGCACGACCTCGTCCAGATATTGCGCACCGACACCGACCACGAGATCGAAGGGCAGGGTATAAGTCGTCCAGAGACTTACGGAGTGCTTGGGCGTTTGCAGCAGGGACGCATCGACCTCGATCGGGTTGGCGCTTTTCTCGATTTTCGAATCCAGATACGCGTAGCCGCCGAATGCCGCCCAGCGGCTGGTGATGTTGCCGGCAATGCCGAGCTCGATGCCTGCGATGCGTTGCTTCCCGGACAGTACGTACGGATCGTCGTTGCTGAGCCGCGTGCGTACGTTGCGTTTCTCCGTCCGGAACACTGCCGCCGTGAACGAGAGGTTGGCGTCGTACAGATTCCATTTCGTACCGAGCTCGTAGTGGCGGCTCTTCTCGGGATCGAGGTGCACGTTGTTGGGGCTCGTCGGCGACTCGCTCAACGCAGCACCGACTGCGCCCGCATCGACGGTCGGATCTTGAGACGAGTTGTAGCTCAAATAGACGCTCGCCTCCTCGCGAGGTTTGAACACGACGCCTGCGTTCCAGCTCAGCAGACCGTCGCTCTTGTCGAGACGCGTCAGCCGCTCGCCTGTTGCGTAGCTGCGCTGCTCGAAGTCAACATCGACCTCGTCCCAGCGCAAGCCCGCAGTCACTTCCCAGCGTTCGCCCAGCTCGACGGTATCGAAGGCATAGACCGCGATTGTATCGAGCTCCGTCTCGCTCGGGTTACCGGTGTTCGGCGGCATCGGGCCGAAGGGGCGATCGTTCGGGTTCGGAGCATGAAGGTCGAAGCCCGGCTGATTGGTTGTCTGCGCACTGTTTCGGTTGGTCGTTTTTTCCCGTGCCAGCTCCAGACCCGTCACCAGATCGTGCCGCAGGCTGCCCGTGTTGAAGTTGACGACCAAGTTGGTTTGATTGGTCCAGTTGCGATTGCCCATCGCACGCTGCTGCAGGTTACGCCCGGCCGGGCGCGGCGCGGTGATGGCTGAGGTGCGCTCATTGTCCAGATAGCGCGTGATGTTCTCGATGCGTGCATTGGGACCAAAGTCGTGCTCGAGCTTCACGGTCGCGACGTGCGTCTCGAGATCCTCGAAGTCGTAATTCTTCAGGCCATAGAAGTTGCTCTGATCGACGGGTGGATTGGCTCTGTATGCGCCCGTTGGATAGGTGACGCCACCCTGAGTGAACTCGCCCCAGGGCAAGCCGTAATCTGGGATGTTGTCTTCTTCCTGATAGAGATAGCTGAGTGTCAGGCGTGAGGCGGCACCCAAGCCCAGCGTGAAGGAGGGCGCGATGCCCCAGCGCTCGTTCTCGACGACATCGCGGCCAGGCACGTCAGAGCTGTGATACAGCAGGTTCAAACGAAAAGCCGCATCGTTGCCGAAAGCGCGATTGATGTCGGCAGTCACGCGGCGATAGCCATCGGCGCCGACGCCGAGTGTGCCGCTGGTCTCATCCTGAAGGTGCGGCGTCTTGCTGATCTGATTGACTGCGCCGCTGCTCGAACTGCGTCCGCCGATCGTGCCTGTGGGGCCTTTCGCCACTTCCACGCTGTCGAGATTGAAGGCATCGCGGGTGTAGGTGCCTGCATCGCGAATGCCATCCAGGAAGACACTGTTCCGCGCCGTGAAGCCACGCATCGTGAAGTTCTGGTCGCCCGGCAATCCGCCCCCGCCTTCGCCGGCTTGAAACGTGATGCCAGGCGTGTTGCGCAATACCTCGCGAAGCGTCGTGGCGTTCCGCTGCGAGATCACTTCGGGCGGAATGACGACGACAGTTTGCGGCGTCTCGATGAGCGGTTGTGTGTACTTCGTCGAGCTCGACTCCTCGCGCTGCAGTCGCTCGCCTTCGGCGCGTACTGTGACCTTTCTCATGACCTGAGGCTGTTCGCTCGCGTGCGCGGTCGTGCCGAGCGCTGCGCCGATTGCCGCGGCCAGGATCCCTCCAGCAGTAGGGTTCGATCGTGATGGAGCTGAAGGAGCGGACATGCAGGTCTCCTGTTGTTCTGTCGGTCGACTGTCGAAGATAGGGACTAACGCTAGAAGCGGGGCGTGGATAATATTGAGAATCATTCTTGTTTGCAATCGCGAGCGAGTGCTCCCCCTCCCAGCCCTCCCCGCGAAGCGGGGGAGGAGCGATCAAAACATCACGATGCGGGCGCATGAGTTGCGCAAGCCTTACTTATAGGTAAGGTAAGAAGCGCACGATCGACGCGCTGTTCTTGTTACTTTTCGCTTAGCGCCAGCAGCGACCGCGACTCTCCGCCCCAGCCCGAGCCCCACGCCCACTACAGACTCGGCTATACTCGCGCGCTCTCATGCGTGCACGTGTCTCCCGCATCTGGGCCGCATGGCTCCTGCCATGGTTCGTCCTGCGGATGTTCATTCCCGCAGGATTCATGCTCGCGTGGTCGGGCGACACTTGGCAGATCGTGCTGTGCTCGGGCACGGGGCCGGCAGTCTCGATTTCCCTTCATCACGAAGATCACGAGCATCAGCTACACGACCCGCATGCCGCACATGCGCAGCACGCGCATCACGCCGAGCACGCTGCACATCACGGCCATGAGCAGCACGGCTCGACTTCGCACGAAACTTCCTTCTGTCCTTTCGCCGTCGCGAGCGCCGGCGCGCTGCTAGCAAGCGCCCCGGAGCTCGTCTTCGCTGAGCTCGCGTCCGAGCTCATGCCGCTCGTGAGCGATGCTGCGGTCGCTTCGACTGCAGTGCTCGTCGAGCGCATCCGCGGTCCACCACGCGTCTGATTTTCACTTCCACACTCTAGAGGGCTTGCGCTCGAACGCTCGAGCGCTCGTGTACGTGTGCGCGTTCGCGAGCGTTCGCGCGAGCGCGTGGTTTTCGTCGACGCGTCTCGACGCTCGGGACGCGTGGTCAGGACAGCGTCTATGAACAAGTTGAATTTCTTACTTTCCGCGGCAGTCGCCACGGCGCTTGCGACTACTGCAACGATGGCTTGTGCACAGGAACGCCACGATGGCGTCATCGTCACGGGCGAGCGCATCCGTGCGTCGGAAACCGAAGTAGGCAGCCGGCTCGGTCTCAGCATTCGCGAGACGCCGGCCGTCGTCGATGTCGTGACGCAAGAGGATTTTCAGATTCGCGGCGTCCGCACTGCTCTCGAGGCGATGAATGCAGCGCCCGGTCTCACATCAGGCAACCTGCCAGGCTCCATCGGCGCTGCGTCGATGCGCGGCTTCCACCGGGCGATCAACTACCTCTACGACGGCGTGCGCATGGCCAACTCCGATGTCGGCGTACGCAACTGGGATGCTTGGAGCTTCGAGCGCATCGAAGTGATCAAGGGCCCGGCCTCTGTGACTTCCGGTGAAGGTGCGCTCGCCGGCGCCATCAATTTCGTGCCACGTCGTCCTCATACGGAGCGGCTCGCCTCGCAAGTCTTCGCCAGCTACGGCAGCCACGACACGATGCGTGTCGCTGGCGACATCAACGTGCCGCTTGGAGAGCGTGCAGCCGTGCGCAGCAACGCATCGCTCTCCCGCTCCGGCGGTTGGGTCGACGACACAGATTCCGAGAGTCGTGCCGGACGCATCGCGTTGCTTCTCGAGCCGACCGATACGCTGTCGATCCTTCTCTCGGTCGATCGCTTCGAAGACGAGCTCTCGACCGCGTACTACGGCACACCGCTCGTCTCTGCGGAGATTGCGCGCAAGCCGTCCTCTCTGGTCTCGGGGCGCGCCGGCCTCGTGCTGGACAAGTCGATGCGCCGACTCAACTTCAACGTCACCGATGGCGACATGGGCTCGGAGACGACGTGGCTGCGCGCGCGGCTCGACTATCGGCTCAGCGATCGGTGGCGCATCGTGAGCGACTCGAGCTGGTATCGATCCGATCGCCATTGGCTCGATGCCGACGAGTATCGTTTCAATCCTGCGACCGGGCTCATCGATCGCGGCGCGACGATCATCACGCACGACCACGACTACTGGAGTCAGCGCATCCATGCGGCGTTCGACGGCATGCTCGCCGGGCGACGCAATCGCCTCGTAGCCGGCTTCGAGATCGGCGAGACGGATTTCTTCACGCTGCGACGCTTTGGCAATGCAGGCGCCGTCGATCCGTTTGCGCCTGTGCGAGGGCGGTTCCTCGCCGATACGCCCGCCAACTTCGCCACGCGACAGAACGTGACTGCAGAGGTGAAGGCAGTCGCTGTGTTCGCAGAGAACGCGCTGAATCTGACGCCCAAGCTATTGCTGGTCGGCGGCGTGCGGCTCGATACATTCGAGCTCGACCGCCGCGTGCTCGATGTGAACACAGATATCGGCTCGTCGTACGGGCAGGACTACGACCCGGTCACGTGGCGCGTCGGTGCGGTTTATAGCGTACGGCCCGACAAGCAGCTGTTCGCACAGTTCACGAGCGCGGCGTTGCCGGTGAGCAGCTTGCTCTTCATGAACGCGACCAATGCCTCCTTCGACGTCTCCACCGGCGAGTCCTTCGAGGTCGGCGCCAAGATGTCGTTCCTCGACTCGCGTCTCGAGCTGACGGCTTCGCTCTTCGACATTCGTCAGGACGACATCGTGACACGCGATCCGAACAACCCTGCTGTCACGATTCAAGGCGGGCGTCAGAGCTCGAAAGGCGGCGAGCTGGCGCTGAAATGGAAGGCGACCGACGAGCTGACTGTCGAGCTCGGTGGCACCTTGCTCACCGCGCAGTTCGACAAGCTCATCGAAGCCGGTGGCGCGGACCGATCCGGCAATCGCCCGCTCAACGTGCCGGAGCAGCTGATTGATCTCGTGGTGAGCTACGCTCCGCGCACATGGCCGGTCACCTTCACCGGCATCGTGCGTCACAACGGCGCTTTCTATACATCGAACGCCAACGACATCCGCGTGGATGCCTTCACCGTCGTCGATGCGGCGATCGCATGGCGCTCGCCGGTCGGGACAATCACGGTGCGTGGCCGCAACCTCACCGACGAGCTTTATGCCGATTGGTCGGGCTACGCGCCGGGCCTCGTGTTCTTAGGCGAGCCGCGCAGCGTGGAAGTGTCGTTCGCCAGGTCGTTCTGACGAGCCGGAGCGCACATGAGCTTCAAGCGACAGCTGTACCTGTTTCACCGCTGGGCAGGTATCGCGCTGTGCTTGCTCTTCGTGCTGTGGTTCGTGAGCGGCTTCTTCATGATGTACGTCGGCTTTCCCGAGCTGACGCAACGAGAGCGGCTCGCAGGATCGATGCCGCTCGACCTGACGACCGCCCGGCTGCAGCCGGCCGAGGCGGTCGCACGGCTTCGACAGGGCGATTTCGTCACGCGCGGCCGGCAAAGTCGCATCGAGACGCTCGACGTATCCGATCCGGCAGCGCCGATCGGTACGCCTAGCTCAATGCGGCTTGCGATGATTCTGCGACGGCCTGCGTACGTCGTGCATCCCGACAACGGTGCACAACCTCGCGTCGTGTTTGCCGACGACGGTACGGTGTTGCGTGAGGTCAGCGAAGAACAGGCGCGTGCAGCGGTCATCGACTTCGCAGGGCGCAGCGGCTGGCGCGTCGATCCGGCAGGGATCGAGTACGAGGGCACGATCCACGTCGATCAATGGTCGGTATCAGCGGCGTTGGACGAGCACCGCCCGCTCTTGCGCTTTGCCTTGAACGACGATGCAGGCACAGTGCTCTATGTCTCGTCGCGCACAGGAGAGGTCGTGCGCGACACCCAGCGG
>ERZ777003.172-NODE-172-length-133592-cov-14.482975_pt1 | contig 133592 bp, 121 predicted proteins | sample MGYA00374956_ERZ777003 | MGnify/ENA primary metagenome ERZ777003 (study PRJEB29302, sample SAMN06268252) | bioreactor metagenome | isolation source: Joint BioEnergy Institute, California, USA | place: USA:Joint BioEnergy Institute, California, USA | collected... | reverse complement strand
CGACGACGTCAACAGCGCGGAATCATTGGATTCAGTGCGAAGGGCGGGACTTGAACCCGCACGGTGTTACCCGCTAGCACCTCAAGCTAGTGCGTCTGCCAATTCCGCCACCTTCGCGTGGGGGAGGGCGTGTCTACCGCCCTGTTCCTTCCGAGTCAAGCGTTCGCAGCTCGGCTCATGGATCCTTCTTCTGGCGCAGGGCCGCGAAGACCTCGCCGAGCTCGAAAGGCTTGCGGACCAGCTTGATGTTCTCCGTCGCGACGGCGTCCGGCAAGCGGTCGGCGCTCCCCGTGATGAGCACGAGGTCGATGCCGGGCGAGCTCGTCCGGAGGCGCTCGATCGAGCCGTCGACGTCCTCCGCGATCGGTGACAGATCGACCAGCGCGGCGTGGTACGGGCCCGAGGCGATCGCGGTCGAGAGCTCGGCGCCGTTCGCCGCGACCGTGACGTCGGCGCCGCGGCCCTCGAGGGCGGTCTCGAGCAGCTGCGTGACGGCGACGTCGTCCTCGACGAGCAGCACGCGCAGGCCGGCGAGCTCGCGGACCCGCGGGGTGGAGACGGGCGGCCGCGGCACCGCGTCGGCGCGGGGCCACGTGAGACGAAAGCTCGCCCCGGCCCCCGGCTTCGACGGGAGTAGCTCGAGATCTCCGCCCCCTGCCCGCGCGAGCGCGCGCGAATGACGGAGGCCGACGCCCGTACCGCCGGGCCGGAGCGACTCGCCCTCGAAGATCTTCGCTCGGACGGCCTCAGGGACGCCGGGGCCCTGATCCGTCACGACGATCGTGCACGTCTCGTCGTCCGCGCCGACCTCGATGTCGATCTGGCTGTCGCGCGGCGCGTAGGCCAGCGCGTTGAGCACGAGGTTCGTGAGCACCTGCGAGACGTCGAGCGCGCCGGCCACGCACGCGGGTGTGTCCGCGCCGCGGACCACGAACGTGACGTTCGCGCGGCTCGCCTCGACGGCGAGCGACTCGACGACCTCGGTCGCAATCTCGCCGACGGGCTTCTGCTCGTCGATGCGGGGTCCGCCGATGGCATGGCGCGCCAGATCGCGCGCGACACGCGCACGCTGCTCGATCAGGCGGAGCGCGTAGTCGATGGTCTCGGGCGTCGCGCCCGGAGCCCGCGCCTCGCCGACCCAACCGAGGAGGACGGTGAGCGCGTTGGACACGTCGTGGAGCACGCCCGCGAGATCACGGTGCGGATCCCCGCTCACGTCGACCTTGCTGTCGTCGGCCCGGTCCGTCACGACCGGTCACGCTACGCCAACTCCGAGGGAACGTCACGCGCGACATGGCGGGCCGGCGCGGAGAAGGACCGCCCGCGTCGCCCGCCGTCGCACGGCCGCGCCGTGCGGCGCCCACACGCTACGGTGTCACGCGGCGGCGACACGCGACGCCCGCGAGCGACGCCCTCACGCGGCGGCGTCGTACCGCTCGGGCGAGACGACGCCTTCCGACTCGAGGCGCTCGAGGGTCTTCGCGACGAGCTCCGAATGGTCACGGTTCATCGGATGGAAGCCGGGCTTCAGGTACTCCACGATGCCGCGCAAGAACACGCGCGTCGTGATCGGCTCCATGCCCCGGCCGGCGCCCGCGCGGCGAGCGCGCGCCCGGAGCTCGCGCATCTCGCGGATCGCGGCCCGGAGCGACGAGCCGTCCTGTTTCAGGAGCTCGCGCGTCGCGAAGAGCCAGAACCCGCCGAGCGTCAGCACCGCGACGACCATCCCCAGCACGCGAAGGACGTAGCTCGGATCCACCTCGGCGAGGACGTCGAAGGCCACGGCCTTGTGCTCGAGCTCCTCGACGGCATGCCACTCGAGCAACCGGCGAACCTCCGGATCGGCGAAGACGAGCGCCTCACCCGCGAGCGCGTCCTCCGCGAGGATGGCGGTGAAGTGCTCGAGCGCGACGGTCACCGCGAGACGGAGCTTCGGCGGGACCATTCGTTCGAGACCGCCGTACGCGAGACGCTCGTAGCGCTCGAGGATCGAGTCGACGTCGAACCCCTGCGCGCGCATCGTGTCGAAGAGCCGCTCGTGCGCCTGCGCGTGCCTCCCTTCCTGGCCGAAGAACCCTTTCACCTGCGCGGCGAGCTCCGGCGAGACGCGATCGAGGTACCGTCGAACGCTCCGCACGAAGAAGCGCTCGCCCGCCGGGAAGAGGAGGTTCACTCCGTTCGCGATCTGCGTCGCGGCGCGGCTTCCGCCGAACCAATGGCGAGGCACGTCCGCGAGGGCGAGGCGCGGCGCGCGCGGACGCGGGACGGCACCATGCTTTTTGCCTTGCGCGCGCGGGCGCGAGTCGACGCTCGTCGAAGCCTCGCCTCCAGAGACCGTGCTCATGTCTCCTCCTTGTTGACTCGTGTTCAATAAGAGTAGCGCTCGTCGAACCCGAGTCAATGCGACTCCTCCGCTATGCTTCGCCCGTGGAAGCCCGGACGAAGGCACGACGCCGCAGCGTGGAAAAGGGCGGGCGCGCCGACGTCGAGCCGCGGCCTCGCGTGCGCCTCGAGGTGGACGAGCGGCGCTCGCAGCTCATCGAGCTCGGTCTCGCGCAGTTCGCCTCCCGCTCCTACGACGACGTGTCGATCGAGCTCATCGCCCAGCAGGCGGGGATCTCGAAGGGCCTCCTCTACCACTACTTCCCGACGAAACGCGCCTTCTACGTGGCGTGCATCCGCGAGGCGGCCGCTCGCCTGCTCGCGCGCATCGGCGAGGTCCCGCGCGACGCCCCGCCTCTCGACCGCCTGCGGGCAGGCCTCGACGCGTACCTCGGATACGTGCGAGCCCACGCACGCGCGTACGTGGCCCTCATGCGCGGCGGAATCGGGGTCGATCCCGAGATCAACGCCGTCATCGACGAGACCCGCGCCTCGCTCCTCGCGCAGCTCACGAGCGACATGGCCGTCGCCCTCCCCGGGGGCTCGGACACCGTCACGTCCCCCCTGCTTCGCGTCGCCCTGCGGGGTTGGATCGGCCTCGCCGAAGCCGCGAGCATCGCGTGGGTGGAGGCCTGCGTCGAAGCGGATACCCGCACCGATGCGAGCAAAGGACGCAGGGGCGAAGGGGCCGAGGCCGGCGCGGAGCGACCGAACGCCCCGAGCGGAGCCGAGGTCCGGGAGCTCCTCACGCAGGCCCTCATCGCGATCATCGAGGGCGCGCTGAAGCGCTGAGGCTCGCCACACGCTCGCTCGCACGCCTCCGCGCCGCCTCGCCCGTCCGTATCGCGTCGCCCCGCCCCGAGGTGAGGCCCCCCGAGGTGAGGCCCGATGTGAGGCGACGAGGTGAGACGACGGATGAAGATGCCTCACCGATTTACTGAAGGACGTGTTGAGACGCTTGTGTTCGGAGGGCCGATCCTGTTTATGTAGAAAAGTGGCGAGACCTTCAACTTCGGGTGAACCTCGCAGTCAGACCACCTTTCACCCTGTCGCGCCAAAGGAGGCTTGATCGATGAACCGCTGGCTGATCGCGATGGCGACTGGACTCTTCGTCGCGGGCTGTGCGACAGGCGTAGAGGATCCCCTGCCGCCGCCGCCGCCGGATCCCGTGCAGAAGGACCCGCCGGCGCAGACGTTCTCCACCGAGATCGACGAAGAGCAGGCGGATCCGCAGGAGGTCCAGCCCTTCGACACCGTCGGAGCGCTGCCGCCGCGGCAGAAGCCCCCGGTGCCGGGCCTGGTTCCTGCGCCTGTCCAGGAATAGCCTCGAGTCAGTCCGCCGCCGAGCTCTCGGCTCGGTCGGTCGTTCGTGAGCCGCTCGCCGACTGCTGCCGCATGACGCCGAGGGCGCGTCGTGCGGCCTCGAGGGTGATGTCCCGCGCCTCGACGATGATGGCGGCGATGCGCTCGACCTCGGATCCGACTGCGCCCGCGGCGAGAGCGACGGAGCGCGCGTGCAAAGCCATGTGGCCTCGCTGGATGCCGTCGGTCGCGAGGGCGCGCACGGCGGCGAGGTTGGACGCGAGGCCCACCGAGGCAGCGACGGCGGCGAGATCCGCGGCGCTCGTGACGCCCATCATGTCGAGCGACAGGCGCGCGCTCGGGTGGACACGGAGCGTCCCGCCGACCGTGCCGAGGGCGAGCGGGAGCTCGAGGAACCCGGCGAGAGCGTCGCCGTCACGTCGCCAGATCGAGAGCGGAGCGTAGCGGCCGTTGCGCGCGGCGTAGGCGTGGGCACCCGCCTCGACCGCGCGCCAGTCGTTTCCGGTCGCGATCACGACGGCGTCGATGCCGTTCATGATGCCCTTGTTGTGGGTCGCGGCGCGGTAGGGATCGAGCTCCGCGAAGCGCGAGGCATTGACGATCCCGTCGATGACGGCCTGGCCGTTCATCTGCTCCGTCGCGAGCACGTCCGCAGGCACGCGGCAGCGCACGCGCACGCAGCGCTTGTCGCAGAGGTTCGAGAGGATGCGGAGCCCGACGCGTCCCTTCGCGAGCGCCGCGAGACGATCGGCGACCGCCTCCGCGACCGTGTTGATCAGGTTCGCGCCCATCGCGTCGCGGCAGTCGACGAGGATGTGCACGACGATCATCTCGTCGGCCGGCTCGCCGAGCTCGCGCACCTCGACATCGCGGGCGCCGCCGCCGCGCGCGACGAGGCCGGGCACGGAGGCATCGGCGAGCGCGAGGATCTCCTTCTTCGCAGCGAGGATCGCCTGCGCGGCGGCGCTTCGATCCTTCACGCCGACGAGCTGCACCTGGCTGATCATCACCGGCGGATCGACCTCCACCTGGAACCCGCCGCCGGCGCGCACCATCTTCGCGGCGTTCGACGCGGCCGCGACGACGCTCGGCTCCTCGACGACCATCGGCACGACGTAGTCCTGCCCGTTGACGCGCACGTTGAGCGTCACGCCGTACGGAAGACCGTACGTGCCGATGACGTTCTCCACGAACTTGTCGGCCGTCTCGGCGGTGAGCCCGCCCCCATCGAGCGCGGAGGCCATGGTCTCTGCGGACACGCCCGTGGCCTCGCTGATGAGCTTGCGGCGCTCCTCGACGGTGACCTTGTAGAAGCCGGAGATCTGAGAAGTACGCGTCGTCATTTTCTGTGCTCGCCGATCGTGGGTCGTGCTTCGAGTTCAGGGCGCGACGTGCCGGAGCTCGGCGGCCCCCGCCAGAGTTCGTGAAACCCTCACGCCCTTCGCATCGAGCGTGAGATCGAGAGAGGTCAGCCCGAGCGCTTCGGCGCGCTCGAGGAAGGCTCGTGACGGGGCGTCCGGACCGACACGCACCGCGACGTCTCCGCCGCCCGCGCCGGCGACGGAGAACGAGGCCTGTTCGCGCATCGCGATGGCCTCGAGCTCGTCGAAGCCGGCCGGCACGATGCCGACGCGCGCGGCTTCGCCGAGGCGCGCGAGCCCGCGCGCCGTCCGCCGGAGAGCCTCGACGAAGGCAGCCGCGTCGCTCGACTGGATCGCGCCCACGGCGTCGTTCGCGATGGCCACGAGCGCCGTCATGCAATCGCGATGCGAGGCGGGATCCTCGCTCTTCAGTCGATCGACCGCGGCGCGGAGCTCGCTTGTCCGCGCGCTCGTCGCGCACGCGAAGACGTCGATGCGCAGTCCCGGAGGAAGCGCCACCCGCTTCACGGGCGCGCCCATCACGTACTGGATCACTCCGCCATGGACGCTCGCCGCGACGTCGACACCGCTGCCGCCGTTCTGGGCCGCGGAGTGGGCAGCCCGCGCGCGCTGGAAGAGGCGCTCGCGGACGCGATCGTCGGAGAGATCGCTCCCCTCCTCCGCCTCGCGCGCCGCGAGCGACGCCACGAGGATCGCCGCGCTCGCGCCGAGCCCGAGCTTGCGGCCGGCCTCGAACATCGACGACGCGTCGACCCAGGGCGCGCGGGCGTCCGGACCGAGCGCCGCGCGCACCTCCGGCGTCGGCGTCTCCGTCCACCTCGACGCGTCGGCGAACGCTCCACGCGAGACGGCGACGGCGATGGCCGGAGCGCCCTCGAGGACGGCGTACGCACCCGCCAGCACCAGCTTGCCGGGCGCGAACACGACGCGCCCCGTTCGGTGCTCCCCGCCCTTCGACGTCCTCATCCCCCGCCCTCCCCGTCGGACGGAACGATGCGCGCCCCTTCGCCCGCCGACGCCTCGATGATGCGAAGGACACCCGGCGTGCGCGCGAGGCGCTCGGCCGCGCGCGCGGCGTCGCCGGCGCGGACGAGGCACTTGAGATGCGGGCCGGCGTCCATCGTGGCGTAGGCGACGACGCCCTCCTCGCGAAGGGCGCGCACGGTGGCGAGCGCTTCGAGCGTCGCGCCCGAGAAGTAGACGACGCCCGCCGCGAGCGCGGAGGCGTGCATCGCGAGCGCGCTCCGTTCGGCGAGCTCTCCTGCGCGCGCGACGTCTCCTGCGAGAACGGCCTCCTTGAGCTCCGCATGGATGCGCGGCGCCGTCTCGAGCCACGCCGCGTAGTACGGGCTGTGCTGCGCGGTCCGCTTCATCCCGTCGCGCGAAGACACGGACTTCGGCGCCTCGGTCGTGACGCAGACGAGGACCTTGAGGTCGAGACGATCCGGCGGCGCGACGGGGCGCGCGATGGCGCCGTCGAGCTCGACGAAGCCGCCGAAGATGCTGCGCGCGGCGCTGGCGGAGCTCCTGCGCGCGAGATCCGCGACGCGCTCGGCGCTCCAGTCGAGCCCCGCCGCGCGGACCGCGGCGAGCGCGAGCGCGGCGAAGCCAGACGCGCTCGAGGCGAGCCCGCTCGCCGTCGGGAAATCGTTCGTCGACACGACGCTCGCGCGCGACGAGATCCCCGCCGCCTCGCGGACCCGATCGAGCAGCTCGGTCACGCGAGCGAGCGCCTCGCCCGACGCGGGCGCGCCGCCGAGCACGAAGGTGTCGGCGCCGAGGGCGTCGTCGAAGGTGACGCGCGTCGTCGTCGACAGCCCCGCGAGCGTCACCGAGAGGCTCGGCACGGCCGGCACGTTGCCTTCCCCCTCGCGCTTGCCCCAGTACTTGGACAGCGCGATGTTCGGATGAGCGAGCGCCGTCGCGGTGCCGTTCACGGAGCCCCCTCCAGCATCGGCTCCGCGCGACGCGCGGGCTCCGGGGCATCGCCGAACCTCGTGAGGAAGCCGTCGAAGCCGTCGTCCTTCCACGCGGCGAGGACGCGCGCACCGATCTCGGGCCTGTCGACGAGCGCGACGACGCACCCGCCCCCGCCGGCGCCCGTGAGCTTCGCGCCGAGCGCGCCTGCGCTCCGCGCCGCGGCGCACATCTGCTCGAGCTCGGGCGTCGAGACGAAGAGCCCGGACAGGAGCATCTGGTTCAGGTCCAAGAGCTGTCCGACCGCGACCCGATCGCCCGCCTCGATCGCGAGGCGGGCGTTCTTCACGACGGTGTGGATGGCGTCGAACGTCTTCTGCGTCGTGTCCGGCCGTCGCTCCTTCAGCCGAGCGACCGCCTCGACCATCGCGCGCGTGCTCGAGGGCTGACCGCTGTTGCCGATGCAGAGATGGAAGGCGGCGGGAACGCGCACGCGCTCGATGCTCGCGCGCGTGTCGGGACCTCCACGCGAGAACAAGACACAGCCGCCGAGGGCGGCGACCGCCGCATCCACGCCCGACGGATTGCCGTGGAAGACGCGCTCCCAGACGTTCGCGCGCTCGGCGATGGTCTCGGCCGGCGCGTGCGGATCGAGCGCACGCGCGATCGCGACCCCGAGGGCCGCCGAGCAGCCGAGGCCGCCTCCTGGCGGCAGATCGGTCTCGACGTCGACGGCGACCGGATCGGCGCCGCCTCCGGCCTTCCGCGTGACGTCCAGAAGGTCACGGAACGCACGGGCGAGCGGCGCCTCGTCCTCCTCGCTCACGGCGACGGCGCGAGCGTCGGCGCCGCAGGTGCGCTCGCGGAGGCGCAGCGTGCTCCGCTGCCCGCGCTCGAGGGTCGACGCGGTGGCGCGCGCGCCGCGCTCGATGCCGACGGCGATCGCCGGCACGCCGTGGACGACCGCGTGCTCTCCGAACAGGATCACCTTGCCGTGCGCGTTGCCGACGCGAGACACCGTGTCTTCACGAGCGAGATCAAACGTCATGACGAACGCTCCCCCAACGCCGAGATGGCGCCCTCGAGCCAGCGACGGCCCACGGCGGACATCCCCGGTGCCGCCGCCGCGAGCACGGTCCGCGCCTCGTCGCACAGCTCGCGGACACGCGCCTCGACACGACTCTTCGCGCCGGTCTCCACCATCGCTCGCACGACCGCTTCGATGTCCTCCGTGGGTGCGTCGTCGCGGCCGTGTACGCGCGCGAGCAACGACGCCGCTCGCGGGTCGCTGCGCAGCTCGGCGACGAGCGCCGTTCGCTTGCCGCGCCGGATGTCGTTCCACACGGGCTTGCCCGTCGCCGACGGGTCGCCGAACACGCCGAGGAGATCGTCGCGGAGCTGGAACGCGATGCCGAGCGGACGACCGAAGCGTTCGAGCTGGGCGCACCGCGCGTCGTCCGCGCCCGCGAGCGCGGCGCCGACGAGCAGCGGCCCCGTGACGGTGTAGCTCGCGGTCTTGAGTGCGTGGATCGTCTCGACGGTCGGAGCCGCCGTGTTCCCCGCCGCCGCGTGCATCTCGGCGAGCTGGCCCGTGACGACCTCGACCTGGATGCGCGCGAACGCGCGCGCGGCCCTGAGCACGCGCTCGGGCGCGAGGTCCGTCTCCAGGAGAGCCTCCTGCGCGTAGCCCGACGCGAGATCACCCGCGAGGATCGCCGTCGCGTCGGCGAGCTCTCGCGAGCCCAGGCGCGCGCGGAGCATCGCGTGCACGGCGGGACCGCCGCGGCGGACGTCGTCGTCGTCCATCCAGTCGTCGTGGATGAGCAGATACGTCTGGAGGAGCTCCACCGCGAGCATGGCGGGTACGCACGCTTCCCAGCTCTCTCCTCCGGCGAACGCGACGTATCCCGCGGCCACGAGCGCCGCGCGCATCCGCTTGCCGCCGCGGAGCGTGAGGTCCATGACGGCGTCGGCGGCCGTGCCGACCTCGTTGCTGACACCCGCAGCGGCGACGACGCGCGGGCGCAGCCAGCTCGCCAACCGATCGTCGACGCACTTTCGCACGCTGCCGAGCAGCGACGCGAAGCTCTCGCGCTCGAGGGACCCCGCCTGCGTCATCGTGAAACCAACCATGGACTCGTGCCGAGCCATGTGCCACTGTCTACACTGCGAACGGTCGCCCTCGCGCAACGAGCGGGCTCGTAGCGACCATCAAAGGCGATGCTCGTCGGCGTAGGCGGGGTGCGCATCATCACGCGGGAACTCTTAGAGGCGAGCGCGACTGGCGTCAATCGAAGAGCTAGAAATTTTTCTGCGAGAAATCCGCAGGTTTCACACTTCTTTGAACTTTCTAATATCACGTTTATCCTAGAAAAGATGGTTTCTGGGCCCCCTGCCGTGCCTCGGCGGTGCGCCGCCCACGGCGGGTGATCGAACAGGAAAATCAAGAAATCCGGGGAGGTTCGAGATGACGACGATCGGACAGCGCAAGGCCGACCACCTCGCGCTCTGCGCGACCGACGAGGTCACCTTCCGCCAGAAGACGACCCTGTTCGAGCAGGTCCGCCTCGTCCACGACGCGCTCCCCGACCTCGACGCGGACGCGATCGACACCTCGACGACGATCCTCGGCAAGCGGCTGCGGGCTCCGATCGTCATCGCGGCGATGACCGGCGGCACCGAGGAGGCCGCACAGGTGAACCGGGAGCTGTCCTCGATCGCCGAGGAGCGCGGCTACGGCTTCGGCCTCGGGAGCCAGCGCGCGATGCACGTGCGAACGGAGACGCAGCCGACCTATGCGGTCCGGGATACGGCACCGACGACGCTCGTGCTCGGCAACATCGGCGTCGTGCAGGCGCGCTCGATGAAGACCGAAGAGGTCCTCGCCCTCGTGCGCGGCGTCGGCGCAGATGCCTTGTGCATCCATCTCAACCCCGCGATGGAGCTCGTGCAGCCCGGAGGTGATCGCGACTTCCGCGGCGGGCTCGACACGATCGCGCGGCTCGTGAGCGAGCTCCCGATCCCGGTCGTCGTCAAGGAGACCGGCTGTGGGATCTCGAGCCACGTCGGCCGGCGGCTCCGCCGGGTCGGCGTCCGCCACGTCGACGTGTCCGGCGCGGGCGGGACGTCGTGGGTCGCCGTCGAGACCAAGCGCGCCGAGGCCGCGCGGGACACGGCGGCCCGCGCGCTCGGCGAAGCGCTCTGGGACTGGGGCATCCCGACCGCGGCATCCGTCGGCGCCCTCGCGCCCCTCGGGTTCGAGACGATCATCGCGACGGGCGGAGTCGCCACCGGGCTCGACGTCGCCCGCGCCATCGCCCTCGGCGCGAGCGCGGCGGGCATCGCCCGGCCCGCCCTCAAGGCGCTCAAAGCCGGCGGCCGCGCGGGCGCCGCCGCCTTCCTGGAGAGCGTGGAGGCCGAGCTCCGTGCCGTCATGCTGCTCACGGGCAGCCCCAACCTGGCGGCCCTGAGGACGGCGCCCCGCATCCTCGGCTCCGAGCTCCGCGCCTGGATCGACAACGCCTGAGCCCGCCCCTCAGACGACCCTCGCCGCCGGGCCGGCGATTCGCTAACGTGCTCCCGCCGTGCCCACCGTACCCCCGCCGACCGAGTTCCACTGCCTCGTCGTCGAAGACTCGGCGATGATGCGCCAGCTCCTCGTCTTCGCGCTCTCCCGCGTGAAGCAGCTCAAGGTGACCGAGGCCGACGACGGCGTCGACGGGTTGAAGAAGCTCGCGTCGAACAAGTTCGACATCATCCTGACCGACATCAACATGCCGATCATGGACGGGCTCAAGCTCGTGAAGCGCGTCCGCAGCGATCCCGTCCACAAGAACGTGCCCATCGTCATCATCACGACGGAGAGCGCGGAGGAGGATCGGCAGCGCGCGCTCTCGCTCGGCGCGAACGCCTACATCACCAAGCCCATTCAGGCGCCGCAGGTGATCGCGAAGGTGCGCGAGCTGCTCGGGATCGAAGCTCCGCCGAGCTCCGTCATGCCCGCGGCGCCGCGTTCGACGAGTGAGTGAGGTGCACGTCAAGATCTGCGGGGTGACGAGCGTCGACGACGCCGTCGCCTGCGCCGACCTCGGCGCGAGCGCGATCGGCCTGAACTTCGTGCCGGCGTCGCCGCGGCGGATCACGGTCGAGCGCGCACGCGAGATCTCGCGCGCCCTGCGCGGGCGGAAGGTCCTCGTCGTCGGCGTCGTCGCCGATCTCGACGTGGACGCGATGCGCGCACTCGTCGCGGACGCGGAGCTCGGATGCCTGCAGCTCCACGGGAGTGAGCCCCCCGAGGCGCTCGCCGCCATGCTGCCGCACGCGTACAAGGCCGTCCGCGTCGCGACGGCGGCGGACGTGGAAGCCGCGCGCGCCTACGGCGGCGATTACATCCTCGTGGACGCCAAGGTCCCCGGCGCGCTCGGCGGCACGGGCGTGACGTTCGACTGGTCGCTCGTGACGGGGCTCGCCCGCGAGCGGAAGCTCACGCTGGCCGGCGGGCTCGGGCCGCACAACGTCGCGGAGGCCGTCCGAGCCGTGGAGCCGTACTGCGTCGACGTGGCGAGCGGCGTCGAGCGCGCGCCCGGGATCAAGGACCTCGACGCCGTCCGCGCTTTCATCGAGAACGCGCGCGCGGCGGTCGCCTCGAGCTGAGCTCGTCGCGCCCTGCGTCTCGGCGATCGATCGGTGCCGCCGCCTCAGGTGCCCGTGCCGAGGTCGCAGCGAGCGATGATCTCGGCGCGCATGTTCGGGACGTGCTCGATGCCGTCGAGGAGGCGATCGGCGGGGCACTCGCCCTTCGCCACGAGCTCCTCGAGGCGAGCCAGGTGCACGCGCTCGTCCTTGCCGGAGGGCGAGAGTTGCTTGCGCCGCTCGAGCCCGCCCTTGGCGATCTCGATGAGCTTCTCCGCGTACCGGTGCAGCGTCCCGGCGCGGAACCGCGCGCCCAAGCCCTTCTGCCAGACCTCCTTGCGGCAAGCCGCGACCTCGTCGTGGGTCCAATCCGCGCACAGCGCCTCGGCCTCGCGGAGCGCCTTGTCGTCGTAGAAGATGCCGGTCCAGAGCGCAGGCAGCGTGCAGGCCATGTTCGCGCCCTGCGCGTCGGCGGCGCGGACCTCGATCGTCTTCTTGAGGCGCACCTCGGGGAAGAGCGTGTTGAGGTGCGTCTGCCAATCGCTCAGCGTCGCTTTGTGGCCGGCGTAGCCGCTCTTCCAGAAGCTGCGGAAGGTCTGGCCGGTGTTCACCACCTTCTCGCCGTTCCGCTTGAACATGAACATCGGCACGTCGAGCGCCCACTCGACGTAATCGACGAACGAGGCGTTCTTCTTCCAGAGCACGGGCACGAGGCCGGAGCGATCGGGGTCCGTGTCGAGCCAGACCTTCGCGCGGTAGCTCTTTCCCCCGAACGGCGCGCCTTCGTAGAAGGGCGAGTTCGCGAACATCGCCGTCGTGAGCGGCGCCAGCTTCAGCGCGACGCGCATCTTGAGCATCGCGTCGGCCTCGGAGCTGTAGTCGTAGTTCGCCTGCACCGTCGCGGTGCGGAGCATCATGTCGAGGGCCAAGCTCCCGCGCGTCGGCAAGTACTCGCGCATGATCGCGTACCGCTGCTTGGGCACCATCGTGTACGCGTCGCGCGTCGCGAACGGGTGGAAGCCGACGCCCAGCCAGCGGACCTTCGCGCGCTCGGAGAACGGCGCGATCTCGGCGAGGTGCGCACGGAACTCGGCGCAGATCTGGTGCGCGTGGACGAGCGGCGCGCCCGAGAGCTCGAGCTGGCTGCCGGGCTCGAGCGTGACGCTCGCGCCGTCGCGGACGAGCGCGATGAGGGGACCTCCCTCGCTCTCGCGCTCGGCGGTCCAACCCTTCTGCTCGAGCTCCTCGAGCAGGGCCCTGACGCCACGCTCGCCCTCGTACTGGATCGGCGTGCCGTCCTCGTAGACGCCGAACTTCTCCATCTCCGCCCCGACCCGGAACTCCGACGCGGGCTTCATGGCGGCGTAGAAGATGGAAAGCAGATCGTCGTACGACGCGATCGGCTTGTCGCTGAGAGTCTCGGCGGTCACGGCTACAGCCATCCGTGTCTTCGATGTCGGCTGAGGGAGAGCGGTTTCGGCGAGCTCGGGTTCGTCCCGACGAGCCAGGTCGGCCCTTATAGCCCGGGAGCTGAACTCCCTTGCAGGAAAAACGACGAGCCGTGGACGAGGTCGGCCGCGGGCGCCGCAGCCGGCCACCCGCGCCGCTCGGCCCGGTGGTCGGCCCGGTGGTCGGGAGGGCTCTGCCGGAGCTCACGCCAGCGGCGGCGTCCGGATCACGGGGAGCCGGCGACGTCGACCTCGCCGCGCGGCGCCTTCCAAGTGACCACGAGGTCCTTCGCTCCCCACGCCTTCGCGAGGGCCCGGAGCTGGCGCTCGGCCTGGTGCTTCGCGGACTCGACGGCCTGCGGATCCTTGCCGGCCGCGGCGAAGGCGGCCTGCGCCTCGCGCCGCGCAGCGGCTTCGAGCCCCTCGTTGCGACGAGCGAAGAGGTCCGTCTTCCGCGAGTGCACGTACGACCGGGCCTCGTCGAAACGAGTCGAGAGGACCTCCGGCGGAGGTAGCTCGACGTACGCAACGCCCGTCTCGGGATCCGAGCGCACGTCGTTCTCGCCGAGCTTGGCGAGATCGACGCCGAGCACGACCTCTCCCGCGGCGACGAACAGCAGCGAGTCTTCCGCTTCGACGAGCCCACCCAGGCGCCTCTGGTGATCCGCGAGATCGATCACCTTCTCGACCCGGAGCACGCTCGTCTCGAGACGCGAGAGCGCACGGAGCTCCCGTACGACCGTGGCGCCCGAGTGCTCGACCCGAATCTCGGACGTCGCCGGCGGTCTTCGATCGCGCAGGTACCCGAAGCCCATCGCGGCGACGGCGACGAACGCCGCCGGCCACGCGAACCGAGCGAGAGTCGAGGTCAATGCGAGCCACGGCTTCCATCGCTCGGCGGGCTCGGCGGACATGACCTCTACGAAGGTAGCAGCGGCCGTCGGAGCGGGTCCATTCCCCCTCGAGCCACGGGCCTCGGCACGGTCGTGCTCACCCGATGCTCGACGTGTTCGCGCGTCATGGGATCATGCAGCCGTGAGCGGCCTTCAGATGATCGGCGACGACGGCGTCGAGCGTTGCGTGTTCTGCGGCGCCGAGGCCGCGGGACCGTGCGCCTCTTGCCGGCGCTCCGTCTGCGGCGACTGTTGCACGCTCACGGAAGGCGGCGCGAAGACCTGGGCGATCTGCCTGGACTGCGACCGAAAGGGTGGTCGCTCGCTCGCCGGCGCGTGGAGCGGCTTCGGGATCTGGCTCGTCGGAATCCTCGTCGCGCTCGGCGCGCTCGTCGCGCTGCTCGAGTGGCTCTGGCCCACCCGGTGAATCCTCGGCGCCTCGAGCGCGGAGCCTGCGAACCGATCGGCCTCACGCCTTCTTCTTCTTTTTCTTCTTGGCGGGCTTCTTCTTGCCGCCCTTCTTGCCGGCCTTCTTCTTCGGAGGAGGCGGCGGCTCGTCCTCCGCGTCGTCGCCCGCGCTCGTCGCCGGGGCGGAGGCGGTCGATGTGTCTTCCTTCGTCTCTTCCTTCTCGTCCTTCTTCTCGCTCTCGTCCGAGCTCTTCGCGAGCTTCTCACCGGAGGAGGAGTCGTCCTCCCAGAGGCTGATGACCTCCTTCTCCATCTCCTTCGTCTCGCCGTCGTGGTAGCCGTCGTGGATGAAGCGCACGACGCCCTCGCGATCGACGATGAAGGTCGTGGGCATCGTGCCGACCTTCCAGCGAGCGGCGAGCACGTGGCCCTCGTCCCACCCGATGGCGAACGTCGCGCCGTTCTCCTTGGCGAACTCGAGGACGCCCTTCTCCTCGTCGTCCACGGAGATGCCGATGATCTCCACCTTGTCGCCGAGGCGCTTCGAGAGCTCTTCGAGCTTCGGGAACGATTCTTTGCAGGGGGCACACCAGGTCGCCCAGAAGTCGACGATGACGGGCTTGCCCCGTGCGGACGCGAGCGAGAAGGTCCCCTTCCCGTTGAGGGTCTGGATCGTCAGATCCGGCGCCTTCTTGCCAATCTCGGCGGGCCCACCGCCCTCACCCGATTCGTCGGACGCGCTCTTGGCTCCTTTCGCCGCCCCTCCGCAGCCGGCGGTGAGCGCAAGTAGCGACAACGTCAAAGGAAGCGCGAACCGGCGTAGAAGCGTCGTCATGTGGAGACCTCGTACTCAGGAGACGCTGCTCTCCGCGTGCTCGCAAGATCCAAGCGCGCCCATTTTCGGGTAGGAGCAGGTGGGCACCGACCTGCGCCAGGCCGGACGAGCGTCACTCTTGGAGGCAGACCAGCCCGAGCGGCTGGTCGCAGGGCGTGGGCACATTACCCCAACCCACACGGTCGACGCCCCAACCTCCGGTGCCGTTCCCCGTGGTCGTCGTCCAGCTCGCGCAGGTGCTCTCGGAAGTCCCTGGCGTGAAGGGGGCTGGCGCGCCCCTCCAATAGTCTCTCGAGCTATCGAATCGCGTCAGCCCATCGGCCGAGTAGAGGATGGGCAGATCGTACTGTGGCTTCGTCAGGAACGCCTCCGCGGTCTCCGCGAGGGCCAAGCCGTCCGCGCGCACCCACGGAAGGCCTGCCGTCGAGAAGCGTGACGCGGCCGTCGCCCCGTCGGCGGCGAGCAGGGCGCGGAAGGTCCCCGTCCGACCGGCGGCCGTGGCCTCCGCCTGGCAGAGTGCATCCGCAGCCGCGAGCCCTCCACCAGGCGTGAAGTCCCCCTTCGTGACGAACGCGAGCCGCCCTTGCGTCTGGGGCGGGGCAGGGAGGGCAAACGTCTTGCCCACGCCCAAGCAGGCCAGCCACTGAGGATCCGCGCACCGCACGCCAGTTCCACCGGAGAATGCGATGGAGCTGCCGAAGCTCCCTCCCGAGGCATCTCCGGTCGTCGACGTCCAGTCATCGCATGTGCGGCCGATCGCTTTCCGCCCCATCACGTTCGAGCCGGTGAAGTGGTGCCCGAACGCGAAAGCCTCTACGTTGCGCGCGGTCCGCACGAGCGGATAGATGATCCGACCCTCCGCGATGTCCTCGGGCCGGTCGGCGAACGGCTTTCCGTCGGGCCGAACCCATCCGCGCGAGCCGGCGATGCGATCGATCGCGTCGACGGTGCTCGTCGACAGGTACGCGACGTACGTGCCCGGCAGCCCCGCGTCCGCCGCTTCCTCGTTGCAGATCGCGTCGCCTGCACCGAGACCGCCGAAGTCCCCACGAACCGTGCGAGAAGTCGCGAAGGCGATGTTCGCGCCCTCGCGCACGTCGGGCCCTGCATCCCCCGGCTCGGCGTCCTCGTTCGCGTCCGCGGCGCTCGCGTCCACCACGTCCGGCCCTGCATCCACGACGCGTGCGGCGTCTCGCCCGCCGCCATCGCCGACGACGCTTCCGTCGGCCCCTTCATCGGCTCCTCCGCCTCCGGTCGTCGCGTCGTCGTCGCCGCAGCCTGCGGCGACGAGCATGGGCAGGAGCACGCCGACCAGCGTGCCGACGCCTCCGACATGGACGTATCGCTTGGTGGTTCGCGAACGACCTCGGTGCATGTGGCGAAGATAGCCGCAGCTCCAGACTCGCCACGCTCATGATTACCTGAGCGATCTCGAAGGATCGCCTCGTACGCGACATCGTGACACATCCCATGCCGGCGCCTGCGCGCGGTCCATCGACCAATGGCTTTCGCAAGGAAATTCCGCGTAGGCGCTGAAAACGCCTAAATCGTTTCCTCCACGACCACCATCGGGTAGAGTGCGTGGCCCACGATGGCGCGGACGCGGAAAGGGAAGTCCGACGTGGCGCGACTGGGGTGGAGATGACCACGACTGCCGATCCCTTCGAAAGCGAGCTCGGAGCGACCATTCTCGACCACGTCGCCGACGTGCTCATGGTGGTGGCGGACATAACGCTCGGCGACTTCTCGCGACGGCTCAAGACCGACCTACCGCCGGATCACCCGCTCTCGACGCTCTACGCCGGCGTCAACGAGATGATGGAGTCGCTCTCGCGAGCCCGGGCGCAGAGCCTCGCCTACGAGAAGGAGCTCGAGGAGAAGATCGCGACCATCGAGCTCCAGCGCGCCGCGATACAGGAGCTCGCCACGCCGATCATCGAGGTCTGGGAGGGTATCCTCTGCCTCCCCGTCGTCGGAGTGCTCGACACGACCCGAAGCGCCACGATGACGGAGCTCCTCTTGAACACGATCGTCGCCAAGAGGGCATCGTGCGCGGTCATCGACATCACCGGCATCCAGGTGATGGACACCGCCACGGCCGATCACTTCCTCCGCATGGCGCGAGCGGTCCGCCTCGTCGGCGCGGATTGCCTGCTCACGGGCGTGAACCCGGCAATCGCGCAGACGATGGTGCACATGGGGGTCGACCTCAACGACATCGTGACCTACCGCTCGCTCCAGACCGCGCTCGTCCAGTACATCACGCGCAACGCACGCAAGGCCGTCCAAGAGAGGATGGGGAGGCGGCGGCGCTCCGCGGCGGACGACGAGTAGTCGGCGCACCGTTCGTGCGCTCGCGCCAGCACCAGTAGACCGGCGGCCGGCACCGTCTGCTCGGGCTCGACCGTCGTGCGGCGCGGCCCGGTGTACTTCGTGCCAGATCCGTCGTAAGCATCCTCCGATGGGGATCCGCTGCTCGGTCTGCGGGAAGGAGCACGTAGACACTCTTCCGGACCTCGGTCTCTACGCGCCCGACCCCTACCTCGCCGTCCCGCCCGAGGAGCGAGACGAACGGACGACCTTCACGGAAGACCTGTGCACGGTGCGCGACGAAGACGGCACGCACTACTTCGTCCGCGGCGTCATCTACATCCCCATCATCGGACAGCGGAAGCGGTTCGGTATCGGCGCCTGGGTGTCGCAGTCGCGTGAGAACTTCGATCGCTACTACTCGCGGACGCGGCGCAGCCCGCCGACCTACGGCTGGCTCGTGAACCGCATCCCGCACTACGCCGAGAGCACGCTCCTCTTGAAGGCGCGCCTCGTCCACCAGGGCAAGAACCTGCGGCCGTGGATCGAGCTCGAGCCCACGGACCACCCGCTCGCGGTCGACCAGCGAACGGGGATCACGCTCGCGCGCGCCTGGCAGATCGTGCATCGGTACCTGCCGAACTGACGGCGCGCGGACGCATCGTCGAGCCCGTAGCCCTGCGTCGGGAAGATCCCGACGGCGCCGCCGTACCACGGCTGCAAAGGGACTCGACCATGAACCGCTCGCTCACTCTGCCGATCTTCGCTGCGTCGCTCTCGATCCTCGGTGCTTGCATGGCGGGAGACGCCGGCGAGGAGGTCGGCTCCGGAGAGGGCGACATCAAGATTCGGCCCACGGACTCCGAGCTGCTCGGAGCGCTGCTCTTGAGCCGTGCCTCGGGCGTCGACACGGCGCTCCCCGGCGAGCGGGGCAACTTCGCAGGCATCACGCTCGAAGTGGGAGCGCCCGCCCGCATGAATCCTGCGTCCGGATGCGTGAAGTTCACTTCGAACGCCTTCTCGCTGCCGACCGAGGCCTGCGGCGTGGCGGTCGAGAGGAGCAGGACGACGGAGGTGAAGCTCGCCGCCGTCAAAGTGACGTACGACGCCATCTCGGACGACGGCCGCCTGCGCACCGACTTCGGCCCGCACGCGAGCCTCGTCGTCTCGCAGGCGCAGCAGGGCGGGCTGGTCGTGGTGAGCGACGGGCAGCGCATCGGGTTCAGGACGACCCCTGCGCCGCCGGAATGGGTCTCGCTGCTCGCGGGCGAGTACACGTTCAGCTTCGGGCCCAAGGTCCTCGAGCCGCGCACGGTCACGCTCGCGCCCGACTCCAAGACCGAGATCGATCTCACACCGGCGACCGACGTCCGCGCGACGATCGCGATCGCGTGGCCGAAGCGCGAGAACCCGGACGCGAAGCACGTGAGCTATCCGCATTGCGCGATGAACCACGCCTACCTCGTGCATCGCTCCACCAACCGGACCGGCGACGGGTCGCCGCCGCTCCAGGGCAACGAGGGCGTCGTCTCCTTCCAGCGGCTCGACCTCGGCTCATCGGCCACCTTCAAGGTCTTCCCGTTCACCGCGGCCGAGGCGCCTCACCACTACGAGGTCGTCGTCAACAACGTCATCGTGCGGGTCGAGGCGCAACCCGGTCAGACGGTGACGGTCCCGGTCGAGCGGCTCGACATCGACGACGTCGAGGTCGTGACCGAGGCGGGCGAGAGGCGCTTCGTCAAAGGCACCTACCAGGTCTTTCGGCAGGAGGGGTCGAGCTGGCGGCTCATCAGCCTGTGGGACCGGCGCACGAACTGCAGCAACGTGGCCAGCATGCTCAACACGTTCCCGACGGGCACCGGGCTCGACGTGCCGGCCGGCACGTACAAGGTCGTCATCAAGTACACGACCGCCGAAGGCGCACGGTCGCAAGAGCACGTCGTCACGGTGCCCTGAGCGGGCGCCGAGCGGGAGTCGCTGAGCAGGAGTCGGCAGGATGCCGGGCAGCTCGGCTCGGGGGTCCGGCTCCCCTCACCTCACGCGCTTGGCCTCGGCGAGCACCTCGGTCGCGTGCACGCCGGGGTCGACCTCCGCCCAGATGCGAGCGACGCGGCCTTCGCGATCGATCAGGAAGGTGACCCGCTCGTATCCGAAGAGGTTCTTGCGCACGCCGTAGGACGTGGCGACGGAGCCGTTCGTGTCCGCGACGAGCGGAAACGGGAGCTTGTGCTTCTCCTGGAACTTGCGGTGCTCCTCCGCCGAGTCCGAGGAGACGCCGAACACGACGACGTCCGCGGCCTTGTAGCGCTTCCAGGCGTCACGGAACCCGCACGCCTCCGTGGTGCAGCCCGGCGTCCCGTCGGCCGGATAGAAGTAGACGACGGCCAGCTTCCCTCGGACGTCGGACAGCTTCACGTCGTTGCCTTCGAGGTCGCGGCCCTCGAGATCCGGAGCGCGCGAGCCGATCGGCAACAGGCCCACGCCGCCGTCCGGCCGCTTGACCGGCCCGCTGCAGCCGACGGCGCCCGCGAGGGCCAGCCCCAGGATGACCGCACGTGCACCTGCTCGCATGACACGAGGAGGATACCAGGAGCCGACGTCCCGCGGACGGCACAGCGCACTCGCGCCGCACCTCGTCTCGTGCTAGGAGCGGCCGCCCCCATGAGCGCACGTCACCGACTCCTCGACAGCCCCGACCTCGGCCGCCGCGTTCACATGTGGACCTACGGCGAGATCGGCATGCCCCTCGTCGTCTTCCCGTCGAACGCCGGCGTGGCCCACGAGTGGGAGCGAGGCGGGATGATCGACGCGCTCGCTCCCCTGCTCGCGGCGGGACGCATCAAGATCTACTGCCCCGAGACCAACGTCTCGCGGAGCTTCTCCGGTGAGGGCAACGTCCACCAGCGCATGGCGCATCACCGCGCCTACGAGCGCTTCGTCCTGAACACGCTCGTGCCCTTCATCCGCGAGGACTGCCGGATGCCGCGCGTCCGCATGGTCGCGACGGGCTGCAGCGTCGGTGCCCTCTACTCGGCCCTCTTCGCCTTGAAGCACCCGGAGATCTTCAAGCAGGCCCTCTGCCTCTCCGGGCGGTACCGCACGAGCTGGTTCTTCGACGGACAGAGCAACGAGGACCTCTACTTCAACGATCCGTTCGCGTTCCTCCCGAACCTGCACGGCCCGGGCCTCGAGCGCATCCGCCAGCTCACGCACCTCACGGTCGTCGTCGGGCGCGGCGCCCACGAGGAGGGCTGCATCCGCGAGACGGCCGAGTTCGGCGCGCTCTTGAAGCGGAAGGGCATCCCGCACCACCTCGCGTTCTGGGGCAAGGACAGCAGCCACACGTACCCGTGGTGGCAGAAGCAGGCGCGGCATTACCTCTCCCAGATGTTCTGATCTCCGGAGAGGCTCGCCGCGCCTGCGGCCGCTCACTACCAGAGGCCCTTCGCCTTCTCCACGAGCGAGCGGAGCTCGATGCGGTCGGGGTCGTCTCCCGCCGTCGCGTTGACGATGGCGAGGATGTCGTCGAAGCGCGCGCCTTGGCTGTGCTTCGAGCGCCGCAGGATCTCGGCGAACTCGACGACGCCCGCCGCGAAGCGCAGATCCGACGGCGCGGCCTCGAAGCTCGGCGCGAGCGCGCCCACGGTGAGGGAGCGTTCGAGCTCCGTGGCCTGATCGCCCTCCGGCTGCTTGTAACGAAGCCGCACCTTCGCGAGGGCACCGTCCTTCAGGCTCCCCGACTTGGCCGCTTCGGTCAGCTCCACCTCGTAGAACGCGGTGACGGAGTGGCCCGCGCCGATCTCGCCCGAGTCCTTCTGGTCGTTCCGGAAGTCCTCGTTCGACATCACGCGGTTCTCGTAGCCGATGAGCCGGTAGCGCACGGCGGCGTCCGGATTGAACTCGACCTGCACCTTCACGTCCTTGGCGATCACCTGGAGCGTCGACACCAGCTTCTCGCCGAGCACGCGGTTCGCCTCGCCCGGGCCGTCGATGAACGCGTAGTTCCCGTTCCCGTGGTCGGCGAGCTTCTCCATGATGCTGTCGTTGTAGTTGCCCTGCCCGAACCCCAAGGTCGTGAGCGTGACACCGGTGTCGCGCGCTTGCTCGATGATCCTCACGAGCTCGTCGCCCGTGGCGCCGACGTTGAAGTCGCCGTCCGTGCAGAGCACGACGCGATTGATCGAGTCCTGCGTCTTGGCCTTGCTCGCGAGCTCGTAAGCCTTGCGAATGCCGCCCTCCCCGTTCGTGCCTCCGCCGGCCATGAGCGAGTCGATCGCGTCGAGGATCATCGACTTGTTCGTCACCGGCGTCGGCTCGAGGACGACACGATCCGAGCCCGCGTACGTGACGATCCCGAGCGTGTCCGACGGCTCGAGCCGCTTCACGAGCTGCTTGAGCGTGTACTGGACGAGCGGCAGCTTGTTCGTCATCGACATCGATCCCGAGACGTCGACGAGGAAGACGAGGTTCGCCCGCTGACGCTGCTCGGCCGGGATGACCTTTCCTTGGAGGCCGATGCGGACGAGGTGGAGCCCCTCCCCGAAGTGCGACGGCGCCCCGTCGACCGTGACCGAGAAGGGATGCTCACCGCTCGGCTGCGGGTAGGAGTAGCGGAAGTAGTTCACGTACTCCTCGGGCCGGACCCCGTTCTGGTTCGGCAGGCGGCCTTGGAGCACGTCGCGTCGCATCAGCGAATAGCTCGCGGTGTCGACGTCGACCCCGAACGTCGAGACCGGCTGCTTGGCGGTCTCGATGAAGTCGTTCTCCGCCAGGGCGTCGTAGGTCTCGCCCGGCAGGCCCGCCCCCCTCTCGGCCGCGGGCGCGCCGACGGAGGTGCGCGGATCCCCATGGACGTGCTCGGAGCTCGGCTCGGCCGTGCCGCATGCGGCGAGCGTGAGAGCGACGGACAAGTTGAAGATGTGAAGCGCGCGAGTCGAAGTCATGTCCGCCGCTCGAGCAACCGTCGTGCCCCCGGGCGGATCCGCGCGCCCGCACGCCTTTTCGAGGCTTCACGGCCGGCGAGACACGCGGAGGCATGACGTCGGGGTCATGTGTGCCAGCCTCGCAGGCGCTGCCGGCAATCGCCGCCTCACGCCCGGGCGACGTTGCGCGGGACCGAGGCCTTCGCGGTCTTCTTCCGATCGAAGATGCGCACACGTCGCATCAAGAGGTCGAGCAGGTAAACCGCCAGGGCCGCACCGATGAAGCGGGGCCAGAGGTCCTCGTGGTACTTGATCGACTCGCCGGCAGGGTCGAAGACCTCCTTCGGCGACGGATCGACACGCCCGCCCGTGACGAGCGCCGTGCGCGAGAGGGTGACGAGATCGGGAGCGAGGGCGAGGTACTCGCGCGGATACGGGTTCGTCACGTGCCCGAAGCTCTCGGCGACCTGGACGCTCTTCTGCCCGCCCTTGCCGTCGTCGACGGTCTTCTCGAGGCTCGCGTGCAGGAGGAACGAGCCGTAGCGCTCGAGCGGGAAGTCCGCTTCGTAGCGGCCCGGAGCCGTCTGCCTCATCGGGACCTTCCGCGTCTCGCCGTTGGGCTGCGGGCCCGTGACGGTGAGCTTCGCGTCGAGCCCGTTCTGGAAGCGGTCGTCGCCGCCGATCGCGTCGATCGACGCCTTCACGTGACCCGTCGCCGGATCGATGGAGCACGCCATGTCGTACTGCTGGCGCTTCTTCTGGCGCATGTGCTCGCGGACGAGCTGCCCCCAGAACTGGCCGTAACCCGGCCAGCGCAGCCACTCCACCGCCCAGAGATTCTTCACGTCGCTCGTCCACGCGAGCGACCAGCCGAGGCCGACGTGCCACCGCGCCAGGATCGGCTCGCCGATCTCGCTCTGGAGGATCTCCTGCGCGGGCGGCGGCTTCATCTTCGTCGCGACGTAACCGTGGAGGAACGGCGCGGACGACATGTCGACGCCGCGGAGGAAGTCGGCCGGCGAGACGACCCTCGGCTGGAAGTACTCCTCGACCGCGGCGCTGCGGCTCACCATCTCGGTCTCGCGCGTGAAGACGCGGGGGAGCTGCTGCGGGTCCATCACCTTGTAGAGGCGGCCGCCGCCGAGGTCGGCGATCATCTTCAAGAGCCCCTCGTCGATGCCCGAGCCGAGCCCGACGGCCGTGACCGTGATCGCCTCGGCGGCCATCGCCTGCACGAGGTCGCGGATGCCGTTGTGCGGCGCCTGACCGTCGGTGAGGAGGATGACGTGCTTGCGCCGCGCGCGCGTCGCGGTGAGCGACTGGTAAGCGGCGTCGAGCGCGCTGAAGATCTCCGTGCCGCCTCCCGCCTGGATGCGCGCGATGTCGTTCTGGATGCGCGCGCGATGCTTCGCCGCCGTCATGCGGACGACGCGCGTCGGCGCGGAGTCGAAGGCGATGACCTCGATGAGATCGTCGGACGCGAGCGTGTCCGCCGTCGCCTTCGCCGCGGCCTTGGCCATCTCGATGGGCAGGCCGCTCATCGATCCGGAGCGGTCGAGGACCAGGACCATCGCGACCTGCGGCTCGTCGCGCTTCTTCTCCGAGTCCATGCGCACGGGCAAAATCCGCTCGATCGTCGTGTGGTGCCACCCGCCGAGGCCGTAGCCCGACTCGCCGCCCGCGAAGAGGAAGCCGCCGCCGAGATCGCGCACGTAGCTCTCGATCGCGTCCTGCTGCGTGAGCGACACCGCCTCGGCCGGCATGTCCGAGAGGATCACGAAGTCGTAGCGCTCGAGCTCGCGGATCGACGACGGGATCTCGCGCGGCGAGCGCACGTCGACGTCGAACTCCTGGGCCGAGAGCGCCGACGCGAGGTAGCTCGCGCGCGCCGGGTTGCCCTCCGCGTAGAGGACGGACGGGCGCCCGGGGACCGCGACCGAGACGGCGAAGCGGTTGTTCTCCTTGAAGCGGTCCTCGGGGATGTCGGTGAGCTCGAGCGCGTACGTCACCTCGCCGGCGACACGGACGACGCTCTTGAAGGTGACCTCGTTGTCGCCCGGCTTGAGATCGATCTCCTTGATGCCGTCGAGGCCGTTGATCGCCTCGCCCTGCTTCAAGGTCGCGCGGATCTTCTGCGGCCGCGACGAGAAGATGCTCGCGCGCAGGTTGAACGGCTCGCCCACGCGTACCTTGTCCGGCAGGCGCAGATCGCGGAGCGCCACCTCGCCCGGCACCGGACGGCGGTACGGGACGGTGAAGACCTTGACGCCGAACTGCCGGGCGCGGTTCGCCTCCGCGAGGACGTCGCCGTCGGTCTGGACGCCGTCCGAGAAGATGACGGCGCGGCGCAGATAGCCCGACGGGTAGAGGCCGTACGCGAGCTGCATGGCGCTCGCGATGTCCGTCGCCGCACCGAGCCCGGTGCGGGTCTTTGCGGGCGGTGCCTCCTTCCCAGCCGTGGGCTGTCCCGACGGCGGCGGGATGTCGTGCCGCTCGAGCTTCGGAGCTTCCTTGGCGTCGTCATCCATCGCCACGACGCGCGGGCGCTTCGCGAAGGTGACGATGCGGACGATCGCGTCCTTGGGTTTGTCCTTCAGCGCCTTCGTGATCTCCTCCCGCGCGTCCTCGATCGCCGCGTCGGGCACGGACTCGGAGACGTCGACGAGGAAGACCGTCGCGATCTTCTCGGTCGTCGCCGTGCGTGCGAGCCGCGAGAGGCCGAGCGCGAGCAGCGCGACGAACGCGATGCGGAGGACGACGGAGAGGATGCGCTGCGGGACCGGCAGATCCGCGAGGCTCCGGCCGATCATCCAAAGGAAGAACGGCGAGAGCAGCGCGACGCCGAGCATCTTCGGCGAGAGCAGCTCGTAGTCGGTGCCGTGGCGTACGAAGGTGATCGTCGTCTCCGACGAGCTCAGGACCGCGCGCCAGTAGATCCACACGCCGACGAGCCCGACGACGCCGCCCGCGACGGCAAACGCGATGCGCGCCGCCTGGACGTCGCGCTTCGTGCGGATCTGGACGACGAGATCGTAGAGCGAGCGGAAAACGACCACCGCGCAGGCGACCGCGATGGCGCCCATCAGGAGGAGGTCCGCCTTCTGCGTGGCGAAGGCCCAGACCACGCCCTTCGTCAGCCTGTTCGCGACGAACAGGCCGATCGCGACCAGAGCGGCGACGCCGCCCAGGATGCCGAGCCGCCGCGTCATACCGTGATCCTCCGGTGGTACGTGACCCACTCGATCGCGGTGAGGACGATGGCCGCGATGAGGAGGTAGATCCAGATTTCACGTCGCACGCCGATCTGGAAGCCCACGAGCGTGCCGGCCTTCTTGCCGTCGACGACGAGCTCCTTCGCGGGCTCGATCGCGCTCTCCTCGGCGTCGAGGAGGTTCGCGGCGAACGCGGTCACCGTCGGCGGCGGCCCGCCCGCGCCCGCGTTCTCCTTCGCGGACGGCTCGGGGAGGTCGCGGCCGTCGGCCCCTCCGCCGAGCGCGGCGGTCTCCGACGGATCGACGCCCTCCGCGCCCACGAGCTCGTAGAAGCCTGCGTGCTCACCGAGGTAGACGGCGCGCCCCTCGTGGACGGGGACGAGCAGCTCTTCGCCGCTCGGCACCTTGAGCCGCGCCTGCCCCGTGTGGGTCACGACGGGGATGCGCCACACGTCGCCCGTGCGGAAGCTCGAGATGTACTGCGCGTCCTCGTCGGTGAAGAAGTTGATGACGTTGAGCAGGAGGAGCGGCCACGCGACGCGGAGCGGCAGATCGCTCTCGCGCGGGTCGAAGCCCATCGCGACGAACTTGTAGCCGCCGCGCTGCCCGGTCACGAGGAGCGGACCTTCGAAGCTCGCGCCGACGACCTTGTCTCCGGGCTGCGGGACGAGCTTGCGCGCGTGCGCGATGTTCACGTCGTCGAGCGCGGTCCAGCGGACGATGGGGTGCTTGCGCTCGATGCGGTCGAAGCCGGGGTTCTGCATCTCGCCCTCGACCTTCACCGGAGAGCCCGGCCCGCGCGGGTCGAGGTAGATGGCGTGCGCGCGCGGCGGGTCGGCGGGCGTCGCGGCGTCGAAGATGACGACGTCGTAGCGCGCCCCGCCGGGCGCGATCTTCTCCGCGTACTCCTTCGGAGAGACGAGCTGCACGTCGAGGTACTCGTCGAGCAGGAGCGCCGCCTCGAGGTACGTGTTGCCGGTCGTGACGACGAGCACCTTCGCGCGGCGCCGCTCGGGCAAGAGCGCGTACGCGGCGTTGTCCGCCGGCAGCTCGTCGACGCTGTTCGGCAGCGGAGAGATGAGGGCCTTGAGCGCCCTGCTCGCGCCGGACAAGTTCGGGTAGAACCGCGGCAGCCGCTCTCCGGGCTTGAGCCGGAGCTTCGTGAGGTCGACGAGCTGCCCGTTGTCGTTCGGGTCCCCGGGCTTCGGATCGGCGAAGAGGGACAGCTCGATGTCCTCCGTCTCGGGCCCGGTGTTGGTGACCTCCAGCATCACCTCGTAGCGACTCTTGTCGAGCGGGTAACGCCGGACGGAGAAGGCGGTGATACCGACGTTGCGGACGCCGCGCCCGATCGGCAGGTACGTGAGCTTGATGTCGTCGCCGAGGTGGACCTTCCCCGACGCGTCGACCGCCTCCCCGAGCCGCCCGTCGGACACGACGACGATCTCGGGGTTCTCGAGCCCACGCAGCGAGTCGATCGCGAACCGGAGCGCGCGCGGGAAATCGGCACGCGCGTCCGTCGGCTTGATCAGGTCGAGCGCGCGTTCGAGCTCGGAGGTGTCCGAGCTCGCCGGCCCGAGCGGAGTGACCGCCGCATCCATCTGCGCGATGAGCATGCGGTCGGACCCGCCGAGCCCGCGGATGACCTTCTTCACCTCCTCTTTGGCCGCCTCGAGCCGATTCTTGGCCGGCGGCACGTCGGTCGCCTGCATCGACGCGCTCGCGTCGACGAGGACGACGAGGTTCCTCCCCTTGATCAGCGTCGCCGCCGCCCGCGGATCCCCGAGCGCGAATGCGAGCAGCGCGATGAGCGCGAGCTGCACGAGGAGCGAGAGGAGCCTCTTGAGCCGCGAGAAGAGGCTGGTCGCCTCCTTGTCGCGCAAAATCCTCTCCCACAGCTTCGCGAACGGCACCGCGACGGTCCGCCGCCGCAGCTTGAGGATGTAGAGCGCCGTGGCGAAGGCAGCCGCCACGCCGAAGACGGCGGCAATCTGAGCGAGGGAAAGGCCGGCGAGGATCACGCCCGCACCTCCAGCCTCATCGGAGAAACCCTCCGCGCCGGAACACCCGCAGGATGAGCTCGTCGAACGGCACGCTCACGTCGGCCTGGATGTACGGGACCTGCTTCGACGTGCAGAAGCGTTCCACGTCCTCCAAGTACTTCGCGTACGCCTCGGCGAAGCGCTCGAGGACCTTCGCCGTCACCGTCACCTCACGCTCGTCGCCCGTCTCGCAGTCGTAGAGCAGGACGTCGCCCGAGAGCTTCGGCCTCGCCTCCTCTCGATCGATCACGTGCACGACGAACGGATCGAACTTGTTGTACCGGAGCACGTTGATGCCCCGCTCGAAGCCGTTCGGGTCGTACAGATCGCTCGCGAGGACGACCAGGCCACGGCGCTTGTGCTGCGCCACGAACGTCTTCAGCGCGTCGCCGAGGTCCGTCTGCCCCTCGGGCTGGAGCTCGCGCAAGAAGCGGAGCACCTTGAAGATGCGCGCCTTGCCGCGTGTCGAAGGCATGCGATCGAGCACGCGATCGGTCGTCGACACGATGCTCACGCGATCGAGGTTCGCGAGGCCCACGTAGGCGAGCGCCGCCACGACGCGCTTCGCGTACCGGAGCTTCTTGCCGTCGCCGAAGCCCATCGACGAGCTCGTGTCGACGATGAAGTAGATCGCGAGATCCTCCTCTTCCTCGTAGAGCCGGACGAGCAGGCGATCGAGGCGCTGGAAGACGTTCCAGTCCAGGTAGCGGAAGTCGTCACCCGGCTGGTAGTCGCGGTGGTCGGCGAACTCGACGCCCGACCCGCTCTTCTTCGTCCGCCGCTCGGCGCGCATGCGTCCGGCGAACACGCGCTTCGAGACGAGCGCGAGGTAGTCGAGCTTGCGCTGGAAGTCGTCGTCGAACAGGTCGTCGTCCGACGCCTTCGTCAGCGCAGGCCCTTTCCGCCCGAAGACCGCGTCAAGGAACCCCACGCACGCCCCTCGTCTCGCTCCGGCCGATCACGACACCGCGGCTCACGATACCGCCTGCGCCTCCGAGCGGCCCGCGCCCGTCTTCGTCTCCGGCAGCGTCTTCAAGATCGCCTCGATGACCTGGTCGGTCTTCACGCCCTCGGCCTCGCCCTCGAAGTTGAGGAGCGTCCGGTGCCGCAGCGCCGGGAGGGCGACGGCGCGGACGTCGTCGATGCTCGCGGCGAAGCGGCCTTCGAACAGCGCGCGGATCTTCGCCGCGAGGAGCACCGCCTGGGCGCCGCGCGGCGACGCGCCGAAGCGGACGAAGCGCTTGCACACGTCGGGCGCGTCCGGGCCGTCCGGGTGCGTCGCCTGCACGACGCGGATCGCGTAGTCCTGCACGTGCCTCGCGACCGGGACGCGACGCACGAGGCTCTGCATGCGGAGGATGTCCTCACGGGCGAGGACGGGAGAGCGCTCCTCGGGCGCCTCGCCCGTCGTCCGATCGAGGATCGCGTGCAGCTCCTCTCGGCTCGGGAACGGCACGTGGAGCTTCATGAAGAAGCGATCGAGCTGCGCCTCCGGGAGCGGATACGTGCCCTCGGACTCGAGCGGGTTCTGCGTCGCGAGGACGACGAAGGGCTCCTCGAGGACGTGCGTGTGCTTGCCGACCGACACGCGGTGCTCCTGCATCGCCTCGAGCAGCGCCGACTGCGTCTTCGGCGTCGCGCGGTTGATCTCGTCGGCGAGGACGATGTTCGCGAAGATGGGGCCCTTGCGGAACTCGAACACGCGACCGCCCCCCTGCGTCTCGTCGATGATGGTCGTCCCGAGGATGTCGGCGGGCATCAGGTCCGGCGTGAACTGGATCCTGGAGAACGCCAGGCTGAGCGCCTGCGCGAGCGTCCGCACGAGCGAGGTCTTGCCGAGGCCCGGGACGCCTTCGAGCAGCGCGTGGCCGCCCGCGAGGAGGCACATGAGGACGCCGTCGATCACGTCCTCGTTGCCGACGATCGTCTTGGCGATCTCGCTCTTCAGCGTCGCGATCGACGAACGAAAGCTCTCCACCTCGGCGCGCACTGCGCCTGCGTCAACGGTATCGGCCATTTCCTTCGTGCTCCAAGGTCGCTGTGGAATTCTCGTGTCGAGCGGGTACGGCGCGTGACGTCGTCGCCCTCAGGGATTCTCGGGCGGCGCGGGCGCTTCCGCTCCGCCGCCGCTCGGATCGCGCGGGCGGATGAGCTGGAAGTAGCGCCGCACGTAGAAGCGGTAGCCGCCGGGGATCTCGTCCGTGTTCAGAGCCTCCTCGGCGACGGTATGGTACTCGCGGTAGACACGCGTGTAGCCCTTCGAGGCGAAGCCGCGCTCGGCGGCGCCGAGGATGACCTCGCTGCGTGAGCCGCCTTGACCGGTGTCGGCTCCCTGGACCTGCGTGTCCTGCGTTCCGACCTTCGGGTTCGTCGCGGTCTTCCCCTGGACGTTCGGATCGTGACCCGTGCCCCAGCCCGGGCCTTGGTTGCCGTTCTGTCCTCCGTTGCCGCCCTGGCCCTGACCGCCCTGCCCGCGGCCCTTCGTGATCATGAGGAGCTTTTCGCCGTTCGGCCCGAGGATCCAGGTCTCGCCGCCGCCGCCGCCCTGGCCTTGACCCTGGCCCTGACCGCCTTGGCCTTGCTGCCCGCCCTGGCCGTTGCCGGCCTGCTGGCCCTGACCTTCCTGGCCCTGGCCCTGGCCCTCTCGACCCTGGCCGTCCTGACCGCCCTGCCCGGACTGCCCCTGACCACGCGCACGCTGCTGGAACACGCGGAGGCGCTGCATCTGCCCGGAGCCACCCTGCGCCTGACGTCGGAGCATCTCACGGAGCTCCTGGAGCTTCTGGCGCAGCTGCTCCTTCTCCTCCTGCGACATCTCCTGCCGCGCCATGCGGTTGATGTCCTGCGCGGCGTTGTCGAGATCGTCCGCCGACAGACCGAGGTCTCGCATGAGGTCCTCGGCGGCCTTCTGCAGCTCGCGATCGAGCCGATCGAGCTCGCGCTGCGCCTTCTGTTGCTGCTCGCGCTCGCGATCGAGGCGTTCGAGCTCGCGCTCCTTCTTCTGGAGCAAGCTCTTCTCCTGCTCGCTCGCGCCGGCGTCGCCCATCTTCTGGCGCTGCTTGAGGAGGTCCTGCTTGAGCTCCTCGCGGCGAGCCTCGATGGCCTCCATGCGCTTCTTCTGATCCTCGCTCGCCCTCTTGAGCGCTTCGCGGAGCTTCTCGAGCTGCTGCTTGTCGATCCCGCCGCGCTGCTGCGCCTCACGGAGCTTCTTGGCGAGATCTCGGAGCGCCTTCTCGGCCGCCTCGAGGTTCTTGTCCGAGAGCGCCTCGCCGGTGGGCTTCGAGAGCTCGCTCTTCTTGAGCTCCTCGCCCATCTTCTTCAGCGCCTCTTCGAGCGCCTTCGCGTCCGCCTCGCGTCCCTCGAGGAGCCGGTCCTCGAGCTGCTGCATCCGGCGGAACGCCTCGGTCCGATCCAGCCGCCTGTTCGCGAGGTCCTCGACGAGCTGATTGAACTCGTGCGTGGCCGCCTTGGCCTCGTCGGTCTGGAGCCGCTGATCGATCTCGCGGAGGAACTCGCGCACCGCGTCGAGATCGTCCTGGGTCACCTCGACGGCGTCGATCGTCTTCGCGCTCGCGATCGGCTCGTGCTTCCGTACCTCGAAGAGCGCCACACCGGCGATGACGAGCGCCATCACCGCGAGGAAGGGCCACTCCCTTGGAGACTCCATCGGGACGGCCTTCTTCGGATCGACACGCGAGGCGTGCGCGAGCGCGTCTTCGATCGCCGCCATCATGAACGGCGTGCGCTCTTCGCGCCCGAGCTCTCCGAAAGAGAGCGCGCTCGACAGCCGGTCGGCGAGGCCGTGGTAACGATCGAGCGCCACCGCGCCCGCCCTGCGAGGCAGACGGCGCATGTAGGCCACGACTGCGACGACGAGGACCTGGATCCCAGCGACGGCGATGGCGATCCGGCACGCGCGCTCGCCGACGACGCCCACCTTGCGGAGCGTCAAGAAGATCGCCGCCGCGACGAGGCCTCCCGCGAGGGCCTTCGCCGCCCAGAGGATGGCACGCCGCGCGCGCAGGCGCCGCTCCGCCCGCTTCGCTGGGCGCTCGATGGGCTCGAGCGAGAGGCGCTCCGTGCCGGGCTCAGCGGCCGCTTCCGAGGTCATTCCGTGATCGTTCCTGGTATCGAGTCGTTTCGATGCGGGGCGGGGCTCGATGTCGCTCTCGACCCCCTCCCGGGGCAGAGGTCCGTGCTGCAACCTCGATTCCGACGTACGGACCGTGACAAAGTTCCCGCCCCCGGTGCGTTCTCGAGAAGGACATGGGCGATCGGCGACCGACCTCTTCTTGCATCGTAGCAAGAATCCCGAACGGCGACGGGACCCGAACGGACGACCGACCGAAGAGCCCCGAGGGACCATACGCCGCTGGGCCGGTGTTTCATTCCCGAGGTTGCGTCACGGGGAGACCTGCGGGCTCGGTTTGAGGCTAAGATGCGACCCCGCGTGCCCGTCCTCCCAGAGATCCCCAAGGTCGAGCTCGACGTCGTCGGTGACCATTCCTCGGAGCCCGAAGGCTTCCTGACGCTCAAGCGGTACGAGCTCGCCGTGGTCCGAGCGGACGGCACGCGCAGCGCCCCGCTCCGTTACGACATCGTCGAGCGCCGGGCGCTCGATGCGGCAGTGATGGCGGCGCATCACTCGGGGCCCGACGGAGAGCCGTGGGTCTACCTCCGCACGGCCATCCGCCCCCCCGTCGCGCTCCGGAAGATCGCGCCGCTGCATCCTGCCGTCCTCTGGGAGCTGCCTGCCGGGCTCATCGAGCCGGGAGAGGCGCCGGAGGCGGCTGCGGCGCGGGAGCTCTCCGAGGAGCTCGGCTTCGTGGTGCGGCCGGAGGACATGCGACCGCTGGGCGAGTGCTCCTTCCCCGCGCCGGGCTTCATCGCCGAGATGCACTTCTTCTTCCACGTCCGCGTCGATCCGAAGACCCGCCGCGAGCCGGAAGGCGACGGCTCGCCGCTCGAAGAGGCGCCCCGCATCGTGAGCGTGCCGCTGAAGGACGCGCTCGCCGCCTGTCGCGCCGGCGAGATCCGGGACGCGAAGACGGAGCTCGCCCTCCATCGCCTCGCGTCTGCGCTCTCCTGAACCCGACATGCCCAGGAAGCGAAAGCCTCGAGTCGCCGTCGTCGTGAAGCGCACGACCTATCGCAAGTTCGTGCTCGACCAGCACGATCCGCTCATCGTGCGCCTCTTGCGCAAGGGCGACCCGACGGTGCAGCGCCTGAAGCAGTCGCACGAGGATCACGAAGCGACCGTGCGGGAGGTGGAGGAGGCGCTCGCCGCGCTCGACGTCGAGGTCGTCTTCCGCGGCGGACCGCGTGCGCGCGTCCCACCTCGCACGGATCTCGTCGTCACGGTAGGCGGCGACGGCACGCTGCTCTCGGCCTCGCACCTCATCGGGAAAGACGTCCCGCTCCTCGGGATCAACAGCGCCCCCGGACACTCCGTCGGCTTCTTCTGCGGGGCGACCAAGGGCAACGTCGCCCCGACGCTCGCGCGGGCGATCGCCGGCGAGCTACGCGCGACGGAGCTCACGCGCATGCGGGTCGAGCTCAACGGCAAGCTCCTCCACTCGCGCGTGCTCAACGAGGCGCTCTTCTGCCATGCCTCGCCCGCCGCGACGTCGCGCTACATCCTCCAGCTCCCCGAGGGAGAAGAGGAGCAGCGATCGAGCGGTCTCTGGATCGGTCCGGCCGCGGGCTCGACCGCCGCGCAGAGGAGCGCGGGCGGCAAGGTGCTCCCGCTCTCGTCGGACAAGATCCAGTACGTCGTGCGCGAGCCCTACATCCCGGCCGGCGGTCGCTACCGCTTCGCGCGCGGTCTCGTCGACGCGGGCGACGCGATCGTCCTCCGGAGCAAGATGCGCGAGGCACGCGTGTTCCTCGACGGACACCGGATCGCGCACGCAGTGACCCTCGGCGACGTGCTCACGATGCGGCGGAGCAACGAGTCGCTCACGGTGCTCGGGATCGCGGGCAAGCGGAGGACGTGACGAGGGAGGCTCCAGGCTCCGGGCTCCGGGCTCCAGTGCGATCAACGCCTACGATGCCTCGGCCTGCCCTTCGGCTTCGTGACCGTCGTCGCCCGGCTCGCGCTCGCCGAAGCCGACGCGCTCGCCGGAGCCCCTGCATCCGCCGAAGCCGACGCGCTCGCCGGAGCCCCTGCGTCCGCCGAAGCCGACGCGCTCGCCGGAGCCCCTGCGTCCGCCGAAGCCGACGTGCTCGCCGGAGCCCCTGCGTCCGCCGAAGTCATGACGCTCGCGGACGCATCGACCGCAGGCGTCGCGCTCGCGGACGCATCGACCGCGGGCGCGGTGCCGGCGGGCTCGGCACCGGAGAGCTTCGCGCGCACCGCATCGAGCCAGCCGTAGTGGTACGCGGCCACGAGCACACCGAGCAGGCTCCCCGCGAGCGTGAACGTGATGAAGAAGACCGCCACCGGCGAGATCCCTTCCACCGCCGGAGGCGTCGGGCGAGGCAGCCTCGCCGGATCGTAGGCGCCGCTGCCCGGAAGCGCCGGTTCGACGCCGAGCGCTGCGGGAGCGCCCGCGAAGCCCTCGACGGGAAAGGCCGGTGGGTTGCGATCGTCGGCGCTCGGCGGCGCGGCCGGGACGATCGGCGACGAGGGAACCGGCGGCGGCACGCCGATCGCCGGAGCGCTCTGCGGGAGGCTCGACACGGGTTGCGAGCTCAGCGACGCGAGCGCATCGGCGATCGTCGACCGCGTCAGCTCCTCGGTCGCCACCTCGCTCTCGGTCGGCTCTCGCGTCAACGGGGCGAGCTCCGCCTGCGAGTGCCAGGGCGGCCAGTGGCCCGCGGCCTCCGAGTCGAGCTGAGGTCGTATCGGACGGAGCGGCTCCGTCTTCGCGACGGCCGCGGCGAAGGGCTCCTGCTTCGGGACGGTCGCCTCTTCGGACTCCGCACGCGGGCGAGGGCGCGGCTCGATGGTGGGCTCCTCGTCCTCTTCCGCGGCGAGGGCTTCCGCCACCCTTCTCTGCAGCGTCCCGATCTCTTCCGTCTCGGCGTCATCGTCGTCGGACGCTCCGACCTCGCGCGCCGCGAGCGCGCGCTCGGCCTTCACGAGGGCGTCGGGCTCGAACCTGGGCGTGATCGCGGAGATCGAGTCGTCGATCGAGTCGCGCGGACGGAGCGGCGGCTTCGGCCCTCGCGGGGCCGCGGGCGTGATCGTGAGCGTCTCGGGCTCGGCATCCGCGGGGAGCCGTGGCGCGTTCGTCTCCACCGAGGCCGTGATGAGCGAGGGTTGGTCGACGTGCACGTCGACCTGGGTCCCCTCCTCCTCGTCCTCGCCCGTATCCGATGACCGCGTCACCCCATCGACGAGGTTACACCCGAAGCGGCCCGTGAAGGCGAGGTGCGAACGGGGCCGCGACGCGCTCGGCCTGCCGTTCGGTGTCGGTGATGACTCGAGGGCTCACCTCGCTCGAAGGCAGAACTTCCGTGCTCGCGCCGTCTCGACCGGAGGGCCCGAACCGTCTGATTTTCGCGCGAAACCGCCGCCGTTCTCACAGAAGGGGTCGACCTCGCGTCGCTGCGTGGCTATGACGCGGTTCCCGATGGGTTTCGAAGTGATCGGCACGGGTCATTACGTGCCCGGGCCCCCAGTACCCAACGAACGCCTCGCGAAGGTGATGGACACCTCGGACGAATGGATCTTCCAGCGGTCCGGGATCCGGCAGCGCCACTTCGCTCGCGAGGGCGAGGCTGCGAGCGATTTCGCGTTCGAGGCGAGCAAGCGCGCCATCGAGGCGGCTGGGATCAACCCAAAGGAGATCGACTACATCATCTTCGCGACCATGACGCCCGATTACATCTTCCCGGGCTCCGGCGCCGTGCTCGGCGCCAAGCTCGGGCTCGAGGGCGTCCCGGCGCTGGACATCCGCCAGCAGTGCGCGGCGTTCGTGTTCGCGCTCCAGCTCATCGACGGCCTCGTCAAGGCCGGGGTCGCGAAGACGATCCTCCTCGTCGGCGCCGAAGCGCACGCCGGCTTCATGCCGTGGGAGGACTGGGACATCGTCGAGGGGACGTCGGATCGCGAAGCGTCGCCCGAGGCACGCGAGCGCGCGAACGCCCACCGCGCCCTCGCGGTGCTCTTCGGTGACGGCGCCGGGGCGCTCGTCTTCCGCGCGACCGACCGCGACGCGGGCCTCGTCGCGTCGAAGGTCCACACCGACGGCCGCTTCGCCGAGACGCTCTTCGTCCCCGGCGGCGGATTCCGCCGGCGGCCGTACTGGTCCGCGAAGGATTGGGACGAGCAGGCGCACATCCCTCGCATGGAGGGCCGCGAGCTCTTCAAGTTCGCCGTCACGAAGCTCCCGCAGACCGCGCGCGAGCTCTGCGCCGAAGCGAACATTCCCCTCGAGAAGATCGACTGGTTCCTCGCGCACCAGGCGAACTACCGCATCAACAAGTACATCCGCGAGGGCCTCGGCGTCCCCGAAGAGAAGATGCCGATGAACATCGATCGCTTCGGCAACACGAGCGCCGGGACGATCCCGATCCTCATCGACGAGTGCGTGCGCGAGGGCAAGCTCAAGAAAGGCGAGCTCAACATGGTCCTCGCGCTCGGCGCCGGCATCCATTGGGGCTGCGCCATCGTCCGCTGGTGAGTCGATCGCTCTTCGGTCGTCGATCCTCGATCACTGGGGACCGACGACCGAGGTTCGACGACTCACCGGCGCGGCACCGGGCCGACCTCGACGTCGAAGGACCCGTGCTATTTTGTTCGCATGAGGTCGCTTCGAAGAGCTTTCACACGCCTCTTGATGGCAGGCGCGCTCTGCCTGCCCGCCTCGGCCGTGCTCGTACCGACCGACGCGTCCGCATCGGTCTCGATCGCCGTCGGGTTCGAGATGCTGGTGAAAGACGCCGACGTCGTCGCCGTGATCACGCCGCACGAAGCGAAGAGCGTCTGGGAAGACGGCCGGATCTACACGTACACGAAGGTGAAGGTCGACGAGAGCGTCGCCGGTGACGTCGGCGTCGGCGCGGAGGGCTGGGTCCGCACGATGGGCGGCGTCGTCGGCAAGATCGGCCAGCTCGTCGACGGCGAGCCCGTGCTCGTTCCGGGCAAGCAGTCCCTGCTCTTCCTCCGGCGCTTCAAGGTGAGCGACGTCTACGAGGTCTCGGCGCGCGCGCAGGGCCAGTACCCGATCAAGATCGACGAGAAGACGAGGATGCGGAAGATCATCCGCTCCGCCAACGTCGGCGTGCTCCTGCCCCCGAAGGAGAAGGTCGTGTCGACGCCCGCCGTGGCTCCGCAGAGCTCGAACGCAGCCAGCGTGGCCGTGACGGAGGTCGACCCGAAGATCCGTCGCCTCGCACAGGAAGTCCTCCACGACCGCCCGCTCGACGAGGCTGCACGCGAGATCGCGGCCACGTGGAAGCGCCTCCATTCGACGCCGACGAAGTGACACGAACCAAGCCGACGTCGCTCGTCAGGACGGAGGGCGATCTCCGAGAGGCCGTCGCGCGCCTCTCGGAGAGCCCGCGGATCGCCGTCGACATCGAGTCGAACGGCCTCTTCCGCTACCGCGCGACGCTCTGCGTCCTGCAGCTCGCGACGCCGAGCGAGGTCGTCGTCGTCGATCCCTTGGCCGTCGCGCTCGCGCCGCTGGCGGAGCTCCTCGGTCCCGAGGGTCCGACGAAGATCGTCCACGACGTCTCCTTCGACGCGCGCATCCTCGCGGAGGCGAGCCTCGTGCTCGCCAACGTCGTCGACACGTCGGTCGTGGCGCGCATGCTGGGCAGGAGCGCGACCGGCCTCGCCTCGCTCCTCGAGGCGGAGCTCGGGGTCAAGCTCGACAAGAAGCTCCAGCATCACGATTGGACCGAGCGACCGCTCCGCCCCGAGCACCTCCGCTACCTCGCCGAGGACGTCGCGCACCTCGACGCGCTCGCGGACAAGCTCCTCGCCGAGGCCGAGCGGATCGGCATCACGGAGGCCATCGACGAGGAGACACGCTACCGGCTCGGCCAGGCCATCGCCGCCGCCGGGACCGTCGATCCGAGGCCGCCGTACCTTCGCATGAAGGGCATCGAGCGCGTGCCGGTCGAAGAGCTCCCGATCCTCCGCCGGCTCGCCGATCTGCGCGAGGAGAAGGCGAAGAGCCTCGACGTGCCTCCGTACAAGGTCCTCGGGTCCGACGTCCTGTTCGCGATCGCCCGCGCGCGCCCGAAGACGCTCGAGGAGCTGTCGCGCGTGAAGGGCGCGACCGCGGGACCGCGCGCCCGATCGCTCGGCCCCGCGATGCTCGAAGCCGTGAGCCGCGGCCTCGCGGACGGCGGCATCCCGGAGGCGGAGCGTGCGATGCTCGAACGCCCGCGCCCGGCGCCTGCCGACATCAAGGCGCGTCGAGCGCGCGAGAGCCGGCTCACGAGCTGGCGCAGGGCGGAGGCGAAACGCCGAGCGGTGGACGAGCAGGTCGTCTTGCCCGGCCATTGCCTCCAGGACCTCGTCGACCTCGGCGATCGCGCCTCGCTCGACACGATCGCGCAGGTGCCCGGCATCGGCGCCTTCCGCGTCGCGCGTGACGGGCAGGCGATCCTCGACGCCCTGCGCGACGTCGCTCCCCCGCAGCCCCCGCCCGGCACGGACCGCTCCGAGGAGGCCGTGGCCGAACCCGAGGTCGCGCCGTCGTGACGGAGCTGCTCGTCGTCGCGGGTGAGGCCTCGGGGGATCGCGCGGCCGCCGCCGTCGTCGCGAAGCTTCGTGGCGTGAACGTCTTCGGGATGGGCGGCGGCGCGCTCCAGCGCGAAGGGGTCGAGCTCGTCGCGGACCTGCGCTCCGTCACCGCGCTCGGCGTCTCGGAGGTCGCGCGCCGGGCGTGCAGCATCGGCATCTCGTACGGCAAGCTGCGTGCGGCGATCCATCGACGCCGTCCCGCCGCCGCGCTGCTCGTCAACTACACCGAGCTCAACACGCGCCTCGCGAGCCTGCTCTGGGCGTCGGGCACGCGCGTGCTCTGGTACGGCGCGCCGCAGATCTGGGCGTGGCGATCGAGCCGGGCGGTGCCGCTCCGCCGCCACCTCGATCGGCTGTGCGTCATGTTCCCGTTCGAGGAGCCGCTGTGGCGCCAGCTCGGCGTCGACGCGCGGTACGTCGGGCATCCCTCCGTCGAGGAGCGCCGCGGCGTCGAGCATCGCATCGCCGCGCGCGAGCTGCTCGGAATGACGCCGTTCGCCTGGGCGGTCGCGATCCTGCCCGGCAGCCGCCCGCACGAGGTGCGGCGCCTGCTCGAGCCGATGCTCCGCGGCTACGAGACCGTGCGACGCGATCGCGCGAGCGTCGACGCGCGCGTGCTCCTCGCGGCGAGCCTCGACGAGCGGACGGTCGCTTGGGCCAAGAGCGTCGCGCGCGCCGCCGGCGTCGAGACGGTGGACGTCGACGCCCGCGCGGGGATCGCCTACGCCCTGCCCGCCTTCGACGCGGCGCTCTGCGCGTCGGGCACGGCGTCGCTCGAGTGTGCGCTCGCGCGCGTCGTGCCCATCGTGTGCTATCGCGTCGGGCTCGCGACCGAGGCCTTTGCGCGCGCCCTCCTGAAGACACCGCACGTGGCGCTGCCGAACATCCTGCTCGGCCGCGCGGCCTTTCCCGAGCTGCTCCAGCGCAACGCCACGGCAGGTCACATCGCCGAGGCGCTGGCGCGCGTGCTCGACGAGCGTGAATCGTTCCTTGCATCCTGTGCGCTCGTCGAGCAGGCGTTCGGCGATCGCGTCACCCCCTCGCGCGACGTCGCGCGACTGCTCGAGCCCTGGCTCGCCGCGCCGGCCAGGACGAGCGCCGGGCGCGCCCCATGAGCGCTCGCGAAGCAGCGCCACGATGGGCTGATACCGTCACGATGCGCCTCCTCGTCGTCGTCAGCGTGGTGCTGCTCGCCGTCCGCCTCTGGGCCGCGCGGCACGTCGGCTTCGGCGACAGCGAGGCCCTCTACGCGTGTTGGGCGGCGCATCCGCAGCCTGCCTATCTCGATCACCCCGGCCTCGTCGGCCTCGTCGCGCGGCTGATCGGCGGAGGCTCGATCCCGACGCCGCAGCGGACGCACGCCATAACGGCGGTCGTCGCGACCTTGGTCCCATGGCTCGTCGCCGCGGTCGCGCGGGCGGCCGGAGCTCGGAAGGAGCATGCGTACGGAGCGGCGATCGTCGTGGCGCTCGTCCCCGAGATCGCGGTCGGCCTCTTCGCGCTGACGCCGGACCTCTTGCTCGCGCCGCTCTGGCTGGGGTCGATCGGGCTCGCGATCGTCGGGCTCGCCTCCCCTTCGGCCGCGACGGCGTCGTCGACGAACGACACGGCTCCGCGCTCGAGCCCTCGTTCGAAGCGCGGCGGCAAGGGAGGCAAGCGTCGAGAATCGAAGCCCACGTCGCCCACCTCCGCGAACGACGCGTCCGCCGGCCCCACGCCGCGCGCCGAGCTGCGCGCCGCCGCAGCGCTCCTCGGCGCGGGGCTGCTCGCGGGCATCGCCGCGTCGGCGAAGGTCTCGGGGCTCTTGCTCATGGCGGCGCTCTTCGCCGTCTACGTCGAGCGCGCGCTTCGGCGCGACGATGCGAGCTCGCGCATCGCTCGCACCATCTGGCCGTGGGCCGGCCTCGCCGCCGGCGCCGTCGTCCTCGTGCCGACGATCCTCTACGAGGCTCGCCTCGGCTTCCCGATGTCGCGTCATCGCCTCGTCGACACGCAGCACGGCGCGGGCCTCGCGCTGTCCAACCTCGGAGCGTTGGTCGCCGGGCAGCTCGCGTATCTCTCGCCGGTCGTGGCGTGGCTGGCCCTCGTCGTCGGTCGCGACCTCGTCCGGCGACGGAACGACGACGGCACGTCGCGCCTGCTCTTCTGGACGTTCGCGCTCCCGCTCGCGCCTCTCGTCCTCCTCTGCCTGTGGAGCCCCGTGGCGGAGCCTCACTGGATCGCGCCCCCGCTCCTCGCGCTCCCGATCCACGCCGCGCGACGTGCGGGCGACGCGGCCGCGTCCTTCCTCCGGCCGCGGCTCCTCCGCGTCGCCGGCGGGATCGCAGCGGCCTTCACCGCCGCCGCCCACGCATGGGTCCTGGTCCCGTCGTCGGCGCGGCTCCTTCCGAGCAGCGTCGATCCGAAGCTCGACATCGCGAACGAGCTCTACGGGTGGCCGCAAGCGATCGAGGCCGTCCGCGAGCAGCTCTCCCACGCGGCGACGCCCTTCGACCCCGAGGGCCACGAGGTCGTCGTCGTCGGCCCGCACTGGACCATGTGCGCCCAGCTCCATGCCGCCCTGAAGGGCGTCCGCGTCGGCTGCGCGACGCCCATCCGGGACGACTTCGACCTCTGGCTGTCACGCGACCAATGGCGCCGGGCGGACAACGTTCTCTTCGTCACCGACAACCGCTTCCCGGGCGACGGGGCCGATCAGCTCCCCGAGCACGTCCGCGTCTCGCAGAGCCGTGTCCGCGTCCTGCGCGGCGGCCGTACGGCACGCGTGTTCGAGCTGTACCTGTACTCGCGCCGCGAGCGCGCCGAGCTTCGGCTCCGCTGAGCGCGAGGTCGCGTGGCGCGACGGCTTCGGCGAAGCGGCACGCACGGGCTTCGCAGCGCGCGGCCTTCGCGGCGTCCCCGTTTGACGAAGGAGCCGAGGCGCGCTGCGATCTTCTCGTGCCGGAGCCACGCTTCTTCTGCGACGCCATGCTCGGCGGCCTCTCGCGATGGCTGCGCGCTGCCGGCTACGACGCGGCGTTCGAGCACGGCATCGACGACGGCGCCCTCGTACGTCGCGCGTCGAGCGAAGACCGCATCGTTCTGTCGTCCGACTCGGGCATCTTCGAGCGGACCATCGTGAAGACCGGCCGCGTGCGCGCCCTCTTCGTCCCTCGCGCGACGCCGCCGATCGACCAGCTCGGCTTCGTCCTCCGCGCGCTCGCCCTGCCGACGCGCGATCCGCGCTGCATGGCATGCGGGGGCGAGCTCGTCGAGGTAGCGAAGAGCGAAGCGTCCCGCCTCGCGCCGCCGCGCTCCTTCGCCACGTACGACCGGTTCTGGAGGTGCGCGGCCTGCGCGAAGCTCTATTGGCGCGGGACGCATTGGGAGCGGATCGTCGAGCGTTTGGCCGCGGTGAGCTCGACGGCGGCGGGCGGGAGGTAGTGGGCGACCGCCGACAGGTCGTGCACTTGCGCCCGCACCAGTACAGCGGCGAGGGCGCACGGCGTTGGGACGAGGAGCCGAACGGCCTCCGCTCACCGCGAGGACCGCAGGAAGCTATCGGCTCGTTGCGAGCAAGACGCCGCGGCCGGCGGCATCGCGCCCTTCTACACGACGCCCGATACCTGCCGTCACTCCGCCTCCGCCGACACCCGCGGCGGCATCGCCTGCAGGCCGGCGTCGCGGATGAGCGCCATGTCCTCGTCCTCGCCCGGGTTCGGCGTCGTGAGGAGCTTGTCGCCGTAGAAGATCGAGTTCGCGCCCGCGAGCATGCAGAGCATCTGCGCCTCGCGGCTCAGCGAGGCGCGGCCGGCGGAGAGGCGCACGCGCGACTTCGGCATCAGGATGCGTGCGACCGCGATCATGCGGACGAGATCGAGCGGATCGACCGGCTTCGCGTTGGCGAGCGGTGTGCCCTCGACGGGGACGAGCGCGTTGATCGGGACGCTCTCCGGCTGCGGATCGAGGTTCGCGAGGGTGCGGAGCATCTCGCAGCGGTCGTCGATGCTCTCACCCATGCCGATGATGCCGCCGCAGCAGACCGAGATGCCGGCCTTGCGCACGTTCTCGAGCGTGCGCAGGCGATCGTCGTAGGTGCGCGTCTTGATGATCGAGCGGTAGTGCTCGCGGCTCGTGTCGAGGTTGTGGTTGTACGCGTCGAGGCCCGCCTCGGCGAGGCGCCTGGCCTGCTCCTCGTTGAGCATGCCCAGCGTCACGCAGGTCTCGAGGCCGAGCGCCTTCACGCCCTTGACCATCTCCACGATGCGGTCGAACGCCGGGCCGTCCTTCACCTCGCGCCACGCCGCGCCCATGCAGAAGCGCGTCGAGCCGAGCTCCTTCGCGCGACGCGCGCTCGCGATGACGGCCTCCACGTCGAGCATCTTCTCGGGGCCGACCGGCGTCTCGTAGTGGCTCGACTGCGGGCAGTATGCGCAGTCCTCCGGACAGCCGCCCGTCTTCACGCTGAGCAGCGTGCAGAGCTGCACCTCGTTGTCGGGATGATGGGCGCGATGGACGCGCCGCGCCTCGTCGAGGAGGGGCAAGAGCGGCTGGTCGTAGAGAGCTCGGACTTCTTCGCGGCTGTACTTCGGCATGGGCGCAGCGGACCATAGCCCAGCAGCGCCCCGGCTCCAACGGGGGCGTCACGCGCGCGTCACTCCCCGTCTTCGCCGCCGGGCGAGCTGTCGCGTTCGCCGGGGTTGCTCTCCCGGTCGCCCTTCAGGATGCGGCCGATCGTGTTCCGTCCGACGCCCAAGCGGCGCGCCGCCTCGGCCTTGTTGCCGGCGCAAGCCTCCACCGTGGCCGCGACGTACCGGCGCGTCGCTTCGTCGAGCGTGAGGCCGAGCGGAATGACGTTCGCGTCGCTCCCGGACCGGGCGTCGCTCGCAGCCCGCGCCTCCCCCCGACCTTCCGCGGCCGGCCCCTCCGCACGCCGCACCTCCTCGGCCGGCCCCACGGGCACGGCCACCGGCCTCCGCACCCGCGGCAGGTGCTGCGGGCCGATGCGCCCGTCGGGCGCGAGGACGACCGCGCTCTCCACCCAGTGCTCGAGCTCGCGGACGTTCCCCGGCCACGTGTGCGTCCGGAGGACGGCGAGCGCCTCCGGCTCGAAGACCGGCGGCGGGCGCTTGTAGCGCTTCGCGTACATGTCCGCGAAGTGGATCGCGAGCTGCTCGATCTCGCCCTCGCCCCGCACGCGCAGCGGCGGGATCTCGATCTCGACGACGCGGATCCGATAGTAGAGGTCCTCGCGGAACTGCCCCGCGGCGACGCGACGCTCGAGGTCCTGGTGCGTCGCGCAGACGACGCGCACGTCGGCCGTGAGCGTCTGCCGGCCGCCGACGCGCTCGAACGTGCGCTCCTGCAAGAAGCGCAGGAGCTTGCCTTGGACGTCGAGCGGCAGATCGCCGATCTCGTCGAGGAACAGCGTGCCTCCCTGCGCGAGCTCGACGCGCCCCGGGACGCGGCGGTCGGCGCCCGTGAACGCGCCGCGCTCGTGGCCGAACAGCTCGCTCTCGACGAGCTGGATCGGCAGCGTCGTGCAGTCCACGGTCACGAACGGGCCCGCTTGCCGCGCCGAGTTGACGTGGATGGCACGCGCGAAGAGCCCCTTGCCGGTGCCCGTCTCGCCTCGGAGCAGCACCGTCGCGTCGGTCTGCGCGGCGAGCGTCACGCGCTCGTAGACGGCACGGAGCGCCGAGCTCCGGCCGACGATGCGGTTGAACGGCCCGCGGATCGTCAGGCCCGGCCCGCGTTCGTTCGCGGGACGCAGCGTCGTGAGCGAGAGGGCGCGCGCGATCTGCCCGGCGAGGGCGTGGAGGTACTTCTCGTCCTCCTCGTCGAACGGCGACGTACCGTCGGGCGCGCGAGCGTCCTTTCGGTTGAGCACCTGCAGGACGCCACGAACCGCCCTGCCCTCCTCGCGGATCGGGACGGCGAGGATCGATCGCGTCGTGTACCCCGTCGTCTTGTCGACGGAGGCGTCGAACCTCTCGTCCTTCGACGCGTCCGCGATGCGGACGGCCTCGCCCGTGCGGGCGACCCAGCCGGCGATCCCGCGGTCGAGCGAGAGGCGCAGCGCCGGCAGCTCCGGCAGGATGGCGACGCGCGAGACGAGATCGCCGCGCTCGGCGTCCACGAGCCATATGGTCGCGCGCTCGGCCGAGAGCGCCTCGGCGACGCGCTCGCACGTCGTCGAGAGCAGCGCGTCGAAGTCGACCTCACGGGTCAGGAGCGATGCGAGATCGACGAGCAGCGAGAGGCGGTTCACCATCGAGGCATGCGGCGCCTCCCCGACGGGCGGCGGTGCCGAAGGGAGGAGCGTCGCCCTCTCGAAGGTAGCGGCGCCCAGGCTCTCACGCACGTCCGATCTCGAAGACTCCGCTGGACGCTCGCTCGCGCCGTCCGCCCGCGCGCACCCCTGCGATCTCGACGACGAAAGACGCTCGCTCAAGCGGCCGCTCGCCCTCGCGATCGGAGATCGATCTCCATCCCCTCGCGCGCGGCCACGCTCGAGCAGAAGAGCTCGCGTGCCTTCGCCTCGATCTCCGCGACGCCGGCGTCGGAGCGCGTCGGATCGTGGTGGAAGAGCACGTAGGTGCCGACGCCGGCGCTCCGCGCGAGCTCGGCCCCGGCCACGTACGTCGAGTGTCCCCACCCGACCTTGCTCCGGTACTCCTCGGGCGTGTACTGCGAGTCGTAGACGAGCACGTCCGCGCCTTCCGCCAGCGCGCGGAGCGCCGGATCGACGCAGGCGTAGTGCTCCGTGTCCGTCGCGTAGACGAAGCTCTTGCCCGCGTGCTCGATCCGGTACGCGACGACGCCGCCCGGGTGGTTGCCTCGCGCGACGCGCACGGTCGCCTCGCCGACGTCGAAGACGTCGCCCGGCTTCACCTCCTGGATCGCGATGCGTGCGCCCACCTCGTCGAAGCGCACCGGGAACACGGGCGCGCTCATCTGACGTTCGAGCGTCTCGCGCACGCTCGTCACGCCGTTGTGACCGCCGACGATCGTGAGCGACGTCTCCCGCATGTACACGGGGACGAAGAACGGAAGCCCCTGGATGTGGTCCCAGTGATAGTGCGAGAGCAGGAGGGTCATCTCGACGCCCGCGCGCGCCGCTCCGCTCGCCAAGAGGTGGTTGCCGAGCGCGCGGAGCCCGGTGCCGGCGTCGAGCACGATGCGCGTGTCTCCACAAGCGACCTCCACGCAGCTCGTGTTTCCGCCGACGGTTGCGGTGTCGTGCCCCGGCGCCGCGATGCTGCCTCGGACGCCCCAGAATCGGATCAACATGCCGGCGCATGATTCAAGACTGGTGCCATGCGCGCGCGCACGGGAATTTTCGCGCGATCTCCGGTGGGAGCGCCAAAACGGAGCACCGGTTCGGAAGGCGCCTGCACCAACTTGGGTCGGCGCGGGATGGCCGCGTCGACGCGACGTTCGAGCTCGGGTGTATGCTCGCTCCATGTCGCGGCGGGTGCTCATCGCAGACGACTCGGCCGTCGCCCGTCTGACGTTGGCTCGTCGCGTACGCGCCGCCGGCTTCGAGGTGATCGAGCACGACTCGGCCGCGAGCGCGTCCACGGTCGATGCGACGACGATCACGTGTGCCCTGCTCGACTTCGACCTCGGCGACGGGCTCGGCGTCGACGTCGCCGCGCGTCTTCGGCGGGTCGCGGGCTCGCTGCCCATCGCGTTCTTCACGAGCACGACCGAGTCCGAGGTCGTGGAGCGCGCAGCGGCGTTCGGCCCGGTCTTCGCGAAGCCCGACGAGATCGACGCGGCCGTGGACTGGATCGCGCGCCACGGGCGGACGTAGACGCGCTCAGTCGATCGGCAGCCCCTGCGCCGTCCGCGCGCGCACGTACGGCTCGAGCGCGTCGATGATCTCTCCGAGGAACACCGGACGCAGGTGCTTCGCCTCCGCTCCGAAGAGCGGCTTCGGGTGGCTCACCGCGCGCTTGTCGAGCGCGAGGCGGTATCGGCGGTCCGGATCGAGCTTGGTCTTCGGACCGATCCACTCGTACTTGGCGCCCGGCCGGAAGCTGCGTGCGAGCGCCGTCATCTCGGCGCCGCTCAGCTCCGCGACCCAGAGCGACGAGGACCCGCTCGTGCCCGCCGGCCGGCGCTGGACGAGGACGGCGTCGTAGAGGCGCTGGAGCGTGACCTCGCCCTTCGGCAACCCTGCCGAGAAGGCGTCACGCCCGATGACGAGCGCGTCGATCTCCCACGTCGCCGCCGCCGCGCGATGGACGAGCTCGGCCATCGGCCTTCCCGGCCGCACCGGCGCCGTCGTGCTCCCGATGGGACGGTGCGCGTCGGGGGTGATCGCGTCCACGAGGCGCCGCGCGAGCTCGGCCACGTCCTCCGCGTAGGGCAGGCTCTCGTCGACCTCGACGACCTCGTAGTTCTCGAGCGCGACCTTGGGTCGAACGCCCGCGCCCTTCGACGTGACGACGACGTCGCCGCGCCCGACACCGAGGCCGAAGTGCCCCGCCTGCAGCACCCACGTCCTCGTGTTGTCCGGGTGGACGACGGCGACCGGGGACTTCACCGTGTTCTCGCTGTACCCGCCGACGATGATGTCGACCAGACGCCCGCCGCGACGGGCGAGCGCCAGGTCCTCGGTGTGCCCGAGGTGCGTGAGCGCGACGAGCACGTCGACCTCGGAGCGATGCGCCTTCGCCTCGCGCTCGAGGATCTCCTGATAGCGGTCGTCGTGCACGAAGACACCGGCGAAGGGCGCGCTCGTCGGCCGATCGTCCGCGCCGATGTTCTTCGTCACGAGGCCGATCACGCCGACCTTCGCGCAACCGACGTCGATGCGCACGTACGGGCGGAAGGGCTGCTGCGACGGCGGCAGCCTCGCGTGCCAGACGTTCGCAGCGAGCACCGGATGACCGCTCAGCCACGCATCGCGGAGGACCGAAGCCGCTCCGTATGCGAAGTCGTGGTTGCCGATCGTCCGCACGTCGATCGGCAGCGCCTGCACCATCTGCCGCGTCGTCTCGCCGCCAGAGCGCAGATCGGCGATCGATCCCTTCTCGTAGTCGTCGCCGGCGTCGAGGACGAGCGTCGGCTGCGCGGCCTTGAGCTGCCTCAAGAGCCCCGCGATGTACGCGTACCGGCTGCGCCCGCCGAGGACGTCGCCGTAGCGCGCCTGCAGATCGTTGAAGTGCGCGAGCCCGAAGCGGAAGACGCCACGATCGCGCTCGGCCGGATCGCACGTGCCGATCGGCGCTGGCGACTCGCCGCGCCGCGCCTTCACCATCGTCAGCACGTCGCCATCCCGATCCGCGGGCGGCGTGGGCACGGCCGGGACCGGGGACGACGTCGTCGGATCGGCCGAGCCCGCGGGCGCGGCCGCGGCTGGAGCGGCCTCCTCGTGGGACCCTCGAGGCGCGATCGAGCAACCCGGCACGACCGCTAGGAGGCCGCCGAGCGCGAGCAACCGATGGAGCACGCCCCGATCGCGCAGCTTCAAGGCCCTCGAGCCCAGGATACCCGATGCCGAGGCCGCTCGGGCGCCGAGCCTTCAGAACCCGGCGGCGGCGCGAGCGACCTCCTTCTCGATGAGGCCCTGCATGAGGAGCTGCTTCAGGTGCATCTCGAACGTCTGCATCCCGTACGGGTGCGTCCCCTTCTCCATCAGCTCCTTGAGGCTCGGGTTGCCCTCCGGACGCTTGATGGACTCGCGCACCGTCCCCGTCGCGACGAGCACCTCGGAGGCGAGCACCAGGCCGGTGCCGTCCTTTCGCGGGAGGAGGCGCTGCGCGATGATGCCCTGGAGCGAGTCGCCGATGCGCTCGCGCAGCTCGTCGGCCGCCCCGGGTTGGTTGCGCGGCGCGAGCGCGAGCATGCGGCCGATCGTGCGCGCGACGTCCGGCGTGTGGAGCGTCGAGAGGACGAGGTGACCGGTCTCGGCGGCCTTGAGCGCGATGTCGAGCGTGACCTCGTCGCGGATCTCGCCGACCAGGATGACGTCCGGATCCTGGCGGAGCGCCGCTCGGAGCGCGTCGGCGAACGTGCCCGTGTCGATGCCGACCTCGCGCTGGCTGATGCTCGACTTGTCGTCCTCGTGGATGAACTCGATGGGGTCTTCGATCGTGACGATGTGGAGAGGCTGGGTCCGGTTCAGGTGCCCGATCATCGCCGCGAGCGTCGAGCTCTTGCCGTTGCCGGCGGCCCCGACGACGAGCACGAGGCCGCGCTCGCGCTCGGCGAGGTACTGGCAGGGCGAGGGACAACCGAGCTCCTCGAACGTCGGGATCCGCGTCGGGATCGCGCGCATGACGATCCCGAGGGTCCCGCGCTGGCGGTAGACGTTCACGCGGAAGCGCCCGACGCCGGCCGCCGTGTACGCGCAGTCGTACTCGCGCAGCGTGGCGATGTCGGCACGCACGGCGTTGTCGCGGATTACGATCCGGGCGATGTTGTCCGTGTCCTCCTTGCGGAGCGGCTCGGTCCGGAAGAACACGAGCTCGCCGCGGACGCGAGCCGCAGGCGGAATGCCGACCTTCAAATGGATGTCGCTCGCCTTCGCGGCGACCGCCTTCGCGAGGAGCTGGTTGAAATACGCTTCGCTGGCATAGAGGTTCGAGGAGGAAGGCGCCGCTGACTCGACCATCGAACGCCACGATATCCGAGTCTCGCATGCAAGGCATGGACCTTGCGGGCGGAAGGCCGGTCCGAACGGTCGAGACCTCCGCCCCCGCGCCGGGCCCGGCCGTCGGCCCGGGCTACTTGGCGTCCACGTCGGTCGGCAGCTCCATCGGCGGGCACGGCATCATGCGGAGGGCGCGGATCGCCGCGACGCGCCGCGCGCGTGGACGGGCCGTGTCCCGCGCGAGCGACCCGAGCGCCTCGCAGCCCTCTCGCAGCTCCTCGGCGTCCTCGGGATCCTCGGAGGTACGCGGTCGCGCGGCGAGCTCGACGATCGACTCGAGCGCGAGCCGTGCCTCCTCGTCGCTCTTGCCCTTCGCGACCGTCGCGAGGAACGGGAGCTGCGCCCAGCCGTGCGCGTAGGCCATCGCGCGGATGGCCGTTCGACGAAGCGCCGGATCGGAGGCGGCCTCGACGAGGCCCGCGGCGCCCTCGTGCACGGCGAGCTCTGCGAGGTCCTCGACCTCGCCGTCCTTCGCGTACTCCCAGAGCAGCGGATCGTGCACGGCGCCCGCGTCGAGCGCCGACTCCTTCGGAGAGGCCGTCGCCGCGCTCGTGCGGGCTCTGTCCGCCGGACCGGCGGCGCGCCGCCCGCAGCCGCCGCACGCCGCGAAGAGGACGACGATGGCGAGCAGGGCGGCGCCGGCGATCGCGAGGCGGCGCCGCGCGCGAGGATCGAGCGCCGCGAGCGCCTGCGCGATCCCTGCTCTCCGCCTCTTGGGCCCGTCTACCATCCCGGCCCGGACAGCTCGGTCGTCGGCTCAGCCCGAGAGCACGTCGAGCGTGCGCTTGCCGGCCTTCTTGTCCTCTTCGAGCTTCGCGTTGAACTGCTCGACGGCGCGGTTCATGTGCATGCTGCAGAACTTCGGACCGCACATCGAGCAGAACTCCGCGGTCTTGAAGTACTCGTCGGGCAGCGTCTCGTCGTGCATCTGCTGCGCGACCTCCGGATCGATGGAGAGGCGGAACTGCTCCTTCCAGTCGAACGCGTAGCGAGCGCGGCTGATCGCGTCGTCGCGATCGCGCGCGCCGGGCCGGTGCCGCGCGATGTCGGCGGCGTGGGCGGCGATCTTGTAGGCGATGAGCCCCGCCTTAACGTCGTTCTCGTCCGGCAGGCCGAGGTGCTCCTTCGGCGTGACGTAGCAGAGCATCGCGGCGCCCGCGGTGCCGGCCATCGTGGCGCCGATCGCGCTCGTGATGTGGTCGTAGCCGGGCGCGATGTCCGTGACGAGCGGCCCGAGGACGTAGAACGGCGCCTCGTGGCAGAGCTCCATCTCCTTCTTCACGTTCATCTCGATCTGATCGAACGGCACGTGGCCCGGCCCCTCGATCATGACCTGGACGTCCTTCTCCCACGCGCGCTTCGTGAGCTCGCCGAGCGTCTTCAGCTCCGCGAACTGGGCCTCGTCGCTCGCGTCCGCGAGGCAGCCGGGGCGCAGGCCGTCGCCGGCGCTGATCGTGACGTCGTACTTGGCGCAGATCTCGAGGACCTTGTCCCAGTGCGTGTAGAACGGGTTCTGCTTGTGGTTCTCGATCATCCACTGCGCCATGATCGAGCCGCCGCGCGAGACGATGCCCGTGATGCGGTTCTTCACCAGCGGCAGGTACTCGATGAGCAGGCCCGCGTGGATCGTGAAGTAGTCGACGCCCTGCTGAGCCTGGTGCTCGAGCATGTCGATCATGTCGTCGGCGCGCAGCTTGCTGACGCTCTTCGCCTGCTGGAGCGCCTGGTAGATCGGTACGGTCCCGATCGGCACCGGCGAGCTCGCGATGATGGCCTTGCGGATGCCGTCGATGTCGCCGCCGGTCGACAGGTCCATCACCGTGTCCGCGCCGTACTTGAGCGCGATGCGCAGCTTCCGGAGCTCCTTCTCCACGTCGCTCGAGACGGCGCTCGAGCCGATGTTCGCGTTCACCTTGCAGGTGAGCGCGATGCCGATTCCCATGGGCTCGAGGTTCGTGTGGCGGATGTTCGCCGGGATGATCAGGCGCCCGCGCGCCACCTCGCTACGGACGAGCTCGGGATCGACCTTCTCGCGAGCGGCGACGTAGGCCATCTCCTCCGTGACCACGCCCTTGCGGGCGTAGTGCATCTGCGTGACCGTGCTGCCGCTTCGCTTCGAGACCCAGTCGCTTCGCATGGGCGACCTATTAGGCTGGGACTCCTTCGCCGGCAAGGGCGCTCGCGCTCGCGTCGATGGGGCGACGCGAAAACGCGCCGAACGGCCTCCCGACGCATCGGGATGGCCACGTCGCCTCCGTGGCCGCCGGCGCCGTCCGGCTCAGCGATCGCGCGCCGCGTCGCCCAGGGGTTTGTGGCACAATGCAGCCATGGCGGCGGACCTGAGCGACGCGTCGATCCGCGAGGTCTACGAGCTTCGGAACGTCGTCGACGACCTCATCGAGGAAGGCCTCGTCCATCGATGGTCGGTCAGCGAAGTGCTCGGCGCGCTCCTGCCGAAGGTCGGCGAACGACTGGGCGCCACCGGCGCATTCGTAGAAACCTACAGCGAAGACCTCGCGATGCGGCTCTTCGCGTGGAGCGGCGAGAGCGGCAAGCCGCTCGTGATCCCCGACAAGGCGGACGTCTTCGCTCGCACGAGCGAGACGCGCCGCGAGCGCGTCCTCCTCGAAGGGCAGAGCTCGATCGTCGTCGCGCAGCACCTCGACGTCGCGGGAGCATGGTTCGGGCGCGCCGGCCTCATCGCGCCGGCGGGCGCCAACGGCAAGCGCCTGCAGGAGGGACTCAACGCCGTCTGCGAGGTGCTCGACAACTACCTCTTCTCGATCCGCGCGATGCGCGAGAAGCACCTCGTGGTGATGCGCCTCGGCAACGCGCTCCGGCACCGCGTCCTCGGCGAGGGCGTCAAGGAGGCCGTCGCCGTGCTCGCCGAGGCGATCCCCCTCGAGCGGCTCGTCATCGTCTACGTCGCCGAGGAGCGCGCGGCCAAGACGCTCCACGTGCAGATGTTCGAGGGCGCGAAGCTCGTCGTCGACACGCTCGCCTCGGATCAGCAGACTCACGCGCCGCTGCGCCTCCTCGGCCGCGAGTACCTCGCCGGCGAGAACACCAAGCTCCTCGAGGAGCTCGGCGTCCAGGCCGCGCAGGAAGAGGTGCTCATCAACGGCATCACGAAGAGCGTCGTCGTCGGCAAGGTCGTCGTCACGTCGAAGCACGGCACCTTCAACACGTACGACCGCGAGCTGCTCTCCGCCTTCGCGAACTTCATCCGGCAGCGCGTCGTCGACTTCAACAAGGAGTGGCGCTCGCTCGCCGCGTCCTTTCGCCCCGACGACGTCGCTCGCCTGCTGCAGGACGACGAATACGAGCAGCGCTACCTCGCGCCCCGCGAGGAGACGGTGGCGATCCTCTACGTCGACATCTCCGGCTTCACGCGCATCTCGGAGACCATCCTGAGGACGCCCGCGCGCGTCGCCGACCTCGTCGAGACGTGGAGCCAGGACGCCGTCGAGATCGTCTGGCAGCACGGCGGCGTGTTCGACAAGATGGTCGGCGACTGCATCATCGCCCTCTTCGGGCCGCCGTTCTACGACGAGCCGCCGGGCGAGCGGCTCGCGCGCGCGATCCGCTGCGCGGTCGACATTCGCAAGATGACGAACGCGCTGCCGAACCGCGTGGGGTTCGAGATGCTCCGCGAGGAGGGCCTCGGCGTCTCGACCGGCATCAACCTCGCGCCGCTGTTCGTCGGGAGGTTCGGTCCGAACGGCAACTTCACCGGCTTCTCCAGCGGCATGAACAACACCGCGCGGCTCCAGGGCTGCGCCGGCAAGAACGAGATCCTCGTCATGGAAGAGGCGATCGCGACGCTCCCGGCGGGCCACCCGTTCGAGTTCGGCGAGCCGAGGACCGCGCCCGTGAAGAACGTCGCCGAGCCGCTCGAGTTCCGCGCGCTGCTCTGACGTCCGCGCGGCGCGCGCTCGTCAGTCGGAACAGCAGCGGAAGCCGATGTCCGGCGCCCTCGTGTCGCGCCGGACGTTCTCGCGGTCGTAGCGACAGTCGTAAGCCGCGCCGGACTGGGCGAACGAGCCGCCCTTCAGCCAGCACCGATCGCTCTCGTGCCCGGGTGCGCCGGCCTCTTCCTCCGGGGGGGCGACGTCGGCCTCGCACGGACCGTCGTACCACTCCCAGACGTTCCCCACGAGATCGAACAGGCCCTTGTAGCCGCCTTCGCAGCCGGACGCCGAGCCCACGGGGATGGGCCCGCCCGCATCGAGCTCGGCGAGGTTGCAGCGCGTCGGATCGTGGACCGCGCCGTACGGATAACGCAGCCGCGCGTCGGCGGAGCAGGCGTTCATCCACTGGTGCGAGTGGAAGTCGGAGCTGCTCTCGATCGTGACGGGCCCGACCTTCTTGCCGTCCTCGAACCGCCCGCAGAGGTACTTGCCCGCCCAGGTGCAGTACGCGAGGGCGTCGCACCAATCGACGCCGACGACGGGCAGGTCGGCGCCCGCCTCCACCGGATCGGGCGCGAAGCTCTGGTTCCACGCGCACTCCGGCGGCTGCGACTCGATCGGAACGTTCGCTGCGAGAAACTCCTGGTACTGCGCGTTCGTGACCTCGGTGCTGTCGATGCAGAACGTGCTGCCGGGCTCGCCGATCCGCACGCCCGGAGGCAGCGGCTTGCCGGGACACGGCACGCCGCTGTCGTCGGATGGAAGGGCGCCCGAATCGCTGGGACGCGGTCGCTCGTCGAGCCCGGAGTCGGTGTTGCAGATGCCGCCTTTGCACTCGCCGATGACGAGATCGTCGATGCCCGCCACCGTCGCGCATGCGACGAGCGCGCTCGCGACCGCGACGAACATGACGCGCCGCGCGGCGGTGCCGTGTCCGCGAGGCGGAGGCGCGTGTGCCATCAGAACGTCCCTCCGAGTCCGGCAGGGCCGAGGAAGATCGCGGGGCGCCGTCCGGGGCCGAGGACGGAGACGCTCTCCTTCCCCTTCGCCGAGCCCTTCGGCAACGAGAAGCCGACGATGGCGGCGGTCAGGCCGACCGCCCCGGCGACGAAGCTGATCGTCGAGATCGTCGCCAGCGTGTTGGCGGTATCGAGGCCCTCCTTCGCCGAGGGCGCGCAGATCGAGTTCGCGCACTGCGGCGCGAGGTCGGACGCCTCCGAGAGCGTCATCACGCCGGTGATCGAGCCGACGGCGATGCCGACGCCGCCGAGACCGAGCCCCCCGAAGATCAGCGCGTCCGCGAGCGGCGTCCGCTGCCCGGGGCGCAGACTCGCGTCGTCGTTGCCGAAGCCCCGCACCTCGATCCGAGCCTCGCGCTTCGAGCCCTCCTCCTGCTTCTTCTTCTCCGGGAAGACGAGCTCGATCTCCTTCACTTCCTTCTCGGCGATCTCGATCTCGCCGCGCGCTTCGAGGCCACCCTCGCCTTTCGCCACGACCACGCGCTTGCCCGGATTGACCGCGACCGGCTCGCCCACGACCGACGCCGGGATCTCGACCTCGTCGATCATGACGCGCGTGGCCTTTCCGCCCTTCACCTTCACGCGCAGCATCGGGATGCGCCCCTTGAGCTGTGCGTCGATCTCCTTCGCCTGCTTGCGCGCGGTCTCGAACACCGGAGGCTCGTCGCTCTCGCGAGGCATTCGCACGACCTCGAGCACGGCGTCGCGCGCCTCGACGAGGTGCCCCGCCGCGAGATGCGCACGCGCGAGGGCAAGCCCCGTGGTCGGGACGTGCATGATGTCGTGCGCCTTCTGGAACGCCTCGATCGCGCGCGCGTAATCCTCTTCCTTCATGCGCGCCTTGCCCTCGTCCATGAAGCGCCGCGCAGTCTCACGCTCGGCGGGGCTGGCGGTGGGCGCAGCATGGGCAGCGCCGGTGACGGCGAGCAACGCGACGACGACGATCGAGCGAATCTTCCTAGAAGCCATATTCGTCGTCGGGCTTGGGCCCGGCGGAGCGCTCCTTGCTCTTCGTGCTCTTCTTCACCACGACGGGCTTCGTCGTGGGCGCAGGCGCAGAGGGAGGAGCGGACCTAGCGACGGCGCCGGCGTCACTGACGCCGAGGATCTTCCCGTTCGCCACGCTCGAATCGGCGACGGCGGGCGCGTCCTGCCCGGCCGCCGGATCCGCCACCGGCGGCACGGCCTGACCCGCGGCGGGATCCGCGACCGGCGGCACGACCTGCCCCGTGGGCGTCGCGGGAGCCTCCGCCGACGCTGCCGGCGTCGCCGTCGGCTGCGCGGTCGCGGCCGAGGCCGGAGATCCGGTCGACGACGGCTGCGAGATCACGACGCCGAGGACGACGCCGAGCACCGCGACGAGGCTGAGCACGCCGAGCGCTCCGACGAAGCGAGCCACGGAGAGCCTCGGCGACGGCGGGGGCGGCACCTCCGAGATCGCGGCCCCCTGCATCGTGCGCAGCGACGGGCCCGTCGACGGGCCTTCACCAGGCGCGAGCGCCGCGACGTTGATGACTTGCGTCCCGCGCGGCCCGGTCATCATCCCGACCGACCGCGGCTGCGAGCTCGGCGGAGCGAGCGGCGCGACGACGGTGTGCATGCTGCCACGTCGCTCCGGCGACTGCGCCGCCCGTACCGCGGCGTCGATCGCCTCCTTCCGGCGCAGGGTCCGCTCGCGCGAGAAATGGGCGAGGACGTTCGCGACGTCGTCCGAGGTCGCGACGTGCCCGATCGCGTACATCGCGTCCTCGAGGGCGTGGCGCATCTCGTCGGCGCTCTGGAAGCGATCTTCCGGATTGCGAGCGAGGGCACGATCGACGAGCGCCCGCACCGGGAGGGGCACGGAGGGATGCAGCGGCTCGTACGGCGCGCCTGTCATCAGCTCGTGCAGCGCGAGGAGCTGGCGCCCGTCCTCGGTGTTCCGGACGGGCTCGCCGGAGAGCAGCTCGTAGAGCACCGCACCGACGGCGTAGACGTCCGCCCGTCGATCGATGCGCTCGCCGCGCGCCTGCTCCGGCGCCATGTACTCGATCTTTCCCTTCAGCGTGCCCGCGGTCGTCTCCTCGGTCCGCCGCTCGCGCGCCTTCGCCACGCCGAAGTCGATCAGCTTCACCGTCCCACGGACGGTGATGAGGATGTTCTGGGGAGAGACGTCACGGTGGACGACTTCGAGGTACCTGCCGTCCGGACCGCGCAGCTCGTGCACCGCATGGAGCCCCGCGCACGTGTCCGCCGCGATGCGCAAGGCGACGGCGAGCGGGAACGGCGCGCCGACGGAGCGAATGTCCCGATAGAGCTTGCGCAGCGACTCGCCGTCGACGAGCTCCATCACGTGATAGAGCACGCCGCGCTCCTCCCCGATCTCGAGCGTCCTCACGACGTTCTCGTGATCGACCTGCGCCGCGATCCTCGCCTCGTCGAGGAACATGTCGCAGAACTGCCGGTCGTTCTCGTACGTCGCGAGGATGGTCTTCAGCGCGACGAGCCGCTCGAACCCGTGCTTGCCGGTGATGCGCGCGAGCCAGACCGTGCCCATTCCACCCTGCGCGAGCACGCAGAGCAGCTCGTACCGATCGAGGCGATCCCCAGGCGCGAGCGCAGTCGTGGGGGGAGGTACGAAGCTCCCCATGCAAGCAAGGATCGCTTACGGGCTGGTTCAGATCAAGGTTGGCAGGTCTGCGTACACGGGCGCCTGTCGGTAGTCCTCAGTCCTCAGTCCTCAGCGGGTGCATCCTGCAACGGACTACATGCGGTAACGGCCGGCGCGCAGCGGCCAGGCCGAGACACATCGATTGCCCGCGCCTCCTGCTCCTCTTCCCCAGCTCTCGAGAGATGGCGTGGGTCTCGATCACGTGATTGGGAGCCATGCGCGAGCACGTAGCAGGCGCGCCGACAGCCCTCAGGAGGACAGGGCGAAAAGCTGAGGACTGAGGTCTGAGGACTGAGGTCTGACTACACCGGCACCGGTGCCGGTGGTGTCATGAACGCCCTCTCCTCCTCCACGCACACGACGAGGCGCCGATAAACCATCGCGAGCGCGTACGCGCTGACGGGCAGCGTGATGAAGAGGCCCAGGCCGAAGAACGTCCCGCCGGCGAGGTTGAGCAGGGAGAGGACGACGAACAAGAAGAAGATCTTCCAGCGCGCGCCCCGTGACAGCGTGGAGCTCTCGGCGAAGGCGCCGAGCACGTCGGCGCGGCGATCGGCGACGAGGAACGGCACGAAGGCGTAGCGGACGGCGAGGTAGAGCCCGGGGACGATCAACACGACGAGCCCGAGCGTGACGATCACCATGTAGAGGAGCGCCGCGGCGACGAACACGACGAACGTCTTGAGGTCGCCCAGGACCTCCGCCGCGCGCGGCTTGTGCCCGTCGTGCAGCGTGAGCGCGAGACGGATCCACACGTACGACCAGAAGATCTGGACGAGCTGTGCGAGAAGGCCAAACGAGAGCACGAGCACGACGAGCTCGCGTCGCTGCGCGCCGCGCGTGAGCTCGTTCGCGATCAGGGTGGTGCCGAGCGTCCCGGCCGCGACGACCAGCGACGGTCCGACGTTGCGCTTGAACGTCTCCCATCCGTGGGCGATCGCATCGACGATCGAGAAGCTCCGATGCGCCATGCCGGGAGCGGGTGCAAGAAGCCCGCCCCTGGCGGTCGAGCCCGCGTCCGAGCGGGCCGAGCTCGCAGCGCGGAGCGTCAGCTCGCGATCTGCGGATGCAGCTCGGCCTTCGTCCTCATGTTCTGGCCGGGACGCAGGTGGCCGACGAGGTAGACGCCCCCGTTGATCGCGGCCCACGAGCGGAAGTGCTCGAACGTCGCGAGCCACTGGAGCACACGCGGGCCCTCGGCGGCGGCGCCGATGCGGCAGGCGGCGGCGTGCTCCTGCGCGTGCCGGAACGCGTCCGCGATGCGCGCCGCGACCGCGGCCGGGGAGCTGCGCTCGCGGGCGATCTTCGAGGCGGCCTTGCCGAGACGCGCGCGCTCCTGCGGATCGGCGAGCAGATCGAGGATCGCCCGACCGAACGCGGCGTCGGCCTCGCGCTCTTCGCGCCGGCCCTTGCCGGGCGAGAGGAGGACGCCGTTGACGCCGCCCTTGATCTGCGAGGAGACGCCCATCCCGTCCGCGAAGGCCACCGTCGGCGTTCCGCACCAGAGCGCCTCGCCGAGGACGTTGCCGTAGGTCTCGCTGAGCGACGCGTGCACGAACAGGTCGGCGTACGCGTACCAGTCCGGCATGTCGACGAACGACACCTCGCCGGGGAAGAACACGCGATGCGCCACGCCCTCCTCGCGCGCGACGCGCTTGTAGTAGTCGGTGTCGGGGCCCTCGCCGAGCATCGTCAGCGTCGCGTCGCGATCGACCGGCGCGACGTGGCGCGCGAAGATGCGGATGATCCGGTCCTGGCTCTTCTCACGCGTGTGGCGTCCCGCGCAGAGCAGGCGCGCGCCTCGCCACGCGGCGCCTTCGAGGTGCGTGTACGGATCGTCGCCGAGCGGACGATCGAAGATCTCGGGCTGCACCGCGCGCGGGATCACGTGGATCGGGCACGTCACGCCGCGCTCGCGCCAGTACGAGCGAAGCCCCTCCGAGAGGACCACGAGGCCGTCGGAGTTGTTGTAGATGTTCGCGAAGTGGTTCTCGCACGGCCTCTTGAGCGCGAGCTCGAGGCCCGTGTTCACCCATCCGAGCTTCTTGAGGCTCTCCGGCAGGAGCACGTCGTACGCCGCCGAGAGATGGGTCGTGTTCACGCAGATGAGCGGAATCCCGCGCATCTTGCGCAGCCACACGCCGAAGTGCAGCGACAGGTTCGTGGCCTGCGCGAAGAGGATGTCGAAGTTCCAGCGGCTCGGGTCGTAGACCCACCGCTCCGTCGGCAGCGGAAGGTGAAGCCCCGGGTACGTCTTGAGCGGGACGCTCGGAAGCTCGATGGTGCCGGGCGCGAGGTCCTCCGGCCGGGCGTCGGGGTCACGCGGGCCGATCAGTGTGACTTCGTGACCACACCGACGCAATTCTTGGTACAGGAACCGTGTCTGGAACGCTGCACCGTTCGCGTACGGGATTCGCGTGAAATCACTGAGGATGCCAACCCGCAGCGGGCGCCCGTGCCGCGCCGAGAGCGATGCGAACGGCGATTCGCTCGTCTCGTTGGCGGCGACGGAAGCTCGTGAAAACGCCGACCTGGGCCTCGGGGCTCGCTGCGTAAGCACCTGCGCGGCGGCGGACTGGCCGGCAGGGTGATCGCGGTGAAGGTCGTCGACGTTACGGAATTCTATTCCGAAAGGGGTGGCGGGGTTCGAAGCCATCTGGCTCTCAAAGGTCACGTTCTGTGCCAGCTCGGTCACGAGCACGTCGTCGTCGCCCCCGGCGCAGTCGACGACCTCGACGGCGGGGCGGCCGTCGGGGCGGAGCAAGAAGCTGGCGGGCGCCGTCTAGCACGGTCGGGAGCGGCAGCAAGCGACGGATGCGCGAGGGTCGTCCGGATCCGCGGCCCTGCCTCCCCCTACGACCCGAGCTATCACTTGTTGCTCAATACACGCAAAATTCGAGAGGTCGTGGCGCGCGAGCGTCCCGACGTCCTCGAAATCCACTCGCCGTACATGGCGGCGCTCGGGGCCCTGCTCTGTCCGTCGGCGACGTTCGGGGTCCGCACGTTCCAGTGGCACTCCGACTTCATCGACACGTACGGCGGCGTCCTCGAAGACAAGGTCCCGTTCCTCCCCTCGCCCTTCGTTCGCTCCGCGACCGCGCCGCTCTGGGCCCTCGTGCGCGCCATCGCCCGGCGCTGCGATGCCACGCTCGTCGCGTCGGCCTGGCAGGTCGGCAAGCTCGTCGCCCACGGCGTCCCGAACGTCGTGCATCGTCCGTTCGGCATCGAGCGCGACGTGTTCAAGCCCGAGGCGCGGTCGACCGAAGCACGACGCGAGCTCCTGGCGCTCGCCGGACGCGATCCCGCGAGCCGCACCGCCGTGCTCGTGGGCGTCGGGCGCTTCGCGATCGAAAAGCGCTGGGACGTCGTGATCGACGCCTTCTTGCGCGTCCGCGCGCGCGGTCGTGACGCGATCCTCGTCTTGTTCGGCGACGGGCCCGAGCGCGATCGCATGCGCGCACGCGTCGCGAACGGGGAAGACGGCGCGTTCGCCGCCGACGTCGTCTTCGCCGGCTTCACGAAGGACCGCGCCGCGCTCGCGCGGAGCCTCGCGAGCGCCGACGCGCTCGTGCACGCGTGCCCGTTCGAGACCTTCGGCCTCTCGATCGCCGAGGCGCTGAGCTGCGGTCTGCCGGCGGTCGTCCCCGACGACGGCGGCGCCGCCGAGATGCACGACCCGTCGAGCGGCGAACGGTATCCGGCCGGCGACGCGCGAGCATGCGCCGACGCCGTCGAGCGGCTCCTCGATCGCGTCGCGCGCGACGGCGACGCTCTCCGCACGGCCGCGGTCCGCACCGCCTCGCGGCTTCCTTCCGTGCGCCAGCAGTTCGAGGAACAGATTGCACTCTACACGGAGTTGCTCGAGCGTCGGCGGCGCGCCGCGTGACGGACCGCGCCCTCTTACGTGCACTCTACAGGTTCATGCGAACGGCTCTTCCGCGGGCCGATCCGGGCCGCTCCGAAGGCCTTCTCGAGCCCGTCCGCAGCGCCTCTCGACGGCGAACCCTGCGAAAACCAAGGAACTTGTCAGGGTGTGATTTCCAGCAACGCCCCACGACACGAAGATCATGTGCGAGCGATTTCGGCCCGGAAGGTTGCCGAGTGCCGCTTCCCACGCGACAGTACGACCCATGAAGAAATCTCTTGTCCTGGGTAGCACGCTTGGCCTCCTTCTCTTGGCAGGCACGGCGAGCGCCGAAATCGTCAAGTACAAGGCGACACTGAACGGCCAGCAGCAGGTGCCTGCCGTCGAAACGGCGGCCAAGGGCGAGGCCGTGATCGAGTTCGACACCGAGACGAAGCGCTTCTCCGGCACCCTGACCTGGGAGGGTGTGACGCCGACGGCGGCTCACATCCACGAGGGGGCCTGCGGAGAGAACAACCCCGATCCGACGTTCGACCTCAGCACGGGAGAGGAGGGCGAGGAGCTGACCTCTCCGCACGAGTTCGAGACCATCCTCGAGGACAGCGAGGTCGCGCTGCTCGAGGCCGGCAAGTACTACATCAACATCCACAGCGAGGCGCACCCGGGCGGCGAGATCCGCGGCCAGATCCTCCGCGAGGACGGCGAGGAGAAGTGCCCGCCGGAGAACGGCGGCGGCGGCGATGCCGGCGGCGGCGGTAACGGCGACGGCAGCGGCGGCGGCAACGGCGACGGCAGCGGCGGCGGCGACGGCGGCGCGAGCTCGTCGAGCGGCGGCTCGACGCCCGCCTCGACCGACGACGGCGGCTGCTCGACGACGGCTTCCGCGCCCGGCAACGGCCTCGCGATCGCCCTCGGCCTCGGCGCGGTCCTCGCGGCGATGAAGCGCGGTCGTCGTCGCAAGCACTGAGAGCGCGCGCAAGAACCACGAACGACCCACGCTCGGCGCCGCACGCGATCCACACGCGCGCGGCGCCGTGCTTTTGTTCCGAGGGATCCCGAACGGAGATGAAGAGACTGCTCGTCACCGAGGAGGCCTTCGTCGCGCGCGGACGCGGCGTGCTGCTCGCGCCGCGGTTCACCGCGGAGGAGCAGCCGAGAGGCACGTTCGACGTCGTCCTCCGCTTCCCGGACGGCAGCGAGCGCACGGTCCGCGCAGAGCTCGAGGTCTCGCACGTGCGCGGACCGCTCCCGCCCTGGGCGATGATCCGCCTGCCCGACCTCGCGCCCGACGACGTGCCGCCCGGCACCGAGGTGTGGACCGCCGATTGACGTCGTTGCGAAGTCGCGAGGCGGACCGCGCCCCGGCCCGTCAGCGTGCGAGCCTGCCGACGACCGCGATGAGCCCCGACGTGACGCGGGCGAGGCGCTCGTAGTCGAGCGTCTCCGGCTTGTCGTTCGGCGTGTGGTAGTTCGGGTTCCGGAACAGAGCGGTGTCCGTGACCATGATCGCCGGATAGCCCGCCTTCCAGAACGACCAGTGATCGCTCCAGCCGACGCCCGGGACGAACGACGGCAGCGCGGCGCCTTCCGATGGGAAGCTCACGGCGGAGCGGAACGTGCCGATCGCCTCGCGCACGAGCGAGCCCGAGGAGACGTTCCCGACGAACGCCACGAAGTCGCCGCGGTCCGGATAGAACCACGAGACGATCGGCGGGTACTTCTGCGTCCCCGGCTCGTCCCGGTAGTAGCCGAGCGACTCGAGGCTGATCATCGCGACGATGTCGTCGCCCCGCGCCTTGCACGCCTTGGCGTACTGCAGGCTGCCCATCGACTCGCTCTCGAAGTGCGGCGGCTCTTCGTTCACGAAGGCGACGAACCGGATCGTCCGATACTGCGGTTTGTCGAACGCGCGCGCGAGCGCGAGCAGGACGGCCACGCCGCTCGCGTTGTCGTCGGCGCCCGGCGCGCCCTGCGCGCTGTCGTAGTGAGCGCCCACGACGACGATCTCGCTCGCGCGACCGTGCCCCTCGCGGACCGCCTCGAGGTTCGCGACCGTGCGACCGTCGACCGTGTAACGGTGCGCCTTGAGCTCGTAGCCCGCGGCCGACATCACGTCTTCGATGTGGTTCCACGCGCGGTCGAGCGTGCCCTTGCGGTCGACGTTCCGCTCGCCGATCTCCCCGGCGAGCTTCGTCACGTCGAACCGCAGCATCCCCGCGAGCGTCCGCTCGTGGTCGTCGAGCGGAGGCAGAGGGCCTCGATGCCTCGTGCCGGGCATCACGATCATCCAGGCGACGAACCCGACGAAGAACAGCGGGAGCGCGGGCGAGGCGAAGAGAAGCCGACGCCGCGCACGCGGCGACAGACGCTCCCACGCGCGCCGGAGACTCCAGCCACCGCCCTTCGCCGCCTCGCCCTTCGTCTCCGGCGCCTTGCCGCTCGAGCCGCCGTGCTGTCGGTCGTCGCCCGAGTGCGGGCGGAGCGGAGGCCGGCTGCGCCCCGCCTTCCTGCGCTTCCGGTCCTTCGCCATCGGCGCCGCATCTTAAGCCCACGGCACTTCGTGAAAAAGCGGCCTCGTGCTAAGTGTCGCAGGCTCGCAGGCAGGAGAGGGCATGGCGACGATCGTCGAGAGTCTGGGCAAGGAGCTGGAAGAGCTCGACCGTGAATACCAGGAGCACTTCGCGGGGCAGCCGCGCCTCACGCGCGACGTCGCGCAGCTCGATCGAATCATCGAGCGCGGGACCTCGATCCTGAACCGCATCGACCAGATCCCTGCGCCCGCCCAGGGGCCCGACCTCGTACGCCTCCGCGAAGCGACCGTGCAGAGCCTGGGGCTGTACACGCAGGAGCGCGCCGCGATCGTCCGTGCCCAGGAGGTCGGGCCGAAGTTCGAGGCATTCTCCCAGGAGGCCACGAGCGCGAACCTCGTCTTCGCCCGCTACGGTCGTCACTTCGCCGGGAAGAACCGCGCGACGCGCGACCTCGCGCTCCTCGGGGAGCTCGTCGACGAGCTCAAGCAGATCGAGAAGCGCATGACGGCGCTCCTCGAGGAGACACCGCGCGACGAGTTCGAGCGCGACCGCGAGGTGGTGAGGACCAACCTCGCGCGCTACCAGTCGGAGATCGATCTCATCGACAAGGCGCAGAAGAGCGGCGATCCCGCCCAGCGCGCCAGCATCCTCGCGACGCTCGCGAACTCGCAGTTCGCCATCTACCAGATCCACTTCGCCGGAGAGCCGCGCGTGTCTCGCCGCCCCGGCCTCCTCATGCGGGTCGTCTCTTCGCTGAAGAAGATCCACGAGGCGATGGTCTCGCTTCGTGACGGCGGGCTCGACCTCGAGTTCAACACGAAGAACATCGAGATCGTCGCCGACCGCTTGAAGATGTACGAAAGCGAGCTGGCGCAGATCCGCAAGGTCCGCCAGTCCACGCCGATGCCGGACATCATGGGCGAGCTCGGCTCCGCCGCGAACAAGCTGTTCGACGAATACCGCCAGCACTTCGCCGGCAAGCCGCGCACGCAGGTCGACGTCGAACGTCTCGGCAACATCTGCGACAAGCTCGCGGAGATCCGCCGCCAGATGCACGAGATGTCGTGGGCGGAAGACAACGAGATGAACGAGAAGAACTACGAGATCGTGACCGAGCAGCTCGTCATGTTCGAGGGCGAGTACGAGGCGATCCAGATGGCCCGCCAGCAAGCGGCACAGAGCGAGGCGGGGACGAAGACGCCGGCGGAGTGGAAGAGCTGACGGCGGGAGGCTCCGGGCTCCAGGCTCCAGGCTCCAGTTTGGTAAGCCATTGCACGACGAACGAGCCTGATGACACCGGCAACACCGAGTCGTGGGCAAGGCCATGGCCTCGCGCTTGTCGCCCGGTCCCGCTGAGCCAGATGCCTGACAGCTCACCGACTCGTGCGCGAAGCGCGATGACCTACCAGCCCGTCTCCCCTGGAGCCTGGAGCCTGGAGCCTGGAGCCTGATCGTCATGCCCACCCACGTCTCGATCCACGACGTCTCCCCCGCCTGGGAACGCGAGGTCGATCTCGCGCTCGAGATGGCTCACGCGGCGGGGGTGCGGCCGGCGTTGCTCGTCGTGCCGGATTTCCACGGGCGGGCGTGTCTCTCCGATCACCCTCGCTTCGTCGACAAGCTGCGGTCGCTCGCGGGCGACGGGCACGAGATCTACCTGCACGGCTACTACCATCGTGCGCGCGCTTGGGAGGATCCGGCGCGCGAAGAAGGGAGCGGGGACGGGCGCGGAATCGGGGCGCGGCTTCGGCACGCGTTCGCTCAGAAGGTGGTCTCCGCGAGCGAGGCCGAGTTCAGCGACGTGTCGCGCGAAGAGGCGATCGCGCGGCTCGACGACGGCGAGCGCATGTTGAAGGAGGCGGGGCTCGCGATCGCCGGGTTCGTGCCGCCGGCGTGGTCGATGCCTCGATGGGTCCTCGAGCTGCTCGGCGAGCGCGGCTACCGGTTCACGGAGGATCACCTCCGCGTCTACGATCCGGCGCGCAAGCGATCGCGCCCGAGCGTGGTCCTCAACTTCGCGAGCCGCACTCCGGCGCGACTCTTCTCGACCGTCGCATGGTGCAGGCTGGCTCGGCCCGCGCGGCGATGGGCCCCGGCGCGCATCGCGATCCATCCGGCGGACATGCGCTTCGCGCTGTTGCGGAGCGAGATCGCTTCGCTGCTCGCATGGGGGTCCGGCGACTTCGTCGAGGAAGGGACGCGTCTGCTCGACTGATCCACGAAGCGACAGCGCGCGCAGCCGCGGCGTGCGAGCTCGACCGTCCGGGCTGGCCCCTTCCCGCCGGCGGTGGTATTCGCAGCGACGATGACGGGCAAGGGTTTGACCTGGACGGCCGCTCATCTCAAGGCCGCGGCCACACCCGAAGACGTGCGCACGGCCATCGCCGAGGCGACGGCCCAGCTCGGCGATGCGTCGATTCCGGCCTCGACGGTGCTCGCGCTCCTCGAAGAGCTCGCGCTCGACGCCGTGAAGATGCGCAGCGAGCTCCGCGCAGCCACCCGCGTGAGGGAGGCGCTGCTCGCGAGCGTCGCTCACGATCTGCGCAACCCGCTCAACACGTTCGCGATGAGCGCCGGTCTGCTTCGCGATGATCTCGAAGGTCCCGAGCTCGACCGGACGCGGGCGCTCAATCTCCTCGCGCGCATGGACCGAGCGTCCGTGCGGATGCAGGCGCTCATCGAGGACCTGCTCGAAGCCAGCCGCATCGAGGCGGGAGCCGTCGAGTTGAATCGCAAGCCGGAGGACGCCGGCGCGATCGCTCGCGCCGCGATCGAGAAGGCCCGGCCCGCGGTCGCAGAGAAGGGCGCGACCCTCGACGAGGGCGCGATCGCCGACGACGCGACCGTCGAGCTCGACAAGGCGCGCACGGTCGACGCCCTGACGAAGCTCGTCCTCGTCACGCTGAAGACGACCGGAGAGGGCGGCATGATCCGCCTCGGGGTCGAACGAGCCGACGAGAAGGTCGTCTTCACCCTGCGCTCCTCGCCTGCCCGCGCCTCGGCGAGCGCGACCGCGCACGACGAGAGCCGCGGAGGGCTCGCGTTCCTCATCGCGCGGGGCCTCGTCGTCGCGCAGGGCGGTCAGCTCGGCACCGAGCTGACGCCCGAAGGTCCGCGCACGCTCGTGACGTTCCCTGCCCGCCGCTGAACGGCCTTCGGCTCGCGGCGCCCGTCCGAGAGCGCCGAGGACCCGAGGTCACCCGAGAGCGAGCGCGAGCTCCCGACGTTGCTCGTGCCGCAGCGCGAGCGAGAGCGAGTAGGCCTCCGCCGAGGCCAGGCGCAGGCGCGCGGGGATCACGGGACCGAGCGCGTTCGTGCCTCGGGTCGACGCGACGACGTCCGCGAGGATGCGGGCGCACTCGGAGAGCAGCCTGGCGTCGGCGCTCCCGTCCACGACCGTCGCCGTCGAAGCGAGCCATTCCCAGCGGAGCCGATCGCACGTACGGGCACGGGGGCGAGCGTCGACGCCGCGGGCAGCGGCAGCGGCGATCGTCGCTTCTTGCAGTGACCGGAGCGAGCCGGCAGCGTCGCGGGCGGCGACGGCGATCTTCTCGTCGCGCGTTCGGCGCGCGCACAGTTCGAGCCCGGCGACGCAAGCTGCGCACGCGGATGCGATCGCGAGCGCGACTTCGGCCACGCCCTTCGACGCGGGCTTCACGCTCGCGCTCGTTGCTCGCGAGCTCGCGGGCTTCGACGTGCGTTGCGCATCGATTCGGTGCCCGCTCTCCGGAGGAAATCCCCAATCACGCTTGGAACGTCGCAGCGCTCGGAGCTTCCTTCGGACTCCCTTCGCCTTCTCCCCCAGCATGCGCGCCCGCTTTGCGCGACGCGTGCCACGCGCGAGGGCCTGCGATCCGACCTCGAGCGCACGAACACGAGGCTCCACGACCGCCCCACGTGATGCCTTCCGCCACGCGCGAAACGGCGTCGCGACGCACCACGCCGCCAATGGCGAAGCTGACCCGTGGTGGCCTCCTTTCTGCTTGTGGAAAAAACCCCTCCGACGAGGGGAACCCGTTCCCCCTTCGCGAGGGGGCCCCTCCTCTCAGCGAGGCAGCATGACCGTCCAGCCGCTCATCGACGCCAGCGAGCGCGGCGTCCGCCAGACGGGCGCCACCAAGCCCAGCACCCCTGCCGTTGCGACCGATGCCGATCGCGCGTCCGACGACGCATCGATGCATCTGCGCACGCAGTTCTTGCGACGCATCGCGCACGACATCGCGTCTCCCACGGGCGTGACGATGACGGTGCTCGAGGAGCTCGCGACCGAGAGCGACCGGCCCGAGCTGGTCGCCATGGCGCGCCGCGGTCTTCGCCGGCTCCTGCGCTTGTCCGAGCAGCTCGCGCTCACGGCCGACCTCGAGGCAGGCGCGGTGACGCCGGAGACGAGCAGCGAAGACTTGCGGGACATCGTGAAAGACGCGCTCGAACAAGCCGTCTCGATCGACGGACGGCGCGACATCATGACCACCTGCGACGCTCCCGACGCGGACCTGACGGCGAACGTCGATCGACGTCTCGTCACGTCCGTCATCCGTGAAGTGATCGGCAACGCGCTGCGGCTCGCGAGCTCCCGCGTCGCCGTGCGCGTCGAGTCGGGTACCGAGGGCGAGCTCGTCATCCGCGTCGAGGACGACGGCCCGGGCTTCGCCAGCGACGCGCTCGCGACTCTCGGCCAGCGATTCGCGCCGCGGTCCTGCGTGCGCGGCCTCGGTCTCTCGCTCTCGGTCGCGAAGGACGTCCTCGCCGCGCACGGCGGCGACCTGCGCGTCGAACCGAGCACGCTCCCGCCCGGTCGCCGCGGATCCCGCGGTGCGGCGGTCCTGATGACGCTGCCTCGCTGAGTCCTCGGTCCTCCGTCCTCCGTCCTCAGTCCCTCAGCGGCGGAGACCGGCAGCGCCGAGCGACTTGCGAACGCACTCGGCGAAGAAGGGTGAGCCTCTCGCTCGATAGCGGCCGCAACGCGAACGCGATGGCGAACGGCGCGCGCTTCGCGCGTTTGCCTGCCGTTGCGACTCGCGAAGTCGCAAAGTCGAACGCGTCCCGAGCAGCCGCTCGGCGCCGACCGTCGTCGATCGCTGAGGTCGCTGAGGACCGAGGACCGAGGACCGACGTCAGGACGGCGGCAGATCCGCCTCCGCCTTGTTGTGACCGTCGCCGCTGCTGCTGGCGGCGCCCGCGGCGCCGTAGCGTTCGAGCTTGCGGTAGAGCGTGCGCCGGTCGAAGCCGAGCACCTGCGCGGCGCGCGACTTGTTCCCGCCGACCAGCGACAGGACCCGGAGGATGTAGCGCCGCTCGAGCTCGTCCATCGTGACGATCTCGGTCGGATCGTTGGCCGCCACGACGAAGCGCTCGGCGCGGTAGGCGCGGATCTTCTCGGGAAGATCCTCGACCGTGATCTGATCGAAGCGCGCGAGGGCGACCGCGTGCTCCATGCAGTTCTCGAGCTCGCGGACGTTGCCCGGCCAGTTGTACGCCATCAGCTTCTCGGCCGCCGTCGTCGACAGCTCGAGCGTCGGCTTCTGATTGCGCTCGGCGAACTGCTTGAGGAAATGCTGCGCGAGGTGCAGGACGTCGCCGCCGCGCTCCCGGAGCGGGGGCACGTCGATCTTCACGACGTTGATGCGGTAGTAGAGGTCCTCGCGGAAGCGCTTCTCGTAGACCTCGTCCTCGAGGTTGCGGTTCGTCGCGGCCACGATGCGCGCGTCGAACGGAATCTCCGAGTTGGCGCCGACCGGGCGCACCTTCCGCTCCTGGAGAGCGCGAAGGAGCTTCGGCTGCACGTCGATCGGCAGCTCGCCGATCTCGTCGAGGAACAGCGTCCCGCCGCTCGCCTGCACGAAGAGACCCGTGCGCTGCGCCTTCGCGTCGGTGAAGGCACCCCGTGCGTGACCGAACAGCTCGCTCTCGAGGAGCGAGTGCGGGACGGCGGCGCAGTTGATCGCCACGAACGGCCCGTTCTTGCGACGGCTCTTCGCGTGGATGGCGCGCGCGATGAGCTCCTTGCCGGTGCCCGTCTCGCCGTGGATGAGGACCGACGCATCGCTCTCGCCCACGCGGTTGATGAGCTCGTAGACCCGCCGCATCGCGGCGCTCTGGCCGACGATACGCTGATCGCCGAGGTCGCCGTCGACCGCCTGACGCAGGCGCTTCACCTCGTCGGAGAGGCGGCGATGCTGGATGGCACGCGAGACGCTCAAGAAGAGCAGCTTCGGATCGACGGGCTTGGTGATGAAGTCGTACGCCCCCACGCGGATCGCGCCGATCGCGGTCTCGAGGCTCCCCTGCCCGGTGATGACGACGACGGGCATGTCGGGGCGCGTGCCGAGGACGCGTTCGCACAAGTCGAGGCCGCTCATCTCCGGCATGCTGAGATCGGTGAGCACCACGTCGAAGTCCTGCTCCGCGACGAGCTCGAGCGCGCGCTGAGCATTGGTCGACGTCGTCACTTTGAAGCCGTGCCGGCCGAGCGATAGCTCGAGCAAATCGCAGGTCTCCTGTTCATCGTCGACGACCAGGATGTGACCTTTCATCTTCAACACCTCTGAGGAATTCGGAACGAAACGACGAGCTCGCGCCCGCTCGGCAACCGGCTGTTCACGAACGCTACAGCTCTGCTGGTTGCTGCGCGACGAGTCGCGGCAGCATGGGTCGTACCAACCACGCAGCCGCAGCAGCCCCCACCTAAGTCGAAGTCCTCTCGCGGCTTGGACGAGGCAAGATGCCACGGAGGTGGCGTTCTGTCACGAGTGGGACACGAGTCGAGGATCCAGCGGTGGATGTCTTTCGACATACCCATCGAAGCAAGCTGCGCCACGAAGCCGCTGCCCCCGCGGTCATCTTTCTCATAGCGCGCGAATCGGACCCCGCCCACCCCGAAAACCTCTCGTCGAATCGCGGAGTTCCGGGCACCTCGGTTGCTTGACCGAGCAAACGAGCCGTCACGAGCGCCGCCGGACGAGCGCAAGGGAGCAAACCGAGATGAAAAGCTCACGCCGCAGGCGGTCGCCCGATCCCAAGGAGCAGGCCGCCGACAAGCCGGGGCCCGAGGACGTCCACGAGCAACGCGAGCTCGACCAGCCGCGCGAAGGCGTCGTCCACACGCCGGCTTCCGAGAGCGAAGGCGAGCGCGAAGCTCCGGCTTCCGGCCCGACCTGAGCTCAAGTGCGGACGCGAAGCGTCTGCGACACCCGTGTGCCGGCGAGCACCTTCTCGATCTGCTCCGCCAGGATGGTCGCCGGGCAGGGCTTCACGAGGAACGCATCCGCACCCGCCATGAGCGCGGCCTCGATGTCCTGGCGTGCGAAGAACGCCGTGAGGACGATCACGGGGACGTCCTTCATGCGGCCGTCGTCCCGCCACGCGCGTGCGAGCTCGAGCCCGTCACCGTCGGGCAGGCAGCAGTCGAGCAACACCACGTCCGGACGGCGCGCGCGCGCCGCCCGGCGCGCCTCTTCGATCGTACCCGCGCGTATCACGTCGTAGCCGCACTGACGGAGCGTCGACGTCGTGAGGAACTGGACGTCGTCGTTGTCCTCGACGAGGAGCACACAGCGCGCGACGGGTCGGACACGAGCAGAGCTGCCCATGCTCGATCGGGATGCAGCATCCGAGCCGACCCGTGCATCGCGCGCGCGCACGAGATGGGTGCGCCTGGGTGATGGATGCCGGCGTCAGTGCGCCTTCTTCTTCCCCCGATGACGCTGCGGCGACTTCTTCGTCGGCTTCTTCTTGGCGGGCGCGGCCGCGGAAGCGGCGGCAGGAGCAGAGGGCTCCGGAGCGGCCGACGCGCTGGCCGCGGGAGGATCGCTCGCGGGAGGTTCGTCGACCGACGACGGCAGAGAGAACGTCATCGCCGGAGCGGTCGATGCGAGGGCCGTCCGGCTCTTGAGGTTCTTCTCCGGCCCCCACAACGCGATGCCCGCGAAGCCGGCGCCCGCCACGCCGACCGTGATCAGCGCGAACAGCGCGATCGTCGTCATCGTCGAGTGCCTCGACCGGACGAGCCCGGTCCGGTGCAAGGGCTGCTCGGGGACATCCATCCAGAGCGGCGTGTGTTGTTGCGCCCGTCTCTCTCCAGCCGCTTCGGGCTCGGCGGTCGACTGCGCACCAACGTTGGATGCAGGTTGCACCATGGCTGAAGGACGTCCTCGCGCCGATTCAGCATCCATCATGCCAAGGGCCGGACGCCTCGAAAACACCATATTTTCCGTTACCCGAACGACTCCGGGTTGGATCGACCGAGGACCGGTGGCGACCTTCGTCGACCGGTGCGCGAGACGCTCATGCAACCCTACATCGTTGCTGGAAGGCTCGAAGACGAGGGCGCAGCTACATCTCGTCGGATTGCTCCGCCTCCGACGCCGTCGTCGCGCCCGAGGCGGGACGCGGTCGGAGCAAGAGCCGACCGGCCGCGAGCCCGAGGACGATCGCGAGCACGGACGCGAGCAGGATCCCGAGCTTCGCCGCCGCGAGATGCGACGCGTCGGGGAACGCCAGCGCCGCGACGAAGAGAGACATCGTGAACCCGATCCCGGCGACGAGCCCCAGGACCGGCAGCTCCCGCCACCCGATGCCCATCGGCAGCGTCGCGATCCGGAGCCGGACGGCGAGCGCGCACGCAGCGAGGACGCCGATCGGTTTTCCGGCGACGAGCCCCACGATGACGCCGGCGCCGACGACGCCGATGGACGTCGTCGAGCCTTCGAGCGAGACACCGGCGTTCGCGAACGCGAAGAGAGGCATGATGCCGAACGCGACCCACGGATGCAGCGCACGCTGGAGGCGAAGCGCGGGCGAGAATGCCTCGCGGCACGCGAGCTCGACGTAGGCCGCCTCTTCCGCGAGACGATCGGGCGAGACCCGACCTCGCTCGTTCTTCTCGAGCTCGACCTGCGCGGCGGAGCGGCGTGCGAGCTCGACCAGTCCTTCCGCGCCGAGCCACGAGCGGACCGGCGTGAGCATTCCGACGACGACGCCGCCGATCGTCGGGTGCACGCCCGTCTCGAGGAAGCCGAGCCAGACGACGATCCCGGGCACGACGTAGATCGATGCGCGTCGGACCCCGAAGCGCTGGAGGAGCACGACGCCGAGGATGCCGGCGGCGATCGTGAGGAAGCCGGACGGCTCGACGGACCCCGAATAGAAGAGCGCGATGACGAGGATGCTCCCGATGTCGTCGATGATCGCGAGCGCCAAGAGCAGCACGCGCAGAGCCGGGGGCACACGCTTCCCGAGGAGCGCGAGGACGCCCACGGCGAAGGCGATGTCGGTCGCCATCGGCACGCCCCACCCTCGCCTCACCTCCGGATGTCCCGTGGTCGTCGCGAGGTAGAGGAGCGCCGGCGCGACCATCCCTCCGACGGCGGCGACGATCGGCAGCGCCGCGCGACGAAGCGTCGCGAGCTCGCCTTCGTGGATCTCGCGGCGGATCTCGAGCCCGACGACGAAGAAGAAGATCGTCATCAGGCCGTCGTTGATCCAGAAGTGGAGCGGGCGCTCGACGGCGACGCTGCCGATGCGGAGCCCGAGCGGGAGCTCGAGCAGATGGTGGTACGCGTCCGCCAGCCTCGAGTTCGCGATGATCATGGCAGCCGCAGCGGCGACCAGCAGCACGATCCCGCTCGAGGCCTCGACGTGGAGGAAGGACTCGATCGGCGTGACGAGGCGTCGAGCCCAGCGCCTCGCGGCGGGGGACGCCTCGGGGGGCGCCGGCAGCTTCAGATCGACTTCGAGGTTTGCTCCCACGGGAACCTCCCGCGCAACTCACGTCGCACCAGGAGGCTGGCGGCCCGACCAACCTCGATAGCTCCTGTCACGGGCAGTCGCCCGCGACACCCGGAGCCCCGCTCTAGATCAGCCGTACGCGCCCTGCAAGCACGGCTCGAGCGGCGAACGTACGACAGGGCGCCTTCGACGACCTACGTTCCCGGCGAGGTGCGCACATGGCCTCTCGCCAGGACACGACGGGGACGTCCCGCTGGACTTTCGTGCTGTTCTTCGTGTGGGCGCTGTCGAGCGCGTGGGTGATCACCGAGCTCGTCCGAGGCGTCCCGTTCCGAAAGGACGAGGTCGCCATCCCCGCGCTGGTTCTGCTCGTCGCCTCCGCCGTCATCGGCAGCCGGATCTTCGTCTTCTTCCAGGACAAGGTCCGTGAGCGCCGCGCTCGAGACGCTCCGCGCTGAAGCTGGGAGCGCCGAGGTACGCCCCCGCCCCGGAGGTCCGACCATCGGTTGCAGTTTGCATACGTACGGCCCGAACCGCCGACAAACGTCGGCTCGCGGCCGCCGGATGTTGGGCTCTCGCCGGCTCCGCACGGTACAGTTTGCAGCATCCGGGGGTTGGAGGTGCTGCGATGAAGCGCGTTCTTGCGAGCATCCTTGTCGGCGTCCTCGCATTCGTCGGCTGTGGATCCGACGGCGACGACGGCAGCGGCAGCAACGGCGGCAACGGCAACGGCAACGGATTCGATGACGGCAAGAACGGCGACGGGTCGAGCGGCGGCGTCGGCGTGGTCGAGAACATCGACCCGAACGCGGCCTGCGCGAGCTCGCATGCAGGCGCGTCGCTCGGGCCCATCAACCTCGTGTTCATGATCGACCGCTCGACGAGCATGGTGCATGAACCGGGCGGCGGGTCGACGGAGGCGCTTCGCTGGGGTCCGGTCAAGGACGGCCTCTTGACGTTCTTCGGCGATCCGAAGTCGGCGAACATCAGCGCGGCTCTCGCCTTCTTCCCGATCAACCGAGGCGACTCTACGGAGTGCAGCGCGGCGGCGTACAAGGAGGCCGTCGGGTCGATGACGCAGCTTCCGAACCGAGCGGCATTCGAAGGAGCCTTCCGCCGACGACCGAGCGGGTACACCCCCACGGTCCCCGCGCTCGAAGGCGCGATCGAGGCCGCGAAGGAGGTGAAGGAGAAGACCGGTCAGAACGTCGCCGTCGTCCTCACCACGGACGGCGAGCCCAATAGCTGCCCCGAGAACCTCGGCCCGACGTCGGCCTACGTGAGCAAGGTCGACGCCGTCGCCGCAAAGGGCTTGGCCGCGGGCATCAAGACGTACGTCATCGGTGTCGGCCCCCACACGGGCAACCTCGACTCCTTCGCGAAGAACGGCGGGACCGGCAAGGCGATCATGATCCCGACGAACAACCCCAAGCAGGTCAGTGACGACCTGATCGCGGCGCTCGGTCAGATCGCAAGCGCGCTCCTCGGCTGCAACTACGGCCTCCCCGCCCCGCCCGACGGTCAGACGCTCGACGTCACGAAGGTGAACGTGAACTTCACGCCGCCCGGCGGCTCGGCGACGACGCTCGCGTACAGCCACGACTGCTCGAACCCGAACGGCTGGCGGTACGACAACCTCGACGCGCCGAAGGAGATCATTCTCTGCAACGCGAGCTGCGAGACGGCGAAGGCCACGGCGGGCGCGAAGCTCGACATCATCTTCGGCTGCAAGACGGCCGTCACGCCGGGCGGCCCCGGGCCCGACGTCAAGTGATCGTCATGACCGCGGCGCGCCCGAACGCCGGCGATTAGCGCCGCGTTGCTGCCTGACAGTCTCACCGCCGAGCCACACACATTCTCCGCACACGCGCGAACGCCCGCCGTTCGCTGCATCCTACATGCGACCGCCATCGGATGCTGAGGCTCGCGAGCGTCATGAACGTGCCCGTCGGACCGTGTGACGAGCTACGCGCACACCTGCGAGCGATCTCGGCGCGTGACGCGAGGGAGACCTCGAACGTGCTCTCGCACGACGTTGCATGTCGGCCATGCAACGCACCACGCGAAGGCTCTCGCTCATCGGCATCGCCCTGTTGCTCGCGAGCTGCGCGGATACCGTCGAGCGTTCGTCGTCGCTCGAGCGCGCGCCCGAGCCGCAAACCCCGGCTTCGGCCACGAGCGACACCGACGAGCGATCGGACAGCCGCGACTCGCTCGCTCCGGTGAGCAGCGGGGGCGCGCGCAAGCAGCGGAGCGCGGACATCGTCGCGGACGCGCACGCGTATGCCGTCGACGTCGCGGCGAAGGCCGGCGTGCAGGACGCGAGCTTCGTCGTCTTCGAGTCCACGAGGGGGACGGACGGCCTCTTGCACGTCCGCCTCGAGCAGCGGCACGAGGTCGAAGGAGAGAGCCTCAAGGTCTGGGGCGCCGACATCGTCGTCCACGCGACGGACACCGAGCTGATCGGGCTCTCGGGCAACCTCGCCGTCGACCTGTACCTGCTCCAGCCGCGCACGCCCGACGTGCTCGACGCGGAGCAGGCCCTCGAGCTGGCGAAGAGGGATCGCTTCGGCGAGCGCGCGGTGCCGACGTCGCGCGAGACGGTCGAGCGCATCGTGTACGTCGACGCCGACTCGGTCTCGCACGTCGCGTACCGCACCGAGTTCTACAACGAGCTCGAGGGCGACATCCCGCCCGGCCTCTGGAACCACGTGTTCGACGCGAAGACGGGCGAGCTGCTCGCTCGGTGGAACGCCATCCACACGCTCGCGCAGGCGAGCGGGCCCGGCGGCAACGCCAAGCACGCGCACTACTGGAACGACGAGCTCGACGTCGAGACGCACCCGGACGGCTACGTCATGACGACGGCGCAGCTCCGCACGACGGACATGAAGAACTCGATGAGCGGGACCGGCAGCGACGTCAGCGGTCCGCTCGGGAGCTTCACCGACCCGGCGATCAACGACGCCCACGGGTACGCGGAGATCACGCTGCGGATGATGAAGGAGTGGATGGGGCACAACTCCATCGACGACAACGGCTTCCGGATCGTCAGCCGCGTCCACTACGGAACGAACTACGAGAACGCGTTCTGGAACGGCGTCCAGATGACGTACGGCGACGGCAAGAACAGGTTCTATCCGCTGTCCGGCGCGCTCGACGTCGTCTCGCACGAGATCCACCACGGCTTCACGGCCAAGCACTCGAGGCTCGCGTACTCCGGCGAGCCCGGGGGCCTCAACGAGTCGTTCTCCGACATCGCGGGCAAGACCGCCGAGTTCTTCTACAAGGACGCACCGAACTGGGACCTCGGCGCCGACATCTTCCGGTCGAACGGCGCGCTCCGGTACATGTGCACGCCGTCGAAGGACGGCCGGTCGATCGAGCATGCGTCGCAGATGAGGCCCGGCCTCGATCCGCACTACTCGTCCGGTCCGCCGAACAAGGCCTTCTGCCGCATGTCGAAGCGCTTCTCGACGAAGGGCAATCCGGAGGGCGTCGCGACGAAGGACGGCGTGCGCCGCGCGGCGAAGGTGTTCTACCTCGCGAACGCGAGCTACTGGACGTCGTCGACGAAGTACGTGCAGGGCTGCCAGGGCACGGTCGACGCGGCACGAGCGCTCGGGTACTCGGCCGACGAGATCGGCTACATCAAGGACTCGTGGGCGGACGTCGGCATCTACTGCGACGGCGTCCTCCCGCCGAGCGAGTGACGGCACGAGGGACGAGGATCGCGGGCCCGCTACTGGCGGATCGGGAGCAGGACCGTGATGCTCGTCCCGTGCTCGTCGGGCTCGCGACGGGTCTCGACCTCGATGCGACCGCCGTGCGCCGCGACGATCTGACGGACGAGCGACAGCGCGAGGCCGTCGGCGTGCACGGCGCCACGGCGGCGCTCGAACAAGAACGGGAGCTTGTCGTCCGGGATCCCCGGGCCGTCGTCCTGGACGGAGATCGCGACCATGTTCTCGGCGGGATCGCCGCGGGTCACGTGCACGAGCACGGACCCGCCCGCCTCGCCGCGCTCGTCGCCGCGGGCGACGTACCGTAGCGCGTTCCCCACGAGCGTGGTCACCGCCCACGCGATCTTCTCGCGATCGATGCGCAGGCCGGGGACCTCGCCGAGGGTCGCGACGCGCAGCTCGATGCGCGAGCGTGCGGCCTGCTCCATCAGCGGCCGGAGGCTCGCCTCGAGCAGCTCGGAGACGTCCGTCTCCTCCAGATGGAGGGGGATCAGCGTCTGTTCGGAAACGAGAGACTCCTCGCCCATTCCTCCTCCCGACGTGAGCCTCGAGGCCGGACGCTCTCCACCGCGCTCTCGGCCACCGGCGACGCGCCGCCGCCGATGAGGACGAGCTCGGCGCCCTCGTGATCGAGGAGCGCCGGCTCGAGCGGCGCGAAGCGACGCTTGCCGAAGCGGTCCGTGAGCTGATCGTCGTAGAGCGACGGCTCGCCGAACGGAGGCTCCTCCTCCGTCGGCTCCGTCGCGCGAACCTCGGCGCGCTCCTCCTCCGCCGGCCGCTTTCGGCTTCCGACGTCGCGCGCACGCGCTCGCGGTCGATATCGAGCCCGGTCGGGGTTGAACACCGCCGCGACGTAGCTCGCGCGCGGGACGATGTGAAGCTGCCGCCGAAGCGTGCTCGTGTCCGGTCCCTGCTCGGGATCGAGCTCGTAGAGAAGGTGCGCGTGATCGCGATGCGACGTGATCGCGTACGTCCCGTGCGCGACCTCGACGGCCTCGCTCTGGCGCCGCACGCCGCGCGTCTTCGTCGTGTAGGTCGTCGCTCCGAGGTCGGCCGTGATGTCCGCCGCGGGTCCGACACGCTCGACCCAGGCCCACTGCCGCTCGCGGACGCGCGCATCGGGCATACGCTTCTTCCCCACGGCGATGCGACGCGCGAGCGTGCGGTTCCGTGGCGCGAGCGTGAACGAGAAGCGCTGCACGTCGCCGATCGACCGGGGCGTCCGGACGTCGACCTTGGGGCGGGCGAAGAAACGGATCTTTCCGACCTCGAGGACCACGAGCTGAGCCTCCTCCGCTCGGTCCGTCCTCGGGACTTCGTGAGCCGGCTCGTCGAGCGCCGAGGTCGTCGGCTCGTTCGACGTGGCGCTCGCGTCGAGGTCGACCTCGTCACCGGCGTCCATCATGTTGGTGAATGTGCGACCGCCGGATGCCAATGCGAGCGCGAGCATGAGCGCCCGCAATCTCGAGCGTTTCTGGATGGATGCGTGAGGCGAACCGGGCGGATCGGCAGCGGTCGAGGTCGAGCTCGGGCGCGGACGGGAGACCACCGCTCGAGCCGCATCGCCTCTCGCCCTCTCGGCCGTACGCCATGGGCGTCGCCGCCTGCTTCCCGCGACCAGAAGCCGGCGTTGCCGTCGGCTCCTCGCCAGGATACTCACTACCCCGTCGTTCAATGCGCGATGCCGAGAGCCTTCGCTTCGATGACGTCGTCACGTTCCTGACCGTCCACAACACGCGTTCGATCTCCGCGGCCGCCCGACAGCTCCAGGTGACGCCTTCGCAGGTCAGCAAGGCCGTCGCTCGACTCGAGGAGTTCGTCGGCGCGCAGCTCCTCGCGCGTGGATCGCGAGGCGTCGCAGTGAGCATGGCGGGTCTGCGCGTCATCCCCATGCTCGAGGAGATCGCGCGCGGCGTGCGGGACCTGAAGAGCCGCCCCGACGCGACGCCGATGGTCCGCGTCGCTGCGCCGTCGTCGATCTGCTCCACCGTCGCGGGCGTGCTCGCGAAGAACACGCGCGGGATCCGTTTCTCCTGCCTCGAGCTCGATCCGGTGAGGACGCGAGCGCTCGCGTTCGAGGACGTCTTCGACGTCGCGCTGCTCGCGGACGATCGCTCGCTCGGCGAGCTCTACACGCACGAACGGCTCGGCGAGACGGAGAGCTGCCTGTTCGCGCGGCCGTCCCTCGCGGCGCGGCTCGGGCCGCCGCCGGTCAGCCCCGAGGCGCTACGAGGGATCCCGTTCGTGATGCCGCTATTGTTGCAAGATACACGCGTCACGAGCGGGCACGACCTGTGTCCGTTTCCGTTCGAGCAACGCACACAAGGTCATGCAGCGGCGACGTTCGGCGTCGCGCTCGAGCTCGCGACCTCCTCCGACCACGTCGTGTTCGGGCCGCGCGTCGCGGCGCGCGGGCAGCTCGCCCGCCGCGAGCTCGTGGAAATCGAGGTCGAGGGCTGGTCGGTGCGCTGGACGATCTACCTAGCGTGTCACACGACCCGCGTGCAGGCCAAGACCGCGAGAATGCTCAAGTCCGTGCTCTCGCGGTGGCTCGACGACTCCCTCACGAAAATCTGACGGGGGGACGGTGATGACGCGCCGAAAAGGCCTTGTTGCGACGCGTTAGTCGCCCGTCATCACTCCGTCTTTCGCGTCTCAGAAGCATCTCGCTGCATCTCGGCCCCAGTGTGAAAAAGTACGCTGAGGATGGAATGGTGGTGGATCTCACGACCACCGCCCCTGGGCAATTTGCCCATTTTCGCGCCGAAAACTGGGCCAAACCGACGCTTTGCACCTACATGTCGCCCCTTTGGTGCACCTGCCTACCTTTTCCGTTTTGGAAAAGGTCTCTGTCCAGCCGACGGACTGCCGCGAGGGCCAAGGATGAGGTTCTTAACCGACGCCCCGAACGAACCGCGGGCAGCCCCGAGGAGGAGGAGCACCATGCAGGACGTCAAGCTCAGCGCCGTGAAGCTCTCGCTGTTGGCCCTCGCCGCGACCCTCGGCGCGTGCGCCGTCGACGGCACCGATGCCGACGCGGACGTCACGGACGTCGAGGAGGTCGAGGCCACGAGCGACGCGATCGTCGGCGGCCAGGCCACGAGCGCCTACCCGGCCGTCGGTGCGCTGACGCGCGGGGGCGCGCCGTTCTGCACGGGCACCGTCGTCACGAAGCGCGCGGTCGTCACCGCCGCGCACTGCCTCGACGGCCAGAGCGCGTCGCGCATCCGGTTCGCGTTCGGGCCCAACGCGCGCTCCCCGCAGGCGTCCGTCGCCGTCTCGCGCATCGTCGTGCACCCGTCGTGGGATCGGCGCACGATCAAGAACGACATCGGCGTCGTGATCCTCGCGGAGGACGCGCCGGTGGCTCCGGTGGCGATCAACAGCTCGATGAGCTCGAGCTGGGTCGGCCGCACGCTCGAGTTCGTCGGCTACGGCGCGACGAACGGGTACACGGGCGGCGGCAGCGGGACGAAGCGCGTGGTGTCGATCGCCGTCTCCGAGGTCGGGAGCACCCAGTTCGCGTACGCCGACCGGACCAAGAACACCTGCTTCGGCGACTCCGGCGGCCCCGCGTTCGCGCGGAACAGCGCCAACGAGCTCGTCCTCGTCGGCGTGACGTCGTACGGCGACCGGACCTGCTCGCAGTTCGGCGTCGACACGCGCGTCGACGCGTACCGGTCGTTCATCGCCTCGGCGATCCAGTGACGGACCGCCCCCGGTGAGGGGGACGGCCGATTCGGGCGAGAAGGCGGTCACGACGGCCTCCGTCCCTGCTAATAGGGTCAGGAGGAATCGCATGACCGTCGAAAGAGCACGCGCTCTCTGGAAGAGAGCTCTACCCTTCCTCGCGGCCGCCTTCGCCCTCGGTGCCGTCGGCACCGCGGCAGCCCGCCACTACGCGAGCGACTCGTGCTGCAAGCCGGGCGCCTCGTGCTGCTACCCGGGCTCGCCGTGCTGCAACCACTCTGCCGATCGCGTGAGCCAGCGCTGAAGCCGTGGCCGGTCCGTCGGAGGCACGTTCCGGAGATCGTCCGGAGTCCGAGCTCGACCATCTGATGGACCGGCTCGCCGACGGCGATCGCGACGCGTTCACGCCGCTGTTCGAGGCGCTCTACCCTCGCGCGCTCGCGATGGCGAAAAAGCGTCTCGAGCCCGGAGACGCCGAGGACGCCGCCCAGCGCACGATGACCGCCATCTTCGCGCGCGCGATCGAGTTCACGCCCGGACGGCCCGTGCTGCCGTGGTTCTACGCGATCGCCGCGAACGAGATCCACGCGGTGGCGAGAAAGCGCCGCGCGACGGCCTCGCGTGAAGGGCCCGAGCGAGACGCCGAGCTCGTGCCCGCCGACGGTGATCCGGAGTCGGCGCTCTCGCTCGCCGAGATGCGCGCGATGCTGCGCGAGGCGGTGCGCTCGCTCGATCCCGTCTCTGCGGCTGCGATCGAAGGTCAGCTCGCGGAAGAGGCGTCCGGTCCGCGTTCGCCAGCGCTGCGCAAGCGCGTGTCCCGCGCGTATGCGCGGCTTCGTGTCCTACTCGGAGGCCTGTAGTGGAGTCCATCGTCGTCTCGGATGTCGCTCGGCGCGCACGGCGCGCATACGAAGCCGCGAGGCTACGGCGTGGGCTCTTCCGCGCCGTCGTGCTCGGCTCGCTCCTCGGCCTCGTCGCCGTCGCGACGATCGGCCGGGCCGCCCTCGTGTGGATCCCCGTGTTCGTCGTCGCGTGGACCTTCCTCGAGTGGCGAGGCGGCGGGCTCCTCCGCGGCGGACGGATCGGCGCGCTCCTCGGCGTGCCGCTGGCCCTGACGCCCGCGAGCATGTTCATGACGTGCTGCCGAGCCGGCTGCGCGATGGGGCTCGGAGAGTGCAGCATGTCGCGCGCGTGTGCGATCGTCGGCACGGTGATGGGCCTCGCCGTCGCAGGCCTGCTCGCGCGCCTCCCGTCGAAGGATCGCCTCCACGCCACGCTCGGCGCGGCGCTCGGCATCGTCGCGACGTCGGTGCCCCGCTGCGCGAGCCTGATGCTGGGAGAGGCCGCCGGCCTCTTGCTCGGCGCGCTGGCGGGTACCATCGCCGCGGGCCTCGTCTGCGCGGTCGTCGACCGAGCGCGCCAGCCGACGTGATCGGTCGCAGCGGGAAGCGCCAGGCCGCACTCTCGCCGAGAGCGAAGAGCGGCCGGCCACCGACCACGCGGGAAGACTGCGCGGGCGCCACATCCGTGTGAGCGGATCCGCACACGGCTTCGACCGGGCGCGTTCACAGCGGGCTTCGGATCGCGACCGTCACCGCGAAGCGACGACCGCGTCGCCGCAGACGCGTGCGGCGACGCGCCATCTTGTGGACATCTGCGCGAGTGACATCCTTGTGAGGCAGTGAGCCGACGCCCCAGACGCGAGCGGAGGAGCCACGATCGTGGTGGCCTCCAGACGACCCGCTCGGGCGCGCGACGTCGATCGGTACCGCGCACCGTCCTCGTCGTCGACGACAACGAAGACAATCGCGATCTCTACGCGATGCTCCTCGCCCGACTCGGCTACGACGTGGCCGTCGCCGTCGACGGCATCGAGGGCGTCGAGCGCGCGAGCGAGGTGCGCCCGTCGGTCATCCTGATGGACCTCGCGATGCCGAACCTCGACGGCTGCGAGGCGACGAGGATGATTCGCCGACTCCCCGACCTCGGCGACGTCTGGATCATCGCGATCACCGCGTTCACCGACGCATCGAACATGAAACGCGCGCTCGCGGCCGGCTGCAACGAGGTCCTCTCGAAGCCGTGCCCTCCATCGGTCCTCGCCGAGCACGTCGAGCGAGCCTTCCGCACGCGCGCCCGCATGCGCGAGAACGTCTGATCGATCGCGACGGCCTCGATCGCCGGCGTCGCGCTACACGCCCGGAGCGCTGTCGCGTTCGTCGAGCGTCGCGAGATCGGGCTGCGTCGGCGCCTCGGAGAGCAGCGCCAAGAAGCGCTCGTGCGAGATCGCGGCCTCTTCCAGCAGTCCGTCGAGCATCGCGTGCGGGAGGACGATCGTCTCCGGCACGACGACGATCTGGCCGCGACGCCCGCGCAGCGTCACGCCGCCCGCGTCCCTGTTCGTGACCTGAAAGCCCGCGAGGCAGAGCGCCGCCACGCACTCCGCGCCCGAGATCGTCATCTCATCCATGGGCCGCGAGCTCAGCAACGCCCGTACCGAAGGCGAACGTCGTCGCTCGGCGCGGACGAACGTCACTCGAGGCGGAGCTTCTCTTCCTTCTCGGGCTGCGGCGGGACCGGGATCGGGATCGGACGCCGCGAGGATGGTGGCTCCGGCTCCTGCGGAGGAGAAGGACCGTGCGGCGGGATGGGCGGCTTGGGAAGCTCGGGCGTGTCGCTCGGACCGATCTTCGGACGACGTCCGGCTCGCGTCTTTCGCATGGACGGTAGGCGAGCAAGGCGCGAACCAGGAGCGACACGCTAGCGCACGAATTTCCGCTCAGCCGCACCACGATCGCATGGCCATCTCCGACGGACGATCCATATTCGGGGGCCGTCGCAGGGCGGCTGATCGTCGGCCGCGCTCGCCGGAGACGACGAGACGATGACGAAGCCACGGCGCACCTCCCGGGCCCGTACCAGCGTGGAGATCCTTCGTGAGCGTGACGAGCTGCAGGCCCGGCTCCGCGCGATCGACGAAGCGCTCGCCGGCATCGGCGCGGCAGCTCAGCACGCGCTCGAGCACCCCGAGGCCTCGACCCTCGCCCTCACGCGCGTGGCGATGCTCGTCCGTCAGGCGCGCGGCGAGTGAACGCCGCTCGCGCGCGACCGACAAAAAAGAACGGGCTCCAGGAGGCTCTTCGCCTTCTGGAGCCGGTCGGGGCGAGTGGATTCGAACCACCGACCCTCAGACCCCCAGTCTGATGCGCTAACCAGGCTGCGCTACGCCCCGAGCCACCGCACGCTTTCGCGCACGACTGCGCGCACCCTAGTCGCCGAAGCGGAGGGTCGCAAGGGAGATCTGGATGGTCGCGCACGGACACGCGATTCGATCGGCGTTTCCGGCCCTCCCGCGGCCGGCGGCCGGGGCAGGCCGGGCGCTCGACGGGGCCTTCTCCGAGCCGCGCCGCCCCGGCAGTCGGCCATGGAGGCAGCCCCGTCGAGCGCCGGCCGGTCCAGGTCGGCGGGAGCGCGCGCAGGCTCGCCGCTCGCGCTCGGGCCTCCGAGCTCGGACGGACGTGGTCGTCCCCCGCGCCGGCGAGGGTGCTCACGCCGACGCTCGCGCGGAGCCTCGCTCGCGCTCGTGAGGACGAGGTTGCTGGGCTCAGAAGGCCGTCGCCAACGCGTGCTCTCGAGCGGGCTTCACGTACGCCATCCGACGGCACTCCTCGGCGCAGGCCCGGCATGCCTCGGCGCAGGCGCGGCAGTGCTCGTACGCGTGCCGCTCGCACTCCTCGGCGCACGCATCGCACGCCGCAATGCAGGCCTCCACGAGCGCCGGGCTCAAGCTACTGCCGCGCGAGAGGAATGCGGCGAGGAGCCGACAGAGATCGGCGCAGTCGCGCTCCAGCCGTATGCACGCCACGAGCGTGCCGACCCCCCGTTCGTCCATGCATGCGTCCGCGCAGTACTCGCATGCCTCTGCGCATTCGCTGCAAGCCTCGATGCAGCTAGCGATGCGTTCAGGATCCATCGGGGCCTCCTTCCGGGCCGACCCCGATGCAGTGCACATACCGCTCGTGAGCTCGTGTACGCCGGCGCCAGCGGCGCATCGAGCGCGGTTCGGCGCGCGTGGCCATCGACCGCCGGCGGAGACGAGGCGAGCGGCCTCCCGATCCGCGCGTCGTCGCCGCGACCCGCGGGCGTGATCCGCGAGCGGCTGCACGCCCATGTGCGCACGTCCCCCGCGGTCGTGGACGCGCCGACGATACGTCTCTCCACCGTCTCGACTCGAATCGCTCGACGCGTCACGCCGCCGTCGGCGCCGCCTTCGTTCGCCCCGCGGTCGCACGAAGGCTCGATCCTCCGCGCCGCCGGACACGCTCGCGCGCACGGCGCACGGCCTCGGCCATCGCGACGCGCTCGGCACGCATGTCGAGCGGTGCGCCGCACGATCGACGTCGAAGATCGCGTCAGCTTCGCCCTGGGGAGGCGCACGCGCGACGCGCGCGCCCTCCTCACGCCCGCGGGCTGGCCACACCGACCGTGCGGTACGTGGAGGTTCGTGGCATCCGCGAGCGTTCGTGCAGCGCCCTCCGCAGCGGAGGATCCCGTACGGCACACCGTCCGTCGTCGCGGCCTCCTCCTTCCATGAGGAGCCTCACGACGAGCCACCACGATGCGACCGGGCCGGCGGCGCGTCGTCCGTGAGGGAACGCCGCGCACGGCGTGCCGTCGCGGCGGACCACCGCCTGCCGATCATGTGCGGACCGACTACGCCGCGCGTCGGCGGAGCAAGGGCTCCGGGTCTTCGTAGAGGCAGCGCAGTCCGAGCTCGTCGTCGTCCCGTTCCCGTTCGACGTCGTTGGCGGAACGGCCGACGATGCGAGCGAGCTCGAGCGGTTCGGGCGCGTCGTCGAGATCCGGATCCAGGAGCTCAATCTCGCGGCTGTGCATGACGAACCTCCTTCGCGAAAAGGAGCTTCTCGTGCATCCCGACAGTCCCGATAAGCACGCGCCCTCGAGCGTCAAGGGGCGTCGCCTCGAGCGATGCCCGCTACCGCGTGCGGCCGAGCGCTTTGCCGTCTCCGTCGGCGTCGATCCAAATGGGCCCGGACATGGCCCATGGCGAGATCTCGGCGTCGTCGCCCGAGAGCACCGGGCGCATCGGCTTCTTCCCGCTCACGATGACGACGAGAGCGTCGTCTGCCTTCACGCGCAGCGAGAACGTCGCGTGCGCGACGAGCGCGCCCTGGGCGTTCTTCTTCGGGGTGAGCGCCACGGACGAGCTACCGGCCCGCGCGCCGCTCGCGAGGCGGACCTCGGCCTCGTCGACGACGATCCACGGAGGGGTCGTGACGGTGAGCTTCACCTCGACCGTTCCTCCTCGCGCCACGCCGCCGATCGGCGCTCCGTTCGCCGTGACGCGGAGGAAGGGGCCGTTCGTGAGCACGACGTCACGCCGGTCGCGGATCCCCTCGACGAGCGCCCGCGTCCGATCCGCGTCCCACGCGTCGAGCGCCACGTCCGCGCCGGCGCCGGCGAGGCGGACGTACGTCCGCGGATAACCGGGCTCCTCGCCGACGATCCCGTGCGTGTCGGTGTCCGCGATCGGCGTCACGGGATGGCCCGTCCGCAAGAGCGCCCAATAGTCCTCGAGCACCCGCGTCCGGTGCTCGACGACGCGGCCGTTCCAGACCTCGATGGCGTCGAACGAGGCGTCGTAGCCCGGCCCCGAGCCGACGCCCTTGCTCGGGTCGAAGCCGAGCTGATCGAAGTATCCGTTCTTGCCCGAGCGCGGGTGGTTGATCTGGAGGACGCGCGGACCTCCCTGGAGCGCGCGTGCGTCGGCGAACACGTCGGCCGCGAGGCGGTCGCGGACGACCGGCGCGCCGCCCCGCGGCTGGTCCGGCCGGGGCGTCAGCGGATAGACGTTCGCGTGACCGAAGGGCTTCTTCGCCGCGTCGCTCGTGATCTCGACGCCGGGGAGCTGCACGAGGAACGGCGCGAGGCCGAGCTCCTTCGCCACCGGCGCGAGATCGACGATGGCGTTGTGCTCCGACGCGACGGCGACCTCGACGCCCTCGGCGGCGTTCGCGAGCACGCGATCACGCGTCGCCACCGGCGCATCGGCGCTGAGCATCGTGTGCTGGTGGAAGTCGGCGGCGACGTACCCCGACGTGTCGACGACGCGCCGGAGCTCGATGCGCGGAGGCGTCGAGCCCGGGACGTCGACCTCGAACGCGTGGACGTCGTACTCGGGGCCGCGCGAGGCCGTGACGCGGTAGCGTCCGTGCGGAAGCGGCACGGCCCTCGACTCCGACGGACGCAAGAAGACGACGTTCTTCGCGAGCCCCGCCACGTGCGCAGGGCCGAGATCGGGCGAAGGGGTGCCGGAGAGACCCTCGATCGTCAGCTTGCACGGCACCGCGACGTTCGAAGGAACCTCCGTGCACGGCCCGAGCGTCAGCTCGGCAGGCTCCGAGACCGTCAGGGTCACACGGCTGGCCGCGTTCTTCTTCACCTCGACGGCGACCTTCTTGCCGTCGCCGCGGCGCCCGACGCTCGGCGCGAAGCCGACCAGCCACTTGCCGGGCGGGACCTCGCCGGCGAAGGTGTCCCCCTCCTTCGTCGCGACGATCGAGAGCACCTCGGGGGCGGCGTCGGTGCCGAGGACGACCTTCGCGCCGGCGGGCACCTTCACGGGCGCTCCCTTGGCGTCGACGAGCGCGATCTCGACGACGCCGACGTCGCCCGCCGCCGCCTTCGTGAGCTCCGCGACGATGCTCGACACGTCGGGTCGCTCGCCCACGACGAACACGCGCTCGTACGTCACGGACGCGCCCGGCTCGAGCTCGACGTCCTTGCGTTGCTCGGTGTCCGTCCAAGCGCCTCCGCTGATCGCGGCGATCTCGCCCTCGGTGGAGGTGATCGCGTAGCTCACGTACCGGCCGACGCCGCCGATGTACGGCCCGCGCGACGGCCCCTTGAAGCCGAGCGCCTTGCCGGGCGCGAGCTTCTCGGCGCCTCCCCACTGGATCGCGTCGCCGAGCCCGAGGCCCGTGACCTTCGTGCTCCCCTCGTTCGTGAGCGTCGTCCGAAGGAGAAGCGCGCGATCGCCCGGCGCGAGGCGATACTGCGTCACGACCTCGATCGCGGGCTCGTAGAGCTCCTTGCCGCGCGCCTCGACGACGGCGGCGCCGTCCGGGAGCACGCGCGCGTCGATCGACGTGTAGACGGCCTGACGCGGGAACGTCCCGAAGTACGTGAAGAGCTGGCCGAGCTCGTCCTTGCGCGTCTTCGCGTCGGCGGCGTCGATGACGTTCCCGCCCGACTCCGCGAACCCGGCGCCGCCTCCGAGCGCGTCGATCACGAACACGACCTCGTCGTTCTCGAGCACCCAGTCGCCGGGCTTCCCGGTCGCATTCGGCCCGCCGAGCTCCTCTCCCGGAGCCATCGGATGCACGCGCGCCTTCCCCACCGGCTGACGCTGCGCCTCTGTCCCCCTCCCGATCCAGTTCGCGCGCGCCGCCGCACCCGGCGTCACCTCGATGTGCGGCGTCGGATCGGTCGGACGCGGGCAAGCGACGAGCGTCGCGGCCACGACGCCCATCGCGAGCCGCCGGAGAGGAGCCTTCATCGCGCGCATTCTAGCGTGCTCGTCTCTTCTCCTCGTGCTCGTGCTCGCAGTACCGAACGAGCACGACCGCTACTTCCCCGCGCGCAACGACGCCAAGAACCGCGCGAGCGCCTGAGCCTTCTGCAGGAGCGTGACGATCTCGATCTGCTCGTCGTGCGTGTGGAATCCGATCCCGCGCGGCCCGAGCCCGTCGATCGAGGCGATCCCCATCGCCGACGTCGTGCTCGCGTCGGAGCCGCCGCCGATGAGGGCCGCCTCGCCGGCGCCGAGGCCCGAGGCGCGCGCGCATGCGCCGTAGGCCTCCATCAGACGCACGCTCTCGTCGGTGCGCTCGAGCGGGAGGCGCGCGATGCCGCCTTGGAGCTCGATGCGAGCGCCCGGCACGGCGGCCGCGCACTCGTCCGCCGCCTTCTTGATCGCCTCGATGAGCGCTTCCGCGTCGGCGCGCGACTCGAAGCGGAGGTCGACGAGGGCCTCGGCCCGATCCGGGACGGTGTTCTTGCTGATGCCGCCCGAGATCCTGCCGACGTTGACCGTGACGCCGCGCGCGTAGTCCGTGAGCGCCTGCACGCGATCGACGAGCTTTGCCAGCGCCCAGATGGCGTTCACGCCGTCCTTGTGGGCGTTGCCGGCGTGCGCGGCCTTGCCGTGCGCGATGATCGTCATCGCGCCCGTGCCCTTTCGCCGCGTGATGACGAGATCGCCCTTGCGCCCGGCCTCGAACACGAGCGCGCTCCGAGCGCCCTCTACGGCCTCGCGGATGACGGCCTGTCCCTCCGGCGAGCCGACCTCCTCGTCCGAGACGATGACGACGCGCAGGCCGGGGAGCGTCGGGAGCGCGCCCGTCGCGGCGAGGGCCTTGAGCGCCCACGCGACGACGACGAGCCCGCCCTTCATGTCGAGCACGCCGGGCCCGCGCGCCAGGTCTCCGTCGCGCTTGAAGCCCTCGAACGTCCCGGGCGGGAAGACGGTGTCGAGGTGGCCGACGAGCGCGATCGGCTTGCGCTCCCTGCCCTGCTCGTCCGGGCTCACCGTCCACGTCGAGCGCATGACGAGGTGATCGGCGAAGCGTCCGCTCGTCGAAGCGACGCGCTGCCGCTCGAGGCCTTCGATCGCGAAGAGCTCCTCGAGCATCTTGCCGACCTTCTGACCGCCCTCGACGTTCTCCGTGTACGAGTTGATCGAGACGAGCTCGGCCAGCGCCGTCTCCATCGCCTTCGCTTGCCCGGCCAACCAGGCCGCCGCCTCGTCACCTGCCCTCGTAGAAGCGCCCGCGCTCATGGGCGCGGACTATAGCCGTCTCCGAGCCGGCGTCTCCGTCGAGCCTCCGGATGCCGCGGTGCGTAGTTTTCCTTTGCGTTCTGTATTTACAGAATGTACAGTATTCGTAGGTACAACGCAGGAACCCGCGACAATTTCCGAAGGAGAGAGCCGATGGCCACGCTCCCCGTTGCGCCGAACGAGGTCCCCGAGCCCCGCGGAAATGACGCGAAAGCGCGGGCGGACACGACGTACTCCGGGCCGAGCTTCGGAGCCTCCGCAGAGGCGCGGGAAGCTCGACGCGAGGAGGAGCGCGCGCTCGTGCGCGACGCGACGAAGGGCCGGCTCACCCCGGAGCGACGCGAGGCCGTACGGCGAAAGGCGCTCGCCGAGATCCCGTGGTGGTACAACCCCTACGGGCACTTGGCGGCGACGACGGGCATCGGCCTCGTCGTCCTCGTGGCGAGCATCGCGAGCCTGGCGAAGCTCGAGGTGCGCTGGACGGATTTGCTCGTCATCCCCGGCGTCGTGCTCTTCTCGAACTACTTCGAGTGGCGCGTGCACAAGCACGTGCTGCATCGCCGGTTCTGGCCGTTCGAGGTCATCTACGACAAGCACACGCCGATGCACCACATGATCTACGTCGAGGAGGACATGGCCCTCCGCGACGTGCGGGAGTTCCGGCTGGTGCTCATTCCCGCCGCGGGCGTGCTCGGCATCGTCCTCGCCGCGTCGCCGGTGGCGATCGGGCTCGCTTGGCTCTGGTCCGCAGCGGCCGGCTGGCTCTTCCTCCTCACGGCCAGCCTCTTCATGGTCAGCTACGAGGTCCTTCACCTCTGTTACCACGCGCCCGAGGACGGCTTCATCGGCCGCCGGAAGATCATCCGCGTGCTGCGCGCTCACCACGCGCGCCACCACGATCCGCGCCTCATGCAGCGCTACAACTTCAACGTCACCGTGCCGCTGTTCGACTGGATCATGGGCACGATGGCGCCCAAACGCGACGCAGCCCCGCCCCGCTGAGAGGCGGCCGCACCGAGCCATGCCGGGCGTCCCTCGACCGAGCCGGTCGGGGCTGGCGCCCCGTTCGGGGCGGCGCTATGTGCGAGCCCCATGGCGAAGCGCTTCAAGGCCGCCGTCATCGGCGGCAGCGGTTATGGCGGCGGCGAGCTGATCCGCCGTCTGCTCCTCCACCCCCACGTCGAGCTGGTGCGTGTCGCGTCCGTCGACTACGTCGGCGAGCCGCTCTCGGCCGCGCACCCGAACCTCGAGGGCATCACCGATCTCCGCTTCGAGGGGATCACGCCCGCCGAGGCCGCGCAGGGGATGGACGTCGTCCTGCTCGGGCTGCCCCACAAGGTCAGCGCGACGAAGATGCCCGAGCTCATCGCGTCCGGCGCGCGCGTCATCGATCTCTCGGGCGACTTCCGCCTCCGCGATCCGGCCGCGTACAAGCGCTACTACCACGCCGATCACCCCTGCCCCGACAAGCTCACCGACGGCACGTTCGTCTACGGCCTGCCGGAGCTTCATCGCGAGAAGATCAAGAACGCGAAGTACGTCGCATCGCCCGGCTGCTTCGCCACGACCATCGAGCTCGCGCTCCTGCCGCTCGCGAAGGCCGGCCTGCTCTCCGGCGCCGTCGAGGTCGTGGGCATCACGGGGTCGTCGGGCAGCGGCGTCGTCCCGAGCGCCGGCACCCACCATCCGGTCCGCGCGGTGAACCTGCGGACGTACAAGCCGCTCGATCACCAGCACATCCCCGAGATCACGCAGACGCTGCACGAGGCCGGCGGGAAGAACGTCGAGATCCGGTTCGTCCCCGTGAGCGCGCCGCTCTCGCGCGGCATCTTCGCGACGTGCTTCGCGCACGTCCCCGAGTCCGTGAGCGCCGACGAGATCCGTGCGCTCTACAAGGACGCGTACGCCAAGGAGCCCTTCGTCCGCGTGCCTGCGAAGCGCCTGCCCGAGGTCGCCGCGGTCAGCGGAACGAACTACGCCGAGGTCGGCGTGCAGATCGGCACCGACGGCGCCGAGGCCGGCAAGCGCGTCGTCGCGTGCTTCGCCGTGACCGACAACCTGATCAAGGGCGGAGCGGGCCAGGCGATCCAGTCGATGAACATCATGCTCGGCCTCGACGAGAAGACCGCGCTCGAAGATCCGGGAGGCTGGCCGTGAGCTCGGGCCCCGTCGTCGTCAAGCTCGGCGGGGAGGTCGTCCAAGGGCCGCACATGGCCGCGATCGCGGCCGACGTCGCGAAGATGCGCGGCGAGGGCACGCCCGTCGTGATCGTCCACGGCGGCGGGCCCCAGGCGACCGATCTCCAGAAGAAGCTCGGTCAGACGCCGAAGATCATCGGCGGCCGCCGCGTGACCGACGCCGAGACGCTCGACGTCATGAAGATGGCGGTGGCGGGCAAGGTGAACGTCGACCTCTGCGCCGCGCTCGTCGCCGCCGGAGCCAAGCCCGTCGGCCTGCACGGCGCGAGCGCGAACACGGTGCTCGCCAAGCGGCGCCCGCCGAAGGTCGTGACCGGCGGCGGGCCCGATCCGGTCGACTTCGGGTTCGTGGGGGACGTCGTCGGCGTCAACGCCGAGCTCATCGGCCTGCTCGGCGGCGCCGGCTACGTCCCCGTCCTCGCCTGCCTCGGCGCGGACGAGTCGGGCGGCGTCTACAACATCAACGCCGACGCCGTCGCGAACCAGGTCGCCATTCGTCTCGACGCGCGCGCCCTCGTCCTCGTCACGGACGTCCCCGGTGTGCTGCGCGACGTCGCCGATCCGTCGTCGCGCATCCCGCGGCTCACGACCGCCGAAGGCAAGCGCGCGATCGAGGAGGGCATCATCACCAAGGGCATGATCCCGAAGCTCGAGGAGTCGTTCGCCGCGATCGCCGAGGGCGTCCGCGCGGTGCACATCGTCGGTCGCCTCGAGCGAGGGGACCTGGCGCGCGCCGTCCAGGAGCCCGGCAGCGTCGGCACCGTGCTCGTGGCGTGATTCCGCCTCCGACGAAGCCTCGCGTCACTTCGAGGCTTCGTCGCGGATGGCGACCGCTTGATCGATCCCTTTCTCGATCACCTCCGCCTCCGCCACCGCCTTCTTGAAGGCCTCGTCGAAGCACTTCTCGAGCTGCGCGCGGGAGGCCTCGGCGGTGGCGGCCCCTCCGGAGCTCGCCATCTCCGCGAAGCCCTTGCGCGTGGCCTCGATGGCGGCGCCCGCGACGTGGACCCGGCTCGCCCCCTTCTCGCCGACCTCGTGGAGGATCTTGAGCAGCCCGGGGAACGACTTGTCGACGGCGGTCTTCATCGCCTCGGCGGCCTCGCGATCCTTGGCGCCCGTGACGACGAGCCCCACCGGAGGGCTCGAGCACTCCGTCTTGTTCATCAACGCGAGGTCGCAGCGCGCGCGGCAGTCGGTGCTGACCTCGGGCGCCTTGAACTCGCCGGCGCATTTGACCTCGGCCAGCTCGACCGAGCACTTCCCGGAGCAGACGCCGTCGCAGATGCCGGGCTTCGCGAACGTGCAGGCGCCGGTGCACGTGCCCTTGCACTCGCCGTCGATCGCGCCTCGATCGCAGGTGCCCACGCACGTCCCGAGGCATGGGCCGTTGACGCGCTTGCCGTCGCACGTGCCGACGCAGCGACCGCCGCAGGTCCCCTTCATCTGGCCTTCGCACGTGCCCTGGCAGACGCCGTTGCACTTCATGCCGCTCTTCGGCTCGCACGAGCCGTCGCAGTCGCCGTCGCAGCGGCCGGCGAGGCGGCTGCACTCTGCACGCACTTTGTCGGCCGGCACGGACGAGTCGCAGATGCTCGCGCACTTCGTCACGAGCGTCGGGTCTGCGAGGCACACCGGGTCCCGCACGACCAGCTGCGTCTTCGCCTTCGGACCGAGCTTGGCGCGAGCCTCCTGCACGGCCTTGATCGCGGCGGCGCACGCCTCGTTGCCGCTGCGCCAGTCTCCCTTGTCGCCGAGGTCGTGGGCGATCTGGGCGCAGGCGATCCCGAAGTCCCCATCGAGGCGCTCGGAGAGCGCCCCGATCTCCAGCGCCGTCAGCGCCGCCGCCTTCAACTTGTCCGCTGCCGCGCGAGAGAGCACGTACTCGGACGCGAAGTCGAACGCGGCGAGCTCGTCCGCCTTCGTCAGGTCGGGGCAGCGCTGCGAGACGGTCTTCGTAGGCGGTGTCTGCGACGGCTTGTGACTCGAGCCACAAGCCACGACCATCCCCGCGACGAAGGCGACGGACAGGAGGCGACGCACCGGGGACCTCACGCGTCACTCCGATGCGCGGGCGCTGCCGCGCGAGCTCGCGACCCCGTTCGCCTCGTGGTCGCGTTCGTCTCCCTGCTTCCCGGCCGCTGCGACCGCGGCGGGCCTTCGACGCTGCGGTTCGAAATGCGTGAAGAACGCATGAGTGATCCTCGGCTCTATCTCGGCCATCTGACGATACACGGGCTCTTCCGGCCATGCTATGGCCTTTGCCGATGCGGATCGCGGTCATTTCGACGGGCGTCGGCAACGTCCGGAGCGTCGTTCGCGCGCTCGAACGGACCGCGCCCCCGGGCCGCGAGATCACCCCGACGGCCGACCCGGACGCCGCTCGCCGCGCGGACGTGCTCGTCGTGCCCGGCCAGGGCTCGTTCGGCGCCTTCACGGCCGCGCTCGAAGGCGGCCTGCGCGAGGCCCTCCTCGAGGCCGTCCGGCGGGGGACGCCGTACCTCGGGATCTGCCTCGGCCTCCAGGTCCTGTTCGACGGCAGCGAGGAGGCCCCCTCGGCGCTCGGGCTCGGCGTCTTTCCGGGACGCGTCCGGCGCCTCGACCCGGGCGTCGAGCCCGACGCGGCGCACGGCGGGCCCCCGAGGCCCCGTCCCCTGCCCCACGTCGGGTGGAATCGTGCCGAGCTCGTCCGTGACGGGATCGTCGCGCCTGCCCACTACTACTTCGCGCACTCGTACGCGGCGGCGCCCGACGACCCTTCGGTGACGCTCGCGACGACGACCTACGGCGAGACCTTCACGAGCGCCGTCCAGAAGGACAACGTCGCCGGCGTGCAGTTCCACCCCGAGAAGAGCCAGCGCGAGGGGCTCGCGCTGCTCGAGCGCTTCTTCTCCTCGATCGTACGAGGCTCGTGATGGACGTCGTCCCCGCGATCGATCTGCTCGACGGAAAGGCCGTCCGCCTGAAGCAGGGGCGCTACGACGACGTGACGGTCTACTCCGACGATCCGGCGAGCGTGGCGCGGCGGTTCCGCGCGCACACCGAACGCCTCCACGTGGTCGACCTCGCCGGCGCGAAGGCCGGCGCGCCCGTCCAGATCGAGACCATCCGCGCCATCGCCCGCGAGAACGCGGGAGGCGCGCTCCAGATCGGCGGCGGCGTACGCACGCGCGAGGCCCTCGAGGCGTACCTCGCGCTCGGCGCCCGCCGCGTCGTGCTCGGCACCGCCGCGGTGAAGGATCCCGCGCTCGTCCGATCGCTCGCGACCGCTCACCCGGGCGTCGTCGTGGTGGCCGTCGACGCGAAGGACGGCTTCGTCGCGACCGAAGGCTGGACCGAGGTGTCACGGATGTCCGCGGTCGACGTGGTCCTCGGCCTCGCGGACGCGCCCATCGCGGCGGTGCTCTACACGGACGTCGCGCGGGACGGGACGGGCTCGGGCCCGAACGTCGCCGCGACCGCCGCCCTCGCGGCGCGCTCGCCTTTCCCCGTCATCGCGTCCGGCGGCGTCGCGACGGTCGCGCACCTTCGAGCGCTCGCCGAGATCCCGAACGTCGAGTCCGCGATCGTCGGGCGAGCGCTGTACGACGGGTCGCTGTCGATCGAGGAGGCGGTCGCGGCGACACGAGCGCCTTCGTGAGCCGACGCTCACTTCAAGAAGAGGGGGTTCTCTCCGGCCGTGGGCTCGGCGGGCTTCGCCGGCGCACGGGCCTCGCTCGTCGCCGACGGGCGCGCCGGCCGCGGACGCCTCGGCGCGGGCGGGGCGGACCTCGCGGCCACCGGCATCGTCGATGCGCTCGTCGCGGGCGCGGAGGACGCCGCAGGCGCCTCCGGCGGATGCGCGCTCGCCGGCGGCGCTTCGGCGTGCGGCGCGCTCGCGCTCGCGGCGGGCTGCGTCGTCGACACCGGGCCCTCGGTGGCGGCGCTCGCGTCGCCCGCACGCGGCTCCCTCGCGCGCGCGACGAAGAACAGCAGGACCGCCGCCCCGACACCGATCACACCGAACCCCGCGAGCGCTCCTCCGCGGACGCGCGGGCGATCCATCCGCGTGTCGACGGTGGCGGACGTCGCGTCCATCGTCGAAGGCTCTTGCCCGACGACGGACGCCGAGGCCGCATGCCGCGCGCTCGAACGCGACGCCGGAGCGTCGGGAAGCGAGGGCGACGAGCTCGAGGCGAGGCTCCGGTTGCTGCGGCGCATGAGGCGCTCGGCGACGTCGGCGCCGACGGACCCCGGCGGCGCGTACGGAGCGAGCTCCTCCGCGACGTCGACGATCGTCGCGGGCCGCAGCGACGGATCCTTCTCGAGCATCCGATGGATGGCCTCGGCGAGCGGCTCGGGGACCGGACACAGCTCGCGGATGTCCGGCGCCGGCTCGGACACGACGCACGCGGCGACGTACGGGACGGCACCGCTCCACGGGGTCTGCCCGGCGATGAGCTCGTAGAGGATGACGCCGAGCGCCCAGATGTCCGAGCGCGCGTCGATGGTGGACGCGCCTCGGACCTGCTCCGGAGACATGTAGAGCGCCGTGCCCATGACGGCGCCGTCCGTCGTGATCTTCGAATCCTCGTCCTTCGTGAACTTCGAGATCCCGAAATCGAGGATCTTCACGACGACGCAGCCGTCGTCCTCCTTCGCGAGGAAGAGGTTGGCGGGCTTCAAGTCGCGATGGATGATCCCGGCGTCGTGCGCCTCGGCGAGCGCGCCGCACGCCTGGAGCACGTAGTCGACGGCCTCGCCCCAAGGCAGGCGGCCCCGACGCGTCCTCTCCGACTCGAGGTCCGTCCCCTCGAGCAGCTCCATCACGATGTACGGGAGCCCCTCCGGGGTCTGCTCGACGTCGGTGACGCGGACGACGTGCCTGCTCCGGAGCGTCGCCGCGGCGCGCGCCTCGCGGTCGAAGCGCTCGACGATCTGCTCCACCCCGAAGAGCTCCGGGCTCAGGAGCTTGATCGCGACGGGCTGCCGGAGGCGCATGTGCTCGGCCTCGAACACCACGCCCATGCCGCCCTCGCCGAGCAGACGCCGGAGGCGGTACTTCCCAGCGAGGATCTCGCCGGGCTGCGGTGTCCGAACGCGAGCCTCCGTCACGCCACGTCCCCGTGAGCTCCTCGATCACGAGCGTAGCGCAAGGACCGCCCGTCGCGATGGCCTCGTCGGCTCGGCTCCGAGCCCTACACCCCGACGGGGTGCCAGACGGTCTTGGTCTCGAGGAAGCGCTCGATCCATCCGAGCCCCTGCCCCTTGCGCTCGTCGAGCCACGCCTCGATGTCCATCGGGACGTGGGTCTTCACGCGCTTGACGTTGTCGGCGCCGTCCGTCTCGATCGCTTTGCGCAAATCCGCGTCGACGAGCCAGGCGTCGATGCCGATGACCTCGCGGTGCTTCGCGAGGGGCGGGCACAGCTCCTTCGGGAAACCCGTGAGCACGTTGACGACGCCGCCGGGCATGTCGCTCGTCGCGATGCACTCGCTCCAGAGGATCGCGGTCCGCGGGTCCGTGGTGCTCGCGAGCGCCACGCACGTGTTGCCGCCCGTGACGACCGGGAGCACGGTGGAGACGAGGCCGAGGAGCGACGGCCGCTCCGGAGCGACGACGCCGATGACGCCCATCGGCTCCGGGATGCTGAAGGTGAAGTGCGGACCGGCGACGGGGTTCTGCGAGGCGAGCAGGCTGAAGTACTTGTCCGCGAACCCCGCGTAGAAGACGGCGCGATCGATCGATGCCTCGACCTCCCGCACGGCGGCCACGTCCGGCACGCCGGAGCGCACGAGCGACTGCACGAGCTCCGCCTTGCGCGACTCCATCACCTCGGCGAGGCGGTAGAGGATCTGGCTCCGGTTGAACGCGGTCCGCTTCTGCCAGCCCCCGAGCGCGTTCTTCGCGGCGAGCACCGCGTCACGCACGTCCTTGCGCGAGCCGCGCGGGATGTTGACCGTCTCGGGATCCGGATCGACGTCGACGACGACGGCGTCGTCCTTCTCCTTCTGGCCCTTCACCTGGAAGTAGCGGCCCGACTCGGAGCGGACGAAGGCCCCGTTGACGAACATCTTGTAGGCCTTCGCCACGGACACGCGAGGCTTCTGCGTGTCCCACGGCTTGAGCAGCGCCGTCTCGGCCGAGCGCGGGAGGGCATCGGCCGTCGCCGTCTCCGTGCGCACCTTCTTCTCCGCCATCACTCCACCTCCAGGTAAGCCGCGAGGCCCTGGCGGCCGCCTTCGCGTCCGAAGCCGCTCTCCTTGTACCCACCGAACGGCGAGCTCGGATCGAACTTGTTGTAGGTGTTGCCCCAGATCACGCCGGCCTTGAGCTTCGTGGCGAGGTGGAAAATCTTGGCGCCCTTGTCCGTCCAGATGCCGGCGGACAGGCCGTACATCGTGTTGTTCGCCTTCTCGATGGCCTCCTCCGGCGTGCGGAAGGTCATCACGGTCAGGACCGGCCCGAAGATCTCCTCGCGCGCGATCCGGCACGACTGGCTCGCGCCGGTGAAGAAGGTCGGCGGGAACCAGAAGCCCTTCTCGGGGATCTTCACCGGCGCGCTGAAGCGCTCCGCGCCCTCCGCCTCGCCCGCGGCGACGAGCTCGCGGATCTTCTCGAGCTGCATCTTCGAGTTGATCGCGCCGACGTCGGTGTTCTTGTCGAGCGGATCACCGAGGCGGAGCGTCTGCATGCGATCGCGCAGCTTGCGCACGACGATGTCGTGCACGCTCTCCTCGACGAGCAGGCGCGAGCCCGCGCAGCAGACGTGCCCCTGGTTGAAGTAGATGCCGTTGACGATGCCCTCGACGGCCTGATCGAGCGGGGCGTCCGCGAAGACGATGTTCGCCGCCTTGCCGCCGAGCTCGAGCGTGAGGCGCTTGGTCGTGCCGGCGAGCGCACGCTGGATGCGCTTGCCGACCTCCGTCGATCCCGTGAACGCCACCTTGTTCACGTCGGGGTGGTTCGCCACCGCGGCGCCCGTCTCGCCGGCGCCCGTGACGATGTTGACGACGCCCGGCGGCAGCTCCGCCTCCTCGATGATCTTCGCGAGCATCAGCGCGGTCAGCGGCGTCGTCTCGGCGGGCTTGAGGACGACGGTGTTGCCGCACGCGAGCGCGGGCGCGATCTTCCAAGCCGCCATCAAGAGCGGGAAGTTCCACGGGATGATCTGACCGGCGACGCCGAGCGGCCGGACCTTCCGGCCCTGGAACGCGTAGTCGAGCTTGTCGGCCCAACCCGCGTGGTAGAAGAAGTGCGCCGCCGCGAGCGGGATGTCGACGTCGCGCGACTCCTTGATCGGCTTTCCGCCGTCCATCGACTCGACGATCGCGAGCTCGCGCGACTTCTCCTGGATCGCGCGCGCGATCCGGAAGATGTACTTCGCTCGGTCCGCGGGGCGGAGCTTCGACCAGTACTTCTCGTACGCCTCGCGCGCGGCCTTCACCGCGTCGTCGACGTCCTGTGCGTTCGCCTCGGCCACCTCCGCCAGGACCTGCTCGGTGCTCGGGCTGATCGTCGGGAAGTACTTGCCGCTGCGCGGGCTCACCCACCGCCCGCCGATGAAGAGGCCGTACCTCGGCTCGATCTTGACGTGATCCGTGGCCTCGGGAGCGGGCGCGTAATCCCACGCGCGACCGAAGTCGAGCGCCGCCTCGACCTTCCGATCGACCTCGAGGCTGCCGGCCTTCATCAACGATTGCGACATGGCCGGGATGGTACCTTACTCGCCGGTCGCCGTCTCACGTCTCCGCTTCGCCCCGGCTCAGAGCGAGATGACCTCGAGGGCGAGCCACAGACCGAAGCCGATCACCGCGATCGCGAGGAACAACGCCGACGCCACCACGTAGCCGATCGGCACGGTCTCCTTCGCGGGCTCGTACCGGCCGGTACCGGGAGGCCCCCCGGACGTCGTATTCACCGCGGGGTACGAGCCCGACGGCGCCGAGCCCCACGCTCCCGGGAGCGCGCCGCCCGCTCCCGACGGCGGCGCCGGCACATGGGACGGAGGCGGCGGCGCGGCCGGGTACTGGCCCGAGAGCCCCGAGAGGATCCGGTTGCGCAGCTCCGACTCGGTCGGCATGCCGGCGTTCGGAGCCGCTCGCAGGCCCACCGGAGTCACGGGCCCCGTCCGCAAGTGACGAGGGACGGGCTCGGGGGCAGCCGGCTCTCCCGCCCTCGCGCGCGCGATCGCCTGCGACGAAACCAGCTTCGTCGCCGGCTCCGGATCCTCGACGTTGCCCGGAGCCCCGAGCGGAGGCTCGTACCGCGGCACGCCCCCCGAGCGGCCGCTCGAGGGCGACGGCGGTACGGGCCGAGGCAATGGCGGAGGCTTGGAGGTGCGCTTCATCACGCCGCCAGCCTCCCAAGACTAGCGCGCCCCGCGCTCCGCCGCTGCGGGAGCGCGCCTCAATCCTTCGAGAAGTCGTCGGACGCCTGATAGCTGCCCGTGCGCTCCTTCTCGAGCTGCATCAAGACGTCGTTCAACAGCGCGCTCGCGCCGAAGCGGAACAGATCCGGCGTGAGCCACGCGTCGCCCAACGTCTCCTTCACGAGCACGAGGTACTGCAAGCACTGCTTCGCCGTGCGGACGCCGCCCGCAGGCTTCATCCCGATCCGGCGACCGGTGGCGTAGTAGTGATCGCGGATCGCCTCGAGCATGACGAGCGTGACCGCCGGCGTCGCCGCCGGCTGGATCTTGCCCGTCGACGTCTTGATGAAGTCGGCGCCGGCCGCGATGGCGAGCTCGCTCGCCTTCCGGACGACGTCGTAGGAGCCGAGCTCGCCCGTCTCGAGGATCACCTTGAGGTGCGCCTGCCCGCAGGCCTCCTTCGTCGCGGCGATCTCGTCGAACACCTTCGCGTAGTCGCCGGCGAGCATCGCCCCGCGATCGATCACCATGTCGATCTCGTCGGCGCCGAGCTCGACGGCGCGCCGCGTGTCTTCGAGCTTCACCGACAGCGGAGACTGCCCGCTCGGAAACGCCGTCGCGACGCTCGCGACCTTGACGCTGGATCCGGCGAGCGCCGCCTTCGCGACCGGTACGAGGTTCGGATAGACGCACACGGCGGCGCACGGGCCGATGGTGTCGTCGCCCTCGAGCGGCCGCAGCGCCTTCTGGCACATCTGACGGACCTTCCCGGGGGTGTCCTTCCCCTCGAGCGTCGTCAGGTCCATCATCGCGACCGCGAGCTTCAGCCCCGCGACCTTCGCGCTCTTCTTGATCGACCTCTTGCCCAGCGCGGCCGCGCGCTCCTCGACGGCGACGGCATCGACGGGCGGCGGCTCGAAGAGCGTGATCCGACCGCCGCGCTGCGGCGTGCCGGCGCGGAAGATGGCCCCGTTTCCGTTGGCGCTCTGGTTCTCGTGCGTCACGTACGCCAGGCTAACACGTCCTCGCTCGACGATCGCGAGCGACGGCACGGACGGCCCGAGGGCGGCCTTTCACTGCGCCGCGGCGTCGGCGTCGCCCATCTGCTCACCACCAGAAGGCCGAGCACGCCGCCCGTTCACCTCCGCCGCAGGCTCCTCCGCCCGCTTTCCGGAGAACAGCCGCGCGTAGACCGCATGGATGGCGAGAGCGGAAAGGACCGCGGTGAGGAAGTCCGTCAACGGGACCATCACCGCCGTGTAGACCATGAGGAGGCCGTGGAAGCGACCGTGGTCGCGCCAGACCTCCACGATCTCCGCCTTCTTGACCATGTTCGTCGCCACCCAGAGCAGGATGCCCGCGATGCACGCGAGCGGAACGCGCTCGAGGTGGGCGGCGAGGAAGTAGGCGATGACGAGCTTGAGCACGAACTTGAAGTAACCCGCGAGCGGCGTGACGGCGCCGGCCTTGATGCTGGTCGCCGTGCGCGCCAGCGCCCCCGTGCACGGGAAGCCGTTGACGAGCGGAGTGATGACCTGGACGAGCCCCTGCCCCCAGAGCTCCTTGTCGGGCCAGAACGGCGTCTTCTCGTTCTGCGCGAGCCGATCCGCCATCGACGAGCAGAGCAGGCTCTCGATGCCCGAGACGAAGACGATGGCGGCGACGTAGTAGACGCAGTCGACGACGACCGAGAACGAGAACGTCGGGATCACGGGCGGCGTGAACACGAAGAAGTCGTTCGGAATCGAGCCGTAGCGATCCCGTACGACGGTCACGTTCTGTCCGTCGAGGACCGTCATCGAGAGCACCGTGCAGAGCCCGAGCGCGATCAGCGGCGCGGGAATGAAGATCGAGACGCGGAGCAGACCGCGCGTGAGCAGGAACGTGAGCCCCGCGAGACCGAACGCCCACCAATTGATCTGCCCGAGGTTCGTCGCGATGAGCGCCAGCTTCGAGCGAGCGGAGCCGCCCGATGCCGGCAGACCGAGAGCGTCCGTCGCGTTGGAGAGCGCGATCGCGACGGCGATGCCGACCGTGAACCCGACCACGATCGACGTGGGGACGCGCTTCGCGATCTTGCCGAGGCCGAACAACCCGCACGCCATCAGGACGAGCCCCGCGATCAACGACACGAAGACGAGCATCCCGTGCGCCGCCGCGAACGAGCCGCCGTTCTGCTCGCCGTACTTCGTCATGAGGCCCGCGATGATCGGGATGAACGCCGCCGTCGGTCCGTAGACCTGGTACTTCGAGCCGCCGAACGTACGGCCGACCGCGCAAGCGAGCGCTCCAGCGATGATGCCTTGCTCGGGACGGAGCCCCATCGCCATGGCGAAGCCCATCGCCATCGGGATCGCCGTCAGCGCGACGACGAGGCCCGCGCTGAAGTCGCGGTAGACGGTCTTCTTCCACGTCCGCGCCTCGAGGTCCTCGAAGCGGTCGTCGACGATCTGGAGGAACCGGCGGAGGCGGCCGCCCACGGTGGTCGGCTCGGCGATCGAGCGGACGGTCGTCACCTCGCTCTCGCTCGTCGCCGCGCTCATCGCGTCCCCCTCCCGCCGGCGTCCGCCGCCGTCTCACCGGGCGCGCGGCCGTCTTCCGAGGCCTCGGCCTTCTGCACTCGGAAGGAGAAGACCTTGGCCCATGCCCCGTCGCTCTTCGCGAGCAAGAGCGTGGCGATGATCGTTGCGACCGCGCAGAGTGCCGCCTTGGACGTGTCCATCGCGCGGCCGGTCAGCAACGGAGGTGCCAGACGCGGCCCACGCGGATCCCTCGCGTACTTCGACGTTCTTCACGCGTCGCGCGTCGTCCCTCCCCGACGACGTGACCGCGAGCCGTCGTTCGTCACCGACGCGTCGTCCTTCGCCGACAGCGTCACTCCGGACCGACGTCGGCAGAAGACGACGGCATCACGACGGCGTGCTCGCGGACGAACGCCGAAGCGCGGGGCGCGTCACGATCCGTCGCGCTGTGGCGAGCGGCCGTGACGTCGCATGAGATCGTAGAAGTCCGTCCGGTTCCGGCCCGCGATCCGAGCCGCGGCGGTGACGTTGTTGTTCGTGCGCGTGAGCACCATGTCCAGGTACGCACCCTCGAACGCCTCGCGCGCCTCGCGCAGCGGCGGCGGCGCGGGCGCGTCGGGCGCCGCGTACGGCTTGAGGACGAGCTCGACGCCGCGCACGAGATCCGCGGTCGCGCCATCGCTCGCCGTGCTGCCCCCGAGGCCGATCCCCGGGAGGTGATCGACGTCGATCTCGCCGTTCTTGCAGAGCAAGACGGCCGCCTCCATGACGTTCTCGAGCTCGCGAACGTTGCCGGGCCAGGAGTGCGCGACGAGCGCCGCGAGCGCCTGCGGCCCGAGCCGTGCGGCCGGCACGCCCGCACGCGCCGCGGCGCGCTCGAGGAACATCTCGGCGAGCAGAGGGATGTCCTCGCGGCGCTCGCGGAGCGGCGGCATCGTGATCGGAACGACGTGGAGCCGATAGAACAGGTCCTCGCGGAAGCGCTTCTCCGCGACCTCCTGGCGGAGGTCGCGGTTGGTCGCCGTGATGATGCGCACGTCGGCCTCCTGCTCGATCGTCGACCCGACGGGCGTGTAGCGGCGCTCCTGGAGGACGCGCAAGAGCTTCGCCTGGATCTCGAGAGGCGTCTCGCCGATCTCGTCGAGGAACAACGTCCCGCGCTTCGCGGCGCCGAACAGGCCCTCGCGATCGGCGACCGCGCCCGTGAACGCTCCTTTCCTGTGCCCGAAGAGCGTGCTCTCGAGCAGATCGGCCGAGAGGCCGGCGCAGTTGACCGCGACGAACGGGCCGTCCTTGCGGGGCGAGAGCGCGTGGATGGATCGCGCGACGATCTCCTTGCCCGTCCCCGATTCGCCGAGGATGAGCACCGTCGAGTCGCTCGGAGCGACGAGCCGGATCATCTCGCGGACACGCTCGACGGACGGGCTCACGCCGACGAGGCGCGTACGCTCCTCGGGCACGCCGACGATCCGACGCAGGCCGGCCACCTCCCGGCGGAGCCGGTGGCTGTCGACCATGTGCTTCAGCTTCTGGAGCAGGTCGTGATCGTGGAACGGCTTCGTCACGAACCCGAACGCCCCTTTTCGCATCGCCTCGACGGCGAGATCGATCGTCCCGTGCGCCGTCAGGATCATCACGGGCACGTCCGCCGATCGCTTGGCCACGCCGTCGAGGACGTCGAAGCCGTCCTCGCCGCCGAGACGCAGATCGAGCAGCACCGCGTCGACGCGCTCGCGGCCGATGCGCGAGAGTGCGCCCTTCACGTCGTACTCGATGGAGACGCGGTACCCCGCGGCCTCGATGCGGATCGAGAGGAGCTCGCACAGCTCCCGATCGTCGTCGACGAGGAGCACGTGGGGAGCATCCCGGCCGCTCTCCCTGGCATCGCGCGAATGGGCGTGGTTCACGCCTTTCGAACCGCTCGATTGCCCCGCGCATTCCCCAGCTCGGGTCGTCATCCTGCCTCCTTCATCGTCGAGCTCGTCTCGATCGTCTCTATCGGAATCTCCATGCGGAACGTCGTCGCGCCGTCCGCGCGCGTCACGCCGAGGTCCCCGCCGTGTGCCCGGGCGACCTCCCGGGCGAGCGCCAGGCCGAGGCCGATGCCGGCTGGACGGTTCGCCCCGGTGACCGGCGCGCTGCTGAACGGCTGGAAGATGCGCGAAGCGAGCTCCTCGCTCAGCCCGGGGCCCCGGTCGATCACCTCGAGGACCAAGAGGCGCCGCCCGAAAGCCGCGTCCACGGAGATGTCCACGCGGACCACCTCGCCACGGGGCGACACGGAGATGGCGTTCCGAACGAGGTTCGCCACGGCGCGCTCGACGAGCGCGGAGTCGATGCGGAGGCTCGGCGGGCTGGGCGGCCGCGACACCCGCACCTCGACCCCCCGCTCGATCGCCAGCGGCCGCTCGCCCTCGACCGCCGCCTCGACGACCTTCTCGATGTCGCAAGCCTCCTCGCGTTGCACCGGCAGGCCCGAGCTCACGCGTGACATGTCGAGCAACGCCTCGACGATGCGGACCTCCTGCTCGCACGCGCGTCGTGCCAGCGTCACGACGCGTCGTTGTTGCTCCGTGAGCTCCCCGACGGTGCCGTCGCTCAAGAGAGCGAGCGCCTCGCGGAGCCGGCCCAGCGGCGAGCGCAGCTCGTGGGACACGCTGGCGAGGAACGCATGCTTGAGGCGCTCGACGCCGAGGAGCTTCTCGCGTGTCCGCTCGAGATCGCGCCGGAGATCTTCGATCTCGGCCGGTCCGTCCACGGGCGCGATCGGCGCGAAGTCGCCGTCGCCGAGCCGTGTCGCGTCGGCGGCGAGGCGGGCCATCGGGCGGGTGATGCTCCTGGCGGTCGAGCGAGCGATGAGCACGACCGCGATCGCGCCGACGACGGCGACGGCGAGGCCGCTCACCGCGGTGCCTTGGCCGATCCTGCGCGCGAGAGCTTGCAGGTTCTCGATGTCGACGTGCAGCTCCTGGAGCCGGGCGATCCAGGCGTCCGTCATCTCCTCGTCGAGCTGCGTGCGCCGATGCTCGACCTCGGGCTTCGACAGGAACGCGCACGTGGGACCGGCGAGCGCCTCGTCGGCCAGGACTTCGTAGCGCCTCGCCGTCATTCGGAGGACGGGGCCGTGCTCGACGCCTTGCTTGTCCGCGACGAGCCGGAAGTCCTCGCGCGCGCGCTCGATCTTCTCGCGCGCGACGATGTCCGGGGCGCCCTCGGCACACGCCGCCTGGCCGTGCCGGAGCGCGACCTCGATCCTCCACGCGGCGCGGTGGAGCTCTTCGTCGGCGTCGAGCGTGGAGAGCCGCTGCTCGCTGATGATGGTGAGGATCCCGAGCAAGCGCAGCAGTCCTTGGAGCGTGACGACGAACAGCGCCACGAGCACGGCCACGAGCGCGCCATGGGTCAAGCCGAGACGCGTTGCGAGACGCATGCGGTGCCACGCCATGAAGGCGCCACTTTAGCTCGTCGTGCGGCGGTTGCACGACGGCTTCGCCGACGCTCCAGCGTTCGAATCGTCTGTCGCCCCCGACGTCGACGTCGGCATGTGCCGACGGTTCGCGTCCGAACGACGCGCGGATTTTCCTCACGAGACGCGCAGCCTTGCGCAGGCACGCCTCGTGATTGGGAGGCGGCCGTGCGATCCGTCATCGAGGGCATCAAGCGTTACGAAAAGCTCCACCGTCCCCGGTACACCGAGCGCTTCGCGACGCTCGCGAGCGGCCAGCATCCGCAGGCGATGTTCATCGGCTGCGCGGACAGTCGACTGGTCCCGAACCTCCTCGCTTCGGCAGAGCCCGGGGAGCTCTTCGTCGTCCGCAACGTCGCCAACCTCGTCCCGCCGAACGAGGGAGACCGGACCGCGGAACCGAGCGTCGCGGCGGCCGTCGAGTACGCCGTCGAGGTGCTCCGGATCGCCGACATCATCGTGTGCGGACACTCCGGCTGCGGCGGCGCGAGAGCTCTGCTCGAGCCTCCGCCTTCCTTGGAGGCGGTCCGGCGGTGGCTGGCCCCTGCGTCCGCGTCGGTCGAGCTCTGGCGTACGCGGGGTCCGCTCGACCCGTCCTACGCGGAGCACGACCAGCTCTCGCAGGTGACGACGCTCCACCAGCTCGAGAACCTCCTCACGTATCCGTGCGTCCGCGATCGCGTCGAGCGAGGCGAGCTCCGCCTGCACGCATGCTGGTTCGACATCCCCGCCGGCAGGCTCCTCGCGTACTCGGAGACGGCCGGCCGATTCATTCCGGCCGTCGACGCCCTCGAGCCGCCCGAGCCTTCGCGGCCGGTCCATGGCGGCGGTCGACGCGTCGGTGTCGAGGCGCCCCAGGTGGACGCGCGCTGACGGCTCGGCGCCTTTCGCCTCGCGCGGCACCTCGCGGAGCTCGGACGTCGGCGCGCGTCCGGCATGGAGCCGGACGCGCCGTCCGTCCGATCACTTCCACTTGATCGAGCAGCCGAAGGCGACCGTCTCGAGCACCGGCGGGTCCTTGCCGGCGAGGAGCGCGTCGAGGGCGTTCCGCAGATCGTGCGACGTCACCTGGGACTCGTCGCGGTGGTTGTCGTCGATGCGTCCGTGGTAGCGGAGCTTGCGCTGCTTGTCGAAGACGAACACCTCGGGCGTGAACCGCGCGCCGAGCGCGCGCACGAACGCCTGGGAGTCGTCACGCAGGTACGGGAACGGAAATCCACGCTCCCTCGCGCGCACCTTCATCGGCTCCATGCCGTCGTCCGGATATCGCGTGGCGTCGTTCGCGTTGACGGCGACCCAACCCACGCCGCGCGGTCCGTACTCCTTCGCGAGCGCGACGAGCCGCGGCTCGTACGCGATCACGTACGGACAGTGATTGCAGGACACGACGACGACGAGCAGGTCCTGTTCGAACGACGCCAGCGAATGCGTCTTGTCGTCCGTGCCCGGCAGCTCGAACGGCGGGCACGATGCATTGATCTCGAGAGCCATGATCCTCGTGTGACCCCACGTCTCGAGACGCGTGCACGCGCCGGAGACTCGGGGCGGCAAGCGGGGCAGACCCCTGAACGAAGCGGTCCGCGGACCCTAGCATTTTTCGGATCCGTCCCGGCCTTCGGGCGCCGCCCCTCCCCTCGAGAGCCTCGAGCTCGAGGCGTCGGTTGCGCACGACAGCGTTGCTTTGTGCAACAACTCGTTCTCAGCGGTGAATTTCCGTGATTTGCGCGCGGGTACGATGCAGAATGCATCGGCACGAAGGTGATGGACGCATGGGCAGGACGCCGAAGGCAGCGCTGACGAGGTCCCGGGAGAGCGAGCGCCACTGGACCCTCCTCACGCCGCACGCACTCGTTCTTCTATGCATCGCCCGGGATCCCGACACCCGCGTGCGCGAGATCGCCGAGACCGTCGGGATCAGCGAGCGCGGCGCGCACCAGATCGTCGCGGACCTGGTCCAGGCCGGCTACGTCCGCCGCTCGCGAGTCGGACGCCGCAACCACTACGCGATCGAAGAGAGGATGACGCTGAAGCACGGCATCCTCCGCCATCGGAGCGTGGCGAGCATCGTCGCGCTGCTCGGTCCGGAGCCGCGTCGGCTGCCGCCGAAGACGTCGCGCCAGGGACGCGTGACGAACGGGAGCGCGGTGTCGAAGGCCGTGAAGCGGCGGGCGGCTTAGACAGGGAGCCCGGGGGAGACAGCGAGGTCGCTCGCGGCCTATTTGTATTATACAAATTTCCCCGGGAAGACGGGTTCGCGTCCGACCGGTGAACGGTCCGGCGTGCTCGACGGCCTGCCTCGGCGATCGTCCTTTTCGCCCGACGTGCAATAGCGGCCGCGGCCCCCGGGGGATCCGCTGATCGCGCACGTTCTTGCGCGAAATGAGATGCGGCTCGTTGCGGGTACGCAAAGGTGTGCTACAGACACACACGTTGGTGGGTGGTGAGGGGTAGCCAAATGCCGAAGCATCCCGTGGTTTTGGGCCGTGTCGTCCCCGTGCTCGTGGCCTCGGCGGTCATGAGCGTGGCCTCGTTCGCGGCCGCGGATTCGGACTGCGCCGGGGGCCGCTGCTCGATCGCGACGCCGTCGCTGAAGCTCGAAGGGAAAGACCCCCTTCGCACGACGATCGACACGGGATGGATGCCCTCCTGCGAAGACGGCCGGGAGCACTGCAACAAGGGGCTCCAGATCCGCGCGAACATCGCGCTCACCGCCGTCACGGCCCAGGACAGCTTGTTCACCGCCGCCCTCGCCCAGAGCGCCGCGGTGAAGGCCTCGTGGGAGACGCCCGGGAAGCTCGAGCTGCGCCTCGCGTCGCTGCCGGGTCAGGACGGCGTGTTCACCGTCACGCACGCGCTCACGCCGAACGTCGAGGTCTACGTCGACATCGGGCCGATCGAGCAAGGCTTCACGATCCCGGCCACGCGCCTGTTGCAGCTCGTGCCCGGGTCGCGCTTCGCGTACACGGCGACGGCGTCCGCTCCGTTCAACGGCTGGGCGCTCGACGGCGCATCGGTCGTCGTCCCCGCGCCGCCTCTCCAGGACGCGCAGCTCTTCTCGATCGAGCTGACCAGAATCACCGACGTCATCGGCAAGTTCGCGAACGGCTCGATCTCGCTCCATGCGCAGACGTCACCGACGGTGACGTACCGCACGACGAGGGTGATGCTCGCCGATCGCGAGCTCCACACCGACTCGGTCGTGCAGCTTCCCTTCCCGCCGGGGAACCACGACTACCTCGAGTTTCCCGCGAGCATCGAGGGCGAGCTCACCGCGTCGGGCGACATCGACGTCCTGCCCGCGGCGACGCTGAGCAACCTCGGCGACGCGAACTTCAACCCGCCGATCGCGATCACCTTCAGCAGCGTGAAGGTGCGGAAGCACTACGAGAGCGGTGCGCAGCGGTACTCGTTCGCGTACAAGACGATCCGCATCCCGCTACCGAACGTCCGCCACTTCGTGCTCGACACGGACGGCGGCGACGTCGCCGTCGGCGAAGAGGCCGAGGTCCCGGCGCGGATGGAGAACACGGGTGAAGCGCCGCTCCAGGTGCGCCTCGAGAGCTCCGATCCGCGCTTCATCGTCCCCGACGGTCCCATCCAGATCGCGCCGAAGTCGACGCGGGCGCTCGACATCGCGTTCCGCCCCGAGGCCCTCGGTCCCGCGGAGGCGACGATCACCGCCTACACGAACGATCCCGACACGCCGGAGCTGACCTTCACCGTGACCGCCAACGGCGCCAAGGTGACGCGCCGCCCTGGAGACAAGGCGGCCGGCTCCACCCCCGACGACGACGAGGATTCGCTCCTCGGAGCAGACGGCTGCGGCTGCAAGACGGCCGGCGCCCCGTCCGGGCACGGCCTGGCGGGCCTCGGCGCGCTCGCGCTCGGCCTCGTCGCCCTGACGCGGCGCCGACGCGCCTGAGCGCCCGAGGCCTGCGGCTCGGGCAGTCCTCCGTCCTCACCCTTCGAGCCCAAGGAAGGCGCCCCTCACTGAGGACTGAGGCCTCACTTCTTCCTCCTCAGCCGCTCCGCGGCGACGAACTCCGGGCTCGCGAAGAGCGCGCAGTCGCAATAGCCCTGGCGCGCGATGTCCTCGTGATGGGGCTTGCACGGGCAGACCATGTCCGAGCCCTTCTTCTTCGACTCCTCCACGTCCGCGCACGGGCAGTACATGCGGCCGTGCTCGACGAGGTTGTCCGTGAGCCCTTGGATGACGTTCTCGACGACCTCGGGCTCCGGATAGAGCTCGTACTTTCCCTTCTGCACGTACGTGGCGACGAACTTGCGGACGCGCCGCAGCGCCGCTTCCCGCCTGTCCGCCCCGGACTCGCGTTCGTCGCTCACGTGTCGATTCTACGCGCTCGATTGCGACGCACCTGCCCCATCGAGCACACAAAACGACGAAAGGCGAACGTGCGGCACGTTCGCCCGGTCGCATCGAAGAGTGGCGGCGCTCAGCCCTTCGTCGGCGTCGCGTCGAGCTTCGCGCGCTTGCGCCGACGGCGGGCCGCCTCGGCCTGCTTCTTCCGGCGCTTGACGCTCGGCTTCATGTAGTGACGGCGCATCTTGAGCTCACGAAGCACGCCCTCGGAGGCGAGCTTGCGCTTGAGCATCTTGATGGCGCGCTCGATTCCACGGTCGCTGACCACGACCTCGAGCGGCTTGCACTGGACGGCTTCACTCGGCATCGCTGAAGAGTCTCCTGAAGTCGCCGGGGCTCGGTCGACCCGGCGAGAGCACGCACCGATACCACGGCCCTTCGACCGTAGCCAGCGATTTCTCGGCCGTTTCCCGGGCCGGGCGTCCGAAGAGGGCAGACGGGCACACGGGGCCGAAGGACCGGGACCGTCGAACGCGGCCTCGTCTATGCTTCCGCTCGGACACGGCCGGGCGCCCCGAGTCCTTCCCCGATCATGCTCAAGCCTGGAGACCTCGTCGGCCCTTACGAGATCCGCGGATTTCTGGGTCAGGGCGGGATGGGCAAGGTCTATCGGGCGTTCGACCCCCGGCTCGAGCGCACGGTCGCCCTCAAGATCATCGCCGTGCCGGACGGCTCGCAGACGCCGCCGTCGAAGGCGCCCCCGAGCTCGATCGGCGAGCTGTCCGCCCGGCTCTTGCGCGAGGCGCGCGCGGTCGCCTCCCTCAACCACCCGAACGTCGTCGCCATCTACGACGTCGGCGAGTCCGACGGACGGCTCTATCTCGCGATGGAGTACGTCGTCGGCGCCACGCTCCGGAGCTTCGTCGGCGACCACGAGGTGCCGCTGCCCCGGCGCGTCCGCTGGCTCGTCGACGTCGCCCGCGCGCTCGAGGCGGCGCACAAGGTCGGGATCATCCATCGCGACGTGAAGCCCGAGAACGTGATGGTGCGCGAGGACGGGAGCGTGAAGGTCCTCGACTTCGGGATCGCACGTCGCGCGGCGACCGGCACCGACGACCCGCACGCCGTCGACACCGTCACGGGCGGGGGCGCCGTCGCAGGCACGCCCGTCTACATGGCGCCCGAGCAGATCAAAGGCGGCGACGTGGACGCGCGCTGCGACCAGTTCGCGTGGGGCGTGATGGCCTACGAGCTCGTCACCGGCGAGCGTCCGTGGCCCGAGGCCGGCGACGTCCTCGGTCTCGTCGCCAACATCCTCACGGAGCCGCCGCGCCCGATCCGAGCGAAGGCGAAGGACGTCCCGAAGGTCGTCGAGGAGACCATCATGCGAGCGCTCGCGAAGCAGCCCGAGGCGCGCTTCGCGTCGATGGGCGACGTCGCCGACGCGCTCGAGCCGTTCGCCGCCCTCTCCACGGGAGAGCGGATCCGCGTGACCGCGAGCTCGCCGACGGAGGACGCCGCCGCCTACGCCGCCACCACGCGCGTGCCCACGACGGTCTCGCTCGGGCCGTCACCCGAGGCGGAGACGGCGCGCTCGGCCGTCGCTCGTCCCCGCCGGCCGATGTTGTCGCTCGGCGTGCCGCTGTTGCTCGCCGCGCTCGGCGGCGCGGCCTGGACCGTGAAGGCGTACACCGGCTGGCCGGGCACGCCGCGGCCGGCGTCGTCGGCGCCGCGTCCCCTCTCGACCGTGCCCGAAGCGGAGGCGGCCTACCGAGAGGCGATGAGCCTCTGGCGCGACGGCGCCGGCGCCAAGGCGCGGGCGGCGCTGAGCCGCGCCATCGAGCTCGATCCGACGTTCGCCGCCGCGCACCTCGAGCTCGCGCTCCAGCATGCGTCGATGAACGACGTCGCGGCGGCGCAGGAGGCGTTCCGCAGCGCGTTCGAGCACCGCCACATGCTCCTGCCTCGCGACGAGCGGCTCCTCGAGGCCAGCGAGCCGTACATCCGTCACAAACCGGACCTCGCCGAGTGGGAGACGCGGATGACGTCCGCCGTCTTCGAGCACCCGCGCGATCCCGAGCTCCAGTACTACCTCGGACGGTCGCGGCAGCAGCAAGGCGACCACGACGGCGCGAAGACCGCTTTCGAGGCCGCGCTGCGGCTCGACGACGGCTTCGCCCCTGCCCTCGCCGCCCTCGCGAAATCCCATGCGGCCACCGGCGATGCAGAGAAGGCGCTCGAGGTGACCGACCGATGCACCAAGCGCTCGCTCGTCGCGGCGATCTGCGTGCAGGCGCGTTACGAGATGTTCGTCGCGAGCGGAGAGTGCAAGCGCGCACGCGAGGAGGCCACCGAGTGGGGAAGCCTCGAGCCGCAGTCCCCGCTGCCCTTCGCTCGCCTCGCGCGCGCGCTCCACGCCGACGGCGCCCCGCGACCGAGCATCGAGGAGGTCCTCTCGCGACGCTGGAGCCTCCTGTCCGAGAACGATCGCAAAGAGGAGGAGACCTGGGACCGGGCGCTCCTCGCCGTCCTCGATGGTGACTTCGCGAAGGCCGACGAGCTCGCGAAGGAGCACGACGCGGCGCTCCCGGCCACCGCAGACTCGTGGGACCACGCGCGTCCGGCGCGGCTCCGCGTGAACCTCGCGCTCGAGACGGACCGCGTCGCCGAAGCGGCGAAGCTGGCGCGCGCGTTCCTCGACCGCGTGGACGCCTGGCCTCGTTTCGCGTTCGCCCCGGACCCGACGCTCGATTTCTACGAGCCGCTCTATCGCGCCGGCGAGATCACGAAAGAGGAGCTCGATCGCAAGCGAGCCGAGTGGATCGAGAACGAGCGGCGCCGCCTCGGCGAAGGTCGGAGCCCTCGCGACGCGTGGATCGAATGGGCGACCGTCTACGGCGGATTCGCGGAGACCCGAGAAGAGGCCCTCGAGGCGCTCGAACGCGCGCCCTCCCCCGACGGCCCGAGCGCTCGTGCCGGCACGTTCCTCGATTTCTCACTCGGCAAGGTCCATGCGCTCGCCGGACGATGGGACGACGCGATCCCGCGTCTCGAGCAGGTGGTCCGAAGCTGCGACACGTTCGACGCCGTGATGGTCATCACGCGCGCCCGGCTCCTGCTCGGTCGCGCCTACGAGGCGAAAGGCGACCTCGAGGCCGCGCGGGCGAGCTACGAGCGCGTGATCGAGACGTGGCCGCCGACGCTCCACTCGCGCACGCGAAGGCAGGCGACCGAGCGGCTCGCCGCCTTGACCCGTCACTGATCGAGGCGCGAGGCTTCAGGCAGCGCGCTTGCGACCGCGCCCGCGGCGCTTCGGAGCGGCGGCAGCGGCGGTGCCGTCTCCGACGAAGTACGTCGTCGCGCGCTTCTGGCCTTCCTTCCGGAGGCGCCCGTCCTTGAGACCTTCCGAGAGCGGACGCGGCAGCTCCTTGGCCTCGACGCCGAGGGCCTCGCGGATCTGCTCGGCGCGGAGGCCTTCGGGGTGCTTCTGGAGCAGCGAAACGATCTCGTCGACCATCCGCCCGATGTCCGAGGCCGAACGGCGACCGAGCCGCCCACCGCGCCCCCGCCGGCGCGCCCCCACCTCGACGACCGCAGCGCGTCCGCCGCGCGCAGCGCGAGCGCCCTGCAGCCCGGCCAGGGCCGTGAGCTCCTCGAGCGACGCCGAGCGCAAGGCGCCGATGATGTTCATTGCAAAGTCGGAAGCGAGGTCCTCAATCGTCTTTTTGAGATCCATTTTGCTTTCAGCACATAAATCATTCGATATACATTCTGCAAAGGAAATTCGACCAGTCGGACGAAACGAGCCGAACTGGTACGCTCGCGCGCCAATCCCCCTCGGAAAAACGGCCGCGGGACCACCTCGTCCGTGATCGTCCCGCGCCCACGCGCCCGGAGCAGCCCGAAGTGGTCGAGTTTCCACGCCGATGAATCGCGCGCGAGACGACCGCCTGATTCCGTATTTGACGCTTTCTTGGATTCCTCGATTTTCGACGCGAACGACGATCGCACCTCCACGACGTCTTCGCGTGGAGCCCGTGGCCGCGATCAGAACGCGTCCCCGAACGGATCGAACAGACCGCCGTCCACCACAGGGCTCTCGCAAGCGGAGGTGCAGGACTGCTGCGCGCAGAAGCCCTGGTTCATGAGGATGCGCGAGCCCTCTTCGTGCTGCAGGTGACAGACCTGCACGCAGAAAATGTCCCCGTCGCACTCCTCGAGGCACCCCAGCATCGCGGTGCAGGAAGGTGACTCGTCGCATTGGAGGATGAACTTGCAGCAGCTCTCGCGCATGCAGGTGTCGCACGCGCTGTCGTCGTGTACCTTCGCATGCCCCGAGCAGTCGGCCGTCCTCGATCCCGAATCGGAGCGCTCGCTCGACCCGCCGCTGCTGCTGCTCGCGCGTCTGTTGCGCTCTTCGAAGTCGCCGTCGGGCGACGGCGCGCTGCATCCGAACACGATGGCGACGGCGAGGGTCGAGCCGATGGCGACGGCGAGGACGGTCTTCCGCACGAATGCCTCCGTGTCCAAGGTTGCCATTCCGAAGGCCGTCGCGCCATGGCGTACGCCCCGATGGATCGTCCTTGGACCAGCTCGCGACGACCATCGAGCGACCGCGCGCTCGAGCGGGCGCCGCTCGCTCAGGGCTTGCTCTGTGGGCCGATGAACGCCGCGTCGCCCTGGAAGCGAGGCCAGCCCTCGCTCCAGATGACCCGATTCGCGAGGACCACGCGCCCCTTGTCGCGCACCCGCTGGCCGTCCTCGCCCGCGAGCCATGCGTGGTGGACGTACCAGTCCTGCCCGTCCTTGCGGACGATGGAGCCATGGCCGGGGCCGAGCCACTTCTCGTTGTTCTTCATGATCGGAGGGCCCTTCTTCTCGAACGGCCCGAGAGGTGACCGCGCGCGTGCGACGCCCGTCGCGTAGCGGTCGTCGTACACGTTGCCGGAGTAGAACAGGTAGTACCAGCCGTCGCGCTCCACGACCCACGGCGCCTCGACGACGCCGCGCTCCCAGCTCGACGGATCGTTGGTGAGCACCTCGATCGCCTTCGACCCCGGCGCGAACGATCGACCGTCCCGCGCGAGCTCGCGCACGAGGATCGGCGTCGGCTCGCCGCGCTGGTTGCCGTCCACCTTCCAGTAGAGGTACCGCTTGCCGTCCTTGTCCTCGAAGAACGTCGCGTCGATCACGCCGATGTGGTGCTGGATGAGCGGCTTCCCCTCGTCGAGCCACGGCCCCAGCGGAGACTCCGCGCGCGCCACGCCGATCGCGAGCCGGCCGTTCGCGTCCGACGCCGTGTAGTACGCGACGAAGGAGCGCGGACCGAGCTGATGGATCTCGGGAGCCCAGTTGCGCTTGCCGTCGGACGCCCACGGCGCCTTGCCCTCCGGGAGGATGAATGCGCCCGTGTCCTCCCACGAGACGAGGTCCGTCGAGCGACGAATCGCGAAGCGCCCTCCCGTGCAGACCATGTAATAGACGCGCCGGATCTCGCCCTTCCCGTCGGCCTCGTCGACGCCGATGACGCCCGGATCGGGGCAGCTCTTGTCGAACACCGGGTTCTGGAACGTCGCGCCTCCGAGGACGGCCGACTCGACATGCGCCTCCGCATCGTCGGGGACCTCCGAGCAGGCGAGGAGACCAGCGAATACGACCGGGATCGCGGAGAACAGGCGTGTGCGCATGCCTCGCGCCGAGTGCACCGCACGTGCCTCGAACGGAGGTGCGCGCGCTCACGTGCATCGTCGCATGTTCTCGCGCACATGCGCGCTTCTGCACGTCGCTCGTCCCCGGTCCGTCCTCGATCCGTGCGGTGCGGGACGCCCGACGGGCCGTCCACCACGTCGCCGATCCAGGGGTCCGTCGCGGCCCCGGCCGCCCGGGCGGATCGCCCCCGTGGGACGCCGCCGAGACTCCCCGCTTGCCCGCGACGCCGCGCGTTGGTAACGAAGACGCTGGTGGACGTAGCGAAGCGCTGGCCCAAGTCTTGTGGTTGCGGCGAGACGTGGTCGCGCGAGCACTGGGGAGAGCTCACGCCGGTCGGTCGTTACCTCGCCGACGAGTGGATCGAGCTCCGGACGTGCGTGTGCGGGCGGACGCTCGCCGTCCCGACGAGCGAGCTCGGCGAGCCCGGCACGAGCGACCGCGCCGGCGCGTGACGGGGCGAGCGCGGCGCGCTCATCGGGCGCCGCTCGACCTCTGGCGCCCGTGGCGCTCGGCGCCGCTCGGGCTCCGAGCGGCGCGCCGAAAAACCGGTACCGAAGGAGGGACTCGAACCCTCACGGGAGTGATCCCGGCGGATTTTGAATCCGCTGCGTCTACCATTCCGCCACTTCGGCTCGCGCCCGACCTTCTACCAGGATCCCGGGAGCTTGACCAAGGCACTCCGCACCGCGGCCGAGCCACGCGTCGATGCGCGAGAATCCGGCGATCTGTCGTATCCTCGCCCGCGATGATGGTGCTCCGAAGGGCCTTCGTCGCCTCGCTCGCCGCGGCCGCGCTCGTCTGGGCGCTCCCCGCCTGCAAGGATCGCGGACAGAAGAGCGCCGAAGAGGCACGCGCGGACGTCGAGAAGCTCGTCGAGCTCGTGAACAAGGACGTCGCCGAGGTCGAGCGCGGCCTGCCCGAGGGCGCGAAGAAGCTCAGCGCGCTGCTCGAGAAGGAGGTCGGCAAGGACGGCGACCCCAGGCAGAACCCCGCCGCCGTACGGAGCGCGCTCCTCAAGATGCGGCAGCAGGTGCCGGATCTCGGCATCGCGAAGTCCACCTTCTTCGCCTTCGCGGACACGAAGGGCATCGCCGTCCGGAACGACTTCGAGCAAGACACGATGGCCGGCAAGGACCTCGTCGCCGGCTGGCCGGGGCTCAAGCCCGTCGTCGAAGGCGCGCCCTGGGCGGCGACGACCGGCCAGTTCCCGGGGACGCCGAACCCCGCCGGCCCGGACAAGGAGTGGGTCGCCGCCGTCCCGGTGAAGCGCTCGGACGGATCGCCCTTCGGCATGCTCGTGACGGGCTGGACGTATCGGCGCTTCGCGTATCACCTGCAGGTCACGCTCCAGCGCGAGCTGCAGGATCAGCTCATGAGGAGCGGCGACAAGGGCAAGATGCCGATCCTCTACGTGTGCCTCTTCGACAAGGAGCACGTCTACGGCGCGGGCGCGCCCGGCGCCCTTCCCGTCCCCCAGGTCAACGAGCAGGAGCTCGAGAAGGTCGGGCTCCACGCGAAGACCGAGTCCGGCATCGCCTCGAGCCCCATCAAGATCACGAACCGCGATTTCGGCTGGGCCGCGGCGCGGCTGCCGAAGCTCGGGGCGGACGTCGGAGTGGTCGTGCTCAGGAGCGAGATCTGAGCGATCCGCCCGATCCGGAGCGGCGGTCCGCCTTCGCCGCCCGGAGGGATCCGGCGCGGCCGAGGCGGTGGAGCGCCGCGATCCCGATGCCCCAGCCGGCGAGGAGCACCACCCCGCCGGTCGAGCGGTCGACCGTGCCGGCGATCGCCACGCCGCCGGCGATCGCGGCGCACGCGAGAACGAGGAGCCGCTTGCCGCGCTCGAACGCGTCCGGCGGAGGCTGCGCCGGCTCGGGCGAGCCCTCTCCGCCGTCGGGGTCTCGAGGAGACGATTCGTCTTCCACCATCCCGTCCTTCTAACAGACTACGTGCTAGAAGGAGGGTCATGCCGCGCTTCGCCGCGCTCGACCTCGGCTCGAACGCCTTGCGTCTGCGGATCGTCGAGGCGCACGCGCCCTCGTCGAGCCGCGAGCAGCTCTCCCTCTTGCCCGAACCGGGAAGCTCGTGGCGCGACATCGTGAGCCTCCGCGCGCCCGTGCGCCTCGGCTCGGAGGTGTTCGTCACCGGCAGGCTCGCCGCAGCGTCGATCGGCGCGGCGTGCGCGGCCTTGCGCGAGTTCCGACAGTCGATGGACGCCGCCAAGGTGGACGCGTACCGCGCGACCGCGACGAGCGCGGTGCGCGAGGCGTCGAACGGGCTCACCCTCGTCGAGCGAGCGCGCCGCGAGGCGGGCATCGAGCTCGAGGTCATCGAGGGAATCGAAGAGGCTCGCCTCATCCAGCTCGCCGTCGTCCGGCGGCTCGGCCTCGCCGATCGACGCGCCCTCCTCGTCGACGTCGGGGGAGGATCGACCGAGCTCACCTTCCTCGATCGCGGGCGGAGCGCTTGGGCGATCTCCCTGCCGATCGGGACCGTGCGCCTGCTCGAGACGTACCTCCGCGGCGCGAAGACGGTCGATCGCGGCCGACAGAAGCTCTTGTTCGAGGGGATCGATCGGGCGCTCGCCGAGGCGGTGCCCGCGCTGTCGAAGATACGGTTCGAGGTCGTGGTCGGCACCGGCGGGAGCGTGGACACGCTCGTCGAGCTCGCGCCGATGAAGGGCGGGTGGTCCGGCTACCCGCGCGCGATCGACGTCCCCCTCCTGAAGCCTCTCCTCGGCAAGCTCTTCGCGCAGACGCCGGAGCAGCGTCGCGAGACGTACGGGCTCCGTCCCGATCGCGCGGACACGATCGTGACCGCGACGTCGATCTTCCTCCGCGTCGCCGAGCTCTTCCAGGCGCCGGCCATCGTCGCGCCGGGCGTCGGCCTCAAGGAAGGCATCCTCGAGGAGCTCATCGACAAGTACTTCGACCGTTGGGACGAAGAATCCGAGGCGAGCAACGTCATCGAGGCATGCATCCGACTCGGCAAGCGGTACGGGTTCGATCAGGCGCACGGTGAGCACGTCGCCTCGCTCGCGATGTCGCTCTTCGACGACATGGCCGGCTACCACGGCTTCGGAGAGCGCGAACGCCTGCTCCTACGTGCCGCCGCCCTGCTCCACGACATCGGCGACTACGTCCGCTACGACGGCCACCACAAGCACAGCTACTACCTGATCCAGCACTCGGACATCATGGGGCTGTCGCCCGACGAGCGGGCCATCGTCGCGAACGTGGCGCGCTACCACCGCAAGAGCGCGCCGGATCCGTCGCATCCGAACTTTCGCGAGCTCGACAAAGAGGCGCGCTCGAAGGTGCGTGCCCTCGCCGCGATCCTGCGCATCGCCGACGCGCTCGATCGCGAGCACCTCGGCAAGGTGAAGAGCGTCCGCGCGGAGATCGACGGCCGGGGCCGCAGGATGTTCCTCCACCTCACCGGCGACGAAGATCGCGAGCTCGAGGAATGGACCGTCCGCGCCAAGTCGGAGCTCCTCCGCGACGTCTTCGATCTCGAGACCGTCCTCGCGAACGCCACCTCGAACCGCCCGTCGGTCAAGGAGCAGCCCGCGGCGCGACCGAGCGCCCGCTGAGCGCCTCCGGGCCGCGCGGCGCGGGCGATCTCCCGGCCCCCGAGCAGCGCCATGCGGTTTCGTAGGCTCCGGTTTCGTACTACGCTCCCCCGCGCCGATGCGGGTCTTCCTCCTCCTGTCTGGCCTCGTGATCGCTGGCTGCGGCGGCAGCGCCGTCCCGGATCCGCGCAGCGCCGCCGAGGAGTACGCGAAGGCGGCGGCGCGCGGCGACGGCGACGCCATCTACGCGATGATGACGACGTCCGCGCAGAGGTCGCGTTCGCGCGAGGACATCAAGCGCCTCGTCGCCGAGCAGCGCGAAGAGCTCGCGGAGCAGGCGAAGGCCCTCACGGCGAAGGACGCGCGCGTCGAGGCCGTCGCGCGCCTTCGCTACGACGACGGCGAGGAGGCGCAGCTCGAGCTGCGCGACGGCCGCTTCTGGATCACGGCGTCCGGCGCGCTGCCCGGCGGATCGCGCACGCCCGAGCAGGCGCTCGACCAGCTGCGTCGCGTGCTCGCCCGCAGGAGCTACGCCGGCTTGATGCGCGTGCTCACGCCCGCGACACGCGCGGCGATCGAGCAAGACCTCCGCTCGCTGGTGGAGGGCCTCGAGCGGCCCGAGACGCTGCACGTCGAGGTGACCGGCGACGCCGCCGTCGTCAACGTCCCCGGCGGTCACAGCGTGAAGCTGAAGCGAGAAGGCGGCATCTGGCGCGTCGACGACTTCGACTGATCCGAACGGCTCGCTCGGCGACGCAGCGCCGTGATCGCCCGCGCGTCCCGCCTCGACAAGGCCTTGGCCCTCCGACCCTCGACCCCTAGTATCGGAGCGGCATGCGAGATCCCTCGCTCCGTCGCGTCGCCCGGCGGCTCGTGCCCATCCTGCCCTTCGCGCTCGTAATCGCGCTCCTCGGCGTCTTCATGCCGCGCCCCGCGCGTGCGTTCCGTGACGTGGGCGCGTTCGATCCGCGCGCGCTGCTCGCCGGAGGGACGACCGGCCCGGCGCGGGCGTCCGCTCCCTACCGATGGTCGTGGGAGCTCGTGCAGCGGACCAGCGCGCCGGCGCGGCTCAAGCCCACGCAGGTGCGCGCCGACGCTCCCGAGGTCGTCGAGGCGCCGTTCCTCTGGTGGAGCGGCGATGCAGCGCTCACGCCGCTGACGCCGAAGGAGATCGCCGGTCTCCGCCGCTTCTTCGCGCTCGGCGGCGTCCTCCTCGTCGACGACGCCGGCGTGTCCGACGACGGCGGACCGAGCGCCTTCGGCCGGACGGCGCGCGAGCAGATCGCGCGAGTCTTGCCGGACACGAGCCCGATCCCGCTCGGCGCCGATCACGTGCTCTTCAAGTCGTATTACCTCCTCCGGCGCGCCGAAGGTCGCGTCGCGGGGCCGCGGACGCTCGACGCCGTCATCCGCGGCGGGCAGGCGCAGGTGATCTTCTCGTCGCACGACCTCGGCGGAGCGCTCGCCCGCGGCGCGACCGGCGCGTGGGAGCACCCCGTCGTGCCGGGCGGCGATCTCCAGCGCGAGCGGGCCATTCGTCTCGCCGTGAACATCGCGATGTACGTCCTCTGCTCGAACTACAAGGACGATCAGGTCCACGCACCGTTCCTCATGCGCCGCCGCGCGGGTGCGCTCGTCCCCTGAACGGCTCTCGCGATGGAGATGACCACGCGGCTCGCGGTGAACGGCGACCTCCCGCAATGGGCGGCGATCGTCGCGTGCGTGCTCGTCCTCGTGAGCCTCGCCGTCCTCGTCGGTCACGAGCTGAGGCGCCGCGAGCGCGGCGGCTTCGCGATCGTCGCGACGGGCGTGCTCGCCCTCCTCGCGCTCCTCTTCGCCGTGCTCCGCCCCGTGCGCATCGCTGCGCGCGAGAGCGTGGTCGGCGCGAAGGTCGTGGTCCTCACCGACACCTCGCGCTCGATGGCCCTCCCGCAGGAGGGCAAGACCCCGCGCTACAACGTGGCCACCCGCGCGCTCTCCGAGCTCGCGAAGAAGTCGAAGGACGCTCGGCTCCTCGTCCTCGGCTTCGGCGACGGGGCCCCCCGCCCCATCGTCGCGGCCGACGACGAGAACGAGAACGAGAAGAAGGCGTCCGCGCCCATCGCGCCGCGGAGCGACCTCACGACGGCGCTTCGTTCGCTCGCGGCATCGGCCGACGAGCACCCGCAGGCCGTCGTCGTCGTGTCCGACGGCCGCCTCGACGATCCGGGAGAGGACGCGTCGAAGGAGTCGCTCGCCGCGCTCGGCAAGGAGCTGAAGGTCCCGATCCACACGATCGCCACGACGCGCGACGGGCCGCCCGACGCGAGCGTGCGACGCGTGTCGGCCGCCGGCGCCGCGGTGGCGCACGTGCCGCTGCCTCTGCGCGTCGAGGTCGGCTGCAGCGGCGGGCTGTCGTGCGACGAGCTCACCGTCACCGCGCGCGAGCTCCGCGAAGACGGGCCGCCGGCGCTGCTCGCGACGGGGCTGTCCCACTTGAAGGACGGCAAAGGCACCGTCGATCTCTCGGTCACGCTCGAGCGCGCGGGAGCCCGCATCATCGAGATCGCCATCACGCCGCCGTCCGGCGACACGATCCCGGAGAACGATCGGCGGCTCATCACGTTCCTCGTCGCGCGCGAGCGGGTGCGCGTCCTCCACGTCGCCGGCCGTCCCACGAACGACGTCCGCGCGCTCCGGCGATGGCTCAAGAGCGACGCATCCGTCGACGTCGTCGCCTTCTTCATTCTCCGCACGCAAGGCGACGAGCCGAACGCGCGCCCGGACGACCTCTCGCTCATCCCCTTCCCCGTCGACGAGCTCTTCACCGAGCACCTGCCGTCCTTCGACGCCGTCGTGCTCCAGGACTTCGACGCACCGCCGTACCACCTCGACCGGCACCTGCCCCAGCTCGCGCGCTACGTCCGATCCGGCGGCGGGCTCATCATGGTCGGCGGACAGAACTCGTTCGTCGCCGGCGGCTACGCGGGCACTCCGCTCGCGGAGGTGCTGCCCGTCGAGCTCGATGACTCGCCCGGAGCGACGGGAGCGGACGTCGCGCCGTTCACCCCGGTGTGGACGGAGGACGGTCGGACCGCGCCGCTGCTCGCCCCGCTGCGCGACGTCGTGTCCGAGGAGCTTCCGCAGATGCCCGGCGCGAACGTCCTCGGCGACGTCCGGCCCGGCGGGCTCGTCTTGTGGTCGCACCCGACGCGCACGACGAAGAGCGGCGCGCCGATGCCCGTCCTCGCGATCGGCGACCAGGGCGACGGTCGATCGATCGCCCTCGGCATCGACGGGGCCTGGCTGCTCGAGTTCTCGCAGCTCGGCGCGCGCACGTCGGGTCGCGGCTACGGCGCGCTCTGGGACGGCCTGCTCGGCTGGCTGATGCGCGACCCGCGCTTCGAGCCCGGGCAGCTCGATCTCGAGGGACCGTGCGTGGCCGACGAGCCCGCGCGCCTGCGGGTTCGCGTGCCCGACAGCGCGAAGGACGCGCCCATCACGATCGAGCTGCGGCGGCTCGATCGCCAGGACGTCGATCCCATCAAGGTCGAGGTGCCCAAGCGCGAGCCCGCCTCCGCGACGACGGAGGTGGTCCTCCCGCCGCTGCCCGCAGGCGGCTACACGGCGCGGCTGAAGCTCGGCCCGGGACCGACGACACGACGCGACTTCGCCTGCGAGGCGGGCGGCGACGAGTGGGCCGACTCGCGGCCCGATCCGGAGCGGCTCCGGATGCTCGCCGCCGCGACGGGCGGCACCTTCCGCTGGGCGACCGACGACCTCGCCCTGCCGCTCCCGAAGCCGGCCGTGGTCAGCGCGGAGAGGCACGTCGTTCCGCTCGCGCCGCCGTGGACGTGGACGCTCGCCGCCGCGGTGCTTCTCGGCGCGCACTGGTTCGCGCGGCGCCGGAGCGGCCTGTCGTGAGCGCTCGGTCGACGCGCTCGCGCCGCTCGACGTCGCCTGTGGAAAACCCGGGTCGGGGAAACGAGGTCGTCGGAAGGACGACGGCCCCAGCATTTTCGGGTTTTCGCTCGCGACTTCGCTCTGATACTACCTCCTCCCGGGAGATGAGCGACGGGCGACCTCCGCCTCGCCGCGAAACATCGCGGAAACCGCTTCGGCGGTAGCTTGGGGCCTGCCGGCCCGATACGTCGGGAGGGCCCCGTGGCCTCCGTGACGCCATCTGGACGACCTCGCAGAACCTCCAAGGCCAGTGCATTTCGACGCGTACGACACCGCCGACTTCTTCGACGAGATGTTCGAGGCCGGCTCCCGGCCGCGAGCGGCGACGACGCTCCTGGCACAGAAGATCAACACCATGTCGCCCGCCGAGCTGCGGGCGAGACAGATCGCGGCGGAGCGCTCGCTCCTCATGCGCGGGATCACCTTCAACGTCTACGGCGATGCCGCCGGGACCGAGAAGATCTTCCCCTTCGACATCATCCCGCGCGTCATCCCCGCCTCCGACTGGCGCGTGCTCGAGCGCGGCCTCAAGCAGCGCGTCCACGCGCTCAACCTGTTCATCGCGGACGTCTACGGAGAGCAGCGCATCGTCAAGGCGGGCGTCGTCCCCGGCTCCCTCGTCGCCTCCGCCGCGAGCTACCTGCCCGCGTGCGCGGGCGTGAAACCGCCCAAGGGCATCTACTGCCACGTCGTCGGCACCGACCTCGTTCGCGATCGCGACGGGCAGTTCTACGTCCTCGAGGACAACCTCCGCTGCCCGTCGGGGGTCTCGTACGTGCTCGAGAACCGCCAGGTGATGAAGCGGACGTTCCCGCAGCTCTTCGGCGAGCTGCGCGTCCGCCCCGTCGACATCTACCCGAGCAAGCTGCTCGAGACGCTCCAGTACGTCGCGCCGACCAGCTCGCCGACCGTCGTGGTGCTCACGCCCGGCATCTACAACTCGGCCTACTTCGAGCACTCGTTCCTCGCGCAGCAGATGGGCGTCGAGCTCGTCGAGGGCCGCGACCTCGTCGTCCGCGACGGGCGCGTCCACATGCGCACGACGCGCGGCTTCCAGCGCGTGGACGTGATCTACCGGCGCATCGACGACACGTTCCTCGATCCGACGGTCTTCCGCCCGGACTCGCTCCTCGGCGTCCCGGGCATCATGGAGGTCTACAGGCAGGGCAAGGTCGCGCTCGCCAACGCGCCGGGCAACGGCGTCGCCGACGACAAGGTCATCTACGCGTACGTGCCGAAGATGATCGAGTACTACCTCGGCGAGAAGCCGATTTTGCCGAACGTCCCGACGTTCCTCTGCGAAGACGACAAAGACCGCGCCCACGTCCTCGAGAACCTCGACAAGCTCGTCGTGAAGGCCGCGAACGAGTCAGGCGGCTACGGGATGCTCGTGGGCCCGCAGGCCTCCGCCGCCGAGCGCGAGGAGTTCAAGGCGAGGATCCAGAAGAACCCGCGGAACTACATCGCGCAGCCGATGATCGGGCTGTCGCGGGTGCCGACGATCGTGGAGGACGGCGTCGAGGGCCGTCACGTCGACCTCCGGCCCTACGTCCTCTACGGCGAGGACATCTTCGTCCTGCCGGGAGGGCTCACGCGCGTCGCGCTCCGTCGCGGCTCGACCGTCGTGAACTCGTCGCAGGGCGGCGGCAGCAAGGACACGTGGGTGCTCGCCGACACCGACTCGCTTTCGGCCATCCCGATCGCGAAGCCCGCTCCTTCGTCCGCGCCGTCTCGGGCGAACGGGGCCTCGGAGCCGCTCGCTCCCAGGACGGCGGAGGGTGGGAAGGACGAATGAGCCGGCGCTCTCGGCCCCACGACGACGGACTTCGAGGTGCCCCATGCTGAGCCGGGTGGCGGACGCGGTCTACTGGATGAGCCGGTACGTCGAGCGAGCGGAGAACGTCGCTCGCTTCGTCGACGTGAACCTGAACCTCGCGCTCGACTTTCCAGAGGCCGGAGAGCAGTGGGCACCGCTCGTCGCGACCACCGGAGACAACGACATCTTCCTGAAGCGCTACGGCGAGTACACGCGCGACAACGTGATCGAGTTTCTCACGTTCGACCGCGAGAGCCCGAACTCGATCATCTCCTGCCTCGCGCTCGCGCGCGAGAACGCCCGCTCCGTCCGCGAGATCATCTCCTCGGAGATGTGGGAGCAGGTGAATGCCGCGTACCTCATGGTCATGGACGCGGCACGCTCGCGCATGGCGCTCGAGGCGTCGCACGATTTCTTCACCGCGGTGAAGCAGGCCTCGCACCTGTTCGTCGGCATCACGTACCTGACGATGGCCCACAACGAGGCATGGCACTTCTGCCGCCTCGGCCGCCTGCTCGAGCGGGCGGACAAGACCTCGCGCATCCTCGACGTCAAATACTTCCTCCTCTTGCCGCACCCGACGGACGTGGGCAGCACGCTCGACTCGCTCCACTGGGGCGCGCTCCTCCGCTCCGCGAGCGCGTTCGAGATGTACCGCAAGCGCTACGGCGCCATCCAACCGAACAAGGTCGTCGAGTACCTCTTGCTCGACCGCCGCTTCCCTCGCAGCGTCCGCTACTGCCTCTCGAAGGCGGAGCGATCGCTGCACGCCATCACCGGCGCGCCGATGGGGACGTGGACGAACAGCGCGGAGCGCGAGCTCGGTCGCTTGAACGCGGAGCTGTCGTACGCCGACACGAACGAGATCATCGCGGGAGGCCTCCACGAGTACATCGACGAGCTGCAGCGCCGGCTCAACGGCGTCGGGCAGCACGTCTTCGAGACGTTCTTCGCGATGAAGCCCGTCGACGAGGAGCCGTCGGCCGAAGACCCCCACCGCTCGCTGCCGCCCGTCCCGACGAAGAGCTTGTGATCGGGCCCCGCGTGGGTCCGGACGGGCCGCCGTGGTATGGTTCGCCCGTGCGGAGAGCGGCGCGTCGAGCTCTGGGTGGTTCCCGGCCCCTGCTGCCGAAGGTGATCGCGGCGTTGATCGCGTGCTTCTGCGCCGCATCGTCGGGCGAGGGCAAGGCCGGTCTCGTCTGGCCCGACGTGCCCGAGCGCATCGAGCGCGGGCTGTCCTCGCCCGACCCGGCGACGCGGCGGCTCGCGGCGCGCGATCTCGCGACACTGGGCGGCGGCCGCGCGACGCCGCTCGTCCTCAAGGCCCTCGCCGACGACGACGTGGAGGTTCGCCTCGCGGCCGCGCAGTCCGCGAGGCGCCTCCGGGTGACCAAGGCGACGGAGATCGTGGTCCAGTGGCTCGGCGACCGGGAGACCCGGCTGCGCGTCTCCGCATGCGAGGTCGCCCAGGCGATGCCGGACCCGCGCTTCGTCCCGCAGCTCGCGCGCGCGCTCGGCGACTCCGATCCCACCGTCCGCACGACGTGCGCCGACGCGCTCGGCGCGTCCGGATCGCCGGAGGCGGTCGCTCCTCTCTCGGGCAAGCTCGACGATCCGGCGCCGAACGTCCGCTCGCAGGTGGCGCGCGCGCTCGCTCGGCTCGGCGATGCGCGCGCCGTCGTGCCCCTCGTCGGCAAGGTCCAGGACTCCGTCCCCGAGGTGCGCCAGACGGTCGTCCGTGCGCTCGGCGATCTCGGCGACACGCGCGCGACACAGGCCTTGCTCCTCGCGCTCCGCGACAACGTCCCGGAGGTGAAGATCGAGGCGCTCTCCGCGCTCGGACGCCTTCGCGCGCCGGACGCCGTGGACGCGATCGCGCCGCTCACCCTCGAGCGGAACACCGCCGTCCGCCAGGCCGCTCTCGTCGCGCTCGGTCGCATCGCGACCCCCGCTGCGGTACGCGCCCTCGTGAAGGTGCTCGGGACCCAGGACGACGCGGCCGGCAACCTCGAACGGACCCCCGTTCGCGACGCGCTCGTCACCGCCGGCCCTGCGGCCGCGACGGAGCTCACGGCCCTGCTCGAACGGCCGATCTCGCCCGCCGTCGCGACGAGCGCCGCGTGGGTCCTCGGCGAGCTTCGAGCGAAGGCGAGCGCCCCGGCGATCGTCGCCGCGCTCCGCAAAGGCACGCTCCCGCCGGCCGCCGCGCTCCGCGCGCTCGCAGGCGCGGGCACGCCCGACCAGGTGCCGATCGTGCTCGAGTTCGTCGCCGATCCCAGTCCCGCGACGCGCGAGGAGGCCCTCCGCGCGGCGACGGCGCTGCTCGATCCGGCGCACCCCGACGGACGCGCGGTCGAGCCGCTCGCCGCGACGCTGAAGAACCCGCGGACCTCGCCGCGCGAGCGTGCCGCGGTGGCCACGTTGCTCGGACGGACGGGCGCGCCGCGCGCGGCGACGGAGCTCGTCGGCCTCGTGAACGCGAAGGACGAGACGCTGCGGCTCGCGGCGATCGACGCGCTGGGCGCGCTCGGCGCCGGCGGAGCGTCGCAGACGCAGTCGCAATGGAGCGCGGCGGTCGACGACGCGCTCGTCCCGTTGCTCGCCGAGGTGAACCCCGCCGTCCGCCTCCACACGGCCGTCGCGCTCGCCGCGAGCGGCGGGCTCAAGGCGCGGCAGGCGCTCTTGGCCAAGCTGGACGGAGGACAGGAGCTCGATCGCTTCGCGCTCTTCAGTGCGCTCGGCGGCATCCTCGAGCGACATCCGGCGGACGACGCGGCCCGTCGCGTGCTCCGCGAGCTCGCCGTCGCCGCCGGCCCCGAGCGCGACGCGGTCATCGAGTGCGCCGGACGCGCGCGCCTCCCGAGCGTCGCGGCCGCGCTCGCGTCGACGGCGAACAGCGCCGACGGCGCCGACAGGCGCACGATCGCGTCGGTGCTCGCCGCCCACGCCGGCTCCCCTCGAGCCCTCGCGACCCTTCGAGCGCTCACGGCCGATCCCGACGCGAGCGTCCGCGCCGAGGCGACCTTCTCGCTCGGCGCGTTCGGCGACGGCTCGCTCGTGCCGACGCTCACCGCGCTCGTGCGGACGGGCGACACCGCCGTCGCGACGAACGCGGCCGCCGCCCTCGCCCGAATCGGGCAAAAGGAAGCGACGACACCGAGCCGCCCGGGTTCGACCTCGGCGATCACGACGGCCGTGTGCCCGATGCTCTCCGATCGGCGCGCGACGGTCCGCGCGAACGCGCTCGCCGCGCTCGCCAACGCGGGCAAGCGCTGCGGAGACGGCCGTCACGAGCGCAAGCTCCTCCTCGAAGACCCGACCGATCTCGTCCGCGGCAACGCCGCGCGCGCCCTCGCCGCCGCGCCGCTTCCGGACGATCGCATCGCGCTCGATCGATGCGCATCCACCGATCGGAGCGCGGAGGTGGCGAGGCTCTGCCGTCCTCGAGCGACGACGCCCGCCGGTCCTCGCCGCACGTCGGCCGTCACCGTCTTCGTCGTCGCCGAGCGCGGCGGGACGCGCGCGCGCCCGCGCGCGCCGTACCTCATCCAATACTCCGACGGCGTCCTCCGGGCCGGCGTGGCCGACCGACGCGGCGCCGTGTTCGATCCCGTGGCGCCCGCCGGCGAGGTGGTGCTCCGCCGCGCGCCCTCGCCCTGACGCGCCGTCAGAGGCACTCGGGCTTGTAGCGCTTCACGTTCGCGACCGAATCCCAGACGTACGGCGGGTCACACGAGCCCGACGACGCGGAGGCAGGCGCCTTCGGGGACGTCGCCTTCTCGGGTTTCGTCGAGAGCGGCGGCGCCGCGCTCGCGATCACCGGAGGCGTCTCCATGACCAGAGGCACGACGGCGGACGCCGGCGGCGTCGTCGGCGCAGGCGGCTCCGAGGACGCCGCGACGGACGGCGTCTGCGCCCTCGGGTAGAGCCAGTACGCACCGATGCCGCCGACGAGCACCGCCGCCGACATCGCCGCGAGCAGGAGCCCGACCGCCGTCCGCCTCGTGTTCGACGGCGCCGGCGCGGTCGGCGCCGGCCGCGCGTCCCTCACCGTCGGGGCACCGGGCGCCGCCGCACCGCTCGGAGGCGGAGCGCGTCGGATGTCCTCGAGCACCGGACGCGACCGGAGCGGCGCGAACGGCGCGAGGGCGTTCGCCACGTCCAGCGCCGTCGCGAACCTCCGGTCGGGAGACTTCTCGAGCATCCGCATGATGACCTGCTCGAGCGCCGGCGGGATGTCGGGACGGATCGTGGAGAGCGGCGGGATCGGGTCGTTGAGGATCTTCGTCACGACGCCCGCGCCCGCGGACGAGGAGCCGAACGGGTGCTTCTTCGCCAGCGCCTCGTAGAGGACCAGACCGGCGGACCAGATGTCCGCACGCCCGTCGACGCGCTTCGCGTCGAGCATCTGCTCCGGCGCCATGTACGCGACCGTGCCGACCACCGCGCCCGTCCGCGTGAGCCGCTGCGAAGCGCCGCCGATCATCTTGGACACGCCGAAGTCGAGGACCTTCGCGCGCATCACGCCGCCGAGGCCCTTCGAGAGGAACACGTTCGCCGGCTTGAGATCGCGATGGACGATCCCGACGGAGTGCGCCTCGGCGAGCGCAGCGAGCACCTGCAAGACGTAGTCGACCGCGTCCTCCACGAGGAGCGGCCCCTGCGAGTACACGAGGTCGTGGAGCGTCCTGCCCTCGAGGTACTCCATCACGATGTACGGGTACCCGGACTCGAGGACGTCCACGTCGAGCACACGCACGACGTAATCGCTCTTGAGCGCCGCGGTGGCCTTCGCCTCGCGGCGGAACCGCGCGGCGTCTTCCGCGAACTCGGCTTCGCTCGAGTTCTCCCCCTCCGTGAGGACCTTGATCGCGACGCGCTGATCGAGCGTGAGATGCACGGCGCGGACGACGACGCCGAAGCCGCCGCGGCCGATCTCGCGCTCGACGCGGTACTTGTCCCCGATCATCGAGCCGGGCTTCACGTCCGGCGGTGGGCGCACGTGAGCGAGCGCGGCCTCGGCGCGCTTCGCCCGTTCGACGAGCTCGTCGCGATCGACGACGTCGAACGAAGGCAGCCTCTTCGTCTTGTCGGGGTCCTCCATCGCGACGCCCAGTTGCCGATGGTAACATCGAGGCCCGCATGGCCAACGCCAAGCGGAGGAGGCGTCAGCAGCTCGAGGCGCCCGAGCGCATCGACGAGCTCCTCGAGCGGACGGGCGAGCACCGCTTCGCCAAGCGGCAGCTCCCGATCCCGCTCGCGGAGTGGCGCGCCGCCGTCGGGCCGCGGATCGCGGACCGCGCGAGGCCCGTGGCCCTCGACCGCGGCGTCCTCGTGATCAAGGTCGTGTCGAGCGTGTGGGCAAACGAGCTCTCGATGCTCGGTCCCCAGCTCCTCGCCAAGCTCGCCGAGCGCGGGTTCGAGGTGAAGGCCCTCCGGTTCCGCGTCGGCCCCATCGAGGTCATCGAGGGCATCCCGCAGAAGAAGAGCTATCGACAGGTCCCTCCTCCGGCTCCGCTCGCCCCCGAGATGGAGCGCTCGCTCGCTCGAATCGAGGACGACGAGCTGCGTGCCGTGATCGAGCGCGCCGCCCGCGCGAACCTCGCGTGGCAGGCTGCGGCTTCGGTCAACGCAACGACGCGAGGCGCTCGAGCCCCTCGAGACGCTGGAACAAGAAGCGCTCCGCCGGACCGTAGCGAGGCAGGTTCTGGCGCAGCATCGCCACGTAAGCGCGGAGGCGATTCAGATCCACCGCGGTGACCTTGCGCATCGCGTTGTACAGCTCGTCGATGACGTGCGCGGGGCACGGCCGCTTCTGGGCTTGATAGAGCTCGATGACGTAGTCGGCCCACCCGCCCTTGCCCGTCGCCGTGGCGAGCTTCGCGCTGAACTTCGCCGCCTGGTCGACGAGGGTCGGCGGCAGCGGGCGCGACGCGCGCGTCGCCTCGATGACGTCCGCGAGCGCGGACGCGAGCAAGCGCTCGGCCTCGCCCGCCTTGCCCATCGCGAGCGCCTTCTCCGCGACGCCGGAGAGCAGCTTGAACTGGTCCGCGCGGCGGACCATGCTCGGCTCGGGATCGGTCTCGATGTGGACCGGCGGGAACGCCGAGCTGGGGCTCCCCACCCGCATCTTCGGGAGCGTCATCTTGCCGACGCCCGCTCCGCCGGAGTTGAGCGGATCGCGGGCCGCGAGCAGCGTCAGCTCCTGGGAGCCGATGAGGATCCGGTCCCCGACGTTGAGCTGCACCTTGCCGACGATGCGGTGCCCGTTGACGATGACGCCGTTGCGGCTGTTGAGATCCTCGATCGTGACGCCGTTGGGCGTCACCTCGAAAAGCGCGTGCCGACGCGACACCAGCGGGTCGTCGAGCGAGAGCTGGCAGCTCGCATTACGACCAACGGCGAACGTGCCCTCGTTGAGCTCCAGGTCGTGCTGTAGGTAGCGGAGCCGGAAGCGCATCGTTCACCGGCGCGACAACACGGGGCGACCCCCGACCACCCCCACCGGGGGCCGACCTTTCGTCGACGCACTCATGTGGAGATACCGGGAACCGTGGTGAGCGTGCAAGGAAACAGGCCAGCCATCACAGACCGGAGCGCGCGCCTCCGGACGCCTCCCGAGGGTACCAGCTCCGCCGCGCCGACCGCGTTTCGATATCGCCTCAGCTGAGGACCGGCTTCGCGTGGTGGGCGAGCGGCGGGACGCTGGACCGGATGCGCTCGAGAGCCGCGAGCGCCGGCGCCTCGTCGGGAGCGACGTGGAGCGTCCGCGCGTGAGCCGCGAGCTGCTCGACGGGCTCCGCCATGTCCATCGGGAAGCGCGCCACCAGCTCGCCGAGACGCTCGACGATCTGCTCCGGCATCATGAGCGGCACGCGCCGGTAGACCTGCGCCACCCACCGGCCCCAGGTCGCGTCGGAGAGCGCGATGCTCGCCCGGGCCGCCCCGTCCGCGAGCTTGGCGAGCTGCGGGCCATCGATGGGGTCGCCGCGCAGAATCCGCTCCTCCACCTGCACGGTCGCACGCCGCAAGATGCGGTTGACGTCTTCGAATCGCTTGAGCGACAGCGCTCGCTCGAGCACCTCGAGGAAGAGCTGCACGCTCCAGATGGCCTGGGCGGCGGCGCCGAACTGGCCGCTCAACGTCTCCTCGTCGAGCGCCTCGGTCGCTCCACAGTTCGGGCAGGCGCCGGCCTCCTGCGGGTACGGCATCCGGCACCGCGCGCAGTGTCGGAGGAACCCCGTGGTCTTCGCGGACGCGTTCGGCGCCGACTCCACCTTGCAGAAGACGAGCTCCTGCGTCCCGATGCGGAGCCGATCGCCGTCCTTGAGCTCCGTGGGCTCCTTGATCGGGTGCCCGTTCACCTTCACGCCGTTGCGGCTGTTGAGGTCGTAGAGCACCGCGCGATCGCCCTCGAGCACGATGCGCGCGTGGTGTCGGGAGACGAGCGGGTCCTCGATCGTGACGTGACAGTCAGAGCTTCGCCCGAGGATCGTCGCCCCCCGAGGGAGGTCGAACTCCTGAAGCAGAAAGCGCAGTCGGTACCGAGCCACCTGTTCTCCCGCGCCACCGGATCGAAAAGACGAGCCGGAGTGGATCGGAGTATAACGTCGAGTCAACCGCGCGTCACTTGCTCCGTGGGCAAGTCTGACGATTCGCATCCCCCAAACGGGTTACATCCCGTTCGGCATGATCCGGAGGCGTAACGGACTAGATGCCGAGCGCCCGCCGTGCGTTTCCGCCCACGCCCGAGGCGTCGTGCACGGCTCGAGGCAGCCGCGCCGCCGGGAGGTGTGGAAGCGTGCGATACCGCCCGGCCGACGGCCCGTCCCTGCCCCCGAGGCCCGGTCCATGGCCCCCCGACCTGCCCGAGATCGGGGGCCGGCCGCGGGCTCTTGCGGGCCATCCGCCGGCCGCGGTGCAGATCTCGGTTGGTGCTCGCGAGAGAGTGACGTAGTCATGTTACCCTGGTTGGCGAGGCGACCGAGGTGGACGAGCCGACGAAGGAGCAGGTCTTGAAAGCTCTCGCCGAGCTCGCGGTACCGCTCGTGAAGGCCGACGGCGGCGAGCTCTACGTGGTGAGCGTCACGAACGAGGACGTCCACGTACACCTCACGGGGACCTGCGCGGGCTGTCCGGGCGCCACGATGACGCGCGAGCGCCTCCTCCAGCCGACGATCCAGGGCGTGGCCCCGAAGCTGACGGTGAAGGTCACGACGGGCTGGCGGGTACCGGAGGGGGCGAGGAAGGTGGAGTGACTTCGTCAGTCCTCAGTCCTCAGACCTCGGTCCTCAGTCTTCGCTCCTCGATCTGCCGCACGAACCTCGCAACAGGGGTTCACGGCCTTGCGCGCTTCACGCGTCCACGTCCCAGAAACGTCGGCGCCCGTCCATGCTCCCGACCGCGCGCTCGCGGCGCTGAGCCCGCCCCCCGATCATCCAACGCCCACGAGTCAGTGAGCCTCGCGACACGCGCGCAAACGCAAGACCGCGCACGGACGTGAGCGCCCGTGACAGCAAGCGCTCACATCCGTGAGCAGAGCATGGCGGAGCAGCCAGCCCTGCCGAGCGGAGCACGCCTCTCGAAGCTGAGGACTGAGGACTCCCCTCGCCCCCTGGAGCCTGGAGCCTCGACTCCCAGCTCACTTCT
>ERZ777003.171-NODE-171-length-133918-cov-18.046211_pt1 | contig 133918 bp, 93 predicted proteins | sample MGYA00374956_ERZ777003 | MGnify/ENA primary metagenome ERZ777003 (study PRJEB29302, sample SAMN06268252) | bioreactor metagenome | isolation source: Joint BioEnergy Institute, California, USA | place: USA:Joint BioEnergy Institute, California, USA | collected... | reverse complement strand
AAGCGAAGTCGTAACGGTTTTTCTCATTTCATGCAATTTGAAGACGCGTTCTGATCGGATTCGGGCCGAACGGCATTGCCTTTGGCCAAAACCGGACGTCGGCGTCCCTCGGCTTCCGGGATTATCTCGTGGACCGGCTGGATATCTCCGGCTCGATTTCCGCCGGCGGCAACGCGATTGTGATCGATTCCACGGCGGCCGTCCGTGAAATCAACATCATGGCCGGGGCACAGATCACCGGGAACATCGTCAGCGATGCGCTGGTGAACGAGTCCCTGTCGCTGTATCGCCCCACGATCACCTTTGGCTACGAGGCCGATGCCGACGGCGCCAAGACCACGACCGCCGATCTCGATTTCAACATCCAGTACAGCGGCACGATCGGCGGCTTGACTTGGATGGATGCCCATTTTGTGGGCGGCATCGATCATCAAACCGGTGCCCTGCTCGAAGGCGCCGTGGGCTTCAATAGCGTGCACATCCACGACACGGGCCGGCTTACCGCCAACGGCACGTTCGTGGTGACCGACGGGATCGACGTGCACGGGGCGATGAACAGCGTGGGCGGACAGATCGTCGCGCCCGGGGGCATCCAAATTCACAACGGCGCCCGGTTCTCCGGCACGCCGGCGATTTTTTCGACGCTGGTGAACAACATGCCGGGCGGCACCATCGCGCCGGGCAACAGCATCGGCACGATGGCGGTCGTGGGCGACTTTCAATCCAACGGCAACGTGGAGTTTGAAATCTCCCATCTGCCGCTGGCTCAGGATACGGACCGGATCGTCGTTTCCGGCGGCACGGTTTTCATCAACAACGCGACCACCTACGCGGACCGTGGCACGTTCGAGTTCATCGGCGAGACCTCAACCTCCGCGGCCGACTACGCGATTGGCCGCCGGTATGCGATCATCGTGACCGATAATCCGGGCAACCTGGTCGTGGTGCAGCGGCCGAAGGCTGTCGACAACATTGACGGCCGCCGCATCATCCTGCGGTCGAATACCGATGTTAACGGTTTCTACACACCGGGCGCGCAGATCTACTACGCCTACATTGGACGCGACGTACCGTACGCCTCGCTGGCGACCACGCCCAGCCAGCAGACGTTGGCGGCTTACTTCGACAGCCTGTTCGCGAGCGACGACGGTTCTGCTCTGTCGGATCAGATTCAATGGTTCCGCGACACGCTGGACCTGATGCCCGACGAAAACCAGGTGCTGGCCTTGCTCAACGCGCTCAGCGGCGAAATGTATGCCTCGGTGAACCCGATGATTCTGCAGGAGCTTTATCGCTCGCAGAACCAGCTTGCCGCCCGGCTGCGTAGCGACGAAACCCGACTGGGCGTTTGCGATGAGCAGGGGAATCGCGTGTCGCTGGGGTGGACGGGCTGGGTGACCGGCTTTGGCACCGGTGGCCGGACGCACGGCAACAGCATCGTGCAGGGGTACGACGTATCGACCGGCGGTACGCAAGCGGTGGCAGCGTACGGGATCGACTGCAATACGCTGGTCGGCGGCTTCTACGACTACGCCGGCATCTCGTTCCGCCAGCGGCCCAGCTCCGCCCAGGTGGACGCGAACGAGTGGGGCATGTTCCTCACGCACCATGCCGACCTGCTGTATTTCACCGTGCTAGGTTCCGGCGGTACGGCTGCTTACGAGGTTCGCCGTGGTGTGGTCTTCGGCAACACCGCGATCCAGTTGCCGGTCCAGGAGATGTTCCGGAGCAACTTCGACGGTTCGTTTGCCAGCGTGTACTCCGAAGTGGGCCTGAAGCACTCCTGGGAGTGGTTTACGGTGCGGCCGTTCTGGGGGCTGGGCTACACGCACCTCAATACCGAAGGCCACGCTGAAGATGGCGGCTTTTTGAGCCTGGCTGTGAAGGAATCCTCGATCGACAGTCTGCGGTCCATGCTGGGCCTCGATCTGTCGGTGCTGCTGTCGCAGCAACGCGGGGTGTCGGTCGACTTCCGCTCGATGTGGATGCACGACCTGCTGTTCGGCGGCGTCCAGCACGTCCGCACGGGCATTTCGGCGCTCGGCGACGGCTCCCTGGTGGTCGCCGGCGCCGATATCGGTCGCGATTTCGGCGTGCTGGGCGCGGGCTTGTCGCTGGACATTGTGCCCAAGCGACTGCGCGTCTCCGGCGGCTACGACCTGATCATCAACCGTTACCAGACGCTCAACACGGGCACGGGGACGGTGGAACTGGTGTGGTAGCCCTCGGCGGGCCAAGTTTTCGATCGGTTCCTTCATGCGGGCGCTCAGGGTGAGCGCGAAAAACAAACATCCCGCCTGGCGCCGCAGCGCCAGGCGGGATGTTGCGTTTCTTGGGAAGATCGCGGCGGTAGCAGCAAGCTGCCACGGCCGCGAGCTATGCCAGGCAGGGCGCTACTTGCCCTGGCCCGACATGGCCTCGGCCAGAATACGGCTGGTCGACTCGCGCATGATCCGCGGATCGACCGGCTTGCCGGCCTGGAGGGTGGCCCGGACTTCCTTGCCGGAGATGAACACCGGCTTCTCGTCCTTGTGGTTTTCCATCAGGTCGACGCGGCCGATCGAGTCGTAGTAGGCGGCGAAGCCCACCTTGATTGGCTTGATCAGCAGTTCGCCCTGGAGGTTGTCGAAGATCTCCTGGGCGTCAAAGTCGCCCCAGATGGTGGTGCCGTCGTGGTACGGGGCATCGGCGTGCTTGCGGCCGATGACGATGTGGCTGAAGCCGAAGTTCTGCCGGTAAATGGCGTGCATCACAGCTTCCTTGGGACCGCCGTAGAACATCTTGATGTCGACGCCAGCCAGGAACACGCGGTCGGGCACGCTCTCGCCGCGGGGACCCCACAGCTCCGGATCGCTATCGCCTTCGCCCAGGCCGCGGGCTTCGATCAACGCCTCGTAAGTCTTCATGCGGACCTCGGCGTTGACGTCGTCGCCCTTGGTTTCGCCGATCAGGGGGTTAAGGCACGCGCCGGCGTTGTGGCCCTGACGCAGCAACTGCTCCAGGCCATACACCAGGGCGTACTCGTGGGCCCGGTGCAGCGGGTTGCGGGTCTGGAAGGCCACGCAAGCGTCCCAGCCCTTCTCCTTGAGCAACGCCCGCACTTCACGCGGCGACAGCACGTACTTGCCGAAGGCCGGGTTCTTGGGCTGCGGCAACACGCGGATGGTGCCGCCGATCAGGTGCGTCTTGTCGGTGTCGGTCTTGAACACCATGTCGCCGCCGGGGTGGTCGGTCCGCTCGGTGCCGTACACCGACTTGTGGTATTTTTCCTTGTCCCAGGGGTAGACGTCGTTGAGCTCGAGCGTGGCCACGATGTCGCCAGCCGCGCTGACCAGGGCCACCTTCTGGCCGGGCTTCAGGCTGGCAGCCAGCTCGGCCGTGACGGGGAACGCCAGCGGAATCGTCCAGGCGTATTTCTTGCCGTTGTGGACAATGTGGCACTCGTCGAGCACGCGGTTATAGGTGGCCGAGTCCATCGGGCCGGTCAGCGGGCTGAGGGCGCCGTCGCCAAAGCGGTAGACGGTCGAGAGGTCCGCGTCGGAAACGGGCACCTTGGTCAGCGAAGCCGCCTCGGCCTTGAACGATTCGATCTCGTCCTGGGGGACAGTGCAGCAAACCGGCTCGGTCAATCCGCCGTGCGGAGGAAGGGGAAGCGTCATCGTGTTTCCTGAATGGCTGAACGACCGCATCCCAGACCGCAACCGAGCGGTCCGACCAGCGGCCGGAACAAGGGACCAACAGTACGCAAACCGGGGCCAGGCCCGCTGATCTGCCGCCTGCGGGATGCCAACAGCTTCGCCGTCGTGGCTGGCACATTGCGGCCGATACCGGGCCGAGATCGGCAGCAGAAGTTCACCGCCGTGCGGCTGGGAGCACGGCCGGGCCCAGAGCCGTCGCAAGTCGTGGCGGCACAATGGCCCAGCGAGCGGGCAGGCGTGGCAAGTCGAGGGGCGAGCGAGTGTTAGACCTTCTGGCAAGCGCCGCAGCGGTGGCACTCGCCGTTCGGCTTGGGAACCCCCCGGCGATCACCCGATGGCCGGCCTGTTGTGGCCGGTTTATCGCGAACCGGCAGTATAGGTGATCTACGGCAAGGGCTCAACGGGAGTAGCCCCGCCCTGGGGGCGGCTTTCTGCCGCTATTTGGTCGGGTATGGGTGATGCTGGCTGTCTCGGCCCGCGCGGCGCCGCCCCGGGGCGATTGGTCGGCTGCCTGGGGGGCCGACCGGCAGGCCCGATTCTCCACTTTCTCGCCAAGCCGACCTCGCCAGGGGGACCAACCTTCTCTACACTCTGCGCCGCTTCTTCCCTCCCCTCCGTTGCGTCGGCCGTTGGAAGCCGCCTTGATGCTTTGTGGCGCCGAATGTGTGGGCCGACCACGCCGTGCCGAGGGCTCTGGCACCCCGTCCGTTGTTTCAGGAGTTGCGTAATACCGTGTGGTCGCTCCCGGCCGCCCAGCTCGCCATCATGATCGCCGGCTGCCTGGCGATGGTTTATACGCAGCTAACCATGTCGCCGGCGACGGTCCAGTTCGCCCGCGACTATGGGGCGACGGGCCTGCACATTGGCATCCTGGGAGCGCTGCCCACCGGCATGCTGTTCATGCAGTTTTTGGCGGCGCTGGCGGCCAACCATTTGAAGTACCGTCGCCGGCTGTGGTTCTGGTCGACGTTCGTCCAGCGGCTGTTGATGCTGCCGCTGGCACTGGGGCCGTGGCTGCTGCCTGACCTCTCCGACCAGTTCTGGCTGTGGATGCTGATTGTGCTTACGGCCATCAACCACGGCCTGATCCACTTCAGCACGCCGCTGTGGCTGAGCTGGATGGGCGATTACCTGCCGCACCGCGGTTTGAGCGATTACTGGGGACGCCGCCACTGCTGGATGCAACTGGCCGCCGCCGCGTCGCTCTTGGGCGGGGCTATGTTCATGCTCAAGAGTGGGCTCGATATCCGCCCGGCATTTTCGGTGCTGCTGATCGTGGGCGCCGTGTTCGGCGTGGCCGATATCCTGCTGTTCATCAAGGTCGACGAGCCGGCGGTGACGCCGGCTCCCAACCCGCGGCTGCGCGAAGTGCTGGCAGCTCCCTTCCGGCACGGCGACTTCCGCCGGTTCATCAGCTTTACCTGCTACTGGCACATCGCCGCCATGGTGGCAGCGCCGTTCATCAGCTACTTCCTGCTTGATTACGTCGGGATGGACGTCTACTACGTGCTGCTGCTCTGGACGTGCTCCTGGGTGGGCGGTGCGGCGCTGTCCGGGCGGCTGGGCCGGCTGGCCGAGGTTTACGGCAACCGCCCGCTGCTGATCATCTGCACGGTCCTCAAGCCGCTAAACGTGATCGCCTTGCTGCTGACGCCGCGCGATCCAAGCATCGCTTTCTGGCTGCTGACGCCGGTGTTCATGATCGATGCCGCGCTCAATGCTGGCATCGCCATCGCCAACAACGGCTTCATGATCAAGAACTCGCCGGTGGAGAACCGTACGATGTTCATCGCCGCCGGCACGGCGCTGGCCGGCATGGTCGGCGGGGTCACCTCGATCATCGCCGGGGCTTTTCTTTCCTGGAGCATGGACCGCACCTGGCACGTGGCCGGCATGACCCTCTGCGGCTTCCACGTGGTCTTTGCGGTCAGCATGGTGCTGCGCGTGATTGCCGCGTTCCTGGCCCCTGGGCTGCGGGAACCCAGTTCGCAGGGCGTGCGCATCGTGGTGACCGAGCTGATCGGCGTCACGCCGATTCGCATCTTGCGGTTCCCGCTGGGGCTCTACATGTCGCGGCGGGCGGTGACCGAGCGCGCGGAAGTACCGTCCACGGTGGAGCTTACTGTGGTGGACGTCGATCCGCTGGAAACGGTTGGGCTCGAATCCGTGCCGATCGAAGCCTCGCCGCTGGTTGCAAGCAGCGAGCAAGCATCGCAGCCGGTTCAGCATGCCAAGGCGGCTTGAGCCCCCAGACGCCGCCGGCGTTCGTCTAGGCAGCCCGCAGGTGCGAGGCGTGCTGCGCGGCCAACTGTTCGATCTCCAGCCGGCTCAGCTTGCGGAAGGCCGTCGTATCGCCCTGGCGCTCCTCAATCATCACCAGGGTGCTTTCATGCAGCATCCGAGGTACGTAGAACCAGCCCAGGCTGCCGGGCTCGGCGGGCTGGTCGGCGCTGATCACGATCAGGTCGGAGCCGGTGAGCTCGTTGGCCTTCAGGGGCAGCGCGGTGCCAAACTGTCCGGGGATCAAACGAACTTTGGCTCCGGTACCTTTGAGCGTGCAGTAGGTGTCCTTGAGCTTCATGCCCCCCGGCCCCATCTCAAATAGATCGATGCCGGCGTAGGTGATGGTGTCGTGGGGCGAGGCTTGCTGCGCGGTGCGGATCATTCGCATGGTGCGCAAACCGGTACCGATGCCGATCTCGACAATCGATCGCACCTTGTGCTGGCGAATCAGCCGGTAAATGGGCCGGTCGGCGGCAGGCTTTGAGAACCGGGAAAGAAAAAAGAAGCCAAGTCGCTCGGCTAAGGACACGCGCGCACCTCTCCATCCGTTAGGCTGGCGTGAAAGACGCAACTAGCGGCATGTCGGTACGGTGCTGGCAGTGATTGCGCCACGCGTGCCGCACTCCGTTGCGGCTGCCGTCCGACAAAACAGGATTCGTCGTCCGGCGGCACCGCGCGGAAGTGTTTTTGTTACGGCCCGCAACAAGCCCGCAGGCTTCCTATCAGCAGTAGCCGGAATGGTTTACCTGGTCGGCACTTTCACCAACTCCTTGGGGGCGCTAGCAGCCCACCGGCGGCCACCGTGAGCGATCCCGCCAGGCCGCATGCGGACGCAGCGATCGCGGGGGCGCGGGCGGCGCGTTGCATAACGATTTGCACATGTATTTGCCGCGTCCCCCAAGCTGGCTGGTGCGGCACTTTGGCAGGAAGCGGGCCGTTTGCCAAGCTAGCCCCCGACGGGCATAATTCGATTCCCTTTTTTGCACCGCCAGCAGCCGACGGAGTCAAGCGATGGACAAGATCATCGAAACCGGCATTACGTTCGACGACGTACTCCTTGAACCGCGCTTCAGCGACGTGGTTCCGGCCGATGTGTGTGTGCAGACGAAGCTTACGAATCGGATCACGCTCAACATTCCGATCGTCAGCTCACCCATGGATACCGTCACCGAGGCGGAAATGGCGATCGCCCTGGCCCAGGAGGGGGGGCTGGGGGTGGTGCACCGCAACCTGTCCATCGAGCGGCAGACGGAAGAAGTGGACAAGGTCAAACGCAGCGCCAACGGCATCATTTTCGACCCGGTGACGCTGCCTCCCACGGCCTCCGTGGGCAAGGCTCGGCAGTTGATGGACCAGCACAACGTGTCGGGCATTCCGATCGTGGCCGAAAACGGCCGCCTGGTGGGCATTTTGACCCGCCGCGACCTGCGCTTCCTCGAGACGACCGAGAAGCCTGTCTCCGAAGTGATGACCGACGAAGGGTTGGTAACGGCTACGGGGACTGTAACGCTTGAGGAAGCTGAAAAGATCTTGATGGAAAATAAGGTCGAGAAACTTTTGCTGGTTGACGAAAACTACAAACTGACCGGGCTGATCACGATCAAAGACATTGACATGATGCGGCGCTTTCCGCAGGCCTGCAAAGATGCACAAGGCAGGTTGCGGGTGGGGGCCGCCGTGGGAGTCCACGATTACGAGCGGGTCGAAAGCCTGATCGCCAAGGGCGTCGACGTGCTGGTGGTCGACAGCGCGCATGGACACTCGTCCAACGTGCTGGAAACGGTACGCAACATCAAGCGCCGCTGGGACATCGACGTGGTGGCCGGCAACGTGGCCACCGCCGAGGGGGCCCGCGACCTGGTGGCCGCGGGCGCCGATGCGGTGAAGGTGGGGATCGGCCCCGGATCGATCTGCACCACGCGGGTCATTTCCGGGGTGGGCGTGCCCCAGATTACCGCCGTGTACAACGTCGCCAAGGCACTGCAGGATTCGGCCACGCCGGTGATTGCCGACGGTGGTATCCGCTACTCGGGTGATATCACCAAGGCAATTGCGGCTGGCGCGCATTGTGTGATGTTGGGTGGTTTGCTGGCAGGGCTGGAGGAAAGCCCCGGCCAGCGGATCCTGTTCGGTGGCCGGACCTTCAAGGTCTACCGCGGGATGGGATCGATTGGTGCCATGGTAGCCGGCTCGAGTGAGCGTTACCGGCAGGCGCCGGGACGCGGTCCCGACAAGCTCGTGCCTGAAGGTGTGGAAGGACGCGTACCGTACAAGGGCCCTCTGGGGCCGTTCGTCTACCAATTAGTGGGCGGGCTCCGCGCCGGGATGGGGTACTGTGGAGCCCGAAACATCGAGGAGTTGCGAAGGGATGCGCGATTTATTCAGGTCACGGCGGCTGCCGTTCGGGAAAGCCACCCGCACGACATCTCCATCACCCAAGAAGCACCCAATTACAGCACCGAGTTCGGCCGCTCCGAACAGTGAGCGGGCCCTGCCCGGCGCGGTACTCCGCAAGGCCGGCGCCCTGGCGTTGGCCTGGTGCTGCTTGGGACAGGCGGCCGGCAGCGCCGCCTGGGCATCGGAGTTCACCGCTACCGAAGGCGGCCAGTCGGGCAACCGGCTGCGCATCCTGCAAGTCAAGCATCGCGAACCCAAGCCGCTGAATGTGCCTGCCAGCGATTGGCGGGCGGTGGAGGAACCCAGCCGTTACGGCAACGAGCAGCTCCCCGCACCGCGTCTGGAGCAGGAACCGGCTTACGAGCCGATGCCTGGCCCGGTTCGTTCGATTCCGGACGACGAGTATGAACCGGTGCCCTCGGTCAACAGCAGCCCCATGGCGGCCCCGGTGATGCCTGGCCACGATCTGGATCGCCAGCCGCGGGATTTCGATCGCGGCCGGCAAGAGCTGGCGCCTGCTGATCCCGCGGAACGCCGTTCGGTGGACATGCCGCGGATGAATCGTCCGGCCCCCGAGGAAATGACCTTCCCGGTGCGGCAGCCTGGTCTGGGCGGTCTGCCTGCCCCCGGCGGTCTCCAGCCGGCTCCGATTGATCGCAATGGCCGTCCCGGCCCGCTGGATTGTGCCGATCTCGATCGGTTCTACGATCCTACGCTGTTCAACACGATCAACATCGACATCTCCGTCAAGGGCGAAGCTCCGCCCGACTGCCCGCTGCCTCAGGAAGCCATCTTCCCCAATCACACGGTGGACGTGTACCACCGCGACTGGGCCTGTCTGACCTATACCTGGAAGGCCTCGGCCATCTGCCACAAGCCGCTGTACTTCGAAGAGCGGAGCGTGGAGCGGTATGGTCACAGTTGGGGTCTGGCGCAACCGGTGGTATCGGGTGCCCACTTCTTCGGCTCGCTGGCCTTGCTGCCGTACCAGATGGGTGTCCATCCGCCCGGAGAATGCATCTATCCGCTGGGCTACTACCGGCCGGGTAGCTGCGCTCCCAAGATCTGGTATCAGGCTCCTCTGAGCGTGCGGGGCGCCCTGGCTCAAGGCGGTGCCATCACGGGCCTGGTGTTCCTGCTGCCGTAACCAGCAGGCCATGCGACCGCGGCCGTGCCTGACGGTGCGGCCGCCGATGATACGCCGCGGTGGGGACTGCCGCAGGTAGCATCGCACGGTTGCCTGGGCCTTCATTCGGATCACGTGGAAAGAAAGTCTCTGGTCAAGCCTCGCTTTGGGGTGGACGTAGGTTCGGCCCCTCAAGGCGAGGCTTTTATACGTACCGGGCCACGGTTTCTTTCACTTCCGTTGCGGGATGGTGAAGATGCTTCCCCCGTAGCGAGGGCTTTACGCTCCCGCCCTGTTTTGTACGGTAGCGCGACCGACGGCCGGAAACCTTGTACAATGAGAGCGGCCGCGCCAGGCGGTAATTGCCAACTCCATCGATTCACCAGCCGAGATGCCGATGAAACTCGTCCTGCTGGGCACCAACGGCTACCATCCCAACGACACGCGGCATACCGCCTGTGTGATGCTTCCGGAATTGGGGGTACTGCTGGATGCCGGAACAGGCTTGTTTCGCATCCGAAACCGGCTGATGACGCCGCGCCTGGATATCTACCTTTCGCACGCGCATCTGGATCACGTGGCGGGCCTCACCTTTCTGCTGGGCGTGCTGTATCAGCAGCCCGTTGAAGAAGTAGTCGTCCACGGCGAAGCCGAGAAGCTCCAAACCGTTCGTGAGCATTTGTTTTCCCAGTTGTTGTTTCCGGTGCCGCCACGCTTCGAACTGCGACCGCTCGAAGGCCCGGTGCAACCACTTGCCGCGGGCGGAACCATTCGCAACTTCCCCGTGCAGCATCCCGGCGGAGCGGTTGGGTACCGGCTCGATCTGCCGGGCCAAAGCATCGCCTACGTCACCGATACCACGGCGGCCGTTGATGCCGACTACGTGGAACACATCCGCGGCGTGGACCTGCTGCTGCACGAGTGCAACTTCCCCGACGAGCTGGAAGAAATCGCCCGCCTCACCGGCCACAGTTGGACCAGTGCCGTAGCCCAGGTGGCCAAGAAGGCCGACGTGGGCATGCTAGTGCTGACCCATCTCGATCCGGCGCTGATGACCGATTGCCAGGCCCAGGTGGAGATTGCCCGAAAGATCTTCCCCAACGTGGTCATGGGCGAAGACAACATGGAACTGCAACTCGACTAGTCGCTCTTTGCACGCGGCTAGGGTTGCTTGGGTTGCGACGCTTGGTGCTGCCGTAACCGTGCTTTAAGCGTAGCGATGCCGCGCCGGTGGACCTCCAGCACCTGTTCCCGCTCGCCAGCGTTAGCGAACGCGCCTTGCCGCGTGATGGCTTCGATATTGGCCTGCATCTCGGCAATGAGTTGCCGGGCGATCTCAGGCTCAAAGCGTGCCTGGCCATGCTGGTGCAGATACACGGCGCTGGTATGGGCAAATAGCGGCCGATCGAATTCGTTGGTGCCGGCTTCCAGCGGAATCCGCACGGCCAGCCAGCCAGGCTCCTGGACGACCAGCCGGTGCTTCAGCTCGGCTCGATAGTGTCCTTCATGCCGGCGGCATCGCACGGTATGCACCACCTTGCCGTTGTGGATCAGTTCCAGGCCGTCAAAGTGGCACCGGCCGTACGCCCGGGCCGTAATCTCCAGAGGCCGGCTGGGATCATCTCGCTGGCTCAGTTCGATCACGTCGCCGGCGGTATGTCCATCGACCTCAAACTCCAGGAGCGGGCCGTTGGTGATGAAGGTTCGCCCCTGCCGTAACTGTTCCAGCCAGGCTTTGCTGGTCAGCGGGCCTTTCAGCGGCACGTACACGCGCGAAAAGTCGTAGATGAACCAGTCGGTGCCCGTCGAGAACGGCACCCGCATCCCCAGGTTGAGATACCGATAAAACGTATCGCGATAGCTGCCGTGAACGCCGCCATCGAAGATGTTCTGGGCGTCCAGGAGCCCGGCCATCCAGTTGGGGACGTCTTCGTAACCGAACTTGTTGTGACACCAGATGACCGTAGCCCCATCCTGGCGTGCCGTGCGAATGCCCTGCTGCAGCGGCGGGCTGTCCGTGCCGGTTTGCATGATGCCCGGTCCGATGCTCACCGGCTGAATCAACCGCAGCAGATCGAGAAACATCACGTGGCCGTAGCCTTCGCCGCCGGGGCCGAAGTTGTGGCGATGCTCCTCGCCGTTGCCGAACAGCACACCGTACTGGGAAAGGCGGGCCAGTTCGCCTCCGCCGTTCAGACTGCGGGCGACTATCTCATTGGAGATGTACGTATGATCGCCCGGCACGCGCCGCAGATACGACAGGTAAACCAGATCAAGCGCATCCGCCTGCGGCACAACCTGCAAATACCGGTAGGCTTCCTCGTAGGTAAGGTTCATCAAGTGCAGGTGCGTATTGCCTGATCGCAGATGGCGTGCGGCCGAATCGTAGAACCGCTTTAGAGGCAACTCCACGGTAGCTTCGGCTTGGCCGGTGACGTCGAGCTCACGCTCAGTCAGTTCGGTTTCCAGCCCTTGCAGGGCTTCGACCTTTAGCCGCGATTGCGGAACGAGCACCGCCGTCGGTTCGGCAATCGCGAACCAGTTCATGTCACGCTTGATGGGGCCGCGCAACTCCACTGCCTTGCCGGTGGCCAGATTGGTCACGCGAATCAGGCCCGGCAACATCTTGCCGGTGGTGGCATCGGTCAGGCGAATGGTGAGCCGGCAGCCTCGCCCCGAGGCGTTGGCAGAATCTGCGGTCTTTGACGGATCGGCGGTATCGGCCAAAGCCACTTCGGTGGGCGCTGGTTCGGCCAAGGCGGCCGCTTTGGCCTCGGCTTCACGGCGTGCTTGAAGAAAGCTGCGCGAAGAATGCGGGTGCGCAACCGCTGCGGACGCTCCGAGCCAACTGACGGCCACCAAGGTGAAGCACGTTGCGATGACTCTGGCAGCGCGCGGCGGCATCGGCAACCTCCCGCGGATGACACAAGGGAGCGGTTGGACCGCGAGCGGCTTACGGCTTCTGGTCCAGCCGCTGTTGCAGGGCTTGTAGCTTGGCTTCCAGTTCGGCCACCCGCCGCTCGAGGGCCTGGATGCGGGCAGTCTGACTATCGGTCGGTGCAACCTGGGGCGGAGGTTCCGGACGCGGTAGCTGCGCGGGCTCCGCTGCGGGAGCCTGGGCTGCCGCCCAGCGTACCAGCAGTTCCACCGGCCGCCCCTGCCGCAGGACCACCACGCCCAGCTCTTCACCGGCAACCTGATTGAGCTGCTGGGCAAGGTCGTCGGCCGAGGTGACCGCCACACCGCCGACGGACAGGATCAGGTCGTCGGGCAGGATACCACTGCGAGCAGCCGCGGAGCCTGCGACCACATCGACCACCAGCACCCCTTGCACAAAGCCCAGGTTGAGCCGCTGGCGATCCTCGGCGGTGGCCGGTCCTACGGTGATGCCCAGTGGTTCACGGGCTGCACCGCCCTGCCCTGCTGGTTCCTTGGACGGCTGGGCGGCGAGGCCTGGAGTGGCTGGAACCGCAGGAGTTTGGCGTTGGCTGTTCGGGTTGCTCGGGATGGGGCCAAACTGCTCGAAACGCCGCTCGCCGGGGGCGGGCCGCCTGCCCAGCGTGACCGTGGCCTGCACGATCTGTTGACCTCGCAACAGATCGAAAGCGATCTGCCCACCCGCGGGCGTTTTCTGAACGATCGCCGCCAGGTCATCCATCGAACGCACCTTGGCGCCGTTGACGGCGACGATCAGATCGCCTTCTTGCAAGCCGGCCGCCAGCGCGGGGCCGCCGGGAATCACTTCCATCACCCGGACGCCAAAGCCGCGATCCTGGCGGTCATCGGTAATGAGCCCCAGGTAGCCAGGCTCCACCGGTGCTGCTGCCGCCGGTGCGGGACGATTGCCTTGTTGAAGCGTGGCCTCCAGGCGTTCGAGCGCCTGAGCGGCCAGCGGTGTGGGACTGGCCAGCGCAATAACAAGGCCCACGCCCAGCACCGCGGTAAACAGCAACATGGTAGAAGCAGCGCGCACCGTTGAACTCCTTGGCACCGCCGGCGGCCAGGCAAGGCCGGATGCGCGTTCCCATCAGCGGGCATCCTGAGCTAGACCTGTGGGCATTGCAGCGGCGCGTTCGTGGCCCCCAACAATTCCGTGCCTGTAGTATAGCGTGGCCCCGCCGTGGAAGGGGAACGAATAGGACGGCAGAAGATGCGTCGCCTCTTGCGCGATGACCGGCCAACGCATCAAGCATTGCTGCTGTAAACGGGGCATGTACTGCATGCAGCGCGCCTTATGCCCGTAGGGAATCCGCCCCGACGTTTCTTTGCTGCCGTCTGGCAAGGCGGTATCATGAGAGTGCGAATACACCTTCCACCAAGGTTGGCTGCGCGGCATCGCCCACGGAGGGGGGCAGCGCCTGGCGCTCCTCGTGGCAACCTTGCTTGAATATCCACGCTGGTTTCCCTGCATGCCCAAGTACATCGTGCGTTTTGGTTCCATGCGCCGCTTGGGCGTCTTCGCCACGGCCAAGGGCGAGACGTTTCCGCGCGGCGCACGGGTGATTGCTCGCAGCGATCGAGGGCTGGAAGTCGGCGAGGTTCTCTGCGATGCCACCGAGGCAGCCGTCAAATCGCTCACCGATCCGGTGCGGGGCCAGGTGATCCGCGGCATGACGCCCGAGGACGAGAAGGAAGTCTTCCGCCTTCGGGCTCACGAGCGGCAAGAGTTCGAGATCTGCCGGCAGCGGATCGCGGAGCTGGGCCTGCCGATGAAGCTGGTCGACGTCGAGCACATTTTCGGCGGCGAACGGATCATCGTGTATTACCTGTCGGAGAACCGGGTCGACTTCCGCGAGCTGGTGCGGATCCTGGCCAGCGAGTTCCAGACCCGGATCGAGATGCGGCAGATCGGTGTTCGCGACGAGGCCAAGCTGCTGGCCGACTACGGCGACTGCGGCAAGCCGGTGTGCTGCAATACGCACCTGTCGGAAATGCCGCCGGTCTCGATGAAGATGGCCAAGCTCCAGAAGGCTACGCTCGATCCGGCCAAGATTTCCGGCCGCTGCGGCCGGCTCAAGTGCTGCCTGCGCTATGAGTTTGAAACGTACGAGGAGCTGCAGAAGCAGCTTCCGCCGGTGGGCGCCGACGTGGTCACCAAGGTCGGACGCGGACGCGTGCTGGGACAGGAGATCCTGGCCAGCCAACTGCTGGTCGAAATGGAGGATCACCGCCGGCTGTTGATCCACGCCAGCGACGTGCTGACCGTGCTGGGCAAGCGTTCCGGCAAGAAGTAAAATCGCGGGATTCCCACCCTTGGTAGTGGATCGCTTTTCCGCCTCCCCCCGATGCTACCGATCAATCCCGCCTGCCAATCCCGCTAGACGTATCGAATCTGTGATGGACGCTTTGTTGAAATTCGTGCGACGCGATCGCCGGTACAAGCTCGAAGCCTACCAGTTTGTTTTCGAAGCACTGACTTACGCACAGAAGGTGTTGGGCATGGGGCAAGTGCGGGAGCCCTCGCCCGATGAAGGCGACGAGGAGGACGAACCCCAGCGTCACCTTACCGGCCAGGAGCTGTGCGAAGCGATCCGGATCTACGCCCTGGAACAGTTCGGCTACATGGCCAAGACGGTGTTCAACGACTGGGGCGTGACCTGCACCAGCGACTTCGGCGAGATCGTCTACAACCTGATCGACTTGCAAATGATGCGCAAGACGCCTCAGGACCGCCGCGAAGATTTCGACAACGTGTTCGACTTCGACACGGCCTTCCGGCAGGAATTCCAGATCACCCTGCCCGACTGAGCTTTCGCCCCGCTGCGTGCTACGTGCCAGCCGGTTCGGCCGGAGCCAGGGCAAACTGCGCCCCCGCCGTACGATACTGGTAACGGCGAATCCGTTGTTCCTTCAGCGGGTCGACCGTGACCCAGTTCTTGAGCCGCACCAGCGGGCCTTCGCCGCCGAACCGCTGGATGTGGAACGGGTCGTCGCCGGGCCGATTGTAACCGCCGTATGCCGAGCACACGGCTTCCAGGCCCGCCTCGCGCGCCAGGCCGAATGCGGCCGGCTGGAGATTGGCGTGCATCCCGAACGGGAAGGCGAAGTAGCGGATGCGCTGGCCCACGGCGTCGGCCAAGTCGTGTGTGGCCGCTACCACTTCGTCGGCCAGGCGATGAAAGTCGCGTATCGCACCCAGGTCGGCATGCGTGCGCGTGTGTGCGCCGATTTCGATGCCGGCGGCGGCCAGATCGCGCAGTTGCGCCACCGTGTTGGGAGCGAAGCGATTGCCCATCGCCACGTCGTGCGGGAACGGTTCTCCCGTCAGCACGTAGTGTGTGGTGACGAAGTACGTGCAGGGCACACCCTGTTCGATCAGCCAGGGCAGTGCCTGTTCGCAGTTCTCGGCGTAGCCGTCGTCGAAGGTGATGGCCACCACGGCCTCGTCGTTGCGCCGCGAGGCGATCCGCCGCTGGGCTTCTTCGAGGCTGACCAGACGGACATTTTGCTGGAGCCACCGGATGTGCTGGCGGAACTCGCGATTGGACACGGTCCAGCTGTTGGCCGTATCGTCGGCAATCCGGTGGTAATAGACCACCATCACGGGGGCTTTGCCTTCGTGCACCGCGAGACGGTTGCGGCACGCCCGCCACGGCAAGGTGGCGGCGTAATACGGACCCAGCAGCAGCCGTTTGATGTTCTGCATGTTGCCTTGTTCTCCCCGCAACCCGGTGCCGATCGTCGGTTAGCTTTGCGGTGTCGGATTGCCTACCATCCAGCGTTTCAGCATCCGGCCGGCTTCCCAGGCTCCGTGGCGGAGCTTGGCACCGAGCCGGGCGGGCACGATCTCGACATTGACGCACGGCTCCGGCTCGGCTCGCCAGTGCGCCTTGTACGGTTCGTCGCCGCGGAGGTAGTCAAAGTGCTTGAAGCCGCTCTCGTGCGCATGCTTGAGCGTGGCCAGATTAGAGATTCTACCCGGCTGCAAATCGAGTAGTTCAGGTTCCACGCCCGCCTGGTAGGCAAAAACGGCGTCGTCGCCCGCCAGATGATATTCTGCGGCAGCCAATCGGCCGTCGATCTCCAGCCAGTGCAGTCGGAGCTTGCCCTGGGCCAGGAACTGTTCGGCGATGTCGCGATGAAACTCGGTGAACCGCGTCGAATGGAAGACGCCCAGTTCGCCCTGCGTGACCCAGCGCCGCTGGTGCAGGTGAACCAGGATTTCCCAGCCCAGCGGAAGCTCTTCGCGATGCTCTACGGTATGCAGCACTGCGCGGCCGGAGTCCAGAAAACGGCGCTGGAGCTGGCGCACCTGTTTGCGATGCCCCTTGGAGAGCATCGCCTCGTATTCTTCCCAGGTCGGGGGGAAAGCGATCCGCCAGCAGTTGAGCGTTGGCTCCTCGCGGACGGTGGCCCCCCGAGCGGCCATTTCCGCGATCAGGGCCCGCAAGATGGAATCGTTTTGGGGGACACCGCTCATTTGCAGCAGGTCCCACTCGGCGGTACCGCCGTCGGCGTCGTCATCGACGCCGTCGTGGCACAAATATTCGGCTACGGCCTCGGCGACGACAGCTTCATCGCCCGGCCGGCTCAAGATCGTGTGGTAATCGGAGCAGACTTCGCCCGAGCCGAGGAACCGCAGCACGCGGCCGCGGGCACGCACCGGCTCCACATACCAGGGGGCGAGCCCCATCAGTTCGCCACGGTCATCCATTACGGCCAGCACGTAGAGCTGTCCGCTCTGCCCGTAGTAGCGCCACCACGTGGTGTTCCACTCGCGCAGCCGAAAGGGAATCCCTCCGGCCAGACGGTTCCAAGCTTGGGCGAGGCTGTGCAGTTCGATGATGTGGGTAAGGCGCCGAACGTGCATGACTGGCTTCGAGTGCGACAGGAAATAAAGGGAGCCGTACTGCGCCGCGTGCGCGCACCGCGCTTTTTATCTACTACGGTAGACAACTCTCCCTCAGACTGGCGAATAAGCAAGAAAATGTGCGAGAAAGCCACAGTGCTGTTGCCGCCAATCAACACTGTTGTGAAAAGGCAACAGTGTTGGCTTTTGGCACATGCTGCCATGTTACGCGGAACGCCGCGTCACAAATCCCATCATAACTGATACTTGCAATCCAAGCCTGCGCGGGCCACCACGCGCCACCAGAACCATTGGCACAGCGAGTGCATAGCTGCACCTTCGTCGCTGACAACGGTATCCGTCAATCCCCCATGCTTCGATCCTTATGACGCAGGCTTCTCACGCTCGCAGCCACGGTGGCCAACTGCTTAATGTTTCGCTGCGTTACTGGCGCCGTTGGTTAGTGCCCCTGGTGGGCTGCACGGTACTGGCGGGTGCTTACGCGTTCTTGCGCACCCCCAAGTGGGAAGCTTCGCAAACGGTATTGCTGCGGAACGAAGCCGTCAGCACCGGCGACGAAAGCCTGGGCCGGTTCCGCAGCATCGAGGACCTGCAACTCACCCAGGAAACGGTGCTGGAGGTGGCCCAAAGCCACTCCGTACTGAAAGCCGTCCTGGAAGAGGCCGGTCTGCCAGCCACGCCCGAGGGCATTGCCGACCTGCGCGACATGGTGTCGATCGTTCCCCCCGATGGGGCCGAGTTCGGCAAGACCGAGCTGTTCTACATCAAAGTGAAGGACAAAGATCCCGAAGCCGCCAAGAAGCTGGCTTCGCTGTTGGGGCAGCATCTGCAAGACGGTTTGCAACGGTTGCGTACAGCCCGGACCGCCGGCGTGATCGAGGAGCTGGAAAAAGGCGTCACGCTGGCCCAGGCCGATCTCGACGAAGCCTCGCGCAAGCTGGCCGCTATCGAAAGCGAAGTGGGCGGCGATCTGGCCGATCTCCGCATGCTCGACATCACCGCCACGGGCGACAGCGATCTGCGGCGGCAACTGAGCTCTGTGCAGGACGAACTGCGGACCGCCGAACGCGAGCTGCGGGCGAACCAGGAAACGCTGGACCTGCTGAAGGAAGCCCAGCGCGATTCGGGCCGGCTGCTGGCGATGCCCACCGACTTGCTGGCTCGCCACCCCGGTCTGGCCAAGCTGAAGGACGGGCTGGTGGCCGCGCAGCTTAAGACGGCCGAATTGATGGGCCTGATGACCGAACACCATCCGCTGGTGAAGGCGGCCCTCGAAGCCGAACAGCAGATCAGCCGGCAGCTCGATGCCGAACTGGTCATTGCCGTTCGGGGAGCCGAGGTGGATTACCGGCTGAACGCCGCTCGCGTGGCCGACCTCAAGAAGCGTCAGGGCGAGCTGGAACGCCGGCTGAATACGCTGGCCGCCCTGCGGACCGACTACTCGACCCTGGCGGCCCAGGTGAAGCATCGCACGCAGTTGCTGGAACAGGTCGAACGGGCGTTGGCGACGGCCCGCACCGCGGAAGCCGCGGCCACGAATGCCAGCCAGATCAGCCTGGTGGATTCGCCGATCGTGGGCAACCGTCCGGTGGGCCCCGGCAAGTCGCTGATCCTGGCCGCCGGTTTTGTGGCGGGCGCGATGCTGGGCGGTGGGCTGCTGCTGCTCTCGGTCGATGCCGCCGAGTTCCGGCCGGCTCCGCGGGAGATCCCCATGTCGACCCCCTCGCACAACTACGTGAACGATCGCCTGACTTCGGATGCGGTGATGGCCGCAGCCTGGCCATTTGAAACCGTCGGTCGTTCTCGCAAATAAGCCGACCGCGGTAGGCGGTTGCTGGACCCCGCCCGCCGTGCCACCAACAGGGCCTGCACTTTCTCCCCCCTGCCAATCTCGCACCCTGGAGGCATGCAGTCGCTAATCGGCTGCTGCCTGCGGACACACTCCGTCGAGCGTTCGCGCTCAGGCGGAGTGTGCTTATTTGAGGGTGGCCAAACGCCGGATTGCTCCCGTGCGGAGCTTGCAACTTCTAGCGCGCAGACGCTACCGGACTACCAGCGACGCGGGGCATCGCGTCGTGGTAGCTCGCAGCGGTGATTAAGGCGGTTAAAGCGAGAGGGGGCGTTACCGCCGGGCCCGAGGATGCTTCAGCGGCAGCCAGCTTCCGTTCTCCTGGCTGCTGGCCACGCATTGCTGGATGAAGTACATGCCTTCCACCCCGTCGTTGACGTTGGGGTAGATGGTGTTGACCTTCTCGAACGGCTGGCCGCTGGCACGCAGCACCATGTTGTTGAAGGCCGAACGGTACACGTTGGCGAACGCCTCGAAGAATGCTTCGGGGTGACCGGCCGGCAACCGGCAAGCGGCCCTGCCCGATTCGTTCATGTACGGCGCGTTGGGATCGCGGCTGTAGATCTGGTGCGGCTTGCCGTTGATCCGCACGATCAGTTTGTTGGGCTCTTCCTGCCGCCACTGCAGGGCGCCCTTGGTGCCGTCGATTTCGATGAACAGATCGTTCTCGCGGCCGTGCGTGATCTGCGAGGCCGTCACGGTGCCCAGCGCGCCGTTCTCGTAACGGATGACGGCGGTGCCGTAATCGTCGAGCTGGCGACCGGGGGCAAAAATCTTCAGGTGGGCGCTGACCGATTCGGGCAGCAGGCCCGTCATGTATCGGCCCAGGTTATAGGCGTGCGTACCGATATCGCCAAAGCAGCCGGCGGCGCCGCTCTTGGTGGGATCGGTCCGCCACGAGGCCTGCTTCTGGTTGTCGGCTTCCAGCCGCGTCCGCAGCCAGCCCTGGATGTAGAAGGCCCGGATGGCCTGAATCTCGCCCAGCTCGCCCGCCAGGATCATCTCGCGGGCCTGCCGCACCAGCGGGTAGCCGGTGTAGTTGTGCGTCACGCCGAATACCACGCCGGAGCGATCGACGGCCTCGGCCAGTTCTTCGGCCTGCTTCAGGTCGAAGGTCAGCGGCTTGTCGCACATGACGTTGAAGCCGGCCTCGACTGCGGCCTTGGCGATCTCAAAGTGCGTGTGGTTGGGAGTGGCGATCGAGATGAAGTCGATCCGCTGATCCTCGGGCAGCTTCGACTCGGTCTCGATCAGCTCGCGATACGACCCGTACGCCCGCTCGGCCGGGATGTCGTAATCGGGGGCGGAAGCCTTGGCCTTGGCCGGATCGGACGACAGAGCGCCGGCAACCAGGGCCGCCCGATTGTCCAAGATGGCCGCCGTGGCATGCACCCGGCCGATAAACGCTCCCTGGCCTCCGCCAACCAGGGCCATCCGCAGTTTGCGATTGAGCGGTGCGTTGGTGGGCATGAGCGACAACTCCTGGCGATAGACGCTTCTTGGGGGTCAGAATGCACATGCAGCCGCCGGGAACGGCCGCGGCGGCGCGCAAAGAGACGGGGCCACCTTGTAGCGGTGGCTACTTGAACGGTGTCCAGCAGTGACGCTGGTGGCGATGCCCAAAGGGGGGAAGGTCAGCCGGCCGACAGCGGCACGCGCTGTGGGCAGGCGGTTACGGCCTACTGGTCTTCCAGCCCCCAACGGCGGATGATGTCTTCAGCGCCGGGCGTCAGCATGCGGAGCTTTTCAGCGATCAAAGCCTTATCGCCAGCGGAACCGGTCTGCAACTTCTTCTGGAGCTTGGCGACCTTTTCCTTGCGATGACGGCGCCGCCGCAACTCCCGCTGACGTTCACTGCCTGCCATAAAATGAAGACTCCTGCAATTCCGTAGCTCAATGCGTCGAGGCAATACCCACGGGGCGTACCCTGCCCATCGGTGGGGGAAGGGTTGCCCATGGAAACCAGCATTGTTAGCGCCACGGCCCCAGGGCGTCAAGTCAGCCCCGGCAGGCCGTTTCCGACGATCACAGGGGGGCTACTCCCAGCACTTGGTTCCCACCTGCCCTGCCTTACACCGTATCCCACGCAATGGCCTGCGGTGACGAATCCGCGCGGCGGCTTCCCTTGCCTGCCGTAGCGTTTTACCCTGGGGATTGGCTTGATCGGTTCCGGCGAACCAGTGGCTCGCCTGCACGACCTCCCCTGGCGGGTTGCCTGAGATGACCACCTTTGAAGAACGCGAGCGGATGCGGAACCTGCCGCGGCAACTGCTGACCCATCACCAATTGGGTCGGCTCAACCGGTTGCTTGCCCGACTCCGCGAGGAGAACGCTTACTATCGCGAGAAGTTCGCCGGAGTGACGCTGCCGCTGGCGAGCCTGGACGAGCTGGCCTCGCTACCGCTGACGACTAAGGACGAGCTGCTCCCGCGCTCACCCGAGGACGGCAACCTGGCCCGCAACCGTACCTTCCCGCTGGAGCGGTACGTGCGATGCCATCAGACCTCGGGCACGCGCGGTCGGCCGCTGGTGGTGCTCGATACGCCTGAGGACTGGCGGCACTGGATCGACACCTGGCAGTACGTGCTCGACGTGGCCGAAATTGGTCCGGCCGACCGCGTGATGATGGCGTTCTCGTTTGGGCCCTTTATCGGCTTCTGGAGCGCGTTCGATGCCGTGTCGGCACGCGGGGCAATGGCCATTCCCGGGGGAGGACTTTCAACCGCGGCCCGGCTTGAAATGATCCGCACCATGAAGGCGACGGCCGTGTTCTGCACGCCCAGCTATGCCCTGCGGATGGCCGAAGTGGCGGCAGAAACCGGCTTTGACCTGGCCGCCTGCGACGTGCGCGTGCTGGTCGTGGCCGGTGAGCCGGGCGGTTCGGTGCCTGCCATTCGAGCCAAGATCGAAAGCGCCTGGAGCGCGCGGCTGATCGACCACAGCGGGGCCAGCGAAGTTGGGCCCTGGGGATGCGGCAATGCCGAGGGCACCGGGCTGCATGTGATCGAAAGCGAGTTCATCGCCGAGTTCTTGCCGGTGGACCGTTGTGAGCCGCCGACGAACGCTGCCGATCCCACGACCGGCGACGGCGTGCTGGCCGAACTGGTGCTGACCTCGCTGGGCCGCGAAGGCAGCCCCGTGGTGCGTTACCGGACCGGCGACCTGGTCCGGCCACAGTTCAGTGACCATGGATTTGTGTTCTTGCCGGGCGGCGTGTTGGGCCGGGTGGACGACATGATGATCGTCCGCGGCGTAAACGTGTTCCCCACGTCGATCGAACACATCCTCCGTGGCTTCCCCGAGGTGCTCGAATACCGCATGACCGTCCGCAAGGTCGGCGCGATGGATACGCTGGAGATCGAGGTCGAAGATACGGCCGGGCAACCGGAGCGGATTGCCAACGCCCTGCGGGTGCAGCTTGGTCTGTCGGTGAACGTGTCGCTGGTCGAAATCGGTTCGCTGCCGCGTTATGAAGCCAAGGCGGCACGCTTCGTCGATCTGCGCAAGACTGCGAACACGTAGAACGAGCCGGCTAGGTAGGCATGCCACGGCTCTGCTGAGCCGTGTGAAGGGGACTGAGCCATCACGTGCGATGGCTCTGCCGAGCCGTGCCAGCACCGCTGCGGCGTGTACGTTTTCAACGTTCCGCGGAGCGGCCCCTACTTGAGCGGCACGTCGTGGTACTCAAGCGCCCACTCTTTCATGTACCGCACCTGGACCGGATCAATGCGGTACACCACCAGTGCCGGGTTATCCAGGCTGCCCAGGTATTGCCGCAGGAGCGGATTGGAGTTCCAGATTTCTTCCAGCACCGCGCGATCGGTGACGACCGAAGCCACGCCAGTGATCCGCACTTGGTTGTGATGGTCATCCAGGTAACACAGCTCCACCTTAGGATTGGCGGCGATCTGCTGCGTCTTGGCGTACTGCCGCAGGTTGGCCACGTACACGGTAAAGCCATCGGTCTTAACCGGCGAAACCGGCCGCAGCCGGGGCTGATCGCCATCGATCGTAGCCAGCATCGGAAAGCGGGCCTGAGCCATGGTGGCTGCCGCCAGTTGCTGCAGTTGGGCCGAATCGATGGGCTCTGGCTGGGGCTGCGTCATGGCAACACCTCCGGATGACGGACGAGCTTGGACCGGCACTCAGACCTGGCAGGCTTCTTTGCGGGCCGTACACGTCGCCAAGGCTACCGCCAGATCGCCCTGATACAGCGGCTTGGAAACGACGGCGGCCACCCCGGCTTGCCGTAATGCCTGCACGTCGTGCCAGCGGGGGAAGTTGACCACCGCCACCATGGGCGTGGGCGCAAGCTGGGAAGCAAACGCGGCGAGCCGCGGCAGGTTATCTTCGAGCGGGCCAAAGACATCCCACACGCCAGCCGCCACGCCGGGATACCAGAGGCGGCCGGTCTCCGAACCGCGTTGGGCGGCATCTGCGGCAGCCGCAGTTTGCGGCATCGTCCAGCCGGCTGCTTTCCAGCCTAACTGGCGGCATAGCCCCACGAGCGTGTCCACCATCGCGGGATCGGTCCCGGCCACGGCGACAATGCCCTTGCGCGCATTAGCACAGGCGCTGCCTGCCATGGCGGCCAGGCAGCGCTCATCTTCGGTGGTGGTGAGCGGCAGCTCCCACGGAAATGGCGGCTGGGCTCCAGCGGCTGCGGCGGCATGACGCTGCCGCAGCCACCGGGCCAACAGTGGTTTCAGCCGCCAGGGCCATTGATGCCAGTAGTAACGCACCACGCCGGGCCAGGGGCGGCCGGTGCGCTGTTCGCCTTCACAAAGACTGCCCAACAGCGCAATCTGCCGCGCCAATGGGGCCCGCTGCTGGAGTAGGCCCAGGTCGGCATGCGTCAGTTCGCCGGGCCGGATCGCGGCCAGCAGCATCAGCTCGGGCGCGGTGTCCGCAGTCAGGGCAGCGATTGCCTCGGCCGCCGTGCTGAAGGTGCGCACGGTGCCGGGCTGCTGCTCTTGCCACGTGCTGATGTCACGATACGCCTCGGCCAGTTCCACGTGCGTGGTGGGACCGATCCACCACAATGCCGCGCGCGTGCCGCTTACCGCTGAGCGTTGTTGTTCGCCCGGGCACGGTTGCGGCGACCCCCGCCCCCTGCTTGCTGCTTCGCCGGGGCGTCGGGCGCATTGGTCTGCGGCAGGTACTTGGCCAGCGAGGCTTTGATCTGGCTGTACTGAGGATCGCCCGCCAGGTTCTTCCATTCCTTCGGGTCCTGCTCGTGATCGTAGAGTTCTTCGCTGCCGTCAGCATAACGGATATATCGCCAGCGCTCGCTGCGGACCGCGTGGTTGTTCCGCCCGTGGGTGGTCAGCGATGGCCGGTCCCACGGCGCCTGCGGGTTCTTGAGCAGCGGCACAAGGCTCACGCCGTCAAGCTCCTTGGCCGGCAGGTTGCACAACTCAATCAGCGTCGGGTACAGGTCGACCAGGTTCACCGTGCGAGGGCATTCCTGGCCGCTCTTCTGGCCGGGAAGGCTGACGAGCAGCGGCACCCGCGTGGCTTCTTCCCACAGGGCAAACTTCCGCCAATGCTGCTTTTCGCCCAGGTGCCAGCCGTGATCGCCCCAGAGCACGATCAGCGTATTGTCGGCGTAGGGGCTGCTTTCCAGGGCATCGAGCAGGCGGCCGATCTGGGCATCGGCAAACGCGATGCTCGCCAGGTAGCCTTGCACGGCCTTTTCCCAGTTTTTGCTTTCCAGCACCCGGCGATGGTCGCCTTCAGGGCGGGCCATCTTGCGGCCGGCTTCGGGCACGTCGTCCAGGTCGTCTTCCTTCACCTCAGGCAGCTTCACCGACTCCAGCGGGAACTTGTCGAAGTACTTCTTGGGCACGTACCACGGCAAGTGCGGCCGGTACAAGCCCACGGCCAGGAAAAACGGCTTCTCCTGCTTGCTCGCCAGGAACTTCTGCGCCCACGACACGACCTGGTAGTCGCTCATGGCATCGTCGTCCACGTCGACCGGGCCCCAGTCGAAGTGCTGCGCGTTGCGAATGCCGTTGACCGGGGTGTTCGCGGGCTGGGGATCTTTCCGCTGATCGAAGTACTCGTGCCAGTACTTGTGATCGTTGGTGCCGCCGTGAAAGATCTTGCCGCCGCCGGCCACGTGATAACCGGCCGCCATGAAATGCTCGGGCAAGGTGACGGCGTTGGGCAGCGCCGGACGCCACGGCTGATTGTTGTGATAGACCCCGGTGGTTGAGGGACGCAGGCCCGTCAGCAATGACGCCCGCGAGGGATTGCAGGCAGGCGCCGCGCAGTACGCCCGGGTGAACTTGATGCTGCGCTGCGCCAGACGATCGAGGTTCGGCGTCTTGACGTCGGGATGCCCGGCCAGGAAACCGGTCCAGTCACGCAGATCGTCGATGGCCACAAACAGCACGTTGGGCCGCGAGCCAGCGGGCTGGGCCGCTTCGCCGCCTTGCGTGGCGGAAGTTACCAGAGAGAGCAACACGAGCAGGCTGCCACCGACAGCCAGCCGCACAGTAGGAGTGTGCATGCGCATAATTCGGCCTCGCTATCCTGTAGCGTCGTACCACGTAACGACGCGGGGGGACGGATTGCCAGCCGGGAATCGGCTGACGCGCGGCGAGCGCCGGTGGGCACGAACGTGATATTCACTCGCGCGAGCGTACCCATTTTACGCAACGCCGCCGAGGCTCGCTATCGGGTAGACACGCTTCTAGCGTCATTCATGCGGCAGGTTGCGCAGCCGCTTGAGGAACGGCTCAGGCAGCGCTTCGAACATGGCGGCGGATACCACCGGCCAGAAGTTGGGGGCGGCATCCAGCGGCGCGCTTGCGTTGTACCAGGTGAGAAATCGCTGCCGTAGCCGCGGCTGCGTTTGGAGGGTTCGCGATAGTGTCACGAGCGATTCCGCCGTGAGTGGACCTGCTTCGTACGCCTGGCGGAAGCTGTATTCCGGCCGCCAGGCTGGCAGCATATCGCTGTCGCGCTGGCCGGCCAGCGGCAGGTAGTACGCCTGGTAATCCTCGATCTGTCCGTCGTCGCGGCGATACGTGTACGCCTGGTAGGCCGGGTTGTTGCCAAATACCGGGCTGACGGCCGGCACCAGTTTGAACGGTACCGCCACCTGCCCGGCAACCAGCGGCGCGCGAAAGTCGTCCATGTGCGTATGACCGGCGAACGCCCACTGCAGCGTGCGGCGATACCGGTCGGCTAGTTTCAGAAACTCGCTGGCGTATTCGTTGTGCCAGAAGGTTTGCACGGGTTCGTTTTTGGCCAGGCGCTTGGCGGTGTCGTACACGTCAATGCCCGGGGGAATGTGCATCAGCAGCCAGACACGCTGATTTGCCTCTTCGGCCGCGCGCAGCCGCTGGGCCAGCCATGCCAGTTGCTCGCCTGAGCGCTGTTGGTGCGGCTGCTGGCACGCATCGAAGTACTCGGTCGAAAAGAACACGCTGTTGAGCACAATCAGGCGATGCCCGGGCGTGCGGGGAAGCGGCACGTCGTAATAGCCGCCGCGGCGGAAGGTCCGCTCAAACGCTTGTTGCTGCTCGGCCGGCAAGTGCAGCAGTGGTCTCCAAGCCTGGGCAAAATCGCGCAGGAACTCACCTCCGGGTTCCAGGCCGTAGTCCTGGCAGAACGAATCCTCGTTGCCTACGGCCGGTAGGATCGGCACGCCCGGGAAACGCTGTCGCAGCTCCGCGACGATGAGCGCTACGGAGTTCATGGTGAACTGCCGGAACACTTCCGGCTGCTGGGACCGTACGCCGTGGGCCAAGCGGTCAAAAGTTTCCTGCCAATAGTGGGCCAGAAAGTCACCAGGGCACAGAATGAAATCGGGATCGGGCACGCGCCGGGCCGCATCATCGACGACGCTGCGCACCAATGCGTAGCTGGAATCGCTGCCGAGCTTCTGGCCCTGGGTGGGAGCGGCGGCCAGGATTTCTGGCCACTTTTCGACCTTGGCCTGTTTGAGCCGTTCAAAGAGCTCCGGCTCATACGGGTTGAAGTGAACGTCGGACAGGACCAGAAAGCGGCCCTGCCCTGCCGCGGCTGGTGTGCTGCCGGATGGCAGCGTGGCGGAAGCCGATGGCTGCGGCGGGGAAGATGGCTGCGTTTGCGCCAGCAGCGCACCTGCGAACAACCATCCCAGGATGGGTACAAACAGCACAAGCGACGCGACCGAGCGTCGTGCCGGCATAAGGTGGGCCTTTGCGGTGCGATCGAGTTATGGGAAGGCCCGTGGCCGGCAGTCGCTTCCTGCTTGGATCGCCTACTTCTTGGCGGTTTCTTGCGGCTTGTCGTCCTTCGACTCGGCTTCCGCCTTTTCTTCCTTCTGCATCGTGTACAGGCGGATCACGTTGTCGAAGTGGGCAACCGCCAGTTGCAAGCCGTCGGGATGCAGGTCCAGGTCGCGGCCGGGGCGGGGCAATTTGACCTCATCCTGAGGCGTGGCGGCTTTCTCGTCAAAGAAATAAATGAAACCTCCGCTGCCGCCCCCCACCACCGAGATCAGGTAGCCGTCTGGGTGGAACTCCACGCCCCAGGTCGAGCCACGCAGGTCTTCCTTGGGCTTGAACAGTTGAACCTGTTTGCCTTCCTGCCAATCGATCAGCGCAACGGCAGCATTGCCCACGCCCGCAAAAGCGTTGGAAACATTGGTAATGCCGCCCAGTGCCAGACGCGTGCCGGCGGCGTTGAAGGCGATGCCCCGGGCGCCGCCGATATCGGCGCGGAAGGTCTTATCGTACGTGTGCAGCTCGGCAATCTTGAACTCGCGCTGTGGCTTGCCGTCGGCAATCGTCCAGTGACGCACCGAGCAGTGCAGATCGCACGAAGCCAGTTCCTTGCCGTCCGGGTGGAACACGACGTTGTAGACGTGCGACTCATGGCCAGCCAGCTCGCCCACCTGCTCGCCCGTGTCGGACTTCCAGAGCTTGATCAGCCGGTCGTTGCCCGCGGTTGCCAGCAATTGGCCATCGGGGCTCACGGCCACGGCGCGAACCCAGCCATCGTGGGCGTCGATGGTGCGGATCGGCTCAGGCTTCGCCGCGGCCGTTTCACGCCAGATCAGCCGACCGTCGAATCCGCCGGAGTAGGTGATTTCGCCGTCGGGCGAGAAGGCGATAGCGCGCACCCAGCTATCGTGCCCGGGACACTCCACCGGCTCTCCCCCGGCCACGTCGAACCGCTGGAGCGTACAGTCCTGGGCGCCGCCAAACACGTAGCGCCCTTGCGAGTCGAACCGGCACGAAATGAACGGGCTGTTGTACTTGAGCTCGCGGACAACACGCGTCGCCTTGGGATCGGCCTGGCTCATGGAATTACCGCGGAAGGTGCAATGGAATCAAACGGGCGCCGCGCGGCCGGTTAAACGCCGCGCGGCGCTTCAGGTCCTGACAAACGCCCCGAGGGAGCAGGCGTTTAAGCCAGCAGTTCCTTGATGGCCGAGACGGCCGGGTCGGCCACCGGCATCGGGCGGCCGTTGAGCGTGAACGATTCGGTCGGATCCAGTCCCACGGCCCGCAGGTAGGTGTGGAACAGGTGACCGTGGTGCACTTCGCGGTCGACCACCTGGGTGCCGTTGTCGTTGGTCTTGCCGATCACGGCGCCGTGCTGGATGCCGCAGCCGGCCATGGCGATGCTCCAGGCCGAGCCCCAGTGGTCGCGGCCATAGCGCTCGTTGATCTTGGGCGTGCGGCCGAACTCCGACATCACCACCACCAGCGTCTTTTCCAGCAGGCCACGGTCGTGCAGGTCCTGGAGCAGGAAGGCGAACGTGGCGTCGAACTCACCCAACTGCTCAATGTGGAAGTTGAAGTTCTCGTAGTGCGTGTCGTAGTTGCTGTGGCCGACCTGCACGAACGACACACCATGCTCGATCAACCGCCGGGCGAGCAGGCAGTGACGGCCGAACTCGTGGTTGCCGTACTTCTCCTGGATGGACGGCGATTCGAGCGAGATGTCGAACACGTCGCGGCGTTCCATCAACCGCTGGGCCTGCTCGTACGATTGTACGTAGGCTTCAGTCTCGGCGGCGCGTCGGCGCAGCGCGAAGCGGTCGCTTACCCGGCGGCGGAAGTCATTGCGGGCTGCATCGGCCAGGGCCGAGATCGAGTCGGGCCGGAGCGAGTTGGCCGGCGGCTTTCCATCGCCCAGCGTTACGCTGGCGTACTGCGGCCCCAAGTAGGCTGCATCTTTCTTGTTGACGCCATTGCCGCCGCCTACCCGGATGAAGCCCGGCAGCGGGTTCGATTCGTGCGTCAACAGTTTGGCGGCGACGGCTCCCAGATGTGGATAGGTGAAACCGGGCATCTCGCGGCGGCCGGTTTCCATGCAGATGCGGCCCTTGCCGTGGTCGTTTTCCTTGGTGTTGATGCTGCGGATCAGGGCCATGCGGTGCATCTGCTTGGCCGTGTGCGGCAGCAACTCCGAGATCTGGATGCCGGGCACCGACGTGCTGATCGCCCGGAACGGACCGCCGGTATCGGTCTTGGGCTTGGGATCCCAGGTTTCAAGCTGGCTCACACCACCGTGCAGGAAGATCACCAGCATGTGCTTCTGCTGAGCCGCCAATTGGCTGGCCGCCAGCGGCGAAGCGATGCCGGCCAAGCCCATGGCCGAACCAAAACCGACCAGGCCTCCCAGAAACGTCCGCCGCGCGATGACGTGGTCCATCGTCTGGCATGCGTATTGGCATTTCATTGGTTGGTCTCCTGATAGCTGCCTTGCCCGGCTTGGTGGTGGCCCGGCTGGCCAGGGCCACGCTACCGGCGGCTCGTGATTGGAGGAGAGGCTTCCGGCCTCGTTGGTGTCGTGGTGATCAATGGTTGAAGCGGAACTCCGACGACGTCAGCAGCGCCCAGGCCATCTGCTGGACGGCCGCCGTTCGGGCGCTGGGATCACGCGTCAGGTATTCCACGGCTTCGGTCCGCTCGGTGTCATCCGGCAGACGCGAGAGCACGGCAAGGTACAACGTCTCGACGGCGGCCTGCGGCTCCTGCTGCTTTTGCACACGATCGACTAGGCTGCCAGCCTGGGCCGACAGCCAGCCATTGAGCATGCCGCCGTTGTTGAAGAACAGCGCCTGGTGGACGGTGGCCTGGAAGTCCTGCTCCGGCTCGCCCGGAGCGCTGCCGAACATGCCGATGAACTGCTGGATATTGCCCTTCACCGCGGCATAGACCGCCTGCTCGACCAGTGCGGCGCGAAGCTGTTGCCGCTTGGCATCGGTTTCCAGCAGATCCTTGAGCTTGGGATCCTTATCGATTTTGGCCGATTGGCTGTTGCGCTCACGCTGCAGCACGCCCGTGGCTTCCATCATGCTCATAGCCAACTGCTCGGGCGAGAGCGGCTTGAGCAGCGCCACCGCATAGCGTTCCGGTGCGGCTTGCTCGTCGGTCATGCCTTCCGGCAGCAGGCTGCTGCGCTGATAGGTTTCGGTCAGCGCCAGCTCGCGGAGCAGGAACTTGACGTCAAAGCCTGACGCCGCGAACTCCTCGGCCAGCATGTCCAGAAGTTCGGGATGCGAGGGCGGGTTGTCGCTGTGATCGAGGTCGAGCGGATGGATCAACCCCCGCCCCATCATCACGTACCACAGCCGGTTGGCGATGTTGCGGTTGAACTGCCGCGAGGTGCCATCGGTCGCCACTTCGGCCAATTTCTGGCGGCGGCTGTACTTGGGCACCGGCCGTACGTTCTTGGCCGGGGCAACAATGTACGCGTCGTCCTTGGCAAAGGTGGGTTCCTCCACCACGGCACCACCGGGCAGCCGCGGCTTGAAGTCCTTTTCGTCCACGCTGGGGTCGAACACCGATTTGAAGGCGACTTCGCCTTCGGCCTTCTCGGCGAAGAAGGTTTTCTTCGACTCGTCGGTGAACACAAAGCTGCGGTTCAAGAACGCGTAGATGCCGTAGTACAACGGCTGGTGATAGTCGCCGATCAGCGGGTGATCGTGGCACTGGGCGCACTGCAGGTCCATGCCGAAGAACAGCCGGCCCACGTCGCGAGTAAGAATGTCGGGATCGCCGCCGCGATCGAGATAGAATCGCGCGGGCGGACGGTTCTCGACGCCGTCGGCCGCCAGGATCTCGCGGGCTAACTCGTTAAACGGCTTGTTCTTGGTAAATGAGTCGTACAGGTATTGCCGCCACTCGTCTTCCGGCACCGCGTTGCCGGAGCGGCGCTCCATGAGCATAACGTCGAACACGTGCTGCATCCGCCGGGCAAACTCGGGGCTTTCCAGTAGCCGGTCGATCAACGCAGCCCGTTTGTTTTCTGATCCATCGTGCAGGAACTCCTGGGCCTCGTCCAGAGACGGGATGCGGCCTACCAAGTCCAGATAGATGCGGCGGACAAATTCCTCGTCGCTGCTACGCTCGGCCACCGGTTGGCCCGCCAACGCTTTGGAAATCGCCTGATCGATCCGCACGTGTAGCGGTTCGCCCGCCGTGGCACTTGCGGCGGCCACGAGCCAAAGGGCAACGGCAGCCCAAGCGATACGGGGAGCGGAGAGGCGGCGACACGCCAGCGAAGCAGGCAGCAACGAGCGGCTTGGCAGCGAGGGATGCATGGCAGCCTTTCGTAGGCCAGGCGGGAAGGATGAGGCGGGGCGAAAAGATGCCCAATCGGTCAGGGAAGGCCGTTTGCCCTCGCCGACCGATTGCGGAAATCAGGACGCATCGAATCGTGATTATGTATTAGTCGAACCGACCGCTCCAGGTCAAGCTTGTTTCCCCCCAGAGGTGTCCCTGAAATGGTGGGGTGTTAGGGGCAGGCTCCCTTGGCGGCAAGTTTGTCGAGCCGCACCATAGATCCAAAGCGCAGCGCTTCGCCAGCCGTAACTCCTTAACGTCGCCACAATTGTGTATGGTGGCAAGGGCTCGCAGTTGTCCCACCCTGAACGGGATCCACACGTTGCAGTACCACACCGACGACAATATTGCCGCGATCGCTTCGGCTCCCGGGGGAGCCTGCCGGGGGATCATCCGCCTGGCCGGGCCGACCGCAGTGGCATGCCTGGGCCAGGTTTTCAGACCGGCCGCCGGCGAGGCGGCTGCCCGCTGGGCCACGCTCACGCCCGATTCTCAGCCGGTGACGATCGACGGCAGCATCTCGCTGGAGCCGGGGCACGAACTGCCGGTGCGAGCGTACATCTGGCCGGGCAGGCGCAGCTATACGCGGTCGCCGCTAGTGGAACTGCACACGGTCGGATCACCGCTGCTGCTGGAATGGGTGGTCGAGCGATTGGGAACGGCCGGAGCCAGGGCTGCCCTGCCGGGTGAGTTTACGCTGAGGGCCTTCCTCGCCGGCCGCCTCGACCTTACCCAGGCGGAAGCGGTGCTGGGGGTGATCGACGCCCAAGGCCAAGCTTCGCTCAACACGGCGCTGGCTCAATTGGCCGGAGGATTGGCAGGGCCGCTGGCCGGGCTTCGGACTCGGTTGCTCGACCTGCTGGCGCATCTGGAGGCCGGGCTGGACTTCGTTGAGGAAGACATCGAGTTCATTTCGGCCGATGAGCTTCAATCGCAACTGGGCGATATTCGCGGCCGGGTGGAGGCCATCGCCGCGCAGATGCAAAGCCGCGGTGAAAGCCGCGAAATGCCCCGCGTGGTGCTGACCGGCCTGCCCAACGTCGGGAAAAGCAGCTTATTTAATGCGCTGCTGCGGGGCGACGGGAACGAAGCGGCATCGGATGACGAACGCAAAGCCGGTGGAGCCCGACGGATCCGCACGGCGATCGTTTCCGACATTGCCGGCACCACGCGTGACTTTCTGGTGGGCGAAACGACGCTGGGCAATCGGCGCTGCCTGGTGGTCGATACGGCCGGCGTCGAGCATCGCGATGGCGGCTCCAGTTCAGAATCAGAGCAGGCCCCAACTGCCAACGAAGCCGCCGAAGCGGCCGCCCAGGCATTGGGCGATACGCAGCGGGCTGCGGCGGCGGTAACGCTGCTTTGCCTGGATGCCAGCCGCCCGCTCACGCCATGGGAAGCCGAGCAACTTGCCGCGCCCTGCCCTGCCCGAGTGATCGTGCTCACCAAGGCGGACCAGGTGGCCCCAGGCGTGCCGCTTCCTGCCGAAGGGATGCTCACCAGCAGCGTCACCGGGCAAGGCCTGGCCGAACTGCGACAAGCGATTGCGTCAGCTCTGGTTACGGTGGGCGATGCTGAGCCGGGGGAAACTTCCGGCACCGTTGCCGCCACGGCGATCCGCTGTCGCGAAAGCCTGCGACAAGCGGCGCAAGCGCTGGAAGCCGCGGCAGACCTGGCGGCCGGGGGCCTGGGCGAAGAACTGGTGGCGGCTGAGATCCGCGTCGCGCTCGATGCCCTAGGGCAAGTGACCGGTGCCGTTTACACCGACGATATTCTGGATCGCATCTTCAGCCGCTTTTGTATCGGCAAGTGAATTGCTCGTACTGGGGGGCCTCGCGGCGCGTGGTACGTGGGGCGTCCAGCCTTTGCGTGGACCGATGCTTCGGCACGACGATTGCTCGGTGAACCGCTTGTCCCGCAAACACGTCTATGCATACGCGGCAGCGCAGGATCCCCTGGAGCGCGTGACCTGCCACGCCCTGCTGGCTGGGGGGACCAATTGCTTGCCGCGGCATTTCCGCGAGGATAGACTGACGTTCAGATGATTCGCTTCTCGATTGAGGACGAGAGTATGACCACCCAACTGGCCCAGGACCAGCATTACGCCGCGCCCTCCTTGCCAGAATCTCCCTCGATTCCGACGCGCGAAGAGGCTCTCCGCAACATTGTGGCCGATAGCCGGCGCGCCCCGCAGACCTATCTGGACGAGGTGGTTGTCCCCTACGGTGGCGAATAGCGTACAACCGCTGCGGCGGCTGGCAGGCCTGGAAACCGAGTACGCGATCCGCATGCCCGCCTCGGCGGCTTCGCCCCGCTCGCACTACGAGCTGTACGAAAGCCTGATTCCCGCCCTGCGGCAACGGATTCCCTTGGCCGATGCCGCGCTGGATAAGATGGGCCACTTCCTGGCCAACGGCGGCGCCATCTGGTTCGAGATGGTCCGCCTGACCGGCGAGTACGGCTTGATCGAAGGCTCCACGCCTGAGTGCCGCGGCCCCCGGCAATTGCTTGCCTATCAACGGGCCCAGGACCGCTTGTTCTCCGAGGCCGCCGCCGGGAGCCAATCGGGCCCGTTCACGCTGCTCAAGAACTGCCGCGATAGTATCGGCAACTACTACGGCGCGCAGGAGAACTACGAGTTCCCGATCGCATCCGGGCTGCGGCTGGCTTGCTGGCGAATCGGCCTGGCGCTGTTAGCGCCGTTAATCCCGCTGACCTGGATGGGCCTGCTGGCACGCGTGTTGATCTACATCGCGCTGCTGCTGGTGTACATCGTCGTCAGCCATCTGGCGTTCTTGCTGGTGATTCCGTTTGTGCGCGACCGCGCCACGATCCGGCGGTGGTTGATCGACGGGATTCTGACCAGCCAGGGCAGCCCGATCGAAGGCTGGATGGAAACCGGGCTGAACTTCTTGGCGCTGGCGATTTGCACGCCACTAGCCTTAAGCATGTATCTGCTGCTGCGCCTGACGGCGTTCGTCGACGTGCGCAAGGAGCTCACAGCCTTTCTGGTTTCTCGCTCGGTCATTGCCGGGGCCGGCACGCTCGACGATGGCGGCCATTTTCAGATCGCGGAGAAGGCCTCGGGCCTCAACTGTCTTACGGGCCTGGGCGGCTTCATCGACGACCGGCCGGTGTACACCTTCGGCCACTTTCTGAAGGCGGCGCTCAGCGAAGTGTGGAATCTGCACCGCCGGTACCTGCGGCTGTTCCGGCGTCGGCAACGGCTGCAGATCGGCCTGGGCGATTCCAACATGGCCCAGACGGCCGAGTTTCTGCGTATCGGCACCACGATGCTGCTGTTGGACATGCTCGAAGACGGCGCGCTATGCGATGCGCCGCGGCTGCGCAATCCGCTGATGGCTTTGCACACGATCGCGGCCGATCCCAGTTTGAAGGCGGCCGTCGAAATGTGCGACGGCAGCCGATGCACAGCGCTGGAACTACAGCGGTGGTACCTTGCGGCGGCGCGGCGCTGGCTGGCCGAAAAGCCCTGGCATGAAGAAGCCCACGAAGTGATTGAGCTATGGGAACAAACGCTCGATCAGCTTGAGCACGACCGCGAGCAGGCTGTGGGCCGCATCGACTGGGTAACTAAGCTGTACTTGTTGAGCCAGGCCGGCACCGATGCCTCGGCCGCGGCGCGTAAGAAGATCGATCTCAAGTACCATCAATTGGGGCCCGATGGCTATTACGCGCAGCTCGAAGCCGCCGGGGCTTGTGCCCTGTTGGCGACGGCCGCCGAGATCGATCGCGCCAGCCGCGTGCCGCCGTCCGGCTCACCGGCTTCCGCGCGGGGCCGCTTTATCCGCGAATTTGCCGGCGAGAGCATGGCCGTGAACTGGGACTTTGTGCTGTTGCGCCGCCGCTTCCGCACCGAAGTGATCGACCTGGATCACTACTTCCGGCAGCAACCGCGCGAAGAAGCCGCGCCGAAGTAGTTGCCAGATCTTTTCTTCACTCCTGGCGGATCGTGCATTACAAATCGTGCATTACAAGCTGCGCAAGAACGCCAGCAGTTGCTTCAGCTCTTGATCGCTCAGCGGCTCATCGAGCTGATGGCGGAACTTGACGAGCACGTCCTCGAGCGAAGTCGCCCGGCCGTCGTGGAACAACGGGGTTCGCTGGCTTACGGCCCGCAGGGAAGGCGGGTTGAAGTGCCGGTTGCCGCGCTTGTCGTCCAGGCCTACGTCGTATGCGCCGTCGGACGTGTAGTACGGCGGCTGGTGGCAGTTGATGCACCCGCGGCCTTCGAAGATCTTGGCGCCTGCGGCAATGGCCGCTTCGTCGCGTTCGCCCCGGGCGTTGGCCAGCGAGGGCGGCGGTTCGATGGTCTTGATGAAGGCCACCAGCGCCGCAATCTCCTCGTCGGGCAGCGGTTTCCCCTGCATGGTGCTCTGCACCGAGGTGCGCACCTGCGCTGCCAGGTCGTGCTGTTTGCCGTTCCAGGCCCAAGGGCCGGTGTGGGCGACACCACCCAGCGACAACGTACGCTTGGCGGCGCCGAACGAATCGTCGCTCAGGTTGTCGGTGAGATGGCCGGTGGTGTGGCCATCGGTATGGCAACTGTGGCAACTGAACCAGCCATCGAGCGAGAGTCGGGCGTCGTAGAACAACTGCTCGCCGCGTTCCACCTGGCTGGGTTGCGGACGGCGGCCGAGTGAGATCACGCGGACGACTTTGCATTCGGCTGTGTCGACCACGCTGAGCGTGTCGTCAAACGTATTGGCGATGATGGCCGTCTTGCCGTCGGACGTGGTGGTCACAGCCGTGGGCCGGCGGCCAACGCGGGTACGCGTCACCGTAAAATCGGATTCAAATGCCATGCCCACCTGGTGCACGCCGGCCAGGGCGACGATGGCTTGACCTTGAGGCGTGGCGACGACTTCGGCCGGGTCACCGCCGGCGGCCGAGCTATCGCCGGTCAGGTGCGAATGGCTGCCGGTCAGGATCGGCTTGCTGGGATCGAGGATGCTGGAAAGCGGCATCCACCGCAGCACGTTGGTCATCAACACGCCCCAGTGGACGTCGTTGTGACTGGTCTCGGCCAGGTCGTTATGAATCTGATGGGCGATCAGTACCCGCTGGCCGCCGGGCAACAGGGCCATGCCCCGGATATTGTGGGCAGGCAACTCGCGGACGGTAAGCAATTCCTCGGCTTGCGTGTCGTAGATGCCCAGGCTGCCGCCGAAGGCGTCGGCCACGATCAGCCGCCGGCCTTCCTCAACCAGCAACATGCGTCGTGGAGCGTACGAAAGATCAACTACCTTGGTCAGTTGCAGCGACGGTTGCTCCCCCTCGGTTTGCACGGCCACGGTTGAGAGACGCCGCGACCACAGCGATGCCACGTAAACCCGGCCGGCGGCCGGATCGGCTGCCAGGCCGACCGGAGTGTGGGGCACTTGGATGGAGCCGCTGACCCGAAAGCCTTCGGGGGTGCGCTCAAGGAGTCGCACCGCGTGGTCAGCTTCATCAGCAGCCAGGAACCAGCGGTCGCCTTCGTAACGAACGAGCTGGCTGAGCCGGCAGCCGACCTTGGTTTCGTGGTAAACCTGCCCGGTCCGCAGATCGACTTCCATGACCGAACCTGAGGCTGCATTGGCGATCACGGCCCGGCGATCGTTGTCGACCAGGATCAGCGAGATCGGGTCGCGCCGCACCGCGGGCAGCTTGGTTCGTGTTGCCGCATCGGCGCCCGGGCCAACAACGGGCACGCCGTTCTCGGCCTTGCCGGCTGATCCGTACTCATAATCCTCAGCCGCCAGGTGGTTGGCCCAAGCGATCGCAAGCAGCGCAATCACCAGCAGCAACAGCGGCCGGCAGCCTGCCAGATGTGGCAAGCCAAGGAGGCGACGTCCGCGAGGCATGGTCGATTCCTTATCGCGGCAGGGAGGCAAGGCAGGCGGGAAAACTCATCCATCAACCTTGATGGCTCACCTGCCCAGCATAGGGAACCGCCGCTGGGCGGTCAATTTGAACTGCCGCCATTTGGGCTGCCTGCTCGGCCTCGAAAAGCAGCCTGCGTGGGGTGTCCGGGGGGCGAGGGCTTAGCCCCCGGCCGCCTAACGAAGCTCCTGCATGTACCGCAGGAATTGGGCATCGAGGTGCCGCAGGTTGGAGCCGAAGATCGCCGTGAAATCGGCCAGCCGTTCCTGGGATGGGTACGACTGGAAGTTAGGCCGGGCGGCCACCCGGGCCAGGTAACGGGCGTATTCGCGGGGCCGCGTTTCCGACAGAAAGAAGGTCAAAGCCCAACTTTCGGCGTAAGCATTGTGCATGTCGCGGCGGAATGGCTGGTCGCTTGCGATCAGCTCCGCCAACGCGTCCTCGCTGCGGCCGTTTTGCACGTACTTGCGAAAGTCGGCCAGCCGCTGCGGTTGGATACGCTCGGACTGAGGCCCGTTGGCTCGGCCGCTCCAGACACCTCGGGCTTCGAACAGCATGCCCAGCCCTTCGGCCACCCAGCGGGGCGTGGCACCAAATCGGTTATGCAGGCCGGTGTTGAACGCCGTTTGGTGGGTGGCCTCGTGGATGATGGTTTCGGCGTTGAGGTGCCAGTTGGCGTCGCTGCCGCCGGCGGCGTCGTACAGCACCACGCGATTGGTGGCAGGCGAGTAGAAACCGAGTGTCGAGGTCGGCGTGCCGGGGGCGTGTTTCTCAAGATACCGCAGATAATCTTCGCGGGTGCGCAACACTACGGCGACCAGCGGGAACTGCGGCTGCTTCAGCGTGAACCCGCGGACATTGAAGTACCGCTGAAAACCACGGTACAGCTCATCGAACCGGCTGGCCCAAGCCTGGCCCTGCCCTCGCGGATGGACCACCAGGTAATGCCCTGCGGCGGTCACGTCGTAGGCGGAGCCGAACTCGCGTTCCAGTGCCCGGCGCATGGCCATGGTGGTGTAAGGCTCAAACGCGCGCGTGGATTTTTCGACGGTGACTTCGCGCGGATTGAACGTGAACAAGGCTCCGTCGCCCCGCAACACCGCCGCGAAATCGCTACCCCAGGCCAGCGGCAAGCCTTCCACCGCGGCTTCGCCCTTGCGGACCTTCACCACGTTGCCTTCGGCCGCCCCCAAAACGCCACACACTGCGAGGGTGATGACGAGCGACGCCGCCACAAGGTGGCCAAAGTTTCGCTGGGGCCACATGATGGAAGTCCCATGCCAGAAGTGAGATCAAGCCGCGGAGAGTACGTTTTGCTCCCGCAATGCGGGGGGGCGGCCGCGTATCTCAAGCCTAGCATGCAAAGTGGCCGGACGACCGATCGGGGGGGCGTGTCGCGGTGACGCTTATTCCGACGCGGGACTTAAGGCGGCAAAGAACTCGGCCAGAAAAAAGTTGAGGCCCCCTTAGCCAGCCGCCAAGGGAGCCTCGCGTGGTTACCCACGAATGGTTATGCGGTGATTGGCGGTGGGACGAGTTGGGTTCGCTCCCGCCACCACAGCGTGTTTAGTACTGGTAGTTGGTGCCCGGCGCGGTCGCGGTGGTGCCGGCGCTGCCGTAAGGCGATCCGGCGGTGGCGCTGGCCTCGTTGCTGAAGCGGCCGGTGCTGCCGGGGGCATAGTCAGCCGTACCGCCGGCGGCCAGGTTCGTCGGGGTGGTCGTGCCGTACGGCGAGTTGTACTGGCCGACGGTCATCGGCTTGTTGTCCGACATGTTGCCCGGATTGTACCCGGTGCTGCCAGGCACATAACCGGTGCTGCCCGTCGTGCCATAGGGCGCGGTGGCAGCGGCGCCGGTGTTGTAGGCCGGCGTCGTCGGCGTGGTCGGGTAGGTAGCGCCGGTGGAAGGATAAGTGCTGCCAGCAGGCGTGTTGTAGCTGGGCGTGGTGGTGCCCGTCGTGCCGGTGGTGTCCCAGCCGGCTCCGCCCGTGGTCGGCACGGTGCTGTTGCGAGCATCGGCCGTTTGGATGCCGCTGCCGTAAGGCGAGGGCGTGGTCGTGCCATAGCCAGGCGTGGTGGTACCGGCCGCATTGTAGGCCGTGCCGCCGTAAGCGTTAGCGTCGTAGCCGGTGGTGCCATAAGCGCCGGTGCTGGCGTAACCGCCCGCGGGCGTGGTGGTGCTGTAGCCGGCGGTCGCGGTGGAGTCGTACCCGGCGGGAGCCGTAGCGCCGTATTCCTGGCCGTGGCGAGGCTGGTAGCTGGCGGTTTCGGCCGGCGTGCCGTAGCCGCCGGCGGCAGCACCGTAAGCGTTGTACGAGGCCGCACCAGCGGTGGCGTCGTAGGTGCCGCCGTAGGCGTTGTTCGTCGTGCCGTAACCGCCGGTCGCGCCGTAGGCATTGGCCGCCATCGAGCCGTAATCGGCGGTGTTTGGATAGCTGTTGGTTCCGGCGGTGGTGCTGTTGGTGTAAGCGTTGTACGCCGGCGTCGTGCCGCCGGTGGCCTGGCTGTCGCTGCTGCTCGGCGAGCTGCCGCTGGTGGTGGCCACTTGGCTGCTGGTCGAAGAACTATCGCTGCTGCCAGAGCTGCTGGCGAGCGTAGAGGGCTTAGCCTTCGAAGACGGCAGCTCCACTTTGCTGTCGGCATAGCTGCTCTTTGGTGCCGACGCGACGGCCGGCTCCGAGCCACTTTTCTTTCCCCACGGCCATGCTTTCGCCAGGCCGCCGCCGCTGCGACAACCAGTCAATACGATAATGCTCAGACCGACAACGGTCAGTCGCGCGATGGGAATCCGCATGGGCTCAGCCTCGCTCTTGGTTCAAAGCGCCGGTCCGATAGGACATCACCGGCGTGTCATCCGTGACATTGGAAGGGGGCGTGAAACCAACGCTATCGCTGCTTGCCTAAACCAAACAAACCGCGACGCACTTGGTTATGTTGTCGGCCTTACAAGACCTGTCGTTGATTCAATCCCGAAAGTTCATGCACTCCCGGTAATCGTTAGACTCGGTAAACGGTCGGGGCGGGACTATAGAAGTGCCCCCACGCTCCGTCAACGGCAATCCGTGGCTTTTCGCGAGGAGAAATCGCAGGTTTTCGCGGCGATCCAGCAGTACGCGGCTGCTAGCTCATTGCCGCAAGATGGCAGCATGCAGCGCCCGCCGAAGGGCTGGGAAAAGCACCTGGCATGGGGCGGGAATCGCCGCACCTGTCATGTAGCGCGCCGGTGGCAAGATCGCTGGCGATGCGGTCTAGTGGAAGTTCACAACGTCGCCGCCGGCCCGGGTGGAAAGCGCTCGGTACACGTTGATGTCCATGTGCTGATTGAACAGCCGCACCGAGTCGTCGCCCAGCAGGAAGTTGGCGCCCATCGGGTGATTGCTGCTGAAGTCTTCAAAATGCCCATGCTCATGGTTGGGCGGATGATCGGTCACGCCGACCACGCGGGCGATCGCTTCTTCGCCGCCGGGCACGGCGCCCACCCAAGTGGAGAAGTCAATCTTGCTGGAACGCTCACCCACCAGGATGGTGTTGCTCAGGCCGTCGGTGATGGCGCCAAACGTGATCCGGCTGTTGTGGTAGAACACGCCGTCGCCATGGCATTGTTGCCCGGGCGGCAGTTCCTCGCACTCTTCCAGCTCAATCGTGCCGAACATGGCCACGTAGTTGCTCTTGGCCAGTTTGGCCAGCGCGGTGCCGCTTTCGTTGTTCAGCGTGAACGTGGTCGCCGGGTTGGTATCCGAGTGGCAGAAGAACGACTCGAGAATCGCTTCGCGGGCCGTGGCGTGCTGGGCGTGGGTGATCGGCAAGTCGTAGTTCATCGACTGCGCCAGCGGCGCCTGGTCCATGTACGGCAACAACCGGCTGGCCCAGCCCCAGCCAGGTTGACCGTTCGGGTCGTGCTTGCCGGCGGTGTACGCCGTCCAGCCCGACGGCAGATGGTTCTGCTGATCATAATGGATATGAAGTGCGACACCGATTTGCCTCAGGTTGCTCTGGCAGGTGGTACGGCGCGAGGACTCGCGGGCGGCCTGAACGGCGGGCAGCAGCAGCGCGATCAAGATGCCGATAATCGCGATCACCACCAGCAATTCAACCAGGGTGAAGGCCCGGCGCAACTTCTTCGAACGGGGACGGAGCATACGGCGATCCTTATGATTTCGCTCCGGCCGCGGCAGGTCTGGTCGCGGCACTGGCGCGGATAAGCGGGTTGGAAGCCTGACCGTGCTTTGCCGACGCCAGAGGGCGGGCGCGGCGGCAGCAAACGGTTCACTGAAAAACGCGGTTCAACGTGCAGTCGGCAGGTAGCCAGTTGGCACGGCGAAGTTCCGCCTGCGAGGCTGCATCTACGGATGACGGCTGATCCCAGCGGCGAAATGTGTCGGTCGCCAAAGCGGCGAAACCGAACTCACCGTGGGGCGCTCCATACGAGCGCAGACGACTCGCTAAGACAGCGGCGCGTTAGAGAACCGCGGCTTCCGGAGGAGCGCGCGAAGCAAAGCCCGAAGCAATGGGTGCGACAAACGCCGGGCAAGCGAAGTGCACCGACGGCGTAACCAGCGGTTCGCTGCCCTGCCATTGAGGCGGCTGCACCATAGCGCAAGCCATCGCCAGGAACTGGCAGGCAAGACAGCCGTCGGCACTGCCGGCCACTTCGGCCGGCGGAAGCACGCTGGCCTTGGTGCCCGGCGGAACATGCTGCCGGGCTTTCGATGCGTCAACGCCGTCGTCGTGGCTGTGGCGATGGTCGCAGCAGCGGTGCGACGACTTCTTGTGGTCTTTGGCCGGGGTTGCTGCCGTGCTCGCCGCAGCGATGTCCACGGAGCAGAGGCCGCCCGCACAGTCGCCATGGCCGTGGGTATGCATCCGCCCGGCGAACAGAATCGCCGCGACGTATACGGCCAGCGATGCCCAGAGGATGTGGGGGCGACGGACCACGCGTAAGACGCCTGGAAGCGAAGGGAAGAAGCGGTGCAATGGGCTAAATGCAATCCAATTGCAGTTGGCTCAGGATACCGGTAAGCAACGGGTGATGCAAGCGCAAAGGCCGTTCTTAGCTGCCTACCAACCCGGTCGGGGGCCCTTGTGCGGTGTGCAGGCGTCCCTTAGAATCCCTCTGTTAATAGGGATTTGTGGCCGCTTGCAGCCTAGCCATCGTCCTTGAAGTGCCGCCCAAAGCGCGGTAGTGCTCCGGGGAACATGGCGAATCTGCTAAAGTGTCATCGTCGCCAGCCGTTGGCGTTTGCGCCTGTTCATGTCTGGTGGCGAGTTACCTGAACCTCCAAAGCGCCGCGAGGGCCTGATCCCCTTCGCGGCGTTTTTTGTTCGGGCAATCCCTGTCGGGAAATCACGGCGCGTGCGCGGCGGCAGTCAGCTCTGCGGAACGCGCCCCGTTTTGTCTCGCCCTCCAGGTTGCCGAACATGGCCGAAGAGCATCTTTCGCGTCGCCGCACGGCTGGCGACGGCACCGCCTCGTGTCCGGGCGGAAAGCACGCCGATTTTGGCTTCTCCACCCTCTCTGTGCATGCCGGTGAGCATCATCAGAAGCACGGCGATGCCATCACGGATCCGATCTTTTGCGCGTCGACGTATACCTTCGCCGACACGCAGAGCGTGATCGACTTCATCGAACAAAAGCAGCAGCGCGAAGAGTACGGGCGCTACGGCAACCCGGGCGAACGCGTGGTCGAACGCAAGCTGGCTGCCCTGGAAGGCGGCGAGTCGGCCGTGCTGTTCTCGACCGGTATGTCGGCCATCGTCGGCTTGTTGATGGCCAAGCTCAGCGCTGGCGATGAGATCATTTTCTTCGACGAGTGTTATCACCGCAGCCGCGAGTTCTGTCGCAAGCACCTCGCCCGCTTTGGTGTCACCACCAAGGAAGTGCGGGCCTGCGACTACGAGGCCATGGAAGCCGCCATTGGCCCGAACACGAAGCTGCTGGTCAGCGAATCGCCCACCAACCCGCACCTGAGCTGCGTCGACCTGGAGCGGTTTGCCGAGATCGGCCGCAAGCACGGCGTCGAAACGCTGATCGATGCCACGCTGGGCACGCCTTACAACATCCGTCCGCTGGAAGCCGGCATTGATTACGTGCTGCACTCGGCCACCAAGTACCTGGCCGGGCACAACGACCTGCTGGCCGGCGTGGTGGTCGGCTCCGAAGAAAAGATGGAGCCGGTCCGTAAGCTGCGCGGCATCATGGGGGCGATCAACTCGCCGCACAACATCTACCTGTTGCAGCGAGGCTTGAAGACCTTCGAACTGCGGATGGAACGCCACAACCAGAACGGTATGGCCGTGGCCCAGTTCCTGGCCTCGCATCCGCGGATCGAACGCGTGTATTACCCGGGCTTGGAATCGCACCCCTACTACGACGTGGCCAAGCGGACGATGCGCGGCTTCGGCGGCCTGGTCACCTTCCTGGTGAAGGATGCCGACTGGCGGCAAACGGCCGACGTGGTGGACGCCGTGACCATTCCGCGGATCGGCCCCAGCCTGGGTGGTGTCGAGTCGCTGATCGAGCAGCCGCTGGTGATGAGCTACTACGAGTGCCCGCCCGAGGACCGCAAGGCATACGGCATCTACGACAACATGATTCGCCTGTCGTGCGGGATCGAAGACACCGACGACCTGATCGAGGACCTGCGGCAGGCGCTCGACCGCCTCAAGTAGTGTTGCTTTTTGGCAACGCGCAGCGCGTGGGGCACGCTGCGCGTTTTTTTATGCGCGGATTTTTCCGGCTGCTTTTTTGACAGCCTCCGATTTGCGACCTACGTATTGCGATAGCCAACACAGGGAAGCTGTGTGTGGCCAGCTAGCGGCAAATCGAAAAGGCAAACCGGTCGCGAGGCCGGGACGCAAAGCCATGGGGTTCCGGCCACGGAGCTTGCCAGGCCGCCGAAGTTTGCGGGCGCTGTCGAAAGGTGTTCGCAAGGCGGTCGCGTTTTCGATTTTTGTCATGCCCTGCCGCATACCCTCCGACGGTGCTCCGCTCGGGCGGGAATCCCCTTCCCGCAGCGCGCGAACGCGTGGTTTGTGAGCCACACTATTGTGTGCCAGGATCGGCGGAGCTCCCCCCCTACCCACGGTAGCGCGACGGCCGCGGATCGGATGGCCCGACGGCTGTGCATGCCCGTCACCGGGCGTGCCCGCTGCCAGAAAGTGCTGTCGTTGAGGTTCCCACCTATATGTCTCGCCCTCGCCCACGCTCTCGCCAGTTGCGCCGCCGCGGCGCTACCTTGGTGCTTTGTGCCGTCCTGGTCGTGTTCATGATGGGGCTGATGGCATTTGCCATCGACCTGGGCTACATCGTGCTGGTGCGGACGCAAATGCAGACGGCCGCCGATGCCGGGGCCTTGGCCGGCGCCGCCGCGACGTTCCGCGGCACCGAGTCGGCCTCCGAAGAGGCCCTGCGGTTCATCGGTTACAACGAGGCGGGCGGGCACAAGATCAAGCCCGAGGACGTTGAGATCCGCTTCGGCAAGTGGAACAGCGATTCCCGCGTTTTCACCAACAACGATGCGGAGCCCGAGGCGATCGAAGTCACGATTCGCCGCGAGAATCAGCCGCTGTTCTTCGGCCGGATCTTTGGCAGCACGTTCAACACCGAAGTGAGCGCGATTGCGACCTTCCAGCCGCGCGACATCATGCTGGTGCTCGATTACTCCGGCTCGATGAGCTACGACAGCCAGTTTGGCGCCATCGACGACCTGGGCCGCTCGGCCGTGGAAGCCAACCTGCTCCAGATCTACAACGAGCTGGGGGCGCCCAAGTTCGGCAAGATGAAGTGGACGCCGGAGTCGATCTCGTCGACGTCCGTCAGCACGGTCAAGTCGACCCTGGGGCTTACCAATGTGAAGTACCCCTACCCACGCGGCTCGTGGGACGACTACATCAACTACGTGATGAACGACTCGGCCGTGAACAAGGCCGGTTACCGCAAGAAGTACGGCTACCTGACCTGGGTGCATTACCTGCTGGCCAAGAACTACAGCTACGCGGACAACCCGAACCTGTGGAAGACGTCGCAGCAGCCGCTGACGGCCGTCAAGAACGCTGTGGACGTGCTGGTGGCGTACCTGCAGGAGCACAGCCCGAAGGATCGATTGGGGTTCACCCTCTACACGTCGTCTGACGGCACCGCCAAGGTGGAACAGAACCTGACCGAGAACTTCAGCAAGGTGGCTGACCTGGTGCGCAAGCGCCAGGCGGGACATTACACGGCGTACACCAACATCTACGACGGTTTGCGGGTGGGACGCCAGGCGCTCCAGAACGGGGCCCGGCCCTCGGCGCAGAAGATGATCGTGCTGATGACCGACGGCCAGGCGAACTTGCCGGTGAACGAGGCCTACGGCAAGCAATACGCCTTGCAGGAAGCCCAGCAGTGCAAGCAGCACCGGATTCCCGTGGTGACGATTTCGCTGGGGGCCGACGCCGACGCCAAACTGATGCAGCAGATTGCCGACATCACTGGCGGCGTCCACTTCAACATTCCCGGCGGCCAGTCCGTGTCGGACTACGAGGAACAGTTGAAGGACGTGTTTCGCCGTGTGGCTGGCGACCGCGGCCTGGTGTTGGTGAAATAAGGCCGAGGCGGAATCGAGGCCGCCGGAAACTGGCGTCTGCTCCGCCCCGACGATGAGCATCGTTGACCGCGATGATTCCTGCCGAGCCTGCGCTCACATGTGCAGGCTCGTTTTTTCTGCGCGGACCAGTCCGGCGATTGGCCGCATGCCCCCCCCATGGTTCGATGGGCTGCCCTGGGATAGAATCGGGTACTTTCCTGTCATCATTCCCACCCTGAGAAGCCATGAGCGAGTTTGTCACCGTAGCCAAGGTGGGCACCATTCCTGAGGGGCGTGGCGAAGCCTTTCCCGTTCGTAATCGGACCGTGGCCGTGTTCAACGTCGGCGGGCAGTATTACGCCATCGACGATTTCTGCCCGCACATGGGCGCGTCGCTGGCCGGCGGCGAGGTCCACGATTTCACCGTGGCTTGTCCCTGGCATGCCTGGCGTTTTTCGGTCTGCGACGGTACCTGGTGCGATAATCCGCGGCTGAAGGTCCAGTCCTTTGAAGTCCGCGTGGTAGGCGACGAGATCCAGGTCAAAGTGCCTGATCCGCAAGAGAACAATCAGTAGCAGCCCGCCGTGTCGCCGCCGGCGTAGCTGTGCGCCGCGATTCCCTCTCCTCCCCTTCCCGACAACAGACCGCGACATAACCGCGGCCGTGCAACCGAGCAGTTAGCGCGATGACAGAGCCCTGGCAGCAGTTTGAACAGTTGATGTGGCGCGATCCGGGCGGCCGGGGTGTATCGGGCTACTTGCACCGGGGACAACCGTTGGCCCAAGGGCAACTGGCTGCTGCCGTTGAAAGCCTGGCTACGACTAGTGGCGCGGTCGCGATTGCCACGGGGTTCTGGATTCCCACGCCCGATGGCGGCGCCGCCGAAACCGACGGTCCACCGGGTGCGCTGTACCTCGCCCGCGCATTTGCGGCCCTTGGCCGCGACGTGGTCCTGGTGACCGACTCGTTCGGTGTGCCGCTCTTGGAAGCCGGCTGCGATGCCCTGGGCTTGCCGCGCGAGTGCATCGTCGAGTTTCCCTTTGAATCGCCCGAGGTCGATCACCCGCACCGCGCCTCCAATGCGGCCGAGTGCAACGCGGTGAGCGACCGCTTTGTCGATACGTTTCTGGCGTCGCCGCAGGGACAACGGATCGATCACTTGATTTCGATCGAGCGGGCGGGCCCCAGCCACACGGTCCAGTCGTACCGGAACTGCCCGCCGGAGGACGTCGACGACGCCTGTTTCGAAACCGACGTGCCCGAGCACGATCGCGACATTTGCCACAATATGCGGGGCGAGTCGATCAACGCCTGCACGGCCAAGATTCACCGCCTGTTTGAGGTGGCCTCGGCGCGGACGACCATCAAGACCATCGGCATTGCCGACGGCGGCAACGAGATCGGCATGGGGCGCTACCCGTGGTACGTGCTGCGCAAGGCGATTGCCTTTGGCCCGGCCGCGCGGGTGGCCTGCCGGATTCCCACCGACTTTGGGCTGCTGGCCGGCGTAAGCAACTGGGGTGGCTACGCGCTAGCGCTGGCCCTGTGCCACCGCTTGGGCCGGTTGGATCTGGCGGCAGCTTGGGATCTGGAAGACCAGCGGCGGCTGGTCGCGGCCATTGTGGCAGAAGGCGGCGGCGTGGACGGCGTCACGCGCCAGCGGCAAGCCACCGTCGATGGCCTGCCGCTGGAGACGTACTTGCAACCGCTCTACGGCTTCCGCCAGGTGTTGGGGTTGGACGACTAACCGCCCTTCCCGCCCGGCTTACGCACCCCGCTTGGACGCCCGGCGACGATCGTGCGCCGAGAGCAGAATCTTCCGCAGCCGGATGCTCTTGGGCGTGACTTCCACGTACTCGTCTTCGGCGATGTACTCCAAGGCGGCTTCCAGGCTCATTTCGCGAGGCGGCTTGAGCAGGATGTTGGCGTCGCTACCGGCCGCGCGGATGTTGGTGAGCTTCTTTTCCTTGGTCGGGTTCACTTCCATGTCGTTCTCGCGGCTGTTCTCGCCCACGATCATGCCTTCGTAGACGACATCGCCGGGCGACACGAACAGCTCGGCCCGCTGTTGCAGCCCATCCAGGGCGTATGCGACGGCTTTGCCCGACACCATCGACACCAGCACGCCGTTGGCCCGCTCGTTCAGTTCGCCGGCCATCGGCCGGTACTCGCGGAAGCGGTGATGGATGATGGCCGTGCCGGCGGTGGCGTTGAGCAACTTCGTCCGCAGCCCCAGCAGGCCGCGCGACGGAATGAGGAACTCCAGGTGGGCGAAGCTGCCGCGGGTTTTCATTTCCTCGATCACGCCACGGCGATTGCCTACCAGCTCCATCACCGGGCCGGTCTTGTCGGGCGGAACCTCAACCACCAGCAGTTCGAACGGTTCTTCCACCACGCCATCGGGCCGCTTGCGGGTGATCACCTGCGGTTTGCCGACCGAAAGCTCGTAGCCTTCGCGCCGCATGGTTTCGATCAGCACGGCCAGGTGCAGCACGCCACGGCCAGCAACGGCGAAGGCTTCGGCCCCTTCGATCGGCCGCACCCGCAGGGCCACGTTACGTTCCAGCTCCTTGTAGAGCCGGTCGCGCAGGTTGCGCGAGGTAACGTACTTGCCTTCCTTGCCGGCCAGAGGCGAGTTGTTGATGGTGAACACCATCTCCATGGTCGGTTCGTCGACCGTCACGCGCGGCAGGGTCACCGGCCGGGCCGGATCGGCCACGGTATCGCCGATCTCAACCTCTTCCAAACCGACCAGGGCCACCACGTCGCCGGCGGTAGCCTCGGGCACTTCGGTCCGGCCCAGTTTGTCGAACACGTTGACCGCCGCCACTTTGCAGGTACGCACCGCGTCGCCGGCCTGAATCAGCGATACGGTCTGGTTCTTCCGCACGGTGCCTGAGTAGATGCGGCCGATCGCGATACGACCCACGTACTCCGACCAGTCAAGCGTGGTCACCAGCATCTGCAGCGGTGCCGAGCTATCGATCTCGGGGCCGGGAATCTCTTGCAGCACCAGGTCCAGCAGCGGCTGCATCGACGTGCCCGGCACGTTGGGATCGTGCGTCGCGTAGCCTTCGCGGGCGGTAGCGAACACGTACGGGAAGTCGGCCAGGTGCTCGTCGGCGCCCAGGTCGAGAAACAGCTCAAAGGTTTCGTTGAGCACTTCGTGGGGCCGGGCGTCGGGGCGGTCGATCTTATTGACCACCACGATCGGCTTGAGCTTGGCCTCCAGCGCCTTGGTCAGCACGAACCGCGTCTGCGGCATCGGGCCTTCCAGGGCATCGACCAGCACCAGGGCGCCGTCGGCCATCCGCAGCACGCGTTCGACCTCGCCGCCAAAGTCGGCGTGGCCGGGCGTGTCGATCAGGTTGATCTTCACGCCGCGGTACGGCAGCGCGATGTTCTTGGCCAGAATGGTGATCCCCCGCTCACGCTCCAGGTCGTTCGAGTCGAGGATCCGTTCGCCCTGCAACTGGCTGGCGCGGAACTCGCCGCTTTGGCGCAACAGGCAGTCGACCAGCGTCGTCTTGCCGTGGTCGACGTGGGCAATGATGGCTACGTTGCGAATATCGTCGCGTCGCATGCTGGGTTCCAAGTAGATCGTTCGGCGGTAAGGGGGCAATTGCTGCGGGCGGTTGGCGGAGGCGTGCGACCACATCCGGGCCGGCCGACGCGCACTACGGTGCCGCAGGCAGCCATCATCTGGCCAGTACGGGGCAACACGTCAGGCGGGCGGTGCCACGGCTCAACAACACGGCACCGGCGGCAGCGGGTTGGCTAGCTGCTGGCTCGCCCGGCGGCGGGGTGCTACGCGAGGAAGGTACCGCCAGAAGTTCGATTGCCCGAGCGGGTGACTCGCGGGGGGCAACAGCTTCCCGATTTCAGGGGGGAGCATCCTACCACGGCCCGCGCTTGTTCAACAGAGCGCCGGGCACGGCATCAGACCGTTTTGCACGCTAGCTGCCGCTGGGGGGAGGCATCGAACGAGGAGGCGGGAAATATCGAGGAAAATTCTGAAGCTGCCAGGCCGCAAATTGTACGACAAAGGGGCCCCGGCGGCACGGGGTATTTTGTGCGGTTCGCAGCAGAAATTGGAGCAGCATGCCGGCACGATCAACCGCCGCAAATGCAAACACCGCCGCGGGTCGAGATAGCAACCTGCGGCGGTGCCAAGTTCTTGTGGACGTGTCTTACAGGTTGGTGCCCGAGCCGGTGTCGCCACCTTCACGTAGCCGCCGCACTTTATCCAGCAGCTCTGGCACGTCCTGGTAGTTGTAGTCCAGGCCAGCCAATGCGGTGAGATGGCCTTCGGCACGGTCCAGATCGCGCAGCCCCAGGGCCAGCTTGCCAGCCCGATAGAGAGCCAGCTTCTTGCTTTCCTGGTTGCGATCCGAGATTTCGCGGATCGCCTGCTCGTAGTTGTCCATGGCGAGCTTGTACTGCTTGATCTGGTGGAAGCACTCGCCTAGTGCCAGCAGCACGTCGCCGCGGCGCTGAGGATCGGCGCGGGCTTCTTGCAGCACGCGGATCGCCTCGTTGATCATCTTGGCCTTCTTCATCCGCAGACCGAGCTCGTAGCGGTAGCCCAGGTGGTTGGGGTACCGTTCGCAGCGGTTGCGGTAGACCTCCATTTCCATGTTGTTGAGCTCGACCTTGTACCGCTTGTACAAGTTCATCGCCTCTTCGGTGCGCTCGGTCTGGGCGCGTTGCTCGGCGATGGCGACCTTCTCGCGCAGGCTGCGGAGCCGGGCTTCTTCGAGCCGCTCGCGAATGTTCACGTCGCCGCCGCCGGCCACCTGCAGGGCCTTTTCGAGCATGGCCACCGCCTGATCGTGACGGTCTTCTCGCGTGTAGAGGTCGGCCAGGTCGACGTAGTTTTCAACGTTGTCCGGGTTCTTGGCGATGGCTTTTTGCAACTGCTGCTCGGGCGTGAGCTGTAGGCCGGGCGCATCCTCCGACTTTTCTGCCCGGACTTCGGTGGACGATTCGGCCGCTTCGAGGCCCGACTTCTTGATGGTGTTCTTGATGGTGCAGTTGCCGATGCCGCGTTTGGCTTCGTCGTCGGTGCTGTCGGCGGCCAGCACGCGCCGCCAGCAGATGATGGCCGCGTCGAAGTCGCCGTGGTTTTCCAGGGCCCGGGCCAACAAGCGGTTGGTATCGGGGCTCTTGATATCGACCTGCACCGCCGCCTTGAGGAACTCGATCTGCGATTCCTCGCAGTGCATGTTCTCGCAGGCTTCAGCCAGCGCGGTAAGGGTCGATACGTCGTGCGGGTTCTTGGTCAGCAGCTCGACCCCGGCATTGAAGGCGGCCGACCAGTCCTTCTTGCGGGCCGCGTTCAGCAGCGAGGTCTTGCCGGAAAGCAGCGACAGTTTGCCTCCCTTTTTGGAGTTGGCGAACTTACGCTGCAGCGCGCTGAGCAGGTTCTGCACGTAAACCACGTTGCCCGGATCGCCTTGCACGCATCGGACAAACATTTCGATGGCGTAGTCAAAGTTGCCCGCCGCGGCCATCTTGCTGCCGTGCTGGAACAGCTGCTGCAAGCGGCTACGAACTTGGGGCGAAATGGGCTGACGGGTTTCTTCCACCATGTTGTATCTCGAACTTTGCTTGGCCCCGAAACGAACGATGCTCAGGGTGCAATTGGGAGTGGGAGCATCAACACCGGGGGGAAGGGAACCAATAATGCGCTACAAGGCCACGTCACCCTAAGAAGTGGCAAACTGGCGGGCCGCCGAACAGATAAGACTGTTCAGCACAATGGGTTCCGCAACAATCGTCGCACCGCCCCCCCCTGCTCAACCAACGCAACATATTGTAGCTTGCTGGTATCAGCGAAACAACGCGAGGTATGGGCGGCCCTCCACTGCCGCCGTCGCCGCAAATTTACCGCGCAGCAGCGTTTCCGGCGGCGCGCGGCCTGACAGGCGATGCGGTTACCTGCCCTCGCACCCCCAATTTGCCTGGTGTTGTCGCTCCGGTGCAGCCTACGTGCTGGCCGGTCCTTCGTTCGCTCAACCACCACGGCGCCAAGTCGCCACACGGACCCATGCCAAGCCCGCACGCTCCCCACGCACTCCATTCGCCCGGCCGGGTGTACCTGGTTGGAGCCGGCCCCGGCGATCCCGATCTGGTCACGCTGCGTGGAGCTGCGCTGCTGGCCCAGGCCGACGTGGTGCTGTTCGACTACCTGGTGAATCCGGCGGTGATGCGGTATGCCAAGCCGGACTCCCGACAGATTTGCCTGGGCAAGCACGGCAGCGGCCGGATGCTCAGCCAGGAAGAAGTCAACCGCGAGATGATCGAGGCGGCCAAGGCCGGCCACATGGTGGTCCGTCTCAAGGGCGGCGATCCGGCTGTCTTTGGCCGCGGAGCCGAGGAAGCCGAGGCCTTGGTCGAGGCGGGCATCCCCTTTGAGATCGTGCCGGGGGTGACCGCAGCCCTGGCGGCCGGCAGCTACGCCGGAATCCCCGTGACGCATCGCCAGATGGCTTCGGCCGTCGCGTTTGTTACCGGCCACGAATGCGATCACAAGGATTCGCAGCTCGATTGGGCCTCGCTGGCGACGTTCCCCGGCACGCTCGTGTTCTACATGGGCGTGACCACCGTGCGCGAGTGGACCGAGGCGCTTATGACCGCCGGCAAACCTGCCGATACGCCGGTCGCGGTCGTGCGCCGTTGCAGTTGGCCCGACCAGATGACGCTGCGCACCACGCTGGGCTCGCTGGCCGACGAAGTAGAAAAGCGGCGGTTGCGCCCGCCCGTCGTGGCGATCGTGGGCGAGGTGGTGAACCTGGCCTCGCGGCTGAACTGGTTTGAGAAGCGGCCGCTGTTTGGGCAGCGGATCATGGTCACCCGCCCGCGGCATCAGGCCCACGTGCTCGATGCGATGCTGACCGAGCTGGGGGCGGACGTGGTGCTGCAACCGGCGATCGAGATTGAGCCGCCGCCGTCGTGGGAGCCGGTCGATCAGGCAATCGAGCAACTCGAGAAGTACGACTGGATCGTGTTCTCCAGCGCCAACGGGGTGAACTACTTCCTGGAGCGGCTCCTCCAGCAGGCTGATTTGCGGCGGCTGGGCCATGCGAAGTTCGCTGCAGTGGGGCCCGGCACGGCCGAAGCCTTGGCGGCGTACCATCTCAAATCGGACGTGGTACCTGGCGAGTATCGGGCAGAAGCCTTGGCTGCGGCGCTGGCCGAGCCGGCACGCCAGGGCAAGTCGTTCCTGCTGATCCGGGCCAGCCGAGGCCGCGAAGTATTGGCCGAGGAGCTGCGAGCCGCCGGCGGTTCAGTAGAACAGGTGGTCTGCTACCTTAGCCGCGACATAACGGAGCCGCAGCCAGAGGTTGCCGCCGCGCTGGCCGAAGGACGCATCCACTGGGTCACCGTCACCAGTTCGGCCATTGCGCGCAATTTGCATGCCCTGTTTGGCGAGGACCTGAAGCGTGCGCGGCTGGCCAGCATCAGCCCGGTAACTTCGGCCACGCTCCGAGAATTGGGCCTGGAGCCGGCGGCCGAGGCAACCGTCTACACCATGCAAGGTCTGGCCGATGCGATCGTGCGGGCGAGTAGCGGCCAGGCAGGTACAATACAGGAATAACGAATCGGCCGGAGCTTATCGGCTTCAGCGATTCACGCTTTGGACCATCCTCAATCGGCAATACACACTATGCCGCGGACCTATCACAACCTGGGCCTGACGTTTCAGTACCCCGACAACTGGACGCTCGACGAGTCGGATGCCAACGCCGATTCGACCGGTCTGGGCGAGTCGCATTCCATCACCGTGAGCAGCCCCGGCGGAGCGTTCTGGACGCTGGTCAAGCACCATGTTTCGCAGGAGCCGGCTCGGGCGCTCGAGACGAGCCTATCGGCCATGCGCGAGGTGTATCCCGACCTGGACGTGGAGCGTACCGAGGAAGAGATTGCCGGCCACCGGCTGCGCGGCTATGAACTGAACTTCATCTGCCTGGACCTGACCAACACCGCGGTGCTCCAAAGCTTCCGCACGCCGACAGCCAGTTTCCTGATCATGTACCAGGCCGACGACCGCGAGTTTGACCAGGTGAAGCACGTCTTCGACGCGATCACCACCAGTCTCCTCAACAGCCTCACGCCGCATAAGGAAGCCAGGTGGCCGCCCAAGCGGTTCTTCGACGAGTAGCCGCAGGCCGCGTTGCCGCCATTTCAAAGCGCATCACAAAAGCCACCGGGCATGGCATGATAAGCCACGCCGGTGGCTGTTTTGTTGGCGTGATGTGAGTTGTATTGAACGTTGCGGTCCGCGCAGCGGCACCTACGGTGTATTAGCCCTTCTTTTCGTGGTGGCCGCCGAATTGGAACCGCATCGCCGAGAGCAGCCGATCGGCGAATTGGGCCTCGCCGCGGGATGAGAAGCGTTCGAACAACGCCGTGCTGAGCACGGGAACCGGCACGGCTTCATCGATCGCGGCCGCCAGCGTCCAGCGGCCCTCGCCCGAGTCGGACACGCGACCGGCAAAGTTCGATAGTTGCGGATCCTCGGCCAGGGCCTGGGCCGTTAGATCCAAGAGCCACGAGGCAATCACGCTGCCCCGCCGCCACACCTCGGCGACCTCAGGCAGCGGGAACTCGTACTGGTAGTACTCGGGGTTGCGCAGCGGCGTGGTTTCGGCGTCGATTTCGGTTTTCTTGGTGCCGACGTTGGCGTGCTTGAGGATGTTCAAGCCTTCGGCGTAAGCGGCCATTACGCCGTACTCGATGCCGTTGTGCACCATCTTCACAAAGTGGCCGGCACCGGAGGGGCCGCAGTGCAGGTAGCCCTGTTCGGCCGGGCTGGGCGGCCCCGACTTGCCGGGCGTGCGGGCGGCGGCTTCCACGCCGGGAGCAAGCGCGGCAAACGCCGGCTCGCAATGCTTCACGGCATCGGCATCGCCGCCGATCATCAGGCAGTACCCGCGTTCCAGGCCCCACACGCCGCCGCTGGTGCCTACGTCCAGATAGCGGATGCCCTTGGCGGCCAACTGCTGGCTGCGGCGGATATCGTCATGGTAGTACGAGTTGCCGCCGTCGATGAGAATGTCGCCCGGCGACAGCAGCGGCGCCACGCTGGCGATGGTTGGGTCGACCACGGCGGCCGGAACCATCATCCATACAGCCCGGGTGGGCGACATGGCGGCGACAAACTCTTCAAGTGTTTTGGTGCCGACGGCGCCTTCCTTGGCAAGTTGATCGACCGAGTCGGGCGAGACATCGTAGACCACGCAGCGGTGACCGGCGCGCATCAGCCGCCGCACCATGTTGGCTCCCATCCGTCCCAAACCGATCATGCCAATTTCCATGGGGCGCTCCCTGCATCTCGGGTATTTGAAGAAATAAGGGCCGGCGTTGTTGAACGACGGCGAGCAAAACGGGTCTGCCGTCCGGCTGGTCGCTATTCTGAGGGCTGCCGGAGCCGGCGTCCAGTCTGGGGGGACGCAGAGGCAGCCGCAAGCATGGTTCGGGAGCCGGAGGCAAAGCCTCTGGCATTGACGCCGTGGCGGCATCGGCCGTAGGTTGCCGCTAGCGATCGCCGCAGGAAATATCGCTGGCAGCCTCTCTTTTCCCTGGTGGATGCATGATGGACCGTGCCGACACCGCGTTCTCCGAAGGGCAGTATCGCTGTCCCGGCGAGCCGTACGCGATCAGCCGGTCGCTGCACCTGGCACGGCTGTCGGCGTTTTACCGTGGTTGCCGCCATTGCCCACACCGCTTCGATCGCGAGCCACTCTCACCGCGCGCCGTCAGGCAGCTTGCGGCGCTGGAGCAAACGCAGGGCGAAGAAACCGTCGGATGCCTGGAAACTTTAGGCGGACGCGATGGGGCCGACTTTGCGCCCCGCGATGCTCGTCGCCTGGCGGCCGCCTTCGCGCTGTGGTTGCGAGAGCAACAAGCCGATGCAGCACAACCGCTCCAGGTGGTGATGGCGTTCGATGGTCGGCCGCTCTTGGCCGAGTACATGGCGCAAGCGGCCGAAGGCTTGCGCTGGGCCGGCTGCGGCGTGATCGATCTGGGCGTGACCACGGCTCCCGTGCTGGCGTTGGAGCAGGCCGAGTTCGCCGCCAGCGGCGCGCTGTACCTGGGGGCGCCGACGGGCGAGGCGTATACGGTAGCCCTTAAGTTCTGGGGACCGGCGGGCGAGCCGCTATCGCGCGGCCACGGCTTGGAAACGCTTGAATCGCTCGCCGCCAGTTTGCCTGCCCGTCCGGTCCGAGAGCATGGGCCGCTGGTCCGCCGCGCGCCCTCGGAAGCGTACCTGCAGCGTTTGCAGCGGAGCTACCACGCGCTGCGGCCGCTGCGATTTGTACTTGATACGGCAAGCCGCCCGTTGCGTCGGGCACTCGATACGCTGCTGGAAAGCGTGGCGTGTCGCGCATTGGAGCCGTGGCCTGAGAATGTGCCACGAGGATGCCATTTGGGCGAAGCCGTGCTCCGCGAGCGGGCTCACTTTGGGCTTTGGATCGACGGCGACGGAGAAGCCTTGCGGCTGTGGGATGAGCAAGGTCACGAGGTTTCGTGGCATGCCATCCTGGCAATGTTAGCGCGGCACCTGTTAGTTGCGCGGCCTGCGGCTGCTGTCGCGGTTGAAACGGGCGGCACCACCGAAGCCCAACTGCTGACGGCCTTCTGCCTCGATTCCATGCACGCCCGGCGGGTTGAAACCGGACCAACCAGAGCCGAAATGTTCGCAGCCTTGCACGGGAGTTGCCCGGCGGGGCTTACATCGGCCCCCGCTGCGAAATTGGGCGGCGGATGCAGCGGCCGCTTTTGGTTTGCTCACCGGCTGGGCAGCGGCCAGACGCAAACAGTCTATGTACCCGACGCGCTCGAAGTGCTGACCCACCTGCTGGTGCACTTGAGCGGCAGCGATCGGCCACTTTCGCAGGTGGCCGCCGACAGTCTCAAGCTGAGCCCTCACATGTAAGGGAACCGGCTACAGGACGAGCCGCGAAAGATACCAGCGGGCCAGCGTCAGGAACGCCAGGGCGACCAGCCAGCCGGCCAAGAGCAGCGCAGCGGCCACGATCATCAGGGCCAGCCACCGCCAAAGCGGCGCAGCCTCCAGTTGCCGGTGATACGGCTGGCTCAGCCGCGAGGCATAAACTGCACGTGCTTGCGCTGTTTGAGCGATTTGGGCTGGGGCGCTCATGGTGGATGACCCCATGAAAAGGGCGTGACGGTGGGCCGCTGCGCAGGGGCAGGTTTAGCCGCCGGCCACGCGGGCGATGCCGACCGCGACGGCGGCGGCCAGCAGGGTGATGACCGCCCACAACATCAACTCGCGGTAGCGAGTCCAGGTAGGAACGGTGTTCATCATGGCGGGCCTCCTCTTCCTCAAGTTGCCGAGTTTCGTGAAGCCACTAACACTAATCTAAGCAATCGTGATACCAACGCCTTAAAGGCCTGGTTCTACGAGGTCTTGAGCGGATCAGCCGCGGCATCGGCGTGCGGCCTCGCCCGGTGCGTGCGGCCCTGGCACGCCGCAGAGGGAGGGGGACCGCCGCCACCCAGACGCAAGCCAGCACAGGCGGTAGCCGCGCAAAAACAAAGCGGCGAGGAAGCATCTGGTAGCTCCCCCGCCGCTTGTGGGTTCCATGGCACGGAAGATGGGGCTGGTCACGCGGGGAGCCTATTTAGCATTCCGCGGACGCGACCTGCCCGGTTCGGCCGTTGGCGGTTTAGTACATGTCGTAGTCGCCGCCGTGGCCGCCCTTCTTCTTCTCTTCCTTGGGCTTCTCGGCGATCAAGGCGTCGCTGGTCAGCAGCAGCGTGGCCACGCTGGCAGCGTTCTGCAGCGCGGTACGGGTCACCTTGGTCGGGTCGATGATGCCGGCCTTCACCATGTCCTCGTAGGTGTCGGTCGCGGCGTTGTAGCCGAAGTTGCCCTTACCCTCGATCACCTTCTCGGCGACGATGCCGCCGTCCTTGCCGGCGTTGTTGGCAATGGCGGTGATCGGAGCACGGCAGGCCCGGACCACGATGTTGTAGCCCACCTGCTCATCGTGGGTCAGGCCCTCGGGGCTGACCGAGGTGCTGGCCCGCAACAGGGCCACGCCACCGCCGGGCAGGATACCTTCCTGCACGGCCGCGCGGGTGGCGTGCAGGGCGTCCTCAACGCGGGCCTTCTTCTCCTTCATTTCGCTCTCGGTGGCGGCGCCCACGTTCACCTTGGCCACGCCGCCGGAGAGCTTGGCCAGACGCTCTTCGAGCTTCTCGCGATCGTAGTCGCTGGTCGAGTTCTCGATCTCGCGACGGATCTGCTCGATGCGGGCCTTGATGTCGCTGCTCTTGCCGGCGCCTTCGATGATGGTGGTGTTGTCCTTGTCGACAATCACCTTCTTGGCGCGGCCCAGGTCGGTCAGCTTGACGTTCTCGAGCTTGATGCCCAGGCTCTCGAAGATCGCCGTGGCGCCGGTCAGCACCGCGATGTCCTCGAGCATGGCCTTGCGGCGATCGCCGTAACCGGGGGCCTTCACGGTCACGCAGCGGAAGGTGCCGCGGAGCTTGTTGAGCACCAGCGTGGCCAGGGCTTCGCCTTCCACTTCCTCGGCCACGATCAGCAGCGGCTTGCCGGCCTGCACGACCTGCTCCAGCAGCGGCACCAGGTCGCGGGCGCTGCTGATCTTCTTCTCGTAGACCAGCACGTAGCAGTCTTCGAGCTCGCAGGTCATCTTCTCGGGGTTGGTCACGAAGTACGGCGAGAGGTAGCCGCGGTCGAACTGCATACCCTCGACCAGCTCGACCTCGGTCTTGAGGCTCTTGCCCTCGTCGACCGTGATCACGCCGTCCTTGCCCACCTTGTCCATGGCCTCGGCCAGCAGCTCACCGATCTGCCGGTCACCGTTGGCGGCCACGGTGGCGACCTGGGCCATTTCGGCCGGGCTCTTGATGGGGATGGACATCTTCTTGAGCTTTTCGGTGATGTCCTCGACGGCTTTCTCAATGCCGTTCTTCATCTGGATCGGGTTCACGCCGGCGACCACGGCCTTGAGGCCTTCGTTGAAGATCGCCTCGGCCAGCACGGTGGCGGTGGTGGTGCCGTCGCCGGCCACGTCGCTGGTCTTGCTGGCGACTTCGCGGACCATGCGGGCGCCCATGTTTTCATAGACGTCCTCGATGTCCACTTCCTTGGCCACCGTCACGCCGTCCTTGGTCACGGTCGGCGAGCCAAAGCTCTTCTGCAGAATGACGTTGCGGCCCTTGGGGCCCAGGGTGACCTTCACGGCCCGGGCCAGCTTGGTCACGCCGCGACGGATGGCGTCGCGCGCTTCCTGATCAAACGCAATCATCTTGGCCATGTGATTCTTTCTCCTGGAATAGGCTCCGCTTATGCGGCCTGCGGGAAAGCGGGTACGCCACCGGCGGCACGGTCCACAAGCGGCGCTGGGTGGATGGTTGGCGGCCTTGCCTCTCCCCTGGACGGCTGGGGGCTGTTCGCTGGTCACCCGCTGCGCCGGGCGGACCCAACGCGGGGAGAGCGACAAGCGGCCGGAAGCTTCTTGGTGATTTCTGGTGGGGTTACCGCGGCGGGGGAGTTAGTCTTCGATTACCGCCAGGATGTCGTCTTCCCGCATCAGCAGGTATTCATCATCGCCGATCTTGATCGTCTCGCCGGCGTACGACGTGAACAGCACCCGGTCGCCCACCTTCACCTGCAACTGGCTGCGGGTGCCGTCGTCCAGCAGGCGGCCGTCGCCAACCGCCACGACCTTGCCGCGGGCAGGCTTCTCGCGAGCCGTGTCCGGCAGCACGATACCGCCGGAAGTGCGCTCTTCGACTTCTTCCCGCTCCACCACAACGCGATCTCCGAGCGGTTGCAGTTTGATGGACGATTTGGACTTTACCGCCGTAGCCATGTTCGTCTTCCCCTCCAGGGTAGATGAGGATGAAAACCCGGTTTTGTTTCCAAGAACTGGCAGTCGCGTATGCGGTGGACTGCCGTTCTTTACACGCAATACGAGGCGTCGCCTATCTAAGCAACTTCCGCGCCACTTCGTGAAATAGTTCACAAGGCCAAACGTGATAATGGCTTGTGGCGATCGGGTGATGCTCGCCGCCCAGCCCGGCCGGGCTGCCAATTTGGCAGATGTCCCCCCTTTACGTACCGGAAATGCCGCCTGGGATGGGCCGCCCAGGCGTGCCGTAAGCGCTACAGACGCTTGACGGCATCGCAAAAGAAGAGCAGCCCTGCCAGGGCCAAGGCGATGTGTCCAAGGATGCCGAAGAGCAGTTGCCGCCCAACGATTTCCCCTACCCCGATTAGCACACCGATCAGTGCTGTCCCGATGAACAACAGTCGCAACGAGAACGGTCCGCCCTCCCCGTTGAGGTGCGAACCGGAGCACGGCTTCTGCCCGCCTAATAGGCAGGTTCTATCGTAGTGCCAGCCGACGACGCTGAAGCGGGATCACGACCACCATAGTGTTGCCTTGGCAGACACGGCAGCTACTCAAGCCGCGCTCGCGCAGCGTCGACCAGGAGCTGGTTCAGGTCGGTCGTTGTTTTGGAAAGGGCCTCGATCGTGTCGCTGGGGCCCGGGTTCTCCGGGATGGGCTTGGCCGTCATCACCACGTACACGAACTTCCCCTGGGGGGTATCCCACCAGCCGGCATGCACGCGGGTGAGCGGATCGGACTTGAGCAGGCCACCCTTGGAGTAGCGGGTTCCGCGCTGAGCATTCTTCTCGGTAAGAAGCGTTTCGCGGACCGCGGTCAGCGTCGCTTCGTCGATGCCGGCGAGCTTGCCCGTCGCCAGCCGCTGGTAGAGCGCCGCAAAAGCGGCGGCCGTGGCTTCGTTATCGCCGGGCTTGCGCTCGCGGAGCATGTAGCGCCGGGCGAACACGTCTTTAAAGGCCGGATCGAGCCGGTGGATCGCTTGGGTGATCGCTTCGGGGCCGCCCAGCACCGACGTTACCAGGTTGGCGGCCGCGTTGTACACCGCATTGGATGTGATCGTCGAATCGATCATGATCTTGCCGACTTGCCGCACGGTGGCGGTGGTCAGCTCGCGGCGAATGTCCTCGCGCTGCTGGGGCGTGAAGTGCGAAATGGCTGGGTGATTGTCGTCGTTCAGAACCTTGGCCGCGCCCGGCACGGGCTGATCGAGCTGGTCCTTGAACCGATCGAAGAACAGCACCAGGTAAAACGCCTTGATGGAGCTGGCCGTGGGTAGCACGGCGTCGGCGTTACGCTGGTACCAGGCCTCGCCCTCGGCGGGGCCCAGCCACAGGCTGAACTTCAAGTCGGCGCCGTGCTCCTTGATGATGGCGTCGACCGCTTGATCGAGTGCGTGGTTGTCTTTGAGGGCAGCGTCCTTGGCCAGCGCAGGCGAAGTCGCCAGAGCCAGGCAGGCGAGGGCCACGCAGCCGGCGACCAAACGGACTAGCGAACAAGTATGCTTACGGGAGCGAACGTCGTTCATAGTCAAATCTTGGAAAGCACAAGGTGATGGAAACTTGCCAGTAGGCAGCAGTCCCAGGATACGTCCAGCGCAGGGCCGGAGCCAGCCTGTAGGCAGTCGCACGAGCGCACCACGGCTACGCGAACGCTGCCGGGTCCACGTTGCCGCCGCTGAGGATGATGCCGATGCGTCGGCCGGCCGTGGGAATCCGGCCTGACAGGACCGCGGCCACCGGCACCGCGGCCGAAGGTTCGATCAGCAGCTTGGTCCGCTGCCAGAAGGTTTTCATGGCGGCCACGATTTCGTCGTCGTTGACGGTGACGATCTCCTGCACGTGCTGTTGGATCACGGCAAACGTCAACTCGCCCAGCGACGTTCGCAGGCCGTCGGCAACGGTATTGGGCTGTTCCACGGGAATGAGGCGGCCAGTCGCGAGCGAGCGGTAAGCGTCGTCGGCTCCGGCCGGTTCGGCGGCCATCACGGCGGTCGAGGGCGAAAGCTCGGCGGTGGCCAGGGCCGTGCCGCTCAGCAGGCCTCCGCCGCCGACCGGCGCCAGAATCAGGTCCAGCTCCGGCACCGTTTCCAGCAGTTCCAGGGCGGCGGTCCCCTGCCCTGCGATGATCCGGGCGTCGTTATACGGATGGATGAACGTGGCGCCGGTTTCGCGAATGACGGTCTCGGCCGTGGCTTCGCGGGCAGCCAACGTCGGGGCACAGGGGACGATTTGACCGCCGTATTCGCGTACGGCGGCTTGCTTCACCGCCGGAGCATTCTCTGGCATGACAATCCAGGCCGGGATCCCCCGCAGCTGCGCCGCCAGCGCCAAGGCCTGGGCGTGATTGCCGGAGGAATGCGTCGCGACGCCGCGGGCGGCTTCTTCGTCGGAGAGCGAGAACACCGCATTGCAGGCCCCTCGGAACTTGAAGGCTCCGGCCTTTTGCAGGTTCTCGCATTTGAAGAAAAGCTGCCCTCCCGTTACGCGGTCGAAATACTGCGAAGTGACCACCGGCGTACGATGGGCATACGGAGCGATCCGCCGAGCCGCTTCGCGAATCGCGCTCAGATCAGCAGCCAACACGAAACCGAACTCCCTGTTGCGGCGCGGGCAGCGTTATCGCGGGAGACCGTAGAACCGCGGCATCCCCTTCCGGCACGCGCCCACCTTGCTGGTGATAGTTCGCACACAGGGTGCAGTATGGCCGCTCGCGGCGGGAAATGCATCCACCACGATCGATGGATGGCTCGGTTCGTGCCGCCGCACGCTGCGATGCTCTGGGCCACTGCGATGTGGGCGGTCGGGCAACGGTTCAGCTCAGGCTGCGAGCCAGGCTGGGGTTAAGCAGCACGTCGCCAAAGAGCGGCTCTTCCAGTTCGCGGCTCCGGGAGAATTGGTTCTGTTCGGTCAACGCTTGCCGCAGCCGGTGGTTCTCCAGTTCGAGTTCTTCTACACGTTGCTTCAGCCGGAGCAATTGCTGCTGCACGCTGTCGAAATTGCCGTGCGGTGGCATCCGTTTGCACGCTTGCTCCACGGCCGCGCGGAGTTCGGGGCCGCCCGTCAGATGCTTGGACAGGCAGCCGGCTGCCCCGCCGCGGAGAGCCAGCGATGCCTCGCCATCGCTCTCCGAACTGGTCAACACGATAATCGGTAGCTGCGGTGCGGCCGCCTGGATGCGGTGGAAGGTCGCCAGCCCGGTCGAGTCGGGCAGGCCCAGGTCCAGCAGGATCACGTCGAACTGGCAGGTGGCCAGCAGCCTCTGGGCCGAAGCCGCCGAGGTGGCGTGGGTGAGCCACAACCGGGCGTAAGGATGTTCGCGTCGCAACTCGTGCTGGCAAGCAGCTTCCACCGTTCGGGCGTAAGCCGGCTCGTCTTCGATCAGCAGCAGTCGGAGCGGCGTACGGTACATGCAACAAAGCTCCGGCGTCGCGCAGTAACCTCAGAATTCTCGTCGATAGCGGCGGGCATGTCGGCGGGGGCGACGTGTTGCGCGACCGGTTGCTGCTCCCCGCCGAGCACCCGCCGCGAGGGGGACGCCGATCCCGGGTGCCTGGCTGCCGCGATCGCAAGTGGCGAAACGGGCCCCCCGTACAACTCTACCTTATGCCCGGCCGGGATGAGGCCGGAAACCGGCGCAAGCAAACAGGCGCGGCCGAAGGTGTTCGGCCGCGCCTGCCATGCGGGGGTCACGTGCAATCTCTCTGAGTTGTTCAAGCGGCCAGGCTTACCAGGTCACCTCCACGCCGAACTGGAAGCCTTGGTAGTAGGCCAGCCCGTTGTCGTTGACTCGCTCGACGCGATCGGCGCCGACCTCAGCCTGGAACTGCTCGGCAGCCAGGGCTACGCCTTCGACCCACAGCAGTTCGGTGCCCACGTACACCGACCAGCCGTTGTTGATCCGGTAAGCCAGTTGGGCTTCCATCGAGCCGACGAAGGCCGCATCGCCCCGGCGGACCGATTCATCGACCAGCACCGTGCTGGCACCGGTGCCGTCAACCGTGAAGATCTCGGTGTGTTGCCGGCCAATGTTGCCAAAGATACCGGCCCGGCCGCCCCAGCGGAGCTGCCAGTTGTAGTGGATCGGAACCGTGACGAGCCAGCCGAAGTGGCTGCCGACCAGGTCGTTCTTGGTCTGCGTCTGGCTCACGCCGCCGGCGGTGGCCGAGACGGACACGAACTCCAGGCTTTCGTCAATCTTCACCCAGCGAACGCCCCAGCAGGTCGAAACCTCGATGGCGCCCAGCCAGTGGCATTGGAGCGGCCGCCAATAGTTGATTTCCGCGCTGTGCAGTTCGGTCTGGTAACGGAGGCTCTGCCCGATGGCGTCGGAGAAGCCGGGGAGCGGCGCGCCGCCGTCGTTGTACAGCGATTGGAGCGACCCGGTGGGGCTCAGGGCCACGACCGTATCGTCCCAATAGAACAGGCCAAAGTAGTTGGCCTCGATGCTGTTGATGCCGTGCACCTGCTTCTCGACGCCGATGCGGAAGCTCCACTCGTAATCGAAGTCCAGCGCGTCGTTCGCCAGGACGGTGGCGCCGGTGACGTCGTTGAAGGAGTACGTCTTATTGCCGCCGACCGCGCGATGCAGCAGAACGCCTTCCCCGCGGACGCGCCAGCCGCAGCCCAAGAGCAGGAACGGGTTCACGAAGCAAAAGCTCCGGCACGATTCGCATTCTTCCGCGCAAGGCGTGCCGCAGTGGGCGCTGCAACCGTGGCCGTGGTGGGCTGGAGCCGGCGCGGCATGGGGATCGGCGGACGCGGGGTCGCCCAGCCGGGCCGCATGGTACGACGCCGGATCAGCGAACTCCGGCCCGTTGGTGAAGTAGACCGCCGGCATCACCGGTTGGTAGCCAACGGCGGTTGCCTGAAGCCCTCCAGCATGATGGATGCCGTACGGGTAAGCGCCGTACTGGGCGGAGACGGGCGAAGCCCAGGCCATCACGACGGCCAGGCTGGCCGCCAGGCCCCATTTCAGATGCTTTCTCACGTGACCCTCCTGGTGTAAGCGAGGCTGCCGGGCCCGGTTTCCCCAGTGCGACGGCTGTTGACGGCGTCCTCCCCCTTGGGAACCGCCAGACGCGTTCGACGCGGGCCGGCCTTCCGGACACGCATTCAACGGGTGGCTGCGTCGGCGCTTGCGACACGCGCGGCCGGTGCATCCAATTCATCGCCCGGTAAGTTGCGGGAACCGGACGCCCGCGGCGCGATTGCGGAGGCTGGCACTGCCAGCACAGCTTGACCCACGCGGCGGATCGGACGCACCGTGCGGGAACTCCCCAACTTGGGCGTTCCCCGTAAGTGGCATGTCTCATCCCTCCAATCGCCCGAGAACAACGCTCAGAACCAGGAATTTCAGAACGCTGATCAGGCTCCCCCCGATCGGTAGAGACAACGGTACCGGCAAAGTTTGCCAGGCTTACCGGGCAGGGATGCGGCCCAGAGCGGGCCAAAAACGAAAAAAGCGGGCAACAACGCCCGCCCAACCGCCCGCGGCAGGGACGACTGCGCGTCCTGCCGCGCGGCGTGACCGAGTGAACGGCCGGCTTAACCGTCGCCGTTTTTCTCGGCAATGCGTGCCCAGTCGCGCCGCTGACGCGAACTGGGAATGTTCATTTCTTTGCGGTACTTGGTGACGGTCCGGCGAGCCACCTTGATGTCGTGCTTGGCCAGCTCTTCCACCAGTTCATCATCGCTGAACGGCTTGGTTTTGTCCTCGTTGTCGATAATCTGCTGGAGCTTCAGCCGGACCACCTCCCAGGCCACTTCCTCGCCGTCGGGGCCTTTGGTGCCGCCGCCAAAGAAACGCTTGAGCGGGAAGATGCCCCGCGGCGTCTGGATCCACTTGTCGTCGACGGCGCGGCTAACCGTCGTCAGGTGCACGCCCACCTTTTCGGCGATTTGTTCCATCTTCAAGGGCTCGATGAACTCGGGGCCCTTGTCGAGGAAGGCCGTCTGGTGGTCGACGATTGCCTGGGCGACCTTGCGGACCGTGTTACGCCGCTGCTCGATGGAGTCGATCAGCCACTGCGCCGAACTGATCTTCTTCTTGATGTATTCCTTGGCCTCGGGGCTGGCATCGCCGCGCATCAACATCTTGCGGTAGTAAGGGCTGATGTAAAGCTGCGGGATGTTGCCTTCCTCCAGCCGCACCACGTATTTGCCGGACTCATCGCGCTCCACGTACACGTCGGGCGTGACCGTCGGAGCGTGCGTGGCGTTGAAGTCGGAGCCGGGCTTGGGATTAAGCCGCCGCAGCTCCTTGAGCGCCGCGTCGATCGTTTCAATCGAGTAGCCGGTCCGCCGCTGGATGTTCTTCCACTGGTTGCGCTCCACATCGTGCAGATGGTCGCTGATGATGGTCCGCAACTCTTCGTAATACGGCATCGACGGCGTGAGCTGCAGCAGCAGGCACTCACGCAAGTCCCGGGCGGCAATGCCCGGCGGGTCGAGCCGCTGTACGATCGTTAGCGCCTCTTCGGCGGCCCGGAGCTGCTCGTCACCGCCCGTGGGATCAATCAAGTCGGGCAGCGGCGTGGTCAGGCGGCCGTTGCTATCCAGGGCATAGATGATCCGGATGGCCATCTGGCGAACCAGCGGATCCAGATCGAAGTAGCGAAGCTGATCCTGGAGATAATCCTGCAAGGTGGCCGGCCGCGACTCCATGTTGGCCATCACGTCGTGCTGACGTTCGGCCGCTTCTTCCAGCCGCGAACTGGACATCCGGGGACGTTCGTCGAAGTGGTCCGGGAACTCCTCGTTGAGTTGCAACAATCGTTCGAAATCGTCGGCGTTGTCGTTGGATTCGTCGACGATCAGTTCGCGTTCTTCAGGAGTGCGTTCGTCGTCTTCGCGCTCGACGGGTTCGTCCGGCAGGTCGGGATCGCGCTCGCGAAGTTCGAGCACCGCATTCTCCTGAAGTTCCTGCTCGATGTGTTCTTGCAGTTCCACCAAGGGAAGTTGCAGGATCTTCATCGAGAGGATCAGGTTGGGCGAAAGGACGAGCTTTTGCTCGGCTCGCTGAACGATTTCCTGACCAAACGAAAGACGCATAGCAACCTGGCTGCGAATGAATGTAGTGCTCGGGGAGATCCGGCTGCTCTAATCGAACAATACCGAGTTTCTGTTGCAAATGTTATGCCAAAGCTCCAAGGGGCTTGGGCTGGCAGTCGCTAACTAATGCCAATTACGCATGTTAGCGCGACAGCACGTAGCCGCTTGGCAAGCCTTGGCCTTTCCAAATTCTGCACCGCCTCCATTCAAAATGGCTGTCGGCCACTCAATGCATCGGTGAGCATTTCTTTGTTGGCGAACTCCAGCACGCTACCCGTGGTGATTCCCCGGGCCAGGCGTGTGATTTTCACCGGCAGATCAGCCAGCAGATTGGTGATATGCAATGCCGTCCCGTCGCCTTCCACGGTGGGATTGGTGGCCATGATGACTTCGCGCACCTGGCCTTCGCGGACGCGGCGGACTAGGGCTTCGATGGTGAGCTGCTCGGGGCCGATCCCATCCAGCGGCGCGATCCGCCCCAGCAGGACGTGATACAGCCCGTTGTAATGCCCCGTTTGCTCCAGTGCCATCAGATCACGCGGCTGTTCGACCACGCACAACAACGTGGGATCGCGCCGGGTGTCGCGGCAGATGGAGCACAACTCGCCCTCTGAGAGATTATAACATTGGCTACAGTGCCTTACGTTTTCCTTCACGTTGCGAATCGCGTCGGCCAGCGCCAGCGCTTCGCTCTTGTGGGCCCGCAACACGTGATAGGCCAGCCGTTCGGCCGATTTCTTGCCGATGCCCGGTAGCTTGGCAAACTGCTCAACAAGTTGATTGACGGACTCGCTAATCATGGGCAACCGCTCCTGCGGTCGGCTTGATGCGGGAGGATGAACCTCCGCTAGGGAGACGGGGGCGGACCGCCAGGGCCTCCGGTCCACTGGGCAAAGGCGTCATCCAACCCAGGCAGGTTGATGCCGCCGGTGGCTTCCTTCATCACATCGGCGTGCAACTGCCGCGCCTTGGCCGTGGCCTGGTTGACGGCAGCCACGACCAGTTCTTCGATCAGCTCACGGTCGCCGCGCTCGACCAGCGACGGCTCGATGGTGCACCGCAGCACTTCGCCCAGGCCGTTTACCTCGATCTCGACCATGCCGCCGCCGGCATTGCCCACGGCCCGCTTCTCACGCAGCTCCTCGGTGAGGTTCTTCAGCCGCCCCATGATCTGCGGGGCCTGCTTCATCAGGGACGCGATGGCGCCCAGGTTCTTGAACATGCTGCGGCTCCGTTGCGTGCGCGGTTAGGGGGCAAAAACTGGAGGGCAGCGCACCGTGGACGCCGCCACTTACGACCGCTCGCTGGGTTCGTCGACGCTCGTCAACCGGGCGCCAAACAGCTCCGAGGCCTTCTGGACGAGGGGATGGCCCGAATACTCGCGTACCAGGTCGCTGGGCGTCCGCCGCCGGCGTGCTGCCGGAGCGCTCGGGCCGGAATCCGGCTCGGGCGGATCCAATTGGTACTCGATTCGGGGCCGCCGCCCGATCACCCGGGCCAACGCGTTAACGATTTCCAGGGCGTTGTCCGGGTGCTCACAGAGCGACTTCGACAAACTATATCGTGCCGGAAAACGCACGGCTAGGTGATTTGGCGCAAGAATTGCTATCTCGCGGTAGAGCGACGCATGTTCCGAGATCGTAAATCCAAGCTGAGAAACAGCTTGCTTCCAAATATCGTTGATGTTTTGCGGGGTCAGTTCGACCGTGGCTCCCCCACTCTCAAGCGGCTGGTCAGCTTCCTCGGTGGGACCGGCGGGCAAAGCAGGCTCCGGGGAGGCTGCGGCGGCCGCGGCAGCAGCCATCGCGCTTAAAGACTGAGCGCCAGAGAGGTTAGATTCAGTCGTACTCGGAGCCGCGGCTACGGGCGCGGGACCGCGAGCGTACGCCCCACTGTCAGGTCCTAGGGCTTCGTTTTTTTTTGCCGCGCCGCCTGACGCCGAAGCGTCGGCGGAAGCTGCATCGTGAGCGGGGGAAGCGGGTTGCGCCGCGGCCAGAGGCCCGGCGCCTGCCGGCGGGGCAGCCGCCGGAGCCGCAGGCAAGGCCGCCGGGGCACCCGGCAGCGGTACCGAGGGATCAGCCACCTGACGAATCAGCGTGGCCAGCGTCGACAGGTTTTCCAGGCTGCACAGCCTCACCAGGGCCAGCTCGACCAAGGTGCGGCTACTGGTGCTCAGCCGCAGCCTGCTCTGGGTCTGATCGAGCATTTGGATCATGGCCAGGATCGTGGGCAACCCCAGATCGCGGGCGACCTGCTGAGCGTTGGGCACGTTGGCCGGGTCGGTCTGCAGCAGCAGCGATGGATCGCCGCCCACGGCCAGCACCATCAGGTCGCGGCAATAGCCCAGCAGTTGGTCGAGAATCTGGCCGGCATCGGCACCTTCGCGCAAGGCGGCATCCAGCTCGGATAGGGCCGCCGCCGCATTGCGCTGGGCAATGGCGTTGGCCAGGGCGTCCATGCGGGTGCTGGTGGCCGTGCCCAACATGCGATGCACGTCGGCCACGGTGATGTGCTTGCCGCCGAACGAGAGCAGTTGCTCCAGCAGCGACTGGCTGTCGCGCATCGAGCCGCCTGCCCGACGGGCCAATAGCGCCAGGGCGTCTTCATCGGCCTGAACGCCTTCGGCCTCAACGATCTGGCGCAACCGCCCGGTGATGGAATCGCTGCGGATCCCGGCAAAATCGAACCGCTGGCAGCGCGAGATCACCGTAACCGGCAGCTTTTCCGGTTCGGTGGTGGCGAAGATGAACTTCACATGCTCGGGCGGCTCTTCCAAGGTTTTGAGCAGCGCATTGAACGCTTCCTTGGTGAGCATGTGGACTTCGTCGATGATGTAGATCTTGAACCGCGAGCGGCTCGGGCGGACGCCGGCGTTCTGCCGCAACTGGCGGATTTCGTCGATACCGCGGTTGCTGGCGCCGTCGATTTCCAGCACGTCGACATCGTGGCCGGCACTGATCGCCAGGCAACTTTCGCACTGGTCGCACGGGTGCGGTGTGGGGCCGTTCACGCAATTGAGAGCCTTGGCGAGGATGCGCGCTGTCGAGGTCTTGCCCACCCCGCGGGCTCCCGTGAACAGATAGGCGTGCCCTACGCGGCCGGCGGTGATCGCCCCTTCTAACGCCCGGGCAACGTGCTCCTGGCCCACCAGTTCGTGGAACTGCTGGGGCCGGTAACGGCGAGCAACAACCACGTAATCCGAGGCATTTGCAGCAGCCATGAACACCACCGGGCGAGTAGACAACGGACGCCAAAGCAGCCGGTGCGGCAAGGGATTCTGCCGCCGGCGCAGATCATTTTCGGGAGCTACGGCCTGGGAGCAACCAGGTTTCGGCGGATTCTACGAGCGGCGTGGGCGAAATGCGGCCGTCGTGCGTGCGCCAACCGCCCCAAAACGAAAAAAGGGAGCCGTACCGCCGAGCCTCGCTTGACCACTACCGGTAACACCGGCGTACGGTCAGGTGAGACGCCGCGGAACGCCTCCCAAACAGGGTTGATCCACAAGGACCAACGGATGCGACCGGCGAACGATTGAAATGGGATGCCGGTTTCGCGCTGGACCACGGCCGCCGGCGAGAGGCCCACCGCACCTGGTGGTTACCCCTTAAGGCTGCTTCTGTTACGACCTGACCTGGTTCGGAGGCCACCATCGCAGGGGCCCCTCGCCAGCGACCGTGATCGGGGGATTGCTGGAGTGCCGAAGCAATGTCGCCAATTGGTGTATGGTTTCAAACTAACTTCGGCTGCTGTGGCGGTGCCACGCTACGTAGTTCTACGGCGAAAGGCCTCTGCCGTCAAATGGGTGGACGCCTTGAGCCATGTGCGCAAGGCGTGCGGCCTGCTGGCGCGATACCCGCCGACAAAGCCACGCTCACCCAAGCTCTGGGCAATTCTACGCCTGTCGCCACCCGCTGCCCACAGCTGGGGCGCGGCCCCGACCTCACCCCCTATCAACGGTAAAAAACGTTGGCGAAGGGTCGGTTCACTCCGTTAATATCAACGCGACTGGATGCAATTCGGCCTGGGCGGCTGCTGCGGCTGCCGATCGTCCTGTGCCCAAAGCCTGGGGTGAAGGTTTCTGAGAGTGCTCGCCATGGTACACCGCGTCGGATTCTGGACGACAGCTTGTTGCGCGTGGCTCTTCTTGGCGGCTACGGCCGGGGCCGAAAACTGGAGCGGCTGGCGGGGCCCCCGCGGCGATGGGACCAGCCTGGAAGAGAATCTGCCCATCACCTGGAGCACCACCGAGAATATCGCCTGGAAGGTGGAGATCCCGGGCTTGGGCCATTCCTCGCCCATCGTGTGGGAAGACAAGATCTTTCTGACCACCTGCCTGACCGATTCTCAGGAACGCGTGCTGCTGTGCCTGGACCGCAAGAACGGCGAGATCTTGTGGAAATGCACGGTCCTGACCTGCCCGCTTGAGGTCAAACACAACCTCAATAGCCACGCCTCAGGCACGCCTGCCACCGACGGCCAGTACGTGTACGTGGCTTTCCTGGAGATCGACGGCAGCACCGAGCTGGCCACTCGCAACGTTGGTCAGGTCCGGCCGCTCACGCCGGGCAACATTGTGATGGCCGCCTACGATTTTGAAGGCAACCAGAAGTGGATCAGCCGCGTGGGCACCTTCAAGAGCGTGCACGGCTTCAGCAGCTCGCCGGTGCTGTACAAGAACCTGGTTATCATCAACGGCGATCACGACGGCGATTCGTACATTGCCGCCCTGGACAAGAACACCGGACAGACGGTGTGGAAGGTCGACCGCGAACATCGCACCCGCAGCTATGTCACGCCGATCATTCGCGAGATCGACGGCCGCACGCAGATGATCCTGGCCGGCAGTCACGCGGTCGACAGCTACGACCCGGCCACCGGCGAGCGGCACTGGCATATCGACGGCCCGACCGAGCAGTTCGTGGCCTCGATGGTTTACAACGGCCAGTACCTGTTCCTCACCTGCGGCTTCCCTGAGAAGCACATGATGGCGATCCGGCCCGACGGCAAGGGCAACGTCACCGACACGCACATTGCCTGGCGCACGCGCGAAGGCGCCAGCTACGTGCCCTCGCCGGTTGCCTGCGGCGATTACTTTGTGGTGGTGTCGGACAACGGCATCGGAAGCTGCTTCGAGGCGGCCACCGGCAAACGGGTGTGGATGAAACGCATGGGGCGGCGGTACAGCACCTCGCTGCTGACGGCGGCCGGCCTGGTGTATTTCCTCGACGACGACGGCAACACCAAGGTGGTCAAGCCGGGGCCCAAGTACGAGGAATTGGCCGAAAATGCCCTGAACGAGCCTTGCGCGGCCTCGCCCGCCGCGAGCAACGGCCAGCTCTTCATCCGCACCGAAAAGCACCTGTACTGCATCGGCCAGAAGTAGCTCCCAGCCGCTAACGCGACCCCCTTAGGCTGGCGGAATGCCAGTTTGATGCGACCGCCCTGCCCCGCGGTAGCGCAGAACCCCCCGGGCCAGAACGACGTATGGTTGGTATGGGCGAATCGGCGGCTGCCGCGGCCTGATTGGCGGAATCGCCGCGGACGGCGGCGGACAACGGCCCACCTCAGGCCCGGAAGGCAGGCCGTAGCCATCCTGGACGCGGCTTGGGAACCCAATCGCCGCTCGTCTCCCGCCGGAAGGCCTCAGCTACCCTTTCCGCAGTTGGGGCTTCCATGTTAGCTTATCGCCCAGGTTGGGTTTACCGGTCTGCGGGGGTAGCGCTCGTTCGTGGTCGCTTCCGCCGCCGGGGCCGGCCCAACCAGATGGTTCATTCATCCCAAGACGTTTCGGCCGAACTAGTACGGCATCGGGTTCCTGGTCTGGCTTGTGGGGCCGGTCCGGGGGCGTATCGAGGAGGACTCCAACTCATGCTGCGTGTACTGTGTGGATTGCTTGTCACAGCCGTTCTGGTGTTGCCGGCGGCTGCTCAACAGAACGGCGGAGCCGCCGCCGATTTCAACCAGAAGTTTGAGCAATGGGTTACCCTGCTCAACCGCCTCCGCGAGCTTCAGGCCCAGTACAAGGTGGCCAACCCTGAGGACCGTCCCCCGCTCGAACAAGAGTTCAACCAGAAGCTGAAGCAGGCTGAGGAATTGTTCCCGCAGCTCGAGACCGGCGCCCAGGCCGCCTTCAAGGCCCAGCCCGACAACAAGCAACTGGCCGACTTCGTGATGGGCCTGTCGTTCAAGTACTACGAGGACGGCAACTACGAGAAGGCGATCGAGCTGGCCGATCTGGTCATCGCCAACAAGCCGCAGAATCCGGAGATCTACCTGATCGCCGGCCAGGCCGCCTTCGAGCTGACCCAGCTCGACAAGGCCGAGAACTATCTCAAGACGGCCAAGGCCGAGATGACCAAGCAACAGAAGACCTTCCCGGGCGAGCAACTGCTGCAAGACATCGCTCGCGAGCGCGAGTTCTGGGAAGCCGAGCAGAAGGCCCGCGAACGCGACGCCAAGCCTGAGGGCGATCCGCAGGCCCTGCCCCGCGTGAAGCTGCAGACCACCAAGGGTGACGTGGTGATCGAGCTGTTTGAGAACGACGCTCCCAACACGGTGGCCAACTTCATCTCGCTGGTGAAGAAGGGCTTCTACGACGGCGTGATCTTCCACCGCGTGATCCCCAACTTCATGGCTCAGACCGGCGATCCGGAAGGCACCGGCACGGGCGGCCCCGGCTACCACATCCCCTGCGAATGCTACAAGCCTGACGCCCGCAAGCACTTCCGCGGTTCGGTGGCCATGGCCCACGCCGGCCGCGACACGGGCGGTTCGCAGTTCTACATCACCTACAAGCCCACGCGCCACCTCGACGGCAAGCACACCGTGTTTGGACGCGTGATCGAAGGCATGGACGTGGTCGACCAGATTCAGAAGCGGACGCCCGACAACCCCGGCACGAAGGAGCCGGACAAGATCATCAAGGCGACCGTGCTGAACCAGCGCGATCACGATTACACCTTCCGCAAGGTGGGCGACCCGGAACCGGCTGCGCCTGCCGACGAGAAGCCTGCCGAGAACAAGTAACTGCGTTCCGCGGCGCATTGACCTGACGCAAAAATCAGCGGCCGGCGTGTCGAACATCGAGCTTCGACACGCTGGCCGTTTTTTGTTGCGCGGTACGTTGTTGTGCGGCGCGCAAGCCTCAATTGGTGGTCAAGCGCGGTCGGCAAAGGCCGCGCTGCCCCATCGGAAGTTATTTGCGCAAAGACCTTGATTGGTGTTTTCACGATCGCAAGAATGTTTGATTGTTGTCGCGCCGGACCGTGTCCCTCCCCCTGCTCGACGGCTGGGTCTGGCGGCCCAATGGGTCAGACTGCCAATGCGTTTGCGGAAGTACCGACTTATCGCGTCCGGCACGAGCGTCAGTTTGCACCTGACGCTGATGGGCCTGTTCGCGTACGCCGGCGTCTGGCAGATGGTGCAGCTTGCTACAAAGCAGGGGCAAGCGTCGCTGGAACTGGTGGCCCGCCTGGCATCCGTGCAGTCGGTCGCGGAGCCTGAGCCGGTGCCTGTGGAAGTGGTCGAGCCCGAGCCGCCCAAGCCGCCGCAACCGGCTCCGGCCAAGTCGCCCAGTGAGCCGCAGCGCGTGCTGGAGTCGAGCGTGGAACCGCTTCAGCGGCGGTCCACCGAGCCGGTAGCCGTGGCTCGCAAGGTGCTGCCCGACGTGCCGCCAACGCCGCCCAAGCCCGTCGAAATCACCACCTCGGCGCCCCCTCGACCAGAGACGCCCCAACCGCAGCGGGTGCAGAAGCAGCCCCAACCCAAACGCGAGGCCGAGGTCACCGCGCACCTGGTGGAAGCGTCGCCGCCGAGCCCTGCCTCGGTGAACGATGAAGGCGCCCAGGTGGACGAGATGCCGCGCGAGGCTCCCAATAATCCGGCGCCGCGCTACCCGGCCGCTGCGCTGGCGGCCCGGCAGCAAGGCCGCGTGTTGCTGCGGGTGCGGACCACGGCGGCCGGCACGGTCGAGACGGTCACGGTGGAGCAGTCCAGCGGCTTCCCGCTCCTGGATCAGTCGGCACTGGAAACCGTGAACAACTGGCGGTTTGTGCCTGCTCGGCGCGGCGGTGTAGCGGTGCCGTACGAAGTGTTGATTCCCATCCGCTTCCAGATCCGCTAGCTGCCGGACGCTCGACTCAACCGGCAAACTTTATCAGCCGGCGGGCGATGGTGCTCTGACATTCTAACGAACTCGCGAATGTTTCTTCTCGAGTCCCGCGCCGTACCCCGATAACGATTCTGCGGATGCTGTGGTTGCGCTGGCGGTCTGCATGACGCGGCTCTGCTAGCTCAGGTTGGGATTGCCGCGGCCAGGTGCGGCCGCCCGCAGGCATCCGGCGATGTTCGGTTAGGCAGGGAGGCATCGATCGATGCATTACGGCTGGTACCAGGGGTGGCTCCGCAAACTACGATGGCAACTATCACTTGTAACCCTGGGCGGCGCAGTTTGGGGTAGTGTGGCCGCTGGATGGACGCTGGCCCAGCCGGGAGCTGGAAGTCCACCGGGGGCACCGCCCTCGCTACCAGAACGGATCGTGGAAGCCGAGCCAGACGCGGTTCCATCTTCCTCGCCGCAACCGCCGTTTAACCCGCCCGCTCCGGCGCCAGTGTCGTCGGTATTGGACGGCACGATCTTCGATAGCCCTGAGGTCAACGGCTATTTGGCCGAATCGACCACCACGGGCACCATGATCAACATTCCGCGGATCGCCGATCCGTTGAGTGTCGACGTCATCACCCGCGACATCATCAACGATCAGCAGGCGGTCAACTTTACCGACGTGATCCGCAACTCGCCGGGCGTGATCGCTGGCGGCGATGGGCTGTTCCTCGACCGCATCTTCATCCGCGGTCTGGAAGTGCAGAGCCGCGACTTCCGCAAGAACGGCTTCCTCGACCCGACCTATACCCCGCGCGATTTCGCCAATATCGAGCGCGTAGAAATCCTCAAAGGCCCCGCCTCGGTAATCTACGGTTCGTCGTCACCGGCGGGCGTGGTCAATTTCATCACCAAGAAACCGGTCGATGACACGTTCGCCGTCTTTGGCACGCAGTTCGGAAGCTGGGGCTTCACCCGCTACACCCTCGATACCAACGGTGTCCTGAGCAGCGACGCCAACATCTTCTATCGCGTGAACCTGGCCTACGAAAACGCCGACAGCTACCGCGACTTCGGCTTTACCGAGCGGCACTTGATCGCTCCGGCGGTCACCTGGGCGCCCAGCTCGCGGACGGCCATCACCTGGGAAGCTGAATTCATCGAGAACCGCCGCCGCGGCGACCAGGGCCTGCCCGCCCGCGACGGCAACGCGCTGGCGTACCGCTACAACATCTACGCCGGTGAACCGGCCAACGACTTCCTCTACACGGAAGACTACCGTACCTCGCTGGTGCTGACGCACAAGCTGGACGAGGACTGGACCGTGTACCTGGGCTTCTACACGGTGTTCTACGAGTTCCCGGCTTCGCTCAGCTACCCGGTCGCCGGCCCATTCCCGCCGTTTGCGCCGGATACCTACGCCCGGTTGCGGCAGGACAACGAGGATCAGGAAAGCTCCAGCTCGCTGATCGCCAACATCGCGGGTGAAACCGAGATCTTCGGCATGAACCACAAGCTGTTGGCCGGTACGGAGCACATTTATTACGACAGCGATGCGGCGTTCCGCGGTTTCATGCTCGCGCCGATTGACCTGGCCAATCCCGTATACGTTAACCCGCCCGTGGGCGCGCCGGTGTTCGGCACCGACTTCCCGGTGTTTCGCCAGGTGCGGCACGGTTACTACCTGCAAGATTACATGGAAATCAATGAGCACTTGCAGGTGCTCAGCGGCGTGCGATTTGACGACGTCGACCTGACCTACGAACGCGACTTCGGCCTGGGACCGGTGCGCACCGAGCAGCGGTTCGAACGCACCACCCCGCGCGTCGGCGTGGTGTTGCAGCCAATCCCCGAAGTGCTGTCCATCTACTCCAACTACAGCCGTTCGTTCAGCCCACCGGGCGGTGGCGGCTTCCCATTCAACGATGACCCGGTGCGCCCCGAGCTCGGTCAGAGCGTGGAACTGGGTATCAAGACGCAACTGCTCTCGGACCTGTACTTCCACGTGGCTGGCTTCTGGGCCGAGCGCGAGAACGTACCGTTTGCCACCTTCGGCCCCTTCGGTCCGGAGTATTACCAGGTCGGCGCTGAGCGTTCGCAAGGCATGGAGTTTGAACTGCTGGGCGAGGTCACCGAGAACCTGAGCATCATCGGTACCTACGCCTACACCGATACCCGCCTCACCGACCCGCTGAACCCGGCCATTCACGGCCAGCGGCAACGGAACGTGCCGCTGCACTCGGGCAGCGTGTGGGCGAAGTACAACCTGATGCGCGACCAGCAGCAGTCGTTCGGCGTGGCCCTGGGCATGGTGGCCGTGGGCGATCGCACGGCGAACCTGGCCGGCGATGTGATCCTGCCGGATTACCTCCGCTGGGACGGTGGCCTGTACTACACCCGGGGCCGGGCTGACATTCAGCTCTACCTCGAGAACCTGTTCGACACCGATTACGCCACGAGCTCGATCAACGAGTTCACGATCTTTCCGGGGGCGCCGTTTACCGCTCGCGTGCTGATGCATGTGCGGTTCTAAGAGGGTGTGTTCTTGCAAAAACTGGGATAGCACCCGATCGTCGCCGTCCGCCGTATCGCCCCCCGGTTCCGGACCCGAAGCGGCTCTTTCAGGCCGAGCGGGACTGGAAACGGGGGGCGGCTCACATTAGCATGTTCGTGCAAACGTGTTAGTGTGCGGCCGTTCCCCCCTCGGCCGTGCGCCGGCCAGGAGCAGCAAGGCGTGGCAACCAGTAGCGCTAGCGAAACGGCAGCGGCATCCGCTGCTTTGACCCCTGAGCAGGTCCAGTTCTACCACGATCACGGGTTTCTGGTGCTGCGTGGAGTGTTCGCCGCCGACGAGATGGCCGCCCTGGCTTCCGAAGCGCAGACGCTGCTCTCACGCACCGAGCTGATCGATACCAACAATCTGCGCTGCCGCTGGCAGACGCACGTCGAAACGGACGAGTGCATCTTCGACTGCTTCGATCCGGTGATCGACATCGGCCCGGTGTGCCGGTACTTCGCCTACGATCCGCGGATCATCCGGCCGCTCGAAGCGATCTACGAAGACACGGCCCACCTGTTCAAAGACAAGCTGATCTTCAAGCGTCCCGGCGCACGCGGCTACGACCTGCACCAGGACTACATCGGATGGGACAGCTTCCCCGAGAGCTTTGTCACGGTGCTGGTGCCGATCGATGCGTCGAATGCCGAGAACGGCGCGACGGAAGTGTTCAGTGGGTATCACCAGCAAGGGTACCTGTCGCCACGCGACGGCAACTATCACCCGCTGCCTGAGGATGCCGTCGATCCGGCCCGCGGCGCGCTGCTGGAACTGGAGCCGGGTGACATCGCCTTCTTTGGCGGGTTCACCCCGCACCGCTCCGGTCCCAATCGCAGCAATGGCTGGCGGCGGCAGCTTTACCTCAGCTACAACGCCGGCCGCGATGGCGGCGATCAGCGGGAAGCCCACTATCGCGAGTTCGACGCCTGGCTGCGCACCAAGTATGCCGAGTACGGCCGGCACGAGGTCTGGTTCAAGTAAACCTCGCGATGCCCGGCAGCGTGACACTTGACGCAAGCCGACCGACGCACAGGCTATCCTGCCCGACTTCTCAACGGCTGCCTTCCCCGCGGCCACTTAGCAATGCTTGCCCATGCCGCCTGTTGAATCTTCTACGATCGTCCTGGAACCCGACGTGCGGGCGGGACGCGTTCGCGCCACGCTGTTCTATTATGGCTGGGTGATGGTCGTGCTGGCTGCCTCGGCCATGGCGGCCACGCTGCCGGGCCGCACGCACGGCCTGGGGCTGATCACCAAGCGGATGCTCGACGAACTGTCGATCGCGCCGCTCACGTTCGCGAACATCAACCTGTGGGCGACCCTGCTGGGAGCGGCGTTCTGCCTGCCCTGCGGCTGGCTGCTCGATCGCTACGGCGTGCGAATCGTTTCCGGAGCCGTGGTGGTCCTGCTTTCGGCAACTGTTGTGGCCATGACGCGCGTGGAACCCGGCCAGATGTGGCTCTTGGCCGGGCTGGTCCTGCTGACGCGCGGCCTGGGCCAAAGCATGCTCTCGGTGGTCAGCATCACCATGGTGGGCAAATGGTTCCAGCGGCGGCTGGGCATCGCCATGGGCGTGTACTCGGTGCTGATGACGATTGCCATGGCCGTGGGCACCGGCATGTTGGGCAAAGCCATTCGGGAATACGACTGGCGCGCCGCCTGGGCCGGCCAAGGCTGGTTATTGCTGGGGCTGGGCCTCGTGCTGTGGCTGGTAGCGCGCTCGCGTCCGCGTGATCCGTTGATCGAGTTCACGCCCCAGGCGGCGGACGACTTGGCCGAGGCGTTGCCGGCGCCGCATTCGCGGGGGCAAAGCAGTCTGACGCTTACCGACGCACTGAAGAGCCTGTGCTTTTGGACGTTTGCCGGTTCGATCTCGTTCTTTGGGATGATGAGTGCCGGCGTATCGCTCTTTAATCAATACATTCTGGAAGAACGCGGCCTGGGCGAGGACGTTTATCATCGCGTGCTGGTGATCGGTTTGCTGGCCGGGTTGATCGCCAACCTGGCAACCGGAGCCGTAGCCCGCGCGACGGCCATGCCGCGGCTACTGGCGGTGGCCATGACGCTGCTGGCTGCGGCGTGGTGCTGGTTTCCCTTCATCAATCAGCCCGGCCAGGCGTACGCGTTTGCCGTGATTCAAGGGCTCGCCGGCGGTTCGCTCACGGTGTTATTCTTTGCCGTGTGGGGGATCGCGTATGGGCCGCGCCACCTGGGCCGGATTCAAGCCGCCGCGCAAGCGTTGACGGTGGTGGCCTCGGCCGTGGGGCCGCTGTTGGTCAGCGGCACCAAAGAAGCCTGGGGTTCGTACCAGCCGGTGTTCTTTGCCGCGGCCGTGGTCGCGATTGCCTGGGCGGTGCTGGCCTGGTTCACGCGGCTGCCGGTGCCGGCTACGGGTGAAGCCTAACGCCGCGCGTGATCTGCTTTGACGAAGCTTTCGGTTTCAGCAGTTTGTGAGCAAGGTGCCATGACGAGCCAAACCGCCCCGACCGCTACGGCCACCAGCCAGGCGGCCCATTTTCATATCTCGCTCAATGTGCGCGATCTGGATCGCAGCGTGGCGTTCTTCGAGGCGTTGTTCGGCCAACGGCCTGCCAAGCATCATCACGATTACGCCAAGTTCGAAGTCGCCGAGCCGCCGCTGGTGCTGTCGCTGGAACCGTGTGCGGCGGTCAACCAGGGCGGTGCCCTCAACCACCTGGGACTGAGGCTGACTGACGCGGCGAACTTGGGCGCGTGGCAAGCCCGGCTGATGGCGGCCGGCTTCCCGGTGCAACAGCTTGAAGGCGTGGAATGCTGCTACGCCCGCCAAACCAAGATCTGGACGCACGATCCCGACGGCAACCTGTGGGAGATCTATACGCTCGATGAGGACATTGAGCACCACGGGTTTTCGGGCGGAGCCGTGAGCGCGGCTGCCACGGAGACGGCGTCCCCCGCCCCGCCGCAGTCGCCTGCGATGGATGCGGCCCCGTCTCCGGCCGTGTGGATGCACCGCTTGGGCGAGCCATTCCCCACCAGGCTGTTTGCCCACGATGCCACCATCGACGAAGTACGCTTGCAAGGCACGCTCAACATGACGCACACGCCGGAGCAATTGGCCCAGGCGCTGCGCGAGATTGTGCGCTGCCTGAAGCCTGGCGGCGTGGTGCAGATGCACGTGCTCACGTCGGACCGGCCGCTGGAGGGCCCGCTGAACCTGCCGGGCCCTGCCGCCGTGGTCCAACAGGTACCTCCGCTGGATACGCTGCTGGATGCGCTTGCCGGTGCGGGGCTGGCACACGTGCGGCTGACGCGCTATGGTTCCTCGCCATGCTTCCAGATCGGCGAGGCCAAGCTGCGCGAGACGATGATCGAAGCCGTGAAGCCGGCAACCGACCCGGCCACGGTCAGCGTGCTGTATCGCGGCCCGCTGGCCGAGCTGCGTGCCGACGATGGCACCGTTCTCCGCCGCGGCCAATGGTGCCAGGTCAGCCAGGCCACCTGGAAGCAGTTGCAGAAGGCCGCCCCCGACGCGTTCGTGGCCGACGGCTCTACCGCCGCCGCAAGCTGCGGCACCCGCGCGGTGCACAGTATCTCACAGTAAGACTGGCCGTGCTTTTGTTCGGCGGCTGCTTGCGGCCACCATGTGCACTCGTAGGGCAGGCACTGCCTGCCAATTTTGTACGGTGCATCTTGGAACCGCCGTTAGCGCTGGGAATCGTGTTTCAGCCAACCTGCATCCATTCACCGGATGCAAGCATCCGGGCTATGGACTATTGGTTTGCCACCACCATCTGCGCTTGTAGGGCAGGCACTGCCTGCCGGTCCTGTACGGTGGTTGCTCGCAAACACCATTTGCACTTTGAGACGGAGCTGCCCAACCGCACCCATGCCGGGTGCGAGCCTCCGGCACTCGCTGCTGGCGAATAACTACGGCTTCGGCTCGGCCGGGGCTGCTGCCGCTTCGTCCACCGGCGGGGCTTCGACCGGGCCGTCGTCTTCTGCGGCCGGTTTCTTCCACGGCTTGGGCGTCAGCACGATGGCTACTTCCGTGCCGCGGGGCGGGATGCGTTCGGTGAACGCTTCATACAGCAGCGAGGCGTTGGTGTCGGTGCTGCGGATCGGCAGGTCGATCATCGCGCTGGGGAAGTTCGAGACGCAGATGAAGTCGCCGCCCTCGGCCAGGTAATGCGTCTGACCGGTGTCCTGGTCCCGCCACAAGCCGCTGCCGCCAAACACCCAGGGATACTCCAGGGCCTTGCCGGTCTGGGCTTCGCGCACCCAGTCTTGGCCTCGGGCGGACCGCCGCTTGCCGTTCTCGTCGGTCCAGTACACGGTGACTTCAATCTCCGGACCTTCGGCCGGCTTGTACTCGGGGCGGAACTGCACGGGGTGGCCGGGATCAAAGCCAAAGCTCACCAGGGCCGCGTGGACGAAGTAGGCCTCGGTCAGCACCGAAAGGATCGCCTCGTGTTCCTTCTGTTCCGCCAAGGTGCAGAACAGCTCCAGCGGACCTCGCCGCAGTACGACCTTGGCACCCAGCACGATGCGTTTGTTCTTGCCGTCGAGCCAGATATCGTGGTCCGGCGTCACACGTACCAGGCCTTCGGCTTCGGGCGGCGGGGCCATCGGCTTGCGCCGCTCGCGCGGGGGCGGCGGATCGTCGTCGGCGTTATTGAACTTGTCGGGTGGCGGGAAGGCCGGGGGCGTCACGTCGTCGCCCGACTTGGGCGCTTGCTGCATGCCGGCCGTTTGGGGCATTTCTCCGGACGGCGAAGCGGGCTTGTCGCCCCTGGGGCTACTCTCGCTGCTGGTAGCGGCAGCGCTTGCGTCCGCCTTGGGCTGGGCCGGCGATTCCTGCGGTTGCGCCGGTGAAGCATTGGGATCGTTGGCTGCATCAATCCGCTCGCTGCTGCCCGATTGTGCGGCGTGCTCGCCGACTGCCTGGGCATCTTGCGGACGCGATTCGCTCAGCGCCGAAGGTTGCGCGGTGGGAGCGGCTGGGCTGGGTTCATCCTTCTGCCCACATCCGGTGATCAACAGCGCCAACAGCAACAAGCCCGACGGAAAGCGAAAGGTCATCGGGTAACTCCCTGGACGGGTTGTCCTCGAAGCGAGGTTCGATTGGTCGATTGGGGCAGGCATCGCCTGCGCGAGGAGGAGGCCGGCTCGGCACGCGCCGCGTTCCCGTGCCGCGGCCGGACTGAGGTAGTGCCGGTTCCCAGTTTGTGGCACAAGCAGGAAACCGCGGGGGAAGCAATGCTAGCGTCTTAATGGTAGGATAGCGGCTTTGGTAGGGGGCGTCCATTGCAGCCCAGGCCGCCCCACACAGCCAAGTCCCTTGCATCCGAAGATGGCGGCAGGCACAGCCGACCGCCAGGGCGACCGGATGAGAATCACCATAGCGATGGCGACCACGCACACCACGCGCGACGACGAGCCACGAGTCGATCACCCACTGTCCAGGGCACCGCTGGCTGGCCGATTGGCCTGGACAGGCGACGTGCCGCGGGCAGTAGCCCAAGAAACGGAGTGGGAGGCTGCCGGCGCAGGCTGGCAAGCCTGGCTGGCGCACCTGAAGGGACGCAAGCCGCTGGTGCCGGCGCTGCTGCGCTCGTCCAAGCGATCGCCGCTGTCGTGGTGTTTGCCGACTGAAGCGGGCGGGCCTGTGGGGGCCGAGGCGTTCACCTTCGAAATGATCGCTGCCCTGCACCGCTTGAGCCAGGGAAAGCGGACGCCCGGATTCGATGCGGCCCTGGAAGCCGCACGCTGGCTGCCGCCGGGCGACGGCTCGATCCCCGAGCGGCTGCGGCTCAACTGGGCGGTGGAAAGTCTGGCCTGGGCCTATGCGCTGCCGCAATTGGCCGAGCATCTATTGCCCGCCGCCTGGTGGGACCTGGTGCAGCGGCTGTTGGATACGGCCGAGGCGGCGCTGACAGGCTTGGCGCCGGTGGATGCTAGTTCGCCCAGGGCTTCGGCGCTCACCCAGCAGCTTGTGGCGGGCGAACTGCCGGTGGTGCTGGCGGCGGTGTTGCCGGAGATCAAGCCGCTGTGGCGGCTGGCCAAGCGCGGCCGCAAGGTGATCGAGGACGGTCTGGAACAACTGCTCGATGGCGAAGGTTTACCGGCCGCGCATCTGTTGCCGTGGCTACGGCCGTTGGCGGCTTGTTGGACGCGGGCGGCAATCCTGAGCGAAGAACTCTCGGGAGCCCGATGGGGTAAGGCATCACGGCAACAATATGCTTACCTGGTTGAGCACCTGCTACGGCTGTACCGCGCCGACGGCAGCGCGGTGTTTGCCGAAGGGGCCGCCGGCGAGCCATGTCCAGCGCTCTTGCAAGCGGCGCTGCTGACGGCCGACAGCGCCAAAGCCTGGCGTGCGGCCGTAACGATTGCCGATCGCGACTTGGGGCTCGATGGGCCCTTGGCCGATGCCGTGCCGTCGCGGCTGTTGGCATACCCGGTCGATGAATCCGCCGGTTACAACTCCGAGTGGGCCGAGTTTGGCCTACTGCGGACCAACTGGTATCGGAAGGCCGCCACGGTGGCCGTGCGGTACGATACCGAGCAGCTTCAGGCCGAGCTCAACGCCGGGCAGCGCACGTTATTGGCCGGCACTTGGGACACGCAAGTGACCGTCGATGGCCGCGTGCTGCGGCCGAGCACCACCTGGGCATGTGTCTGCTGGGAGTCCGACGAAGAAGTCGACTACCTGGAACTGGAAATGAGCTTCGGCGATGACGTGCGGCTTCAGCGTCAGTTGCTGCTGGCACGTCGCGACGGGTTCTTCCTGGTGGCCGATGCCCTGCTGTCGCTCAAGCCGGGGCAGTTGGAGATCGTGGCCCGACTCCCCTTGGCCCCAGGCGTGCAGTATGAACCAGCGGTTGAATCACGCGAGGCCTATTTGACCGACGCCAAGGGCAAACGCCGGGCGCTGCTGCTGCCGATTGCTCTACCAGAGTGGCGCCAATCGCCGGCTGCCGGCAGCCTGGAACTGCAATCGTCGGGCACCGAGGCGGACGGTGCGGCCGGCATCATCGAGCTGCGTCAGCAGGCCAACGGCCGCAGTCTCTTCTCGCCGCTGTTCATCGATCTGCAAGGCAGCCGGCTGCGGAATGAGGAGTGTACGTGGCGGCGTTTGACCGTCGCCCAGGAACGGCGGATTCTGCCGGCCGATGAGGCCGCCGGATATCGCGTGCAGGTTGGCGACGAGCAGTGGCTGGTTTACCGGTCGCTTGCCACGCGCGGCAGCCGCACGGTGCTGGGGCTCAACACCACGTACGAGTACGTGGTGGGCCGCGTCGATACCGACGAATGTGTGATCGACCCGCTGCTGCAAGTCGAGTGAGGCGGGCGGACGCGGCTGGCGTGGCTATCGGCCGTTGACCTGCTGGAGCATCCGTTCCAAAAGCTCCATCGGCAGGCCGACCACGTTGCTCTCGCTTCCCCGCACGATGTGAATCCAGCCCAGGCGATCCTGGTAGCCGAACCCGCCGGCCTTGCCCTCCCAGGCTCCGGAGGCTAGGTATTCCTCGATCGCCTCATCGGGCAGGGCGTCCATCTTCAGCACGGTGACGTCGACGGCCACTTGCGGTTCAGGACTACGCAGCGGCCAAACGCACAGGCCACTGAACACGCGGTGCTCGCGGTTGCGCAGCAGCTCCAGCATGCGTCGGGCGTGGGTTTCATCGGCGGGCTTGCCGAGCACCTGCCCTTGGCATTCGGCAATGGTATCGCAGGCGACCACGATGCCGTCGCGGCGACCGGCCGACCACAGGCGTTGAACGACGTCGGCGCCTTTTTGCCGGGCCAGCCGGGCGACGAACGCCTCGGGCGATTCGCCGCTGCACAGGCCGCATTCGGCCGCGTCCGAAGGCGGTATGACTTCAAAACGGTAGTTCGCCTCGGCCAGCAATTCCCGACGCCGGGGCGAGCTGCTGGCCAAGATCAAGGTGGGCCGGTCGTTCTCGGTCACACGCCTATCCTGAATCGACGAGCAAACGCTATAACCGCGTTATGAATACCAGTCCGCTGCACGTCCTGTACGAAGACAACCATCTGCTGGTCGTCAACAAGCCGGCCGGCGTGGTCACGCAAGGCGCCAACCCCGACGCGCCCAGCCTGTTTCGCATGGCCGCGGAGTACATCAAACATAAATATAACAAGCCCGGCAACGTGTACTTGGGCATCACCAGCCGGTTGGATGCGCCCACCACCGGGGTGGTGGCCATTGCGCGAACCAGCAAGGCCGCCGGCCGGTTGATGGTGCAGTTTCGCGATCGCGAAGTACAGAAGATTTACTGGGCGGTGGTCGCCGGTCGCGTGAAGCCAAGTTCCGGCGAATGGAACGATTTTATCGCGCCGGACAAGAGACATCGCAGCGTGAACATCGCGCGGGCTGCCGACGCCGAAGCGAAGGAAGCCCGGCTGCGGTACCGCGTGCTGGAGCAACTGCCGGATCGTGCCCTGGTGGAGATCGAGCTGCTGACCGGGCGGAAGCATCAAATCCGCGCGCAGTTCGCGCACCGCGGCCATCCTATCTGGGGCGACATCAAGTACGGCGGCCCGGGCGGCTTTGGACCAGGCATCGCGCTGCACGCCCGGCAGTTAAAGTTCACCCACCCGGTCCGCAAGGAGCCGATCGTGGTTACGGCTCCCCTGCCCCGTACCTGGCAGCGGTTGGGCTTCCGCCTGCCTGACGAACGCTAAGCGCTATCGGCCGCTTACTTCACGTAGTGGCTCAGCACGTCGGCATCCAGCGAGATGATCTCGGTCCGTACGGGTTGCGGCACGTACAGCACGTCGGACTTGATGTCCTCGATCTGTCGCTTGGGCAGCACGAAGTGCACCAGGAAGACGCCGATCTCGATATCGCCGCGGCTCAGCTTGGGCGGCCAGAGTTGATCGGGGTGCTTGCGCAGCACGTCGCCCAGGCAGAGCGTGGCCGTGCTGGAGAAACCGGCCAGCACCATCTCCACCACGCGGCGGTTGGGCTGGTAGGTGTACATCACCAGGGCCGCGTCGTTGGTTTCGTCGGTGGGGATCAGTTCCCAGCGATCGGGCGTGCGGGCGTAGTAAATGCCCGGTTCGGTCGATTGCACGCCCTGGGCGAGCACTTCGCCGCCGCAGCATGAAAGCGGCTTGGGATCGTTCTGGCGGTAGCGGAAGAAGAACGGGCAACTGCGGTCGGCCGGCGACTTGACGCCGTCTTGCGATTGGAAGCTCTTGGTCTTGAAGGCCTCGGCGACCACGCGCTCCATCAGCACGTTGCTTTTCATGCTGCCCAGGCATACCAGGGCCCGGTCGCCCTTGATGCTGTGGAACTCCTGGTAAGCGGTCTCGGCGTGACGCTGGGCATCTTCGGCCGCCTCGGCGACCGAGCCGGGATGCGAGCCGGGCACCAGCTTCTGTTCGAGGAAGTCGGGCTGCTTCTCGTGGCCGATGCCGAACAGCTCGTGCAACAGCACACCGTGCAGGTAGCTGTCGGCGGCCATCACCCAGCGTTTCTCGCTGAGCGTTTCATCTCGCCGCACGCCGACGGCGATCTCGACATAGCTGCGGTCGGTGAGCAGCGTCCAGAACTTCGAGGCGTCGATGCCAAACAGCAAGCCGGGCAGCTGATCCTGCGGGATGCGGTGTTTCTCGATGAGGTAGTCGCAGACCGCGGCGAGCGTTTCCAGCGAAACGTACTGGACCTTGTTGGCCAACAGCGCGGCAACCTTGTGTCGCTCCAGCGAGGTGTGTTCGCAGATGCGCGTGATGATTCCCCGGCCGTCGTCCTGCCGCTCCTCCAGCAACTCCTTCAGCCTGAAGCTGATCTTCATCGTTTCCTCCGCACGCCTGGGAGATGATTCGGGTGCGCGCCGCCGCAACCTGTCCCGTAACTGCCCGGCGTTGCGTCACGCGCACGGGGGCAACCGGTAGAGAATCGCGGTTTGACGCCTGCGGCTGCTGGCACGTTGGCCACCCCCGGCCGCTGGCTATCCGTTTGCCCTGCTGGGTGAAATCATCCGCCAAAGCACCGCGTGATGCAACGGGTGCCAGCATTGTACAAGCCGCCAAGTCGCGACGTAAGGGAAGTCCGCAACTTCTTGTTGGCTAGATGGTTGTGGTGGATCGCCGGATGACGTAATGCGCGGCGATCCGCCACTGGCGGTCTAGCGATTTGCAGCCTACGGGGAAAGCTGCTTGGCAAACGGGGCACCGCAACCTGTTTTGCCGACGAGGCCCGGGCCGCCGTGCGAGGGGGAGCTTAAAGGCAGAAGTGCGGAGGCACCAGGCACGCCGGCGCCATGGCGGGGCCGTTCCTGGGAACGCACTACACGAGAGGCTGATGCGAGGGGGCCGCATGGGGACCGTGGAGGTATTCGGCCTCCAATTGCAGGATGAGGCCTGCCGTGGTGTCGGTGAGCTGCTCGATCCGGTACCGCCAGTCCTCCGGTTCCAGGGGAACCAGCGACCAGTCGTCGCGGTTCAGGCAGTAGGCCACGCTCTGGTAGATCTGGCGGTTCAAGTCGGGCTGAGCAGGCGGATAGGTCAACGATTGGGTAAAGCCCTGCCGCATGGAAGCGATCAGCGTGTTCCACAGGGCGTTGGGGTCGATCGCGCAGCCTTCCTCAAAATCGTTGGCAAAATCGCGTGCGCGTTCCGGATCGACGGCAAATTCGGCCACGTCGTCCTCGGCCAGCAGCGAACCGATCAACAGGTCGGTCCACCGCTCGGTCTGGCTGCGCAGCGCATTGAGTTCCACGGCATCATCGGCAGCCACGCCCGGTGCGTAGAGAAGTAGCCGCAGGGCGCGATTGCGGGCTTCCAGATGGCCAAACAGGATGCTGCGGACCAGCGGCTCGGCTTCGCAGGTGCCGGCGTAGCGATCGCGGGCGGTAGCGGCCGCCGCCCAGACGCGGGTCAGGATCTCGCTGGCGAGGATTTCTTCGACCACGGGGCGGGCTCGGTGCCAGCTCCAGGTTTCTTCCTGGCTGATGGCCGCCGAAAACTCCCGGAGCTGGCCGTACCAGCGATCGAGTCGAATCTTGGAGATGCACCAGTAATCGTTCAGCGGGCGGGGAACCCAGGGCTCCGTGCTGCGGATCAATTGCCGCCCCTGTCGGGCCACGGTTGCCGCGAGCATGATCAGTTCTAGTGCGTGCATCGTCACTGCTGCATCCGTTGGGAAAAAGTCGGCCGTCCCCGGCCTCTTTGAGCGCGTTGGAAGTCGACGACCTTCTTTGGCAAACACAATGCCATGAGCCGGAAGGGGGGAAGGCAGCAAGGCCCGCTCTGCGGTAACCATATATCGGTTATCAGCTTGAGTGAATTCCGCCCGGCAGTGCCCAACTTCGGCGATGTTGCCTTCCGGCAACAAGCGGCGACGCGTACTGTGGCCGGACGACAACATTGAAGCAATGCCAATTGCATCAAATGTGGCGGTTTTACGGAGGTTTGGCGCCCTCCCCTGGCTGGTGCAGTCACGGGCAGCGATGTCCCGCCCCAGGCCCCCCAAGGTGGTGCATGGGGGCCTAGTACGCCACGCGCCATCGTTTGCCGAACAGCCAGATCATCGAACTCATCAGCACACCGGTCAGCAGGCTGTAGAAGACCACAAACTTGGTAAACACCCAAGGTTCGCCCACGCGGGGCTCCACCCCTTCGCGGTCGAGGTCCAGCGGCAGGCTGAAAGCCGTTGCGATTGGGCTGACGAACGAGGTTTCGGCTGCCAGGTGGGTGCCCTGGCTGCCGGGGAAGAACGTGCCGGCGAAGACTTGAACGGCAATCGGGGCCATGAACAGCACGACGACCACCGCGTAGACCGCGGTGAGGCTGACCGACGTCTTGCGCGAGAGGACCGAGCAGAATAGCGCCAGCGTGGCCGTGAACAGGCAGGTGATAAGCACAATCGCCGTATAGCCCAGCATGGTCACCAGGTTCGACCAGTAATCGGTCACCATGAGACACGCCAGGACCAGCGGCCACAGCAGAAAGCCGGTCAGCACGCTGGATACACGTAAGCCTGAGAGCAGCTTGCCGAACAGGATCTGCCGCGGCTTGATCAGCGTGGTCAGCAGCAGATCGAGCGTTTGCCGTTCGCGTTCGCTGGTCACACTGCCGGCCGAGAACACCGGCCCCACCAGCATGTTGAACAGGACCACGTAGCCGATGTACCAGGGCGCGAACTGCGGCTTCAGGTACAGACACCAGGCCATCAGCGGAATTGCCAGAAACATGCTGACTTGGATCACGATCCGCAGCATCAGCGTGCCCTGGCTGAAGATCTCGCTGCGCATTTCCTTGTCGTAGACCGGGTTGGCCCCGTCGGGCATCAGGCCGGTGCGCTTGGGCGGGGCAAATAGCCGGTCGGGGAACTGGTCGCGGCGGATGATCAGGCCCACAGCGTGCTGCTGCTCGTATTCTTCGTCGACCACTTCCTTGCCTTCGCTGCCCACGTCGGGTGGATACAGCAGACGGTTGCTGATCCGCATGATGAGCACCGTCCAAAGTGCGATGCACAGCGGCGGCAGCACGGCCACGGTGACAAACAGGCGGAAGCGGACAAACTCGCCGTGCCCCATCGTGTACCAGAACAGCAGGCCCAACAGGGCCAGCGGCAGAATAGCCAGGTATGAAACCACCAGCGCGGCCGCCGTCCGCTGAAACCGCATGCTGCAATACAGGCTGACCAGGCCGAAGGTGCCGGTCGCCAACAGCAGCGCCAGGTACACGGCCAGCACTTCGTAGATCGAGGTGCCGCCCAGCGGCAGGCACAGCATCACGATCGGCAGCGACGAAAACATCAGCAGGGCCAACAGCGCCAGCGAGGCCAGCATCTTGCCCAGCACGATGGCCGCCGGTCGCAGCGGGCTGGCCAGCAACAGTTCGTACGTCTTGCGTTCCTTCTCGCCGGTGATCGCTCCGGCGGCGAAGGTCGGCGTCATCAGCCCGACCAGGATGTACTGTCCCAGGAAGAACAGGTTCACCAGCCGAACCGACTTTTCGCTGTTGGCCATGTCGATCTTTTCGTCGCCAGGCCACGCGAAGTAGACCATCACTCCCAGCAAGGCCACGTAGGCCATCTGGAGGATGAACGCCTTCTTCATGCGCAAGTTGACGAGCAACTCACGCTGCAAGACAGGGTTTTCAATGAGGTACATCGCGGGAACACAACCCTGATGAAACGCCGGTTCTATTGGCCGGCCGGCTTCGTCGCGGCTTCTTGCTCGGGCTGTTTCTTGGTGACCCGCTCGGCCAGCACGCCGAACTTGCGATCGACCAGCGTGGTGGTGCCGCACATGGCCGACTTGTCGCCGGTGAACAGGTACAAGTCATAGTGCTGGGTGGCGGCGGCGAACTCCACGTCGAACACAATTCGGTTGGGCTCGCCCAGCGCGATGCGGCCCTTGAGCGGGAACACGCTCTTGGTTTCCTCGCTCAGGTACTGGCCCACCACATTGCCGTCGTCGTCCACGGCCAGATGCCAGGTGCCGTACCAGCGGCCATCGGCCGTCACTTTCCATTCGCCGGCGTAATCACGCGGCTGTATACCCTGGTGGGCTTGGGGGTTGTAGTTATCACCTTCGCCCTCGGGCACGAGGCCGCCATCCAGGCCGTAGATCTTGGCATCGCCCAGCGCGACCAAGGCCCGGTTGTCGTTGAGGGCCACGTCGCCGCCCACCCCCTTAGGCACCACCTGGCCAATGTCGAAGTCGAACTCAAAGCCGGGGAACAGCATCAGGTTGCGTCCGTGGGCCAGCGTGAGATTGCCGCGGTCGCGATCGTAGGTGACATAGCGGTCGATGACCAGCACCGGCACAGGCTTGTCGGCCGTGCGGCGGAATCCCCACGAGAGCAGCGCCTTGGCCACGTTGCCTTCGCCCGTCTTGATCACCACGCAGGGCTGTGTCACGTCGCGGCCAATGAACTTCCACTGCGCGGCCTGGCCCGAGGTGACGGCTTCCAGCGGCGTGCCGTTCTTGATCGCCAGGTTGAGCCAGTACGAGGTGTGCAGGTCGAAGGAGTCGATTGCCTGGGCGGTGGCGGCAGGCAGCGACCAGGCCAGCAGCATGGCGGCCAGAACCAGCAGCGGCCCCCTCATCGCCCGCGTGACGGAACCAGCAGTTGGACGAAAGCCGGTGAAAGCCTGGCAAGTGGCGACGCGGCAGAGGTGGCGCATGGATGATCTTCCCCTGAAGTGGTTGAGGCTTGAGCAGTAGCGGCCAGGGCTTCGGCCCACTCGGGGGGCGAGCCGCAGGCCCCCTTCATCGTCGCCGCCGGCAGCGACGCATGCAAGTAGTGTGGTCACGCGAGCTTGGCAGGCCTGGCTGCCTGGGCAAAGAAGGCTCGTGGTAAAGCCCGTGGGGGGAAGCGTCAGCGAACCCGGGGTGACCTGGCAAACTTTGCCGGCTGGGGTAGCCGTTCCGGATGTTGCAACTGAAGGCAATCTTCTTGCCGCGACAGCCGATGCATGAAGTGCCGGCTGAATCGATTGCCCAGTCGGCACGTTGGCCTTCTGGTGGAACGTCGTGCTGGCTCCAGTGCGCCGCGGCTCGTGGCAGGTTGCCCAACCAGCCTCGCCCTCCGTTGTGGTTGCTGGCTGCCCGGCGACACCCTCGTTACGAACAGGTATCCCTGGCGTATGAGCTGTTTGCATCCTGATCAGATCCGCAACCTGGTGATGGACACGTTCAAGCGGCTCGGGCTGGACCCGAACCGTTTGCTCGCTGAAACGGTGCTCATCCGCGACGGGTACTATTACGGGCGGTCGTATCGGGCCGGCGAACTATTTGCCACTTTTGTGGCTGAAACGTCGCAATTGAAATTCTTTGCTTCCGACGGCCGTATGCTGCATTGCCTGCGCTGCGACGAAGCGCTGGCCACGCCCGAACAACGTCGGGCTGCTTAACGCGCCGCGGTATCGATGCCTGCGCTCGCGCACTGCGCGATTGCTGAGCCGTGCGCTGGGGGGGGCTCTGCGCACGGCTGTTATTCGTCCAGCGCGGTTTGTAGCGTCTGGGCGACGCGCTCGGGCGATAACTGGCTCGGCACGGCTTGGCCATCTTCGTTGGCAAAGCGGCCGACGAGCGGAAACCGCTCCTGGAGTTTGTCGCCCAGCGGCAGCCGCGTGCCGCCCAGTGCCCAATGGCCTGGGGCGGTTTCCTCACGCTGCAACTGTTCGAAGGCGGCGATCAGGCGGTCGTTCGTAAGTACGTATCGGCTCATGCCATCTTGATACGTCATGCCGGGTACGAGCCAGCGGCCTTCGGTATCGGCCCAGAGATAGCCGGGGAACCACAGGTCGTGCAGCCAGCCCTGCTGCCGCTCGGTGGAGACCAGGCAAACCCGTTGGGCGTCCCAGCGTGCCCTGGCTTGCGGCCATAGCAAGGCCTTGGGCGAAATGGCCTCGTTGAACTCCGGCACATATGTCAGCCGGGTGTCATCATCACCAGCCACGTCCATGGGGATGATGTACTGGCTGAGCCGCGGCGCAAGCTCACGGCGCGCAATGCGCCTTTGCTCGATCAATGCCGCGCCTGTTCGTAATGGCGTCAGAGAGGCTTCCGCTTGTGCTGCTAGTGCCCCGTGGCCTGCGATCAAATCGGCAATCTGCCGGAACGCCTCGGCATAGATCGCCTGCGGCTCGCCGCCCTGCCGCATCAAGAACGTGATGCCCTGAAATACCCGTTGAGCAGGCGGTTCGCCCCACTCCCAGAAGTCGCCCATCTCGGCCGCCTGGATGATGGTCTGGCGATGCTTCAGGGCATGTTCGCTGTGAACCAGGACATAGACAGAGAGAATGCCGTCGACGTCCACATGGTTGTTCACGGCGGCCGTCCAGTTCCCGGTGCGTGGGTGATCCAAGAATCGAAAGCAGATCTCGGTAGACGTGCCTGCCCGATATTCGGCCGGCGTGCGATTAGGCCGCCAATGGCTCAGCTCCAGGTCCGTTTCAGGCTGAAACTGCTTGTCGCCGGTGCCATCGCAAAACAGGATGCGCTGGGCCTTGGGCCGCGGGCTATCGTGGTCAATGATTTCGAAGCGATCAATCATTGGATGGTTCCCCGGCCTGTCGTGTTGTGAACCGTCGTGGCTTGTGGATGAGATTGCGATAACGCGTGGCACACCGCGGTGGCGTGTTGCCCGCGGCACCGCCCAGGGGCATTGTACAAGCAGCGGATCAGCCAAAGCTGCCGTGCCAGAACCAGCGACCGTTGCGTAAATCGCGGAACAGCCAGAACCAGCGGCCATCTTCGATCTCGACCCGGTAATAATCGCGGCGGACCAGTTGGCCACGCCACCAGGCGGTTTCGATCCGTTCTGGCCCCCAGTGGCGGACAATCCGCAGCAGCCGTGTTTGTGTGTTGACGCGATTTCCATTCAGCGGACGCTGACGGCTGCGGACCAGAAAACTTTGCGGCGGTCCGTCGGGAGCTACGGAGACCACTTCTACCGGGGCCGGCCGGGCAAACAGTCGCCACGGCCGCAGCCATGGATCGACCGAGGGCGAGCTGTTGCTGCCTTCGTGAGAACTGCTACCGCTGGGCCAACGTTTTTTGCCAGCCATGCGCCGCCGCGCTGACGCAGGCTGGCGTTGCCGCAGCGTGGTGCCACGCAGCCGCGGCGGGATCAACGGTTCCAGCCGGCAAGCGAACTCCGGTTGCGCGTCGGGAACGCAGCGTGCCCGCAGTACGGCCCGGCGTCCCAGCCGCGTGCTGAGCCGGTCGATCAGCAAGGCTCGCTGGCGTGCGATGTCGGGCCGCGGTTCAAACAGTTGCCGCTGTTGCCAGGTCAGTTCGCCGGCGACGGGCACTTCCAGGTGCATCTCCTCGACCGGTTCGGCCAGCGGCAACGTTTCCAGACGCAGCCGCATCAGGCCCAGCAGATGAGCCGGGCAGGCGGTGGCCTGATATAGCCCCACGGCGAACTGGAGCCAGCGGCCCCCTTCTTCGCGCAGGCGACAAACCAGCTGTTCGATCCCCTGCCCTGCCGGCAAGGCGGCGATCACTTGGTCCAGAAGCTCCGCCAGCAAGGCTTCCAGCACCTCGGGCGAGCGAACGGGGAACTCCAGCAACCGGCCTGCGGCAGCCAGGGCCGGTGGCCGATACGCCACGATGACTTCGGCCGCCGAGCCTTCAAGCTGCTCCAGCCGCAGGGGAACTTCAGCCCCCAGACGCGAAGGCAGCGCGGCTCGCGGTAGCGCCATGAGTTGCCCTACCCACTCGATGCCCAGGGCTTCGAGCCGTGCCAGCGGTTCTTCCGATAGCCGCAGCGCGGCGACCGGCAACGACTCAACCCGCAGCGGCTTGCCTGCGGCCATCAGTTCCGGGCCGTAGTGGGCCCAGGCCCAGGCGGCGCCGATGGTGTCGGCCACGGCGATGGAGGCCGCCAGCCCTTGCCGGCGTAGTTCGTGTTGCAGCCGGGCAACTAAGGCTCGTTCGCCGGGCGTTTGTCCCTGGTAGGGCTGCAACGATGGGCTGGTCGATGGAGCTGCACTGCTCCCCTGCCCCGCCTTGGCGTGCAGGTGGTCCAGGCCGGTAATGTCCAGCAGCAGGCTGCGGGGAAAGTCAAACGGTTCCAGGCCGACGGTAGGGCTGAAATCCTGGCTGATCTGCAAGGCCACTTCGGCCAGGCGGAGCCAGCGTTCCTGGGCGGTTTCGTGGTCGCTGGCGGCGTCACCTGGCTCGGCGATAGGACGGCGGCGACTGTTGGTCTCCAGCAACCACGCGCAAAGTACCCGTCGCATGATCGGACTCCAGCACGAGCCTTTGGTGATGGGCGGCTCCTCGGCAGCGGACCAGTTCCAGCTCCAGGCGGCGGCCGGCCGAGGGATCGGTTTGCGGCTGGGGATGCACCAGCAGGCGCACGTCGGCCCAGGAAGGCGTTGGTTGCGCCGATGCCGGACGCACTAGAAAACCCACCGTGCCTGAACCTTCGGCGGCCAGTTGCAGCCGGCGAAAGGCGGTGGGCGAAAGCCGCCGCGGCCACGCCAGCACGGCCGACAACGCGGGACACCGCATGGCCTGATCGAGGGCCCAGGTGTAGTCGACCGCGTTCGCCGGCCGCACGACGATCAATTGCTGCGCGGCCAGCCCTGCTCCTACGGCTGCCGGCGGATAGAACCGTTCCGAGGGAGGGCAGTGGCGGGTGTGCGTGCCGTCGCCATCGACCACCAGCAACGTGCCGTCGCGACCGCAGGCGGCCGCCGCGGCCAACAGGGCCAGCGTGCCGGCGCCTGCCCCCGGTTCGCCCAGCCATTCCACCAGCGTGCCCCGGCGGAAGCCGCCGCCAGGCAAGATGGCGTCCAGGCCAGGGCAGCCTGAGGAAACCGTTTCGGCCGTACCAGCAGCGCCTTGGGCCAGCGCCTTACGGAGGCGGGCCAGGATTTCGTCGCGGCTGGTGGGGGGAGGCAACTCGGTCATGCTAGCACCGCGATACGTGTACACTTGTATCGTATCGGTGTCAATACGAGTTGCCCTTGCGGAGAAAGCGGGCGAATTTATTAAAGCATTGAAGGAAATGAACTTGTGGCCAGAGCCGAGCGTGCGGGCCACAAAAAATCCCGCCGGATGTCCCTTAGTTATAGGGATATCCGGCGGGATAGGTGCTTTAGGTGGTGTGGCGAGGATGCGGCTGCGAGGCCGATTGGCGACCTACCCCCGCCGCGCTCTGGATGCCTTACCGCTTCAGCAGAAACTCGCCGACGGTGCGGCCCAGTCCCTGCCCCACGCTCAGGTAGCCCTCGGTGGTGCTGCCGGGCGTGTTCCACGAGGTCTCCAGCGTGATGGCCACCACGTGTGGCCGGCAATGCACGGTGACCCAGTTCTTGCTGATTGCCTGCCAGTTGCGGTCGTAGGTGGTGCCCGACTCGCGCACCATACCTTTGAACGGCAGCGGCCCCTGGATCTGCTCCTTGGCGATCGCCAGGAACCGGGCCAGGTTTTCTCTGCCCTCGGGCTTCAGCAGTTCCTTGGGAGCTGCAAAGAAGAACGGCTGGCGGTCGTTGGGGGCCGGGTTGTGCAGGTCGAGAAAGATGTCGAACGTTTCGTTCTTATCCATCTGCAGAATCGCCTGCTGGGCAGCGGCCACCGCCCGCCAGTGCGGCGTGTCGGTCCAGTCGCGGTTGTGATCGTGCGGGCGTTCGTTCTTGCCGCCGGCGCCGATGGCCACGTTGTCGATGTCCATCACCGGTACGACCACGATCAGCGATTGCACTCGCAACTGCCGGGCCAGGGGATCGTCGGAAATGAGCCATTCGAGCAACCCCTGGCATACCCAGCTCGAGCCCGACTCCCAGGCGTGTTGCCGGGCTTGGATCCAGATGCCGAACTTGGGCTTGCTGCCGTCGGGCGGCGAGAGCTTCAGGGCCGGCGTTTCGCGGTTTTCGCGCGTCTGGCACAGATTGAATACCTCGGCGCCCTTGGTCCGCGCGGCGGCCGATTCAACCAGCCGTTTGGCATCTTCGGGCACAAACGGCGGGCCCCAGGCGAACCAGGCTTCGTTGGCATCGATCTTCTGTTGGTAGACGATCCGCTGCCCGTCACGCTTGCCCGGGGCTGTATGTAGCCACGTTTTGTGGTCGGTGCTGTAGGTGGCCTGGTCGGGCGTGGCCCAGACACCGCCGCCCACGTCGAGCGTGATGGTTTCGCCCGGCTTGATGCCGGTTACGTGGATGTACCACCAGCAGCGCCAGCCGCGGCCGGGATGATCGCTGGGCAGGATCTTGATCGTCCGCGTTTCCTGGTCGATAGCTTCGACCACCGCCGAGCCGCCCGAAAAGTCGATATCGACCGCCAGATCGGCGGCCAGGCTAACCGCCGGCTGCCCCGAGACCGCCAACAACCAGGTCATCAGGCCGGTGGCCACCAGGCAACGACGCCCGGCCACGTGCAACGCGCGCTGGATCATGGCAGAGACCTCAACACAGAAGAGGGAGAAGAAGCGACACCAAGGGGACCTGAGCTCCGCCGCCAGCGGCGGGGTGCCGGGCTTACTTGGCCGGGCTCAGGTACGAGTCGTACACCTTCACCTTTTCCCAGTTCTCGCGGTTCTCTTCGATGAACTGCTTGTGGCGGGGGTGAACCTGGTAGGCGTCGTGGGCGGCGCGGTTCTTGAACACCAGGTGCAGCGCCACGTCCCAGTCGCGCTGGTTCACTTCGCGCTCCAGGTCGGGCACCAGCGTGCCTACCGAGAAGTAGATCGTGCCGTCGTGGCCCGACAGGTACTTGTGGCAGGCGCTGATCAGTTTTTCCTTGGCCGCGTCGGAGCTGTCCTTGAGCTTGAAGTACACGATGTGGGCCAATTGCGGCTCGGCGGCATCAGCCGAGTGAACCATCGCCAAGACCACGGTACCGACAATCAGGCTGGCGAACAGTTGCGTGAGCATACAGCACGACTCCCAAAACCAAAGCAACGGGAAACACTTCGAGCAGAGGCCTCCGCCTCTTGGAGCCCCCCATTCTTCGTTGAAAGCTGCCGGCGTTGCAAGCCGCCGGCCTGGAAAACCAGCGGAGGCGGTGGCCGAAACGCGGTCGCTGCGGCACGCCTGGCGGACGGGGCGGCTGCGAACCCCACGAACCGCGCATGTGTCCCCCTGGCCTGACACGGTCACTATGCTATCGTAGATCGCTACCTGGCGGTGCCGCCGGCGCGGTCCAAGGCTTGGGACCTGCCGGCGTTATCGCCTATACCCGGCCCCCCGCAATCTGGCGGCCGGGGTTTCGCCCCGTTCAATCACTCAGCGAGTTTTGGATCCATGCCCACTGCCCGCGCTCCCTTCCAGACACTCCGTCGCGAGATTGCCGGCGTTGCCGTGACCGACCTGGTCGATCGTTTCGGCACGCCCACGTACGTATACGATGCCGCGGTGATGGCCCAGCGGGTGGCCGATCTCAAGGCGTTCGACGTCGTCCGCTATGCGCAGAAGGCCAACTCCAACCTGGCCGTGATCGACTTCCTGCGCCGCCAGGGCGTGCTGGTCGACGCGGTGAGCGCCGGCGAGATCAATCGGGCGTTGGCCGCTGGTTACGAGCCCCAGGGCACGCCGCACCCCATCGTGTACACGGCCGATATCTTCGATCGCGAGGCGTTGGAGACCGTCGCCAACCTGGGCATCCACGTGAATTGCGGCTCGCCCGACATGCTCGATCAACTGGGCCAGCGGGCTGGCGGGCAGGAAATCACGCTGCGGATCAACCCCGGCTTTGGGCATGGCCATAGCCGCAAGACCAACACCGGCGGCGAAAGCTCCAAGCACGGTATCTGGCACGAGGACCTCGATGACTGCCTGGCCCGGGCCAAGCGGTGGGGCCACACCATCACTGGCCTGCACATGCACATCGGCAGCGGTACCGACCTGGAGCACCTGGCCCAGGTGTGCGGCGCGATGGAGCAGCAGGCGCTCAAGGTGGGCGATTCCATCGACACCATCAGCGCCGGCGGCGGCTTGCCCACGCCGTACCGAGAAGGCGATCAATACGTGGATATCGACGCCTACTACCGGCTGTGGGATGAAACCCGGCAGCGGCTGGCCAAGGCGTTCGGCCACGACGTGCGGCTGGAGATCGAGCCGGGCCGGTACCTGTCGGCCGAGAGCGGCTTCCTGATCGCCGAGATCCGCGCCGTGAAGAAGATGGGCAGCAACACCTTCTATCTGCTCGACGCCGGCTTCAATAACCTTGCCCGGCCGATCCTCTACGGCGCTTACCACCCGATGTCGGTCTGCCCGGCGCGCGATCCCGATCGCCCGCGACCCGAGTGCGACGTGGTGGTGGGCGGCCCGCTGTGTGAGTCGGGCGACATCTTCACCCAGGAAGAAGGCGGCTTTGTTTGCACGCGCCGTTTGCCGCAGGCCGAAGTGGGCGACCTGTTGATCCTGGAGTGCGCGGGAGCCTACGGCTTTGTGATGGCTTCCAACTACAACAGCAAGCCGCTGCCGGCCGAGGTGATGATCGACCTCAACGGCGCCCCGCACCTGATCCGCGAACGGCAGACGTTCGCCGACCTGATCCGCGGCGAACACATGCTGCCTGCCGTCTGAAGGCACCACACAAGAGGCCAGCGCGCCGTGAGCCGCGGCGCGCTGGCGCTGTGTTGAGCCGGATTGGTTTACGGATGGACGCGCAAAAAAATCGGCCGCGTGGGCTTGCTTGTGACAAACCAACGCGGCCATGTCCGTCCGTTGCTTAGAAGCATATCAAGTGAATCAATTACTTCAATAGGTTCTGATTGCTTCTGAGCGCGTTTACGGCGATGTTTATCAGCCACGCCGCGTGGTCTTGAGCGGCACGCTTGGCTGCGCGGTGATGTTTAAGCCGTTGCGGCGGCTTCATGTGGTTGCATTAGCAGCCGTTCCAGGTGCTGAGCCACGGTGATGATCGTTGGCTCGCGGAACATGGTCACGTGATTGCCGGGCACCTCGATCACGTCGACACCGCCGCCCGCCCAGGGCCCCCAACCCAACTGCGGGTCCTCGTGCATCGGCGTGGCTTTTTCTTCGGCGCGGAACACGGTCAGCCGGCTTTTGCACGGCTGAGCTTCGTACTCCACGATCGCCTTGACGTTCGCCTGGAACACGGCGAAGACATGCTGCGCGATGCTGTGATCGGTTTCTTCCACGACCACCTTGGCCAGCTCCGCCCGATCACGGAAGTAAGCCAGTTGTTCCTCGGCGGTTTTCCGCTGAAGCTGCTCGACAAACGCCGCGTCTTCGTGCGGGAATAGCAGCATCAGCATCGGCAGGAAGTCACGTTCGTCGAACACCTGGTCAGGCTTGCGCATGCCGGCGTCGAACAGCGCCACCAGCGACAGCTCCTGGCCTTGGGCTTCGAGCTGCCGTGCTACCTCGAACGTGAGGATGCCGCCCGACGACCAGCCGCAGATCTGATAAGGTCCCTGGGGCTGCACCGAGCGAATGGCGTCGGCGTAGTACCGGGCCATGTCGACCACGGTGGTATGCGGCGCGGCTTCGCCGTCGATGCCGCGAGCCTGGAGGCCGTAGATCGGGATTTCCTCAGGCAGGTGCTTGGCCAGCGCCAGGTAGCAGTAGATCGTGCCGCCTGCCGGATGGATGCAGAACAGCGGCGGCCGCGTGCCGGCGGGCCGGATCGGCACCAGCGACGATTCGCCGGCGTCGTCGCCGCTGCGGCGCAGCAGCCGTGCCAGGTTCTCGATCGTCGGGTGCTGTACCAGCGAAACCAGCGGCACCTTGCGGGCAAACTGTTCTTCGATCCGCGAAACCATCGCTACCGCATCCAGCGACGTGCCGCCCAGCTCCTGAAAGTTGTCGGTCACGCCGATCGGCTGGATGCCCAGCGTGTCGGACCAGATTTCCACCAGCCGGGCTTCCAACCGCGAACGCGGAGGAACAGCGGGGCCACAGCTTTCGGGTCGCGGCCTCGAAAGCGACGGCAGCTTCGCCAGGTCGACCTCGCCGCTTTGGGTGCGAGGAATAACATCGAGCGTTTTGATCACCGCCGGCAACGGACGATGCGGAAGCCGCTTGCGCAGGTAGTTGCGCAGCTCGGGCAGGATCATGCCCTGCTGCTCGGGATCGATCACCGTAGCCGACTCGCGGTTAGGCACCACGTAGGCCACCAGGCGCCGTTCGCCGGCCTGGTTGGTTTGCGCCACCACGGCGGCATCGACCACCATGCGATGTTCGGCCAGTACCGCCGCCATCTCGGCCGGATCGACGCGGTAGATGTCGACCGCCAGCGGGTCGTCATCGTGGCCCAGGTATTCCAGCACGCCGGGCCGCTGCGAGGCTTGCGCTTCTTCGCCCTCGCCTTCTGTGGTTCGCCAGCGTGCCGTCCAGGCGGTGCGTTCCAGTTGGAACGCGGCTGTGCTTTCCTCCTGGCCGTGCGGGACCAGATATAAGCGGCCGGGAATCTCGATCGGCGATAGGCCCCAGGCATCGAGCACGCGCACCCGCTGCCCTGCCGCCGGCGGACCGCAGCGGGCATCGGCCGGCACGTGCTCAAGTTCGGCAATGAGCTGCCGTTCTGCCTCGGGCATGGCAAACAGCTCGCCGACCATGGACGGCAGACCGTTGGCAAGCTTTGCCAACGAGGCTGCCACGTGCCCTAGGATTCGCTGGGCCGACGACGCCGAAAAGCGGCGGCGATCATACCGCAGCCGCAGCGATAGTTCGGTGCCGGGGATGGCAACTAGCGTCAGCGGGAAAGCAGCCGACGCCGTGCCGCGGATGTCGCGGATCTCCAGGCCCCCGGGGCGAATACTCAACCGCGGATCGAGCGGATAGTTCTCGACGACCACCAGCGTGTCGAACAGCCGCTGTCCTGGAGGTAATCCGGCGGCGGCTTGAATCTGGTCGATAGCCGAGTGCTGATAGTTTTGTGCTTCGAGCAATTGGGCATGCAGCGCCGCGAGCCACGGCCCGCAGGCTTCATTGGGCTGCACGGTCACGCGCACCGGCAGCGCGTTGCTGAACGGGCCGACAATGCTCTCGACGCCAGGCAGCGAAGCCGGCCTGCCTGAAACCGTGACGCCTGAGGCAATGTCGGCCTGGCCGCTGTATCGGGCAAGCAGCACCGACCACACGCCCTGCACCACGGCGGCCAAGGTGAGTTTGTTCTGAGAGGCCAGTTGTTGCAGCCGCGCAAAGTCGTCGCTGGCAAGCGAGCACTCCACCTCGCCGTAGCGGTCTTCGTCGGCATCGAGCGAAGCCGGCGGCGCGGGAAACGGCAGCGGCGCGGGGCCAGGACAGCCGGCCAGCAGCTTGCGCCAATGTTCATCGGCCGCCCTAGAATCCTGCCGGGCCAGCCAGGCGATGTAATCACGGAACGGCCGCACCGGTTCCAGCGGCGGCTCGGCGCCTTCAACGCGGGCGGCGTAGGTGGTGAACACTTCTTTCATCACCAGCGGCAGGCACCAGCCGTCGAGAATCAGGTGGTGGCAACTCCACAAAAGCCGCCATGTATCGTCGGCCACCTGGGCCAGCGTGATCCGGAACAGCGGCGCCTTGGTGACGTCGAAGCCGCGCTGCTGGTCCTCGCGGCACAAGGTTTCCCACTGTACTTGTTGGGAGTGTGCATCAAGCTCGCGCAGGTCGAGCGCGGTCCAGGGCAGCGTTACCTTCTGCCGCACCACTTGGACCGGCTTCTTCAGCCCTTCGGAGAGAAATGCCGTGCGCAGCAGCGGATGCCGGGCCACCACCTGCTCCCACGCCGCCTGGAACTGGCCAACATCCAGCGGCCCGGCCAGCGTGCAGGTGAACTGTTCGGCCAGCACCTCGCTGCGGCTTTGCGAGAGCGCCTGCCACAGCATCAACAGCTGCATGGGCGAGAGCGCGTAAATGTCTTCGACGTTTTTCATTTTCATGTCGGGCTATTCCCCTTCATCGTCGCCCAGCAAAGCCGACAGCGATTCCAGATCCTCGGCATCGAGTTCGGCCAGCGGGAAGTCCGATGGGGTGAACGAACCGGCATCGGGCGACTGGCAGTGGGCAATCAACGTGCGCACCGCGGCCAGGTGATCGACGGCCAGCTTTTCGATGGTTGCCCGGTTGTACTGCTGACCGCTGTACACCCATTGCACGTGCAGGCGTCCGCCGTGGATGTGCGACAACAGTTCGATGGTATGCCGCCGCGGATTGTCCGGATCGTACAGCGGACCGGCATCTTCGTCGGCCAGGCGGAACAGCGAGCCTGGCGGAAGCGATTGATCAAACTGCCCCAGGTAGTTGAAGCAGATGGCCGCCGGTTCGCGCGGCGTGTCGGCCAGCGCCTGCCGTACGGCCGGATCGGGATGCAGCCAGCGCAGCAGGCCATAGCCAAGGCCACCTTCCGGGACAGCCCGGAGTTGTTCCTTGGTGTCGATCAGCATTTGCCGCGGATCGTCCGGGGCGATCGCCCTGATCTGCACCGGGTAGAGCGTGGTGAACCAACCGACGGTGCGGCTGAGGTCGTACCGCTCATCGAGGTCAGCCCGGCCGTGGCCTTCCAGGTCAATCCGCCAGCGGCGGAAGCCGGTCCAATCGGCCAACGTCATGGCGAGCGCGGCCAGCAAGGTTTCGTGCACTTGGGTGCGATACGCGCCTGGCACCTGGTGCAGCAGCGCATCGGTTTCTTCGGCGGTGAGCGAAACCGTGTGACGCTGGACATCGCCGGCGCGGTTGCTGCCTTCGGGATGATCGACCGGGATTGCGCCTGGCACGCGCAGCGTCTCGAGCCAGTAGGCCTGTTCCTGCAGCCGGGTGGGCGAAGCGGCTTCTTCTTCCAGCCGCCGAGCCCAATCCTGGAAGCTGGTGGTCTTGGCCGGCAGCGGCACGTCGAGCGATTGCAGCAGGCCGTGGCACAGCGTCTGAAGATCTTCGATCAGGATGCGCCAACTTACGGCATCGACCGCCAGGTGATGAATGGCCAACAGCAGCCGCGGCGATTGCCCTGCCAGGTCGATCCAGGCGGCACGCACCAGCGGCCCGGCGGTGACGCTCAGGCTTGCCTGAATTTCGGCGGCGATTGTTGCCAGTTCGGTCGTGTCGGCAGCCTTGCGGCGGACGAGCAGATCATCGAGCTGCATCTGCTCGATCGGCGCCGTGTACTGGATGGTGGCCCCTTGGCCATCGGTGGTGAGCCGCAGCCGCAAGGCGTCGTGATGGATCACCAGCCGCCGCAATGCCGTGGCGACCACCGATGGCGACAGCTCGCCGCTGGGCACGAGCATCACGGCCTGATTGAAGTGGTCGGGATTGGGGAGCCGCAGGTCGAGGAACTCGTGCTGAATCGGCGTGAGCGGCGTGGCACCCACGATCTCGCCCTGCTCGGCCACGACTTCCGGGCCGGTGCCGGTGACCTGGGCCAGCTCGGCAATGGTCTGGTTGAGGAACAGTTGCTTGGGCGTAAGCCGCAGCCCGGCGGCGGATGCCCGGGCGATCACCTGAATGGTCAGGATGGAGTCGCCGCCCAATTCAAAGAAGTTGTCGTGCCGGCCGACCTGCTCCAGCCCCAGCACTTCGCCCCAGATTTCGGCCAGCTTGTGCTCGACCTCGGTTTGCGGCGGCACGTACGCCTGACGCATTTCCGGACGCGAGGTATCCGGCACCGGCAGCAAATGCCGGGCGATGCGGCCATGATGTTCGCGCGGCAGTTTCGCCATGGGGACGAACGCTGCCGGCACCATGTACGAGGGGAGCCGGTTTTCCAGGTGTTCGATCAGTTCTTCAACGGGCAAGGCCGTCGGCTCGCCGCCCTCGCTTTGCCCCGGCTGCGGCAACGGGACGTAGTACGCCACGAGCCGTTTGCGGCCGGGCTGATCCTCGCGGGCGATGACAACGCATTCGGCGATTTGTGGGTGCCGTGACAGGGCCGTTTCGATCTCGCCCAGCTCGATCCGGTAGCCGCGGATTTTGACCTGGTGATCGACGCGGCCGATGAACTCGATGTTGCCGTCGGGCAGGAACCGGGCCAGGTCGCCGGTCCGATAGGCACGCCCGCCGCGCGGATTGAACGGGTGGCGAATGAACCGGGCCGTGGTTGGGCCGTTGGGACGGCGATAACCGCGAGCCACGCCAATGCCGGCCAGCACCAGCTCGCCCGCCACGCCAACCGGCAGCGGCTGCAACCGTTCGTCGAGGATGTAGACCTCGTTGCCGCCGATGGGACGGCCGATCGGCAGGCGATCGCGGTCGGGCAGTTGATCGGCGTCGGTGGCCACGAACATCGTGGTGGTGATGGTGGCCTCGGTGACACCATACAGGTAGATCACCGGGATGCCGGTTTGCTTCAACCAGCGGCGTACCAGTTCGGTGGCTACCGAATCGCCGCCGGTGAGGAACGCCCTGAGATGCGAGGCCGTGGCCGGATCGCGATCCACGATTTCAATCATCTGCTGCCACACCGCCGGCGGCACGTGCAGCAGATTCACTTGCTGTTGTTGCGACCAGGCCAGCAGATCGCCGCCTGTCAGCTCTAGCGGAGTGGGGTGCAGCACCAGCGTGGCGCCGGACAGCAGCGTGGGGAAGATTTCTTCGCCTGCCGCGTCGAAACTCAGCGACAGGTATTGCAGCATGCGATCGCCGGGGGCCAGACGCGCGGCATCGATGATTTCGCGGGCGTGGTTCACCAGGCCGGCATGTTCGACCTCCACGCCCTTGGGGCGGCCGGTGGAGCCCGACGTGAAGATGATGTACGCCAGCGACGAAGGATCGTACTCCTGCGGCGAACGCGGCGGCGTGTCGGGCAACGTCGCCAGTTCCTCCAGTTGATCCAGGCAGATCACCAGCGGCGTGCCATCGTCGGCCACTTGAGGCGTTTGGGCGCAGGACGCTTCGCTGGGCGTTTCGACGCCGGGTGAAGCAGCCACCAGCTCGGGCAGTTTCTGCGCGGCCGAGGTTTGCGAAAGCACGATCCGCAGCGCGGCGTCTTCGACCATCATCTGCAACCGTGCGGCCGGCCAGGTGGGATCGAGCGGGGTGTACGCCGCTCCCGCTTTGAGCACGCCCAGCAACGCCGGATACAACTCGGCCGAACGGTCGAAGCAGAGGCCGACCACGTCCTCGTGGCCGATGCCGCGGCCCAGCAGGTAATGAGCCACGCGGTTCGCCCGACGGTCCAACTCGGCATACGTGAGGCGGATATCGCCGTCCTCGATCGCCACGGCATCGGGGGTGCGGGTAACCTGCTCGGCGAAAACCGTCGCCACGTGGCCGCCGCGAACCCGATCGGCCGCGGCATTCCACTCAATCAACTGTTGCCGCCGCTGCGCGGTGCTGAGCAGCGGCAGATCGCTGATCGCCCGATGCGGACCGCGCGCGATGCTTTCCAGCAATGTCTGGAAGGCGCCCAGCAGCCGCTGAGCGGTTTCCGGCAAGAACAAGTCGCGGTTGTAGACCAGCAACAAGTCGAACTCGCGGCCTTGACTGACATTGAGCGTCAGGTCGAAGTTGGTCGCCTGGATGTGGCCCAAGTCGACGTCGGCAATCGTCAGATCGGCCAGGCGGTGCGAAGCCACCGGCGCGTTCTGGAGCACGAACATCGTCTGGAAAAGCGGCGTGCGGCTCAGATCGCGCTCGGGCTGGATGGCTTCGACCAGCCGCTCAAACGGCAGCTCCTGGTGGCCGAAGTCGTCCAAAGCGTTTTGCCGAACCTGTTCGAGAAACTGGCGGAAGCTGGCGTTGGGATCGATCTCCGATCGCATCACCAGCGTGTTGACGAAGAATCCCACCAGCGGCTCAAATTCACGCCGGTGGCGGCCGGCGACGGGCGTGCCCACCCAGATGTCGCGATTGCCCGAGATCCGGGCCAACAGCACCTGCCAGGCGGCCAGCAGCACCATGAACGGCGTGGCCTGATACTGCCGGGCAAGCTGCTTGAGGGCCTCGCTCAGCTCGGGCGAAAGCGGCAAACGCACCGTGGCTCCGCGGAAGCTCTGCACCGCCGGCCGGGGAAAATCGGTCGGCAGTTCCAGCCACGGCGGCGAACCTTCCAACCGCTTGCGCCAATAGGCCAACTGCGCGCTAAGCTGCTCGCTTTGCATCCGCTCACGCTGCCAATGCGTGTAGTCGATGTACTGCTGACGGAGCGGAGGCAGCGGATCGGGCTCGCCCTTGGCCAAGGCTTCGTACAAGGCCGAGATCTCGTACCGCAACACGGCGAGCGACCAGCCGTCGCACACAATATGATGCAGAACGAGCAGCAGCACCTGCGATTGTGGACCCAAGCGGTACAGCACCGCGCGCACGAGCGGACCGGTGGTCAGGTCAAACGGCCGGTTAGCTTCTTCGCCGGCACGCCGCTGAAGCTCAGCCTCGCGCTCGTCGGCCGGGAGCTTGGATAGGTCCACTTCCTGCCAATGTGGCGGCAGTTGCGGCACCACCTGCTGGTACGGTTCACCATTGCGGGCAAGAAACCGGGTGCGCAGCGATTCGTGCCGCTGCACCGCGCGATCGAGCGCCTGATGCAGCAGGTTCACGTCGACCGAACCTTCCAGCCGCACGGCGGCCGACACGTTGTATAGCGCACTGTTGGGCTCAAGCTGATCGAGGAACCACAGCCGCTGTTGCCCAAACGACAGAGGCGCTTCAGCCGGTCGGGCCGGGGATGCGGTGGGCTCATCGCTGGACGCCGGCGCAGGGCGAACCGCGACCGCAGCCGCAGGCTGCTTACCGTTGGCGGGCTGTGCGGCCGCGGCATCGGTCGGCACTGCCGCCGAGGCTTGCTGCTGGAGCAGCTTCTCGAACAACGCCCGCTTGGCAGGCGACAGATGCTTGAGGCGTTCGGCGATTTGCTCTCGATTCATGGATGGATGAAACAAGCCCTGCGGCTTCGCATGAGCAGTGAGTGTATGGGAACATGGTGCCGGGCGAAGTTCGCTCGGCAGCGGCGGCGGTTCGCGGGGGGGGGGGCACAAGCCGGCTGGCGGTCCCGCCGGAATGGGTATTTTGTGGATTCGGGCCCGGGGGCCCGACACTTGGCTGTCGGCGGATCAGGTCGGATCGACGGCGGGCGTCTTGGCCGCGCCGGCGGCTCCCAGTTGTTTGCGCAAGAACCGCAATTGCGATTCCACGTGCGCGGGTGCGTTGAACTCGCCGTCCGCGTCGGCGGCCCCGTGCCATTCGGCCACGATGGTGCTCTGGTTGTACCGCCGGAGCACCGGATGGATGCCGGTGCTAAGCTCAGCCCGATCGACGTCGCCGTTACGCGACATGGTCAGCAAGCCGGCCTGCATTTCGGGGCTTTCCTGGCCATATTCCATGGTCAGCAGGTAGTAATGTCCGTTGCGCCCCAGTTCGCTGGCCAGCACGTAATCGACGGTCAGGTCTTCGTAGTACAGGGGTTGCCCGCCCGGTCGAATCACTACGGCGTCGCACAGGTAGCCTGCTTGCTGCCACAGGCCCGAGCCGGTAGCAGCCCGTTGTGCCAACCGCTTGGCGATAGCTTCCGGCGCGCATTCGATTTCCACGGCCGGCAGCGGCACTCCGTGGTAACGCTGCTGAAGGATGCGGTGCAGCAGGTGGATGTTGTGCCGGTACCCGTTGATGAAGGCGCTGTGCGTCCTGCGATAATCGCGCATCTGCATCAGCGTGCCTGCGAAGAACAGGTTAGACACGTTGGTTGATTCCCAAGCGGCGGTCTGGTCCGGGAAACGGCCGTTGAGGGCCATCACGGGCCGGCAGGTGTCGTCGAAGATGTCGTCGTCGAACTTCATGCCGGTGCAGCACAGCACGCGGTCATAGAGCAGCTCTTCGGTTTCGCCGCTGGCCAGCTTCACGGTGGCCGCGATCTGGTCGCCGCGTTGCTGGAGCTTCAGTAGTTGGCCTTCCAGCAGGGCGTTCTGCTGATTGAGCACGCAGGTTTCCAGCAGATGGCTGTTCACCGCCCGCAGGTCGCCCAGGTAACGGGTCTGGCTTGCGAAACGCACCGGGCTGGGGCTCAGCAAGTGAAGCTGCGCGGCCACATCCAGCAGGTGATTGGCCGTTTCAAAGGCTGCATTGCCCTTGCCGAGGATGAGCACCCGCTGACCCACGAAGTCGTCGCGGTCGGTGGTCATCTCGGTGTAATCTTCGGCCAGTTCGATGCCGGGCACGTCGGGCCGGTACGGCAACGAAGTCCCCGTCGCCACGATCAGCACGTTGGCCGTGAAGACGCGGCCCTGATCGTCTTGCAGGCGGAACAGGTCGCCTTCGCGGCTGATGCGGCGGATCGATGTATTGAACCGCACGTTCAATGCATACCGATCCGCGTACTCGTTGAGGTACTCGACCAGGGCATCGGCCGGCGGGAAGTATTCCTTGCTGAAGTCCTTGAACAGCAGGCCGTGGTCCTCGCTCAGCAGCGAATTCCAGTCCCACCGCAGGTTCACCTCCGGATCTTCGTAGCCGGTGTACACCTTGTTGATGGAGAGCAGCCGGCGGTGCCGAGGGAACTTCTTGTAGAAGGCTCCGGCCTGGGCGTCACGTTCGAGGATGCAGTAATCACGCCCGGCTTGCTCAAGGAAGTAGCCCAACTGCAGCCCACCGGGGCCGGCGCCGAGGATCACATACTCGTGATGCTCGGCCGCCGCGGTCGGATCGATCTGTGCCAGCTGCTGCTGGGCTTCCTGATCACTCATGCCTTCGATGGAGCGGAGCAGCGATTCAAGCTGTTCAAGGTCGCCGTTGAGTTCCGCTGCCGCGTCGCCGTTGTGACCTGGCTGGGCGCCGACCGAGGGAACCGGGGCCGTGCCGATGTTGGCCGCAGCGGAGGACTTGCCCAGCGCGCGGTCGATGTATTCGGCCAGGGCGGCAATCGTGGGCCGCTCGAACATGTCACGCAGCGGCACTTCCACCTGGAAATACGGCGCCAGCCGCGTCGCCAACTGCGTAGCCAGCAGCGAGTGACCGCCCAGGTCGAAGAAGTTGTCGTGGATGCCGACACGTTCCACGCCCAGGGCTTCTTGCCAGACCTGGGCCAGGATCGCTTCGGTTTCTGTGCGCGGCGCGACGTAATTCTCGGCCTTGGGCAAACGCACGGACTTGAAGGTACCTTCCCAGCGGGCCACTTCATCCAGGGCACCGGCCAGGAACAGCTCGCGGGCAATGCTCCGCTGGATCTTGCCGCTGGAGGTCTTGGGAATCTCGCCCAACTTGACCAGCACGATCACGTCGAGCGGAATCTGGTGCTCGGCGGCGACCTCGTTGCGGATGGTCTCCATCAACTTGGGGAGATCGTGCTTGGCCGGGCGGCGGATTTCCTGCACGAGCACCACGCGTTCGCGGCCCTCGATCTCGACGCTGAACACCGCCGCGCCGTACCGCTTGAGGTCGGGGTGAACCTGCTCGACGGTCCGCTCGATATCCTGCGGATAGTGGTTGCGGCCCCAGACGATGATCACGTCCTTGATCCGGCCTGTGACGAACAGTTCGCCGCGATCCAAGAAGCCCAGATCGCCGGTGCGGAGGTACGGGCCTTCGCCGTCGGCGGTGAACGCCCGGAACCGCTCCTCGGTGGCGGTGGCATCGTTCCAGTAGCCGCGGGCCACGTTGGGGCCGATGGTCCAGATCTCGCCCACCTCGCCGTCGGGCAGCCGCTGCAACGTATCGGGATCGACCACAATCACGCTGGTGCCCGGCACGGCGCGGCCGCAGCCGACAAAGGTGCGCGAGTTCGCGGAGCCCGGCTCGACTTCCACCACGCGGTTCTCGGCCAGGGCCGTCAGATCGACGGTCTTGGTGATGTAACAGACGTTGCGCTCGCCGCCGGTCACCATCACGGTGCCTTCAGCCATGCCGTAGCTGGGATAGAACGCCTCGCGGCGCATGCCGCAGGGGCCGAACACTTCGAGGAACCGCTCAAGCGTTTCGGGGCGAATCATCTCCGCGCCGTTGAGCGCGACCTGCCAGTTGCTCAAATCGAGCGTGCGGCGTTCCTCGGCCGTCACCTTCTGGATGCAGTGATCGTAGGCGAAGTCGGGCGCGGCACTGCACGTGGCCCCGTATTCGGCAAACGTCCGCAGCCAGCGTATCGGCCGCTGGAAGAAGGCCAGCGGCGACAACATCACCATGTGCCGCGCGCTGTGCCAACTGAGCAGGTGCCCCACCAGGCCCATGTCGTGATACGGCGGCAGCCAACTGCTGAGCACGTTGCTTTCCTCATGCAGCAGCATGTGAATCTGCGACATGTTGGCGATCAGGTTGCCGTGATCGATCACCACGCCCCGGGGCGTGCCGGTGGAGCCGGAGGTGTATTGCAGAATGGCAACCGTGTCGTGGTCGGCGTGCGGCTCTTGCCACTGGTCGGCCAGGGCCGGGTCGATCTCGTCGGTGGCGACCACGGTATCGATGCCGCTGAGCCGGCTGAATAGCCCCTCGGCCCATTCCAGCAGCGACGACGAGGTGAGCAGCACCGTGCCTTGCGAGTTGGTGGCGATCGATTGCAGCCGGGGAAGCACGCGGTGGCTGCGCATCGGGTCGGGCGGATAGGCCGGCACGGCGATTACGCCGCCGTAGATGCAGCCCACCAGGGCCGCATTGAAATCGATGCCTGGGTCGTACACCAGCAAGGCACGCTGCCCTTGCAGCCCTAGCTGCCGCAGCCGGGTGGCAATCGCCCGGGCTTCGCGATCGATCTGGGCAAACGTTCGCTGGCTGCATTGGCCTTCGTCGTCATGCAGGAAGGTGTACACCAGTTTGTCGGGCTGCTCAGCGACACGGCGGCGGAACACTTCGATAACGTTCTTGGCGCCGGCGCTGGGCGAAACGGCGTACTGCGGGGAGTTCATGAACGACGATCCTTCGGCATTGGGCATGGCTTGTGCAACGCCTCACGCTTGGTAAACCACCTGTACCTCCGCTCCTTGCCCAAGGAGGCGTGTCCATGGCTGACAAAGCGCGATCCTCGTGATCGTGCTGCGAACAGGTTGCATTGGCCCCGCGGTACACGGCCCGCCGGGAATTCTATGCCCGAGGGAGGTAAGCGGCTTGCGCGTACCTAGGCCAATGAACGACCTAACTCATCTCCTGCTGTACTCTAGGCTTTGCAATCGCGTTTGCCGCGGAGACCTGCAGGCGGATGTCACGAGGTGCGGGGGAGCCCCCGGCGGTGGCGTGGTCCCCTTCTCTGCATATTCGGCAAAATGCGAACAGGCCCGACTCCAGGCGTCCCCCGAATCGGCCAGGACGCGTTTGGCGAGCTTGGAAACAGGCTTTTGCTCGTGGTTCCGGCAGGACTGGCCCGGAGTGAGCAGCGCCGTCCGCCGTCGTGGCGGTGACTCGCGAGTCGTTCTCAGCCTCGCCACCCAGGGGCGCGGCACGTGGGCGAAACGTCAAAGGCAGGGTGCACCCTTCTTGCGGGTGGTGTTTCTTGTTTTCTCAGTCTCCGTGGCGCAATGCAACGGTTGGCATCAATTTGCTGGCTCGGAAGGCCGGGTAAGCGGCTCCGAACAGGCCGATCACCAGCGCGATCGCAAACCCTACGACCACTACCAGCGGATCGATCCGCGTATCGATGGCTCCGTTCACCGCCGGCATCCGGCCCAGGACCCACGTCAGACCCCAGGCGCCCAAGGCCCCGAGGATGGCCCCCGCGAGCGAGAGCAACAGGGCTTCGAGCAGGATCATGCGAACCACGCGGTGACGCCGCCAACCGACAGCCCGCAGGATCCCGATCTCGCCGGTCCGTTCAAAAACGGACATGACCATCGTGTTCATCATGCTGATGGTGCCGACGACGATGGCAATGAACGACGTCAGCCAGGCCATCGCTCCGGCGGCCTTGATCCGCACGTCGGACTGGATGAAGTCATCGGTCGCTTGTGCCGAGAGCGCCTGCCCTTCGCCCACCTGCATGGCTTCGATGGCTTTGCACGTGGCCTCGACCCACTGGGCCTTGGTCCATTCACGCTGCTCGTCGGTCAGCGGCTGGGAAGCCAATTCGTCGGGGTTTTTGATGGACAGGTTGATCCAGGTGACCTGGTTCTGGCGGAACATCAGATCCTGTAGGAACTGAATCGGCACAAACATGGCGCCGTTTTCGTAAACATTGGTTGTCTCAAAAATGCCGATTACGCGGATATTGCTGCCGGCAATGGTGACTTCGTCGCCGACTTTCTTGTTCAGGTTGGCCGCCAGCGTCTTGCCGAGCATGGCCGCATTGGTATCGCCTTCTTGCAGGGTGCGCCCATCGATCAGCTTGATGTCGCGCAACACGCGCGAATTGAACGGTACTCCCTGCACGCCGGTACTGTAGACGTCGTATTCGGGGAACCCGACCGTTTCCATCAGCAGCGGCGTCACCTCGTGCACCGGCTGGGCATTCCCGATCCGCAAATTGGCGATCTTCTCGACCACCGCCTGGTTGATCGAACTGGCCAACGGATCAGCGCCGCCCGAACGCATCACGATGATGTCGACCCCATGCCCCTCATAAAGCTGGTAGTACGACCGCTTGAAACCCCAGGCGATGCCCACCAGCGACACCACGCAGCCAACCGATACCGCCAGCCCCAGGATCGTGAGCGTGGAGCGGCTGGTTCTGCGGCGCAAGTTGCGGTAAACGAGGGTTACAAAATGCATTGGGAATCCGCGGATGCGTAGCAGCGTATTCGGGTTCGTGCGGCGGACGGTGGGCCGGTCCCGTCGGATGGGACCTTACCCCAACAGCAACCAGGGGCGGCGCGGACATTGATCGGCCTCATTGAGTCGTTGTCTGCACGGAATTGTAAAGTCGCCGCCTGGCGCAAACTGTAGCGAATGCGCCAATTTTGCTGAACTTTCCTCCTTGCAAACGGCATCCCCATCTCTTGGATGCAGAAAAATCTCAAAAAGCGGACACTTAGCCGCCCAAAGCCCCCCGGTGGGGCTGCGGCCGCAACTCCTGGCCGCCAGCAACTTTGGCGATGTGCTTGATCTTGGGCCCGCGGCAAAGTGGGCAGCACAAGAGCGACATGGACGGTGCCGGGGGGGCCCTGGCCTGCGGCCGGCACTTCAGCCAGGCAATGCGAAATCAGCCCGATGGCTAAGAGCGAAATCGTGGCGCGTGTGTTACAACAGCGCTGCTGTGGAATTGGCATCCTGGTTTCTTAGGAAATGTCCGTTCATGGCCGGAACCGATCTTCCTCTGCCGACCTCGGAAGCCGAACTGGAAGATTTGCTCGCTCGACCCACGCCACTGGCCCAGCATGCGATGCGCCAGATGCAGGGCGAACTGCTGCTTCTGGGAGCCGGCGGCAAGATGGGGCCCAGTCTGGCACGCCTTGCCCGTCGGGCTGCCAACGCCGTTGGCAAGCACAATCAGCGGATCATCGCCGTCTCGCGGTTTTCCGATCCTGCGATCCCTGCCCAGCTTCGGGCCGAGGGTATCGAGGTTTTGGCCGGCGACCTGCTCGACGAAAACTTCCGACGCCAGTTGCCGCAGGTCGAGAACGTGCTGTTTCTCGTCGGCCACAAGTTCAGCAAGCACGATCTGCCGGGCCAGTACTGGGCGATGAACGTGTACCTGCCCGGTTTGTTGGCCGAGCAATTCGCCCGTTCGCGAATCGTGTGCTTCAGCAGCGGCAACGTGTACCCGTTCACGCCCGTGGGGGCGCCGGCACCATGCGAGGCCGACCCAACCGGCCCGGTTGGCGAGTATGCCGCCAGTGTGCTGGGTCGCGAGGGTGTGTTGCGCTTTGTCAGCAGCCGCCACGGGACGCCGGTTTGCCTGCTGCGGCTCAACTACGCGGTCGAGGCACGCTACGGCGTCCTGGTCGATCTGGCCAAGATGATCTTGGACAGGCAAACCATTTCGCTGGCGGTGCCCGAGTTCAACTTCGTGTGGCAAGGCTATGCCAACGCCGTGGCTTTAGCCGCATTTGCCAAAGCCACCAGCTCCGCTACTTTGCTTAATGTCACAGGGCTGGAACGGCTCCGCGTGCGCGACGTGGCCCTGGAACTGGGACGACGATTGGGCGTGGAACCCAAGTTTGCCGACAACGAGGGCGACCGTGCCCTGGTATCCGACGCGCGGCGCTGCCGGGCATGGTTCGGTGAGCCAGACATCGGCCCCGAGCAGCTTTATGACCTGGTGGCCGATTGGGTGGGCAACGGCCGGGCTACACTCGCCAAGCCGACCATGTTTCAGGTCGCCGACGGCAAATATTGATCCCTCCCCGCGGCGCTGGCCGATCCATCCCCAAGTTTGACCTGCCTTTACTGCTTCTTTGAGGCCTGCTTCCCGATGAAAAAATCCTCAGCCCGCGAGGCCGCTGAGCAGGCGGCACCGACTCCGAACCTGGCGGCTGCTTTGAAACTGGTGACGCGGATGATGGCCATTCCTGGCCGCAGCGGCCACGAAGGCAGAATCATCCGGTTCATTCGGCAAAAGCTGGAACAAGCTGGCGCGCCGGCCGACTGCCTGGCCATGGACAACACGCCGGAGAAAAGCCCCTATGGAGGCGAAACGGGCGGGCTGATCCTCAAGTTGCCCGGCACGCTCCGCGGCAAACGCCGACTGTTGATGGCGCACGTGGATACCGTGCCGCTGTGCGAGGGCTGCAAGCCCGTGCAACGCGACGGATACATCGAGTCGGCCAATCCGGCGACGGGCCTGGGAGCCGACGATCGCGCCGGCGCCGCCGTGGTGCTCAACACGGCATTGGAAATCCTCCGCCGCAGGCTGCCGCACCCGCCGCTGACGTTCTTCTGGGCGGTGCAGGAAGAGGTGGGCCTGTACGGTGCCCGGCATGTGCCGCTCGGCCTGCTCGGCAAGCCGGCGCTGGCCTTCAACTGGGACGGCAGCGATTACAACAAGGTGGTGATTGGAGCCACCGGGGCGTACCGTCTTCAGATCACGATCCGCGGGTTGGCCAGCCACGCCGGCGGAGCCCCCGAGAAAGGCGTGAGTGCCATCGCGATTGCCGGCCTGGCCATTGCCGAACTTCAGCGCGGCGGCTGGCACGGCGCTGTCAGCAAGGATGGCAAGTATGGCACCAGCAACATCGGCGTGATTCAGGGCGGCGCGGCAACGAACGTTGTTACCGATCATCTCTACTTGCGGGCGGAAGCGCGCAGCCATGATCCCGAGTTCCGGCTCAAGATTGCCGAGACCATTGCAGAAGCCTTCCGCAAGGCCGCCCGCGAGGTGACCAACGTCGACGGCGTTCACGGCGAAGTCGAGATCGAGCGGCAACTTGATTACGAAAGCTTCCTGCTGCCCGACGACGAGCCGTGCGTGCAAGCCGCCGAGCATGCCGTGCGGGCTGTGGGCGGCGAGCCGTACCGCGCCGTGATCAACGGTGGGCTCGATGCCAACTGGCTCTCTGCCCGAGGCGTGCCGACCGTCACCCTGGGCTGTGGGCAGATGAACGTGCACACCGTCGACGAGAAGCTGGATATCGACGCCTTCGAACGGGCCTGCTGCATTGGGTTGCGTCTGGCCACCGCCACGGAAGCTGCCCCGTAGACCGCGGCGCGTACCGCCTGGGAGACCGTAGCTCACGCACGCCCGTCAGTGACTACTGCCGGGCCGTGCGCCTTGCGGCACGCGAGCGGTCGGTCTGCCACGACTGCGACATGGCGTACAGCGACGAGGCTTCCGCCTGGTCGATGAACCGGCTGCGGATTGCGATCCCTTGCAGCCAGCCTTGCCAGCCGCGGCCTTCCAACTGCCCGAAGACCAACTGGCAATTGCGCCAGGTGGCGAACGTGCCCTTCACACGGCGCGATGCGAGCACCTGGCGGCCGTTGACGTAGCACCGCAGGTCTCCCGGCCGGTAACTCAGCAGCACGTGCTGCGGCACGCCCGGCCGCAGGCGAGTCAGCGGGATTTCGGGGGCATCTTCAGCCGTGCTGGTCCTCAGCCGCAGCACCAGCACGTCCTCACGTTGCAATAGCGCCAGGTTGGGAGGGGCGTCATCGCACTCCAGGCTGACGATCAGCACCGGCTCGTCCACCAGCCGCTCGTGCGGCGTGATCCAGGCTTCGAGCGCCAGTTCGCTGGAGTTGCGGCAAGCCCGCCGCAGCGCGGGGCCCGCCCCGGGCGCAAGCATGGCGGCCCCGTTGCCGGAGAAGGCCAGGGTCTGGTCGTCGTAGTACGACGCTTCGCCTCGGGGCATAAGGAATTGTGAGATCGGTTCGGCCGGCGTGGCTTCGCCCAGCCGATGGGCCCACACAAAGGCGACACCTTCAGGATTGCCGGGCCACATGTTCGCGTTGTAGCCGTCCCGCTGGAGCAGGTACAGCAGCAAGAGTGCCAGGACAACGGTCGCCGCGGCCGATGCTGTCAGCCACGGGAAGCCGGACCGCCGCCGGTAGTTCAATGGCGTGCGATGGCCCGAGCTGTGCGAGTCGCCGTCGCTATCGACGGCCATCGACGACAGCTCGTTGTCCAGCTTGCCGAGAAACTCCTTGAGTTGCGGGTCGACAATCAGTTGCGAGCTGCCGATCTCGCCCGTCTCTTCATCGGTCAGGCTGCGCGGCCGGAGGTCCCACTTCACATCTGGCGGCCGGGCAAATGGCTCCAAATCCTCGGCCACCTCCAAGGCGGTTTGCGGACGGTTATCGGGATCGCGCTCGAGCATCCGCGCGAGCAGCGCGTCGAGCTCCGGCGGCGCATCGGGCAGCAGCGAACGAAGCCGCACGGCCGGCGGCGCCGATGCCGACACCCTCGCGTGCAGCTTGCCCAGCAGATCGGGGCCGCTGTAGGGAAGCTGCCCGGTGAGCAACTTGAACAGCGTGCAGCCCAGCCCGAAGATGTCGCTGCGGGCATCGACCTCGCGGTTACGCGTAATCTGCTCGGGCGCCAGGTAGTCGGGCGTACCGACGATGGTGCCGGCCTGCGTGAGCTGGCTATCGCCCTGGAGGAAGGCCGACAGGTCGTGGATGGCCGGGGGCGGCCCGTCGTCGTCTGGGTTGGGTTCGTTGAAGATGCGCGCCAGCCCCAGGTCGAGAATCTTGGCCGTGGGCCGGTCGTCGGTGGGTTTCCATGTGACCAGGATATTGGCCGGCTTGATATCGCGGTGAACCATGCCCTGGCTGTGCGCGTGATGCAGCCCCAAGGCCACCTGACGGATGAAGTCACACGCCCAGGGCAGCGGAATCTGCCCGCACTGTTCGACGAAGCAGTGCAGATCGATGCCGTCGATGTACTCCATCACCAAGTAATGGGTCTGCCCGACGTGGCCGGCATCGTACGCCGTGACGATGTTGGGGTGATCCAGGGCGGCCACGGCTTGCACCTCGCGGGCAAAACGGGCCACGGCGTTGGGGTTGGAGAGACGCGCCTTGGACAACACCTTGATGGCCACCGTGCGGCCCATCACGGCATGCTGGGCTTTGAACACCACGCCCATCGCGCCTTCAGCGATCGGGTGCAGAAACTTGTAATTGCCCAGGAAGAAACTACTCACGCCGGCCAGCAGCCGTTCCGCCTGCCAGACCGTGACCATGTTCTGCTTGACGAGCCACTGCGCGAGCTTCTCGGGCGGCAGGTTCTTGCCGCGGCGCGAAACATACTCCTTGAGCTGGGCCAACTGCATCGTGCCCAACAGCCGGCTGCGGCGGACGACGGTAATCAGTTCTTCTGACGTCGATACCGGCATGGGCTTCCAGGTCAGGACAATGCGGGGAGTGGCCTGCGGCGTGGCAGGTGCCCGATCAAGAGGAGGGAAATCCCAAGACACTCGCGGCGCAACAGCACGCGAGTCGACGGCGCGGAGGCCAGCGCGCGCATTTCCGCCTGGCGCCGTGGAACGGTGACTAGACTCTGCTCCCTTGTGGAATAGGTGAGTTTGCCCCGGATGTACGTCTTTGACTGGCCTGCCCTCTATGGTAACCGTTGGGGCGCCGATCGTGCCAGTTGGGGTGGCTGAATTCGCGGGGGAAAAACCGGCCGGGAACCCTCGTTTGGCCATGGGATCATCCCCGTCTGATAGCAAGCAACCCGCTCGTCCACCCTGATTCACCCGTGGTCCGCGCGCCTGGTGACGCGGACCAGGTGGATGGGCACGTTTACCCTTCAGACGGTCGCCAGCGGTAAAAGGTTCCCCCCTGGCGCGAAGAGCGAGCACTCTGTCGGCTTGGCTGTCAAATCATCGGGGACCTGGCATTCCGGCGGCTTAAGTTTCGCCGGTGACTTTCCCGCGGCGGTTCGGAAGGCGGCTGCGCTGCCGCAGCATCCGACGGACTTCCAAGGGACGCTGTCGGGCTTGGGCAAAATGCGGCCCCGGGCCGTTCCACGGGGCATCGTAGCGGAGCGTTGCCGATTGTGGCTGGGTGAGGCGGATCAACTGCTCAAGATGGGCCCACAGGCTGCGAAAAGCGGTGACGGGCATGGATCGTCCTCATCTGGGATGAAGGCCATTGCCGCGAGGCTCAGCCGCTTCGAACACGTCACGCATTCGAAGCGGCCTCGCCTATGGCGCGGCAGGCCAAAGGGCTTCGGTTCCTTGCGGCAAAGGTTCGAGAAATGGGGATGAACAGAAACCGACGAAGTGCTGTGAAACAAGACAGCCCTCATTGAGAGTCACGCCGCGGGCCGCGCAGGTTCGGTCGCGGGGGCAGCGTTTGAGGGGCTGTTCGCCGATGTGGTGGGCTTCGCGAGCGCAAACAAAAGCGGCACCGAGCGTCCACGCTCGCTGCCGCGGGTTGTGTTTCTGGTTGGTCGAGTGCCGATGCGGTTGCCGGCGGATCTGGAGGGACAGCCCCCGGCTGCGGCCACAACGTCATGGGAGGCCGCTGATGCTGCGGCCGGTAGGTTGGCTGGGCCGCTCGCACCACCACGGCTCTAGCCACGTACCGGCAATTGCACCACCGGCTGCCATGCAACGGCGATGGCCGGCCGTTGGTCCAGGCTGCCCCGCAACTGCACTTCGTTGGCCTTGAAGTCCCAGTTGTACTTCTGCATCTCCAGGCAGAGCATGGTGATGGCCAGGCTCAAGGCGATCAGCGACAGGAACAGCATCATGGTGTAGATGTTCGACTTGGGCTTCTGGACCGGAACACCAGGCTGGCCGCCGGGTTGCTGAGCCTGGGGCTGCTGAAATTGCTGGAACTGAGGAGCGCCAATGGACACGGTGTATTACTCCCCGGTGAAATCGGAGTGAATGGTTCGAGGGTTGCCGCCCTGCCAGCCTCGGCACGATGGCGGACCAGGCCGGCGGCGTTTAGGGCTTTAGAGCTTGGTGGCCACGCGATCGTACGGCTGGATCACACCTTCGCGGCGGATCACCTGACCGATCGCCCGATCGGCGTGCACTTCAACCAGACGAATCCGGCCCAGGTACTTGGTGGCCGCCTCGGTGGCGCCGATGCGGTACACGTCCAGTTCGGTGTTCTTTTCCAGGCCGTCGTCAAAGCCCAGCGAGATGGTTACGTAACCATCGGGATCGGTCTTGAGCACCACGCCCTTGACCGGCGGCGGGCCGGTGCGATCGAGCTGCAAACCGGCATTGGTCAGCGCCAAGCGGTACTTGGAGAGCTCGTTGGCCAGTTGAGCGTTGCGGGCTTCCAGGCGGTCCTTCTTGCCGGTGAGATCGGCCAGTTGATCGCCCAGCTCGACCACCTTCTTCAGGTTCTCATCGCGCTGCATGCGGATGGTGTCGACCTGCTGGCGGAGCATTTCGACCTCGGCCTGAATCTTCTCGCTCTTGGTCTGGGCCGCCTGCATCTGAGCCACGGCGTCACGAAGATTATTGGTGGCCGCGGCCAGTTGCTGCTGCTCTTTTTCCAGCTCGGCCTTCAGCTCGGCAGCGCGCGTTTCGAGCTGCGCCAGCCGCATGGCCCATTCGCGTTTGGCCTGTTCGTAGTCGGTTTCCAGGCGGTTGCGCTCGGCTTGCAGTTCCTGCTCACGCGCCTTGGCGGCAGCCAACTGGTGTTGCAACCCCAGCGGCTTGCCAGGACCCGTCTGGTCTTGAGGCCGCAGTACCGCATCGCGCCAATTCGTGTGGGTGGCATGGACTGCCAGTGCCATGGTCATAAAGACCAATGACATCACAAATACCAAGACCACCAGGATTTTGCCGACGAGGTTCACCAGGCTTCTCCTCTGAACACGCGCAACTCAGGCTGCTTTTTCCGACCAGGGGGGGGCTTGCAGACAAATAGCTTGGGTTACCAGGTCGTATGAGCCGGCCACCAGTGGCGCATTGCGATCGCTGTCCTAAACCAACTGGCATCGATTGCCGGGATTATGCGGAGCGTTCCGAATTCTCCGCCGGGCTGGCAGCCCAAATCTCTATCCAGTAATGGGATGCACGAAGTGTATTCCGAGTATAGGCAGCCGGAAAAGTCACTGTCAACGAAAAAGGCATGAATCACACCCCCATCGTACAGGGCTTTTTACGGCGTTTTTTGACACTTCGGCCAGCGGCAAAAAGCCTCGAATAGACAATAGCTTACTGAAATGACGCGGTGGCTGGCGGACGGCATTTACCGCCCTGCCGGCACCCCCATCGGTGGCCCCCAGCGGCCGGGAACGCCCGGCGCAATCCGCGCGATTGTTGCAACCGGCCGCCCAACGGTACGAGGCCGCTGGACAGCGCGGGCGGTTGCGTGCCAACAGCACACCTTGGGGCGATGTACCCGACCCTCCAAACTGTGCTTCGGCACCTGGGCAGCAGCGGCTTGGCGGCCGCTTGAGCCAGCGCGCCGGCGGCGGTGCCCCGCCGCGCTGGTAAGAGAACATTCCTGTCTGTCACGGTGTCGCGCAAATGTTCTGGGGGGCGTCTTTAAGACCCCGGCGGTGCCACGTTAGAATGTCCGGCTTGCGTTCGGTCGCCGCAGCGATCCTTGCCGTTGTGGCGAACTCCGGCCGCGCGACCGTCGATCACTATTGTTAAGGGTTGAGTACTGTGATTCGCACCCACACCTGTGGCGAGCTGCGCACCGAACACGTTGGCCAAGAAGTTGTCCTCTGCGGCTGGGTGGATTCCTACCGCGACCACGGCGGCAGCCTGTTCTTCGATCTTCGCGATCGCTACGGCAAAACCCAGGTGGTTGTGACCCCCGAGAGCGGGGCTGAGTTGCTGGCTTTCGCCCGCACCCTCCGCGCTGAATACGTGGTCAAGGTCCGCGGTCGTGTGGCGGCCCGGCTCGAAGGCAAGGAAAACCCGAAGCTGGCCACCGGCCAGATCGAAGTCCGGGCAGAGGACATCGAGCTGTACAACCGCAGCCTGACGCCGCCGGTGTCGCCCAGCGGCGGCGAACTGCCGGGCGAGGATCTCCGCCTGAAATATCGCTACCTGGACCTGCGGCGTCCGCGGATGCAGCAGACGATGCTGCTGCGTCACCGCATGATCAAGATCATGCGCGACTACTTCGACGAGCAGAACTTCGTCGAGATCGAAACGCCCGTTCTGGGCCGCAGCACGCCCGAGGGGGCCCGCGACTACCTGGTGCCCAGCCGCGTGAACCGGGGCCGGTTTTATGCCCTGCCCCAGTCGCCCCAGCTCTACAAGCAGATTCTGATGGTCGCCGGCTACGACCGGTACATGCAGATTGCCCGCTGCTTCCGCGACGAGGATCTGCGGGCGGACCGGCAGCCGGAGTTCACCCAATTGGACCTGGAGATGTCGTTCGTCAACGCCGACGACGTGATCGGCGTGATCGACGGCCTCGTGGCCCGGCTGGCCAAGGAGATCCTGGGCCTGGACGTGCCGACGCCGCTGCCGCGGATGACGTACGACGAGGCGATGCGGCGGTTCGGGCACGATGCACCCGACCTGCGGTTCGGCCTGGAACTGATCGACTGCACCGACCTGGCGGCCAAGTCGTCTTTCCCGGTGTTCCAGGAACTGACCGAAAAGAAGCTGATGCTCCGCGGCATCAACGCCAAGGGCGCGGCCGACCTGTACTCGCGCAAGCGGATCGACGAGCTGACGGAGTACCTCAAGAACGAGTTCGGCTTGCCGTGGCTGATCTGGGCCAAGGTCGAGGCCGACGGCAACCTCGTTTCCAGTTGGACCAAGAAGATTGAGCCTGAGGTGCTCGCGCCGCTGGGCGAGCGGATGGAAGCCGCGCCGGGCGACCTGGTGTTGCTGGTCGGCGGCACCTTCGAGGTGACCTGCAAGGCGTTGCACACGCTGCGCAAGCGGTTCGGCGCTGAGTTAAAGCTGTACGATCCCAAGCAGATGCACTTCTCGTGGGTGGTCGAATTCCCGATGTTCGAGTTCGACCACGAGGAGAACCGCTGGGTGGCCATGCACCACCCGTTCACCGCGCCGCGGCCGGAAGACCTCCCGCGGCTCAAGACCGAGCCCGAGAAGTGTCGGGCCCAGGCGTACGACCTGGTCATCAACGGCTACGAGGCCGGCGGCGGTACCATCCGTATCCACGACGCCCAGACACAGCAGATCGTCTTCGACCTGCTGGGCATCTCTGCCGACCAGGCCCAGGAACGGTTCGGCTTCCTGCTCGATGCGCTCAAGTATGGTGCTCCGCCGCACGGCGGTATCGCGCTGGGCATCGACCGCTGCGTGATGCTGTTCGACGGCCTGGACAACATCCGCGACTGCATCGCCTTCCCCAAGACGCAGAAGGCCACCGACCTGATGACCGAAGCCCCCGGCGAGGTCGAGCCCAAGCAGCTTGAAGAACTGGCGATCCAGATCAAACGCGACTAGTTACGCGGCGACCTGGGTGCCACGGCTCTGCTTAGCCGTGGGCACTGGTCAGCATCATTCGCGCGCGGCTCCGCGAGCCGTGCATGTTGCCCGTGCGTGTTTCCAGCACGGATTTCTCCGAAGCCGTGCGATGTGCTTCATGGCGCGCATCGCGCGGCCCGAATGGCCCCATGACGGATCGATCGGTTGCATGAGGCGTGAGAAGTAGGCAGAACTATCTGTCATTCTTCCCCCCGATCATTGCACAGGATTCGCCATGGCCACGTTCGTCACCCACCTGGAAAGCGCGATCGACGGCACCATCCTTCCGGCCGATCGGCCGCAAACGCTGCACGCGGGGCGTCCGCTGTGGGTGCGCTATGACCTGGAAGCGGTCGGCAAGGCGGTGCGCCGCGACGATTTGATCGGCCGCGAACCTACGCTGTGGCGCTACCGCGAGTTGCTGCCGGTGGCCGACGACTGTCATATCGTCAGCCTGGGCGAAGGCATGTCGCCGCTGCTGCCCTGCCCTCGCTTGGGCGAGCGGCTGAACCTCAAGCACCTGTGGATCAAGGACGAGTCGCAACTGCCGACCGGTTCGTTCAAGAGCCGAGGGCTGTGCATGGCGATTACCATGTGCCGGCAGTTCGGCATCCAGCGGGTGGCCATCCCCACCGCCGGCAACGCCGGTGGAGCGATGGCGGCCTACGCGGCTCGGGCTGGCATGGAAGCGTACGTCTTCATGCCTGAGGATACCCCGACCATTAACCAGCAGGAGTGTCGCCTGGCCGGCGCGAAAACGTACCTGGTCAACGGCCTCATCACCGACTGTGGTGCCATCGTCCGCCAAGGCCAGGAGGCGATGGGCTGGTTCGACCTGTCGACGCTCAAGGAGCCATATCGGATCGAAGGCAAGAAGACGATGGGCCTGGAGCTGGCCGAACAGTTCGGCTGGGAACTGCCTGATGTCATCCTGTATCCCACCGGTGGCGGGACCGGCCTGATCGGCATGTGGAAAGCCTTCGCCGAACTTGAGGCCCTAGGCTGGCTCAACAGCAACCGCAGGCCGCGCATGGTGGCCGTGCAATCGACGGGCTGCGCGCCGATTGTGCGGGCGTTTGAAGCCGGGCAGCGGCACGCCGAACCGTTTATCGGGGCGGCCACCTTCGCCAGCGGCATTCGCGTGCCGACGGCGGTGGGCGACTTCATGATCCTGGACGCCGTCCGGCAAAGCGGTGGCCTGGCGTTTGCCGCCGCCGAAGAACGGATCCCCGAGTGGATGGAGCTGGCCGTCCGCAGCGAAGGCATCGCCGTTTGCCCCGAGGCGGCCGCGTGCGTCGGCGCGGCCGAGGTGTTGGCGGCCTCGGGCTGGATCGCCCCCGACGAACGCGTGGTAATCTTCAATACAGGGGCCGCCCAGAAATACCCTGAGGCAATGTCGGCCCCGCTCCCTCGTTTGGATAAGGATGCCCCCATCGATTGGCAACGTATCGCCCAGGGGCGGTAGAGTTGCCGGCAGAAGCAGCCTTGCCCGCATGTCCCGCTAGCCCCGGACTGCGCAAGATGTTATGCTGGGGGGGCGAGGATTAAACTGGCAACCCGCATGCTCATTGCTTGGAAAGTAGGATATGGCGCGCAAGATTCTGAACCGCAGGGATTTGCGAGATGCAGCCGAGGCTGCTGAAAAACTCGAGGCCGAAGAAGGTGCGGTGAAGAAAAAGAAGAAGGCCGCCAAACGCAAGAGCCGTGCGAAGTCAGAAAAGGAAGTTCGCCTCAAGGCGTTCTGGGGGGTGTTCAATCAGCAGCTCAAGCGGATTGCCTTGTTCGAATACCACGAGCGCGACGCGGCCCAGAAGAAGGCCGAAGAACTGACCGCCTCGCAGAAGTCGCCGCACTTTGTGCGTCCGGTGAAGGAAGAAATCGCCGAGGAATAGCAGGCCGGCGTTTGCCAAAATTGAAAAACCAGCAAGGCTGCCTCCGGATTTCACCGGCGGCAGCCTTTTGTTATCGGCTGGATCACGATCGGCCTGGCGACACTACACGGAACCTGCAGGGGCGAGGTCCCAGGCTTCTTGGGCGGCTCTTCGGTTGTTACTTGCAAGCGCCCGCAGGGTGCTGCGCGGCCTTAGTCTTCAAGGTGCCTACCACGTCGCGCACCGCATGTGCGCCGAGGCTGGCCACGGCTTCGGGCAGCGCGTCGAGAATCTGCATCGTGATCGTGGGGTGATAGAAGTTGGCGGTGCCGATCTGCACGGCGGTTGCGCCGGCGACCAGGAACTCCATCACGTCGTCGATGCTGGCGATGCCACCCACGCCCACGATCGGCACCTGCACCTTCTGGGCGACACGGTACACGGCTGCCAGCGCGATCGGCTTGATAGCCGGGCCTGACAAGCCGCCCACCACGTTGCCCAGGATCGGGCGTTGCCGCCGCCAGTCGACCGCCATACCCAGGCAGGTGTTGATGAGCGTGACGGCGTCGGCGCCGCCCTCGGCCGCCGCCTTGGCGATCGACACAATGTCGGTCACGTTGGGCGTGAGCTTGGCCAGGATAGGCAAGCTGCACGCTTGCCGCACCCCGGACACCACCTTGTGGCACATCACCGGATCGGCCCCAAAGTCGACACCGTGGCTCACGTTGGGGCACGAAATGTTCAGCTCCAGCGCCGCGATGCCGGCGCAGCTATCGAGCCGGGCCGCCATTGCCACGAACTCGTCGTAGTTGCTGCCGGCAATGCTCACGATCAGCGGCGTGCCCAGGCTGGTGAGATACGGCAGGTGGTGCGCGATAAAGGCGTCGATGCCGTCGTTGTCCAGCCCAATCGAGTTGAGCATGCCGCCGGCGGTTTCCACCGTCCGCCACGGGGGATTGCCCGCCCGGGGGGCAGCCGTGATCGTCTTGGGGATCATCCCCCCCAGTCGCGACAGGTCCACCAGGTTCGCCATTTCGCGGGCGTACCCAAAGGTGCCCGACGCCACCAGGATGGGATTGGGCAACTGCAGCCGGCCCAGGGTGATCGACAAGTCGACAGAAGCAGTCAACGCAGCACTCGCGGCTAGGGGAGGTGAGGCATTTCAGCGACAACGCCCGCACTTTCGCACGCCGTGGCGAAATTGGCAAGCGGTTGGCCGCGGCGACGGCTGCGGGTTAGTTGCGGGGCCGGTAACGCCCCTCTACCCTGCTCTAATCCAGGTCCAGATCCTTGGGCCGGGGCTTCCACTTGGGATCGGGGTAATCCGGGGGCAAGCCGATCATCCGCGGCGTGCTGGGCCGGACGGGGCCATAGTTAATGGCGTAGGGATGCGCCTGGCAGAGTGCTTCAAGCTGGTTCCAGCCGTGCCGCCGTTCTGGTCGACAAACGGCGGGTGCGGACGAGGCCGGCAAGCTCGCGAAAACGCAGCACCGCGCAGCGGCAAAAGACCATTTCATGGCGAAGCTTCCGAAGCAGTAGATACCGTTTGCAACTGGCTGACGACGCAGCGTAGGCGGACATCGTTGCTGACGGGCCGCCCTGCCCTGGCGTCCTCTTCGCGAAACACGGCCCTGACAACCGAGCCTGTGCCCTGTTGCCCGGCCCGGTTGAGCGTGAATCGCCGATGATCGTAGATGACGTAAATGCGGCCGTCGGTGGCGTCGCCGCTTGAGGCCAGCACGCAATAGCTGCCCGGGCTTTCCACACCGCGCTGCGACCGGCTGGCATAGCAGGCCGCCCAGAGCCGCCCTCGCGGCGCATGTTCGATGTTGGGCACCCCTTGCGAACCCCGGGAGGTTCGTCCTTGGGGAGAGTGGCCGGGTTCACCAGTTCCGGCGGTTGCACGGCGACATCTGGCAGCTTAGCCCGGTCATTCTCCGCTGGGCGTTCGCCACACCAGGCTTCCGTCGCCCAAGTGAGCAATACGACAACGCAAAAGGTGCGGGCCGTGACATGCTGCATCCTGGGCACGAGCGTCCCCTGCTATCGAATGCCGAAGAACCGGCACCTGCCTTGGCCTTAAACTGGTTGCCCCCATTGTGGCTGGGACCATGCTTGATCAAGCAGCTTTCCCGGCGGTGCTAGGGAGTGGCCTCGGCCTGCTCGTCCAGCAGGTTGCGCAGCAGGCGGATATGTTCAGGCGTGGTGCCGCAGCAGCCACCGATCAGTTGGGCTCCGGCTTTCAGCCAGTCACGGGCCCAGGCGGCATATTGTTGAGGATCTTCGGCCCCCGTATTCCGCCAACCTTGGACGGGATCGAGCTCGCCGATGTTGGCGTACGCTCCGCGCGGCAGGTCCGGGGCGGCGGCTTCGAGCTCTAGCAGCAGACGCAAGACCTGCGGCGCGGGGCAGCAATTCACCAGGATAGCGTCGGGCCCCAACGGCCTGACGGCAGCCACGGCATCGGCCAGGGGTTCGCCGGAGAGCAGTTTGCCATCGCGGCCGCACACAAAGCTCACCAGGACCGGCAAGCCCGTCGCGATGGCTGCCTGGGCTGCGGCCACCGCCTCGCGGATCGTAGGCTGCGTTTCGACCAGGAGCAGGTCGACGCCTGCCGCTGCCAGATTCGCGGCCATGGCCGCGTGTTCGGCCGCCAAGGCATCCGCAGGCGGCGTACGGTGCGGTTCGTAGCAATCTTCTAATGGGGCCTGCGAGCCGGCCACGTAAGCGCGGTCTTGGGTGGCCTCACGGGCAAGCTCCACGGCCACCGCCGTCCAATGAGCTGCCTGTCGCGGCAGCCCCCCTGCCGCCAGCGACCGTTCATGCGTGCGAAAGGTGTTGGCGGTAATCACCTCGGCTCCGGCCGCCACGTAATCCTGGTGGACCTGCCGCACCGCGCCCGGCGCATCGCGCAGCGCTGCCGCCGACCATAGCGGCAAGCCGATATCGATGCCCCGCCTCGCCAGCTCCGTGCCGGTGGCACCATCGAGGAGCACCGGCCGCGTGGCGTCGGCAAGACGTGTTCGAAAGGGTTTTATCGCGCGGCCGCTATTCATGCAGAAGCTCTTAGCCCTCCAGAAACTTGGCTCAAGCGACTCAGTATATCGAACGGGCATCGCGCTACGGCGGCGTGGTGCCGCGCGGGTTGGCAGGTTTCCCCCCTGCCGTATGGATAGGGACGGAGTTCGACGAAATTTCCTGTTGCTCCGACCTTCCCAATTTTTTTGAGCTACGTTTCAGATGGCGGCAAGTTTTCCCTAATCCGCTGGCACTTTGGCTGGCCCGATGCGGCTGGCCGCTTTTCTGGCCACGGAGCGGGCGGGGGGGACGGGGATGGTTCACCCCAGGGGCGTAACTGCCGTAGCAATTCGTGCAGGCAGGCGACGGCCGGTAGCGATTCCGGCTGTTGCGGCTGCCGGGCTCTCCCCGTCCACATCGTCCCATTCGAAGGTGCTTCTATGCGCACTTCTGCTGCTTCTAGCCGCAAAGCTCGTCGTCGCGGCGCTGTGCTGGTCCTGATTACCGTGATGATTGTGGCCGTAGTCGGCTTTGTCGCCCTGGGGGTCGACGTGGGCTACGTGGCAGCGGTGCGCACGGAACTCAAACGCTCCACCGACGCAGGTGCCCTGGCCGGTGCCGGCGCGTTGGTCGAAGGTCCCGACGTGGCAGTTGCCCGCGTGTACGATTTCCTCCGCCGCAACCCGGTAGGCGGGCGCGAGATCCAGCCGCAAGACGTGGAGATCGAGTTGGGCCACTGGAACATCGATACCCGGACCTTCATGCCGAGCAACGAACTGCCGTCGGCGATCCGGGTGCGGGTCCGGCACGAGAACCAGCCGTTGTTTTTTGCCCGCGTGTTGGGGCACGATCACTTCGATCTGTACGACGAATCGATCGCCATGTACCAGCCGCGCGACATCATGCTGGTGCTGGACTGCTCGGCCTCAATGAACGACGACAGCGAGCTGCGGTCGATCCCTAAGATGGGCCAGAACCACGTACTGAACAACCTGAAACAGATCTACGAAGAACTGGGATCGCCCAAGTACGGCAAGATGACTTGGGATCAAACCCTTTCGTCGAGCTGGTCCAACAGCAAGATCCGCACGGAACTGGGCCTGGATAAGGTGCCCTACCCGTTCCCCAGCGGCAGTTGGGATGACTACATCTCGTACGTGAAGGGGTCGGGTGGCAGCCAGTTGCCCAACTCGTACCGCCATCACTACGGCTATCTCACCTTCATGAACTACCTGTTGGAGCGGCAGCCGTCGGCCCATCAGACGCCCGGGCTGTGGCAGACCAGCCAGCAGCCGATCACCGCCGTGAAGAACGCCGTGACGGTGTTCCTGTCGTACTTGCAGGAAGTGGATACCGACGACCGGCTGGGCCTCTCGATCTACACGGCCTCCGACGGCACCGCGGTGCTCGAGCAATCGCTGACCCGTAACTTCAGTATCATCGAAACCAAGAGCCGCCAGCGGCAGGCCGGCCACTACAACCAGTACACCAATATCGGTGACGGCATGAAGGTGGCGCGTCAGGAAATCATCAATCACGGCCGGCCCGGTGCGTTCCGGATGATCGTATTGATGACCGACGGTATCGCCAACCGGCCGAGCAACGAGAACTACGCCCGCCAGTACGCTCTCCAGGAAGCCCAAAAGGCCGCCCAGGCCCGCATCCCGATCGTAACGGTGAGCTTCGGTGCTGAAGCCGACAAGAACCTGATGCAGCAAATTGCCGACATCACCGGCGGCATCCATTTCAACGTGCCGGGCGGCTCGAACGTCTCCCAGTACGAAGAAGAACTGAAGGACGTCTTCCGCAAAATTGCCGACGACCGGCCGCTCAAGTTGGTGAAGTAACGCGGTAACCGGTTCGACGCTAACCCGGCGGTGCGTGGCCGCCGGGATCAGATTACTTGCCAGGCTGGCGCAGCATGACGCCCCGTCCGCGAGGCTCGTGGCCCGTGGTATCAGGTTGTCATGCTGCGCCATCGCATTTTGAGGCGCAGCCGTCGACGAGCAGGTGCGGTGAATCGTGCCCGCAGGCCATGCCGGTTTCTTACGGCTTCAGCACGCCGCGGCAAAGCACGAGCGACTACGGGTTCTTGATCTCAAAGATCGCTTCGACCTCTACCGCCGCGCCCGTCGGGAGTGCGGCAAAGCCCAGGGCACTGCGCGCGTGGTAGCCGTCGCCGTCCTTACCGTACAACTGGTGCAGCAGGTCCGAGGCCCCGTTAATGACCAGGTGCTGGTCGGTGAAGTCGAGCGTGGAGTTCACGCAGCCCAGCAGCTTGATCACTCGCAGGCCGTTCAGCGTGCCGTGCGTGTGACGGACCGACCGCAGAATCTTGATCGCGCAATCGCGGGCGGCGGCGTAGCCTTCTTCCACGGTCATGTTGGCGCCGAGCTTGCCCTTGGCATCGCTCACGTGGCCCGACGTAATCAGCAAGTTGCCGGTGCGGGCACACATATTGAGATAGCCCGGCTTGATCGGTTCAAAGGTCAGGCCCAACTCTACGGCGATTTCCTCAGGCGTCATCATGGGGAATGCTCCAAGCAATAAGACAAAGAAACCAGTTGCGTAGACGGTGTTTTTGCAGCCAGCCGGTGCGGGGCCGAGCGAACAAGAAGCATCACCCCCTGCCCTGCTCGACGGTGTTCGGCTCTGACCAGCCGAGCGATTTGTCGGAACCTCATTGCTGGCCGGAAAAACGACGACCGGGCACCGCGTGGCTCGCTATGCCACGGTGGCTGCCCGGTCGTTGTACGATCAAAGTTTGCAGACAACACGGGGCGGCCGTTAGTTGGCCTTCTTGAGCCGCTCCAGCATTTCGATCAACGTGTCGGCGATCTTGTGAGCGGCGTCGACCTCAACGCGGTTGGTGCCCAGCCAGGTCTCGTAACCGCCCAGGGCATGCTGGCTGCGCGTCGGCAGATAGCCGAAGGAGCCGTTCGCCAGTTCGATGGTGAACGTCTTGGCCAGCGGCGTGCGATCCTTAATTTCCAGGCCGGTTTCGGTGAAGACCTCAAACGGGATCGCCGTCACGCCCAAGTCGCCAATCCGGAAGGCCTGCAGCGGGCAGGCAATCTGATCCGGCCACTTGGCAAGATCGAGCGTCCGCTGGGCGTAGTGCCGCTCAAGCGAGTGCTTCTTCGGCGCGTCCATGGGCTTGGCCAGGATTTCGTTGGCCCAGGCAATGAGCTCTTCGTTGGGCTTACGAACCGCCAGCGGAATCTCGGTGTATTCGGCAGCCAGCGGCACCCACTCCGCATACTTCACATTGGAGAGTTGCGCGAACACGGCATCGGCCGCCTCAAACGCCACAATCTTCATTTTCTCGAACGGCTTGTAGCGCTTAATTTCTTTCGGCTGAACGTTGATGTTGTTGACGTCGCCGCTGGTGCCGTTGGTCATGATGCCCACAAACGGCGGGTCCTGCCACCGGTCGCTAAGCAGTTCGGCCATCCGCTCGGCAAACACGCCGAAGTAGTCGGCCGAAATGACGCCGGCCGGGACGCCGCCCACGTAGTGCAGCGAGTAGTTGGCCAATAGGGCGATCGGCTTGTCGTCCAGCGACTTGACGCTGATGAAACTGATCTCGGGATCGACCGGACCGGCCGGCTTCAGCAGGTTCGGGTTATTCACGCCCGGGTTCATCTTGGCCTGTTCCTGCACGCCAAAGGGGCTGATGTTGGGCGTGCCCGGCTTGAGCAGCCAGCGGCGGTTGAACACTTGGCCGGGAAGCTGCGCCGAGCCCCACCCGATCTTGGCCGGTTGCAGGTTAGCCTTGGCCCGGCGGATGCCGTCGGCGATCCGCCGTGCTACGAACAGTTGGTAATCGTCCAGCGCCGCGTCGAGGTTGAAACTATTGGTGCCACGCGCGCTGGGGCCCGAGTGCGTGTGCGTGGCCGCCATCAGCACGTGCGAGGCCGGAATGCCTGCCTCGCGCTCGACCAGCCGCTTGGCCAGGTCGAACACGCTGCGGGGAATGCCCACGTTGTCGCAGATGGCAAACGCCAACTGGGTCTCGCCATTATCCAGCACCAGGCAGCGGACCAGCAGTTCGTCATGGACGTTTGTGGCTTCGGGCTGCACAAAGTTGCCCACGATGAGCGCGCCCAGCTTGGGGGTGATGTTGCTGGTGGCAGCGCCTGCTCGAAGTTCCTTTTTTGCTTGGTTCTCACCCTTGGCGGGCTCATCGGCCCTGGCCACTGCGGGGCCTAAAACCAGCAGGAGCGATGCCGCATAAACCAACCACCGTGGCATCCGTTGAAGTCGGCAAGTCATGAGCGGGTCTCGTCAGAAGGATCTACGACTGGAAGCCATGCTACTTGCGGCAGACCACGGGCGGCCGCCGCACGTGCAACAACGCGTTGCTCGCAGAGGTCCCCATGGGAGCCAAGGCGGCCTGGCACCTCGCACCCCCAGGGAGCGATAGTGCTGAGTGTACTCGCCGCATCGCCCGGGTAAACCAAATTGCTGGAACAAGCTAATTTCGACCATGCGGCCGCCATACGGTCGTCCCCGTCGCGCCCATGGGGAGAATCGGGCTCCGCGGACGAGAAGTTAAGCCAGCGGCAGCAGACGGGCCGGTTGACCGCGTTGACGGCACCGCCTGAGAACTGCGACGCGGTTTACCGTGTGGCGAGCGGCAGACACCAGCAGCGTATGCCTGGGTAAGCGACGGTCAGGCTAGCCTGCGGCGTCTTCAGTAATCTGGCACGAACATGCGACCAGTCGCGAGGAGGGCAGGCCTTCGTCGATCCGTTCGGGCTGGGAAAGGCCGATGGTGACGCGGGGATTGCTCAAGTTGGGTCGACTGAAAAGATAGAACGGAACGCCAATCAAGCTTGCAAGAATGGAGATGAGGCGTAACGCGAAAAAAATGGCGACGCCACTTTGGAAGGGCGCATCATCGCCAGACGGCAAGTGCCGCAGAATGTCGGCGACCACGCTTTTCAGCGACACGCTGTATTGCGCCTGTGGCAGGGAGCTAACGCTGAATCGGTCCGCCGGCAAGTACAAGCAGATCCGCCAGCTTCTTCACCAGGGCCTGAAACCGGTCGACCTCGCAGCCAAATTTCCGTGCGACCCTAATATGGCCCCCGGCTACTCCCCACCGCCTCCCGGCCGATTACTCTCTAGGACGAAAGGCATTACGCGTTAGAGGCTGTCCAAAAAGCGGTCTTGGATGAATGCCGGTTGAATGGTTAA